>TARA_R110002020_G_scaffold279150_2_pt1 | contig 425279 bp, 370 predicted proteins | sample TARA_R110002020 | Tara Oceans TARA_R110002020 (sample SAMEA4396489) | marine metagenome | biome: Westerlies Biome; feature: [MES] marine water layer (ENVO:01000295) within the mesopelagic zone...; material: water (ENVO:00002006), including particulate matter (ENVO:01000060)... | reverse complement strand
TAGCTGCTCCTGAACCTGTTGGAACTCCTGTTCCTGCTGGTTGAATTGCTACTTCCCATGCGTTTTCTGTTCCGCCAATGGTCCAAGATAAATCTACAGATGTTGCTGTTGCAGCATTGATAATAAGGCCAGAAGGGTTAGGGCAACTAGCATTATATATGGTTATATTATCAATTAACCAGTACCATGCCCAATCATCAGCATCGTTATAAATAAACCTTACTTGCATGTTAGCATTAGCATAGGCTGTAATATCTATGTGTTGTTGGTCAGGTGCATTAAAATTACCTGCTGACGCTGTTTGATTTAATACTTCAATCCATGCTGCACCATCATAAACTTCTACGATTGCATTGTCTGCTCCAATGTTTCTATAATATTGATCAAAATCTAAAAAAAGTGTTGTTGCAGCAGAAGCATCAAAAGCAGGAGTTGTTAAAGTTTCTAATAATAACGTACCGTTTCCGTTTGCATCACTATCTACAATTGCTACATTACTTCCGTTTAAGCTATTGCCTGTTCCTTGTTGTCCAGAAATCCATGAATCACCAGTTGCACCACCAGCATCTGTAATGGTCCAAGTCGCTGGAATGGAGGTGTCAAAATTCTCTTGTAAATAAATCTGTGAATTAGCTTGCCATCCTATTACAAAAAATAGCAATGCTAAAATGAACGTAGTTTTTTTCATTTTAATGAGATTGGGTGTTAGTTTAATTTTTAGAAAAATCTTGCGAAAAACACAAGTTGGTCATTTAAAGGTATACTTTTATTAAGAACATTTTAACACAGATAGATATAATGCATTTTTTTTCGATGAAAAGCGCATTAATTGTTAAAATTGTAGGATTTGTATATGGTTTTTAAATTTTTATTTAGAAATTATTACATTTCTTTTGATTTCGTTGCCATATTCATCGATAACAACTAGCAAATGTTCTCCAATTTCAGGCTTAATTGCGATATCATGAATATCTGTAGTTTGACCTATGTACGTTTTGTCGATATACCAAAAAAGAGTGCTATTTTTTTTAGAATGTGCAACTTTTAAAACTAGCTCGTTTATAGTTTCATTAAAGTCTTTAGGTAAATAAATAATGCTTTCATTTTTAGGATAAATAAATTGCATTGTGACTTCATTTTCACCTAAACAGTCAAATCTAAAATTAGGAAGAGATTTATAAAAAGGATTCTTTTTTTTATAATAGTATTCCATTAAAGGAGGTAGTGTAAACCAAGACTGAGTGTTAATGTCATTTAGATCCTCGCAAGAGGTATTAACTTGATAGGTGTTTGTTTTATCTAAGTGTATTAATTTATGATAAGGACAAGGTTTTGTTTTTAGACCACTTAATTGTACATGCTGAAGTTGTGTATCAAAACAATTGACTGATGCCCTGTAACCGCTAAGACTACATATTTTAATTTCTTGCATTTCATCAAAGGGTTTTTTAAACCATTGGCTATTTGGAAGCGCATCAAAAACATCAAATAAAATTGGAGCTGCAGATTGTACACCTACTAAACCAGGTCTGCCTTCTCCATCTGCATTACCTACCCAAACACCAACAACATAATCTTTAGTTGTGCCAATTGCCCAAGCATCTCTAAAACCGTAGCTAGTACCTGTTTTCCAGGCGATTTGTTTTGAATTGTCAAAAAACTCCCAATTGTCATCGCCTTCTGGTCTGTTTACTTCTTTTAAGCTTTGATAGGTTAGATAAATTGAAGCTGCATCAAAAAGTGTTTTTTCAGTTGACTTTTTACCAAAATCAATGGTTTGCGAGTCATAAAAAGTGGGTTCGCAAAATTCATTAGAAAAATACTCGCTTGAAGTGTCGTTAAAATGATTAATGGTCGAAGAAAATGCTGCATAACTTTTACATAAATCCCATAAATTACTTTCGGCTCCACCTAAAATTAGTGATAATCCATAATGATTAGCGTTATAGGTTATGTCTTTTAGTTTTAAATCTTTTAGATAATGATGAAACCTATCTAATCCAAATTCTTGTAGCATCCTAACTGCAGGAACGTTTAAAGAGCGAGATAAGGCACGTTTAGCTGGAACTGCTCCATCAAATTCTTTATTAAAATTTTCTGGTGAATAATTGCCAAATTGAGATGGAATATCTGCTACTAATGTGTTAGGTAAAATATCTCCTGCATCTAGCATTGCAGCATATAAAAAAGGTTTTAAAATACTACCAGTACTTCTTGGTTTATTAATTATATCTACATTTTTTTGATGAGCTTTATCTGTTGGACTATTGCCTACATAGGATAAAACCTTTCTTGTTTTAACGTCTAATACTAAGACTGAAATGTTGTAAATTTCATTTTGCTTTAACACGTTATAGTGATTGGAAACAATAGCGTTTACTTGTTCCTGAAGTTGTTTGTTTATTGTTGTTTTAACCCGTTCACCCTTGTTTGTTTTGGATATAGTTTGTAATAAGTGAGGTGCTGTTTGTGGTAATGCATATGGTTTTTGTGGTAAGCCTTCAGCTAAAGAAAGATTATAGGTTAAAGAGTCAATGCTTTTATTATCTAATAATTTTTTTAATAGCCTATTGCGTTTTGCTAATAATTGTTTTTGATTTTTACCTGGATAAATTAGACTTGGTGCATTGGGTAATACAGCTAAAGTTGCACTTTCTGCCCAAGATAAATCATTAGCATTTCTATTATAATAACGCCAAGAAGCAGCATCAATACCAACCACATTTCCTCCAAAAGGTGCGTGACTTGCGTAAAGATTTAATATTTTTTCTTTACTATATCTAAATTCTAGTCTAGTTGCTAAAATAATTTCTTTAAGCTTTTCTAGATAGGTTCTTGATTGTCCTTTTCTTGATAATCTAATAACTTGTTGGGTGATTGTGCTTCCGCCTCGTTTTATGTCTCCAGAATTTAAATTTTCTTTTAAAGCTTTAATAATAGATATAGGATTAAATCCAGGATGTTTATAAAAATAATCATCCTCAAAAGCAATGATACATGTTTTAAATTTTTCCGGAATACTATCGCTTTCCGGAAAACGCCACTGTCCATCTTTTGCTATTTGAGCTCCTAATAGTACATTGGTATTACTTGTTATAACTGTTGCTGTGGGATCTTTAAAAAGAGTTTTTGGTAAACAAAAAATATAAGCAACTAATAGCGCAAAAAGGACTGTAAATTTTTTAAAATGAGTTTTAACCAAAGGTTTAATCCTATACATGAGCAATACAAAAAGTGTTTAGTTGCTATAATAATTGTGAATTTAAAAAAATACATCTATACTTGATAATATTATCTTAATTTTAAACGTGAAAAACAACCGTCTTACTGCTACTACCATTATATTTTTATCTGTATTTTTTTTAACTCAAAAAGCTATAGGGCAATTAGGGTTTTGTAATGGAAATTCGGGAGATGCTATTTTTAATGAAACCTTTGGAATAGGAACAGGTCAAAGTGCACTACCTATAGGAACTACAACGTATACCTATGCTAATGGATCAGAGCCTGAAGATGGTTTTTATACTGTTAGCAATACCTCTAATTTTTTTGATTGGTTTATTTTAGAAGATCATACCGAAGGAGATACTAACGGGAAAATGTTAGTAATAAATTCTGATTTTACATCTGGCGAATTTTATAGAACAACAATTAATGGGCTTTGCGTTAATACATCTTATGAATTTTCTTCATGGTTAGTAAATTTAACACCATCCACAGGGTTTTGTGGTGCAGGAGCCATACCTATAAATGTGAGTTTTGAGATTTGGGATAGTACAGATTCTAATTTATTAGCTTCTGGTAGTACTGGAAATCTAGGTAGTTTACCATCTCCAGAATGGTTACAATATGGATTAGTTTTTCAAACACTTCCAGGTCAAACCTCTGTTATTTTAAAAATGAAAAATAATGGTGTTGGTGGATGCGGAAATGATTTAGCTATTGATGATATTGTTTTTAAAAGTTGTGGTGATAATATATCAATAGCAGATCCATTAACAAATAACATGGTAAGTTTATGTAGTAGTCAAACACCTTATAGCACGTCTTTATCAGTAACGCCAGATAATAGTGTTTTCAGTACGCATTTTTATCAATGGGAAGAAAGTATAGACGGAATTACATGGACAGATATTATTGACGAAACCACTCAAAATATAACCATAAATGGTATAACAGATACTAGGTATTATAGGAGTAAAGTCGCTGAGTCTTTTGCAAACTTAAATAATGACTTATGCAATGTTGTGTCAGAAGTTTTTCAGGTAGAGGTAACACCATTGCCACCAACTCCAACACTTGCGTGTTGGGAAACTGCTACAATAAATAATACAACTTGTTCATGGGATATAGTTGGTACGCAACCAATTCAGCCTATTGTATCATGCTGGGAAACAGCGATATTTAACACTACAACTTGCACTTGGGAAGTTTCTGGTACGCAACCATTACAGCCTTCAGGATTACAATGTTGGGAAACCACTACATTTAATACTACTACATGCGAATGGGATATTATTGGTGACCAACCATTTAATGAGGAGGCTGAATTTGTAATTTTATGTCAAAATGAAACGATTACTTTACAAGCCACCACAGATATAATTAGTCCAACATATACTTGGGATACAGGTCAAACGACTTCGTTTTTAGAAGTAGATGCTTCTGGCGTTTATACAGTAGAAGCAACAGATGGTTGTTTAACTACCATTATAACTTTTACTGTAGCTCAATTAGAAATACCATTAATTGAGTCTGTTACTTCCAACGGAAACGATATTATGGTAAACACAAGCAATACTGGTGATTTTGAATATTCTATAGATGGTATTAACTATCAAAATACAAATGTATTTTTTAATGTTGAAGGTGGCTTGTATACTATTTATATTAAAGCCAATGGATGTAATGATATAGTGACAACATTATTTTTACACTTTTACATACCACAATTTTTTACACCAAATAACGATACAAAAAATGATACCTTCGATTTAAAAGTAATCCAATATTTTGAGTCTTCAGAAGTATATATATATGATCGTTTTGGTAAGCTTTTAAAAAGCTCAAAAAATAAATCCTTTTCTTGGGATGGTACATTTAACGGAAGTCCAATGCCTACATCAGATTATTGGTATGTTATAATAATAAATGGTCAGCGTCGTGTTGGACATTTTACTTTAAAACGATAAGGATTTCTGCGAAAGCAGTATTATAAATTTAAAGTTTTTAATACAGATTTAAGTTCGGTTTCTTTTTGCGTGCCAATAATAAATTTATTTCCATTTTTAAGTGTGATGGAAAGTCCTTTGTTGCCTTTAATATTATAAACTGTCCCGTATTTAGTCCATAGTCTAATTCCCCAACCGCCAACAAAACCATAGTTAACAACTTCCATGGTTTTAACATCTTTTAATTTAATCTTCTTTTTTACAAAAGGAATAAAAGACATTCTAATTTCGGAGTGGTCTATTTCTGTTTTTAAACGAATTAATCCAAAAAGCCCAATGACCAAAAAAAAGATTATTGTAAATGTAATTAGACCTTGATTAGATAAAGGTTTGTCACCAAAACTTTGACCAATAATTAGTTGTTTATAAACACCATATACTGGTATTAATCCAATACCAATTAGTAATACCCAAAGCCACCATTGGTTAAATTTTTGTACTTCTTTAAATTTCATAATACTAGTTTTAGGTATTAAAATATTCCCACTTTTGTGGGAATATTCTATTTTTCAACTTCAATCCATTGACCTTTATTTCTTACAAAAAACTTGTTGTCATACATTGCTTCTGCTTGTAATCCTGGTAAATAATATTGACCTAAATACGAAGCATTAAGCATGACATTAAATGTGTTAGTTTTTTTAGGGCCCAAGTCAAAATAAAAATTAACACGATCGTCTCTAATATCTGTAAACCTAGCTTGACTTGAAGTTGAAGCTCCAAAATCTGTAAAACGTGTATTTACAATTTCCCAACCTGACGGAAAAATTTGTGTTAAAGCAATATCATTAACGTTATAGTCTTTAGTATTAGTTATATGTACTGTTGCAACAAAATCTTGACCTTGTTGTAATTTAGAAACATCAATTTTGTTGCCTTTTAAATCCTTGTATATTACACTTGTAGTAAGACCTCTTTGTTCTGCTAATTCTTGTCCTAACGGTAGTTTGCCCGAGTTTAATACACGCACGTAAACTATGTTTTCTTTGTTGTTTTTAACGGTTATACTGTTACTACCATCATTAACTCTTAAAGTACGTTGTGCAATAGCATTTTTAGTCTCTATTGTTTCGGTTTTACCATTAATTGTGTAGCTTAATTTCATTGCTTTTCCGCCATTAGCATTAACCATTTTAGCCATAGCTAACAAACTGTAAGCAGTAGTTTGAGTACTCATCCAACGTTGACTAGAAAGGTCTTTTGCAATAGTTTCAGATAAATCTTTAACACGTTTGTCTTTGGTTAAAATCATAGTTTCTAAAGCCATAGCTCTGTTTCTGTCAACAGATCCATAGGTGTAATAATTATATTTTTGTGGCTTAAAGTTAATATTTGCAGTACTTGACACTTGGTTGCTGGCTTCGGTTTGACCAGCTAAAGCGTAGGCAGCTGCTAAACGCCATTTGGCTTCGTTAGAAATTTCTGAAAATTCGCGTAAACGATTCATAGCACTTAAATCTGGACTTCCTGCTAGCGCTAATGTGTATAAGCGATAGGCTTGTGCTAAGTCCGAGTTGTAAGTTCTGTAACTTGGTCTCCAGCTTTGTGCAGCTTGTTTTTGGTATTTTATCCAGTTACTTTTAAAGGTTAATGGTAATACAAAACCTTTTTTCTCTGCTTCTAATAAGAAATGTCCAGCATAACTAGTTCCCCAATCATTAGCGCTATTTTCTCCAATCCAATAGCTCATGCCTCCATTTGGTCTTTGAAAATGACCTAAACGTTTGATTCCGTTTTCAATGTTAGTTTGTATTTCTTGTTTTTTATTGAAAGGTAAATCAAAGATGTCTTGCAAGAATAACTGCGGAAATACACTTGATGTAGTTTGCTCTACACAACCATGAGGATATTGGACTAAGTATTGTAGTCTTCTAGTAAAATCCATTGGAGGTAATGTTGAAAACTCTACACTAGCACTATTTGTTCCTGCCACACCAAAAGTACTAAAGTCTATGGTTTTAGAGGCATTTGGATCTAGCGTCTCATCTAAACTTGTCGATGAGATTGGATTTACGTTTTCAACATCAATTTCTACTTTATAAGTTGAAGATTCACCATTTCCAGTTGCAATAACTTCAACAGTATTGATACCTTTAGCTTTGCTAACATCTAACTCAAAATAAGCCATTTGCTCATCTGGACGTGCAAAGGTTAGCGCTTTAGTTTGGTCTCCAACAACTGTAATTCCGTTGCTTAATTTTAATTTAACAGAAACGTTTTTTACATTAGGTTCCATTGCAAAAACAGTAACAGGTAGTGTTACCTTTTCTCCTGGACTTAATTTTCTTGGAAGCGTTGCTAAAACCATTAATGGTTTTTTGACTTGTACAGATTTGTCAGTGCTTCCGTATGCTTCAGTTGTGTTATTACCTGCAACAACCATTGTTCTAACTGCGCCAACGTAATTAGGCATTTTTATTTTATGTGTTTTTCTTCCGCCAGCTTCTAACTTAAATGGTCCTAAAAATTTAACTACAGGTTTAAATCTGTTAGCTTTTTTGTTTTTTCCATCAGCTGCACTTCCATCTCCTCCAATAGCAAAAACTTGTTCTATACTTCCGCTATATGCACCAACAACATCATCAAAAACGTCCCAAGTTTTAACGCCTAAAGCCTCTCTAGCATAAAAGGATTGCCATGCGTTTGGTGTTTTAAAACGTGTTAAGTCTAAAAGACCTTCTTCCACCATAGCAATAGTATAAGTCATGGCTTTGTTATTTTTTTCTGAAACAAATACTTCAAATTCTTGTTCAGGTTTTAATACGCTTGGCATTCTTATTTCTGGCTCTAATTTGGTATTTGGATCTTCAACCAATAACGGAATTACACCAAATAAGCGTAACGGTAAATCGTTAGCAGTAGATGCATGTGGTTGTAACAATGAGATATTAATAAATACGTTTGGAGCCATCTGTTTAGTAATTGGAATGTCTACAGTCGTTTCTCCTTTTTTAGTTTTTACCCATTTAGTTTGTAAGACTTCGGATCCGTTTTCTATACTAACTAATGCGCGACCTTCTGTACCTGATGGGAATGTGATTTTTGCAGTTTCGCCAACATTATAGTGTTCTTTATCTGCAGCAAACACTAACATTTTTGCAGCTTCCTTATCTCCAGAAGGTTGGCGTTTCCACCAGTCTTTATAAAAGTATGCAGTGCGACCAGTCATGTGACCAGATACAGGGTCTTTTATGGTAATATAATAACGACCACCTTCGTTTTCTGGAACTTTAATATTAAAGGATGCTTTACCGCTTGCATTGGTATTTACCTTACTGTTTAAAAACGGTTTATGGTAGCTGCTTGATGTATATTGTGATAGGTTGTCATAAGACGAGTTCCACCACCAACGCCATTCTATTTTATAGACTTTAATCTCTAAATTATTGCGCTTAATTGGTTTGCCTTGATCGTTTACGGTTACTAAATCAAACGTATGATTTTCGTCTGTAAAAAAGGAACCATAAGCTTTTCCTTTAGGTGATTTTAAACCAACAAATGAGTTGTATGGAGCGTAAGGCTTGGTGAAAGCATCCATTGAAAAATCGCCTCCGTTTTCAAAAGCGCGAATTAAAAATTGTGCATTAAGCATACCTGGAGCCTCTTGACCAATATTTAAGTTTTTAGTGATATCTGCTAAACCTTCGGTATCCACATTACCTTCAAAGATAGTAACCTCTTCTGTACTAAAGTTTTTGGATGGATCTATAAATTGATAGTCTTCGTAATTTTTAAAACTAGAATAAGAGGTGCTAAATTTTGCTTTAATTTCGGCTTTTACATTTTTAGCAGGTGCACCATGTAGCCAGTTTACAGCTAGTTTTCCGTTTAAAGGTGAATTGGATTTAAGTATATCGTCTTCAAAGTCTATTTTAATTTTAAGTCTATTTGGTTTTACAGTTTCGACTTTAAGTCCTTTATAAAATGTTGCTCCTCCAACGCTAATTTTTGCATTCCAGTTTCCTGTTTTGTCTTCAGTTGCTGTTGGAATGTTAAATTGGTAAAAATTATTAACACCTTGATTGCTTATGTTTTTATAGGCTAGTTTACCGTTAGCATCGGTTACTTCTAATTTTACTGGATGTCCTTTTGGTAGCTTGTTTGCTATGTCATTTAGCATAAAAGTTAAATGAATAGAATCTCCTGGTCGCCAAACACCTCTTTCGGTATAAATATAACCTTTTAGTCCACGTTGTAATGTTGCTCCTGAAACATCAAATTTACTGAGTGATAGCGAGTTTCCGTCGCGTAATTTCACGTAAGTGTTATTATTACCTTTAGACACTATTGCAAAAGCAGCTAACTTATCTGTTTTTATTTTTGCTAATCCATCGTTATCGGTATTAGTGGTTGCTAATTCTTGTTGTTGGAAATTATATAATACCACTTTTGCAGCAGGTTCTGGATTAGTGCTAAGTATATTGGTTACTGCAAAATGGTAGGTGTTACCAGCTCCTTTTTTTACTATAGCACCTAGGTTAGAACCAATTAAGTTTTGCGAAATAACCTTGTTATTGTAATAGGCATCGTGACATGGATTGTTGCGCTCTCTCCAATTATAATTATTGTCGCGATAGCTGTAAGTGATATTGTCCCAATATTCTTCTTCTTTTAAATCTTCATCTTCTGTGGATGTGTAAGTATAATCTCCACCACCATAATAATAGTCGTCTTCATAATAGTAGTCGTCCTCATAATAGTCCTCTTCATCATTGTTACTGACATTTGCATTAGCATCACAGTCGTACAACGAGTATGCTTTTTTATAATCCAACTCTACGCGATAAATTGCGCCTGGATCTGATTTAATATATTTAGAAAGATCAATGCTATAGGTTTTCCATTTTCCATCATTTTCTATTGGGTTTTCAATTAGTTTTATGGTGTGTTTAGCAATACGACGACCAACACGTCTTATTTGGTTTTGATTATTACTTTCAAGAGTATTGTCCTGTAAGAATTGTAAGATATTATCTTCAAAAATTTTAATTATTCTAACATCTACAGCGCTTAAGTTTACAGCTTCAAAATTGAATTTTAACTCTTGCGAATCTGGTAAAATTACACCACTATTAATTAGTTTTACTTGAGGTTTGACGTCTTCAAAAGCAATAGTTTCGCTAAATGGTGTTTTTAGTTTGTAATCGTCCACGTTTTTTATGCCTTGAAAAACATCGACTTGCACATTACCTGTAATTTTAGATTCTGGATAGGCTTTTAACACGTTTCCGTTTACAATAAACTTAGGGTTTTTGCTATTTTGGATGGTGACTAAACCATCAAAATTTTGTTGCTTTTTAATTGGGTCAGAAAAGTTAATTGATAAATATTGTTCTGGTGTCTGAATAACGTTTACAGACATGATTTTAAAATTGTTTTTTCCAGGAATTGGAAATGTATTTTCTCCAGAGTTGTCTGCTTTTATTGCTTTACCATTCCATTTAATTAAGATTTCAGAATCATCAACTAAACGGTTAATACTATCTATTTTAAATTCAAAATATTTTGAAGGTTGACTCTTTTCGTTCCATTCAATTTTTAAGTCTTTTCCTTTTTGTGTTGCGCTAATTAGTTGTTTGGCTTGTTGTAACGTAATAATGTCAGATGCTTTTGCTACACCTAAAAGATATTGCCACTCTTTAGAGTAAGATTGTAAATCGTTAGTTTCAATAACAAAATTTGGAGTAATAGTTTTAAACTGAAACGTATAGCTGCTAAATTGTTTTGGAAGGTCTTTGTATAATTCGCCTAAATTAATTGTCGCTGCATATTCTGTATCTGGTTTCAGGTTTTCATCAGGAACAAATCTTAAGGAGTGATCGTTTATTACAACAATTTTTCCTTCAACGTAAGGTGAAATTTTAAACACATTTTTATCTAGCACTTGGTCAGGCTCCCAACCGTCTACCACTTTTGCTAAATTAATATTAATATTATCTGCTACAGACACACGACCCGAAGTTGTATAACTTATATAATCTCTAAATTTAAAAAGGTTATCCGTTTCAGTGACTTCTTTTTTACAAGAAGCAGCTAGAATAAACACAAAAAATAAGATTGATAGCGATTTTAATTTCATGGTAAACAGTATTATATATCGTTTTATAGATGTAAGATCAGTTGCTGAGAAAAAAACGTGATATTTGGTTTTTATATCAAAAACTGATGTTAAAGTTATATCAAATTTTGAATTTTAAGGCATTAACCACACACAATTATTAATTAATTTTCGTCTCTTTTTTTTGAACAAAAGCTTAACAGTATTATAAGACAGGACGTATTTTAAAACGAAGAAATATTAGTATATTCGCTAAAAATTAAATAATTCGTAAAAATTAAAGAAATATGCAAGCAGTTTCAACTGATTTCGGAATAAAAGAAGCTTTACAACAGTTAGGCTTAAAAGATATAAATGAAGGGACTTCAACTGGGTCTAATAATTTTGGAAGTGGAGATTTAATCGCTTCATATTCTCCTACTGATGGTAAATTAATAGGAAAAGTGTCTACAACAACTAAGGAAGATTACGAAAAAGTAATCACTACAGCTACTGAGGCTTTTAAAAGTTTTAGAGCAATGCCTGCACCACAAAGAGGTGAGATTGTAAGACAATTTGGTAATAAATTAAGAGAATTAAAAGAACCTTTAGGGAAGTTAGTCTCTTACGAGATGGGTAAATCTTTACAAGAAGGATATGGAGAAGTACAAGAAATGATTGACATCTGCGATTTTGCAGTAGGATTATCAAGACAACTTAATGGACAAACAATTCCGTCTGAACGTCCAGGACACGTAATGCGCGAGCAGTGGCACTCTTTAGGTGTTGTTGGTATAATCTCAGCATTTAACTTTCCTGTAGCAGTTTGGGCCTGGAACACAGCTTTAGCATGGGTTTGTGGTGATGTATGTATCTGGAAAGGATCAGAAAAAGCACCACTTTGCTCTGTAGCTTGTCAAAATATTATTGCAGAAGTTTTAAAAGACAACAATTTACCAGAAGGTATTTCATGTATTATTAATGGAGACTACAAAGTAGGAGAATTTATGACAACAGATCAAAGAATACCATTAATATCTGCAACAGGATCTACTAGAATGGGACGTATTGTTGGAGCAACAGTAGCAGAACGTTTTGGAAAATCTTTATTAGAATTAGGAGGAAACAACGCAATCATTATTACACCAACAGCAGATTTAAAAGTAGTTGTTCCAGGTGCTGTATTTGGTGCAGTTGGTACTTGTGGTCAACGTTGTACATCAACTAGAAGACTAATTATTCACGAATCGGTTTACGATAAAGTAAGAGATGCAATTGTTGGAGCTTACGGTCAATTAACAATTGGTAATCCTTTAGATGAAAAAAATCATATTGGACCATTAATAGACAAAGACTCAGTAAATACGTATTTAGCTGCAATCGAAAAAGCAAAAGCTGAAGGTGGTAACGTACTAGTTGAAGGTGGTGTTTTAGAAGGTGAAGGTTATGAGTCTGGTTGTTATGTTAAGCCAGCTATCATTGAAGCAGAAAATAGTTTTGAAATTGTACAGCACGAAACATTTGCACCAATTTTATATTTAATGAAATATTCTGGTGAGGTAGAGAACGCAATTGCTGTTCAAAACGGAGTAGCACAAGGTTTATCTTCTGCAATCATGACTAACGAAATGAAAGAAGCAGAAAAATTCTTATCATTTGCAGGATCTGATTGTGGTATTGCAAATGTAAACATTGGGACTTCTGGAGCAGAAATTGGTGGTGCTTTTGGAGGAGAAAAAGAAACAGGTGGTGGACGTGAGTCTGGATCTGATGCTTGGAAAGTATACATGAGAAGACAAACAAACACAGTAAATTATTCAGACGAATTACCTTTAGCTCAAGGTATTAAGTTTGATTTATAATAAATAGGTTTTCGCTTTCGCGGAAATTAAGCCACATCGAAAGATGTGGCTTTTTTTTTGTTTTAAGCTAACTTTTTACGTCGTTGGTCGATTTTTAATGGTCTATATTTCATTTAGTTAAGATAAATGTTAAAAGATTTTTAATTTTTTAATAACTTGATAGTCATTAACTTAAAACCAAACCATAATGAGTAAAAAAACCGGTTATCTTCTGGGTATTTTGCTGACTATTATCTTGGGTACAATTTTGTACTGGTATTTATGTTGTAAACCATGTCTTGAAGCAGATAAAGTTGCTATAGATAATACAACAAATACAGAAGATGTTTCAGTAAAAACAGATCAAAAAACAGCAACCATTAATGCATTTACAGTAAAAGATGTTAATGGTGATTTAGATTTTCAAATTAATGATAATTTAAACTTTAAAACCTCAAGCCCTATAATTATTGATTCTATCGCATCCACTGTGGATGAAGGCGCAAGTAAACTTATCGCATATTACAACAGTAATCCTGATAAATTATTAAACATCTATGGTCATTATCGTAGTGATGAGGTTAATAACTCTGTATTTCCAAATTTAGGTTTAGCACGTGCCAATGCTGCAAAAAATTATTTTGTATCAAAAGGGATGGCTTCAAAAATTATAAACACCTATAGTACATTGGACGATGACTTTAATGCAGATACAAATGGTGTAATGTATGGACCATTAAGCTATGAGGTTAAGACTATTACAGCTGGAGACACAAGTATAGCAGATGATATTAAAAATTTAGGAGACGCTATAAAGGCAAATCCTTTGATTTTATATTTTGATACTGCTCAAGCCACAATAAACTTGTCGGATGATCAAAAACAAAAAGTATCAGATATGGTAAGGTATACAGACAAGGTTGATGGTGCATTAATTAACGTCACTGGATTTACTGATAATACTGGAAGTCGATCTACTAATATAAAATTAGGTCAAGGTCGAGCCGACTTTACAAAACAATATTTAATACAAAACGGAATTGATAGTAGTAAAATACAATCTTTTTCAAAGGGACCAGATTTACCAATTGCTGAAAATTCAACTGAAGACGGTCGCGCAAAAAACAGAAGAGTAGAAGTAACCATTAACTAACAAAAAATAAAATTATGAATGTATTATTAGCTTTAAGTATTCCTTGCTGGTTAATCCCATTATTAGTAGGAGTGATATGCGCAATTTTGGGCTATTTATTAGGACGCTTATTAGGTGGAGGCAGTCAACAAAACAACACAGATTTAAATGTTTATAAAAACCGAATTAGCAAATTAGAAACCGATTTGGCAGCTTGTAAAGCAAGTAAAGATAGCGTGTCACGATCGTCTGGAGCAGGCAATACTGCAACTTCATTTACCTCAAACCCACCAGCATCAACAACTGCTATTAAAAAAGAAGCTATAGCTAGTGTTACACCTGTAGTAACTAATCTGACTGACACGTCTAAAGCGTCTGCAATTACTTTTGACGCAGCAGCTGCTAAATTAGCATTAGGTAAAAAAATAAAGGAGGACGATTTAACTGTAGTTGAAGGTATTGGACCAAAAATTAAAGAGTTATTCCATAGTCATAACATTACTACCTGGACTGCTTTAGCAGGTTGTACAGTCGAAAAATGTCAAGAGGTACTTAAAAGTGGAGGTAAACGATTTGAAATACACAAACCAGGCACTTGGCCTAAACAAGCAGATTTAGCTGCAAAGGGATTGTGGCAAGAGTTAAAAGATTGGCAAGACCAATTAGATGGAGGAAAATAATAATTGTCTTAATAAATCAAAAAAGCCAATATTTACAATTGTAAATATTGGCTTTTAAAGTAATTTAAAACCTTATTCAATGCCGAAACTTTATCGGGAGAATCAAGGTTTTTGTGTTAATTAATGGGTTTGCTATTATATAATAGTTGTATTAATTAACTATTTATAGTTATTATTTAAGTATACTTTAAACAATAACTTTAATCTTAATTGTATTTTACTTTGCGTAAAATACGCAAGACGTCTTTGTACTTTCTGTATATTTCTGGAAGCGGTTTTAAATAAGGTTTTGCCTCATTTAATTTGTCCAAAGCTTCGTGAAATAAATTCAGATAACATATAAGATACGTATCAGGTAGGTTGTTTAGATCTTTTGTTTCGTTATTATTTAAAATTTGTCCTTTTTTTAGTTTTTCTAAAATCGAATTGTTGCTATTGTATATGTGGTGTAACACCTTTTTATCAAATTGTGGTGGGTTAAAAATTAGGGTAGACTCTATGTTATAACTAGCATTGTCATTAAAATTAATAACTGTTTTTTCTAAAGGATAATATTTATAAGAATTTTGAAGTCCTAGTTTTAAGTATTCAATAATTGTAAAAGAATCTTGACTAAATGTAATTGAAACCTCATCTAAAGTTGAAAAAAATAAACGGACTTGCTCATTAATAAGTTCGATGTCTACTCTAGAGTAAAATGTTTCATCTTTAATTTGTTTTTTTTCGCCAGACCAACACAGTACAAAGTATTCTTTAAAAACAATATAATTAGGGTTGTAGTCTTGGCGTTTTTTCATAAAATCAAAAACTCCATCTAAAGTATATTGTATGTTGTTTTGTGCGTGATTCTCAATAGCTTCTACAATCTTAGAGTTTACATCTTGTATTTTGCTGTTAAATACTTTAGGCATACTAATGCTACCATCTCTAAAAAACACTGATCCACCGTAATATTTCCAGATGTTTTTTCTAAGTGATGTCAAACCATTATTGGCACGTATAGTAACTAAGCCTACGACTTTATGGTCGGGAAGATGTGGAAACGGAATATTTTCGTATTGTACAATTGGAGGATTGGTTAAATAAGCGTTGATTAAGTTTTGGATTTTAGAATCGTCAAAAAAATCAACGCCAATTATTGTATTGTCTTCATCCTCTACACCTATAACTATGTACGAGTTGTTTTTTGGGTTAGAATTGGATAAGGCGCAAACGTGCTTTAAAAATTTGGCTTTACCTTCTTTTTGATTAATATCAATTTTTCGCTTTTTATCATAAAAACTATTCTCGTCGTTATGCGCAAGTAAGTTTTTAATAAGTAAGCGTTTATTAATCATGATTTATTCTTTTTTTACAATTGTTGAGGTTGCTTGAGCTGTACAAAACATTAAAACATCTGCAATATTAACATGTGCTGGACGTGATACTGCAAAATAAATGACTTCTGCTAAATCCTCTGGTTGTAAAGCTTTGTAACCTTTGTAAACACTATCGGCTTTTGCGTCTCCTTTAAATCTTACTTTGGAGAATTCTGTCTCAACCAAACCAGGATTTATGGCTGTGACTTTAATTCCAAAAGGATTTAGGTCAATACGCATGCCTTCTGTAAGTGCAACAACAGCGTGTTTACTTGCACAATACACATTACCTTTAGGGTAGACTTCTTTTCCAGCCGAAGATCCTATGTTAATAATATGTCCTGATTGGCGTGCTGTCATTTGTGGTATAATGGCTTTGCTAACGTATAGCAATCCTTTTACATTAATGTCCATCATAGCATCCCAATCGTCTAAATCACCATCTTGTATTGGGTCTAATCCATGCGCATTTCCTGCGTTATTTACTAATATGTCAATATGTTTAAATGTTTCTGGTAAGCTGTTAATAGCATCAAAAACAGCTGTTTTATCACTAACGTCAAAATTTAAAGTGTGTACATTAGTTTGTTTTTCTAAAGCTTTTTCAATGGTGTCTAATCTTTCTTGACGACGTCCGCAAAGAATTAAGTTAATGCCTTGTTTTGCAAATTCATGAGCTGTTGCACGACCTATTCCGCTTGTGGCTCCAGTTATTAATGCTGTTTTATTCATGTAATAATGTCTTGTTAAGCAATTATTTGTTTTAGTTTTTTGATCTTGTTTTAAGGTACTTTATGTCCTTGACTAGCTACTAAAATTAAAAACCAATCTTCTAATTCTAGATTTATGTTAGTTGCTGCTATTGCGTCAGATAACCTTTGGCTGTTTGTTGTACCAACTACAGGTGTAATATTTGCAGGATGTTTTAATATCCAAGATAAAAGTAATTGGTCTTCTGATGCATTGTATTTTTGCGATAAAGCTCCTAATTGTTTATGTATACGTCTTGTTTGTTCTGTGTCTTCTTTAAATGTTATACCTAATGGAGACCAACACATTGGTTTAATATTATGTAATTGCATGTGGTCCAATGTGCCATCATGCATTGCTGTGTGTTGGGTTAAAGAAAACTCGATTTGGTTTACAGCAACGTCAACTTTTTTTGAAAGTAAATTGATTTGTGATGGTGAAAAATTAGAGACTCCAAATTCTTTTATTTTACCTTGTTGTTTAAGCTTTGTAACAGCTTCTTCTACTTCTTCAATTTGCATTAAAGGACTTGGTCTGTGTAATAATAATAAATCTAGATAGTCAGTTTTTAAGTTTTTTAAGGATTGCTCTGCAGACCAAATTATGTAGTCTTTACTGTAATTGTAATGTTTTACTTTTAATTTGGGACGTGCATTGCCAAGGTATTCGATTCCGCATTTGGATATTAACTGTATTTGATCTCTGTTTATATTACTTTCCGCGAAAGCGTTACCAAACTCAGCTTCTGTTGTGTAATCGCCATAAATATCTGCATGGTCAAATGTAGTAATCTGATTATTAATACAATGGTGCATTAATTTGATGTATTCAGTGTTACTTAATTGTTTTCCCCATTTTCCCCAAGTCATGGTGCCTGCAATTACTTGAGAGTACTTGTTTTTTGTCATAGTTTAAAATCTTCAATAAAAGTAAAGCATAAATTACTCTTAAAAGTCTAATAAACACCCTATTTTTAACCAATTATTAACACGATTGCAATAAAAAAATTAACAATTTGCAACACTTGAATTAAATCATAGATAGTTCATTGCCTTTAAAAATATTACATAATGGAACAAACAAGTACGATTGATATAAAATCGATTAACGAGAAAATTGAAAAGGAAAGTGCATTTGTAGATTTACTAATGCTTGAAATGAATAAAGTTATCGTTGGACAAAAACATATGGTCGAGCGATTATTGATTGGACTATTAGGACAAGGTCACATTTTGTTAGAAGGTGTACCTGGTTTAGCAAAAACATTAGCTATTAATACATTATCTCAGGCTATTGATGCTAGTTTTAGTCGTATACAATTTACACCAGATTTATTACCGTCTGATGTTGTTGGTACCTTAATTTTTAATATGAAAGAGAATGATTTCTCTATCAAGAAAGGGCCAATCTTTGCTAATTTTGTGTTAGCAGATGAGATTAACAGAGCACCTGCAAAAGTACAATCTGCTTTGTTAGAAGCTATGCAAGAAAAGCAAGTGACTATTGGAGACGAAACGTTTAAGTTAGATAAACCATTTTTAGTAATGGCAACTCAAAACCCAGTTGAGCAAGAAGGGACTTATACATTGCCAGAAGCACAAGTGGACCGTTTTATGCTTAAAACAGTTATAGATTACCCAAAACAAGCCGAAGAGCAGTTAATTATGCGTGCTAATTTAAAAGGTAATTGGGACAAAGTTAATCCTGTAGTGTCTGTTGCACAAATCTTAAAAGCTCAAGAAGCAGTTAGAGAAGTTTACATGGACGAAAAAATTGAAAAATATATCCTAGATATCATTTTTGCGACACGTTATCCTGAAAATTATAAACTAGCAGATTTAAAACCATTAATTAGTTTTGGTGCTTCACCACGAGGAAGTATTAATCTAGCAACAGCTGCAAAATGTTATGCATTTATAAAGCGTCGTGGTTATGTAATACCAGAAGATGTGCGTGCTGTAGTGCATGATGTGTTACGTCACAGAGTTGGAATTACCTATGAGGCTGAAGCCGAAAATGTAACTTCTGTAGATATTATTAATAAAATAGTTAACGAAATTGAAGTTCCATAATGGAGTTATTACTATTTTTTTAATTGTAAACTCAAGACTGCACACTGCATACTTAAAAAATGGATACTAAAGAATTACTAAAAAAAGTACGAAAAATAGAGATTAAGACACGTCGTTTGTCTGATCATATATTTGGAGGAGAGTACCACTCGACCTTTAAAGGTCGTGGTATGACTTTTTCTGAAGTAAGACAATACCAATATGGTGATGATGTAAGAAACATAGATTGGAATGTTACTGCACGTACCAATCAACCACACATTAAGGTTTTTGAAGAAGAACGAGAATTAACCATGATGTTAATGGTTGATGTCTCTGGATCAGAGTTATTTGGTACAGAAAACCAATTTAAAAGTGAAATTGTTACCGAAATTGCTGCAACCTTAGCCTTTTCTGCTACTCAAAATAATGATAAAATTGGATTGATTTTATTTTCCGATCAAGTCGAATTATATATACCACCCAAAAAAGGACGTTCTCACGTTTTACGAATCATAAGAGACTTAATAGAATTTGAGCCTAAAAGCAAACAAACTAATATTGTTGAAGCTTTAAAGTTTTTACGTAGCGTGATGAAAAAAAAGGCGATTGTTTTTATAATGAGCGATTTTATTGCAGACGATTATCAACAAACGCTTAAAATAGCTGCTGGAAAGCACGATATTACTGGGATTAGAGTTTTTGATAAACATGAGGCTAGTATTCCTAATTTAGGAATGGTGCAGATGGAAGATGAAGAAACAGGCGAGTTAATGTTGGTTAATACAGGATCAAAAACAGTAAGACATAATTACGCCAAATTTTATAACCAGAAAGTAAATTACTATAAAGATAGTTTTGCTAAATCTGGAGCAGGTACTTTAGCTTGCAGAACAGATGAGAGTTACGTAAAAAAACTATTAGGCTATTTTAAAACTAGAGGATAATTAATTATAGTAAAGTAAAAACTAGAAAGTGAATACAAAAATAAATTATAATAGGTTTGGTACAATAAAGGCTGTAAGTATAGGTCTTATTGCTTTTACCTTTTTGCTTTTACCATTCATTTCTTTTTCACAAGTTAAAGCGTCAATTGACGCTACGTCAATTAAAATTGGCCAACAGATTACTTACAAGATTGAGGTAGAAACAGACACTGTAAATAGTGTGGTGTTTCCGGTTGGTCAAAGTTTTATGCCTTTAGAAATGATTGAGGCCTATAAAACAGATACAACAAAACAACAAGATAAATATACACTGATAAAAAAATATGGCTTAACCCAATTTGATTCTGGTCGATATGTCATTCCTAAACAAAAGGTAATTATAGCAGGAAAACAATACATTACAGACTCGTTGTTAGTTAATGTTAATAATATAGTTGTAGACACTACCAAGCAAAAACTATACGACATCAAACCAATGATAGCTGTGCAAAAACCAGCAAGTGATTGGTGGAAGTATTTGCTATTAGGGATATTAATTTTAAGTCTTATAGGTTTTATTATTTATTGGTTTGTTTGGCGTAAAAAACCACTAACAGAAGAGGAGCAAATTGCGTTATTACCACCTTATGACAGAGCAAAATTAGCATTACAAAAACTAGACGAAAGCAATTATTTAGCTTACGATAAGTACAAAGAATATTACTCAGAGTTAACCTTAGCTATTCGTAAATATTTAGACGAAAAAGTGTATGACAGAGCGTTAGAAAGCACTACTGACGAGCTAATAACCCGTTTAGAAATTTTAAGCGATGGTAATCAAATAGAATTAACTAAGGACCACATTAAAAAAATCGAATCGGTTTTAAAACGTGCCGATTTAGTAAAGTTTGCTAAATCTGCTCCAGATGTAGAGTTAGCAAAAATTGACAGAACAGTTATAGATCAAGAAATTGATTATGTTAAAGAGGCATTGCCAGAAGCTTCAGAAGAAGAAAAACTTTTAGATATAGAATACAAGAAACAACAAGAAAAAAAAGAGTTTCGTCAAAAAGTATGGGTTACAATAGCTGCTATTGTTTTTATGTTAGGACTAACATTTGCTGCTTTTAGCTACAGATATGGTTTTAATTATGTTGTGGATACCATTTTTCAAAAGGACACAAAACAATTATTAGAAGGTGGTTGGGTTGACAGTGACTACGGTTTTCCGCCAATAACTATATCTACTCCAGAAGTTTTAAAAAGAGAAGAAGTAGCAATACCAGACGATTTGATCGATAAAATAAAGGTTTCTAATTTTGGATATCAGTTAGAAGATAAATTTACAATTGCTATTACTTCTACAGTGTTAAAAAGTGCGCCAGATCAAGAAAATGCACCTTCACCAGAAAACAATGTATTAAAGGCTATTGAAGATAACTTAAAAGCTATTGAAGCAACAGGAGGAAGAAATATAATTTCTAATAAAGATAAATTTAAAACACCAAATGGAGCAGAAGGTGTTAAAACATCCGGAACCTTTGACTATCCAATTGATGATGATAAACAGGATTATGTTAATGGACAATTTGTAATTTTAAGTTTTGCTAATAAAGATGTGACACAGCAAATACTAATAACCTATTTAAAGGATGATATTTATTTAGACCAAGTTGTAGAGCGCATTGTTGCGTCTATAGAACTTAATCAAAAAGAAGACTAATGTTAGACGGAATTACATTTTTAAATAAAGAATTTTTCTGGCTGTTACTAGCGTTACCACTGGCTATAGTTTGGTATGTATTTAAACACAAACAGCAAAACGCAGAACTAAAAATATCAAGTCTTAAAGGATTTAAAATTACTAATTCTTGGCTTCCAAAATTAAAGCATCTATTATTTGCTTTGCGTCTATTGGCTTTAGGTATTTTAATAGTTGCATTAGCAAGACCACGTACATCAGAGACTAACACAAAAACAAAAACGACTAGAGGTATTGATATTGTTATGGCAATAGATGTATCTGCAAGTATGTTAGCAAAAGACCTAAAGCCTAATAGGTTAGAAGCACTAAAAAATGTGGCTTCAAAATTTATAAAAGGAAGACCAAATGATAGGATTGGTTTGGTGGAATATGCAGGAGAAAGCTACACTAAAACACCAATTACTAGCGACAAATCCATTGTGTTAAACTCTCTAGATGATATTAAATACAATACCATTATAGAAGGTGGTACAGCAATTGGAATGGGATTAGCAACAGCTGTTAATAGACTAAAAGATAGCAAAGCTAAAAGTAAAGTCATTATATTATTAACAGACGGAGTCAATAACTCTGGTGTGTTAAATCCTAAAATTGCTAGCGAGCTGGCTGTAGAGTTTAAAATTAAAGTGTACACCATTGGTATAGGTACTAATGGTATGGCTTTATCACCTGTGTCTACGTTGTCAAATGGTAGATTTCAATATGACAGAGTACAAGTAGAAATTGATGAAGACCTACTTAAAGACATTGCAAAAGTTACAGGAGGACAGTATTTTAGAGCGACTAATAATCAAAAATTAGAGCAAATTTATACTGAAATTAATAAACTTGAAAAAACTGAAATTGACGAAATTAAATTCACAACTTATCAAGAACATTTTAGACCCTTTGTTTGGATTGCAGGACTAATATTGTTAATTGAGTTTTTAGTTAGAATAACACTTTTTAGAAGCTTTGTTTAAGCATAAATAATAAAGTAAAGTTGTCAAATAAAATCAAAATAAAAGTATAGTTTGTTTATCAATTAATGTAAACTAGCTTAAAACAAAAATAAATGTTTCAATTAGAAGAAAAAATATGGTTTTGGACACTACTGGTAATTCCGGTATTAGTGCTCTTCTTTTTATTGCTACTATTATGGAAAAAGCAAACGCAAAAAAGATTTGCAAACGCAACGCTTTTAAAACGTCTTAGTCCTAATAAATCAGTATTCAAGTCTGTATTAAAATTAGTTGTATTATGCTTAGCTTTTGCTAGTTTAACTTTAGCTTTAGTAAACCCTAAGGTAGGTACAAGTCTTGAGACAGTTAAACGTGAAGGTGTAGATATTGTTTTTGCAGTAGACGTATCTAAAAGTATGTTGGCAGAAGATATTAAACCAAATAGGTTAGAAAAATCACAACAATTAGTATCAAGAATTATCGATAAATTGGGTAGTGATCGTGTTGGTATTATTGCTTACGCAGGAAAAGCATTTCCGCAGTTACCAATTACAACAGACTACTCTGCAGCAAAAATGTTTTTGCAAAACCTAAATACAGATATGTTATCTTCTCAAGGTACAGCAATTAATGAGGCCATTAACCTAGCCAAAACGTATTACGATGATGACCAACAAACCAATCGAGTATTAGTAATATTGTCAGATGGAGAGGACCATAGTGAAGCTGCTGTGCAAGTAGCAGAAGAGGCTAGTAAAGAAGGTATCAAAATATTTACAATAGGTGTTGGAGACGTCAATGGTGGTCCAATCCCATTAAGAAGAAACGGAGTGTTGCTAAATTATAAAAAAGATAAGCAAGGCGAAACCGTTATTACAAAACTAGATGAGGAAACATTAAAAAACATTGCTAGTCAGGCAAATGGAGTATATATAAATGGTGCAATTACAGACAAGGTGGTAAGTCAAATTTCAGACATTTTAAATAAAATGGATAAAACCGAATTTGAAGCTAAGCAAGTGGCTAATTTTGAAAGTAGGTTTCAATGGTTTCTAGGTTTAGCTATCTTGCTACTTTTTATAGATATTTTCTTATTAGAAAGAAAAACAGCTTGGCTGAAAAAATTAAATCTATTTAACGAGAATTTATAAAACCCTTAACATCAACAATTGCAAGCCTTTAGTATATTTGCGAGTTATTTAATTTCAATGAAACACTTTTTAACATATATATTTTTATTGGCATCCATAGCAATCTTTGCTCAAGATAATACGGAAGATAAGGCACTATTTAAACAAAAGTTAGAAGCACAAGGTTTTACTGCCCAAGCTAATGATTTAGCAAATAATGATGATTTTGTAGCTGCCGAAATGGAATACCGTAAAGCACTATCTTTACAACCAAAACAAGCAGCAGGAGCCTATAATTTAGGAACTCAGTATTTCAAAAAAGGAGATTTTGACGAAGCCTTATACAGACATCAGCAAGCAGCTAAAAATGCTACGTCTAAAGAAGAAAAACACAAAGCTTTTCATAATATAGGAAACATCCTAATGGAAGAAAAAAAGTGCAAAGAAGCGGTTGAAGCATACAAAAGCGCTTTAAGAAACAATCCGTCAGATGATGAAACGCGCTATAATTTTGCATTAGCAAAGGAGTGTGCAAAACAGCAAGAGGATGATAAACCTCAGGAAGACGATAAAGACGGAGAAAACAACAAGGATAAAGATCAAAATAAAGACGAAGATCAAAAAGAAAATAACGAGAAAGAGCAAGAAGATAAAAATAAAGAGGATCAAGGAGAGCAAGACAAAAAAGAAGGAGATCAAGATAAGGATGAAGATGGCAATCCTAAAGATGATCAACAAAACGATCCAAAAGAAGGTGACCAAAAAAACGAACAAAATCAACCACAACCAGGTCAAATGTCACCACAGCAAATTAAAAACTTGCTTGAAGCCATGAATAACCAAGAGCAAAAAGTACAAGAAAAAATTAATGCAGAAAAGGTTAAAGGCGTAAAACAACAAACAGATAAAGATTGGTAACTAACATTTTATATTGTATTAAATAGATGAAATTACTGAAACACATATGTATCCTTTTATTAGCCTGTACAACAAGTTTTACTTTTGCACAAGATGAAGATACGGTTCAGTTTCAAGCAAAAGTTAGCAAGAAAAAATTAGGCTTAAACGAGCGTTTACGTGTTGACTTTCAAATGAATAAAGATGGTGATAATTTTGTGCCACCTAGTTTTTCAGATTTTATTGTGGTTGGAGGACCAAATCAATCGGTTAGTAACTCTTGGAATGGTAAAACAAGACGTTTTACTAAAATTTACAGCTACTTTTTGGCACCTAAACAAATGGGTACCTTTTCCATAAATCAAGCTAAAATTGAGATTGATGGGCAAGAGTATAAAACATCACCAATAAGTATTACAGTTACAAAAGCTATTGAGAAACCTGAAGATCCAAACGATCCTGATTATATTCTACAAGAGCACATTCATTTAGTAGCAGAGGTTTCAAATACTAATCCTTATTTAAATCAACCTATAAGCGTAGTTTATAAATTATACGTTTCGCCAACCGTTGGAATTAGTAATTACAGAGAGATACAAAGTCCAGTGTACAATGGTTTTTGGAGCCAAAGCATGGATGACCAAAGGATAAAAGCCCAAAACGGAACTTATAAAGGCGAAGATTATAGATTTGTAACATTACGTAAAACAGTATTATATCCTCAAAAAACTGGAAAATTAGTTTTAGAGCCATTAAGTTTAGATCTAACCATTGATGTGCCAACCAATAGGCGTGACATATTTGGTAATCGTATCATGACTCAAGCACACAGAACAATTACTGCAAATGTTAGAACAATAAATGTGAAGCCTTTACCAGAAGAGGGTAAACCAGATAATTTTACAGGAGCAGTGGGAGACTTTGTTTTTAATTTGTCAACAACAAAAAACAGTCTTAATGCTACCGAGTCTTTACAGGCTAAAATTGAAGTTTCTGGTCAAGGTAATTTAAAATTATTTGAGTTGCCAAAGTTAACAACGCCAAGCACTTTAGAGGTTTACGAGCCAGAACACCAAGAAAATGTTAGGACAAACATGGCAGGTATGCAAGGTAAAATTTCAGACCTATATACTATTGTGCCTCAATATAAAGGTAAGTTTCCGATACCTTCAGTTAGTTTTTCTTATTTCGACTTAAAAACCGAGACTTATAAACAAATTACCTCTGATGAAATAGTAATAAATGTATTAGAAGGACCAGTTTATGCAGAAGCGGATAATAAATTACCTGTATCTAGTAATGGTAAGCAACCAGTAGTTTTAAACGAAAATCAATTCGCATTTATTAAAACAGATTCAAACTTCACAGCTATTCAAAACGATACTTTTTTAAATTCGACTGTATTTTGGACAAGTCTTTTAGGTCCTTTACTAGCTATTCCATTAGCATTATTTTACAGAAGAAAAAGAGAAGAGCGTTTTGCAGATGTAACAGGAAACAAAAAACGTAAAGCAGATAAATTAGCTAAAAAATATTTAAGCGAAGCTAAAAAAGCATTAGGTCAAAAAGAAGCCTTTTATGTTGCGCTTGAAAAAGCATTGCACAACTATCTTAAAGGACGACTTAATATTGAAACCTCTGATTTAAGCAAAGAAAAAATAGCAAATTTACTATCAGAAAGACAAGTAGATAATCAAGTTATTCTTGCGTTTGAAGCGATTTTAGAAAATTGCGAATTAGCAAGATATACGCCAATTACAAACGTTACAATGCAGCAAGATTATGACAAAGCAGCAACAACAATTAATTTAATAGACAAACAGATCAAGTAAAATTAGCAGTTAATTAAATCTGAAGTTTAAAAATTATTAAAGGCATAAATTATTAAGGCAGAAAGAGATTAAATGAAACATTTACTTTATATATTATTTTTTTTCATAGGAAACTTAGTAGCTCAAAATCAATCCACTTTTGAGCAAGCCAATGCATTATATACAGAAGGTAAGTTTGAAGACGCAATAACAAAGTATCAGTCCATCTTAGATACTAAGCAACACTCAGCAGAGTTATATTATAATTTAGCCAATGCACATTATAAGTTAAATAACATTGCACCAAGTATTTATTATTACGAAAAAGCACTACAACTTAATCCTAACGATAGTGAAATATTAAACAATATTGCCTACGCAAAAAACATGACAGTTGATGCTATACAAGAGGTTCCGCAATTAGGCTTGTCAAGGATTTTTAATAAACTTACTAATGCATTTGCATATGACGATTGGGCTAAAATATCTATCGCGTTTATTGTAATTTTTGTGTTATTATTTTTAGTGTATTACTTTATGGATAGTACATCTCAAAAAAGAGCAGCTTTTAGTGGTAGTATAGTATTTTTGTTTTTATCCTTAATTAGTTTAGGGTTGGCGTTTCAAAAACAGTCATTAGATAATAAAGACAATCCAGCGATTGTATTCGCTCAAAAAAGTGAAGTAAAGACAGAGCCTAACAGTAGTGGCTCTGAGGCTTTCGTATTACATGAAGGCACAAAAGTGCAAGTGTTAGATACAATTAACGACTGGAAAAAAATTAAATTAGCAGACGGTAAAACCGGTTGGATTATGTCTAACGACATAAAGTTGTTAAACAATTTTTAAATATTCCTTAACAATAAAATCGTTCTTTAGTTATATATTTGTCTTTCTTAGTTAGATAAATATGCACAAAAAGATAATTTCCATCTTCTTTACAGTATTATTTTTGGCGCTTATAACAGCTCCATCAATAATTATTGCTATGGATGATACTGTGGATGTCTCTGTGTTTTATAGTTTATCAGAAGAAGAGGAAGAACACAAAAACTTAAATTTAGCTTTTGTATTAGAAGACATGGAAGATGCCTTTTATGAAGCCTTAAGTATCAATAAAAATTTAGGGTACCACTTTAAAACTTATCCTAAGCCACACCTTAATTTAATTTCTCCACCACCCGAATTCATTTAATAATTAATTAGTCGGACAATTTGTCCATTTAAAAAAATTATTAAAATATTACCATTAAAAGCGTTTAATGGTACAAATGAATTTATTTATGTTTAAAACATTAAAAAATGACTTGCCAGCGAGTATAGTCGTGTTTTTTGTAGCATTACCTTTATGTTTAGGTATTGCTCTAGCAAGTGGTGCGCCACTTTTTTCTGGTTTAATAGCTGGAATAGTTGGTGGAGTTGTAGTAGGAGCTTTAAGCGGTTCTAAAATTGGTGTAAGTGGTCCTGCAGCAGGATTAGCAGCTATAGTATTAACAGCAATTGGAACTTTAGGAGGTTATCAAAACTTTTTAGTTGCAGTTGTATTAGGAGGAATTATTCAAATAGTATTTGGTCTTTTAAAGGCAGGAATTATTGGATATTATTTTCCGTCTTCAGTAATTAAAGGGATGTTAACAGGTATTGGAATAATTATAATTTTAAAACAAATCCCTCACTTTTTTGGTTACGACGCAGAGCCTGAAGGAGCTGATAGTTTTATTGAAACTTCAGGAGAAAACACCTTTTCTGCAATATTAAATATTACAGATAATATAACTATGGGATCAATGGTTATTGGTTTAATAGGTTTAGCCATTTTGTTATTATGGGACAAAGTATTATCTAAAAAAGGTAAAATATTTCAAATAATACAAGGACCATTAGTAGCAGTAGTATTAGGTATTATATTTTATGTAGTTACACAAGGATCTAATTTAGGTATAGCACAAACACATCTAGTTAGTGTTCCAATTCCTGAAGATTTAGACTCGTTTATAGGGCAATTTAGCTTTCCAAATTTTGCTGCAATAACAGATTCGCAAGTATGGATTGTTGCTTTTACAATTGCATTAGTTGCAAGTTTAGAAACCTTATTATGTGTTGAAGCAACAGACAAAATCGATCCAAATAAAAACGTAACACCAACAAATAGAGAGTTGTTAGCTCAAGGAACAGGAAACATTATTTCTGGTTTAATTGGTGGACTTCCAATTACACAGGTAATTGTACGTAGTTCTGCAAACATCCAATCAGGAGGTCGCAGCAAAATGTCTGCTATTATTCATGGTTTTTTATTACTAATATCAGTAGTATTAATTCCTAAGTTGTTAAACATGATCCCTTTATCTGTTTTGGCAGCAATACTATTAATTGTAGGTTATAAACTAGCAAAACCAGGGTTGTTCAAAAAAATGTATGATATGGGATGGAAGCAATTTGTACCATTTGTGGTAACAGTTGCAGGTATTGTTTTTATTGATTTGTTATGGGGAATTGGTTTAGGATTATTAGTTGGTATAGTAGTAATATTAATTAAAAGCTACCAAAACTCACACTTTTTACATATTGAAGATAAAAGTAACGGAAAACATAAAATTAAAATGACTTTTGCCGAAGAAGTAACCTTCTTTAATAAAGGAGCAATTTTAAAAGAATTAGAGAGCTTACCTAAGGATACTTATTTAGAGTTAGATGTAAGAAAAACTAGATATTTAGATAACGATATTATCGAAATTTTAGAAGATTTTGCTTTTAAAGCTAAAGAAAGAAACATTGATATTCAATTAATATCAGAACGTGGTACTGTTGAAAATCCAGATAGTTTTATCGAGTTTTTTAAATTAAGACCAAAATCTGCTTAAATTTTAAATCATGAAAAACAATAAATATAAAATATTGTTGCTTTCAGATTTAAATAAGTCGGCAACATCAGAACTGATAAGTACAGTAAGTTTAGCAAAAATGTTAGATGGAGACATCACTTTATTTCACGTTAAAAAACCGACTGACATTGTAGAAAGAGAGAGCCAGTTATCTGCTATGCGATCTATTAATGAAGAACATATTTTAACCAATAAAGCTATTGATAACCTAATTAAACCTATTAGTCAGGATTATCAATTAAATATTGGATATGATGTTGCTATTGGTAATATTAAACACGAAATTGAAGCATATATCAAAAACTATCAACCAGATATCATAGTTTTAGGAAAAAGAAAATCCAAAACGATTAACTTTATGGGAGATAATATTACAGATTATGTATTAAAAACACATAAAGGTTCAATTATGATTGTTGCACAAAACCAGTCTTTGCAACCAAATCAGGACGCAATGCTGGGTGTTTTAAATACAAGCGATCAAGCAGTAGATACTAATTTTATAAAGGAATTGATTGGTAAAACCAATCAACCTATAAAAGCTTTTAAAATCGTATCACAATTAGCACCAACACAAACTGTAGTTGATAATAAAACTATAGAATATGTTTTTGAAAAAGGAGATAATGCAGTAGACAATGTTTCAAAGTATGCATTAAAAAGCAATATTAATTTAATGTGTTTTGATAATGCAAAACAGCAAAACTCTAATACAAATATTAAAAATGTAATAAGTAAACTTAACGTTTCACTTTTACTAACAGGACAACAATCAACAATTCTACATAAGTAGTAATTAATAATATAAAAATATACAATAATGAAAGCACATACTAGAGAGACACAAGCAACAATGACGCCTCAAAAGGCAATAGATTTTTTAAAAGAAGGTAACCAAAGATTTCAAAATAATTTAAAAGCTAACCGTAACCTTTTAGAGCAGGTAAATGATACTAGTGATGGTCAATTTCCGTTTGCTACAATCCTTAGTTGTATAGATTCACGTGTGTCTGCCGAGTTGGTTTTTGATCAAGGTTTAGGAGATGTATTTAGTGTTCGTATTGCAGGAAACTTTGTAAACGAAGACATTTTAGGTAGTATGGAATTTGCCTGTAAATTAGCAGGAACTAAAGTAATCGTAGTATTAGGTCACACTAGTTGTGGAGCTGTTAAAGGTGCTTGTGATCATGCCGAAATGGGTAACTTAACTAAGTTAATCCAAAAAATTACGCCAGCTGTAAATGCTGTAACAGAGCCAAAAGACGAAAGTTTACGTACCTCTAAAAACTTAGAGTTTGTAGATGAGGTATCAAAGAAAAACGTGCATTTAACAATTGATAGAATACATGCTGAAAGCCCAATATTAGCAGAAATGGAAAAAAATGGCGAAATAAAAATCGTTGGTGCTATGTATGATATTAATACAGGAGCAGTAGATTTTTACTAGACAAATAATTTTTATGAGGATATTGAAAATGAAAAGGAATAAAATAATAGCAACACTAACATTTATGTTAGTGTTGCCTTTTTATGGACTAAGCCAAAATAGTGATTTAGGTAACTGGTTAATCTACATTGGTAGTAAAGAGCTTAAAAATGGATGGAATATTCATAACGAAGTACAATACCGTAATTACGATGCTGTAGGAGATTTAGAACAATTATTGTTAAGAACTGGATTAGGTTATAACCTAACCGAAAACAATAACAACCTACTACTTGGTTATGGGTATATATTATCAGAAAATTATGTTGGAGAAACAGATCAAAAAGTATCTGTAAACGAACATAGAATTTTTCAACAGTTTACAACAAAGCAAAAAGTAGGTGTGCTTAATTTAAGTCATCGTTACAGGTTTGAGCAACGTTTTGTAGAAGACGATTTTAAAATGCGATTTAGATATTTTTTAGGCTTAAAAATTCCGTTGCAAAATAAGGCTGATGGAAATAATCCATTGTACCTTTCAGCATATAACGAGATTTTTTTAAATACTAAAAGTGAAATCTTTGACAGAAACCGTTTATATGGAGGATTAGGGTATCAGTTTTCTAAACAACTAAGATTAGAATTAGGATACATGAATCAGTTTTTTGAAACCTCAAGCAGAGATCAAATAAACGTTATGGCATTTGTTAATTTTTAAAAATCAGCAAAGTCATAATTTACTGTTAATAAAGGCTGATAGAATAGGCTAAACTTTTATTGTTAAGAAAAAATGTTAATTTAGTATAAACCCAACTATAAAGCTATGAAGAAATTTTTTGCCAACTTTAAAGGAGATGCATTTGGAGGTATTACAGCAGGTATTGTTGCTTTACCGTTAGCATTAGCATTTGGTGTTTCCTCTGGTTTAGGACCTAGTGCAGGTTTATATGGAGCTATCTTTATCAGTTTTTTTGCAGCTTTTTTTGGCGGTACACCAACGCAAATTTCTGGTCCAACAGCACCAATGACAGCAGTAAGTATGGTTGTAATAGCTAGTATTATTGCAACGCATGATGGTGACGTTAACAAAGCACTACCATATATATTAACGGTTTTTTTATTAGCAGGCTTAGTACAAGTAGGATTAGGTGTTTTAGGCTTTGGAAAATATATTAAATACATACCATATCCTGTTGTGTCTGGTTTTATGACAGCTATTGGTGTTATAATATTAGTAACACAAATCTTACCATCAATTGGTTATTACCCAAAAGAAGATATAGAGTACGTAAACCAATTTAAGCCACAAGCCGAAGAGTTAATTTTAGAAAATATACTTAGGGAAGAGGCAGGAGAAGGCATTTTAGTTTTAGAAGATTTTAAAGAAACGATCAAAAGAGCTGGAGAGTTACAACCTGAAGACATTGCAAAAGAGTCTAAAACACTTGCTAAAACCGAAGCTTCAGGTGTGTTAGGTACTTTAAAAGTATTACCAAGAGCCATTCAAAATATTAATTGGTTAGAGCTTGCTTTAGCACTAGCTACCATTTTTATTGTATATGGTTTTAAACGCATAACCACTAAAATACCAAGTGCTTTGGTCGCTTTAGTTGTAGTGTCTGGAGTAGCCTATGGTTTTGGTTTAGGTTATCGTCCCATTGAAGAGATTCCATCAGGACTGCCTATACCTAATTTTGAAATTATTACAGGGTTTAGTTTTGCTAATATTTCACCCTATATTTTTACAGCTATAACATTAGCGTTATTAGGTGCAATTGACTCATTACTTACTAGTGTCGTAGCAGATAATATGACAAAAACCAAGCACAATCCAAATAAAGAATTAATTGGACAAGGTGTAGGTAATAGTATCGCTTCAATTTTTGGAGGTATTCCAGGAGCAGGAGCAACTATCAGGACTGTAGTAAACATTAACGCAGGTGGACGTACCAAATTATCTGGTATGATTGCAGGTGTAATGTTACTGTTTATCTTATTAGCATTAGGACCAGTTGCTTCAAAAATTCCAGCAGCAGTATTAGCGGGTATTTTAATAACAGTAGGTATTGGTGTTATGGATTATAAAGGTTTAAAAGCTATTCCTGCATTACCAAAGGATATGAAGATTGGACCATTAAAAGTTAGTTCTGAAGTATTAATAATGCTTGTTGTATTAGTCCTTTCTAGCGTTTGGGATTTAATTTATGCAGTAGGTATTGGTTTGGTTATCGCATCCCTATTGTTCATGAAAAAAATTGGAGACTTAACAGCACAACGTTCAGACGTTAAACCGTTAAAGGAAGAGGCTTGGTCAGACGAGACTAATTTCCCTGTAGTCTTAAAAGAAGAGGTGTTTATCAAACACATTAAAGGACCATTGTTTTTTGGCTCAACATCAGACTTTCAGCAATTAGCAAAACAAATTCCTAACACTGCAAAAACCGTAGTTATTAGATTAGGACGTATGCAGTATATGGACCAATCCGGATTATATGCAATGGAAGACGTTTTAGTAGATTTAAAAAAACAAAACATAAATGTACTGTTTGTTAACCTGTTAAAACAACCAAGATACATGATGGAACGTATTGGTATTATCCCAGAATTAATACCTACAGAGCATATTTTTAAAGACTTTAATTCATGCTTACATTGGATTAAAACTAATGTAAAAGATAAATATTAAGATAGTTAATAATGGATATCAAAAAAGTATTTGAAAATAATCAAAAGTTTGTAAAAGATAAATTATCCACAGATAAAGACTATTTTGAAAATTTAGGAAAAGGACAAAATCCAGAGTTATTATATATTGGTTGTAGTGATAGTCGTGTAACTGCCGAGGATTTAATGGGCTTAGGTCCAGGAGAGGTTTTTGTGCATCGTAATATAGCAAATATGGTATCAGGTAATGACCTAAGTGCCATGTCAGTTGTAGAGTATGCAGTTGTGCACTTAAAAGTCAATCACGTTGTGGTTTGTGGGCATTATGCATGTGGAGGCGTAAAAGCAGCTATGCAATCTGCAGATTTAGGCGTTTTAAACTCATGGTTACGTAACATACGTGACGTATATCGCATCCATAAAGACGAGTTAAACGCAATACAAGACGACGAAAAAAAATACGATCGCTTAGTAGAGCTTAACGTCAAGGAACAGTGCGTAAATCTATTAAAAACAGCTGCTGTACAAAAAGCTTACAGAGATAGAGATCTAAAAGTACATGGTTGGGTCTTTGATGTACACACAGGTAAACTAATTGACCTAAAAATAGATTTTGACCATTACCTACAAGATATAATGGAAATTTATCATTTAGATTAAACTCTAAACTTCAGATTCAGTAGTCGGTTCCTCTGGGTCAATTATAGGCTCTTCCAATAAAGTATCATCAGACTTAATAATACTAGGAAAAATCATTGGAGCTAATGATTTAACAGGAGCATACAAAACAGAATCCTCTATATCCTCCTCTTGCACAAAAGGGATAGTATTATTCATTTTATCAAAAACAATCAATAAAACACTCAAAATTAAACCAATTTTAAGCGCGCCAAAAGCAGCACCTAAAAGCTTGTTTAAAATCCCTAAAGACGCAAAATCTGCTAACTTTGTTAACGCTTTACCAGCTAAACTAATTGTTAAAATTATAATTACAAAAGTAATGGCAAATGCAGTAGTATTTATGGTTTTTTCATTCCAGGACGTTTTATCCATCAAAAACTCGGCAACAAAGTAACTAAAATGGATGGCACCATAAACACCAGCAATTAAAGCCACAATGGAGGCAAGCTCAACAAAAAGCCCTTTAAATAATCCACGTACTAAACCAAATAAAAGTAAAGCACCTAAAACAATATCAATTACAGCCATAAAGTTAGATTTTAGACAAATATAAATTAACTTTGCGACTTTAAAATTATTATGGCAAGAGACGAACAGTTAAAAGAGAGATGGCAGGATATAGTTACTAAACTATCCAACCAATTTGCAGATGGAGACACACTAGACTTAGATGCAATAATTTATTTAATAGGTGTACAAGAATTAGGACAATTAGACCGTAAATTTAAAAAAGACCATAAGTTAGACCTTATGCATATTGCAATCTGTAAACTGCTAACACCTTATGGGTATTATGAGTTTGATTATGTAGACCAAGACGGTTGGCCACACTATATAGCAAAAGAAGAATTACCAAACCTAAAAGCAGGAGAACAAAGCATCTTAATGAAAGAAGCCATAGTAAACTACTTTCTAGAGACCGATTATATTAAATAAATTTTGGGCGTTACCCAAGGGTCGCGCTCTCGGCAGTCGCTTTTAATTTGCTTTAAGGCAAATAAAAGAGCTTCAACAAATGCCTCCATCGCTAACGCAAATCACGATAAAATTCATAAATTTGCCAATCATTTAGAAGATCATGATAGACAAGATAAAAGAACTTATAGCAGAAGCAGAAGCCTTTAAGGCACAAACCAAAGAAGAGGTTGAAGCGTTTCGTATAAAGTATTTAGGAAAAAAAGGATTACTTAATGACTATTTTGCCGAATTTAAAAACGTGGCAAACGACCAGAAAAAAGAATTTGGTCAAGTAATTAATACCCTTAAAACTACAGCTCAAAATAAAGTTAATGCTTTAAAAGAAGAGCTAGACAACAATACACAAGACGCAGGTATAAGTGGAGATTTATCAAGACCAGGAGAACCAATAACCATTGGATCGCGTCACCCAATATCTATAGTTAAAAATCAAATTATAGATATCTTTTCAAACATTGGATTTAATGTAAGCGAAGGTCCAGAAATAGAAGACGATTGGCACAACTTTACAGCACTTAACTTGCCAGAATACCATCCAGCAAGAGACATGCAAGACACGTTTTTTGTGCAAACCAATCCAGATATCCTATTACGTACGCACACAAGTTCTGTACAAGTACGATATATGGAAAACAATAAACCACCAATACGTACAATATCTCCAGGACGTGTATATCGTAACGAAGCAATATCTGCACGATCACACTGTTTTTTCCATCAAGTAGAAGGATTATATATAGATAAAGACGTTAGTTTTGCAGATTTAAAGCAAACCTTACAATACTTTACTACAGAGCTTTTTGGTAAATCTAAAATTAGATTACGTCCATCATACTTTCCATTTACTGAGCCTAGCGCAGAAATTGATGTGTATTGGGGACTAGAAACAGAAACAGATTATAAAATCACCAAAGGAACCGGTTGGTTAGAAATTGGAGGTTGTGGTATGGTAGATCCAAATGTCCTTACTAATTGCGGTATAAATGCAGAAGAGTATTCAGGATTTGCATTTGGTGTAGGTATTGATCGTATAGCAATGTTATTACATCAAATAGGTGATATTCGTTTGTTAAGTGAAAACGACGTTAGATTCTTAGAGCAGTTCAAATCTGCCTTATAATAATTACTAAAAATGTTTAAAAGCCGACTGTTAATAGTCGGCTTTTTTTTATTTAACAACAATTTAACTTCGATTAGTTCGGTTTGTTCCGAACCAATAATATATTTGCATTATAAATTTTAAAGTTTAGATATGACTAAAGAAATCTGTAACAAAAAAATGGAGCTTGTAGAAAGACTAGGCGTTCATTTAGAAAGTAAAGATAGTTTAGCACCTGTTGCAGCACGTATAATGGCTTACGTGATTTTAACAGGAAAACAAGGAGCAACTTTTGATGAAATGGTAGAGGTATTATGCGCAAGTAAAAGCACCATTTCTACACATTTAAACCACTTACAAGACTTAAAAAAAATAGAATACTTTACCAAAACGGGCGACCGTAAAAAGTATTTTGTCATTAATAAAGATTCGGTATTAAATCATATTGATAATATGATTCAAGAATGGGAAATAGTAGAGGTACTACATCTTGAAATGAAAGCTTATAAAGAAGCCATAAACGAACATGTTACAGACGACGATGAGAAATTCGATTTAACATTTCATAACAATTATCTCAAATTTATTTCAAGTGCTTCTGCATCAATGAAAGAACTAAAAGACAACCTAATTAAAAATAAATTCAACCTTTAAAATAATGAAAATAAATAAAATAATTTCAATATTATCAATAGCTAGTATTTTTCTAGTTGTGATTAGCTGTGGTAATAATGAGAAAGCGCAAGCAGCTTCAGCACAACAGCAACAGGTTTTACCTTTTCCTGTAACACAATTACAAACAAAAACCGTAACAGGTTTTACTGAGTATCCTACAACTATTGAAGGTAAAGTAAATAGTGATGTAAGAGCAAAAACCTCTGGATATATAGAAAAGGTATACGTTGACGAAGGACAAAAAGTACGTAAAGGTCAAACCTTATTTAAACTAGAAACACAATCGTTAAGCCAAGATGCAGGTGCAGCTAAAGCACGAGTAAATGTGGCACAAGTTGAGGTTGATAAACTAGTTCCTTTAGTAGAAAAAAACATTATTAGTCCAGTACAATTAGAAACTGCTAAAGCAAATTTAGCTCAAGCTAAAGCTAATTATAGTGGTGTAACAGCAAATATTGGTTATGCGACAATTAAAAGTCCAATAGACGGTTTTGTTGGTGCCATTAATTTTAGAGAAGGTGCCTTAATTAGCCCAAATGATGCAACACCATTAACAACAGTTAGTCAAATAGATCAAGTATATGCTTTTTTTAGTTTTAATGAAGCACAGTATATAGATCATTTACAACGCTCTGAAGGTCAAAACAAAGCAGAGCGTATTAAAAATTCGCCAGACTTAACTTTAGTGTTAGCTAACGGAAAAGAATATTCTGAAAAAGGACGTATTCAGACCAGTACAGGTCAAATCAACCAAAGTACAGGTACAATACAAATTAGAGCTGCTTTTGATAATCCAAACGAAATTTTAACTAACGGAAACAGTGGTAAAATTAAATTTCCAATAGAGTATAAAGATGCTATCGTTGTACCACAAACTGCAACTTTTGAGCAGCAAGGTAATATTATGATTTTTAAATTAGGAGCAGACAATAAAGTGGAAACTTCAATTTTAAAAGTTAAAGGAAAAGTAGATAATTTATATGTTGTTGAGGCTGGTTTAGAGCCTAACGACAAGATTGTAATTTCTGGTATTGGAAAATTAAAAAGTGGTATGGCAATTGCGCCTCAAGACACCTCTTTTGAGGAAGCAATTAAACCAGTTGCAACATTATTTAGAAATTAGATAACCACCAAACATATTTATCATGTTAAAAACATTTATTGAAAGACCAGTGCTTTCGACAGTAATCTCTATTATCATAGTTTTGCTAGGTGTTATTAGTATAACTAGCTTACCAATAGAGGAATATCCAGATATTGCACCACCTACTATAAAGGTGTCGGCAAATTATACAGGAGCCAATGCCGAGACTGTTTTAGAGAGTGTAATTGTACCTATCGAAGAGCAAATTAATGGTGTAGAAGGAATGACTTACATTACTTCTACAGCATCAAATACAGGTACAGCAGAAATTACAGTATATTTTGATCAAGAAACAGATGCAGATATTGCTGCGGTAAACGTTCAAAATCGTGTGGCTAGAGCGACACCTTTACTACCATCAGAGGTAACTCAAACAGGAGTTGTAACACAAAAGCAAGAAACCAGTGCGTTGATGTTTATCTCAATGTATTCTGAAAACGAAAATTACGACGCTACTTTTATTCAAAATTACCTAAAAATTAATGTTATTCCTGCAGTACAGCGTATTAGTGGAGTTGGAGACGTTAATGTCTTTTCGCAACAAGATTACGCGATGCGTATTTGGTTAAATCCAGAAAAATTAGCGTCTTACGGTTTAATACCTTCAGATGTTTCTGCAGCTTTAGCTGAACAAAACTTAGAAGCAGCTGCTGGATCTTTAGGTCAAAATAATGGTGAATCTTTTTCATACACTTTAACTTATAGTGGTCGATTTAAAGATGAAGCACAATACAGCAATATTGTTATCAAAGCTTTAGGAAACGGAGAGTTTTTAAGACTTAAAGATATTGCAACCATAGAGTTAGATGCGCAATCTTATGCATCTAATGCCATGACCTTAGGAAAACCTGCGGTGTTTATGGGAATTTTTCAAACTAAAGGCTCTAATGCTCAAGAAATTATAGAAAATATTAAAACAACTTTTCAATCTATAGAGAAAGACCTTCCTGAAGGATTACATATTTCAATACCGTATGATACAAGTTTATTTTTAAACGCGTCTATAGAAAAAGTAATAAGCACTTTAATTGAAGCCTTTCTACTGGTATTTTTAGTGGTATTTATATTCCTTCAAGATTTTAGATCTACATTAATTCCTGCAATTGCAGTACCTGTATCTATTATTGGTACCTTCTTTTTCTTAAATGTGTTTGGGTACTCTATCAACCTATTAACGCTATTTGCTTTAGTACTCGCAATTGGTATTGTGGTAGATGATGCAATTGTAGTTGTAGAAGCGGTTCATGCTAAAATGGATGAAGGTGAACATAACCCTAAAAAAGCAACAATAACTGCCATGAATGAGATTTCTGGAGCTATTATTTCTATTACCTTAGTAATGGCTGCAGTATTTATTCCTGTTACATTTATTACAGGACCAACAGGAGTATTTTACGAGCAGTTTGGTGTCACGCTAATTATTGCCATATTAATTTCAGCTGTAAATGCCTTAACCTTAAGTCCTGCATTATGTGCTTTATTATTAAAAGAACATAAAGAAGATGAGGAGTTGAAAGGTAAAGGACCATTAAAACGTTTTTACGCTTTATTCAATCGTGGTTTTAATGCAACGATTGATAGATACGGAAAATCACTACAATTACTATATAAAAGAAAATGGATTTCTGGTTTACTATTAGTATTAGCCATAATTGGTATTTTTTATGCAGCCAAAACAACACCTACAGGTTTTGTACCAAATGAAGATAGAGGAATTATTTTTGCTAATATAGAATTACCAGCAGGAGCCTCTTTAGATAGAACTAATGCAGTAGCTAATGAGTTGTATGAAAAAACAAAAGATTTACCTGGAGTAACTGGAGTTTCTTTTATAAAAGGTAGTAGCTTATTAAGTGGTGCAGGTAGTAATTTTAGTATTGGATTTTTTGAATTAGAAGATTGGGACGACCGTAAAGACCCATCATTAGCATCTCAAGCCATTATTGGAAAATTGTTTGGTATTGCGGCTACCATACCAGAAGCAAATATTATTTTCTTTGCGCCTCCAAGTATTCGTGGTTTTGGTAACTCATCTGGTTTTGAAGTTAATTTATTAGATAAATTTGGAGGCGAGTTTACAGACTTGGATAAAGCCAATAAAGAATTTTCTATGGCTTTAATGAAACATCCAGAAATTAAATATGCAACATCGGCTTTTAACACCAATTATCCGCAGTATGAGATGGAAGTTAATGTGCCTTTAGCAAAAGAAAAAGGTGTTCCAATTAATAGTATTTTTTCAACATTACAAGGATATATTGGAGGTGTATACGCTTCAGATTTTTCTAAATATGGAAAACAATTTAGAGTCTATATTCAAGCTTTACCAGAAGACAGAGCAGATAAAGATGCTTTAAATAGTATGTATGTTCGCACAAATTCTGGCGAAATGACACCAATTACACAGTTTGTAACCTTAGAGCGTGTGTATGGACCGCAATCGGTAACGCGTTTCAACCTTTTTAATTCAACCACAATAACAGGTGCAACAAACGAAGGGTTTAGTACAGGTGATGCCATTCGAGTGATTGAAGAAGAAGTTGCAAAATTACCAAGTAACTATACGGTTGCATATTCTGGTTTAACACGTGAAGAGGTAAACGCAGGAAACCAAACGACGTTTATCTTTATACTAAGTATCTTATTTGTATACTTTTTATTAAGTGCGCAATACGAAAGTTATTTACTGCCATTTGCTGTAATATTTTCATTACCATTTGGTGTCTTTGGAGCTTATATTACTACTAAGTTTTTAGGCTTAGAAAACAATATATATTTTCAAATTGCTTTAATCATGCTTATTGGTCTATTGGCCAAAAATGCCATACTTATTGTCGAGTTTGCTTTAGCCAGACGAAAAAATGGCGAGAGTATTGTAGACGCAGCAATCCATGGAGCCAAAGCGCGTTTACGTCCAATTTTAATGACCTCTTTTGCTTTTATTTTAGGATTAATGCCTTTAGCATTAGCTTCAGGTGTTGGGTCTGAAGGAAACAATTCGATTGGTTCTGGAGCAGCAGGAGGAATGTTAATTGGTACCATTTTAGGAGTATTTGTTATTCCAATCTTATTTATATTATTCCAATGGTTACAAGAAAAAGTTTCGGGTAAACCAGCAGTACAAACTATTGAAGATTAAAACAATGAAATCAATATTAAAACATAGAAACTTTAGTAAAGGCGCATTAATACTAGTAGTTGCATTAACATTACAAAGTTGTTTTGTAGCTCAAGATTATGTGAGACCAGATTTAGATGCAGAAACGCAAGCGCTTTACAGAACCGATAATTTACCAACAGATAGCGTATCTATAGCAGATGTGTCTTGGAAAAATTTATTTACAGACCAATACCTTCAACAATACATAGAAGAAGGTTTGCAAAATAATATGGATGTACGTATTGCTTTGCAGCAAATATTAGCTGCTCAAGCTTATGCAAAACAAGGTAAAGCTGGTTATTTACCATCTATAAGTGTTGGTGCAAATGCAACACACCAAGAGTTATCAGAAAATAGTCAATTTGGAGCTTTATTTAGTGGTGGAATAGATACTTATGATATTACAGCTAACTTATCTTGGGAAGCAGATATTTGGGGAAAAATTAGAAGCAATAAGCGTGCAACTCAAGCTGCTTACTTACAAAGTGTCGCAGGACATCAAGCAGTAAAAACACAATTAATTTCTAGTATTGCGAATACATATTATAATTTATTGGCTTTAGATGCTCAATTAGAAGTGACTAAGCAAACTATTATAACTAGAGAAAGTGGTGTAAAAACTATTAAAGCTTTAAAGGACGCTGGACAAGTAACACAAGTTGCAGTAGACCAAAATATTGCACAATACAATAGTGCTAAAGCATTACAAGTAGATATAGAGGTTGCTATTTTTAAAACTGAAAACACGCTAAGTATTTTATTAGGTAAAACACCTCAAACTTTTGAAAGAAGTAGTTTAGATATCCAAAATATAGATCAAGATATAGTATTGGGTGTTCCTGCAACATTGTTAAGTAACAGGCCTGATGTCATGGCTGCAGAGTATGGTTTAATAAATTCGTTTGAGTTAACTAACGTCGCTAAAAGTAATTTATATCCTTCATTAACATTAACCGCTTCTGGTGGTTTAGAAAGCTTAGATGTAGATAATTTAATTAATGCTAATTCGATTTTTGCAAACATCATAGGTGGAATTACGCAACCTATTTTTAATCAACGAAAGTTAAAAACTCAAAGAGAAGTTGCTTTTGCACAACAAGAGCAAGCGTTACTTAGATTTAAACAAACGTTGTTAGTAGCAGGAAGTGAAGTGTCTAATGCGTTATATACATATAAAGCCGAAACTAAAAAGTTTGAGTTTAGAAAAAATGAAGTGGAAGCTTTACGTACAGCCGAAGCTAATTCTAACGAGTTACTTAAAAATGGTTACGCTAACTATTTAGACTTATTAACAGCTAGAGAAAGCGCTTTAAATGCGGAACTTAATATTATTAACAGCCAATTACAGCAACTAGTGTCTATCGTAGATTTATACGAAGCACTTGGTGGTGGATGGAGATAATGTTTTAATCTAAATGAAATGATAACCAAAGCAGAATTGTTAAAATGCGCTATCACTAAGTTTACCCAATGTGGTAGTAAACATGTGACTTTAGACGATTTAGCAAGTACGCTTGGAATTTCTAAAAAAACAATTTATACTTTTTTTAAAAACAAAGAAGACTTAGTTACTGCTAGTCTAGAGAGTTTGTTAAACGAGTATAAAAACGATATAAATAGGATTGTTAATAGCAATGGTAAAGATCCTATTTTGTGTGTTATATTAATTTACCAAAGAGGGTTTGAGTACTTAAAATATTTTAAGCCCTCTTTTTTATTTGGTCTAGAAAAATACTATCCAAAAGCTAATCTTTTATTTAATAATTTTATTGAAAAATTATCTAATAAAACGGTTTATAATTTATTTAAACAAGCCCAAGATATTGGAAGTATAAAGCCAGATATAAATATAGAATTAGTTGTAAAAATCTACTTTTTTAGAGTGGATAATCTGCTTTTCAAGACAAACAACTTATTTGACTTATATCCTAAAGAAGAATTATTTAATCATTTAGTTATTTATAACATTAAAGGAATAGTAAGTGATGAATATTATAATCCTTATTTTGAATAACAAATAAAAAAAGCCTTAACAATTATGTTAAGGCTTTTTAATGTTTAGACTAAAACGGAGATTATTGTAATAAACTATAAACAAATTCTGGATAACCACGCTCTCCTGCGTTATTAGTTAAGGCTAAAAACTGTAACTTATAAAGGTTTCCATTTGCATCATTTACTATGTAAAATACATTTTCTTTTAATGAAGGAGAACTACTTGGTCCACCACTGTTTCTCCAGCTACTTCCAATGCTTCTTTGGTCATCTGAGAATTGTGTATTGTCTACATCTGCAAGCGTAAAATTTTCATATGTTAACTCTGATTGCGTTTCAGTATCTATTACATATGCTTTAGTGCTTTGTTTTGCATTAGTAACAACAAAATCAGAATAAAAATATGGACCATAACTATCTGCACCTATAAATACTTCATCTGTAAACGTTGTAAAACTTAAGTCCCATGCTTCTTTTGTTGGTTCAATATTAATTTCGCTATTGTCATCAAAGCTAAAAAAGGTATAATTATAAGTTGTGTTTTTTGCAATGGTAACTTCCTGGTGTGTTGTATCATCTAAATCAGCATATTGTAAGATATAGTTTGTGCCATCTTGCAATACTCTAACTTTTTTCCAACCTCTCTCGTCATCTGTAGTGTCAATACTTCCTATTGCAGGAGTTTCTGTTCCGACAGTATAACCCAAGTTTACTAGGTATACTGGATTATTTGCATCTGTTGCTGTAATAGCAGAAAATGCAGTACCATTTAACGCTCCATTTGGCGCATCAACATATTGCATGCTAGCTTGGTTATAAGTATTGGTTTTAACCATAGGTTGTAAATCTATAACTTCTTGACTTGAAGAAGTTACAGCATCAATATCTGTAGTTGATAATTGAGCAGCTGCCATTGCTATTGTTCCATTTATAACCACTCTAAATTCTGTACCAGAGTAAAAACCTAAATCCCAAGAGTCACGTTGTACGCTTGTGGTTGTATTTGTACTTAAATCTACAAACACTTGATTTTGTTGGTTTGGACCACCAACTGTTGGTGCTATTGCTGCTCCTTCTATAACAACGTTTATTGGTTGTAATGGTGTATTATCGTCATCGCTACTACAATTAGTAAAGACTAATGCTGTCATGCAAAGGGCTAAAGTAAAAAGTCTGTTTTTCATTTTATTGGTTTTTTAAAAATTTAAATTATATAATAGTTTTAGGTAATATGATCGACCGTAACCTAGTAATAGGCTACTGTTATTTGTACTATGTGCTCCTGTTGTATTTGCACCATTAATAGCAACGCTAGTGACATCCAATAGGTTTCTACCACCAACTGTAGCTTGTAGTTTGTTATTAAAAAAGGATTTTTTTATGGACGCATCCATCCAACTGTAAGCAGCTGTGTTATATTTTTTAAAGGTGTTATTTCCGTTAGTATCTGTTCCCTCTGCTATATAGTTTTGTTGTTTTCCGTTATGTTTTAATAGGACGGTTAAAGCAGTGTCCCATGTTTTTATTAAATAGGTAGCACTTGTGTTAAGTTGTAAGGCATATAAAAAGTCGTTTTCAGCATTGACTTCATCATTCATTATTCTAGACACGCCTTGTAATGTTGCACCTAAATTAAAGGTCCAATGGTCTTGTTTTATAGTGTTTTCTGTTGTTATTCCAAATAATTTATAGGCATCAATATTGATATATTGGTATTGTAGTGGAGAAGGATTGACTAAGGCTAGTTCAATCTTGTCTTTTAGCTCTATGTAACTTAATTTTAAATTGTTAGTAAGTGTTGTGTTTCCAAACCAACTACGCTTTTTAAGATTTAAAAAAGTAGAAAAACCTTGTTCAGGATTTAGGTTTTGGTTACCTCTTACGTCGTGATTAGAATCTACAAAATAGTAGTATAATTCTTCAAAATTTGGAGTTCTGTAAGACGATCCAATACTGGCTCTTAATTCATAACCTCTATTTAGCAAATATCTTGCACTAAATGACCCTAGAAATTGCGATTTAAATTTTGAATTATATTCATAACGCAATCCTGGACGTAAGGACAATTTGTTTGTTAATTTAAATTCTGAAGAAGAAAACACTGCATAATTGTTTTGCTTTTGGGTTTTATCTTGCTGTGTTACTTCACCTGTAGCTTGTGTATCAAATCCTTTTATAAATCTAGCTTCATAACCCAATTGATAATTATAGAAGTCATGTTTTGAAAGGTTGTTTATGGTTCCTTTGGAGAAAAGGACATTGCTAGATTGATAGGTTTCATCCGTTTCATTATTTTTATTTTTAGTTAAAATAAAGTAGTTAAATTGGTTTAAATCGCGTTTTTGTGTTTGATAAGATATGGACGCATTGTAATTTGCACCAGAGTTTAATGATCCACTAATATTTAAATTGTTTACAAAACGGTAGGTTGTAAATATTTTATCTGTTGCAGATGGATTGCTAGTTTGTGATTGCACATTAATATTGGCTCTAACTGCAGCATCGTAGTAGTTTAAATCTTCATTAAAAAACTCAAATTTGTAAAATAATCTAAATTTATCGGCAGTATAATTAATACTAGCTTTAGAGGTTAATTGTGTTTTTGGTAACCAATCATACCCTCTTAATCCATCATTGATATAGTGGTTTTGACCTTTCTTATTATTAAAAAAACCAGCAAATTGGTTGCGGTTAAATCCAATTTTTGCAGACCATTTTTCGTTAAAATTATGTCCAATATTTAATCCTTGGATATGTCTACCTTCATCAAACAAAGCGTATTCATCGCTAACGGTTTCTTCTTGTATAAACGTTTGTATTTCCCAGTTATGGTTAACCGTTTTTTTTGTAATTATATTAATTACACCAGACACAGCGTTAGCACCATATTCTACTCCCATTGCACCTTCAACGATCTCAATACGTTCAATATCGTCTAAATTTATTTGCGTTAAATCAATATTATTACCAACACCATTATCGCTTACTAAAGGTATATTATCCACAAGAATATTAAAATACTGAGCATCCAAACCAAAAAAGGAGATTGTTGATCGTCCAGTCTGTGCACTTGATATGATGTTTAGATTAAGGTTAAAATTTAACAAGTCTGCTAAATTATTTGCAGCTTGCTGATCTATTTTTTTTCTATCAATAACAATTACGTTATGCACAGATTTTTTAATCGATTGTGGATTGTATTGACCTGTAATGACAACTTCATCAAGCTTTTGGACTATTGTGGTGTCGTTGACAATAGCTTTGTTTTTTTGTGCAGTTGTTATTCCAACTAAAAAAAAAGAAAAATAAACCGTTAAATATTTTTTATTTAGAATCATTCTTGATTAAATTTGCTGCAAATATAAACGTTATTTTAATTCAGTCTAAATAAGAACAATCTTTTTTCAAATAAAAAATCAACCTTTTAAATATGAAAACTTTAACAATTTTATCACTATTATTTTTGACCTTTACAGCCACAATTAATGCACAAAACAAAAAAAAGCAAGACCAAGATGCCATTAAAAATATGTGTGGCTGTTATGAAGTAACCTTTAATTTTGCAGAGACTTTTAACTACAGCCAAGACTCACTATATAAACCTTCAGAAACTAAAGTAGATAAAGGTTTAGAATGGGCTCAATTAGTAGAGGATAGTGATAACAAAATTTCGATTCAGCATTTATTACAGGTTGGAAGCCCAGAGTCTCCATATATTGTAAAACATTGGAGACAAGATTGGTTATTTGAAAACACAGATTTTTATATGTATAATGGTGATAATAAATGGACTTATGTGTCAAAGCCTAAAAAGGAAGTTAAAAATCAATGGACACAAAAAGTATATCAAGTAGATGATAGTCCACGTTATGAAGGCTCTGCAACTTGGGTACATGTTGATGGGAAAAGTTTTTGGGAAAATTCAACAACAGCACCTTTACCAAGAAGAGAATACACAAAAAGAAGTGATTATAACATCACTTTAAGAGGTAATAGACACGAAATAACAAACACTGGTTGGGTACACGACCAAGATAATGATAAAGTGTTAAGAGAAGAAGGTAAAGAAGACGTCACTTTAGCTAAAGAAAAAGGTTATAACACTTATGTAAAGGTAGACGATAGTAAATGCCAAGCAGCACAAGATTGGTGGAAAGCTAATAGTGCAAAATGGGTTAAAGTCCGCACAAAATGGGAATCTGTTTTTGCAAGACATCAAGATTTAGCTTTACAAGTTAAAGTGGATAATAAAGTATTATATAAGTATTTATTTGATGATGAAAACTATTCTACATCAGACCAAATAAATCCATTAATCGAAAGTTTTATAATAAAGTAAAATATAATTTAAATGAAAAAAGTAATTACAGTTTGCCTACTACTAATTAGTATGACGCTTAGTGCTCAGGACAATGTCTTTTTAGGTAGAGGTTTTTGGGGACCATCAGTAACTATTCAAGATGTTAAAACTAAAATAGCAGAAGGAAATAACCCAGCACAATTAAATGAAAATAGTTTTGATCCAGTAGTTTACGCTATCTTACAATCTGCACCAAATGATGTTATTAAATACATACAATCATTGGATGGTAACGATGTTAATAAGTTAACACATGATGGTCGTACGTATATTTTTTGGGCAGCGTATATTGGTAATGACGCTATAATGGAATACTTTATTAGCAAAGGTGCTAAAACAGATATTTTGGACAACCATGGATACACACCTTTAAATTTTGCTGCTAATGCAGGTCAAACAAACATCAAAGTCTATGAGCTTTGTATAGCAAATGGCGCAAACTTAAAAAAAGATTTAGACCATAATGGCGCTAATGCTTTACTATTAGCAGCTCCAACCAACATTACATTAACCAATTACTTTGTGTCTAAAGGCTTAAGTCTAAAAAGTGTAGATAATAATGGTAACGGAATCTTTAATTATGTTGCTAAAACTGGTGATATAGAATTGCTAAAAGGCTTAATGGAAAAAGGATTAAAAGGTACAGATCAAGCTTTTATTTTTGCAAGCCAAGGGACTAGAGGTAAAACTAATGGATTGCCTGTTTATAATTATCTAGAAGGGATAGGTTTAAACCCAAATACTAATTCTCCAGATGATGTATCACCTTTACATAATGTAGCAGCAAGAAGTAAAGATTTAGAGGTTTTAAATTATTTTATTGAAAAAGGAAATAGTGTAAACGCTGCAGATAAAAGCGGTAATACACCTTTTTTAAATGCAGTTAGACAAAATAATATCGAAGTAATATCTGTGCTTTTACCACAAGTTAAGGATATTAATTATGCTAATAAAAAAGGAGAAACAGCTTTAATGCTAGCCATCCAAAATAATACTGCAGACGTGGTAAAATTAATATTGTCTAAAGATGCTAAAATAGATCTTGTGGATACCTACGGAAACAATTTAGCCTATTATTTAATTCAATCTTTTAACCCAAGTAAAGAGAAAGATTTTACAGCTAAATTACAGCTTTTAGAAACTAAAGGATTTGAGTTTACAACACCTCAAAAAGATGGTAATACATTATTCCATTTAGCTTTAGATAAAAATAATGTAGACTTTTTAAAACAAATCAATCAGTTTGATGTGGATGTAAATACTGCAAATAACGAAGGGTACACACCTTTACATTTAGCAGCAATGAAGGCTAAGGATAATACGCTTTTAAAGTATTTAATAGCTATTGGAGCAAATAAAAAAGCAACCACAGGTTTTGAAGAAACTGCATTTGATTTAGCCTCAGAAAACGAAATTTTAAAGAACAAAAAAATAGCATTAGACTTTTTAAAATAAGATATAATGAAAAACATAAAATTAATTTTCAGCATAGCTATTCTTAGCATAGCCTTGTTTTCTTTTACAACAATAAACACATCTACTAAGTACAAATGCATGGTGCAAATGACCAATTATGTTGGCGAAGGTGCTTATGTAGTCATCTCTTTAATAAATCCTGATGGGCAATATGAAAAAACATTATATGTTCAAGGAGATGATGAGGAGTGGTATAATGACATTACAGAATGGTGGAAATTTCAAGGAAAAGTCAGAGCAGATATTGATGCCTTAACAGGAGCTACAATTTCTGGAGGAGAACGTGCTATAAGTGTAATTCAAATCGAAGATTCTAAAATAGATGCAGGTTACAGTATTCGTTTTGAGTCTGCAGTAGAGGATCAAGAATATTACACAAAAGATGTCCAGTTTTTACTAACTTCAGAGAGTGTAAAAAGTAAAACAGAAGGCTCAGGATTTATACGTTACGTACGTTTAATGCCAAATTAAACCCATATTTATGACCCTTTCTATTTGGAGATATAGTCACCTTACACTAGCTATAGCCTCATTTGTATTTGTTTTTCTAGCAACAATAACTGGTATTGTTCTTGCATTTCAGCCAATATCAGAGCAGATGCAACCCTTTAAAATAGAAAGTGTTAATCAGTTGGATGTAGACCAAACGATAACGACGTTTAAGGATAAATATCCCGAAATTATAAATATAGAAGTAGATGCAAATCAGTTTGTGTCTGCTTCTGTAATTACCGCAGATGGCACCTCGTTAAATGGTTATTTTAATCCAAAAACCGCTGCTTTTTTAGGCGAAAAACCTGAAATTTCAACCTTTTTTAAATTTACTACCAATTTACATCGTTCGTTATTTTTAAAAGGAATAGGACGTTTTTTTGTAGGTTTAGGCTCGCTTTTACTATTCTTAATAGCAATTACAGGTTCTATTTTAATTATTAAACGTCAAAGCGGAATTAAGCGCTTTTTCGCAAAAGTGGTTAACGAGAATTTTTCGCAATATTGGCATGTGGTTTTAGGACGATTATCCTTAATTCCTATTATAATTATCACGTTAACTGGTGTGTATTTGTCACTGCTTAAATTTGATTTAATTTCAGAAAAAAAACAAAAACACACTGTTGATTTTCAAACTACAGCTTTCGCTGAAAAGCAGCCTGACACAAATATTTTTAATACAACACGATTAACTGAAGTTGTCAATTTAGAGTTCCCTTTTTCCGAAGATGAAGAAGACTACTACATCTTAAAATTAAAAGATAAAGAAGTCTTGGTCCATCAATATTCTGGACAAGTTTTAAGTCAGGTAGACTATCCGATGGTTACATTTTTATCTAACCTAAGTCTAACATGGCATACAGGTAAAGGTAGTATCGTTTGGTCTATAGTATTATTGATTGCCTGTCTTAATATTTTATTTTTTATCTATTCTGGATTTAAAATGACCATTGAAAGAAGAAAAAACAAAGCATTGCCTAAAAATAAATTTACTAAGGATAAAGCTGAGGTTATTATCCTGGTAGGCTCAGAAACAGGACAGTCTTATGCTTTAGCTACAGCGTTTTATAAGGGAGTAATAGCTAGTGGTAAAACGGTTTATATATCAGATTTAAATAGCTATACGACGTATAAAAACGCCAAGCAACTTGTTGTATTTACTTCCACATATGGCGAAGGTGAAGCACCTATTAACGCTAAAAATTTTATTACGCTTTTAAAAAGTGCGCCACAAGAGCAAACTATAAATTATGCAGTTGTTGGTTTTGGGTCTTTAAAGTATAAAGCATATTGTAAATATGCCCAAATGGTGGATGCTAGTTTGCAATTACACCCCAATTTTACACCTAATCTGCAATTGCAAAAAATCCATAACCAATCGCAATCTATTTTTAAAGATTGGTTACAACAATGGAATACAGTAGTTGGTACAAATGTTAGTCTAGTACTAGATAATCCAGCAATAAAAACTAAAAAGCAACAAACATTTAAAGTCATAAATAAAACGTTATTAAATGTTGACAATACGTTTGTATTACAGCTAAAACCTACCAAGAAAATTAATTTTAAATCTGGTGATTTGTTAGCTGTGTACCCAAAACAAGATGGAATAGAAAGGCTTTACTCGATAGGTAAAATGGACAATCAAATTGTTATAAGTGTCAAAAAACACGAGTTTGGTGTGTGTTCTACTTACTTTAATACATTACAAAAAGAGGACGTGGTTAATGCCATAATAAAACCTAATCCTACTTTTAACCTTCCAAATAAAACTAAACGCGCAGTCTTAATTGCAAACGGAACAGGAATTGGTCCTTTTTTAGGAATGATAAACACGAATCCACAAACTGAAAAGCATTTATTTTGGGGTGGACGTACCAAGCAATCTTTAAGTTTATATCAAAAATATATAGATAGTGGATTACAACATAATACGCTAAGCAGTTTTAATGTCGCTTTTTCTCAAGAACAAGAAGAGAAAATTTATGTGCAAGATATTGTGGCTAAAAATGCAGCAATTATAACACAGGTTTTAGGAGATGATGGCATCATAATGATATGTGGCTCTTTAGCAATGCAAAATAATGTCTTGAAAGTCTTAAACCATATTACCACAACTAAATTACAACTGCCTATTAGCTTTTATATAGATAATCAGGTGATAAAAACGGACTGTTATTAACTTGTAAAACTTAAAATTATGTGCACTAATATAGAAGCTATTTCAAAAACCTCACAAGGCGAATTAAACTACTGTAAAGGATGCAAGCAGTTTCATTTTGAGTTTAATAATATTTATTTTGAGTTTACGCCAGAACAATTTGAGCAATTTAAAGCCTACATTTTATTTGTTGAAGCAGACTATTGGGAACATAAATATGCTTGTGCAAATGTTAAGCGTAAAATACCAATCCCAACCTTACAAGACAATTTAGTGTTAATGTTTGATAGGCAAGAAATTAAAGAGCTTAAAGTGCTGGTTAGCGATAAAAATAAGGCTGTTTTTGATACTTTACTTAATGTAGACGATATAGATTACACTTATATTGTTAACTAGAATAGCTTAAAATTTATTATTATCTTAAATTTGCAGCTTAATACTATTTTAGAGTCAATTAAGTCATGAAAAAGGATATCCAAATACCAGTTGTTGAAAACGTATATGTTGCTATTGTTAATGAGTATAATGATATATACAAAACACAAGACTGGAACGCTTATATTATAAATGATAAAGCGGTTGATTTAGACATTGTATTGATTGTAACTAGTGGTTTCTCGGAGGATAAAATGACCTCAATTTTTAGAAAAAAACTAGACAAGCTACCTAAAAAAAGCTACGCTAAAATCGAGTTGATGCAAGAAGATTTATTTGCTTTAAATAACCAATTTAAGGTTACCTTTTTTGAAGGTAATACCATGTTTGATAAAACGTATACTTTTAGAAAAAACACAATTAATTTAAAAGCTTTACAACCTATACCTTTAATGGAAGCACGTGGTGTTTTGGTTAAGTAAAATTATAAAGATTACATAATACGGTTTAAAACAAATTGTGATTAGTCTTTAGCTTGGCTAATACTTGCGTTAGCGATTGCAGCGGAAATCCTTTTTATGAGGCACGATTAAAAAGATTGTAACGTAAAGCGCGACCCTTGGGTAACGCCCAAAATAAAAATGATTGAAATTAAAAAGTCCCTTTGTTTAGCACAAAGGGACTTTTTTTAATCTAATTTATCGGTTAGTTTTTGAAACACTTTTTTAGCGTCCTTACCTTCGTATAATACAGCGTATACTGCATCTACAATGGGTAAGCGTGTTTTCTTTTTATTTTTCTCGTTAAGTAAATGGGCACTTTTTGTAGCATAGTAACCTTCTGCTACCATACTCATTTCCATTTGTGCAGATTTTACCGTGTAGCCTTTACCAATCATGTTTCCAAACATGCGGTTTCTAGAAAACGTGGAGTAGCCTGTAACTAATAAATCGCCTAAGTAAGCCGAGTTGTTTATGTTACGTTTCATTTTGTGCATTTTCTTGATAAAGCGTTTCATTTCGCGTATGGCGTTGCTCATTAATACACTTTGGAAATTGTCTCCATAACCTAAACCGTGTGCTATACCTGCTGCAATTGCGTATATGTTTTTTAGCATTACTGCGTATTCTGTACCAATAACATCGTCACTTGTTTTAGTTTTAATATAGTCACTGGATAAAACGTCTGCTATGGCTTGCGCTTTTTTCTGGTCTGCACAGGATATGGTTAGGTAGGATAAACGCTCTAAAGCGACTTCTTCTGCGTGACAAGGTCCTGCAATGACACCTATGTTTTCAAAGGGTATGTTATAGTTATCATGAAAATGCTCGCCTAATAGTTTTCCGGTTTCTGGAATAATACCTTTTACTGCAGAGACTACGGTTTTGTTGGTAATATCTACGGTAAGTTTTTGTAACTCAGAATGTATAAAAGCGGATGGTACTACAAATATTAGTACATCTGCATATTCAGCCATTTCGTTAATGTCGTTACTTAATTTAAGTTGTTCTAAATGGAACTCGACAGAACTTAAGTAGCTAGGATTATGTTGTTCTTTTAATAAGTGTTCTTTAGTATAAACGCTACGCATGTACCATCCTACTTCTTCCAGGTTTTCGCACAGCATTTTTACAATTGCAGTAGCCCAACTTCCGGATCCAAAAACAGCGTATTTTAATTGTTGACTCATATAAGGGATTAAATTCTATATCAAAAATACATAAAATTTTACTTCTTTAATTTTATCTAATTAACAAACCATTATCATTTTTGGCACGCCTTTTGAAATTAGTCTATTATCAATCCTTAAAACGACACATTATGAAGACAATAAAACTACTTTCAGGTTTTGCTTTAATAGCAATATTATTTACCTCTTGTTATAGCGAGGTTATTGTAGACGACTATAATGGTTATAATGAGCCAGTACCAGTTAGTATTAACCAAGTGCTAAATTCGCACGAGTTATGGTACGTTGCAGTGGATGAAACTATAGGTTATGGCGAGTCTCCTTTTTTACAGATAGCATTCACCATTTCTTTTAGAAACGGTACGCTGTACGCTAATAATAATTTAGTTGGTATTGGTAGTCAAGGTAACGGTTTTGGTATCCCAATTGGAAATTATAATGCTTACAACATGATATTAGACGTAGACCATGATATTGATGGTTACGATAGCTTTGATGTGTATCAAATAGATAATAATACTATTGAGTTGTACAATCCGTTTACAGACACCTCGTACTTTTTACATGGTTACCAACGTAGCACTTTTGATTATGATTATGTGTTTTATGACAACTTACAATACTTTTTACAAGAATATGAAGCTTGGGAAAAAACATACACAAGTAACTATGGTGCTTTAAATGAGTTTGATAACGAAAATTATTTGCAATTTTTATCAGGCGGAAACGATAACACGTTTAGAAGTAGTCAGGATCCAAACGGAATTAATCCAAACAATTTATATTGGGATTACTCAGGATTTTATAACGTAGGAAACTTTAGCGGAAACATGTACTTAAAGTCATTAGTATTAGATTATGATTATTTTGATAATGAGCAGTTTGAGTTAAGTATTATCAATGATCAACGTATAGAGTTATTCCATCCAAGTTCTGGAACCGTTTACGAGTTTACTGGTAGAGGATATATCCAATATTTAAAGGTTGGTACAGAACTTAATAAAGCTAAAGCTTCTGGTCTTAAAAAACGTGTACAACACACTAAAAAACAAGATAATCCTAGAGAAAACTCTAGAGCATAATATATTGAATTAGTCATTTAGTTAGTTTAAAAACCGCTTAAAGTAAAATTTAAGTGGTTTTTTTATTTTGCTGATTTTATACTTTAACAAAGACTTGGCATAAGAGTTGTTAACATAAGTTGCAGTTAGACAACTAATTTTTTAACTTTATAAATATTAAATAACACTAAACAACAATCATAATTATGGGATTATTTTCATTTATTAAAAACGCAGGAGCTAAAGTTTTTGGAATAGGAAAAACTGATAAAGAAGAAGCTGCAGCAGCCGAAGCAGCAGAGGTTAAAATGGAAACATTAGCTGCTAGAAAATTAGAAGAAACAGCAAGTGATTTAGACTTACAAGTTGAAGGTTTAACTATCTTTATAGATGATGATGCAGCAACCATTACTGGAGTAGCAGCAGATCAGGCAACTAAAGAAAAAGTAGTATTATTAGTTGGTAATAGTGATGGTATTGCAACTGTAGACGACCAGATGACTGTAGCTGTAGCAGAAGTTGAGGTGCCAGAAGCACAGTTTCATGCTGTAGTAAGTGGTGACACTTTAGGTAAAATAGCGAAGCATTACTATGGTGACGCTATGAAATATCCAGAAATTTTTGAAGCCAATAAACCAATGCTTACAGATCCAGATAAAATTTATGTTGGACAAGTATTACGTATACCTGCTTTGGACTAAAGCATTGATAAATAACAATTTAAAAAAGGTAATTAATAGCTATTAATTACCTTTTTTTGTAGTATTTTTCTTTGAAATAATAAAATTTTATGTATTTAATCGAATAAAAATGTGTTTATGTCGATATAAAATTACATTTGTCATTATAAACCTACTTAATTTATTTATTATGAAAAATGTATCCCTTTTTATTATGGCATTATTTGCTATATTTTTAGTCACTAGTTGTGAAAAAGATGAAACTAATATTAATCATTCTCAGAGTGCACTAAGCAACAATCCAAATTTTAGAGTATCCTCCGGATATTTTACTACCTCTAATCAACGTGCTAATTATGATGAGCCATGTCTAACTACAAACCTAATAGCAGGACAAAATCATATAGCAGGAACAGTATCTGTAAATTTTGATGGAGAAGATTTAATTATTACATACACCACCAATGCAGATTGGTCTATTGAGGGTACACACTTAAGTATAGGTAATTGTGCTGACAGAAGTATTCCAACAACAGGTTCTGGAAATCCTAAAATAGGACACTTTGAACATGCGACTTCACATAGTACAGATGTAACTACTGTTACTTATTACATAGATGCTTCAGTATTAACAGATAACTACTGCTTTGCAGCACATGCAGAAGTAAATGGACCTACAGGAGGAGAAACAGCTTGGGCTGAAGGTGTTGATTTTGATGGTAATAATTGGGCTATGTATGTCGATGCTTTATTAAGCGATTGCCAAATTGATGATGATGGCAGTGATAGATAAAAGATTTTAATTTTGATAAATAAAAAACGCCAACTATTAAGTTGGCGTTTTTTTTGTTTTTTACTCAACGTCATTTATAATATTAATAACATGTTTAGTAAAATAAGCTAGCATAATTAGTAATCCAACTATATTTAACCAAACAACTTTTTTGTTTGATTTTAAGTTTTGTTTGATGTTAACTGAGATAGTGTAAATCACGTAAATTAAGCCTATTGTAAAAATGTATTTCATGATGGTTTTGAGATAAACTTTTTAAGTCTTTTTTTAATATTTATACACTTGTAGTATTAAAATTATGCATATCCATATAATTTCAACTATAATTTATTGATGCTTTTATAGATAAAATTCAAGTTTTTAATCAATGTATAAGCGTAACCTCCATGGTTTCTTGGCGACAAGAATTTAGATTTTTTATAAAAAATCACTTTGTTTAAAGTTAAATCAATAATAATTATTTCCAACTGTTGTTTACTAATTGGAGTTGTTCCGGTTGATGTACTACTTTTGGTTGTAATTAGTGAAAAAATACCGTAATTGTTTTTTATAGCGTCTCCAATAGTTTTTAAATTAGGAATAATAGCATCTTCTGTTTCTTTCTTTTTAAATTCATCAAAAATACGCACTAATTCAGTTTCGTTTTCAGTGGTTAAGTCTAATGGATATTTTTCTATTATTTTATATTTAGGTTTTTCGTTTTCAAAAACAGAGTCTAACGCTATGATTGAAATTTCTTCAAATCTATCATATAGAATAGTTGGTTTAGTTGGATTTTGATGACTAAATAATGGTTTAAAATAAGTAAGATTTTCAACTGTTTTTTGCTCTTCTGATATCTCAGATTGCGAATTTGCTGTAAATGAAAATAGGATAACAAATAGAAAAGCTAAAAGATGAATTTTCATGGTTGTGTCAAGCTTTATCTTATTTTTTTTCTGTTTTAAAATATATAAAAAATGGCATTATTATAAATAACACAACTAGAATAGGGATATAATTAAATTTGTAGTCACCTCTTAACATATGATTATTAACTAACCAAAAAAATCCATAGCCAAAAAGAGTAGCAATAAATGATATGATATAATAAAGTGTAAACTTTTTTAATGTTTTCATGTTTTTTGAGTTTAGTCTTAAATATAGGAAATTAATCTGAAGGTTTAGTCTTACCTATAAAAATTCATTTCATCCAAATACGTCCAAACATGTTCTGGTAATAAAGGTTTTACGTTTTTACCAGCTTTAATACTGTTTCGTATTAGTGTTGAGGATATCTCCATTATTGGAGCCTCAACATGGTGTATTTTTGGGTGGTTATCAAATTGGGTTTCTACTTTACCTTCACTTATTCTAGGATAGACATAAATGTTGTGGTGGTCTAAAATTACCTGATAGTTTTTCCATTTATGGAAGCTTTTTAAATTGTCTTCTCCCATAATTAACGAGAATTCTTTTTCAGGATACTTCTCTGTTAAATAGGCTAATGTATTGACTGTATAATTGGGTTGTGGTAGGTTAAACTCGATATCACTTTCTTTAAGCGTATCGTAGTCTTTCGTCGCAAGATACACCATTTCTAAACGATGATGGTTATCTAACAGCGTGCTTTTTTTCTTAAATGGATTATGTGGTGTTACCACAAACCAGATTTGGTCTAAGTCGCTATTTTCCACTAATTGGTTAGCAATTATTAAATGTCCAATATGTATTGGATTAAAAGATCCAAAGTATAAGCCTATTTTCATTGCGTTGTCAACACTAGTACAAACGTGTTGTAATTATTTATTTATAAAATCACTAACTAAATGCTCTGCTTCGTTTAGTGCTTTTTCAAGATTATCATTTTCTATAATAACATCAAATAAAGGTGCTGTAGCTAGTTCTGCACTGGCTTTACTAATGCGCATATTAATTTTGTCGTCACTTTCTGTCTTACGCTTTTTTAAACGTATTTTAAGCTCGTCAATACTTGGTGGCTTTACAAAAATAGCAATGGTTTGTTCCGGAAATTTACGTTTTATACGTAAGCCACCAGAGACATCAATATCAAAAATCACATTTTTGCCTAATGCCCAAATACGCTCGACTTCGGTTTTTAAAGTCCCATAAAAGTTATCTCTGTATACCTCTTCCCACTCTAAAAAATCGTCATCTTTTATGTGTTGTTTAAAATCTTTAGCAGATAAAAAATAGTAATCTTTGGCATGCTCTTCCGTACCACGTTTTTCTCTAGAGGTTGCAGATATTGAAAAGGCTAAATTTAAATGGTCTTGCTTTAGTAAATGTCTAACAATGGTTGTTTTTCCGGATCCCGAAGGTGCTGAAAATACGATTAGTTTACCTTGTTTTTTTGTTTGTTTAGTCAATGTGCTAATAGTTTTTATTGTTTGACACTTCGATTGCAAGTCCTGCAGTCGTGGTTAGTGCGACAATGCCTTTATTAATTAAAGGACATTAAGTAATTGTTCTTTAATTTTTTCTAACTCGTCCTTCATTTGTACGACCAGTTGTTGCATTGGTGCGTAGTTACTTTTTGATCCAATGGTATTAATTTCTCTACCAATTTCTTGAGCGATAAAACCTAGTTTTTTTCCGTTAGAGTCTACACTGTTTATACTTTCTATAAAGTAATTTAAGTGGTTGTCTAGACGTACTTTTTCTTCAGTAATATCAAATTTTTCAATGTAATACACCAGTTCTTGTTCAAAACGGTTTTCGTCATATTTTTCTTTAAGCTCTTCAACCCCTTTACGTAGACGTTCTTTAACACCTTCCACACGATCAGGATCCATTGCAATAACTTGTTGTAATAAATCTGCAATGTTTTTAATACGGTCGTTAAAGTCTTGTTCTAAAACTTTTCCTTCGTTAAGTCTGTAGTCTTTTAAGCTATCTAAAGCGACATTAATTTCGGCTTCGATTTGTTTCCACTCAGTGTTATCAATTTCTTCCCTAACAGTATTTAAAGCATCAGGAAAACGTACAGCCATTTTAAGTAATTCCATCTCATTACCATCATTATACACTGCTTTTAATTGCTCCATATATTGCTTTACAACAGGAGCATTAATTTGTGTTGAGGTATCATCTGCAGTGGTTTCTACGTAGATAGAAAAATCTACCTTACCACGTTCTAATTGCTTAGCTATTAGTTTACGTAAGTCTAGCTCTTTCTCTCTGTAAATTGAAGGCATTCTAGCGTTTAAATCTAGGTTTTTGCTATTAAGCGATTTTAACTCGATAGTTATTTTTTTTGTTGGTAATTGTAATACAGATTTACCATAACCTGTCATTGAATATATCATATAAACACTAATTAATTGCTACAAAGGTAAGTAAAATGTTAACGCCTAAGAAATCCAAATTTTATTATGCATGCAGAATATAATATTGTAATTTTGAAATACCAAAAGTTAACGATTATGTACAAAAAAGATTTTGAAATTAGATGGAGTGATATTGATGCTAATAGACATTTAGCAAACTCGGCTTACATTAATTTTATGTCGCATACTAGAACCGCTTTTTTACAAGATCATGGGTTTTCTTTAATGGCTTTAGGTAAAGCTGGTATTGGTCCTGTGGTGTTTCATGAGCATGTTCATTATTTTAAAGAAGCTTTTTTAGGACAGCCAATTACTGTTAGTTTAGAAGTGTCAGGATTAAGTGAAGATGGTATGTTTTTTAAATTTGACCATAATTTTTACAATAGTAAAGGCCAAAATTTAGCGTTTTGCGAAATCTCGGGAGCTTGGATAGATTTACATACCAGAAAACTTACTGGCTTATCTGAAGACCTATTAGACATGGCTAATAAATTTCCTAGAACTGCAGATTTTGCCATATTGACTAAAGACGACATGCGTAAGCATGGACGTTTACCTAAGGATTTAGTACTTTAGGTTTTTTAGTTACCAAATACACACCAAAAAATATTAACGATGACGCTGTTAGTTTAACTATTGTTACTGCGTCACTACCTGCTATTACTGCATATATACCAGCAATTAATGGTTGTAAGTATATAAACACTGTGACAGTAGACGCCTTAAGGTGTTTTAATGCTAACGGATTAAGTAAGTAGGTGCCAAAGGTTGCACCAATAATAACAAACACTACAGAAAACCATATGTAAGGTGTGAAGGTTGTTGTGTTTATGGCTAAAATATCATTAAATCCAAAAGGTAAAACCATAAAAAAGCCTATTAAAAATAACCATCTTATAAAAGTAAATGGATGGTAGCGATAGGTTAGCTTTTTAATTATTATAATGTATATACTATAAGAAATAGCATTTAGTAATATCATGATATTTCCTAAAAAGACATTATCTCCTGGACTTGCGGATTTACCATAGACGGTAAGTATTGTTGCGCCTGCAAATCCAAAAAGCACACCTAATATTTTGATTTTTGTAATTTTTTCTTCTAAATAAAATGAAGATAGTAATAATACGATAATAGGACTTATTATCATTATTACAGAAGCGTGTATTGGTGTGGTTAATGCTAATCCTTTAAAAAATAAAAGCATATTTGTTGCCACTCCAAAAAAGGCAGCATAGATTAGGGTTAAAAAATCTTTTCGTTCTATTTTTTCTTTTGGTCCTAAGCTACTAAATAGCCAGAATAATATTGCTGCGCCACCAACACGTAGCACAATAAAACCAAATGGCTTTATAAAACCACCTACCATAACGTCTTTGGCAAACGTATAATTAAGACCGTATAAAACCTGAACCATTAAGGCTGCTAATAAAGCCCAATACCTAGTTTTCATTAAGTGCTAATTTTGTGGATGCTACGGTTTTTTTAGAATTACCAATAAAAATAGACTGATCAATAACCACAACTGGTCGACTTAAAAAGGTGTAGTGTTCTAGTAGATAGTGTTTGTAATCTTTTTCGGTTAGGTTTTGGTCTTTAAGTCCCATTTCCTTGTATAGTTTAGCACGTTTGCTAAATAAGGCTTCGTAACTACCTGATAATGCTGCTAACGCTTCAACTTGTTTTGTGGTTAAAGGGTTTGCTTTTATGTCTTGTAATTCAAAATCTGATGGTAGATTAAGCTCTTTTAAAATACGTAAGCAAGTACTGCAGGTTTTAAGATAGTATACTTTTTTCATGGTACATTTTATTTTTTGCTAAGGTCGTTTTTTTTGTTAAAAACTACTTCATTTTTTTATTAAAACTAGTCTTTGCAAGGCGAAGCTTCCGCGAAAGCGTTATGTATAATTGGAAAGTTACAAGAGCGTGCTATAAAGCACATGGTATTGGCTTTATGATGTAATTGGTTGGCTTTGGTAATCATGCTTGCATCTGCAACTGTGACTTTTGGGTGTAATGTGACGTTGGTAAATTGACCACTTCCATCTTTGTTTTCTTGCATTATGCCTTCTGCATGGTCTGTGTAATCTGTAACAATTATATTGTTGGTTGCACATAGGTGTAAGTACCATAGCATGTGGCATGAAGAGATGGATGATAGTAGTAACTCTTCTGGATTATAACGTGTGTCATCGCCTAAAAAGGTAGGGTCTGCACTTGCTAGTATAGTTTGCGATTTATTAGGGTTTGCTATGGTGTGATTACGTTTATAATCTTTATAATTAGTTGTCCCTTGACCAAGATTACCTGTCCACGTTATAGTTGTTTGGTAGTTGTGTGTTTTCATGTTATAATTTTAAACACTAAAGTTAAAAATTGAAGTCTAATTAGTTTTATTTTTTTTAATTTACTTTCTTGTACAAAAAAATAAAAACCATGGACTTTACATTTGATGTTACGCTAAAAAACAGAGCGATTTTTAAACAATTTTTAGAGACTTTTACGCTAGAGCAATTAAATAAAGTGCCTAGTGGTTATAGTAATAATATTTTTTGGAACATTGCGCATACTGTTGTAACGCAACAATTGCTAGTGTATAAGTTTTCTGGGTTACCTATGGTTGTTAGTGATGCACTTGTTGAAGCATACAGAAAAGGAACAAAAACAGAACGAGCGGTTAGTCAAGCTGAAGTTGATGAAATAAAGGATTTACTAATTAGTACTATTGAAAAAACTGAGGAAGATTATAAAAACGGAGTCTTTAAATCATATCAAGAGTATACTGTGTCAACAAAAAGTACTTTAAGAAGTGCAGCAGATGCTATTGTTTTTAATAACTTTCATGAAGGGATCCACTTGGGTTATATCCTTGCGCTTAAAAAAAATATTTAGTAGTTAATGTATTGATCCACTACTGTAAAAGGTATGGTAAACTCTAGTAACTGTGTGTTGACATGGCCTAAGTCAAAATTGTCATAAATTATAATTACTCCGTTGTCATTAAAGCCAATGGTTTCTGGTAGTTTAAAATCACTAGTATCGTTATTTATGCTTGTGTAAGTGGTCATTAACTCCTTGTCATAATACTTTTTAACTATAGCTTTAAAGGCGTCAATATCATTAATAAGGTCTTTTGTTGTTAAGGATTTACCATTGGTTAAATCAAAATTAAAAAACTTAAACTTTAAGTTGCTACTTGCAGCTCCAGTGTTGATACTTCCATTCATGGATATACTAACTAACGCCTCGTTTTGGTAAGAGACTTCTCCATCAATCAAAGCTTCCCATCTTGGAAATTTACTGTCAAAATCGGATAAAAATGATTTATTAAAGTTTGTGTAAGCCTCGTTAAATGCTGTAATGCTTTCTTCAATAGTTTCTTTTTTACTTTTAGCACTATCTATATTTAATATCTCGCAAGCAAAATTGTTTAGTGCAGCATTTATGTTTTTTGCAGTCTTGGTTTTTCCATTTGCTTTGGGTAAAACGATTTCTACAAAGGTTTCTTTTTCTTTGGATATTTGGATTTCAGAAAAAGTTATCGTCTTGTCTTTTTGACAAGAAGTTATCATTATTAAGCAGCAAACTACAGTAATAAGTAACGATTTAGAGTTGGATAAAGTGTTAAACATAGACTAAAGATATTGTTCTAGTTTGAATACAGCGAATTAAAAACTATTTTTATTGTTAACAAAAGTTTTCTTCATGAAATTTAATACAAAAACAATACATGGTGGCCAAAAACCTGATCCAGCTTATGGAGCTGTAATGCCACCAATATATCAAACATCAACCTATGCACAATCAACACCAGGAGGACATAAAGGCTTTGAGTATTCTAGAAGTCATAACCCAACAAGGCAAGCTTTAGAAAATGCATTTGCTAGTTTGGAAAATGGTGATTTTGGATTAGCATTTGGTTCAGGATTGGCAGCTATTGATGCAGTTATGAAATTATTAAAACCTGGTGACGAAGTCATATCTACTAACGACTTGTACGGTGGTACTTACCGTTTGTTTACTAAAATTTTTGAAGGATTTGGTATTAAATTTCATTTTGTTGGTATGGACAATACTGCCAATATAGAAAAGTACATAAATACAAACACTAAATTAATTTGGGTAGAAACTCCAACAAACCCAATGTTAAACATTATTGATATTGCTGCTGCTTCAAAAATCGCAAAAAAACATAACGTACTATTGGCAGTCGATAATACGTTTGCTACACCTTATTTGCAGCAACCTTTAGATCTTGGTGCAGATATAGTTATGCATTCTGCAACAAAATATCTTGGAGGACATAGTGATTTGGTTATGGGAGCCCTAATAGTCAAAGATCATGACTTGGCTAAAAAACTATATTTTATACAAAATGCTAGTGGAGCAATCTGTGGTCCTCAAGATGCTTTTTTAGCTTTACGCGGAATAAAAACATTGCACGTTAGGATGCAGCGTCATTGTGAAAATGGTAAGGCTGTAGCCGAATTTTTAAAATCGCATCCTAAGATCGAAACAGTCTATTGGCCAGGATTTGATACGCATCCAAATTATACCATTGCTAAACAACAAATGAAAGATTTTGGAGGCATGGTTAGCTTTGTTACTAAAGGAAATAATTATGATCAAGCGATTAAATGTGTTGAAAATCTTAAAGTATTTACATTAGCAGAATCCCTAGGTGGTGTCGAGTCGCTTTGTGGGCATCCAGCAAGTATGACGCATGCTAGTATACCAAAAGTAGAACGCGAAAAAATTGGTGTTGTTGATAGTATGATAAGATTAAGCGTTGGGATAGAAGATGCTGAAGATTTAATTAACGATTTACAACAAGCCTTAGGTTGATATCTAGGCTGTATGCATAAAAAAAAGGTCAAGTTAAAAACTTGACCTTTTTTTAATATTGTTATTTGATTAATTAATCAAGGTAATAAATGTATCCTACATTTAACCATACTAACCAATCATTGTATTTGTTATATTCTAACTGGTGATTTAAACCATCAATCCAATCGTTAAAATAATATTGACCTCTAAGATCTAACATTAAATCAGCCATAGTATTTAACTTATATCTTACACCAATACTTGAAACTACAGACCAAGTAGAACCACCACTAACATCAATAGGATTTTCTAAAGGAGGTCTAGACCAAGGGTTGTAAAAATTATTTAAGTTATTAATATTTCCAGGGTCACCTTCGCCAAGGTATGACGTACTAACTTTAGGATTAAAAGATACATAATGCGCACCTAAACTAACAAATGGAGCAAATCGGTAACCAAACGCTTGAAAAGATCTAATGCTTAACGGAAAATACTCTATTTGCATTCCAATATCAAAGTTATTGGCTTCACCAGAGTGTGCTCTTAATCTATCTGCATCAGCACTAGTTCGATCTGATTGTACAAAAAATCCATGATGATCTAGTTTCGTTTTGTTATACGAAATTTCCGTACGTAGTTTAAAGTGGTCGTTAAAATAATTGTCTGTCGTATAGCAATTACAATCTGCTTGATAAGCAAAATTAATATAATGTACTAATCCAATACCAAAACCAGTGTTACCAGAGTTAGTTGAAAAATCATTTCGTTCTCCAAAATCAGATTTAAAAGCAACAGGTCCAGTAATTATCCCAATTTCATGAGAGAAGCCTAACTGAGAAAATGCGTTACTAGTACTTAACAATATAAGTGTGACTAGTATCAATCGTTTAAGGTTAAACATAATAAGGCTTTAATTTAGAGGCTATTTATTAAGCAAATATATAAAATCACGACTAACATACAAATTTTACAGATAACACGTAGCGTTTTATTTTAAATTTTAAAATTTATTAATTCTACTACAACGTTTGCGAAAATTAAAAAAAAATAGGTGTACAATTAAAGATAATGTATCTTTGTAGCACATTTTTATGGATTGTATAACACTATCGTAATTATTTACATAATGAAAGATAAAATTGAAGCATTTTTAGATTTAGTAAAACAAAAAAATGGCAATGAGCCAGAGTTTTTACAAGCAGTACACGAAGTTGCAGAAACTGTAATTCCGTTTATAGAGGAAAATCCAAAATATCAAGGTAAGATGTTATTAGAGCGTATGGTAGAGCCAGAACGCACAATAATTTTTAGAGTGCCTTGGATTGATGACAACGGAAACACACAGGTAAACAGAGCTTTCAGAGTCGAGTTTAACTCGGCAATCGGACCATATAAAGGCGGATTGCGTTTTCATCCATCTGTAAACCTTAGTATTTTAAAGTTTTTAGGCTTTGAACAAGTATTTAAAAATTCTCTTACAACTTTACCAATGGGTGGAGGAAAAGGAGGAAGTGATTTTGACCCAAAAGGAAAAAGTGATAACGAAGTTATGCGTTTTTGCCAATCTTTTATGACAGAATTATTTAGACATATTGGTGCAAATACAGACGTGCCAGCTGGAGATATTGGAGTTGGAGGACGTGAGATTGGTTATATGTTTGGTCAGTATAAGCGTTTAAAAAATGAATTTACAGGAGTATTAACAGGTAAAGGTTTGTCTTATGGAGGATCTTTAATCAGACCTGAAGCTACAGGTTATGGTACTGTATATTTTGCTAAAAACATGTTAGCTACTAAAAACGATTCGTTTGATGGTAAGACAGTTGTTATCTCTGGATCAGGAAACGTAGCTCAATATGCATGTGAAAAAGCTACCGAGTTAGGAGGTAAAGTGGTAACTATGTCAGATTCATCTGGATATATATACGATAAAGATGGTATTGATGCTGAGAAATTAGCATTTATCATGGAAATCAAAAATGTTAATAGAGGTAGAATTAGTGAGTACGTAGATAAGTATAGCTCAGCAACATTCCATGAAGGAGAAAGACCTTGGAGTGTAAATTGTGATATAGCAATGCCATGTGCAACTCAAAACGAGTTAGATAAAGCTGAAGCTGAAATGTTAGTTAAAAATAACGTATTAGCTGTTGCAGAAGGTGCAAACATGCCAACAACACCAGAGGCTATTGAAGTACTTCAAAAAGCTAAAGTGTTATTTTCTCCTGGAAAAGCATCTAATGCAGGAGGAGTTGCAACTTCAGGATTAGAAATGAGTCAAAACTCTTTACGCTATAATTGGACTAGAGAAGAAGTTGATGCTAAACTAAACCAAATCATGGATGATATACATGCATCTTGTGTAAAATATGGTACACAAAAAGATGGTACTGTAGATTATGTTAAAGGAGCAAACGTTGCAGGATTTGTTAAAGTAGCAGATGCTATGTTAGCTCAAGGAGTCGTTTAAGAGCTTTTTTTAAAATATTTATAAAACCCCTTAGTTGCTTATGGCAGCTAAGGGGTTTTCTGTTGTATTATACAAGCATACAATACAATAAATTATAGTATTTTTGAGTTTTATTAATCTAATTTTAAAAATGTCTAAAATCAAAATAGTTTTCAATCTGTTTATCATAGTGTTTAGCTGTCTAACAATGGTTAAGACTAATGCACAAGATTATTCTGACGCGTGGAAAGGTCATTTTTCCTACTTAGACATTAAAGATGTGTCTCAAGGAACTACTAAAATTATTGCAGCAGCAGAAAATGCTGTGTTTATTTATGATAAAAACACTAATGTAATAGATAAGCTTTCTACAATTAATGGATTATCTGGAGAAACTATTTCTTCAATTCAATATATTGAAGATAGTGGTTTGCTGTTATTAGGATTTGAAAATGGTTTAATTCAGGTTTATAAAGAAAGTGATAATTCAATTTTATCAGTTGTAGATATTCTTGAAAAACCAACCATTCCACCTAGTGATAAAAAAATTAATCACTTTAATGTTTTTGATAGTAAAGCATATGTTTCTACAGATTATGGAATATCGGTTTATGATATAGATAATTTAGAATTTGGTGATACCTATTACATAGGTAGTAATGGTACGCAAATAATAGTTTCACAAACAACTATTTTTGAGGATAAAATTTTTGCAGCAACATCTGTAGGTATTAAAAGTGGAGAATTGTCAAATCCAAATTTAATTGATTATCAAGAATGGAATCAACTAATAGGTTTTAACTGGGTAGGTATACAAGCAGTAGGTGATAAGTTATTTGCTTCAAGATCAAATAAAAGGGTTTATGAATATACACCTAGTGGTGTTCAACTTAGAGCAACTTATCCAAATAATATTGTAGATACTAGAGCTTTTGGCAATCAATTAATTGTTACTACCGAGAAAGAAGCTAATGTATATAATCCAGAGGGATTTGTAAATTTAGCGCAAGTAGCTAATATACCTGAGTACACTACAAAGTATACTTGTGCAATAATTGATGAAACTAATCAAATTTACGTAGGTACTGAAGGAACACTTTCAACAGCTAAACCTGGTTATGGCTTATTAAAAACTAGTGTTTCTGATACGTCAGTACAAGAGGAAATCCATCCAGATAGTCCGTTATTAAATAAGTTTTTTAAAATAAAAACTTTAGCTGGTCATATTTATGGGACACATGGAGGGTATGATGTAACTTATAATCCTTATGCAATTACTACTAGAAAATCTGGTATAAGTCATTATTTTGATAATGCTTGGCAAAATGTTACCTATGATTCTATTCAGCCAATTACTGCTTTTCCATGGTCTTTTTCTCATATATCTATTAATCCATTTAATCCTAATTTAGCCTATATTAGTTCTTCTGTCTATGGAGTGTTAGCTTTAGAGAACAATCAGCCAACGCAATTTTTTAATAGTGAAAACAGTACTATACAACCGTTTTTTACAGATAATCATTTTGTGTTTGCCTCAACTTTTGATAGCCAAGGAACGTATTGGGTTTTAAATGCTAGATATGAGTCGCCTTTAAATAGGTATAAGGATGGAGCATGGACTTCTTATAGTTTTTTAGATCTAATCGATCCAGCTACAAGTAATAATGGCTTTTCATCTATAGTTTTTGACGCTAATAATAATATTTTTATGGGTACCCATCAATATGGGCTTATAGGTTTTAATGAAAATGGAGGAAATTATATTTTTGAACATATTGTTGAAGAAGAAGAGAATATGCCTTCTCCATCCGTAAAAACTATTGCTATTGATCGTAATGGTCAACTATGGTTTGGTACAGATAAAGGATTAAGAATTGTTTATAATACAGATCAATTTATGTCAGGATCTCCAGAAGTTGATAATATTGTGGTGTTAGATGATGGTATTGCTAGAGAGTTACTATTCCAGCAATACATTACAGATATAGAAGTGGATGGATCCAATAATAAATGGATTGCAACATTGGATACAGGGTTGTATTATTTTTCTTCAGATGGTCAAGAAACCATCTTTCATTTTACTAAAGACAATTCGCCTTTACCAACTAACGATGTTTTAGATGTTGATATTGACAGCGTAAACGGAATTATATATATAGCCACAGATAAAGGGATGGTGTCATTTCAGTCTGATGCCTCCAAACCTAAAAGCAATTTAGAAGATGCATACGTATATCCAAATCCAGTTAGACCTAATTTTAATATACTAACCGAAAAAATTAAAATTAGAGATATATCAGAAAACGTAAACATTAAAATTGTTGATATTGAAGGTAATTTAGTAGCAGAAGCAGAGTCTAGAACTAACTCAAGATTTAAAGGTTATAACCTTGAAATAGATGGAGGTACAGCACTATGGAACGGTAAAAACTTAGGAGGTAATATTGTGGCTTCAGGAGTGTATTTAATTATGCTTAACGATTTGGATACCTTTGAAACTAAAGTGCTAAAAGTAATGGTGGTTAGATAATGTTAACAACTACAAATGCTATTGTACTGTCAAAACTTAGATTTAAAGATAACGACTTGATTGTTAAGTGTTATACCCAAAAACGAGGCGTGGTTAGTTATTTGCTTAAAGGTGTTTTATCATCTAAAAAAGGCAATAAAAAAGTAGCCTACTTCCAATCCTTATCCCAACTACAATTAAATACAGATTATAAACCAAATAGATCATTGCAGTATATTAAAGATGTAAAAACAGATTTTTTATACGCTTCACTTCATACAAATATTTTAAAAAGTGCAATTGTAATGTTCTTGGCAGAAGTTTTAGCGCAAGCATTACAAGAGGAGGAACAAAATGATGCTTTGTATAGTTATATACAAACCACTTTGCAATGGTTAGATGCTAATGATAGTTATTCAAATTTTCATTTATTATTCCTTTTAGATTTAACCAAATATTTAGGGTTTTATCCTGATCAAACCGAAATAGCTACAGCGTCATATTTTAACCTAATGGATGGCGAATTTCAGCATGAAAACAACTCTAAATACGCTATTACCGGAGAAAATTTAACACTCCTAAAACAGCTTTTAGGCATGACATTTGATGATATAAAAACCATCAAAATAGGCGCAAAACAAAGGCAGTCGTTTTTAACTATAATTTTAGTCTATTTTGAATTACATTTAGGCAACTTTAAAAAACCAAAATCCTTACAAATCCTTAATGATGTTTTTAATTAAAAATATGAAATTATTATTTAGTGTATTATTAATAACCTTTTTTTCTCTTTCACTCTCAGCTCAAACAATTAAAGTCATTGATGTAAATTCAAACGAACCAATTGTTGGTGTTGCTATTTATAATAAAAGTCAAACTAAAAGTGAAATTACTAATCTAAATGGAGAGGCTAATTTAGGTCGCTTTGATGCTACAGAAATGCTTTTTTTTCAGCATATTTCACATGTTAAACATCAGGTTAGAAAAAGTAATATATCTAATAGTCTTGTGATTTTAAGTCCTAATGAACAAGGTTTGGATGAAATAGTTATATCAGCCTCCAATTTTGGACAAACAAAACGAGAGATTCCTAAAACAATTTCTACTGTAAATGCTAAAGATATAAGTTTTAACAATCCACAAACTAGTGCAGATTTATTAGAAGGTACAGGTCAAGTATACATTCAAAAAAGTCAGTTAGGAGGAGGAAGCCCAATGATTAGAGGGTTTTCTACTAACAGATTATTAATTACTGTAGATGGAGTAAGGATGAATAATGCAATTTTTAGAGGCGGAAACCTACAAAATGTTATCTCCATAGACCCTTTATCTATTCAAAACACAGAGGTGACTTTAGGTGCAGGTTCTATTATTTATGGTAGTGACGCTATAGGTGGTGTTATGAGTTTTTATACTAAAAAACCAGAGTTTTCCTACACGGATAGTCTTAGCGTGAAAAGTAATTTATTAGTGCGTTATGCAACAGCTAGTCAAGAAAAAACGGGACATATCGATTTAAATTTTGGTTTAAAAAACTGGGCATTTTTAACCAATGTGAGTTATACCAATTTTAATGATTTAAGAATGGGTAGTCATGGTCCTTCAGAGTATTTAAGACCAGAGTTTGTTGTAACAAGTAACAATGAAGATGCTATTGTAGCAAACAGCAATTCTAAAATTCAGAAAACCACAGGTTACGATCAAATTAATGTCATGCAAAAAGTTAGTTATAAAGCAAATGATGAGTTAGATGTAGATTTAGGATTGTTTTACACCGAAACTTCTGATTATTCTAGATACGATAGACTAATACGATATAGAGGTAATAATTTAAGATCTGCCGAGTGGAATTATGGACCGCAAAAATGGTTTATGTCTAATTTAAGCGTTACCAAAAGAAGCAGTAGCGCATCGTTATACGATAATATAAAAACGACTTTAGCATATCAAAATTTTCAAGAAAGTAGAATGGATCGAGATTTTCAAGATACAGACAGAAATGTTAGAGAAGAGTCAGTAGATGCGGTTTCGTTTAATATAGATTTTGAAAAAGAACTAAGCGCGACATCAAAAATATTTTATGGTTTTGAATATGTATATAATAAAGTAGGTTCAATTGGTTTTACTGAAAACATAGAGAATAATACTACTGAAAACACAGTATCTCGTTATCCTGATGGTGCAACTTGGCAAAGTGCAGCTATGTATGCTAGTTATAAATACAGACCAACAAAAAAGTTTGTGTTTCAAACGGGATTACGATATAATACAATAACGCAAAAAGTTGATTTTACAGATAACAATCAGTTTTTAAATTTACCATTCTCAGAATCTAATAATACAGCCAACGCATTAACAGGGACTGCAGGTGTGACTTTTATGCCTAACAAAACATTACAATGGAAATTTAATTTATCTTCAGCTTTTAGAGCACCAAACGTTGATGATATAGGTAAGGTGTTTGATTCAGAACCAGGATCTGTTGTAGTGCCAAATGATGATTTAGACCCAGAATATGCTTATAGTGGAGAGTTAGGTTTAAAACTAAACTTTGATAAGCTTTTTGTGTTTGATATGGCAACGTATTATACTTATTTGGATAATGCTTTGGTTAGAAGAGATGGTACTTTAAATGGCGAATCGCAAATTATTTATGATGGCGAATTAAGTAATGTGCAATCTATGCAAAATGCCTCTAAATCGTGGATATATGGTTTTGAAGTTGGAGCACAAGTTAATTTTTCGGATGCTTTTAAATTAACATCACAATACAATATTATTGGTGGTACAGAGGAAACAGATGGAGTAGAAGTGCCAGTTAGGCATGTTGTACCTAATTTTGGAAACACGCATTTAGTTTGGCAAAAAAATAAGGTTAAAGTGGACGGTTTTGTTAACTATAACAATGCTTTATCATTTGACCAACTAGCACCTTCTGAAGCTGAAAAAGATTATATCTATGCTTTAGATCAAAATGGTAATCCATATTCACCATCTTGGTACACTTTAAATTTAAGAACGCAATACGAAATTGGTGATGCAGTAGTGGTGTCTGCTGCTTTAGAAAACATTACAGACCAACGCTATAAAACATATTCTTCTGGAATAGCAGCTCCTGGTAGAAATTTGATTGTGTCTTTACAGTATAGTTTATAACAAAAAAAAAGCCTCAATCTAACTTGAGGCTTTTTTTATTTGCTTATTTTTTCACTGCTTTTTTGCTTAGTACAGTGCCATTGCTTAGTTGTATTTGCAATATAAGTAGCTTTGTTAAGATTAGATAGATTGTATGTTTGTGTATTGCTTTCAGCTTTTAAATTGAATAATTCTCTACCCAACATATCATAAATTTTTATGGATTGTATCCTATCGTCATTACTATCTAATGAAAAAGTGACATTATCATTATTGTCTTCATAAATTATTAATTCATCAGAAGCTAAAACAGCTTCATCAATAGAAAGACTAGCTTGATTAAATACAATTTCAAATCTATCATTAAAAACTCCTGTGTCTGCAGTAAATGAATAATCACCAGCATTTAAATCATGATAATTATTTGTAAGATTATCTTTTAAATAGATTGTGTTATTTGATAAAAATTCACCTTGAAATTGATTAATAGATATTGTATACGTCGTTGGTGTGTTTATATTATTGAAAAACCCTAAATGGATAGTTTCATATATATCTAAATCGCTAGGTGATTTACCCTGTATAGCAAGTTTTTCTGAATTATTTGGTAAAACTGAGTAAAATGAAAAATCACCTATGGTTGCTCCAATTTTTTCAGCATCATAATAGGCACCATCATTATCTGCAGTAGCACCAGGTACATAACCAATAGCAGTTTGGTTAAACAAACCAGTATCTGTTGTCATATTTAACCACAATTTGTTATTTATAATTGAAGCTGTAGCAAAATTTGTGTTAGATGTTCTAAAAAACTGAGTATTACTATTTGTAACTCGCATTGCGTTATTAAAAGTAACAGAGCCAGTTGTAGATGCAGGATTGTCTGAGTATGTTACAAAAAAACCTTGACCAGAAGGTATGTGTCTAGTAGGCGTAATTCCGTCGCCACCAGCAAGTTCTGCTGTTCCATTAATTCTAGCATAGTCACTAAATGAAAAATTTAATGCTTGATTACCATTAGCTGTACCATCTGGAGCAGTTGCATGTGACCAAAGGTATAGTATACCATCTAATTTACCGTTAGTTGGATTGGATGCATAATTATTTTCAGCAAAAAATAAATCAACGTCAATAGCAGAAGGATACGGATTACCTATTAAATTCCAGTTGGTATCATCTGTTTCGGTATCATTTCTTTCAACCGGAACAGTGATATTTCCATTGTTTAAAGTGCCTCTAAAAGTATACGTGTAATTGTTGGGTCCAAATATAAATGCATCTAGAGAGTGTGTTGCTGTGTAGCCTACGCCTGGCGTCATTATATCGCTAGAGCTTTTTAAAAACCAAACATCTCCATTGTCGTCAATGCCATCAACTCCTGCTCCATTAACTAGTGTATTATCATTATTTGTTTCGTATTGCGAGTCTACAAAATTTGCTGCATTAAACTCAAAACGTCTAAAAGGACTGGATTGAAATAAGGCATTACCAAAAGTTTCGTTAGCAACAGGAGAGCTCCAATAAGTATATTCATACCATTCATTAATAAATGATGTGCTTCTATCTACTTCAGCAGCATTATTTGTTGCAAAAAAGCTGCTACTAGAATCATCATAAGTTGCTGTATTGTCTACTTGCACAAAAGATCCTGTGTTTTGAATAGCTATACGCCCATTGTTAGTTACATCTGTAATAACTTCTACATACTCGTTTGGAGAAACGGTAAGGGTAACACCTGGATTAACAACTAAACTACAAGCAGTAAAACTGGGTTGACCTGCAGTACTAGTATTGTAATTACTAGTTAATATTGCAGTCGTAGATCTATTTGGCGTTGTTGGTAACCAATTTGTGCCATCCCAAGTCACTACAGAGGTGCAATTTTGAGTTCCCCAAATCTCAATGTTATCTATAGCTATATCTTCTTGACCTTGATTAAGCCTAAATCTAATTTCAATATCCAAAAGGTTACCAGTTCCAGTAATTGGTCTAGTATGTTGTGTAAAAGTATCTGTAATTGCTACATCATCACCAATACCATCAAAATCAGTATCTATTAAAGGCGCTCTGTTTGCGCCACCATTATCATTCTCTATCCATAATAAATTAGAGCTGGCTCCGCTATTATCAATTTGGTATGTAAATCTTACATAGTCATTATTATCCCAATGCTCTGTTCTAGTTCCACCATTAGTAGTTTGGTCATCTTCGGCTAAATGTACTCTAAATTCTAAGTTTGTATAATTAGTTATGTCTATATTTTCAATAAACAGTATAGCAGGTAAAGGTGCTCCTTCACCATCTGTGTCTTGTGCTGCAAAGTAAAAGCTACCTTGTAAATTATTAAATAAGACTCCGTTTGGACCATTGTTAAAGTCTGTTCCGTCTGTTCTTAAAAAGTAGTCGCGACCATTGTCTGTAAATTCGGTAATATTGGTAGTGTAACCACCAGGAGTTTCAAAATTTAATTCTGCTATTTTAGTTTGAGATAAACCTAGTGAAACGGTAAGTAAGGAAACTATTAAAAGTAAAGTTTTAACTTGCATTGAGGGTTTTTTAAAAAGATTAAAGCAAGTTAAATATAGGTTGTAGACCTTTTTATAACAAAAAACTTCAACTTTATTAGTTGAAGTTCTTTTTTTAGTGATAAAGTGTAAACTATAATTACTGTTTGATAGCTTTTTTAGAAATTATAAGTCCGTTACTTAATTGTATGCGTGCTATGTATGATGCTTGACTAAGGTTTGATAAATTATAAGTTTCGGTGTTAGAATTTCCTTTTAAGTCATATAATAATCTTCCTAAAACATCATATATTTTAATAGCCTTTATAGTTAAGTTTTGACTTGTTAAGTTAAATGTAATATCATTATTTCTGCTTTCAATAATCGAAATGTTTTGTTCGGATATTGTTTCTTCTGAAACAGATAAGCTAGTGTCTTTAAAAACAATTTCAAATCTATCATTAAATGTTCCTGTTTGTGATGTAAAGTTATAATCACTATTTGATAAGTCATGAATGCTTGACAATAAGTTGTCTTTTAAATAAACGGTATTGTTTGTTAAAAAATCTCCTTCTAATTGTGCAATTGAAAACGTGTATACTGTTGCTGTTGTAATATTTGTATTAAATCCTACAGGTATAACTTCGTCTATAGTTAAGCTTTCTGGAGCCTTACCTTGTATTGCTAGTTTGTCAGAATCTCCTGGTACTGATGTGAATATTTCAGCAGCATTATTGTTATAAAGTGTTTTGTTAGCATCATATGCTTTACTGTCTTTTCCATTGGTTGCTCCGTTTACATAGGCTACTAATATTTGATGAAACACACCTGTGTCTGATGTTAGGTTAATCCAAAGTCTATTACTTAATGTATTGTTAGTCCTAAAAAACTGACTATTACTTGTTGCATCCGCAGTACGTAAACTATTATTAAAAGTGACACTACTGTTAGCAATACCTTGTACAAAAAAGGCTTGACCAGATGGAATATAACTGGTTGGGATAATACCGTCTCCACCAGCAGTATTACCACTTCCTGTTGTAATAATGGCATAATCACTACTATTAAAGTTTGCACCTTCATTTCCGCTTGCATTTGCGTTTGCAGGTGTATTGTGTGACCATAAATAAGCGACACCTTGTATAGAGGCAGAATTGTTATTTAAAAACGCATTAGCATCTATTGCAGATGGATATGGGTTACCAATTAAATTCCAGTCTTCATCTCCATTTGCACCATTATAAGCAATTGGACTAGAAATAATTCCGGTGTTAAAAGCGCCTTCAAAAGTATAAGTGTATTGAGAACCGACAGAAAAACCAATTGGCGAATGCATAGATATGTATCCAACACCTGGAGTCATTACAGTGCTTCCAGGGATTAAAGCCCAATCATTTCCATCGTCATCAATTCCGTCTGGTCCAGGAGTAAAAGTATTGGTGTTATTGATTTCAGTTAAATTATCTAAAAAGTTTACAGCATTAAATACATAGCGTCTACTTGGATTTGCAAAAGCTAAACCTTGTCCTATGGTAGTATTCTCCACTGGCGAACTCCAATAGGTGTATTCATAAACGCTATTAAGTGGTGTTGTACGTTTATTAACTAAAGCTACTCCACTAGGACTTAATGTAAATGTTGCTGCATCATTATTCTGCACAAAGTTTCCTTGTGTTTCGACATATAATTCTCCGTCAACAATAACTTCGTTTTCAATTTCCACGTAAGTGTTATTATTTACGGTTAATCTAAACTCTGTTCCAGAAGGATTGCTATTAATAGTCAATGAACATGCGCTAAAGCTACCAAAGGTCGCAGTGTCATAACTGTCGTTTATAATTACCTTGGTGTTTAAGTCTGGAGCACCATTGTCCCAAGCGCCTAAAGTCCATGTTGTTGTGCCTATGTTTATACGTGCTGCATTTGTGGCAGTGCTACATGATGCATCTTCAGTCACCTCGCAATAAAATTGATAACCTTGTAGGTCTGCTCCTGTGATTGATAATGTGGTTGAGGTTTCTCCTGTTACTGTCCCTGGAGCAAAAGAGGTACTAACCACACTAGTCCACCCATTAGAAACTGTATCATTATAGTACCATTGGTATGTTAAAGTTCCTGAGTTTCCTGGTATTGCTGCTGCTGTAAATACAATAGCGTCGTTACAATTATCTATATCCTGAGGCTGTAAAGTTATTGTAGGTGCATTATTAAGAATAACAAAAGTACCTAAGCCACTTGTGTCTCCTGAGGTTGCAGTCGTCCATTCTGTAGCATCAAATGCAGTATTTGGGCTAACAACGTCAGTATTTCTTCTATAGACATAACCTGGAGCGCCAACCAGAGTGTCATGGAAGTCATCCACAACAACGCCTGTTGCTACTAATGTAAGCTCAAGCCTATCGTTGTCATTAAATCCTGCTGTAGAGCCACCAAAGATAAAATCATGTGCACTTCCTGTGTCTGTACTAACCTTTCCTACCAATACTTGACCATCAGCTATTGTACTTCCTGTTCCTGAAGCAGGAAAGGTGTAGGAATGAGAAGAGGAAGCGGAAGCTATATCTGCAAAACGATTAATTTCATATAAGGTTAAATCGACAGTAGTTCCTGTTCCGTTAAAAATTTCTATATAACCTAGGGATCCTGATGAATTGTCATAGATTTCAGTCATCATTAGTCCTGTAGTACTACCACAGCTTCCTGAATTGTCAATTATTGTAAATGCTGTACTTGCAGGACAGCCTAAATCATCAGTGATTTCAATAATTCCTGATGTTGCTCCTGTAGGAATAGTAACCTCCATTGTTGTAGTAGAAAGATTACTAACTGTAGCAGCCAGTCCACTAACAGTAGCTGTTGCTGTTGTTAAATTTGTACCAGTCACTGTTACAATGGTGTTTTCTGGACCAGATGTTGGTACTATTGTTATACTGCCAGGATTGCATAATCCATTACCTTGTACCATAAACGTAAAAGGATTCTCGTCTAAGTCGTTATTAGTAATTGTAATGGTAGCTGTTCTGGTCCCAGAAGCTAAAGGTGAAAATGTGATTTCAAAAATACCTGGTGGATTTTGACCTGGTGTTACTGTAAAAGGTGCAGGGTTTAAACTTACTGTGAAATCACCTGGATTTACTCCTCCAACAGTTATGTTTGAAATATCTAAGTTAGCTGTTCCAATATTTTGAATTCTGTAAGACTTGGTTTGAGCGCTTCCTATATTTTGAGCAGCAAATAATGTGTTGTCTAAGCTACTTGGTGTAATGTCACCATTAGCAATATCTGGAAAGGCTCCTAGATTTCCTTCTACATTAATCTCTTGTTCTGGTGTAGTACCAGTACCTTGTAGTAAAATAGTACAAGTACCTTCATCCGCATCATTATTATTTATTGTAAGTGTAGCGTTTTTAACACCTATAGTCGTAGGCGTAAATCTAACAGTTACAGTTTGCGTACTACCTGCTGTAACAGTAAAAGGTGTTGCAGGCGTGACAATACTAAAGCTAGTTGCGTCTGTACCACTTAGTACTAAGGAAGCGATATCTAAATCTAAAGTACCATCATTGTCAATATCAAAACTAATGTCTGTGTTAAATCCTGTGGCTTGTGATCCAAAAGCTATAGCGTAACCACAAGCTTGGTCAGTATTAGAGGCATCAACAAGTTGTAATTCTGGAATAGAACAAGGAGAAATTAAAGTGTTTGCTCCAGGTGAACCACCTGTTGCAACTTCTTGCCAGTTACTACCAGTATTAGAGTTATCTAGAGAAGCGTCAATGACATGTAATGTTGAACCATTATTATTTGCGCCATCAGTACTGTTGTAAGTTACAGAGTCAACAATAGAGGTTCCATTTGCAGCATATAAGAAAATGGTATCACTAGTATTATTAAGATTATTTGTATTATTTGTCGAAGCACCTATACCATAATTTGGCGTGAAAGGGCAATCATTATTATAAACACCATCTCCATTACTGCCTAATGATACAGTGATACACGTACCATCTGCAATACTTGTAGCAGCAGGAAAAGTAAACAATACACTTCCGTTATCTACAATATAATTACTTAAATCTTGTGCACTGCCTGAAACATTACATATTTCTATCCACTCATCATCAGTGCCAGAGGAGTTGTAAGATAATTCAGTAATAACAACCTCTGCTAAAGGTGCTAAAACGTCTCCAGATAGTGCAACGGTTTTATCTGTTGCCAATGCGCTGGTAGCTGTAATGTTACCAGAATACGTGTTAACTGTCAAACCAGAAATTAAGCGTGTGTAAATTGTGGTAGAAGCGACTGTGCCTGTTGTTGGAACTAAACTTACTGTAGTGCCAAAACCAGAACCTGAAGTTGTTGAAATTTCAAAATTAGTTGGTGCAGTTAACACTAAATTTGAGGTTAGTAAAAAACCTTCAGCAGTAAACGTTTGCTCTGCAGATGGACCAGCTCCAAGTGTGTAGTCTAATCCTGTTAAAGCTGTTGGATTTAATACAATTGTTGGTCCTGTAGGGATTCCCCAAATTTCAATATTGTCAATAGCGATGTCTTCATCTCCATTTAGAAGGTTATTAAATTCGATTTCAATATCTAACAAATTACCTGTCCCTGAAATGGTATTTGTAAATTGAGCAAATGTATCGGTAACAGTAATTCCGTCACCTGTTCCGTCAAAATTTGTATCTAATCTAGGTTCCGTGTTGGTTCCTCCTGCAGCTTCTATCCAAATTAAGTTTTCATTAGCTCCTGCATCTATTGAAGCGGTTATGTGCATGTATGAATTAGCATCCCAATCTTGATTACTACCATCGTCATCTTCTGCAATATGGATTCTAAACTCTAAACTTGTAAATCCTGAAACATCAATATTATTAAGGTTAAGTGTTAGATTTGCTGGACCACCATCTCCATCTGTATCTTGCACACCAAAATAATAATTACCCTGAATATTAGTAAAATTGATTGCTCCTCCGATGTTACTACCATCGGTTCTAGTAAAATAGTCTGTGCCTCCATCTGTGAATTCTGGGACACTTGTTGAGTAGCCACCAGGATTTTCAAAATTTACTTCAGATATTTTTATCTGACCAAAAGTAAAGGTGACTGAAAATAGTAGTAGTAGAGTGAGTAGGAATTTTTTCATAATAAAGGGATTTGGGCAAGCAGCTAGTTAATGTGTTATTGTCAAATTATTTCACAAAAATAATAACGTACCATCAAGTTAATCTTTAAAGTTTATTATTATAATGTTATTTTTAGCACATGAATGTAACTAATACTTTTACTGTAGACGAAGCTAAAAAAAAGCTAGAGCATTATTGTGCGTATCAAGAGCGTTGTCACCAAGAGGTTAGACAAAAACTAAAAAGTATGCATATGATACCTGAAGCAACAGATATTATAATGGTACACCTTATGGATCACAATTTTCTTAACGAAGAACGTTATGCTAAATCTTTTGTTCGAGGTAAGTTTAGAATCAAAAAATGGGGTCGTCGTCGACTTTTACTCGAATTACAGAAAAAGGATATATCCAAATATAATGTAAATCACGCGTTTAGCGAAATTGATGAGGCGGAGTACATCGGAGTTTTTAATGATTTAGCCGAAAAAAAAGCTGAATCTTTAAGAGAAACGGATAAGAATAAGAAAAAAAAGAAGCTTATTGATTACTTATTATATCGTGGGTGGGAAAATCATTTGGTTTATGATAAAGCCAATGAGCTGATAAAATAGAGTATAAAAAAACCTTTTAATGTATAACACTAAAAGGTTTTTTATTATGATTAAGTTGTTTACTATAGGTTAAATACAGCACCAACATTTACGGTAAATTGATTATGAATTTTTTCGGCTGGAGTTAAAATATCCGAATTGTATTTAGCAAACGTTGTTCCAAATTCTGAAAAAATTCCAAAACCACTAGAGAAAAAGTAACGCATCCCTAAATGCCCACCAAAGTTTTTTAAGCTTAAGCTAATACCAGGATATAAATCAAAATTATCACTAATATTTAAAACGCTTCCTAAGTTAGCGTTAAAACGTCCTTCTAACTCAAAACGGTCTGCAAAATCTGCATTTAAACCATTGTTTAAGTTTAAAGCGTAACCTGTTACAACTCCAACAGATATGTTTTCACCAAGACCATAGTCGTAAGTAACAGTAATACCGTTAACGTTATCCTGAAAGTTTGCTCCGATTTGTAATTTTTGATCGCCTTTTCCTTCAAAAGACTGAGCGTTTACTAATCCTACAGTTAGTAATACAGCTAATAAAAGTAATCCTCTTTTCATTTTAATTTGCTTTAAAGTTTTTGTTTGTATTAACAATGGCTTTATTGTTTTTCCAATTAATCCATTTTTGACCTTTAATACGTCGCATTAAGTTGTCAAAATTACGCATTATAAAGACATTGTATACTGCTTTACTTAAATTTTTTGGGTTTCTAGCTATTGCACGTAGGCTCATGGAAAAACCTGGTGTTATATAGCGCATGTAATGCCAATAGCCTTCTGGCATGTATAAAACTTCACCATGGTTTAATTGACATTGCCAACCTTTAGCGTATTTTAAAGCAGGCCATTTTGCAAAATCTGGATTAGAAAAATCTATATCTTCTCGTGTAATTAAAGCAAATGGGACTTTATATAAATGCTTGTTTTGTTGTTGATCAAATAAAATAACTTGTTTTTCGCCTTCAAAATGAAAGTGAAAAATATTTGCTAAATCGATGTCATAATGCATAAAGGTATAGCTGTCACGACCTCCAAAAAAAAGCATAGGCAATCCCTTCATTAAACGTAAACCAAAGTCTGGAAAGCTAAAATCTTTTTGAAGCTGAGGGACTTCTTTTAAGATATTCCATAAAAATATTCTAAATTTTGTTGGTTCGCGTTTAAGCAAATCAACATAGTCGCTCATTTTCATTTTAGCGTGTGGCTCATTAAACCCATCTTTATGGTCGACAGGTCTATCATCGTATAAAGGGACTGTTTTGTCACCAGCAACCGTTTTCATGTACTCTAAATTCCATTTAGAATATGCAGGCCAATCCGTAATAAATTGCTCAATAACAACAGGTTTTTGAGGCTTAAAATAGTTTTTAATAAACTCCTGTTTAGTTATTGTCTTAACTCTTGGTATGTCTTGAAGGTTTAAACTCAAATTATTAAAATTAGGGTCCAAAGTTAATAAAACGTTACCAAAAAAAGTATAAATGTTTGTGTTACACTTTAGTTAAAGTTAAAACGCATACCAAATAACACGTTACTTGGAGGCATTGGTGTAAAGCCAGTTTCGATATAATCTGCATCAAAAATATTACTTGCTGTAGCAGTAAACTCTAATTGTTTGACCGTTAAAATTAAAGAGGCATCCCAAACATTATAGGTTTGTCCTGTTGTGCGCTCAGCATGTTTATAGACTATGTTTTGTCTAACATTTTTAAATAATTGCGTGCTTAAGCGTGTTGTATAATGATGCTTTAAAGTGTTTAAAGAGTATCGTGATAATTCTTTATTTTGATCTAAAATATCATCTTCTAAAAAGGTGTATCCAATAGCTAAGGATTGATTAAAATCTGTGATTTTAAAATTGTAAGACGCATCTACTTCTAACCCTTTAGTGTTAACTTCTGCAATATTGGTCGCTGTATAAATAGTTTCAGTAGCATTAGGTCTTATAAAATCTATAAGGTTTTTTGCATCTCTGTTGAATAAAGCTATCGTTCCGGAAAAATTATTAGTGTTGTATTTTATACCAAGCTCTTGTGCAAACGCTTCTTCAGGCTCTAAATTAGCATTTCCAGAGGTTCTGAAATCATTATAAAATAAGTCTGTATAGGTTGGGATACGGTAAGTATAACCAATGTTTCCGTAAAGTTTTATATTGTCGTTAACCTGATAACCAAGATCTAATCCAGGAAAGACATGAAATTTAAAATCTGAAAAGTACGTTACTGCAATTCCTGGAGTGATATCTAGTTTATCCTTTAATAATTTAAATTGGTGTTCTAAAAATAGGTTAGTCATAAATCGATTACGATTTCCTAAATTATTACTTCTAATATATATTTTAGAAACATCCACACCAAAACCAGTAACACCAGCTGTTGAGGTGTAAGATGCATTTACTTCTGCTCCCATTTTGTCTGTAATGTGTAGGTTTCTAAAAAATGAAGGGTCTTCTCGTTTTAGTAAAAACAAATCTTCGTTACGTTTCCAATATATACGTGGTTTGATTTTAAATTTATCTGTATTAAAAGTTGTTGTAAATCCGATTAAACTGTTTTTAGTTTCTTCATATTCATTAAATGTAGGATTGGTCGTGTAAAAGTTTTCAGCTCCAAATTTACGGTCAGAAAAAGTTGTAATCATCTCTATAGCTTGCGCTTTTTTGTTAAACTCACTTTTTATAAAGTAGTTAGTATTGTCGTAGTCTGAGTTGTTTCGGTAACCTTCAGATGTCATTTTACCAACGTGAATAATGTGTGACGAGTTGTCTAATGCTGAGCCAACAGTAACACCTGCATTTAGTTGCCCAAAAGAACCGGTTTCTAAATTTGCCGAAACCGTATTGGCTACATTATTTTTAGTTACAATATTTATTGCTCCAGTAAATGCATTTTGACCAAATACTCTAGCAGCAGGACCTTTTATAATCTCGATACGTTCAATAACCTCAATAGGTAAGGCTGCATTCATGGTGTGATGACCAGTTTGTGCATCGTCCATTTTTATACCATCAATTAATAATAGGGTTTGGTCAAAACCACCACCTCTAATATATAAATCGGCTTGACTACCAGCAGTCCCACGACGTCTAATATCTACTCCTGCAACCTGTTGTAATAGATCTGCAACATTGGTTGCTGCACTGTTTTTTATGTCTGAAGACGAAATGACAGTAATAGTTCTTGAGTTTTCCTTAAAAGGAAGCTCGATTCTAGAAGATGTAATAATCACAGAGTCTAATTGCTGTTGTTGCTCTAAATCTTGAGCGAGTGTTGATATAGATAATAGACCAAGTAGGGTAAATAAGTAAGTAAATTTCATAATAAAATATATTCGCATTTTTTGCAGTGCAAAATTCGTAACTTTCCGGATTACTAAAGTAGTCCAGTTTTAAAACAATGAGTAGTCCGGTTGAAGACATATTACAAACGTTAATTTATTTTGAGAAATCGCTCAATACTCCGATTTATATCCAGATAGCCCAACAAATAATAAATGCCATTCAACGTGGTTATTTACCAGAAGGAACAGCATTACCAGGAACACGAAAATTTGGTGACTTATTTAATATAAATAGAAACACTGCTGTTGCGGTTTATGACGAGCTTGCCTCACAAGGTTGGGTGGATATTGTAGCTAATAAAGGCACCTTTGTGCTAATGCCAGAACGAAAAACTGCTGCCATAAAAGGCGTTTTACAAGGTGTAGAGCAATTAAAAACGTATCCAGAAACAGCAAGTTTTCCGTTTCAATCGTCTTTTAATTTAGCTTCAACCGAAGAGTTTTCTGTAAGTAATTATGTGATTAATGATGGTCAACCTGATTTAAGATTGCATCCAACGCATCAATTTTCTAAATGGTATAGTGCTTCAATGAAGCGTTCATCTTTAATTTCTAAATGGAATCAAACACAAGAACAATCCTATACAACTTTTAATATTCAGTTGTGTAATTATCTAAACGCGACGCGAGGTTTTTATATCAAGCCTTATAATATTGTAAGTACACGTAGTACAGAAATGAGTTTATATATCATCTCTCAACTATTAATAAAACAAAAGGATGTCGTACTTGTTGCTAATTTAAGTCATTATAAATCTAATATGATTTTTCAGCAAGCAGGCGCAAATTTAATTACCATTCCTTTGGATGCACATGGTATTGATGTGGATTTTATCGAAAAAAACTTTACTAAAAACAGTATAAGATGTGTGTATGTATGTGCACATAGACAATATCCAACAACAGTGACATTGACAGCAGAGCGACGTTTAAAATTATTGCAATTAGCTAAAGCTTATAATTTTGCTATAATTGAAGATGATTTTGATTACGACTTTCAGTTTGAAGGATCCGCTATGTTACCTATGGCTAGTGCAGATGCGGAAGGCGTAGTTATATACTTAGGACGTTTAGGGCAATCTTTTTTTCCTAGTTTTCAAATTGGATTTGTAGTGGCTCCAAAAAATATTATAAACGAAGCTAAAAATTATCTTCAAATTTTAGACAAACAAGGAGATTTAATCCAAAAGCAAATCCTGACAGAATTAATATCTGAAGGCGAAATACATAGGTTAATTAAAAAAAACGTTACTATTTATAGGCAACGACGTGATTATTTATGTGCTTGTTTAACGACCTATTTTAAGGATGATGCCACTTGGCAAGTTCCTACAGGAGGTTTAGCGGTTTGGATAAATTTTAAGACTAGTATATCGCTTGTAAAATTAGCCGAAAAAGCAAAAAAACATGATTTGTTTTTGCCAAAAACCATCTTGTATCAAAGCAAAACAGTTTGTGCTATACGTTTGGGTTTTGGGCATTTAAACGAGACTGAAATTGAGCAAGTAGTTACGATATTAAAAACTAGTTTTGATGCTATAAAAGCATAGTTTTTTATTAAAAATTACTTAATATCAAATTCCGTGTTACAATTAGCACATCTGTATTTGTCTTTAGAGTAGAAGGGAAGTGTGCAAGAAATAAATCCAAAGATAAAAGCAAAAAAAGATTTAAGATCTTTAATGGTAGAAAACATCGCGACCTCAGTACTATTACAATTTGGACAATGTATTGCTTTGCCTTCATCATCAATAGAGTATTTATTAATGCTTTCTAAAATATGTTGCGCTTGCATAGCATCTGTAGATAAAACCTTAAGCTTAACGCCTCCAATAGCATTACTAACTAAAGGATCTGTGTCTATAGTGATATTGTCACTTAAAAAGACTGCAATACCCTCAGATTCTAATCGTCCTTTTATTATTTGGGCTTCAGCTGTATATTGAAATTTAGCTATAGTTTTAAAGGTTTGAGACATAGACTATTGATTTGATGTTTGTGTTAAATATACGACGTCTGGTTTCATTTTTAAAATGAAATTAAAGAAAATAATTATTGTTTTTCGATAATTTTAATATATTTGTTATTGTTAAACGATAATTATTATGAGAAAATTAAGTGTTTTAAAAGCCATAGTAGACTTTTTTTGGATAATCTCACTTCCATTAATTCCTATGTTATTTATTTTTATTGGGTTTGTCATATTTGATAATAGTTTAGATGGATTTCCTATAAAAATGAATGGCATTGAAATTAAAAGTTTTGATGGCTTAAGTAAAGCAATATTAATTACATTAATGTGCTCTTATTTAATTTTAATGTATTGTGTATTTTTATTTAAAAAGGTGCTGAGGTACTTTAGTAAAATTAATTTGTTTGACAATGTAGTTATCTATAATCTAAATAACATTGGTATTTGGTTAGTGGTTGCTGCTTTTTTGCAAGGTGTCCCAACTTTTATTTATAAAATTTTGTACAAACAGAAATTAGAGCTTGAAATTGGTTTTAGTTCTTTTTTAATAATGCTTTGTTTTGGGTTATTTTTTATGGTCCTAAGCGAAGTGTTTAAGGTCGCTAAGTTTGCAAAACAAGAAAATGACTTAACTATATAATTATGAAAATTAAAAAGCTAGTAAGATCTCAACGCTTATTTTTGGTAGTGTTATCATTTTGGGTTGTTCAAAAAGGAGTTAATTTTTTTGAACCATGGGTATACGCTTTTTTTGATGAAAGCAATACAAATGAGTCATTACGAAGTTCTACACCAAGATTTTTGTTACAAATTGTTATTGAAACTTTAAGATTTCTTTTGAGTTTTTTAATAGTATATGCTATTTATCTATATAATAAATTTTTGAGCAATATTAATAATTCTAATTATTTTAGTTTAGACAACTCTAAATATTTGGCCCAGTGTGGGTATGTATTAATTGGTTATAGTATTAGTATTTATCTCTTCGGTGTTGTAGGTCTTAAAGAACATGTTTTTAATGTTGGAATAGTTGTTTTTATTGGAATTATTTTAATCAGTTTTAGTAGAATATTTTTGGCAGCTTTTAAGCAGAAGCAAGAAAACGACCTAACCATATAGCTTATGCCTATAATAGTAAATTTAGACATAATGCTAGAAAAGCGAAACATGAAAAGTAACGAGTTGGCTGAAATTGTTGGTATAACCACAGCTAATCTATCCATACTTAAAACAGGTAAAGCTAAAGCCATACGGTTTTCTACTTTAGAAGCTATTTGTAAAGCGTTGGATTGTCAACCAAGTGATATTTTAGAGTATATTCAAGATTAATTTCTACTTTTACACTACCAAAGTAAAGTTAAAATGATTACCTATCATAGAGCCAAAACCAATGAAGAGCTTCAAGAGATTTTAGAACTTCAAAAGCAAAATTTACGTCATTTAATAACAGAAGAACAAAAACAAAAAGAAGGGTTTGTAACGCTTCAACACGATTTTGAGATCCTAAAAAAAATGAATGACGCTTGCGCGCATTGCATAGCTAAACAAGATCAAAAAGTTGTGGGTTATGCTTTATCAATGTTGCAAGAGTTTAAAAACCAAATTCCATTATTAGTCCCAATGTTTGAAGAAATTGACGAGGTTATTAAAAATCAAAATCTATCTTCAAATTACATTGCAATGGGGCAAATTTGTGTGGATAAAAACGTAAGAGGTCAAGGTGCCTTTAGAGGGCTGTATAAGTTTATGGCTGAAGAATTAAAACATGATTTTGATACGATTATTACAGAAGTTGATACTAAAAACATACGCTCATCGCAAGCACATCAAGCAGTTGGGTTTAAGGTAATTAAAAATTATACTTCTAACGACCAGCTTTGGGAAGTTATTAGTCTGGAGATTTAAAATTTATAATTAGTCTTTGTTGTTGTTGTCATCAACAATAAAGCAAAATAAAAAACCTCGCAGTCAGCAAATATTGCGATTGCGAGGTTTTGTTTTAAGAACTAAAAGCTTTATTTTTTATCTCCTTTTTCGTTTTTAGGAGCTTCAATAGTGACATCTTTAGCATCTTTACCTTTTAAATATTCAGGCAATTCCATACCAGCCATATTAAACATGTCTTGTAAAGGTGGTACAGATTTGTACATTCCAGATAAGAAGTTAGCGGTCGAGGACTTTCCATCAGCACCATTTCCTCCGTTTTCCCAAACGGTAACTTTATCAATCTTAATATTTTTTATAGCTTCAGCTTGTGTTTTAACTAATTCAGGAAGTTTATCGGCAATTAACAATAATACAGCGTCTTTAGAATTATTTCCTGCTGCTTTTACTATTTGATCTAAACCAGCTGCTTGTTTGGTTAAGACTTCATATAAACCTTGTGCTTCAGCCTGAGCTTTAAATAAAATCGCATCGGCTTCACCTTTTGCTATACGTCTGATGTTTTCAGCTCGTGCTTCTGCATCAATTTCTACTTTACGTTTATCAATTTCAGCAGGTACAATAACATCTGCTATTTGAGAAGAACGTTCACGTTCTGCTCTTGCAGATTCTGCTACTTGTTCTGCAGCATAAGATTCTTCCAAAGCTTTTGCGCTTTGTACTTTTTCTGATGCGATTGCAACACGCTCTGCTTCTGCTTCACGTTGACGACGTAACGAGTCCGAGTTTGCTACCGCAATTTTTGCAGTGTTCTCTCCTTCTACAGCTTGTGCGTTTGCAGCTGCAACTTGTGTACGCTCATCTTGTACTGCATTTGCTTCTCCAATAGAACCGTCTCTGTTTTTTTCGGCTACAGATTTACGTGCTGCGTTAATTGCATGTGCTGCAGCCTCTTTTCCTAAAGCTTCAATATAACCAGACTCGTCAACAATATCTGTAATGTTTACGTTAATTAGTTTAAGTCCAACCTTTTTTAGTTCAGATTCAACACTTTGTGATATGTTGGTTAAAAATTTGTCTCTGTCGCTATTAATTTCTTCTATATCCATTGATGCTACTACTAAACGTAATTGACCAAAGATAATCTCTTGTGCTAGCTCCTGAATATTGTCTTGGTTTAAACCTAATAAACGTTCGGCAGCATTTTGCATAATTCCAGGTTCTGTTGACACACCAATGGTGAATCTAGAAGGGACGTTTACACGAATATTTTGTTTTGATAATGCATTTACTAAATTAACTTCAATAGAAATTGGTGTTAAATCTAAGAATTGATAATCTTGTATAACAGGTAAAATAAAGGCAGCTCCACCATGAATACATTTAGCAGATTGTCCACCACCTACTTTTCCGTATACTACTAGTATGCGATCAGAAGGACAGCGTTTATAACGTCTTATTAATACTATTAAAAATAGGAAAATAAATAATACAGCTGCTATAATAGTTATAGGGAAGCCTAGATTAAAAGTGTCTTGGGTAGTTTGTAAAAGCATAGGATTAATTAGTTGTTAAGTTTTTCAATGATTAATATTCCGTTTGATGTTACAGATTTTACTTTTATTACTGTACCAGTTTTTAAATCTGTTGTACTGTCAGTTAATGCTTCTAACTCTCTTAAAGCACCTTGAATCCTGACGTGTGCTTTTCCAATATTGGATCTTTTTGCTCCAACGGTTAGGTATACTTCTCCTATTTGGTTAATAGCATTAGTGTAATTAAGTGTACCACTATCGCTTAGTTTACGCATATAGTAAAACATAGCAGCCATAATAGCCATCATAATAAGTCCACAAATAGTTGCAATTGTTATGGTTAATTGCTTAGATAATCCAGCATCTATACAGGCAATACCTGACCATCCAAAAATGGTAAAAAAGCCAACTAGATTTTTTAAGGTTATAAACTGAAATCCAATTCCTGTATCTGCATCAATATCTGCGTCTACATCACCAAAATCACCTGTGTCTCCACCAACAAAAGATAATGCTATGGTTATTATAAAAATTAATGAAGCTATTAGAGCAAGACTCCAAAATACTTTTGAAAACATCTCTAAACTAGAAAACCAATCTAACATAAGTATAAATTTTATTGATTAAATATAGGACGTTTAAAACGGTTATACAATTAAATATGTTTTACATTTTGTAGTCTTATTTTATTGGTAGCTGATTTATAAATTTTGTTACATTTTTTTTAATTAATCTTTTTTATAAAAAAATAAAAACTTTAACATTTCACAAAGTTTTAGTTTACAATTATTCAAACATTTTACTTAATTTTACACATATGTTTGCACTTGTAGATTGTAATAATTTCTATGCCTCCTGCGAGCGTGTTTTTAACCCTAATTTAATAGGCAAGCCAGTCGCAATTTTAAGTAATAACGATGGTTGTGTTATTTCACGTAGTGATGAGGCTAAAGCGTTGGGTTTGCCAATGGGAGCACCAATTTTTAAATGGGAATCCTTTTGTAAAGCTAATAACGTTACCGTTTTATCCTCAAATTATCCATTATATGGAGATATGAGTAGTCGTGTTATGTCTATTTTAAAGCAATACTCTCCAGAAGTTGAAGTGTATAGTATAGACGAATCATTTTTGTACTTTAAAGGATTTGATAATTACGATTTAACTAAATACGGATTTGAAATTAAATCACGAATTTTAAAATGGACAGGTATACCAACATGTGTAGGTATAGCACCAACTAAAGCTTTAAGTAAAGTCGCTAATAAGATTGCTAGAAAGTATCCTAATCAAACTAAAGGTGTTTATGTTATGGATACAGAAGAGAAACGTATAAAAGCCTTAAAATGGCTTAGTGTTGAGGATGTTTGGGGTGTTGGAAGGCAGTTGTCTAAACGGTTACAAACAAAGGGTTGTAAAACTGCATTTGATTTTACACAATTACCAGATGTTTGGGTTAAAAAAAACTTTTCGGTAGTAGAGGCTAGGTTAAAACGCGATTTGGAAGGGATTCCAACTTTAAAGTTAGACGAAATAGTTACTCAAAAAAAGATGATTGCAACTACACGTAGCTTTGATTATAGTTATTCTGATATAGAATATATTAAAGAACGTGTATCTACTTTTGCAGTTAGTTGTGCAGAAAAATTAAGAAAACAAGGTTCTAGTTGTCACGTAATAATAGTTATGTTAAAAAGTGATAAGCATAAAAAAGAACTAGAACAGCATCGTACTAGTACCAGTATTAATTTGACCTATCCAACAAGTTCGTCTTTAGTTATTAGTAATTGTGCAATTAGCGCATTAATGTCTATCTTTAAAAAAGGAATACAATATAAAAAAGCTGGTGTTATTGTTACTGGATTAGTACCAATAGATAATCATCAGTTGCATTTGTTTGATGCAGAAAATCCTAAACATCAACCATTAATGAAGTCTATAGACGGTCTGAATGCTAAGTATAAAAATAATAAAATTAGGATAGCTAATCAAGACTTAAAGCGTACATGGAAGATGCGTCAAGATAGATTATCACCTAGATACACCACAAATATTAACGATATAATAGTAGTAAAATAATAATAGTAACAGTTAAATCATAATTGTTGATTTTAGAAAAAAACCTATGATTGCACATAAATCCGGAAGTTTAACCTTCTTTACACCAGATGCTGTAGATAATGCGGCAGGACAATTTTTTGATACAGGTATATCGGCAGGTTTTCCATCGCCTGCTGAAGATTTTAAGGAACAGCGTTTGTCTTTAGATGAAGAGTTAGTAAAAAATAAAGAAGCTACCTTTTATGCTAAAGTAAGTGGTCAATCCATGATTGGAGCAGGATTAGATGATAACGATTTGTTAGTAATTGATCGTAGTTTAGAACCTGCAAATAATAAAATTGCAGTCTGTTTTTTAGATGGTGAATTTACTGTTAAACGGTTAAGAGTGTCAAAAGACGAAGTATGGTTGCAACCAGAAAACCCTAACTACCCTATTATTAAAATAACCGAGGATAATAACTTTTTAATTTGGGGTATTGTCACTAACGTTATAAAAAAGGTGTGATAGGTTTTAAAATATAAAACAAAAAAAACGCGAAACATATGTTTCGCGTTTTTTAGTTATTATTTATAATAATATTAGTCAGCCAATATTATTACTTTGTTTCCATTCATTTCAAGTGTACCAGAGTTTATTTTTAATAAAGTTGTGTTTTTATCACCTGTTGTAAAGCGATCTGCTACTTCTTTATCTAGTACAATATTACCAGCTATTTTAACGGTTCCTTCTTTTAATAAAGACACCACTGGTGCGTGATTGTTTAACATTTCAAAGTCACCATTTACTCCAGGAACAGTAACGCTAGTTACTTCTCCTTTAAATAATGTTGCTTCTGGTGATACAATTTCTAAATGCATGTTTTTAATTTTTTAGATTAAGCTTCAGCAAGCATTTTTTCTCCTGCTTCGATAGCTTCTTCAATAGATCCTTTAAGGTTAAATGCTGCTTCTGGTAAATGGTCTAAACCACCATCCATAATCATATTAAATCCTTTAATAGTTTCTTTAATGTCTACTAAAACACCTTTAAGACCTGTAAATTGTTCCGCTACGTGGAATGGTTGAGATAAGAAACGTTGTACACGTCTTGCTCTACCTACAGCCATTTTATCCTCTTCAGATAATTCCTCCATACCTAAAATGGCGATAATATCTTGTAATTCTTTATAACGTTGTAATAGCTCTTTTACGCGTTGTGCACAGTTATAGTGCTCATCACCTAAAATTTCAGCAGTTAAAATTCTAGAAGTAGAATCTAATGGGTCTACAGCTGGATAAATACCAAGCTCTGCAATTTTACGAGATAATACAGTTGTTGCATCTAAGTGAGCAAACGTTGTTGCTGGTGCAGGATCCGTTAAATCATCCGCAGGTACATATACTGCTTGTACAGATGTAATAGAACCTCTTTTAGTAGAAGTAATACGCTCTTGCATTGCACCCATTTCAGTTGCTAATGTTGGTTGGTAACCTACTGCAGAAGGCATACGACCTAATAATGCAGATACCTCAGAACCAGCTTGTGTAAAACGGAAGATATTGTCAACGAAGAAAAGTACATCTTTTCCTTGTCCTTCTCCTGCTCCATCACGGAAGTATTCTGCTATTGTTAATCCTGAAAGTGCTACACGCGCACGAGCTCCAGGTGGCTCATTCATTTGTCCAAATACGAAAGTAGCCTTAGACTCTTTTATTATGTTTTTATCTACTTTTTGAAGATCCCATCCGCCTTCTTCCATAGAATGCATAAAGTCATCACCATACTTGATAATTCCTGACTCTAACATCTCACGAAGTAAATCGTTACCTTCACGTGTTCTTTCTCCAACTCCTGCAAAAACAGATAATCCTCCGTGTCCTTTTGCAATGTTGTTAATTAACTCTTGGATTAATACTGTTTTTCCTACTCCTGCACCACCAAATAATCCAATTTTACCTCCTTTTGCATAAGGCTCAATTAAGTCAATTACTTTAATACCTGTAAATAATACTTCAGTAGATGTTGATAAATCTTCAAATTTTGGAGCAGATCTGTGTATTGGTAATCCTGCATCTCCTGCTTTTGGTAAATCTCCTAAACCATCGATAGCATCTCCAATCACGTTAAATAAACGTCCGTAAACATCTCCACCAATTGGCATTTGTATTGGAGCACCAGTAGCAATAACTTCTGTTCCTCTACTAAGACCATCTGAAGAATCCATAGCGATTGTACGTACAGTGTCCTCACCAATGTGAGATTGTACTTCTAATACTAATTTTGAACCATCAGCCTTGATAATTTCTAATGAATCGTAAATTTTTGGTAGTTCAGAACCAGCAGCGAATTCTACATCGATAACTGGACCTACTATTTGAGCAACTTTACCTGTAACTTTTGACATTACTTATCTATTTAATATTATGGTATTTAATTGAAAGAAAACACCTTCTGTTTTCGCGTGCAAAGATAGGTGTTTTAATTTAAAAAAAAAGGAGGATTTCCTTTTTTATCTATAAAAAAACACCTGCTATCTTAACACAGAATAACAGGTGTTTATAAATTATATAATTTTTGTTTTTATTGTAGTGCTGGAGAATATGTTACACCAAAGTCTTCTGCTTTAGCAACATTACCTGAAGCTACAAAGTTTGATCCGTAAGTTGCATCTATAGCTTCTAAAAATTTATTAGCCATTAATGCGTATCCTCTTGCTGTTAAATGTACACCGTCTAAACTTACTAAACCTCCTGTAACTAAATTGGTCGCTAAGTTATAGTCATCAAATTCTACTCCCATTACAGAGGCTTGACTTAAAATAGCATTTAAATCTACTAAGGCTAAACCTTTAGAGTTTGCGACACTTGAAATAGTAGCATTATAACCGTCTGTTGCAGTTTTGATTTCAGCTTGTTCTGATGGTAAAACCACCCATTTGTCTGCTAAAGGTAAACTAACACCTTCTACAGAGAATTGTCCTGCTAAAGCTTGTGGTAAACCTTGTCCCATTAATGCAGCGACATTAGCAGTATTAACTGTTCCTATAATTGAAGAGCTAGGTAATACTAACAAGTCTGCTTCTGTAGCTTGTCTTGATTGTCCATAGGTTGCACCTAATAAATTTGCAACTAATGGTGCTGCAGATGCAGGTAAACCAAACTGAGCTATAAATCCTGGGAAAGTTGGACTTGCATTTAATTGTTGAATAATAATTGCTGAAATATCTGCTAAGCTCTCATCATGGATAACTACTGGACTTGCAGATGTTTCAGAAAATACAATTGCTCTAGCTGGATCTACCGCATTAAATATTGGATTTAAAGCTCCAAAAATAGAGTTTAATAATGGTATTTGTGGTCCAAAGCTAGGATTTGTAGGGTCTAATGGGTTGTGTGGTACCGTTGTAAAATGAGGTAAATCTGTAATATAAGGTACATTAGTTACTACTCCATTAGGACAAACAGCAGTTAATTGATTAACCATATCTGTAAAAACAAAATCAAATGTTGCTGTAGGAGTGATAGGATCAGATCCGTCTCCACCAGAAGTTGCATAGCCTAAAACATCGTTTCCTCCAATTTCTGATAAAGTAAAAAATGTTGGGTTTTGTGCAATTGCATATTCTAACATTGAAATTGTTGAACTTGTAGCTATACGACCAAAGTATGGATTCAAGCTAGCATAACCATTAAAATCAATATGTGTACTTTTTGCTCCTGGAATACCTACGTTTGTAAATATGCTACCATCTGCAGCTAAGCTTGTTGTAACATCCGTTGTTGGTGTAGCAGGTAAAACTTGTGGACCAGAACCATTAAAAAATAATCTTGGATTAGCCACAACTGTTGATCCAAATACAAAACCTCCAATATTATCATTCATTAAAGGTAGTGTTATAGCATTACCATTAACTTTAACAAATTGTTTAGATAATGTGTTTGGAAATGAATTTTCTTGTGCAGCTTTAAATAAAGCACCATCGGTATATCCAGAAGTAAATGAAGCGCCTAAAGCTACGTATTTTGAAAAATCTACAGAGCCATTAGTTAGTGTTGGTAATACAACACCTGAGTCTGGTTGTACATCTAAAAACTCTTCATAATCCGATTCATCATTACAAGATGTGAAGCCAATTGCAATTGCAATAAGTCCAATGTATTTTATGTTTTTTAAAGTCTTCATTATTATAAGTTATTAATAGTTATTGATGCATAGTACATAGATCCAATAAATCCTGTACCAAAAGCAGTAAAGTACTCGTTACCTGTAAGGTTTGTAGCTCCTACTTTGATAACTGATTTTATGCTAGGTACTTCATAATTAATTTGAGCATCTAATACATGAAATTCTGGTACTATACCATTTCCAAAAGTTGCTTCCCAGAAATAATCATCACTAAATCTGTATGCAATGTTAAATCCAAAGTTTTCAAATAAATCTGTATGACCAAAAGTTGCTTTAAATTTGTGTTCTGGTGTGTTAAAACTAGTTTGAAAATCTGGGTTGGCAGCTTGGTCAAAATCTTGTTTTGTAAACGTATAACTTCCACCTAAATCAAACCCATTAAATACTTTTGTTGAAAGCCCAATAGATGCTCCATATGAGTTTACATCTGCATCAGAATTTGTATAAGCACTATAAGCTTGGTAATCTCCATTAGCTATGGCTTGAGCAGAAAGACCTCCATCACCAAGTCCACCATTACTTACTGTTCCATAAAAAGGCGCTATAACAACTTCTTGAGAAATAAAATCTTCGTATTTGTTATAGTAAGCACTTACGTCTACGATTACGCTTTCATATTTACCTCTATATCCAACTTCTAGAGAAGTTACTTTTTCTGGTTTAATTATTTCAGGATTAGCAACAGTTAATAAAGCAGGGTTTCCTGCAGCTGCAAAAGCAGTCACAGAACTTGCTGAATAGGAGTTGTTATAAGCTGCAGCACCTGTTTGAGTAATTGTGCTAGGTTGTCCAAACATAGTTTGACCTTCTAAACTAACATTAAAATCTCTAGTATATCTATTTAAGTTATCAGGAGCAGATCCTACTAAAATTGCTCTACCAGCATCTAATCCAATAAATAAATCTTGTGTTGTTGGGTTTCTAAATCCAGTTTGCACAGAAGCTCTAATATTATGATCTCTGTTTAATGTTAAACCTGCAGATAATCTTGGAGAGAAGAAACCATCAAATAATTCTGATTTGTCATAACGACCTGATAAGGTTAATTTAAGCTCCATTTCTTCTGATAATTCAATGTCTTTCTGTATTTGAGAATATACTCCAAATTCAGAATATTCAATTGGGCTTTGTCCATCAGTGTAAATAGTACCACCAGAGTTTAGTGTATATTTTCTGTAAGAACCTCCAACTTGTATATCTGCAATATCCACTAAGTGACTAAAGTTATAATTTGCATCACTATGGAAATATTTTGAGGCATCTTGAAACTTTGATCCTGTAGCTAAATTTGGATCATTTATACTTTTGTTAAATGCACTTTTAAATTGTGGAGATCCTGGTTCATACCTTCCTGTGTCTGCTGCTGCTCTTGCTGCATCATGTTTTTGTTGGTCAGTTAATCCTAATGGGTTTCCACCTAGTTCAATTCCTGCATAAGTTGCTATGTAATCACCAAACCAGTCTTCATCGCTTTTCCAAGCTCTGTTTATGTTAATTCCTGTAAACACCATGTCATAAGAATCTCCTGCTTTATCAGACACTTCATAAGCTCTAACAAAAAAGTTGTCGTTTCTTACTTCTAGTTTGTGTTGTTGTTGGAAAAAACCATCAATATTGTATCTGTTTGTTCCTTGGTAAATAGTAGTACCTGTTCCTACTTTACCAACATAAGATAACTCTAAACTGTTTCCTTCAATCGGACGGTAATATAAACCCCAATCAGCTTTTACACTTTCTGCATTGTATGGCGTTAAATCTCTTTCGTTATATCCTGTTCTACTTACTACCACATCTGGTATGACACCTAATCCTGAAGCAGCTCTAATATTAGTTGATACTTCGTCACCATAAACATTTATTCCGTCATAGTTAGTATTTGATCTTGTTCTAGTTGGGTCAATTTTGTCAACCTCACTTGTCGCTTGCCAGTCTGTACCTTTTAAGTATCCAAAATTTACTTTAGCAGCAAATTTATCGCTAAATTTATGTGCCATTCTCACACTTAAATCTGTGTAAGGATTATCTCCTGCAGCTTCTTGAGATGTTATACCTCTTTTAAATGAAGCACTAACACCTTCATGATCAAATGGGTTTTTACTTCTCATAAATAAAATACCATTAAATGCATTTGCTCCATATAAAGCAGATGAAGCACCAGGTAATAACTCTACACTTAATACATCAGTTTCTGTCATACCTACTAAATTACCAATAGGGAAGTTTAAAGCAGGAGTAGAATTGTCCATACCGTCAACTAATTGCATAAATCTTGTGTTTGCAAAAGTTGCAAAACCACGTGTATTTACAGATTTGAAAGTTAAACTATTAGTGTTAACATCTACACCTTTTAAGTTTTCTAAACCATCATAAAAATCTGCAGATGCAGTGTTTTTAATCTCTTTTAATCCAAATCGCTCTACAGTTACTGGAGATTCAAAAATACGTTCTGGAGTTCTTGAAGCAGAAATTACTACTTCATCTAATGCTGTTCCTTCATTTAGGACAACATTGATAATTTGCTTATTAGTTGTTACTTCCACATCTTTAGAAGCAAAACCTACACTACTTATTTGTATAGTGAAAGGAGGATTTTGATCAGTCGTTAACGAAAAGTTACCATCAAAATCAGTTGCTGTTCCTACTGATGTGCCAGTAATAATAATGTTTGCACTAGGAATTGGTTGCTGACTTACATCATCTACTACTGTTCCTGTGATCGTTGTTTGCGAAAAAGTTATTCCGCAAAAGCACAAAAATACAATTGAAAGGATTGTTCTCATTTTTTAGATTTAGTTAATTTATAATGCCAATATACGTTTTTTAACGAAATTTTTAGAAAAAGTAGTAATAAATTATGCACGCATAATAAGTATTTCTAAAAAAAAGACGCTTTAAAGCTAATTATTCACAAAAAACAAGGGTGGTTTTTGCGTAATTAGAAGCTTTAAAGCGTCTTTAGTGTGTGAATAGTTATCTGAGACTACTCTACAGTAACAGATTTTGCTAAATTTCGTGGTTGATCAACATTTTTTTCAAGCATTACAGCAATATGATATGATAAAAGTTGAAGTGGAATTGTTGTAAGTAATGGAGTTAACGACTCAATAGTTTCTGGTACTTCAATGACATGATCTGCAACATTTTTAACATCGACATCTCCAGTGGTAACTATTCCTATTATTTTACCAGATCTAGATTTAATTTCTTGAATATTGCTTACTACTTTTTCGTAATGTCCTTTTTTAGTTGCTATAACAAATACAGGCATTTGCTCGTCTATTAAAGCAATTGGTCCATGCTTCATTTCTGCAGCAGGATAACCTTCTGCGTGTATGTATGATATTTCCTTAAGTTTTAATGCGCCTTCTAGTGCTACAGGGAAGTTGTAACCTCTTCCTAAATACAAACAGTTTTTAGCATCTTTATATATCTCTGCAACTTTTTTAATGTGTTCGTCAGCTTTTAAAGCTTCTTTTACCTTTTCAGGAATTAGCTCTAATTCTTGTAAGTGATGATGGAAAACTGAATTTGACATGCTTCCGTTAGCTTTAGCTAGCTTTAAAGCTATTAAAGTCAATACAGTAATTTGTGTTGTAAAGGCTTTAGTTGAAGCAACACCTATTTCTGGTCCTGCGTGTGTATATGCTCCAGCATTTGTTTCTCTTGCAATAGTCGATCCTACTACATTACATACTCCAAAGACAAAAGCGCCTTTAGATTTTGCTAATTTAATTGCAGCAAGTGTATCTGCAGTCTCTCCAGATTGTGATATTGCTATTACAACATCTTTTTCTGTGATAACAGGATTACGGTATCTAAATTCTGATGCGTATTCTACTTCAACAGGTATTCTTGCTAAGTCTTCAAAAATATACTCGGCTACTAAACCTGCGTGCCATGATGTACCACAAGCTACAATAATAATACGATTAGCGTTTAAAAACTTTTCAATATTATCATCTATACCAGCCATGCGAATTATTCCTTCTTTGGCTAATAAACGACCTCTGTAAGTATCTCTTATTGCATTTGGTTGTTCATGGATTTCTTTTAACATAAAATGCTCGTAACCACCTTTTTCAATTTGCTCAAGATTAAACTTAAGCTCTTGCATTGATGGGTTAACTTCAGAATCGTCCTTTATTTTTCTGATTTTTATTTTTTTATCTCGACGGACGATTGCCATTTCTTCATCTTCAAGATAAATAGCATTTTTTGTAAACTCTATAAAAGGAGAGGCATCACTAGCTATAAAAAACTCATCATCTCCAATACCTATGGCTAATGGACTTCCTAGTTTAGCTACTACAATTTCGTTTGGTTTGTTTTTATCAAAAACAGCAATTGCATAAGCTCCGACAACCTCATTAAGTGCTAATTGTACCGCTTTACCTAATTTGACGTTTTGTTTTTTCTTAACTTCTTCTATTAGGTTAATTAAAACCTCAGTATCTGTATCTGATTTAAAAACATAACCTCTTTTAATTAGTTCCGTTTTTATTGAATCGTAATTTTCAATAATTCCGTTATGAATTATAACTAAGTCACCTGAATTTGAATAGTGTGGATGAGAGTTAACATCATTTGGTACACCATGGGTTGCCCATCTTGTATGTCCAATACCAATTGTTCCTTCTGTTGTAATTTCTTCTTTTACACGTTCTTCTAGATCAGCGACTTTACCTTTAGTTTTAGATAGTTTAATATCAGACCCATCATATAATGCTATTCCAGCACTATCATATCCTCTGTATTCTAAACGTTTTAAGCCTTCCATTACAATAGGGTAAGCTTCTCTATGACCTATGTATCCAACAATACCACACATAATAATTTAATTTTCAGGTTCTGTATAAAAAATTTCAAAAGTAGCTCTTACGTTTTCCGGAACAGCTGGTGTATTCCCGTAAAGTATTGTTCCTTCTGGAGCAATAACTGAACTTCTAGGAATAATATTTACGATATCACTATCAGTAGTATTAAATACTTTTGATGTCCCAAATAAGTTAATATTATTAGTGACGTAAATACCTAATTTTGTATTAGTAGAGTCTTTTAACAATATGTTGTTGATATGCTCTGTAAGTCTAATTTTATATTTTACTCCATTTCCACTATCATCTCTTTCAAGTTTTGGAGAGTAAATTATTTTTGAGTTATAAGGGTCTGTTGAGTTGCTTGTTGCATCAACAAAGTAATCTATAATAGGAAGATTGTTTTTTAAATCGTAAACCATTATTCTGTCTGGTTCTGAAGTTCCTCCTGCAGATACACTATGATCTACATATAGGTTTAAGTTAGCTTCATTGATTAGCCATTTTCCATTTTTATCTTTAAAATATTCCCACGAATCTTGAGTTGCGTTATTCTCGTCAATAATATTTCCATTAAATAGGTCTAAAACAGTCATTGATCCTTCAAAACCTTTTAGTAACAATTGATCATCACCTAAGGTAGTATTTCCATCTGTTAATGGTGTAAAGTTTGGTAAGTTTTTAAACGTGTTAAACTTGTTGCCATTAAAGTTAAAGGTGTAGGTTCCTGTTTCTCTATCTCCAGCGTCCTCTCCATCATATTCATACTTAATTTCAACTTTAGCATTGGTAGTAAGGTCTAAAAATAGTAGGCTTCCATCTACTGAGGTTCCGATTTGTTCTACTTTTAAAATTAATCCTCTAAAAAAGTTTTTAAAATCTGCAGCATTAGTTATTGCAGGATTTGCACTTCCATCAGCAGTAAAAAGTATGTCTTCCCAATAGTTAGTTGGCACAATACTAGGGTCGTTTAAATCTACATAAATTCCTGGTGCTAATCGCTCTTCCACTTCAGGGTCTTCTCCTGGTTCAACTTCTGCTTGAATCACATGCTCTAAAGCACTTGGGGTAAATGTTTGATTTGGATCTGCAGGGTAAAGTAATTGCTCCTCAAAAGCTTCTAAATTTAAATTAGTGTAAGCATTTGAATAATAGGCTTGATCTTCTTCAAAATTTGTTTCAGGATCTAAGTTTCTTAAGAAATAGCTTGATTGGTAAACCGATAACTTAAATGGACTAGTTGTGTTACCGTAGATAGAATCTAATGTGTAGGTTGAGTTACCATCTTCATCGGTTTCAGTTATTGTAGAAAAATATGGAAGATATAATTTAACAGATACTATTGATGGGTTATCACCAAAATCTGGCGCTAAATTGTCTGGTGTAATTTGTGATATAAAACTTGCTGCAGTCGATCCGTAATTTGGGTCGTTATAGATACCAAGGACATTGCTGGATAAGCCACTTGTTTGTACGCCTTCTAGTTTTTTGTTGTAGGCAACAAAAGGGAATAGTTTACTATTTGTAGTAAAATTTTGAGCTCCTCTAATATCACTTTCTACATTTACAAAATCTTTGTCGCAAGCAATAGCGGTAAAGGCAATTATCATCAAAACGACTAAAGGTTTGATGCTGTTTATTATGAATCTTTTCATAGATATTTCTTAAATATGGCAATATTGCGTTAGTCTAAAACGCTAGTTGTATAAAAATTAGTGTATGCTTCGCTAAATTCATCTTTTGGATGGAAATCTAAAACAGGCTTATTAGAATTTGCTAGGTATGAGGTTAGCTCTTCAGGTAAATCTTCTGAGCCAATAATTAATGCGTCAGAATTGTCTATTGCCACTTTCATTAAGTTATTGTAAGTAGGCTTAACCAAGTCTTTTATTTGTTCTTCATCAATGTTATCAAATTTAATTTTGTCAACTAATTTTGAATTTAATTCATTTTCAAAGCCACTTTTATATATTGAAGTAACAATCTTACTTTCATTAAATAATGGTTCGTCTTTATAAAATTGTTTTAAGTATAAAGGCAGTAATGATGCTAACCAACCATGAACATGAATGATGTCTGGAGACCAATTTAATTTTTTAACAGTTTCAATAACTCCTTTTGCAAAAAAGATAGCTCTTTCATCATTATCAGTAAACAAAGTACCATCCTCGTCTGTTAATGTTGCTTTTCTTTTAAAGTACTCGTCATTGTCTATAAAGTAAACTTGTATGCGTTCTTTTGGAATAGAGGCTACCTTAATAATTAAAGGCATGTCTAAATCGTTAACAACTAAATTAATACCAGAAAGACGGATAACCTCATGTAATTGATGTCTTCTTTCGTTGATATTTCCATATCTAGGCATAAAAATTCTTATTTGTCCACCTTGCTGATTTATCATCCTTGGTGTTTCAAATGACATTGAAGAAATTTCTGTTTCTGGTAAATAAGGCACCACTTCAGATGATACATATAATATCCTCTTATCTTTCATATATTGTTTAACTTTTCAGAATTATCATTAAAAAACACGCAAAAGTACAAAATTTTATGCAGATTGCTACTAAAATATTAAGTTTGCATCCGTTAATTAAATATTAAAAATGCTTGTATTTACTAATAAATCCAAAATAGGTGCGCATATTTCATCTTTAAAACAAGATGGAGAAAGCATTGGTTTTGTGCCAACTATGGGAGCTTTACACCAAGGTCACTTGTCATTGGTAAAGGAAGGATTGGCTAATAACTCAAGGGTAGTTGTTAGTATTTTTGTTAACCCTACTCAATTTGATAATGCTGACGATTTAGCTAAATATCCACGAACCTTAGAGGAAGATGTTGCGCTATTAAAGACGGTTTCTGACAAAATAATAGTGTACGCTCCAACTGTAGATGATATTTATGATGGTAATGCAAATGCACAACATTTTAGTTTTGATGGTCTTGAGTTTGAAATGGAAGGTAAATTTAGAGCAGGACATTTTGACGGAGTAGGTACCATTGTTAAACGATTGTTTGAAATAGTAAAGCCTGAAAATGCTTATTTTGGAGAGAAAGATTTTCAGCAATTAGCTATCATTAAAAAATTAGTAACTAAATATAATTTGCCTGTAACTATTATAGGTTGTGATATTTTTAGAGAAAGCTCTGGATTAGCTATGAGCTCTAGAAACGTACGCTTAAAGCCTGACTATAAAAAAGCAGCGCCTTTTATATATCAAACACTTAAAGAGGCTAAAATTAAGTTTGGCACAAAAAGTGCAGATAAGACTACAAAGTGGGTTGAACAACAGTTTAAAAATCATGATTTATTACAACTGGAATATTTTATTATAGCTGATGTGGACACTTTAAAGACTGTAAAAAGAAAAAATAAAACTAACACTTACAGAGCGTTTATTGCAGTTTATGCAGACGACATAAGATTAATAGATAATATCGCTCTAAATTAATTATCTTTGCCCTATGCAAATACAAGTAGTAAAATCTAAGATTCACAGAGTAAAAGTAACAGGAGCTGACCTAAATTATATAGGTAGTATCACCATTGACGAGGATTTGATGGATGCAGCTAATATTATTCAAGGAGAAAAAGTGCAAATTGTTAATAATAATAATGGTGCAAGACTTGAAACGTATGCTATTCCTGGACCTAGAAACAGTGGCGAAATCACTTTAAATGGAGCAGCATCAAGATTAGTCGCTAAAGATGACATTTTGATATTAATAACGTATGCGTTTATGGATATTGAAGAAGCTAAAGTTTTTAAGCCTTCATTAGTATTTCCTGACGAAGCGACCAACTTATTAAAATAAATGTCTAAAGGACTTGCAGTAAAAATATTAAAAATAACGCTCCCAATTGTATTGGGAGTTTTTTTAATATGGTACTCTCTATCCCAATTATCTTTTGCAGATATTATTCAATATGCTAAAAATGCAGATTACAAATACATCTTATTAGGTGTTTTTTTTGGTTTATTAAGTCACTTATCTAGAGCATACCGTTGGTTGTTTATGTTGGAGCCATTAGGTTACAAGATTAAATTAGGCAATAGTATAATGGCTGTTTTTGCAACTTACTTAATTAACTACACAATCCCAAGAGCAGGAGAAGTTGCTAGAGCTACAATTTTAACAAATTACGAAAATGTGCCTTTTGAAAAAGGATTTGGTACAATAGTAGCAGAGCGTATAGCAGACATGATAGTCATGCTAGGTATAATAGCGATTACTTTGTTTTTACAATTTGACTTTATATATAGTTTTTTAATAGATAAATTTGATTTTACCAAAATCATACTAGCAGGATTAATCTTGTTGGTTTTAGGGTTGTTTTTTATTCTTTTTATAAAAAGAAGTCAGTCAAAAATTGCTTTAAAAATAAAAGGATTTGTAAGTGGGTTGATTGAAGGAGCACTAAGTATTTTTAAAATGAAAAAAAAGTGGGCTTTCATATGTCATACATTATTTATTTGGACCATGTATGTTTTAATGTTTTATGTTACAACATTAGCCTTTCCTGATTTAAACACTATGCCATTTGGAGCTGTTTTAATAGGATTTATTTTAGCAAGTTTTAGTATTGCTGCTACTAATGGAGGTATAGGATCGTATCCGGAAGCAATTGTTATTGCATTTTCTTTATTTAATTTACCCGTTGATCCTAGTCGGGCTTTTGGATGGATTATGTGGAGTTCTCAAACAATTTTGGTTTTTGTTTTTGGAGGTATCTCTTTATTATATCTTCCTTTTTTTAACCGAAACAAATAATTTGTAACTTACACCCAAACTTAATTGTCACACATCATGAAACATGTATTTTTTCTATTTGTAGGTTTGTTTTTATCGTCTAACCTTATTGCGCAAACCATATATAAAGAGCTTAACTCTGAAAGGTTAGGAGAAACTAGACAAATAAAAATCCAATTACCAAGAAATTATGACACATCAAGTAAAAAATATCCTGTAATATATGTTTTTGATGCAGATTACTTGTTTGAGCCTGTCGCAGGAAATGTGGACTATTATGCCTATTGGGAAGATATACCAGAAGCTATTGTTATTGGAATCAATCAATATGGATTAAGAGAAAATGATTGTTATTACAGCGAGCAAAACTCGTTACCAATCGAAAGTGGAGCAGCCTTTTTTGAGTTTATTAGCATGGAGTTGGTTCCGTTTATAGATAAAACCTTCCGTACAGAAAACTTTAAAGTCGCTGTGGGACATGGTAAAACAGCTAATTTTATTAATTATTATCTGTTAAAAGGAGTGCCTTTATTTCAATCTTACATTGTTTTAAGTCCAGAGTTAGCTCCAGACATGGCTAATTATTTAACAGAGGTTTTTCCTAAGTTAGAGCAAAAAACATTTTATTATTTAGCAAGTGCTACAAATGATGCTTCAAATATTCATGAACAAACTGAAGCATTATCAAAAGCGTTAAAACCAATAGAAAATAATAATGTATTAAAAACATTTGAGACATTTGATGGACCTTCGCATTATACACTTCCAACGCACGCAATCCCTAAAGCATTAGAAAGTATCTTTTTAGTTTTTCAGCCAATTAGCAAAAAAGAATATAAAGAAACAATACTTAAGCTAGAAGGTAATCCAGTAGATTACTTGACAGAAAAATATCAAATGATTGATGAGTTGTTTGGTATAAAAAAACCAATTTTAATTAACGATTTTAAGGCAATTGAAGCAGCTATTAAAAAGAAAGAGAATTGGGAATATTTTGAAGATTTAGGAAAACTAGCAAGAAAAGAATATCCAGATACATTATTAGGAAATTATTATTTAGGACGTTTTTATGAAGAAACAGGTGAGCCTAAAAAAGCAATGAAAACCTATCAATCAGCATATGTCCTATCAGAAATTGCAGGTATTACTAAAGATCACGTTTTAGAATTATCAGAACAGATTAAAGCAGATTTTGGATATTAACTTATGGCTAAAGTAAAAACCACCTTTTTTTGTCAAAATTGCGGGACACAATATGCTAAATGGCAAGGACAATGTAATGCTTGTAAAGAATGGAATACAATTGTTGAAGAGGTTGTCCAAAAACCAGAAAAAAGCGATTGGAAAACTCCAACCAGTAGTATAAAAAGAGCGTCTAAGCCTTTAAGGATTAATGAAATTGATTCTTCAAAAGAAGCTAGATTAGATACCTTAGATGCAGAGTTTAATCGCGTATTAGGAGGCGGAATTGTACCAGGATCTTTAACGCTTTTAGGTGGAGAGCCAGGAATTGGTAAAAGTACATTACTACTTCAAATTTCATTAAAATTACCTTATAAAACACTATACGTTTCTGGAGAAGAAAGTCAGAAACAAATAAAAATGCGCGCTGAGCGTATTAATCCAGAAAACCAAAGTTGTTACATTCTTACCGAAACAAAAACACAAAACATTTTTAAGCAAATTGAAGCCTTAGAGCCAGATATTGTTATAATAGATTCCATACAAACATTACATTCTGATTATATAGAGTCATCAAGCGGAAGTATTAGTCAAATTAAAGAATGCACCACAGAGCTTATTAAATTTGCTAAAGAAACCAATACACCTGTAATTTTAATTGGTCATATAACAAAAGATGGTAACATCGCTGGACCAAAAATATTAGAACACATGGTGGATACTGTACTTCAGTTTGAAGGCGATCGTAACCATGTTTTTAGAATTTTACGTGCACAAAAAAACCGATTCGGATCCACGCATGAACTTGGAATATATGAAATGCAAGGTTCGGGATTAAGAGAAGTATCTAATCCAAGCGAAATATTAATTTCTAAAAAGGATGACGAGTTATCTGGTAATGCTATAGCTGCAACGTTAGAAGGCATGCGTCCTTTAATGATTGAGGTACAGGCTTTAGTTAGCACAGCGGTTTACGGTACGCCTCAACGTAGTGCAACAGGTTTTAATGCTAAACGATTAAACATGTTATTGGCTGTATTAGAAAAACGTGCAGGTTTTAGACTTGGCGCTAAGGATGTTTTTTTAAATATAACTGGAGGTATATCTGTGGATGATCCAGCAATAGATTTAGCAGTGGTAGCTGCAATTTTGTCCTCAAATGAAGACGAAGCCTTACAAGCTAATTTTTGTTTTGCTGCCGAAGTTGGTTTATCTGGAGAAATCCGACCAGTACAACGTGTAGAACAACGTATACTTGAGGCAGAAAAACTAGGTTTCTCCACTATTTTTGTGTCTAAATACAATAAAATTTCATTAAAAAATACTGCAATCAAAATTCAATTAATCTCAAAAATTGAAGACTTGGTGGATTTGATAATTACGTAGTGGATTTTATTAGATTCATACTTTCTCGATAATTTTGCTTTATCGTGTTTTTGTTTTAAGCTTTTTTTATGCTCAAAAAACAGAGTTTTAAACAGAATTCATTAATTTCGCGACTCTATAACGAAATTAGAAAAAATGAGCGCAGGATTCACTGAATATAAAGGACTTAACTTACCAAACGTAGCAGAAGAAATTCTTAAATATTGGAAAGACAATAACATCTTTGAAAAAAGTGTAACAACTCGTGAAAACGCAGAGCCTTACGTGTTTTTTGAAGGACCACCTTCAGCAAACGGATTGCCTGGAGTACATCACGTTTTAGCACGAGCTATAAAAGATATTTTTCCACGTTACAAAACCATGAAAGGTTATCAAGTTAAGCGTAAAGCTGGTTGGGATACGCATGGTTTACCAATAGAGCTTGGTGTAGAGAAAGAACTTGGTATTACCAAAGAAGATATTGGTAAAACAATTTCGGTAGAGGACTATAATGCTGCCTGTCGTAAAGCAGTAATGCGATATACAGATGTTTGGAATGACCTAACTCAAAAAATGGGATACTGGGTAGATATGGACGATCCATATGTTACTTATGAGCCTAAATATATGGAAACCGTTTGGTGGCTTTTAAAAGAGATTTATTCTAAAAAGCTAATGTACAAAGGGTATACAATCCAACCATATTCTCCAAAAGCAGGAACAGGTTTAAGTTCGCATGAGGTTAATCAACCAGGAGCCTATCAAGATGTCACAGATACTACCATCGTTGCTCAGTTTAAAGCTATTGAAAGTACATTACCGGACTTTTTACAAAACGAAGGTGACATACATTTTACAGCATGGACAACAACACCTTGGACATTACCAAGTAATACAGCATTAACTGTAGGACCAAAGATAGATTATGTTTTAGTCGAAACTTATAACCAATACACATTCAAGCCAATCAATGTGATTATGGCAAAAGCATTGGTAAATAAGCAGTTTGATGGTAAATTTAAAAAGGTAGATACAAAACCAGAATTATTAGAGTATAAAGATGGTGACAAAAAAATTCCTTTTTATATCGTAAAAGAATTTAAAGGAAAAGACCTTGTTGGTATTAAATACGAACAATTATTACAATACGCATTACCAAATGATAATCCTCAAGATGCATTTAGGGTAATTGCTGGTGATTTTGTTACTACTGAAGATGGTACAGGTATCGTGCATACAGCACCAACATTTGGAGCAGATGATGCCTTAGTAGCAAAACAAGCTACGCCAGAAATACCACCATTATTGGTAAAAGACGATAATGGAAACTTGGTGCCTCTTGTAGATTTACAAGGTAAGTTTAGACCAGAAATGGGTGAGTTTGGTGGTAAATATGTTAAGAATGAATATTATAAAGATGGCGAAGCACCAGAACGTTCAATAGATGTTGAGTTAGCTATTAAGTTAAAAGAAGAAAATAAAGCCTTTAAGGTTGAAAAATATAAGCACAGTTACCCACACTGTTGGCGTACAGATAAACCAATCTTATATTACCCATTAGATTCTTGGTTTATTAAAGTCACTGATGTTAAAGAAAAAATGGTAGCTAATAATGATACCATAAACTGGAAACCTAAATCAACTGGTACAGGACGTTTTGGTAATTGGTTAGCTAACGCAAACGATTGGAATTTATCTAGATCACGTTATTGGGGAATCCCATTACCAATTTGGAGAACTGAAGATGGTAAGGAAGAAATCTGTATAGGATCTGTTGAAGAGCTTAAAGCCGAAATGCAAAAAGCAGTTTCAGCTGGTGTTTTAGCTAAGGATATATTTGAAGATTTTGAAGTTGGAAACAATTCCGAAGAAAACTATGCTAAGTTAGATTTACATAAAAATATTGTGGATGCTATCGTGTTAGTGTCTCCAAGTGGGCAGCCAATGCAACGTGAAAGTGACTTAATTGATGTGTGGTTTGATTCTGGATCCATGCCTTACGCGCAATGGCACTATCCATTTGAAAACAAAGATAAAATTGACGATAATAAAGCCTTTCCTGCAGATTTTATTGCAGAAGGTGTAGACCAAACTAGAGGTTGGTTTTATACGTTACACGCTATAGCAACCATGGTATTTGACTCGGTTGCCTATAAAAACGTCGTATCTAACGGATTGGTGTTGGATAAAAATGGTCAAAAAATGTCTAAGCGTTTAGGAAACGCCACAGATCCATTTGAGACTTTAGAAACTTATGGTGCAGATGCGACACGTTGGTACATGATATCTAACGCAAATCCTTGGGATAACTTAAAGTTTGATTTAGATGGTATTGAAGAGGTAAAGCGTAAATTTTTCGGAACATTATATAACACCTATTCATTTTTTAGTTTATACACTAATTTGGATAAATTTAGTTACGCTGAAGCGGAAATTCCATTAGCAGAACGACCAGAATTAGACCGATGGATATTGTCAGAATTGCATACTTTAATTCAAAAAGTAGATCAATACTATGCAGAATATGAACCAACAAAAGCAGCACGTGCTATTTCGGACTTTACACAAGATTATGTTAGTAATTGGTTTGTACGTTTAAGTAGAAGACGTTTCTGGAAAGGAGATTATCAAACAGATAAGATTTCGGCTTATCAAACGCTATATACTTGCATGGTTACTATAGCTAAGTTAGGTGCTCCAATTGCACCATTCTTTATGGATAAACTGTATTTAGATTTAAACTCAGTTACCAAAAAGGAAGCTTTTGAGAGTGTACATTTAGCAGAGTTCCCTAAGTTTGATGCTAGTTTTGTTGATAAATCATTAGAACGTAAAATGGAGAGTGCGCAAACAATATCTTCTTTAGTATTATCATTAAGAGCTAAAGAAAAAATTAAAGTGCGTCAACCATTACAAAAAATTATGATTCCGATAGATTCGGAACAGCAAAAAGAAGAAATTTTAGCGGTTGCAGATTTAATAAAGCATGAGGTAAACATTAAGGAAATCCAGCTTTTAGAAGATGCATCAGATATATTAGTAAAACAAATTAAACCTAACTTTAAAACTTTAGGACCTCGTTTTGGTAAGGACATGAAAACTATTGCTGGAGCTATAAATAAAATGACTGCAGCAGATATTAAAATTGTTGAACAAAAAGGAGAGATAGATGTTGATTGTAATGGAAAAATAGTTAAATTACAACGTGATGATGTCGAAATCACCTCTCAAGATATTGAGGGTTGGTTAGTTGCAAATGAGGGTAATATTACAGTAGCTTTAGACGTTACAATATCAGAAGCGTTAAAAGAAGAAGGGATAGCTAGAGAGCTAGTAAACCGTATTCAAAATTTACGTAAAGATTCTGGTTTTGAAGTAACAGATAAAATTAGTGTACAATTACAAGAAGATGCTAACATTGTACAAGCGGTAAAAACAAACATAGATTATATTAAAGCTGAAACTTTAACAGATGATCTAAAAATTATTAATCAATTAAATAGTGGTATAGAAATTGCTTTTGATGACGTAAATACCAAACTATTTATACAAAAAATTTAAAATATGGATTCAGATATTAACGTTAGATATTCGGACAAAGAGTTAGCAGGATTTAAAGTGTTAATTCAAGAAAAAATAAAGCAAGCTCAGCATGATTTAGAGCTTATTCAAAGTGCTTACATGAATGACCATAATAATGGTACAGATGACACGTCACCTACATTTAAAGCGTTTGATGAAGGAAGTGAAACCATGAGTAAAGAGTCCAACTCTGCTTTAGCTATTAGACAAGAAAAGTTTATACGTGACCTTAAAAATGCTTTAATCAGAATAGAAAACAAAACCTATGGTGTTTGTCGTGTAACTGGTAAGCTAATTAATCCTAAAAGGTTGGAGTTAGTCCCTCATGCGACATTAAGTATTGAGGCTAAAAATATGCAGCAATAAATAAGACATAGTCTTTAATTTTTATAAACGCTTCAATACTACTTGAAGCGTTTTATATTTTAATTAGTTTGACATTTGAAACTTAAACTTACCATTCTATTATTTTTACTAGCTAACACTTTAAGTGCTCAAAAAAGCACTGAAAAAATGTGGCATGCAGATGCTATTAATACAGTATTAATAAATGGAGATAACGTGTTTAATATTAACGTAACAAATAGTCCAACTAATACTATTGTATTAAAAGTTAAAATTGAAGGAGAACACGCTAATCAACTGGTTATAGTGGATAGTATTGTAAATCAGACACTATATATATCATCATCTTTTCAGCCTTTATTTGTTAAAGATAACGACAAATTAAGTGCTCATAAAGTAATGTCTGTTGAGTATCAATTATTAGTGCCTAAAAACATCAAATTAGAGATTAAAAGCAATATTGGTGCTGTGCATTTAGTTGGAGCATATTCGTCAATTTTTGTCGAACTAAATCAAGGAAATTGCAATCTTAAGCAATTTTTAGGTGACGCGTCCATTAATACAGTTAATGGAGATATTAACATAGAAACTAATAATGCAAAAGTAGAAGCGTATACTAAAACAGGAAATATAGTATTAACTCAATTTAAGTATGCTAAATATAATATAAGTTGTCGCACGATTAATGGTAATATAAAGGTCACTAAAGTTGAAAAATAAACCTATTTTTGTTTAATCAGACTATGAATTTAAAAAAAGCGACAGCACTAATTTTTGTTATTTTACTTATTGATCAAATAAGTAAAATTTATGTCAAAACTCACTTTGTTTTAGGCGAAGACGTAACTGTTTTTAATTGGTTTAAAATTTATTTTATTGAAAATAGTGGTATGGCTTGGGGAACAAAACTAAGCGATATTTTACCGTTTATGACTGACAGGACAGCAAAATTGAGTTTAACGGTTTTTAGGATTTTTGCAATTATTGGTATAGGATACTGGTTAGTTAAAACAATTAAAAAACAAGATTCTAAAACTTTAATATTAGCGTTAATATTTATTTTTGCAGGTGCTTTAGGTAATATTTTAGATTCTGTGTTTTATGGTGTTATGTTTGAGGATAGCGTTAGCCAAGTCGCTTCGTTTTTACCTGCTCAAGGTTATGACAGCTTATTGCATGGTAAGGTTGTAGACATGTTATACTTTCCGTTATGGAAAGGGTATTTGCCAGAATGGATTCCGTTAATTGGTGGAGATTATTTTACCTTTTTTGAACCTGTATTTAATATAGCAGATGTGGCAATTAGTATTGGTTTTGGAATATTAATTTTCTTTAACAGAAAAGCGTTTCCTAAAAACGAACAAGATTAAAATTTATAGACTTGTTTTGGCGTAACACAATAATCTAAAGGAATATCTCCACTAAAAACATCTTCAATTTCAGTTTCAGCATCAAAAAAGGATAAACCAACTTTAATGGTTTCAGGCTTGCAAGACGCTAATAAATTATCGTAAAATCCTTTGCCATAACCAACACGATGTCCTTTTAAATCAAACGCTAAAAGCGGAACAAATACCACGTCTATATTATGGTTTAAAATCTCAATGCCATCTATTGGTTCTGGGATATTGTAATCGCTTAGTTTAAATGTTGTAGCGTCTGTTAGTAAATAGTTGGTTAACGTATTATTAGTAAAATTGCTTTTAGAAACGACTATGTTTTTATCCTTCCCTGATAAGATATTTAAAATATAATCGGTATTAACTTCATGTTGAGCTGTAATGGTCAGAAACAAATGGTAAAAACTATGACTCCAAATAGGTAATGTTAGTAGCTGATTTGCAATAGTAATACTATAATCTTCAATTTGATCTTGTGTTAGTATGTGTCTTAAAGACTTATATTTTTTACGTAAATCGACCTTTTTCATCTTAAACTATTTTAAGACTTCTGTAGAGATATGAAACAAAGCATCACCTTGGTATACTATTGGAGATTGATTAATATTTATGATATAGCCAGAGTATTTTGCTTTGACAAAGTGATTAAATTTACCATAAGGATCTGTTATGTTTCCTATGTCATCACCTATTTTAACCTCTATACCAACTTTTATAGTAGCTTTAAACATACCAGAGTGTTTAGCACGCATCCAAGAACTTTCGGTAATTTTTACACATTCTTTTTTAGGTTCTGTAACTTTAAATTGTCTACGTAACATCCCAAAATGATTCATGATGCGTTTTGCGCCATTAACACCTGTATTAGTGACAGTATTGTCAAGATCAAAAGATTTTCCACCTTCATATAATAGGATGGGTTTTCCTAATTTATTACAGGCGTTTCTAAATGATTTATTAAGGTTTTTAGAATATAATATAAAAGGAGCTCCAAATATTTCAGCCATAACATCATCATCTTCGCTACCTTTTTCAATACGAATTTGAGGTGCATTAAAACGATAGGCGCCTCCTGTATGAAAGTCTACTATAAAATCTACATGTGGTACGACCTCATGTATTAACTCATAAGCCACACGACTTGCTAATGAGCCATTTTTCATTCCTGGAAATACACGGTTTAAATCACGACCATCAGGAAAAGCACGAGCCATGTTTATAAAACCAAAAATGTTTAGTACTGGAATACAAATTGTGGTTCCGATTTTAGGTTTATTTATGCCTTTAGATATTAGTTGTCGTACAATCTCAATTCCATTTATCTCATCACCATGTATACCTGCTGTAAATAAAATAGTAGGACCTGGTTTTTTAGAACGTTCTATAATAATAGGAACATCCACTGGGGTTCTAGTATGTAACTTAGCTACATTAAAACTGACTTCTGCGCTTTGCCCAGGTTTTATTTTTTCTCCTAAAATTTCTAAAACTTCGTTTGCGTACATCAATTATTTTTTGGTATTTCTTTCTATGTAATTAATAATGCTTTTCGCAATATTTTTACCTGTAGCATTTTCAATACCTTCTAAGCCAGGACTAGAGTTAACTTCTAGTAATAAAGGACCTCTATCAGATTGTAACATGTCAACACCACATACTGGCAGCTTTAATGCTTGAGATGCCTTCATAGCAACGCTTAATTCAGCTGCACTTAGTTTTATAATTTGTGCATTTCCACCACGATGTAAATTAGATCTAAATTCACCCTCTTTACCTTGTCGTTTCATAGCTCCAACAACTTGACCATCAACCACAAGTGCGCGTAAATCTGCACCTTTAGCTTCTTTTATAAATTCTTGAACAATGACTCTAGCTTCTAAGCCATTAAAGGCTTCTAAAACAGATTCGGCAGCATTTTTACTTTCTGCTAAAACAACCCCTAAACCTTGCGTACCTTCTAGTAATTTAATAATTACAGGTACACCTCCAACATGTTCTATAACTTCTTCAACGTCTCTAGAATAGTTTGTAAAAACGGTTTTTGGCATTCCAATTCCGGCTTTACTTAATCTTTGTAAACTTTTAAGCTTGTCTCTAGATCTTAAAATAGCTTCAGAAGATGCAGTTGTAAAGACATTCATCATTTCAAACTGCCTTACTACAGCACAACCATAAAACGTTATAGAAGCTCCAATACGAGGGATAATAGCATCTACATAATCTAAATAGCGATCTTTGTAGTAAATAGTTGGTTTTTCTTTTTCAATAATAATATCACACTTTAAAGGATCTATTATTTCTATTTTATGGCCTCTATTTTCGCCTTCTTCGACTAAACGGTCTGTAGAGTATAAGTTGGCGTTTCTAGATAAAATTACAATGTTCATTTATTTGTTATAGTTAAAGGATTGGTTTTGTATATCGACATCTACTAAAAATTTTCGTTTTAAAAACTGTCTACCAATTAAAACCGGAAATCTCATATCGTCTCGTGTGCTTAAAGTTAAGTTAATCTTGTATGTTTTACCAAAAAAAACAACATCTGTTTTTATTTTATAACGGTTTTCTACAAAACCATTGCTGCTTTTTACATCAGTAAAAGTATAATCTTTAAAAACTTTAGTTTTACTGTTAAAATTAGGATGACCTTTACTGTAAAAGGTACAATGTAAACCATCGTCTTTGACTTCTACTAGAGAGCAGTGTATAGCAGACGTATAAGCGCCTGTGTCTATTTTACAGTCTATTTCAAAAAGATCTAACACTGGAAAGTCAATTTTGTCTGTTCTTCCTAAGGTTTTTTTTGTCATTTGTAAAGTTTAAAAATGAGGTGCAAGGTACTAAATAACTAAGCGTGATTTATTTATTTTTAGGTTAAAATTTAGGCTACAAAGGTTAAGTTGTTTTTAAATAATTACCTTTGAATAACTATCAATTTTCTTCGATTTTAAAGTGTAAGATGAGTCAAGCTTCTTTAGATGTACAACTTAAAACCCTACCAGAATCACCTGGAGTGTATCAGTATTTTGATACAGAAGGGACTATAATATACATAGGTAAAGCTAAAAATTTAAAAAAAAGAGTTAGCTCGTATTTTACTAAAACTCATGAAAACGGTAAAACAAGAGTTTTAGTAAAACGTATTGCAAACATCAAACATATTGTAGTACAAACAGAAACTGATGCATTGTTATTAGAAAACAATTTAATAAAAAAGCATAGACCACGTTACAATGTTTTATTAAAAGATGACAAAAGTTACCCTTGGATCTGTATTAAAAAAGAACGTTTTCCAAGAGTGTTTAGTACAAGACGCTATATAAAAGACGGAAGCGAGTATTTTGGACCATATACTAATATTAAAACCGTTTACACTTTATTAGATTTAATAAAAGGCTTGTACCAAATTAGAACGTGTAATTATGATTTAGCAGAAAGTAAAATAGAATCTGGTAAATACAAAGTTTGTTTAGAGTATCACTTAGGTAACTGTAAAGGACCTTGTGAAGGATATGAGGATGAGGAGAGTTATAATCAAAACATCAAGGCGATTAGAGAAATTTTAAAAGGAAATTTTAAAGAGTCTTTAGGCGAATTTAAAGCCCAAATGAGCCAATATGCTCAGGATATGCAGTTTGAAGAAGCCCAAAAAATTAAAGAAAAAATTGAAATTCTAGAAAACTATCAAGCCAAATCTACCATTGTTAATCCTAAAATTAGTAATGTGGATGTGTTCTCTATAGTTAGTGATGCTGGTCATGGATATATTAACTTTTTACAATTATCCTATGGTAGTATAATTAGGTCACATACTTTAGAAATTAAAAAGAAGCTAGACGAAACCGATAAAACCTTACTTGAATTAGCAATTGTCGAAATTAGAGCACGTTTTAACTCTAAATCCAAAGAGGTTTACGTACCTTTTAAAGTGGATTTAGGTCAAGATATTAAGGTAACTATTCCTCAATTAGGTGATAAAAAACACATCTTGGATTTATCTATTAGAAACGCTAAGTATTATAGGTTAGAGCGTTTCAAGCAAGTAAAAATTACAGATCCAGATCGTCATGCTAATCGTATTATGGCACAAATGAAAGTAGATTTACGGTTAGGTGAAGAGCCAAGGCATATCGAGTGTTTTGATAACTCAAACATACAAGGTACAAATCCAGTAGCTGCTTGTGTTGTTTTTAAAAACGGTAAGCCAAGCAAAAAAGACTATCGCCATTTTAATATTAAAACAGTAGAAGGACCTGATGATTTTGCCTCAATGGAAGAGGTTGTGTTTAGACGTTACAAACGCTTGTTAGAAGAAAAACAGCCATTACCACAATTAATAGTTATTGATGGAGGTAAAGGGCAATTATCGTCTGCATTAAAAAGTTTAGATGCATTAGGTTTAAGAGGAAAAATAGCCATTATAGGAATTGCAAAACGTTTAGAAGAATTATTCTATCCAAACGATCCAATTCCCTTATATTTAGATAAAAAATCAGAAACATTAAAAATAATACAACAATTACGTAATGAAGCCCATCGTTTTGGGATAGAGCATCATCGTAACAAACGAAGTAAGCAAGCATTAAATACAGAAATGGAAACCATTCCTGGTATTGGGGAAAAAACAATTGTAGAACTATTAAAAGTATTTAAGTCCGCAAAGCGAATCTCAAATGCAAAAATTGATGAGTTAGAGGAGGTTGTAGGTAATTCTAGAGCAACAAAAATTTATAATTATTATCATAAAGAATGAGACAAATATATATCGTAATTGTAGCAATATTGGCTTTAACTACTAATCTAATAGCACAACAAACAGAAGCTTCTCAGCCTAAAGTAGGTCTAGTTTTAAGTGGTGGTGGTGCAAAAGGGTTTGCGCATATTGGAGTCTTAAAAGTTGTAGATAGTTTAGGTATAAAAGTTGACTATGTTGCTGGTACAAGTATGGGAGCAATTATTGGGTCACTATATGCTTCTGGATATTCAGGTAAACAATTAGACTCTATTTTTAAAGGTGTAAATTTTGATGATATTTTAAATGATAACATTCCAAGATCGGCAAAATCAACATACGAAAGAGAAATTTCCGAAAGATACGCAGTAACACTACCCTTTGATCATTTAAAAGTAAAACTACCAACAGCATTGTCTAAAGGGCAAAATACATTTAATCTGTTAACAAAATTATTGCTTCATGTAAGTAGTGTGGACGATTTTTCTAAATTACCTATTCCGTTTTTTTGTATTGCTACAGACGTGGAGACTGGTCAACAAGTAGTTTTAGATAAAGGTAATTTACCACAAGCAGTTAAGGCTTCAGGAGCTTTTCCATCCTTGTTTCAACCTGTAGAGATTGACGGTAAATTATTAATCGATGGAGGTGTCGTAAACAATTACCCATTAAAAGAGCTAAAAGCAAAAGAGATGGATATTATTATTGGTGTCGATGTGCAAGATGGATTAGCTAACAGGACGGATTTATCCTCTGCTCCACAAATTTTATTTCAAATAAATAATTTTAGAACCATCAATGATATGATAAAAAAGTCTAAACAGACTGATATTTACATAAAGCCAGATATTTCTAAATTCAACGTCGTTTCTTTTGATGATGGCAACCAAATTATACATAATGGAGAGGTTGCAGCAAAAAAAGTAATAGACGTACTAAAACAGTTAAAAGCCAAACAAAAGGATGGTCCAATCAAGCAAAAAACAAAAACGTCACCAGATAGTTTACAAATTAATTATATAGAAACTAACGGTATAGATAAATACACAAGATCGTACATCTTAGGAAAACTTAAAATTAGACCCTACAGTAAAATTTCTTATAACGATTTATCAGAAGGAGCAAACAACGTTGTGGCAACCAATAACTTTGATAGCTTTTTTTACGAGCTTAAACCAGAAGAAGATAATTCATATAAAATTATTACAAACGTAACAGAGACAAAAAAAACAACGTTTTTAAAACTAGGATTACACTACGATGACCTATATAAAAGTGCCATTTTAGCCAACATAACTAAAAAGCAATTTTTATTAAAAAACGATGTGATATCAATGGATTTAATAATCGGAGATCACGTTAGGTATAATTTGGATTATTTTATTGATAAAGGAATTTATTGGAGTGTTGGTTTAAAATCTAGGTATAACGAGTTTAGTCAAGGCATCGTAGCCAACGCATTTTTAACACCAACACAAATTAACACAACAGGAGTAAACAAAATAAATGCTGAGCTTTCAGACTTTAACAACCAATTTTACTTGCAAACCCTTTTCAGAAACGATTTGGCATTATCCCTAGGGTTAGAGCATAAAAAGTTAAAAGTTAAAACCGAAACCATTTTATCATCAGAAAATCAAAAAGAAACACTTTTTGAAAACAGTAATTATGTAAGCGTTTTTGGAGAGTTAAAATACGATACCTACGACAGTAAATATTTCCCTACAGAGGGTGTGCTCTTCTCTGCAGAAGGTAATTACTATCTATATTCCTCAGATTTTTCAAGCACATTTTCGCCATTTACAATTCTAAAAGCCGAGTTAGGGTATGCCTTCAAAGTATCCGATAAATTATCATTTAATCTAGGTTCAGACGGAGGATTTAAAATTAATCCCAAAGCAAATCGCTTTTTAGACTTTGTCTTAGGTGGTTATGGTAATAATTTCATTAATAATTTTAAACCCTTTTATGGATACGATTTTCTGTCCATAGCAGCAGATTCTTACATCAAAGGGACCATAAGTTTAGACTACCAATTTTTACCTAAAAACCATCTAATGGTAGCAGCAAACTATGCCAATGTAGAGGACAGACTATTTGATGGTACAGATTGGTTTTCGTGGCCAGAATATTCAGGCTACGCATTAGGTTATTCGTTTCAGTCTTTCTTAGGACCAATAGAAGCTAAGTATACATTCTCTCCAGAGACAAAACAAAGCTACTGGTTTTTTAATTTAGGCTATTGGTTTTAATTGGGCGTTTTGTATTTAATCCTTTAGGGCTTAAATACAACCAGGTCATCCATTATATCTTTTTTTGCCATATATGGCAGCAAAAAAAGGATGTCATTACTACCCTTAACGCAAGGTCAGACGCAACAGTCATTTTTTCAAATTAAAAACACTTCCAAAACTCATAAAATTTTACGATATTTGTTACACTATGAAGACAATTTGGAGCGATTTATTATCACATTTAAAATTCTTGATTAAGCGTAATCCAGAGTGATCTTCCTTCCTTGTTAAGCATTTAGTAAAGCGTCACAAGCTTCTTAGACGTTATTTTTTTCAATTTAAAACTAAAACAAAATGCCATTTTATCATAAACTAGGAAAAATACCACCAAAAAGACACACACAGTTTAGAAAAGCGGACGGAACACTGTACGCAGAGCAGTTATTTGGTACCATAGGATTTGACGGTATGTCAACAAACTCCTATCATGAGCATAGACCAACACAAGTAAAAGAAATTAAAAAACAATACAGTGTTGCACCAAAAATTGCTAAAAAAAACCACATACAATCCTACCGTTTAAAAGGGTTTCAAGTCAAACCAGAAAACGATTATTTAGAGTCGCGTAAAACGGTACTTATAAACAGCGATTGTAGTATCATTTTAGCAGCACCAAAACAATCAACAACAGATTATTTTTACAAAAACACAGACGCAGACGAGCTTATTTTTGTCCACAAAGGTACCGGAAAACTGCGCACACACTTAGGTAACCTAGACTTCAAATATGGAGACTATCTTTTAGTGCCAAGAGGTGTAATTTATAAAATGGATTTTGACACTGAGGACAATCGTTTATTTATTGTCGAGTCTAAAAGACCAATTTACACACCCAAACGTTACCGTAACTGGTTTGGACAATTATTAGAGCATTCGCCATTTTGCGAACGTGATTTAAGACAGCCACAAGAATTAGAAACACATAACGAAAAAGGAGACTTTTTAATGAAAGTTAAAAAGCAAGACGATATTTTTGAGATGGTTTACGCAACACATCCTTTTGATGTAGTGGGTTACGACGGTTACAACTATCCATATGCGTTTTCAATCCACGATTTTGAGCCCATAACAGGACGTATCCACCAACCACCACCAGTACACCAAACTTTTGAAACAGATGCATTTGTAGTTTGTAGTTTTGTGCCAAGACTGTACGATTATCATCCAGATAGTATTCCAGCACCTTACAATCATAGTAATATAGATAGTGATGAGGTATTGTATTACGTTGACGGAGATTTTATGTCTAGAAACGATATTGATGCAGGACACATATCCTTGCATCCAGCAGGAATACCACATGGTCCACACCCAGGAGCAACAGAGCGTAGCATCGGGAAAGTAAAAACAGACGAGCTAGCAGTAATGGTAGACACATTTAAACCATTGATGGTAACTGAGGAAGCACTTGAAATAGCAGACGAGGACTATTACAAATCTTGGCTAGAGCATTAAAATTAAAAAAGATTTCAAAACAATAATTAATTAAGATTGAAATAAAAATTCAAGAATTTTAAATGAGGACTAGGGGTTAGTTGGTAGCCTATAGCTTTTATTCTTGTTGCTTTATTCTTTCTTCTATATAAAGTATTATGAGTAAAAAAGAAGTAAAATCAGTAGACTACGGTTTAGAAAAAATATTTGAAGGTGCACAAGATTTCTTGCCACTTTTAGGAACAGATTATGTGGAGTTTTATGTTGGTAATGCAAAACAAGCAGCGCATTTTTATAAAACAGCATTTGGCTTTCAATCTCATGCATACAGAGGGTTGGAAACAGGGTCAAAAGATTCAGTAAGTTATGTGTTAAAGCAAGACAAAATCCGTCTAGTATTAACAACACCATTAAACAGTAAGTCACCAATTAATGATCACATTGTAAAACATGGTGATGGTGTAAAAATTGTAGCTTTATGGGTTGAAGATGCTAGAAAATCTTACGAAGAAACTACAAAACGTGGTGCAAAATCATACATGGAACCAGTCGTAGAAAAAGACGAATTTGGTGAAGTAGTAAGAGCTGGAATTTATACGTACGGAGAAACAGTACACATGTTTGTAGAGCGTAAAAACTACAATGGACAATTTTTACCAGGATTTGTAGAGTGGAAAAGCGACTATAATCCAGAGCCAGTTGGATTAAAATACATTGACCACATGGTTGGTAATGTAGGTTGGGGAGAAATGAATACTTGGGTAAAATGGTATGAAGATGTTATGGGATTTGTTAATTTCTTATCGTTTGATGATAAGCAAATCCATACAGAATATTCTGCTTTAATGTCTAAAGTAATGAGTAATGGTAATGGACGTATCAAATTCCCAATTAATGAGCCTGCAAAAGCTGCAAAAAGATCTCAAATAGAGGAGTATTTAGACTTCTACGAAGGATCAGGAGTACAACACATTGCAGTAGCAACAGACGATATTATAAAAACAGTATCTCAGCTTAAAGCAAGAGGTATCGAGTTTTTACCACCACCACCACAGGCGTATTATGATGATATACCAAACCGTTTAGGTGTGCATATGGAAATGATGAAAGAAGATATCAGTGAGCTTCAAAAGCTATCAATTATGATTGATGCAGATGAGGAAGGCTATTTACTTCAAATTTTCACTAAGCCAGTAGAAGATAGACCAACACTGTTTTTCGAAATCATACAGCGTATGGGAGCACAAGGTTTTGGAGCAGGAAACTTTAAAGCATTGTTTGAATCTATTGAAAGAGAGCAAGCTAAACGAGGAACGTTGTAAAGGTTTTAAAAAAAGTTTTAAGGAAACCTTTGTATAAAAAAGCAATCTTAATTTAATTAGGGTTGCTTTTTGTATTCACTAATTCTCTTAAATATGCAATTTCTTCTTTTAAGGAATTAATATGTTCTTTATCTGCATTAATAATAGTGTCAACATTATAAGCAGTTGGTTTATCGCTATTTTGTAGATTTATTATTTTTCCAACTTTCTCATTTATCAATTCTGAAACTGTTGTCTTTAACAATTTTGCTATGCTTATTAATCGCATTATATTAATTCGTTCATCGTCTTTTTCAAGTCTCGCATAACTAGGTTGAGTAATACCAAGCTCTTGAGCAAGATTTTCTTGAGACAAACCACGTTGCTCTCTCAATACTCTAATTTTATCACCAATTTTATTCATAATATGTATAATTGTATACGAAAATTTAATATTTTATTTAAAATACGAATGGTTTTGTAGGGATGTACATAATTTGGTGGAGAATATTTTGAAAAAATATTCAGAACAAATTTCTATAACCATTCGTTTTAACATAAACACAAATAATGAAAAAAAACGAGCTTGCAAAAATCACTACACGACTATTTGAAATATATCATGAAAAAGGAGAGCATTCTTGTTTAGAAGCAATGCATCATATTTATAATAAACGTGATATTATAGATTGGTTTAATTTATTTGGTAGTAGCAATAATGTATTACAATACCGTAATGTTTTGCTAAAAGAAAAGAAATGGTGTGTTGAAAACCAGATCAATTTTACACCAGCCTTATTAGTAAATGGGTTAGTTTATCCTAAAGAATATAAAAATGAAGATTTGCTTTTTTTTGTAGATGATTTATTTGAAGATACTATAAATGCTAATTATAATAATTTGGAATTAGAAATAGCATAACAATAATATTAAACATAAAAAAGACACAAAACGTGAGTGTCTTTAATGTTCGCGTATAATTTAATTTAAATAATTTGTATTATGTTAAAAAACATTTTAAATTTAGAAGGTACTCAAGAGCTGAGTAAAATGTAACAAAAAGCAGTTACAGGTGGAAAAAGGTACAGAAATATGATTGGAACAGGAGGTTTTTATCATTCAGACAGTATTAGTGGAGCTGTTGGTTGTGAGTGTACTTGGCAAGAAAAATCTGGACTATTTGGAAGTTGGGTAGATGTTACTGGACCTTGTCCTGCAGATGGTAACTTAGAGTATAGTTGCGTACCAGCATAATTAAATTTTGTAATAGCACCTTATTTTTAGGTGCTATTTTTATTAATTGATTTTATTTTTATTATGAAACTAGCCTTTTGCTATTTAATTTTTTTGTTAACTGTGTTTTCTTATGCTCAAAAAATAACAGTTTTAGATAGCCTTTCACATAAATCGATAGAAGATGTTTATGTAGTCTTAAACGATTCAATAGTTTTAACTACAAATGATTTAGGTGTAATATCTTTAAATAAGTATAAAAATATATCTAAACTTAAATTTACTCATTTAAATTATCACACTAAAGAGTATAAAATTAATAATTTGAATGATACTGTGTTTTTAAAACAAAAAGAAAACACACTAGAAAATATTGTTATTGAGGGGAATAAAAGAAAAAAGAGAAAACAAAAAAAAATAACTTATGTCCATCCTATTAAAGGTTTTTTACCCTATGGTAGTGGTGAGGTTAGACCATTACAAAATTATATACATGCTGTTTATATACCTGCAAAGTATATTGATAGTAGTCTTAAAATTAAAAATATTGTTTTTAAAAGAACGTTAAAAAAAAGTAAAACCTGGCCACCTTTTACGGTGTTATTAATGACTGTTGACTCAACAACTAATTTGCCTTATCAAATTATCTATAAAGACAGTGTGTTTCCTGATAATAAGGAGCAATATAAAACATTAAAAGTGCCAGTTTTAGATGATATAAAAACTCCTAAAAATGGTCTATATGTAGTAGTTGATATTTATAAAAAAGAGTATTATTTAAAAAATGACTTATATAATAATACTATACCCTTTTTTAAAGTAGCTAGATTAAAAAAGCACTCTGGATTTAGACAGTTCTATATAGATAAAAGAAGACTTAAACCTACTTGGATAGAGCCACTTTATAGTCAGGAAGGCATACAGACATTTAATTTTGGAATAGAACTAATTGAAGATTAATGAGTTTTCCACATTATCTTCAAATAGATGAGAAAGATTGTGGTGTTACATGTGTTAAGATAGTTTCTAAATACTACAATAAAGTACACTCTATTAATCATTTAAGAGCTTTAAGTAATACAAATCGAGAAGGAATAACCCTATTAGGTTTGAGTGATTTAGCAGAAAAAATTGGTTTTAGGACTTTGTGTTAAATTAAATTTAATAGCAATAAAGGAAGCTGTTTTACCATGTATACTACATTGGAATAAGAATCATTATGTGATTTTATACAAAATAAAAAATGATACATATTATATTTCTGATCCAGCTCATGGTCTATTAAAATATACAAAAAAAGAATTTTTAAAACATTGGATTGGACAAAATTCACATGAAAACACTAAAGAAGGTGTATTATTATTAATAGAACCTACAGCGAAGTTTTATGATACTAACTTTGATAAAGAAGAAAAACCTCTTGGTTTCTCTTTTTTAGCTAAATACCTATTTAAATACAAAAGTTTTCTATGGCAATTAGTAATCGGTTTAATTGCAGCCAGTTTATTACAGCTTATTTTTCCGTTTTTAACACAAAATATTGTAGATGTTGGGATTAAAAACCAAGACATTCATTTTATATACTTAATACTTTTTGCACAAATAGCTTTATTTATTGGGAGAACTGCTATTGAGGTTATACGCAGTTGGATACTATTACATTTAAGTACACGTATAAATATTTCTCTAGTTTCCGACTTTTTTATTAAACTTATGAATTTGCCTATTGCCTTTTTTGATACCAGAATGACAGGCGATATTTTACAACGTATTAACGACCATAAACGTATTGAACGGATTTTAACCACCTCGTCTTTAAGTGTGTTATTTTCAATGGTAAACTTAATAGTGTTTAGCTTAGTATTAATGTACTATAATGTTACACTATTTTTAATCTTTCTTGCAGGTAGTTTTCTATATTTTTTATGGATTGTAATCTTTTTAAAAAAGCGAAAAGATTTAGATTACAAACGTTTCTCGCAAGTTAGCCAAGAACAAAGTAAAGTTATTGAGCTTATTAATGGGATGCAAGAAATAAAACTCCATAATGCCGAAAAACAAAAACGTTGGAGTTGGGAGTTTTTACAAGCACGTTTATTTAAAATTTCAATAGAAGGTTTAGCTTTAGAGCAATATCAAAGTGTAGGTTCTGCATTTATAAACGAGTTTAAAAACATACTGATTACTGTACTTTCTGCTAAACTAGTAATAGATGGCGAAATTACTTTAGGTATGATGTTAGCTATAAGTTACATTGTTGGGCAATTAAACTCGCCAATAGCACAACTTATTAAGTTTATTAGAGAGGTGCAAGATGCTAAAATAAGTTTAGATAGACTCTCTGAAATCCATAATAAAAAGGATGAGGAAAAAACAGGAGAACAAAAAATAACAGACATATCTAAAGATTCAGATATTCTCTTAGAGAAAGTATCTTTTAGATATATAGGTTCAGACCAATTAGTTTTAAAAGAGTTAGATTTAATTATTCCTGCAAATAAAATCACTGCAATTGTTGGCACAAGTGGAAGTGGTAAAACCACGTTAATGAAATTGCTTTTAAAATTTTATGAGCCTAACAAAGGACAAATAAAATTAGGTAATCACGATTTGCAACACATCTCACAAAAAGTATGGCGAAACCAAAGTGGAGTAGTAATGCAAGAAGGCTATATTTTTAGCGATACTATTGCTAATAATATTGCAGTAGGTGAAGATTATGTTGATAAACAAAAGTTAGTACACGCAGTAGATGTGGCAAACATAAAAGACTTTATAGAAACCTTGCCTTTAAGTTACAACACAAAAATTGGTATGGAAGGTGTTGGTTTAAGTACAGGACAAAAACAACGTTTATTGATTGCAAGAGCTGTCTATAAAAATCCAGACTTCTTATTTTTTGACGAAGCAACTTCTGCTTTAGATGCTAATAACGAAAAAGTAATTATGGAAAAATTGAATATCTTTTTTAAAGATAAAACAGTAGTTGTTATTGCACACCGATTAAGTACTGTAAAAAACGCAGACCAAATTGTGGTTTTAGAACAAGGAAAAATTGTTGAAATTGGTAATCATACAACATTAGTAAAACAAAAAGGGAATTATTATAATTTAATTAAAAACCAGTTAGAATTGGGCATTTAGACCTCACATGTTTTTTATTTTAAAAATGGAAGAAATTAAAAACGAACATATAGAACAAATTGAGCTTCGTAGTGAAGAAGTACAAGAAATATTGACTAAAGTACCACATTGGATGATACGTTATGGTAATGTATTATTTCTTGTGCTAATTTTAATGCTTTTGTTTCTGTCTTGGTTTGTAAAATATCCAGACATAATAATTTCTGAGGCATTGATTACAACTCAAATTCCCCCTCAAAAAGAATACGCTAGAATGACAGGAAGATTTGATGCTATTTTAGTAACAGATAATCAAAAAGTTAATAATAGTCAAGCTTTAGCAATACTACAGAATACAGCAAATTATAAAGATGTATTTAAGTTGCAATCTATAATAGATACTATTCAAGTAAATAGTAAATCGTTTCATTTTCCAATAGATAAATTGCCAATATTGTTTCTTGGCGATATAGAATCGCAATATGCATTATTTGAAAACAGTTATATACAATATCAATTAAATAAAGATTTACAACCATTTTCTAATGAAGCGTTAGCAAATGAATATTCAATTTCAGAATTATATAGACGATTACAAAGTTTGCAATCTCAAAAAGAGATTAATAAAACGGAATTAGAGTTTACAAATAAAGACTTACAACGTAATAAAAATTTGTTTGACAAAGGTGTTATATCAGCACAAGATTATGAAAATAAGCAATTACAGTTCGCGCAAGCAGAGCGTAATTACAAGAATTTTGAATCTTCAATTTCCCAAATACGAGAAGGTATAAGTAATGCTAGAAACACTTCTAAGGGAACAGAAATAAGTAGAATAAAAGAAGAAATGGTTTTGTTAAAAAATGTAATTCAATCTTTTAATCAATTAAAAAAAGCTATTAAAGATTGGGAGTATCAATATGTTTTACAATCTAATATTAAAGGTAAAGTCGCTTTCTTAAATTATTGGAACACTAATCAAACTGTAAATCAAGGTGATTTAGTGTTTACCATTATTCCAAGCGAAAACTCTTCATTTATAGCTAAGCTTAAAACACCAGCCCAAAATTCTGGAAAACTAAAAATAGGACAAAAAGTAAATATCAAACTTGAAAATTATCCAGATACAGAATTTGGAGTATTAAATGGAACAATTAAAAAGATCTCTCTAATTCCAGATAAAGATGGTTTGTATTTAATAGATGTGGAGTTGCCTAAAAAGTTAATAACATCATATAATAAAAAAATAGACTTTAAACAAGAAATGCGTGGTTCTGCCGAAATTATTACCGAAAATTTAAGATTAATCGAGCGTTTCTTCTACCAATTTAAAGAGGTGTTGAAAAGGTGAAACTTGAATATTATGGTATCACTTCAAATTTTCACTAAGCCAGTAGAAGATAGACCAACACTGTTTTTCGAAATCATACAGCGTATGGGAGCACAAGGTTTTGGAGCAGGAAACTTTAAAGCGTTGTTTGAATCTATTGAAAGAGAGCAAGCTAAACGAGGAACACTTTAACAAAATTTTATAGTTTAGTAACAAAAAAATGCCATCAAATACTCAGATGGCATTTTTTTGTTTTATACTTTTGGAATAGTAATTGTATTATAAGTTATAATATAATCTATGACTTAATAATTAAGTTATAAAATTACAATAGATATGAAAAAACAAATACTTATAATATTAGCAATGTTTACCGCTAGCATGTCTTTTGCTTTCCAACAAGAACCTGCTTTTAAAGATGGCGAATGGTTTAAATTTAAAATGAGCTATAGTGGCTGGATGAAAGCTGGTAACGCTACCCTTCAAGTAAAGGAAACTACACTTAACGGAAAACCAGTATTTCATGTCGTTGGAAAAGGTTGGACAACCGGAATGATTAAGTGGTTTTTTAAAGTAGAGGATCGTTATGAAAGTTATTTTGACAAAAACACAATTTTGCCATACAAGTTTATCAGAGATATTGATGAAGGTGGTCACAAAAAAAATATCGAAATCGAGTTTGATCAAGCCAATAAAAAAGCGCTAGTTTATAACAAAAAGCACGATACAAAAAAGACACTAACAACTAAGCCTAACGTGCAGGATATGGTATCTACATTTTATTATTTAAGAAATAAGTTAGATACAAATACACTAAAAGAAGGAGATGAGATTAAATTAGATATGTTTTTTGACGAAGAAAACTATGGATTTAAGCTAAAATATTTAGGAAAAGAAAACCTAAGTACAAACTTTGGAACCGTTGAAACCCTTATGTTTAGACCATATGTTATGGCTGGACGCGTATTTAAAGAAGAAGAAAGTTTAACACTTTGGGTGTCTAATGATAAAAATAAAATACCTTTACGTATTAAAGCAGATTTAGCTGTGGGATCGTTAAGAGCAGATTTAGAAGCCTATAAAGGATTAAAGCACAGCTTCAAAATTATTGTAGACTAATTAAAGCATGAGTGTAGACCAAAAAATAACCAATCAGTTAGAAGATAAATATAAAGCATTAGACCAAAATGTAAACACACATTTAGACGGTTTGTTGCATAGTAAGCCTATCGATTATTGGGACTACATTCAAACAGATGCGCTTTTAAACTTACAAGTACAGCGTACAACATTACCTGACGAAATGGTTTTTTTAATGTACCATCAGGTTAATGAGCTGTTGTTTAAAATGATATTGTGGGAAATTGATCAAGTTGCAAAACAAGAGCATATAACAGCCTCTTTTTTCGAAACAAAAATCATGCGTATCAGTCGTTATTTTGATGTATTAACATCTTCGTTTACAGTAATGAAAGACGGAATGGATGTAGAGCAATACAATAAATTTCGTAATACATTAACTCCAGCTAGTGGTTTTCAATCAGCTCAATATCGTAAAATTGAATTTGCTTCAACCGAGTTAATTAATCTTATTGACAATAGGTTTAGAGAAACCATAGATCGTAATACTTCTTTTGAACATGCGTTTGAACATTTATATTGGCAAGCAGCAGGAAAGGACTATAAAACTGGTAAAAAAAGCTATACATTAACAGTTTTTGAAGCTAAATACAAAGACGAATTTATTAGATTTGCAGAATTCTATAACACACATAACTTGTGGACAATCTTCAAAAGTTTACCACAAGATGTTAAAGAAGATAAAGATTTAATCAAAGCAATGCGTCATTACGATTACACAGTAAATATTACTTGGGTAATGGCTCATTATAACACTGCAAATCACTATTTAAATATTGGTGGAAAAACTGCAGAAGCAACAGGAGGAAGTGAATGGGTAAAATATATGCATCCAAAGTATCAAAGACGAATATTTTTTCCGGATTTATGGAGCAAACAAGAATTAGAAGATTGGGGCAAAAATGTTTAATATTACTAGCTTTTGCTTTAGTAATAATTAGTTGTAAAAAAGAAGATAAAACACCAATAGACACTGTTTCGGTTATTGAGCCTGAAGAGGTTTATGAGTTTGGTTTTAAACTTAACGATTATGTAGTTAAGCGCGATACCATTAGAAAAGGAGATAGTTTTGGCGAAATCTTACAACGTAATCAAATAGACTATTCTAAAATATTTCAAATTGCCCAACAAACAAAGGATAGTTTTGATATTACACGATTACAAATTGGTAAACCTTATACACTGTTGTGTTCAAACGATTCCCTTCAGCAACCAAAATGTTTTATATATCAACCCACTAAAACGGATTATGTTGTAATCAATTTTCAAGATTCAATTCATGCCTATTCAAGCACTAAGCCTATAAAATTTGTAGAGAAAGAAGTCTCAGGTGTTATCGAGTCTAATATTTCTGAAGCTTTTGCAAAGCAAGGTAAAAGTGTATTATTAGCTTATAAAATGTCTGATATTTATGCTTGGACGATTGACTTTTTTAGACTTCAAAAAAACGATAAATTCAGATTAATTTATACCGAAAAATATATCGATGATAGTATTTATGCTGGAATTGATAATATCAAAGCAGCTTACTTTCAGCACAACGGAGAAGATTTTTATGCTTTTGAATTTGAAACAGATACTGTTAGAGGATTAAAAGATTATTTTACCGAAGATGCAAAAAATTTAAGACGCGCATTTTTAAAAGCACCTGTCGAGTATAAACGTATTTCTTCTAGATATAATTTAAACCGTAGAATTGCTTTATATGGTAATCGCGTGCGACCACATAAAGGGACTGACTTTGCAGCTAATATTGGTACACCAATTAGAGCGACTGCAAACGGAACTGTTATTGAGTCTGCTAAACGTGGCGGAAATGGTAATTATGTAAAAATTAAACACAACTCGACCTACAGCACGCAATACTTACATATGAGTAAGCGTAAAGCTAAAGTAGGTGATTTTGTTAAACAAGGAGATGTTATTGGTTATGTTGGTATGACAGGTAATACATCTGGACCACATGTCTGTTACCGTTTTTGGAAAAACGGAAAACAAGTAGATCCATTCAAACAAAAATTACCAGAAGCAGAGGCTATTTCGGATAGCTTAAAAGCTAAATATTTAAAATTTGTTAAACCACTTAAAACACAATTAGATGGAATTGAATTTATCCTTCCAATTGACGAAAATCAAATTTTAGATATCCAAGAAACTTCCAAAAACACAATAACTTATACAAAGTAATGGCATTACCTTCAATCAACCCGACGACCACTAAAGCTTGGAAAAAATTAGAAGCACATTTTGAAAACGTAAAAGGTTTAGAAATGAAAGATTTATTTGCTCAAAACAAGGAGAGAGCAAATCAAATGGCTATTAATTGGGAAGATTTTTATGTAGACTATTCTAAAAACAGAATTACTTCTGAAACTATTAACTTACTACTAGAATTAGCTGAAGAAACAAAGTTAAAAGAAGCTATTCAGTCTCAGTTTTCTGGAGAAGTCATAAATAAAACAGAAGGCAGAGAGGTGTTGCACACTGCATTGCGTGCTAAAGCTACAGATACGATTTTAGTTGAAGGCAAAAATGTAATGCCTGAGATTTTTGAAGTAAAACAAAAAATTGAAACATTCTCTAATCAGGTAATTTCTGGAGAACTAAAAGGATATACAAATAAAGTTTTTACAGATATTGTAAACATTGGTATTGGTGGTAGTGATTTAGGACCAGCTATGGTTGTGGAGTCGCTGCAATATTATAAAAATCATTTAACAACCCATTTTGTAAGTAACGTAGATGGAGATCATGTTAACCAAGTTTTAAAAACTTTAAATCCAGAAACAACTTTATTTGTAATTGTATCTAAAACATTTACAACGCAAGAAACGTTATCTAATGCTAATACTATCAGAACTTGGTTTTTAGAGCATGCTAAACAGGAGGATGTTGCAAAACATTTTGTAGCAGTGTCTACTAATATTGAAAAGGTAAAGGCGTTTGGGATTGATCAAAATAATATCTTTCCAATGTGGAATTGGGTTGGTGGTCGTTTCTCGTTATGGAGCGCAGTTGGATTAACAATCAGTTTGTCGGTTGGCTACAAAAATTTTGATTCGCTTTTAGCTGGAGCAAATAAAATGGATACGCATTTTAAAAGTACAGACTTTGATCAAAATATTCCAGTTGTTTTAGCCTTATTAAGCATTTGGTATAATAATTTTTTTAATGCTGAAAGCGAAGCAGTAATACCGTACACACAATACTTAACTCAGTTTGCAACGTACTTGCAACAAGGGATCATGGAAAGTAATGGTAAAAGTGTAGACCGTAATGGTGATCTTGTTAACTACCAAACAGGAACATTAATTTGGGGAGAACCAGGAACAAATTCGCAACATGCCTTCTTTCAATTAATTCATCAAGGGACCAAATTAATTCCAGCAGATTTTATTGGTTTTGCACAGTCATTGCATGGTAATCAAGATCATCAGGATAAATTAATGTCTAATTATTTTGCGCAAACAGAAGCGTTGTTAAATGGTAAAACAAAAGCAGAAGTTGAAGCAGAATTTGAAGGTCAAAACCTTTCAGCAGAGAAAATAAAAGAATTAACACCATTTAAAGTATTTGAAGGTAATAAACCAACAAATACTATCTTTATTAAAAAGCTTACGCCAGAAAGCTTAGGTAAGTTAATCGCTATGTATGAACATAAAATATTTGTACAAGGAATAATCTGGAATATATATAGTTATGATCAGTTTGGAGTTGAGTTAGGAAAACAACTAGCAAATAAAATTTTAAACGAGTTTGATAACCAGGCTTTTGATAATCATGACGGTTCTACCTTAAATTTGCTTAATCTTTATAAAAAGTTAAGATAATTAGTGTTAATAACTATGTTTATACTTTGATTTAGTTGGTATTACGCAATACCAAAAAGTGTGTTTAACTTTGTTTTGTGAAAAATTGTTAACGTTAAGTTAATACTACAACTATAATTAGTCGTATTTTTGCACAAAATTTGAAACTAACAAATCATAATTAAACACAATGAAAAACACAATTAAAGTTATGTTTTTAGCAGTAGCACTTATGTTTACTGCATTTACTATGGCTCAAAGTACTGTTACCGGAACAGTTATGGATGCCGATTTAAACTCACCACTACCTACTGCTAGTGTTGTAGAGAAGGGTACTACAAATGGAACTACTTCTGATTTTGATGGAAATTTTACTTTAAAAACTAAATCGTCTTCAGGTGTTATCGAAATATCTTACGTTGGTTATGGTAAAATTAGTATGCCATTCAATGGAGATACTAACTTAGGTAATGTGTCTTTAAGTTCAGGTAATTCTTTAGATGAAATTATGATTATTGCATCTGTAGCTGTCGACAGAAAAACACCAGTTGCAGTGTCTACAATTAAAGCTAAAGATATTGAGCTTAAATTAGGAACTCAAGAATTTCCTGAAATATTAAAATCTACACCAGGAGTTTATGTAACTAAGCAAGGTGGTGGTTATGGAGATAGTAGAATTAACCTTAGAGGATTTAACTCAGAAAACGTTGCTGTAATGATTAACGGAGTTCCAGTTAACGATATGGAAAATGGAGCAGTTTATTGGAGTAACTGGGCAGGTTTAGGAGATGTAACATCTACTATGCAAGTACAAAGAGGTTTAGGTGCATCTAAAGTAGCAGTAGCTTCTGTTGGTGGAACAATTAATATTATTACTAAAACTACTGACGCTGAAGAAGGTGGGAGTTTTGGAACAAGTATAGCTAATGATGGATATTTCAAATACGGAATGACATATTCAACAGGTTTAAGCGATAAAGGTTTTGCAGCAACAGTTAGTGCTTCAAAAATTTCTGGAGATGGTTATGTTGACGGAACAGAGTTTTCTGGATACAACTACTTTGTAAGTTTATCACAACAAATTAACGAAGCTCACAGATTATCATTTACAGCTTTTGGTTCTCAACAAGAACATGGTCAACGTTTTAATCGTTCGACTATTGCAGAATTACAAGATACAGATTCAGGACCACAAAAAGCAAACAGAGACTGGGGTTATAAAAATGGAGAGGTTTATCACCAATCATATAACTTTTACCATAAACCACAAATGTCTATAAACCACTTATGGGATATCGATGATAATTCAGCGTTATCTACAGCAGTATATGCTTCTTTTGGTTCAGGAGGTGGACGTAGAGACGAGGGTTCTAAAATTGGATCTGATGATTACAGAATTGGTACTTCAGGTTTACAACCTATCGATTTTGATAAAATAGTTGCAGAAAATCAAGCAAATGGAGTAAATGGTTCTAGTGATATTATTTCTTCTTCTAGAAACTCTCACGAATGGTATGGTTTATTATCTACATATAAAACTAGTATCAATGATAACTTAACATTATCAGGAGGTTTAGATGCACGTTATTATGTTGGATCACACTGGTACCAAGTGGATGATTTATTAGGAGGTCAATTTTTCTTAGACAATGAGACAGATACGTTTGCTTTTGGACAACCACTTAAAGTAGGAGATAGATATAATAAAGATTACGATGGTGTTGTTAATAGATATGGATTGTTCGCACAAGCAGAATATCAAGTTAATGAAGAATTAAATGTGTTTATTGCTGGAGATATTTCTAATAGTAACTATAAGCAAAGAGAATACATGAACAATACAATAGTTGGAAGCAGAGAGTCTGATGCAGTTAACTTTTCTGGTTATGGTATTAAAGGAGGTGGTAACTACAACTTAGATACAAACAATAATGTTTTTGTAAATGTTGGTTATTTCTCTAAAGCACCATTTTTAGATGATGTATTTTTAGATGAGGATGGAATCGTTCCAAATGAAGGTGCAGTAAATGAAAAAGTATTTAGTGCAGAGTTAGGTTACGGTTTCCGTAGCGAGAAGTTTAGTGCAAACGTAAACGTATACCATACTAAATGGTTAGACAAATCTCTTAACGGTTCAATTGGTACTGGAGAAAACTTATTTTTCTATAACTTACAAGGGATAGATGCTTTACACCAAGGTGTTGAGGTTGATTTTAGATATAATGCAACTGATAATATTACTCTAACAGGTATGGCGTCATTAGGTGATTGGCAATGGAAAAGTAACGTATCAGCAATTATTAGAGACCAAGCAGGAGATGCTATTGATGTTGTAGAGGTTGTTGCAGATGGAATTAAAGTAGGTGATGCAGCGCAAACAACTTTTGCTTTAGGTTTAGATTATAAATTAGCTCAAAAATCTAATATTTATGTAGATTATAACTTCGCAGGTGATAACTATGCATCTTATGATGTAACAAACAGAGGGAGTGCAGATTTACCAGATGTATGGGAAGTACCTGATTTTGGATTATTTGATGTTGGTTTAAAGCATGGTTTTGCAATCGGATCTTTTGATGCTACTTTAATAGGAAAAGTAAACAACGTTTTCAATACAGAGTATGTTTCTGATGCTAATGACATTGATGGTACTGCTTTAAAAGCTCAAGTATATTATGGAGCAGGTAGAACTTACAGTGTAGCATTAAAAGTTAATTTTTAAAAAATAGTTAAAATGAAAAGAATAATTTATTGTTTAGCAATTTTAGGGATAACCTTAGTTGGTTGTAACCCTATTGAAGACATCTATAATGACATAGATGCATCAGCAGATCCAATTGTAGGATCAGAATCTTACACTTTAACAAGTGATGACTATGATGAATTAGAATTAGGTTTTGGTAGTTTTAGTTCTATTGAAGAAGCTAAAGCACTTATACCAGATTTTTTAGCAAATAAATATCCATTTTGGGGTCAAGGATCTTCAGTTTTAGTGGGTTACCAACTATATGTAGGTAATGCTGAAGGTGTTAGTGATTTAACTAACTCTGATATTTACCAATTAACAAATTCTGATTATGCAACAACAGGTAGTGATGCTTTTGGATTTTACCCAAATGTAAATGCAACATCTCAAATTCCTGATGTACTAACTGCTCAAATCACTGCTCCTACTGAAGGACAAATAGTATTAGCAAAATATAAGCAATACACAGAAAATCCAGTTGTTGGTTTAGCTAATTTAGTAGAGTATAACTTTGCAGGTAGTTTTGAAGGATGGACAATAGCAGAAGAGTCAGGTGCTAATGATGTTTGGACATCTGCTACAGGTTATGTGCAAGGTAATGGATACTTTGGAACACAAGTAGCAAATGAAGAATGGTTAGTATCTCCTTCAGTGGATTTAACAGGAGAGGATAATCTTAAATTTCAGATTACTCAAGAACTTGATTTTGCTGGAGATGCGTCGTTAGTGAAAATTTTAGTATCTACAGATTATGCAGGTGATGTATTAACTGCAACTTGGGATGAGATTACTTTATCAAGTCCAGCAACTGGTGATATGGCAGCTTCAGAAGATTATGATTTTTCTGCATATGATGGTCAAACAATTAATGTAGCTTTAAAATATGAATCTACAGATACTGATGCAGGAAGATGGAGAGTAGCTAACATAGCTATTAAAACTCTAGGAGCAACTGGTGATACAAACTCTAAAGGAGAATATTTTATGTACACAGGTGGTGCATGGGTAGCAATGGACGGTGTCTATTATTTAAGTTCTGCAGATTATGACGCAATGGGAACAGGTTCTGGACAACCAGGACAGTACAACAACTTTAGTAGTTCATTATCTCCAAACACGTATTTACCAACGTTCTTAGATTTAAACTTCCCTTACGCTCAAGAGGATGAGGAGTTATTTGTAATTTATGACTATTTCTCTAGTTCTTCAGGAGCACAAAGAAGAGGTAACTTATACACTGTAGTTAATGGCGAATTTGAAGCTCATCAATCTACAATATCTACAACGCTTCAGTTTGGATTTGATAACGGTCTTTGGGTACCAGATAATACAATCAGATATACTTTAGCAGCTGAAGATTACGTTACTATAGCTTCTGCTTTAGAGGCGGATTACCCAACTGCAACTGCAAGTATGTTAAACTATGGTAATATGGATAGAAGAGTTGGTAACAGTGCAGAATGGACAAACCCAATGGTTCTTGAAGCTGTAGCAGTAATTTTAAATCAAATCGATCCTTCTGCTGAAGAAGAGCAAAAGTATATTGTTACTATAGAGGTTTACAATGGTAGTAATACTACAGAAGACTTTGCAGTTATTAAAATGGGAGGAAATTGGATGTACCAATAGATGTCTAATTTATAACACATAATAATTTAAAAAGCCTCTTCTATTGAAGAGGCTTTTTTTATGTAATTAATTATTACCTTTATACTTTAATTAATAAACTAAACATATATGTATTCAATATTAAAAATGTTACATCATTATTGGGCGTATTTAGTGCTTTTTATGATTGTAGTGGCAACCTTTAACGCAGTGTATAAAACAATGACCAAAAAGGAGTATGAGGCTAGAGATTTTAGAATGTCTCTATTTACACTAATTGTATCACATATACATTTATTAATTGGATTAGTGTTGTGGTTTGCAGCAGACTACTTCTCTGAAATGAGTATGGGAGAAATCATGAAAAATGCAACCATGCGATCAAACGTTGTGGAGCACCCAGTTGCTATGCTTCTAGCTGTCGCTTTAATTACAGTTGGATATTCTAAACATAAAAAGAAACTAACGTCTACAAATAAACTTAAGTCAATTGCAATTTTTTATAGTATTGCTTTAGTTCTAGTGTTAGCTAAAATACCATGGAAAGCATGGTTAAATCTTTAAAAAATAAAAAAAGCGACCTTAATTTAAGGTCGCTTTTTTTATATAATTTAATAAAAGATTAATTCTATTGGTCTTCAGTTTCAGAGTTATTGTCTGTATCCTTAACCTCTTTAACTAAGTAAATGTAAACAGGGAAGTGATCACTAAACCCATTAGTAAATCCACCATCAGCAAAACTTCTTAAAGGGTAACCTTTATAACGACCCTTTTTGTTTACTAAATAGTATTTATTAAATATACCTGCTTTATAGTAAGTAAAATTTGAATAATCTTTGTCTAAAAAGGGTTTAGTAATCATAATTTGATCAAATAAACTCCAAGCATCTCTATAAGCAGTAGTACCTAATCCTTCTTTTTTAAACATATCAATATAAGGATTATAAATGCCTTTAAAATCAACCTTGTCTTTATTGCTTTCTGCTTTTAAAACATCTTTTACACTTGCATTTGTCGGGTCATCATTTAAATCTCCCATAGTAATAATTTTAGCATAAGGATCTATAGATTGTAAACTATCAATAATACTTTTGTTTAGTTTAGCAGCAGCAACTCGTTTAGGTCTACTTCTTGCTTCTCCACCACTTCTTGATGGCCAGTGGTTAACAATTACATGTATGGTTTCTCCTTCTAACTTACCAGTAACTAATAATTGGTCTCTTGTATTAACACGCTTACGTGTTTTGTCATCGTAAATCTTTAAAGTATGTGTGCTTTTTGATACCACTTGGAATAATGATTTTTGATAAAGTAAGCCAACATCAATACTTCTATTATCAGGACCATCAAAATGTACAATGCCATAATCTTTACCTAATAATAAAGGGTCGTTTACAACATCTTCAATTACATTAATGTTTTCGACCTCACAAATTCCGATAAGTGCTGGTGTGTTATTAGTAACGTCACTTCCAACATCTGCAATAACACGAGCCATGTTATGTACTTTTTTCTTGTACACCTCAGATCGATCTGCTTTTAGTTCCATCATTGGACTAGCTTCATCGTTTTTTGTTGGGTCATTAATGGTGTCAAATAAATTTTCAAGATTATAAAAAGCAACAGTATGTACTTTAAACTTCTTCTTTTCTTGAGCATTAACAGAAAAAACGATCGTTAAACAAACCGCTGTAGCCCAGAATTTAAAATTTTTCATGTATTCTAATATTATGTTATAGTTATGTTAATACAAAACTCCTGCCAAAAGTAGATATTTATTATAAAAAATGTAAATTTGCAGGCCTTAAATAATGATTATTTAACGGTTAAGCATTTTTATTAACTATAATTTCTAGTATGAAAAAAAGTTTTTTAATTTTTTTATTCGGAATTTTCTCAACGTTTACGCTTGTTGCGCAACAAACTACAGTAAAAGGTAGTGTTAAGGACGCAGTAACCGATGAGCCTATTCCAGATGTAACAGTATCCATTCAAAAAACAGTATTAACTGAAAAAACAGATGGTTTTGGACAGTTTACTTTTAAGAGTGAAGTCCCTTTAGGAGAGCAAATTCTTAAAATTGAAAAAGATGGATTTACTACAAAGTTTTATCCAATCATTATCAACGAAGGTAAGACGCTTGATATCCAAGATATGACTTTAGATCTAGCAGTTACAAACGAGCAGGATTTATTTACCATTACTTTATCTGATGACGAGTTAAATGATGACACAAGTGGTTCTGATAATATTTCAGGATTGTTATCTGCTTCTCAAGACATTTTTCAGCGTACAGCTGCTTTTGAATTTAGTTCTTCATTTTTCAGAATTAAAGGTTTAGATTCTGACAACGCCAAAGTATTAATTAATGGTGTTGAAATGAATAAGCAAGATACTGGTCGTCCACAATGGAGTAATTGGGGAGGATTAAACGACGTTATGCGTAACCAAGAGTTAAGTTTAGGGTTAACACCTTCAGCTTACACATTTGGTGGTGTTTTAGGATCTACAAATATTAATACTAGAGCTTCTAATTACAGAGAAGGTGGTCGTATTACTTACTCTTCTTCAAACAGAAGTTATACAAATCGTTTAATGGCTAGTTATGCTTCTGGATTAATGGAAGATGGTTGGGCATATACACTTATGATTGGTAGACGTTGGGGAGACGAAGGTTTTCAGGATGCGTCATTATATGATTCAAATTCATTTTTTGCTTCTGTAGAAAAGAAAATAAACGATAAGCATAGCATTAACTTTACATCTATATACGCACCAAACAGAAGAGGAAAATCTTCTGCAAATACACAAGAGGTTTATGACCTTAAAGGTATTAAGTATAATGAGTTTTGGGGAGATTTTGATGGAGAACAAAAAAACTCTCGTATTAAAGAAGTTGAAGAGCCAATCTTAATGTTAAACCATTATTGGGATATCACTGAAAAAACTAGCTTAAATACAAACGTAGCATACCAATTCGGTAAAGTAGGAAACAGTCGTTTAGACTATGCTGGAGGAGAAAATCCAAGTCCTGCATACTACCAAAACCTACCAAGTTATTTTCTTGAAGACGACGACTTAGCTGGAGCATATGAAGCTGAACAAGAGTTTTTAAATGATGGTCAAATTGATTGGAACAGAATTTTAGATGCTAACTTAACTAATAATATAACAGGTGCAAATGCAGCTTACGTATTATATGAAGATAGAAACGATGATAAGCAATTAACATTAAATACTATTTTTAATACAGAGATTAACCCAAACATTCTGTTTAATGCAGGTGTAAATTATAAAAAGTTAGATTCTGAAAATTTTGCTGAAATTATTGACCTATTAGGAAGCACAACAGGAGCTTTAAATGTTGATTCTTTCAGTCAAAATCAATTTGATTTAAACAATCCTGACCAAGTTGCTTTTGTAGGAGATAAATTTAGATACAACTATAATTTATATGTTAACGAAATATCTGGTTTTGCTCAAGCACAATTTAAATACAATAAAGTTGATTTTTATTTAGCAGGAAGCGTAACAAAAACAGATTACCAAAGAGAAGGTTTATATAAAAACGAAAACCAAGTCTATATCGAAAACGGTATTGAAAGAGACAACTCATTTGGTAAAGGAGATAAAATCGAATTTACAGGATATGGTGCAAAAGCAGGATTTACTTATAAAATATCTGGTAAACATTTATTAGATTTTAATGGAGCTTATATCGCTAAAGCACCTTCTATTAGAAACACGTACACAAACTCAAGAGAAAGTCATGATTATGTTGGTGTTATTAATGGTGTAAATAATACAGATATTAATATTACTGAAGAGAAAATCTCATCAGTAGATGCAAGTTATATCTTTAGATCTCCAATTATTAAAGCTAAATTAACAGGTTTTTATACTAAAATAGAAGATGCTAACGAAGTAGGTTTCTTCTTTACACAAGGTAGTACTACAGGATTTATCCAAGAGGTATTATCAGGAGTAGAAAAACAACACATTGGTGGAGAGTTTGGTATAGAAGCGCAAGTAACACCTACTATTAAATTAAAAGGTGCAGCATCTGTAGGACAATATACTTACAACAATAATCCAAACTTATATGTAACATCAACTTCAGAGGATTTTATTGATGTACAAGGTGGAGATGTTGTTAACACATCTGGATTAGTTAGTACATCTAACTTAAAGGATTATAAAGTGGCAGGTGGACCACAAACAGCTTATTCAGTTGGATTTGAATACAGAGATCCAGATTACTGGTGGTTTGGTGCAACAGCTAACTTTTTTGATAATGCTTACATAGACGTAAGTCCATTATCTAGATCAACTGAGTTTTACACAGATGCAGATGGATTACCGTATAACGATTACGATCCAGCAATTGCAAAAGAGTTATTACAACAAGAAAAATTTGATAGCTACATGGTTGTAAATTTAGTTGGAGGTAAGTCTTGGAAGATTGGAGATAAATTTATTGGTTTCTTTGCAAGTGTAGGTAACCTTTTAGATAAAGAATACAAAACTGGAGGTTTTGAACAAGGTAGACGTGCGGATTACAGAGCTTTAAGAGATGATGTAAACCTTGAAAAAAGAGTTTTTGGACCTAAATACTGGTATGGTAGAGGTGCTAATTACTTTGTAAATGTGTATCTTAGATTTTAAAAAGAAAAAGAAAAATTATTAATAATTAACATTACAATTATGAAAACGAATAAATTTTTAACATTAGCATTTAGTTTTATGGCTTTATTGGCTGTAACTTCTTGTGTAGAAAATGACGATTATTCAGTTCCAGAATCTCAAGGAAATGAAGAGAATGCTGCATTACAAACTTTACTATCTGAAATTGACGCAAATTTAGTGCAAGTAGTAACTATTGACGAGGTTAAGTCTATGTATGACCCTAACGATGAAACTCCATTTGAAGTAGATACAGACATAGTAGTTAAAGGATATGTAAGTTCTTCTGATGCTACAGGAAACTTCTTTAAAGAATTTTATATTCAAGATACTGCAGAAAATCCAACAACTGGACTACAAATCATTACTAGTAGTAGCGACACTTATAATAAATTTAATAAAGGACGCGAAGTTTATATTAAATTAAAAGATTTATTCATAGGTGAAACTAGAATTGGTAATGGTATCGTTACAATTGGTGGAGGAACAGAGTCAGATCAATATGGTACAACTGTAACACCTGTTTCAAACACTCTAGAGGGAACAAACATGCTTCGTTCTGCAACGACTGAGACCTTAATTCCTTTAAACTTATCTTTTGCTGAAGTGACTGGCGATCATATTGGGCTATTTGTTCAATTTAATGATGTAGAATTTGCAGACGATTTAGCAGGTGAGCGTTATTTTGACCCAACTCAGGACTATGACACACAACGTACTTTACAAGCTTGTAACGGTTTTGATTATTCTGAGTTTATTTTAGAGACAAGTGCTTTTTCGACTTTTAAAAATGAAAAATTACCAATCTTAAATGGATCGGTTGCTGGAGTAATAACTAAAACTTTTGATGGTAGTGGTATTATATTAGCATTAAACACTACAGATGATGTTGTGTTTGAAAACACACGTTGCTCTGTCTTAGACATTGATCAATTCTCTGCTACTTTTGAAGAGGATTTTGAAGATTTTGGAAACTTTACAGGAGAAGGATGGACTAATGTAAATGTTAGTGGATCTAGCACAGACTGGTTTGTAAGCGGTTTTAATGATAATGATTATGCTAGAATATCTGCTTATAATTCAGGAAATGCTGAAGCTGACGTTTGGTTAGTAACACCAACAATTGACCTAGGTACAAATTTGGATAATTTGTTAACATTTGATCTTGAAGTAGCTTATTCAACAGGAATTATTTTATCTGCATACATTTCTACAGATTTTACAGGAGACCCTTTAACAGCAACATGGGAGCCATTAATCGCTCAAATTCCTTTTGGACCAACTGGAGGTTTTGGTGGATTAGCACCTGTAAGTGCTATTGATATTTCTTCATATAATGGGAATGTTAATATTGGATTCTTTTATGAAGGTTCTGATCCTAGTGCAACAACAAGATATCACTTGGATAACTTTAAAGTTTTAAGTAACTAAAACATTTTATTTATATTAAAAACCTGCTACATTGTAGCAGGTTTTTTTATTCAATTTATGACAACATTCGATCAACTTTTTTTTACTGTTTTTACTGCGTTTAAAGCGCGTTTTAAACAAAAGTCTAATACTATTGCTTTAGTTTATATCTCTGCGTTACAAATTGCCTTATTCTTTTTATTAGGTGTTTTTACCGCAACATTTTTAACCAAAATGAATACATCTACTATTTCAAGTCAAAAAGCATGGACCTTATTTGTGCTTATTGCGATAGCAATACATATTAAAAACTGGTTAAAGTACAGTGGTAAAACTAGAAAGGTACTTAACGCTAAGTTTAACAGAAGTAAAGCAAGCAGTCACAATCTAACATTATTGTTAAGTTTGCCTTTAGTTAGTTTAATACTTGCAATAATTTTACTGCAAAGTTTGTAATCCTACTTACGTATTAAAAAAAGCCTGCTATATAATAGCAGGCTTTTTTTATGTCTCATGATTTGATTATAACCAGTAATGGATTCAAAACGACCAATAACCTATTTGGTCTTTATTTACAGGGTCTAACTCTAGACATTTGTGCTATAGCGACAACTCCCAATAAATTGATTAATGCAAATTTTAATAAAGAAGGGTAACAAAACTAAAGGCTTCTTTATATAAACGTGTATAACTAAAATTTAAAAATGTAAATCATGAAAACTCTATTAAAATTTTTATTAATCGTATTTGTATTTGCTTCGGCATTTACTACAAACGCACAACAGGATGACAATAACTATTTTCAATTGTCACCAAGAATTGGTTATGACTTTCCAAGTTATAACAATAACACACCTTTTATAGATTATAATGGTGGAATGGATTTGGGATTATCCTTAGATTATTACTGGAATTGGTTTGGTCTAGGGTTTGATTTTGATTACATCAAAAACCAACCAGAAAGCACCTATCCAACAGACAATCTTTTTTACGCAGGAGGAGGTCAAATTAATAATTTCATTTTGTCAGAAGATGATATTTCTAGAGTCTTCTTCGGTATAGGTCCAAATTTCCAATATCGTAGTCAGTCTAGACGTTTCTCTGCAGAGCTGAATACAAGAGTTGGATTAGCGTCAATAAAAGGAGGAAGAACATTGTTAACAGACGATCCTGCTTCAACACTACTAAACTTTCATTCTGGTTATGACTTATCTAGTGTATTTAGTCTTAAAGGACAATTACGTTTTACGTATTACCTAAACGATAATTTTGGGATTAATGTAGGTGCTTATTATTTAAAACATTTTAATGCTACAGAGCAATTGGATCCAACATTAAATATAGCTGCAGGATACCATCCTTTTAATACGGTTAACGATGTAGACGTAAATTTTAATAGCCTAGATCAAAGTGGTCCAGTGTTAAGAGAAGAACCTTGTGATTGCGATATATCTTCAGTAGGACTATTTGCAGGTGTAACTTTTAAATTTAATAAAAAAGAAAAAGCATCTGTATGCGAAGTATGTGGAGAAGACCACATGCCAAGATGTTGTGCAACCTGTGGTTGTGGTGTAACCATTACAGCTAGAGATAAATACACAGACGAAACATTACCTTTTACAGACGTAGTGTTAACAGACCTAAACGGAAATATTGTACAGTCTGGTATCACTAATGCTTATGGAGTTGTAGTATTTAATGATGTTGCTGAAGCAGATTTAATAGTAAAAGGAAAATTATATGGTGTTAATTTGGAAGAAACAAGTATTACTAAAGATGATTTTAAAGCGTGTAAAAAAGAGGGTAACAGTATTCAAAAGGTTATTAGATATGGTGATTTAAACTTCATCTTAAAAGGAAATGTTGTAGAGTGTAATACAGACAAAGGTATCCAAGGTGTTGACATACTTCTTAAAGATAAAATTAAAGCTGGACAAAAAAATACGTTGTCAGACTTAGATGGTGGATTTATTTTTCATTTAAAACAAGCGTCTACTTATGCTTTAAATGGTAATAAAGATGGCTATTTTTCTAATGAAGTAGAAGTGTCTACATCAGATGTTGATCGTAATAAATCACTGTTTATTGATTTTGAAATGTGTGTGAATCCTTGTGGTCAAGCCATTAAATTAGATAACATTATTTTTAATTTAGATAAATGGGATATTCTTCCTGCAGCAAGACCAGACTTAGATTATGTTGTAAAATTAATGCAAGATAATCCAACTATTAAAGTGGAAATGTCATCGCACACAGACTCTAGAGGTAGTAACCAATACAACCAAGAGTTATCTCAAAAAAGAGCACAATCTACAGTAGATTATTTAATGACTAAAGGTATTACTAGAGACCGTTTAATTGCTCGTGGAGCAGGTGAATCAGAATTATTAAATCGTTGTGCAGATGGCGTGCAATGCTCGGAAAACGAACACACCATTAATCGTAGAACAGAATTTAAAGTTGTGTGTATCAATTAAATCAAAAGCTATAAATCAATGTCAAATTAAGGCAGTATATAAAACAAAAAACTGCCTTAATTTATTAAAAATTATAATTATGAAAACAATATATAAAATGAAAAACAACGATTCAGAATCTAGATTTTTCACATCAATAAAATTAGTAGTAGTAACCGTTTTAGCTTTATTTGCTTCTGCATGTAGTGATGACGAGGCTTGCGATTATACCTCACCAACAGACACCTTTCCATTTTCATGTGACTCTGGTATGGACGTAGCGTTTTTAATAGACTATACAGGTAGTATGGGAGAAGCTATTGAAGGTATTAAAAGTTCAATTTCATCAATAGCAACTAGTATTGTAACAGAGTCTGGTGGTGATTACCGATTGTCGTTATCAGTTTTTGACGAGGTTACTGCAGGTACTACTCCTAGTTACAATACTCAGGTTGGATATACTAATTTACCTGCTGCGCAAAAACAAATTATTACTTCAGGTACAACTACTGCGCAATACTTAACCATGATGGAGCCATTTGCTACTGCAAATCAAACAACTTTTAGCACGCAATTAGCTAATTTAAATAGTGCAAATATGTCATTGGGTTCTGGTAATGGTTTTGCTGAACCTGGAGCATTGTTGTTAGATCAAATTTTAAATAATAATTTCTCAGGATCTTGGAGGACTGGAATTACTAAGCTAGTATTTATAATCACTGATGCACCAGCTGGTGGAGATGATGACATTAATACTGCTATTGATGATGCCTTTTTAAATGGATTGGCCACTCAAGCTAATTTGGATAATGTTCAGTTAGTTTTAGTATCTACATTAGCATCGTCTAATTATGAGCTAGAGCTTATTAATAATAATATTTTAGGAGATAAAATGATTGTCCCTAACTTTAATAATATAGCGGAAAATATTATCACACTTATCGAAAATATTTGCGACGGAAACGAAGAATAATCATTACATAATTTCAATATTAGTCTAACAAACTCAAGACTGTTAATACAAATAGTCTTGAGTTTTATTAAATTTTAAACAATGAAAAATCTATTTACACTACTAATAATGTCAATTATTTTATCATCATGTACAGATGATAATAATGGTTTAACTAAAGCATTAGCTTTACAAAACATTAAAGCTTGCGATGCTGAAAATCCAGTGGAATTTATAAAGGGTATTTTTGTTGGCAATATGACATATCAGAATACTGGAACAAGCCTAACCGAATTAGGTTATATTAAAAAACTAGCTAAAAAAGGAGTGCTAACATTAGATTCTTTGTCTTCTAGTACGCAACACATGTCTAATCATGTCAGAACAAATACGCTTTATAACATCACCATTAATCCACAATACAAACAACATATTACTAAGCAAAATAACAATATTGCTTATGTTAGATTGGTCTCTAGGCAAGTACAAGAAATAACATCAATTACATTAAAAAACGAGGTTAGAGCAGAGGTGATGGCAACTTTTAAAAAGGTAAAAACACCATTTTATGATAAACTGTTTGATAATTCAACTAGCTTAAAACCAAGACAAGACATGTTTACAGAAGCTATTGGTTTTAGTAAGTCAAATAAAGACGGTTGGACAAGCTGTTTTTTAAAAGAAAGCCTATAGTAATAAAAGGTGTTAAAAAGTAAAATGCTAACTTAGTAATCTAGCTATTAATTTAAACCAACAACCAATGAAAAATTTAACTACAAAGTCATTACTAATCATTTGTTTAGTACTAGGATTTTTACTCTTTCAAGAGTGCCAAAAAAACGATAAATCCTATCAAGAACCCACAGGATTAATCTCATTAAAAAAAGCAGAAATGTATGAGAAAAACTATCTTGAAAACCAATATAAATTTATAAACGAAAAATTAAACAAACCATTTGTTGATACCATTGAAGGCGTCGACATGCAGGATAGTGATTATATTAAAGACTCTAGAGCGATTCGTTTTAGTCTTGAAGAATTAGAAAACTACATTAAATATGTCAAAGCTTATACTGATAAACAATATGCAAAAGACGAAATTAGTTTAAGAGTTTATTTTGGAGCCAAAAATGTAAAATTTGAAAAAGACAAGGATAGCGTCATGCGCTCCACCTTATTTTTTATTCCAACGGTTAAAGAAGTTACAAGAAATACAGAAGCACCACATCAAAACATTAACCAGTTAAATCCACTTAACTATGGTAGTGCAGGAGATCCTGATAGTGTAGAGTATAAAACTAAAGGATAATCTAAAATTATGCTTAGCCAAGATATTATATTAAGATTACTAATGTGGTTACCACAAATTGCAGCTTTTGTATTTGCAATAGTAATGTGGCCAAAGTATAAAAATACCACACAACGTAATTTTATATACTTTTTAGGTTTTGTGTTGGTTATTGAGTGTTTTGGCTACTTATTACCTATTTTATATGGTGTTAAAAGAGCCTATGTATATAATACTTATACTATAATATCAGGATTGTTTTTACTTATTTGGTTTAAATCCATTTTACAAACAAAAAGACTGGTCATTGTCTTTATTTCTGTCTTTATTACATCAATTGGTTATTGTCTGTTTTTTCAAGAGTTTGGTGTTTTATGGAAAATCCCCTTAGTCGTTTTAGCAATTGCAATACTAATTTGTAGCACAGTATTTTTTTCTGATTTATTAACCAAAAATGAAGTCGTCAATTTTAAAACCGATCAAAAATTTTGGATTGTTACAGGGTGTTTAGTGTTTTATATTGGCTATTTACCATTAGTATTGTTGCAAAAATATTTTGGGTTGTCAGGTATTTACTATCGTATTCCAATTACTATTAACATCATTTTAATGTATGGATTTATAATAAAAAGCTTTTTATGTCTGAAAAAGAATTAATTTTCATAGCATTATTTTCAGTTGCTTTATTAGTGGTTTTATCACTAATATTTCTGTTTATGACGTTCAATGACCGTAAAAACAAACTCATCCAAGAACAATTAGAAACTAAACTAAACAACCAAAAACGCCAACACGAGCTAGAATTAAATGCGCTTAGAGCACAAATGAATCCACATTTTGTGCACAATTCTCTTAACGCCATTCAATATTATATTCAGTTAAATCAAGTCGAAAAAAGTGAAGATTATCTCTCTAAATTTTCAAAATTAATGCGACAATTTTTTGAGTATTCTCGTAAAGAACGCATTTCGGTGGAACACGAAATATCATTATTAAAAAATTATTTAGAAATTGAAAAGCTTCGATTTGAAGACGATTTTGACTTTCAATTAAATATAGATAAAGCATTGGATACACAAGATTTATTTTTGCCTCCAATGATTTTACAACCTATTGTAGAAAACGCCATTAACCATGGTATCTTTCATAAAAAAGGAAAAGGAGAAGTTAGTATTGACTTTGTAAGCATCAATGATTTTAGTTTTAAAGTTGAAATTACAGATGACGGAATAGGTATTAATAAGTCTAAACTTATGAATGCCAAAAAGAAACAAACGCATACAGAACATTCTAGTTTTGTGTTAGAAGAGCGTTTGACTTTATTAAGGGAAAGTAAGCATTGGGATGTCGCGTTTACAATTCAGGATCGTGCAGATACATCCAACAAAACAGGAACCAAAGTCACCTTGATTTTTAAGGAAGGCTTAAATAAAGAAGATTATGACCATTAAAACCATATTAATAGACGATGAGCGTAAAGCATTAGCTATTCTAAAAAATAAGCTACAACGTTTATGTCCAAATGTCCAAATAATTGCAGAAACACAAAGTCCAAAAGAAGGGATTGCACTAATTAAAAGCCTAAAACCAGACTTGGTGTTTTTAGATATTGCAATGCCAGAATTAAGTGGGTTTGATGTATTAAAGCAATTTGAAAATCCTGATTTTGAAATCATTTTTGCAACAGCTTTTGATAATTATGCTATTGAAGCCATAAAGCATTGCGCTATTGGTTACTTGGTAAAACCTGTTGATAATAAAGATTTGGTAGATGCTGTGGCTAATGCCGAAAACAATATTGGTGATAAATCTGCGCTTCAAAAAAACAAGCAGTTAATTGAAAACTTAGGTGTACAAACGTTTCAAAAAAAGAAAATTATAATTCCGTCTGTGGAAGGCTTAGAGTTTGTTAAAATTGAAAATATAGTGCATTGCGAAGGCGAAGCGGGTTATACTAAAATTCATTTAAAAGATGGTAAGCCATTATTAAGCTCCAATAGTATTGGGCATTTTAATAAATTATTAGAGCATAGCGACTTTTACTTAGTACATAAATCACATCTAATAAACTTAAGTTATATAGAAAAATACCTTAATGAAGGTTATGTAATCTTGACTGGAAATGCAAAAATTCCTGTCTCGCGTAATCGCAGACAGGAATTTTTAGATCAACTTAAAGCCTAAAAATAAATATCTTGAGCTAATCTAAACGTATTGGCATGTGCATTTACTATTGTTTTTATGTCAGGACTGTAACCTCCTCCCATACTACACATAACAGGCAAGTTGTTAGCTTTACAAGTTTCTAAAACAAATTGATCACGCGTTTTACAACCATTTACTGTCAATCCTAGTTTGCCTAATTTATCAGTAGCAATTACATCTACACCACATAAATAATAGATAAAGTCGGGTTGGAAATTTTTAATTAGTTTGGGTAATGTGTCCTGTAAAATAGAAAGATATTCCGTGTCTCCAACATTGTTTTCTAAAGCAATATCCAAATCGCTTTGTTCTTTTTTAAACGGATAATTATGTTTGCCATGCATAGAAAACGTAAAAACAGATGGATCATCCTTAAATATTTCAGCAGTTCCGTTACCTTGATGTACGTCCAGATCTACGATTAAAATACGTTTTGCTAATCCTTTTTTTTGAAGAAATCGCGCACCAATCGCTTGGTCATTTAACATGCAAAAGGCTTCGCCACGATTGGTATATGCATGATGTGTTCCGCCAGCAATATTCATAGCAATGCCATTTTTTATCGCATATTTACTTGCTTTTATGGTACCATCTGCAATCACAATTTCACGTTCAATTAAAACCTCACTCAACGGAAACCCAATTTTACGCGCAGCACGCTGATCCAATGTGATATTCAGCAAATCATAAAAATACTCGGGTTCATGTACTGCTAATATTGGTGCTTCGTTTAGCATTCTATTAGGTTCAAAAAAATTAGCCAAAGTACAAGTGCCTTCATGGATTAATTGTTCAGGAAGCAACTCGTATTTTAACATTGGAAAACGATGTCCTTCAGGCAATGGATGACAATAAATAGGATGGTAAGCTATTTTTAGCATAGGTAGATTAACGGTTCAAGTTTTAAATTTAAGACTAACTCTTTTCATAAAAAAATTATCGAAGTTTTATAATTTAGTATCTTCTTAACAACTTATCCTATACCTTTGTACTTCAAATTAAAGTATAACATGACAAGACTTAACTTTTTAGTTATTTTTCTTTTAATTGGGTTGTCTACCTGCTTCACTTCTGAGGTTAAGGTCGCTGCTGTCGTGCAAAATACTTTTCCACAACATTCAGTTCAAGCCAGTGCAGCCTTACACTCTCAAGGTATAATTGTTGATTCTCAAATTGATCTTACAGTTAACGTACAGCCAGAAGACAACATTACATTTTTTAAGCAACTTGCTGTTGTAAATGCAGTTAGTAAGGAACAACAAGAAAATTTCTTGGTGTATCAAAAAACTAGCAAGTCTATTGATGTTGGACTGTCTAAAACACAAATTATTTACCCTTTTCATTGGTTTACATAAACGCAATTCGTTTTTATTAACTATTGCAACGCTAGTCTTTTATGTAAAGATTTAGTGTTGATTTATTATACATTAAATCAAAATATTAAAACAATGAAAATTTCATTCACACTACTAGCTATTCTAGTATCATTAAGCGTATTCGTGCCTTTTTTTATATTCATCTTTAAAGGTTTAAATAACACTACAAAAACAAAGCATAAAGCAGAAAATTTATTAAAATCCAACGGGTTTAAATACAATTTAAAAGAGGTCTGGAACAATAAATTTATAGGTTTAACCGAAGATAAAAAAGTGCTATCCTACATTGCATTTAAGGAAGATGAAAACCAAGTGTATAATTTTGAGCTGTCTGAAATCAAGTCATGCGAAGTCATTTGTGATTATAAAAAAGACATAGATAAAGTAACAAGATTAAAGTATTTAGATTTAAAAATCTGGTTTTATGCACCTAATAAAGAAGCTGTAATTTTAAACTTTTTTGATACAGATGAAGCCTTTACAGAAGATTATGAAGCACGTCGAATAGAAAACTGGAAAGACATTATTGACAATAACTTAAAGGTTACAGTAAAAGCTAAAATGGCTTCTTAACCTATTAAATTAGTTTTATTAAAAGCATCAATCAAATATAAGATTGATGCTTTTTTTATTTGTGTAGTTTTAATTGTATGCGCTTTCGCGGAACATCTACCTCTAAAACCTTAACAATAATTTGTTGGTGTAAATGGACATGCTCATTGACATCTTTTACAAAACTATCCGATAAGTTAGAGACATGTATTAAACCACTTTCTTTAATTCCGATGTCAACAAAACAACCAAAATTAGTAATATTATTCACTATTCCTGGTAGTAATTGACCAGCAACCAAGTCGTTTATTGTCTTAATGTTTTGATTAAAAGTAAACACTTTAGCTTCTTCTCTAATATCTAATCCTGGTTTTTCAAGTTCTTTGATAATATCTTCTAAGGTTAGTAAACCAACAGTGTCAGTACAATATTTTTTTAAATCTATTTTTTTAAGCAACTCTTGATTACCAATTAAATCATTTAAAGTGACCTTTAAATCTTTGGCCATTTTTTCGACAATATTATAACTTTCAGGATGTACTGCCGAGTCATCTAATGGGTTTTTAGCCTCTCTAATTCTTAAAAAAGCAGCACCTTGTTCAAACGCTTTTCCGCCTAAGCGTGGTACTTTTTTTATATCATTTCGGCTAGTAAAAACACCATGTTCATTCCTATAATTAAAAATGTTTTCTGCTAGCTTTGGGCCAATTCCTGACACATAACTTAGTAAAGATGTACTTGCAGTATTGATATTTACACCAACACTATTTACGCAGTTTTCTACTACAACATCTAGTTCTTTCTGCAGTTTACTTTGGTCCACATCATGTTGATATTGTCCAACACCAATAGATTTAGCATCAATTTTTACTAGTTCGGCTAAAGGGTCTTGCAGGCGTCGTCCAATAGAGACACTTCCTCTAACAGTGACATCATAATTAGGAAACTCGTCTCTTGCAATTTTTGAAGCCGAGTAAATACTTGCTCCAGCTTCGCTAACCACAAAGACTTGAATGTCGTTTTTAAATTTAATTTTTTTAACCAACGCTTCCGTTTCTCTAGAGGCTGTTCCGTTACCAATCGCAATTGCTTCTATTTTATATGCTTCAGTTAAAGTGGATAGTTTTTTAATGGCTCCAATACTATCACTTTTTGGTGGATGCGGATAAATGTTTTCGTTGTGTAATAACGTGCCTTGTGCATCTAAACAAACCACTTTACAACCTGATCTAAATCCAGGATCAATTGCTAACACTCGTTTTTCGCCTAAAGGCGAACCCAATAATAGTTGTTTTAAGTTTTTTGCAAATACCGAAATAGCAGATTCATCTGCCTTCTCTTTCGCTTTTTGTAACGCTTCATTGCTTAGAGATGGAAATAATAGACGCTTGTAAGCGTCGTTAATGGCTAGCTCAATTTGATCTGCGCAGGCGTTTTCACTTTTAATAATACGTCTATCAATATTTTCTAACGTCTTTATTTTATCTATTTCAATTTTAACACGAATAAATCCCTCTTTTTCAGCTCTTAAAATGGCTAATAATCTGTGTGATGGGATACGACTTAAGGCTTCTTCCCACTCAAAGTAGTCTCTAAATTTTTGAGCATTTTCGTCCTCTTTTTTCGTTTTTACCACTTTCGTGGAAATCATAGCATGACGCTCCAATTGGTTACGTAAATTATTACGAATATCTGTACGCTCGTTTATCCACTCAGCAATAATATGTCTTGCACCTTCCAAAGCGTCGTCTATTGTTTTAACCTCGCCTTTTACGTATTTAAATGCTATAGACTCCACATCGTTTGCATTTTGAGACATGATAATTTTCGCTAGAGGTTCTAATCCGTTTTTTCTTGCAGTTTCAGCCTTAGTTTTTCTGCTTTTTTTAAACGGTAAGTATAAATCTTCAAGCGTTGTAAGGTCTAAACAAGCAATGACCTTAGCTTTTAATTCTTCTGTTAATGCGTCTTGTTCTTCAAGTGCTTTTAAGATTGCTGTTTTACGTTTGTCTAAAGCTTCAAATTCATCTTTAAATTTAACGATATCTCCAATTTGAACTTCATCCAAATTACCTGTTGCTTCTTTTCTATATCTGGAAATAAACGGAATAGTTGCGTCTTGATTTAATAAATCAATGGTGTTTTTTACCGATGTTTCAGGAAGTTTTGTTTTGGAAATTATATAGTTTAAAAGCATAAAAAAAGACCTTATTTTTTTTGTAAATAAGGTCTTGTAATATATTTAACTCTGATTAATTTTCCGAGTAAAATCCTAAAGAATTCTAGTTTTCTCCAGATTGCATTTTAGCATCATTAATCATTTTTTCGTTTGGTAAAATGGCTACGTTTACACGTCTGTTTTTTGCTCTACCTTCTGCAGTGGTATTATCGTTGGTTGGTTGTGTTTCTCCAAACCAATTAGTAGTAAATCTGCTGCTGCTTAATCCTTGATTTGTAAGGTAGTTGGTTACAGCATAGGCTCTGTTTTTGGATAGTGTCATGTTGTTTTCTTCACTACCAACACTATCTGTATGACCAACAACTAAGATGTTAGTATCAGGATACTCTTTAAATACAGCTACAAGTTTATTAAGTGTTTCTTGAGAGGCACCATTTACATTATATTTTGCTGTGTCAAAATACACACCACTATTTTCGTCAAATGTTACAACAATACCTTCGTCTACACGCTCCACTGTTGCTCCTGGAATTTCTTCCTCAATTTTTTGTGCTTGTTTATCCATTTTGTTACCAATCAGTATTCCGGCTCCTCCACCAACAACACCACCAATAACAGCACCTAATTCTCCGTTACCACCTTTACCAACATTGTTACCAATTATGGCACCTAAAATGGCTCCACCAGTAGCACCAATGACACCACCTTTTTGTTTGTTATTTGCATTTTTTACACTACTACAATTGGTAAAGCTAAAAGCCATAGCAACTGTTAATGCACTGATAGTTATTTTTTTTAATATAGATTTCATAGTTTTTTATAATTTAGAAAAGTTCATGTTAATTGTAAATGGTTTACCGTCCACAGTAAGGGTTTGTTCCCATCTCATATTAGTGTCTGATAATTGGGCTAACTTTAATCTAAACCCTTGATTGGTTTCACTATTTCCTTTAGCGTCTGTTGGCTTTAAAAGGAAGTTGTATAATCCTGTAGTTTCGTCTATTTCTTGAATAGTAAAATTAAAGTTTCTTTCTCCAGTATTACAGTTTGGAGTGTTTATAGTATAAATACCTGTGTTATTGTTTGGTATAAATTGCCAAGTACTTTGCTCAAAACATTCCTTTGATGCATCGTTTAATAAAGATACATTATATGTTCCTGGTTGATTGTAATTAATGGTGTTTAAAACCCATTGTCCTTTAATGGTTTTTTCTGATTGTCTCACTGTTTTTGAAGATCCACAACTAAATAGTAGACTTAAAAACAAAACGGTTATTATTTGCTTCATGATTGTTTAATTTATTTTATACAAAGGTGCAACACTAATGCTAATGTTGTATTACAAGATTATTATCTTGGGTTATATAATTACCATTTTTAAAATAATAATTAATAAGGTAGGAATAATGTATGTTTGCGTGTAGACGTATTAATTATCAAAAGTTGTAAGCGTGTATTCTCCAGTTTTTTTATTGTAGTTTCCTAATAAGTAACTAGATTGGTACCTAAATAACGTTTGTAAGTGTGCGTTGTTATAATTTGTATTAGCGTCTTGAAAGGTTTTGATTTGGTCAAATTGATTTAAAGGAATCTCACCTGTTTTATGATTTAAATCGTTGTCAAATAAACAGCTTATTCTAGTAGATTTGGTTCGTGTATAGCTATTAAAGTTGTCTATTAATAATCCATAAGCAACCACACCAAACACACCAAAATTTACCATAGCCAAACCACCTCTGTCTATTTCTACACTAGCTCCTAATGTTATAATTAAGTCCTCATTTTTTGAATAAGCAGTAATACCTATTTTAGACTGTGTTATTTTTCTTAAAAATTTAGAGGTCTTTTCCAGTTCTCTGTAGTTATCAAATGCACCACCTTCTTGAATTATTGGTGTGTTTTTAAACGTAATTTCTTCTTTATCGTTAATATTAAACGTTTTTATTAGTTCAAAATCATCTAAATTATAGGCACTAAAACTTAAGTGGTCTAATGTTGAATAAATGGTTAGTAGTTTATCTTTATGAATAAATGAATTTGAATTTGCTCCATAATGATTATCAGTATAACCTGTATTGATAATGCTATTAAAGGTATAAGAGTTACCATTTAAATCTAAACTAATAACGTAAGTATACTTGTTAAAAAGATTATTGGTAATTGTAAGTTTATTATTGTCTACATATAATTTGGTAAACGCATTAGTTTGTTCTAAACTATTAGGTACTTCACTATTAATAACCTCTATAGTTGCGTAGTTAGGGTTGCCAAATAACAAAGGATATAAAGGGTAATCTCTGTCTATGTTGTTAACTATTGCTTGCGATGATAAGTCATAGTTAGTAGTCTTGATAAGACCTTTATTAGTTAATGTTCTAGAAATTAAAACATCTTCTTTCTTACTAACAGATAAAATATGAAGCTTATTTTTTAGGACTAAAAATTCGACTAGTTTTTCTTTTTTAAATTCAATATTTAAATCCTCAGTGATATTAAAATTTCCAGTTTTAAAATTAAGTGAAACAGAACTAAAGTGAGATTTGTTATTATTACTAAAAAATAACGTATAAGTCTCTTGGTTATATATGGCACCAATTAAAACCTTACCCTTTTTAGGAATAATTACATTGTTTATACTACCTATTAATTTTTTGTCTTGACCATACAGTTTACCAAATACCACTTTTCTGTTAGTAAAAAACATGGCGATTTGGTTATTGTCTTCATTAACTACAGGAATGACATCCTTAGGGTATAATTGTTTTGTTTCTTCTTCAATATTAAATCCAACCCATTCTTCTTGAGCAAAAGTTAAGGTGCTTAAAATACATGTAAATAATAATAAAACGTGTTTCATAAAATGCTTAGTTAGTATAAACAGTACTTTAGTTATTTTAAAATTGACTTTAATTATGTTGTGTAAACGATTAACTTATGTGTAATCCGTTGCTAACATTAGCATCATCGGGATTAACAAATACTAATTTACCTGCTGCATTTTCAGTCATTAAAATCATGCCTTGACTTTCCACACCACGTAATGCTCTAGGTGCTAAATTGACTAAAACAGTGACTTTTTTACCAATCACTTCTTCTGCAGTAAAGCTTTCTGCAATACCAGATACAATTGTACGAACATCAATACCTGTGTCCACTTTTAAAACTAAAAGCTTTTTGGCTTTAGGCATTTTGTGGGCTTCTAAAATCGTTCCTACACGAATGTCTAATTTGGTAAAGTCATCAAATGTAATTTCATCCTTTTGAGGCTCTACTACTTTATTAGCAGCTTCATTAGCTTTTTTGCTAGCTTCAAGTTTGTCTAATTGCTTTTGGATTGTATCATCTTCTATTTTACTAAACAACAACTCACCTTTACCTATTTGGTGTGCAGCAGGAAGTAATACGTCTTTAGAAGCAATATCAGTCCAAGCATTTGTAGTTGTATTAAGCATTGTTTTTAACTTGGCAGATGTAAATGGTAAAAACGGTTCTGATAGTGTAGCTAATGCACTTGCTATTTGTAAAGCTACATACATAATTGTTTTAGTTCTAGCTTCGTCTGTTTTTACTAATTTCCAAGGTTCTTCGTCTGCTAAATATTTGTTTCCAAGTCTTGCTAAGTTCATTAACTCTTGACCAGCTTCTCTAAAGCGGTAACGTTCTATAGAGCTTTCAATAACTGCAGGATATGCTTTTACCGTTGCTAAAGTTTCTTTGTCAATTGTAGAAAAATCTGAAGGTGTAGGTACCACACCTTGGTAGTATTTATTTGTTAAAACAACTACGCGATTGATAAAGTTTCCGAAGATTGCTACCAACTCGTTGTTGTTTCTTGCTTGAAAATCTTTCCAAGTAAAATCGTTGTCTTTGCTTTCTGGAGCATTTGCTGTTAAGGCATAACGTAAAACGTCCTGTTGGTTAGGAAAATCTTGTAAATATTCTGGTAACCAAACAGCCCAATTTTTAGAGGTGGATAGTTTATTACCTTCAAGATTTAAAAACTCATTAGCAGGTACATTATCAGGTAAAATATAGCTGCCCTCTGCTTTAAGCATAGCAGGAAATATTATACAATGAAACACAATATTGTCCTTACCTATAAAGTGTACAAGTTTTGTGTCTTTATCCTTCCAGTAAGGTTCCCAATCTTTACCTTCTCTTGCAGCCCATTCTTTAGTAGATGATATGTAACCAATAGGCGCATCAAACCAAACGTAAAGTACTTTTCCTTCTCCTCCAGGAACCGGAACAGGAATTCCCCAATCTAAATCTCTAGTTACAGCACGTGGTCTTAACCCATCGTCAATCCAAGATTTAACTTGACCATAAACGTTAGGTTTCCAGTCTTTTTTGTGACCTTCTAGGATCCATTCGCGTAAAAACGCTTCATGCTTATTTAAAGGTAAAAACCAATGTTTTGTTTCTTTTAAAGTTGGGACATTGCCAGTAATTGCAGATTTAGGATTAATTAAATCCATAGCATTGTGTGACGTTCCGCATTTTTCGCATTGGTCACCATAACTTTCCTCATTACCACATTTTGGACACGTACCTATTACAAAACGATCTGCTAAAAATTGGTTAGCTTCTGCGTCGTATAATTGTTCTGACACTTCTTCAACAAATTCATTTTTGTCATACAAAGTCTTAAAAAACTCTGAAGCAGTATCATGATGTATTTTTGCTGAAGTACGTGAGTAATTATCAAATGTAATTCCAAAGTCTTCAAAAGAATCTTTTATAATTTTATGATATCTATCTACAATTTCTTGAGGTGAAACCCCTTCTTTTTTTGCTTTAATAGTAATTGGCACGCCATGCTCATCACTACCACAAATAAAGGCTACATCGTTACCAGTTAATCTTTTATATCTAGCGTAAATATCTGCAGGCACATAAACACCTGCTAAATGTCCAATGTGTATTGGTCCATTAGTGTAAGGTAGTGCTGCAGTAATTGTATATCTTTTTGACATCTTTGTTATCTTTTGAAGGTGTAAAAATACGCAATTTGATAGCCATTTAGAAAAAAAATGTAATTTTACATTATGTCAAAAAAGAGAATATTATTGTTTGTGTGTTGTGCTGTTTTTTTCTTAGGAAATACTATAGGATTTGCGCAAAATAAAACCGAAATTAAATTGATACAACCACCTTATTTAAAAGCAGGAGACACTGTTGCTATTGTTGCACCTTCTGGTGTTTTAAAAAATAGATTTGATGAAGTAAATCGTGCAAAGCAACTTTTGGAAAGTTGGAACTTACATGTCGTTATTGGTAAACATGTTTTTAATCAAGCTAACCATTTTGCTGGCACAGATGAAGAGCGTTGCGAAGATTTTCAATTGGCTTTAGATGATCCTAAAATTAAGGCTATTTGGTCTGCTCGTGGTGGTTACGGAACCGTTAGGATTTTGGATAGCTTAGATTATACCAAATTTTTAAAGCAACCTAAATGGGTTATTGGTTACAGTGATATTACTGCTTTACATAACCAAATACATAACTTAGGTGTGCAATCACTACATGCTATTATGGGAGTAAGCTTACCAGAAAACTTGGAGGACATTGCAGATAGTATAGCAACTTTTAAAAACACGCTTTTTGGCCAACCATTACGTTATGCTTTAAAAGGGTCAAAATATAATAAACCAGGAGATGCAAATGGTGTTTTAGTTGGTGGTAATTTAACTATTTTGCATACAATGTTAGGCTCTAAAGAGAGTATAGATACAGATGGTAAAATTTTATTTATTGAAGAAATAGGAGAGTACAAGTACCATATAGATCGTATGTTGCAAAGTTTAAAACGTGCTGGCTATTTTGACAACTGTAAAGGTGTTATAGTTGGTGATATGAGTAAAATGCGAAAAAACACTACACTTTGGGGCACTTCAATCGAGCAATTAATTATTGATGCGTTGTCTGATTATAATTTTCCTATTGCGTTTAATATGCCTGCAGGACATGAAAAAGATAACAGAGCTTTAATTTTAGGTCGTCAAGTAATATTAAAAGTAGATAAAAGCAAATCGACTTTAATTTTTGAAGAGTAATGGCTAATCATAATGAACTTGGTAAAAAAGGAGAGCAATTAGCTGTAGATTTTTTAATTGAAAACAAATACGATATTATTGAACGAAACTATCGTTTTGATAAAGCTGAAGTTGATATTATTGCTCAAAAAGCTGATGTTTTAGCAATAATTGAAGTCAAAACAAGATCTACTGATACCTTTGGTAACCCTCAAGACTTTGTAAAACCAAAACAAATCCAACGCTTGGTAAAAGCAGTAGATGAATATGTCACGTTAAATGGGTTAGATGTTGAGGTTAGGTTTGATATTATTGCGATAGTCAAGCAAAACAATCAATTTAATATCAGGCATTTAGAAAATGCCTTTTATCATTTTTAATTTATCGTGATTATCGCAATAAGAGTAACCTAATAAAAACAAGACTTTGTTTTTTAGCCTTTTTAATTGCCTATTCTTCTTTTTTAGATTGTGGTAATGTTTTAAAATATGCTTCAAAAGCCTTAAAATCATAAGGTTTTTTGATTATTTTTTTATCACTATCTAGTACAAAATAACTTGGTGTAGACTTAACATTATAGTTGTTGCCAATCTCATTATCCCATTTGCCTTCTCCAAAAACATGATAAAACTCAGGGTAATCATAAGTCATATCTTTCCATCTGTAACGGTCTTCGTCTAATGCTATAGCAATTACTTTTATTTGCTTATTATCTAAAGTTTTTACATACTTGTGTAGTTCAGGAATCTCTTCTAAACAGTGAGAGCATGTTGTGCTCCAAAACACGATTAGGTAATTATTAGACTCATCTAATTGATGTAGGTTTTTTACAGTAGCCTCTCCTTCTTCATCATATATAACTATTTCAAAGTCCTGTCCAATATTGCCAACAGATGCATTTTTAAAATAGGTTAAATCTTCTATTAATGGTGTGTCATTTTCCGCTTTAGCTAAAGCTAATAAATGAGTATCTGTAATATGGTTGGCAACAGGCTCAACTTCTTCTACAGCAAATTGATTCCATAAAATCTCTAACATTATTTTTTTAATCTTAGGATTATTTCCAATAGCTTTTACAACCGTATCTATGTTGCTATTATAAGATGTGATTTGATTTTCGCTATCACTAAAATTGAATACATAATTTAAGGTTGCTTCAATTAAAAAGTTTGAATTTTGAAGTACTGGATTTCCAAAATTTATATGTTTAAAGTAGTTGTCTTTTGCGTTTTTAGTAAACGTTTTGGCGTCAATTAAATTTTCAGGAATATAAGGTTGACTTGCAGTTATAAAGTTTAGTACTAATTTACCTTCCGATGCCTTTTCAAACTCTGACTGCGTTGTTTTTAAGATGTCAATAATGTTTTTAAAATCTTTTTCTTTTTTACCTCCAGAAGAATAAAATGCGTTTAAGCTCTGACCAATCATAGACATACTATTGTTGTAAGAAATCCAAAGTTTATTTTCTTCAGAGGACACAAACTCTAGGCCTTTTTCTAAATCAAAAGTAAGCTCGATATCTTCGTTGTTATATAAAAAATCAAAATTATACTGATCTTGTGGTTGTGCATAAACAATACGATAGGTGCCAGGAGCTTGTGTTTTTTTAAGATTAAAAACAAAGCTTCCGTCTGCTGCAATATCTGCATTATCTACAAAAATTGAAGTGTCTGCAGTGACTTGATATAAAAATGCGAATTTAAATTGATCAGCAGGAGTAAAGGTGCCTTTAATTGTGTTTTGTGCCACTAAAAAGGTTGGCAATATGGTAAATAAAAACAGTATTTTTTTATACATTTTTTTGTGATTTTCTATTATAATTTCAAAAACTATTCCAATATTGGTTGTAAGGCAATTAAAGCTTTTTTAACCGTTTTTATGTTGTCAAAGGTAAGTAATAAACGTAAGCCATTTCTGGTTTGTTTTTCTTTCATTTTACAAGATTGCGCGTGTGTTTGCACATACTGTAATAGCTTTGTAAAATTAGGACTTTGATAAAAACTGCTTTTTTGATCATTAATAAAATAACAAATTAGCTTGCCTTGTTTCATTATTACTTTTTCAATACCTAGTTTAGTAGCTATCCATTTGATGCGTACGCTATTAATCAAGTCAACAACTTGTGTTGGTAGCTCTCCAAAACGATCAATAAGTTGTGTTTCAAACTCTGCTAATTCAGCTTCGGTTTTAAAGTTGTTTAATTGGGTGTAAAGACTTAATCTTTCAGCAATATTATTAACATAGTCGTCAGGGAATAAAAGTTCCATGTCTGTGTCAATAGTAATATCTTTAACGTATTCTTTGTTTTCTAATGGCTCGTTATAAAGTTCTTTAAACTCATTTTCTTTAAGCTCTTCAATTGCTTCATTGAGGATTTTTTGATAGGTGTCAAAACCAATTTCATTTATAAATCCGCTTTGTTCACCTCCTAATAAATCTCCTGCTCCTCTGATTTCTAGATCTTTCATAGCAATATTAAAACCACTACCTAACTCAGTAAACTGCTCTAAGGCTTGGATACGCTTTCTGGCATCGTCTGTCATTGCAGAGTATTCTGGAGTTATAAAATAACAAAAGGCTTTTTTATTACTACGTCCAACACGTCCACGCATTTGATGCAGATCACTTAGTCCAAAATTATTTGCATTGTTAATAAAAATAGTATTGGCATTTGGTACATCCAAACCGCTTTCAATAATTGTTGTACTTACAAGCACGTCAAATTCGCCATCCATAAAACCAAGCATCAAGCTTTCTAGTTTTTTGCCTTCTAGTTGACCATGACCAATACCTATTTTAGCATCAGGAACCAAGCGTTGAATCATACCAGCAACCTCTTTAATATTCTCAATACGATTATGAATAAAAAAGATTTGTCCACCACGTTCTATCTCGTAACTTACTGCATCTCTAATAGCTTCTTCTGTAAATCTTATAACATTACTTTCTATTGGGTAACGGTTTGGTGGAGGTGTGGTAATGACAGATAAGTCTCTTGCAGCCATTAAGCTAAATTGTAATGTTCTAGGTATTGGAGTTGCAGTAAGTGTTAATACGTCTACGTTATCTTTTAATGTTTTTAGTTTTTCTTTTACAGCAACACCAAATTTTTGCTCTTCGTCTACAATAAGTAACCCTAAGTCCTTAAACTTAACATTTTTACTAGCAAGTTGGTGTGTGCCTACTATAATATCGACATGACCTTTTTCTAATTTTTCTAAGGTTTCTTTTTTTTGTTTTGCAGTTCTAAAACGGTTAACATAATCTACTGTAACAGGAAAATCTTTTAGACGCTCTGTAAATGTTTTATGATGCTGAAAGGCTAATACTGTTGTTGGCACTAAAACTGCTACTTGTTTACCATTATCTACTGCTTTAAAAGCTGCTCGTATGGCTACTTCGGTTTTACCAAAACCAACATCTCCACATATTAAACGGTCCATAGGACGCTCGCTTTCCATGTCTGCTTTTATATCTGCAGTTGCAGTGATTTGATCTGGTGTATCTTCGTATAAAAAAGAAGCTTCTAGCTCGTGTTGTAAATAGCTGTCAGGTTTGTATTGATATCCTTTTTCTAGCTTACGTTTTGCATATAATTTTATTAGGTTGAAAGCAACGTGCTTAACCCTAGATTTAGTTTTTTCTTTAAGAACTTTCCAGGCTTTACTTCCTAATTTGTATACTTTAGGAGGTTTGCCATCTTTACCATTAAACTTGGTTATTTTATGTAGAGAGTGAATACTTAGGTACAAGACATCACGCTCTCCATACACTAGTTTAATAGCTTCTTGTTTTTTACCTTCGACATCAATTTTTTGAAGTCCTCCAAATTTTCCTATTCCATGATCAATGTGTGTAACATAATCACCAATGTCAAGATTAGTTAACTCTTTTAAGGTTATGGCTTGCTTTTTAGCATATCCATTTTTAAGATGAAATTTATGATAACGTTCAAAAATCTGGTGATCTGTATATACGACTATTTTAAGGTCGTGATCTATAAATCCTTGGTACAGTGATTGGGTAATAGTTTGGTAATGGACGTCTTGCTCAACATCGTCAAAAATATCATGAAAACGTTTTGCTTGTTGCTCACTGACACAAGCTATATAGTTTGTGTAATCGTTATTATGATTACTATTTAGGTTATCTATTAATAAGTTAAATTGTTTATTAAAAGTGGGTTGTGGTGACGTGTTATGTTGTATGACTTCTGTTGCGCTAAAGATAGAATCACTTCCAAATTCTACAAGACTAAAATCTAATAGTTGTTTTTTTAGTTCGGCAGCATTGCAAAATAATTCTAATGGTTCTGCGTGTTTGATGTCTTTATTTAATTTAACAAAAGCTGCAATTGCTTTGTCAAAAAAGTCGTCCACACGATCAAAGGTTAAGTCAAAATTTTTGCCAAAAACGACTGTTTTTTGTGCAATGTATTTTAAAAAACTTTGTCTGGACTCATCCATTAATTTATTAGCCACATTTGGTATGATGCTAATTTTTTTAATTTGCTCTGTGGATAATTGGGTCTCTACATCAAAGGTCCTGATACTATCTACTTCGTCTCCAAAAAACTCGATTCGGTAGGGTTCGTCATGACTAAATGAAAATACATCTACAATACCACCACGTACTGAAAACTCACCAGGTTCTGTTACAAAATCGACGCGTTTAAATTTGTATTCAAATAGGACTTCGTTTACAAAGTCTATTGATAGGCTATCATTAACGGTTATTTTAAGTGTATTACGCTCTAGCTCTTTTCTGGTAACTACTTTTTCAAAAAGTGCGTCAGGATAAGTAACAATTATAGCTGGTTTTTTACGTGAGTTGATACGATTTAAAACTTCTGCACGTAATAGGACGTTTGCGTTATCGGTTTCTTCTATTTGATAGGGTCTACGATAGCTTCCTGGATAAAATAGGACGTCTGTTTTGTTAATGAGTTGTTCTAGATCGTTTAAGTAAAAAGCAGCTTCTTCTTTGTCATTAAATATAAGTAAAAAAGGGAGCTGTGTTTGTTTAAAAGATTGTGCTACAACGTAGGATAGTGATGAGCCTACAAGCCCTTTTAAATGTGTTTTACTTTGGGTTTGGGCAATAGCAGTTTGCAGTTTTTGCAATTGCAAAGACTGTAAATAGGTTTGCGAGATTAAGGTTTTACTCACTATAACTTTAGTTTGTGCAAATATAAGCAATGCATAAATTATTAGCTTTTAGATTTACAAAATTTAACTTTTTAGAAATGTCCATAGGTAGATGCGTTAAGGATGGAGTGGTTTGTCTGAGCTCCTCGCAGAGAGCGAGCCACGAGAGCCTGGTTTTTTACACCAATTAAAGGGTGTAAAATAAACGCCCAAAAAAATAAAAACTTTTAATTTTAAAAGGTGTAGGGTTTGACTATATTTGTACTCTAAAAATTAAACAAAAAAGTATGTCATTTTCAGATTTATTCGATAGTGGATTTAAAAAGCGTAATGAGGATCATTTTGCTGCAATAGTACGTGTAGCAATGAGTGATGGTGTGATTAGTGATGCTGAAAAAGCGTTTTTAGACCGTTTAGCACGTAATTTAGATATTAGTGAAAGCGAGTATAAGCAGATATTAATAGATTATAAAGAGCACCCAATTAATCCTCCAACATCTTATGAGCAACGTTTAGAGCGTTTATACGATTTGTCAAGAATGGTTTGGGCTGATCATATTGAAGGGCCTAAACAAACTGCTATTTTGGAGCGTTTATGTGTTGGTTTAGGTTTTAAATCTAGCAATGCTAAATATGTTACACACAAGGCTTTAGAGTTAGTACATGAAGGTGTTGACTTGGATACTTTTGCTGAAGAAATTAAAACCATGAACAGATAACAACCTATCTGATTACTATATAAAAAAAGCGAACTGAAAAGTTCGCTTTTTTTTTATTTTAAATATTCTTCTATTTTTGAAACTAAGGTGTTTTCGTCAAATGGTTTTTGAATGACATCATTAATTCCTGCTTTTTTGTAGCGCTTTAAATCGTCTTTCATAACACGAGCAGTTAGTGCTATTACCGGAATTTTTTTATGTTCACGCTCTGGCATTTTTCTTATTAGCTTGGTGATTTCGTCTCCATAACTATTAGGTAGTTTAATATCCATTAGTATTAAATCAAACTCAGAGTTTTCTATTCTAGGAATAACGTCTTCTCCTTTTGTTACTATGTCTAAAAAGTAATTACCTCTAGAGGCTAATATTTTTAATATTGATAGTTGTGTGATTTCAGAATCTTCTACCAATAAAATGCTGAATTTTCTATTGGATTTAGGTGGTGTAAGGACGTCTTTCTTTTTAGACTTTAGGACTTGGTTTTTGTCCAAAATGAAATTTATGTTAGTAGAAAATGTGCTGCCTTCTCCTACTGTAGAGTCCACACTTATTTTACTATGTGTTAAGCTTACTAGATGCTTTGCAATTGCTAATCCTAATCCTGCACCTTTATAGGCATGAGAGTTGTTAAGTTGTGTAAAGCTAGTAAATATATCTTCTAACTTATCTTCTGGGATACCTATTCCTGTATCTTTTACCTGGAAGTGTATGCTTGCTTTCTGAGCTCGGATTTGATTTAATGAAGCGTTAAATGTTACTGTGCCTTCTTCTGTAAATTTTATTGCATTTTCTAGAAGATTGCTTAGTACTTGTCTTAATCTTAAAGCGTCACCACCAACTATCTCTGGTAAGTTGTCATTAAAATTAGTGATTAACTCTAATCCTTTTTGTTGTGCTTTAATTGCAAATACACTTTGTATGTCTTCTAGTAATTGTTTAATATTAAAAGGACTAATTACTAGATCTAATTTACCTGCTTCAATTTTAGAGATGTCTAAAATATCTTCAATTAGCTGTTTTAAATAGGTCGATGATGAGTCTATTACCCTTAAATAATTTAATTGTTCATCATTTAAATGTGTCTTTTTTAATATGTCAGAGAAGGTAAGGATACCTGTTAATGGGTCTCTTAACTCATGACTAAAATTTGCAATAAAGGCATTTTTAAAAGCTTCTTTTTCTTGTAGGTACTCATTTTTTAACTCTAATATTTGAGAATTAATTACCGACTCATTTCTAACCTGAGCTGTGGTTTGGTAATTGTCATAATGTGTAGTTAAATCTAGAATTGCTACTAAAGGTGGTTGTTTACCGTCAAAAGTTTTTACAATAATGTCTGTTATTATTGTCTGGTTTTCTGGATTTGTTAAGTGAATACAAGAAAATATATGTCTTTTATTAGGCTCTAATAAAGCGCTATGTACACTTTCAAAAAAAGGATGGATGTCTGAAAGGTTTTTTCCAACTACATCAGGAAAAATAACATTGTCAGACTCTAGTATATTACCATCTAGATCAACAACAATATATTGATTTACTGATTGCGAGTACTCTTTTTTATATTGTTCTAGCATTATTTTTTTGCTTCTTTAATTACAGCTTCGGCTAAATTAGTAAAAACATCATCAACGTTAGTACCAGATTTGGCGCTTGTATAAAAATCGACAAAGCGTCCAAAAACGTCTTTATTCTGTTTAATAAAATCGTTAGTAACTAAATCTTTTTTATTCCCAATAATTTTTAGTGGTATGTTAGGATAACGATCTTTTATGTAATCTAAATCATTCTCTAAGCTTTGGTAAGTAGCAGGTCTAGTCATGTCAAAAACATATAAAAAACCATTGGTACCTATAAGATATGAAGGTCTGGTATTAGTGATATCATCGTTACCCTCTAAGTCCCAAATTACAAGCGTAATGTCGTCATTTGATTTAGGTAACGTGACTTCCTTTTTTAATATGTGTACACCAATAGTTACTTTATAGTCTTCGGTAAATGTGTTTTCTACAAATCGTCTGATTAAAGATGATTTACCAACACCAAAGTGTCCTATTAAAACTATTTTTTTAGATATTTTCATTGTCAAAGTAATCTTTTAGTTTAGTGTTAAAAATATCACTGTTTTCTAAATCTGTTTTATTAATTATGTTTTGTGCAAAATCTAGAAGTTTGTCTTCTAGCTTGCTTCTAAACGTTGCTGTAAAAGCTCCCGAAATTACAACAGCAATATAATAATTAGAAAAATTTTGGAGATGAATATGGTAGTTTTCATATTCGATATATTCTAAATTTTGAATTTGAGTTGTAAAGGCATCTTGCGCAAAACTTTTTATAGCTGTTAACATACCAGCAACCGTGTCTTGGTCTATTCCTTCGGTTTTGGAGTACTCTGATACAATTAGTCCAGAGCCACTTTCAATAACCATTATTTGCTCTATTTTAGATTTAAATTGATCATGGATAATCATATCTCCTTGTGATACTCCTGATTTTTTTGATCTAAATTTCCTTTTAATAGAAGCCCAAGAAAAGGTGTTGTTTAAGCTTTTATTTATGTTTTCAGAGAGGATTTGTATCTCTTTTTGAACATATTTTTTAATCATTTTACCCATAATTGGATATAAGGCTTCAACTACTGCGTCTTGAGAGTTTTTAATTTCTTCTTGTAACGTTTGTGTTATTGTTGGACCTAAAGTTTTTGGCATTTCCTTGATAAACGCTTCTAGTTTGTCTTCTAAAATAGGGTCTATATGCTTAGATAAATTATTTTGCTTGTTAATTAGGTCTTCAAGCTTTTTAAGTTTTACTTCTATGGATGAGGCATACTCATGCTCATCTTTAAGTAAGATGTCCTTAAGGATTTTTAATTTATCTTCTTGGTTCATGCGCAAGTCAATTTGTTATTGACTTATTTTTTCGCCTAATTTGGTAAAAAGTTCGCCTAAAAGTTTGCGATCAACTTTTTTCTCGTTTAAATCGTCTATTTTATCTTCTAAATTGTTTTCTAGCTCTGTAATTCTAATATTAATATCAGTGCTAAGATTGTCAATGTTTTGAAGTAATTCAGACTTGACTTCGTCCATTAAGACTTCTAACTCTTTCTTTTTAGTAAGAATGTCCTTTTTTAGTGTTTCAAACTCACTATCGTAAGCTTGCATGTTTTCACCAAAAATAAGCTGCTTAATTGCATCTATTTTTGAAGTTGCTTCAGAAGATGCTTGCATGTTGTCTTCTTTGATTTTGTCTGTATTTGCCATCAGGATAATTTATGTCTCAAAAATAACAAAAAAATGAACACTTTGTTAATTAATCAGCGTTTTGCATGAATTCTTCAGCTTTAAGTACCATATTTTTGCTTCCGCAGAAAAAAGGAACGCGCTGGTGTAACTCTGTTGGTTCTATATCCATGATTCTTTTGTAACCATTACTTGCTTTACCATTAGCTTGTTCTGCTAAAAAAGCCATAGGATTACATTCATACAATAATCTTAATTTACCGTCTTCGTTTTTAGAACTTTTAGGGTACATATAAATACCACCTTTTATCATATTTCTGTGAAAATCAGACACTAAAGACCCAATATATCTAGAGGTGTATGGTCTATCTCCTTCTTCCATTTGGCAGTATTTGATGTAGTTTTTTACGCCTTGTGGAAAATGTGTGTAGTTACCCTCGTTTACAGAGTAAATGTTTCCATCTTCCGGAAATTGCATCTCTGGATGTGATAAATAAAATGTTCCAATAGCAGGATTTAATGTAAACCCATTAACACCATGACCAGTTGTATATACTAGCATTGTAGATGTACCGTAAACTACATAACCAGCAGCTACTTGTTGATTTCCTGGTTGTAAAAAATCTTCAATAGTCACAGGTGTTCCTACTGGTGTAACACGTCTGTAAACAGAGAATATAGTTCCAACAGAGACGTTAACATCAATATTTGAAGACCCATCTAAGGGATCTATTAATACAATATATTTGTTTTGATTGTTGTCATCTTGACTATTAATGCTTATAAAATCGTCTTCTTCTTCACTAGCAATACCACAGACAATATTACGATTGGTTAGGGTTTGGATAAATTTATCATTAGCATAAACGTCTAGTTTTTGTTGATCCTCACCTTGTATGTTTGTGTCTCCTGCAGCACCAATAATATCAACTAATCCAGCTTTATTAACTTCATGATTAACAACCTTGGCAGCAAGACGTATAGAGTTTATTAAACGTGATAGCTCTCCAGAAGTATATTTAAACGAAGCTTGGTTTTCAATAATAAATTCTCCTAGCGTTTGATTTTTTTTAGACATGTGTTTAGATGTAGTTGTTTGCACAAATATCGTATTTTTTAGCAATTATAACGTTGTAGTTGTCCATAATTTGGTTTAGTAAACATTCTTAAACTATATTTGATTAAATTAAATATTTATGGAGTTTACTATTCGTTTTGCCGAAAAAAGAGATGTTTCGGCTATGCTTGACTTGATAAAAACACTAGCTGTTTTTGAAAAACAACCAGAAGCTGTTATAGTTACAGAAGCAGATTTATTGGAACAAGGATTTGGGAAACAACCATTATTTACATGCTTTGTAGCAGAAAAAGATGAAGAAATTGTTGCTATGGCTTTAATATATCTACGTTTTTCAACGTGGAAAGGTAAGACCGTACATTTAGAAGATTTAATTGTAAAAGAAAAATATAGAGGAGAAGGTTTAGGGACTTTACTTCTTGACGAGGTTATCAAATACGGTTATAGTTTAGGTGTAAAACGCATTTGTTGGGAAGTTTTAGATTGGAATGAACCTGCAATAAAATTTTACGAGAGCAAAGGTGCTACCTTGTTAAAGGATTGGTTTTTAGTTCAAATGGATCAAACAAGTATTGAAAACTACATCGAAAAACTATAAATGAGAGTATTTAAATTTGGAGGTGCATCTGTTAAGGATGCCAATGGTGTTAAAAATCTAATTTCGGTTTTAGATCAAGTTGGACATGATAATACATTAATTATTGTGTCTGCAATGGGTAAAACCACTAATGCTTTAGAGCAGGTTATAGGTAACTATTTTGACAATAAACCAGAGTTGCAAAATGCTATACAAGCAGTTGTGACCTATCATAACGATATTATATTAGCGCTTTTTGAAAATAAAAATCATCCTGTTTTTGAGAGTGTTAAATCACTGTTTGAAGAGCTTAATACTTTTTTAAAAACTAATAAATCTCCTGATTATAATTTTGTTTACGATCAAGTGATTGGTTTTGGAGAGTTGGTGTCAACCACCATAATAAGCCATTTTTTAAAATTAAAAGGCTTTGACAATAACTGGATTGATGTTAGACAATTAATCAAAACAGATGATTATTACAGACGTGCAAATGTAAATTGGGATTTAACGCAGCAGTTAATTACTAAGCATGTAGATAATGCAATGTTAAATATAACCCAAGGGTTTATTGGAAGTGATAAAAACAACTTTACAACAACCTTAGGTCGTGAAGGAAGCGATTATACTGCAGCAATCATAGCCTATTGTTTAAGTGCAGATAGCGTAACAATATGGAAAGATGTTCCTGGTGTTTTAAATGCAGATCCTAGACACTTTAAAAATGCACAATTATTAAACTCAATATCCTATACAGAAGCTATTGAGCTGGCTTTTTATGGAGCCTCAGTAATACACCCTAAAACATTACAACCACTGCAGCGTAAGGAAATTCCGTTGCACGTTAAATCGTTTTTACAACCACAAGCAAATGGTACAATAGTTAGTAAAATTAAAGGCATTGAACCTAAAGTACCTTGTTTTATAGTAAAACAAAATCAAGTCTTATTATCCTTGTCTACATTGGACTTTTCCTATATTGTTGAAGATAATATTAGCGAGATTTTTAATTTATTATCAAAATATAAAATGAAAGTAGATGTTATTCAAAACTCTGCGATTAGTTTTTCTGTTTGTTTTGACAATAATTACAATAATTTAGAACCTTTATTGTTACATTTAAAAGCTAAATTTAAAGTGACATGTAATGATAACGTATCTTTGTACACGATTAGGCATTACAATCAAAAAGCAATTTCCGATTTAGAAGCCGGAAAAACAGTTTTATTAAAACAAATGTTTCAAGAAACACTACAAATAGTAACTAAATAAATCTATTGATTACATTTGTAAACTCTAATATGAATAAAATTAAATGGGATTAGTCACTGCAAAAGAAGTTTCAAAAGCTATAAAACTTGATAAATACGGGTTTTTAGGGACTTTTGTTGGTTGGTTATTAATGAAAGTTTTAAAGATATCTACTTTAAATAAAATCTATAATCGTAATAAACATTTATCACATTTAGAATTTTTAAACGGAATTTTAGATGAGTTTCAAATTAAATTTGAAATTCCTGAAGAAGATTTAAAACGTTTACCAAAAGATGGCGCATACATTACAGTATCTAATCATCCTTTAGGTGGAATTGATGGCATATTACTTTTAAAATTAATGCTAGAGCAACGCGAAGATTTTAAAATAATTGCTAACTTTTTACTTCATCGTATAGAACCGATGAAGCCATACATAATGCCAGTTAATCCTTTTGAAGATAGGAAAGATGTAAAATCTAGTATTGCAGGTTTTAAAAGTGCAATTTCACATTTACGCGATGGTCATCCTTTAGGGATTTTTCCAGCAGGAGAAGTCTCTACTTACAGAGACGGAAAATTAGTAGTGGATAGACCTTGGGAAGAAACAGCTATGAAGTTAGTCCAAAAAGCTAATGTGCCTGTAGTGCCAATATACTTTCATGCTAATAATAGCAAGTTGTTTTATAAATTATCTAAGATTAGCGATATTTTTAGGACTGCAAAATTGCCATCAGAGTTATTGACTCAAAAACGAAGAGTAATAAAGGTTAGAATAGGTAAGCCTATATCAGTTAATGATCAAGCCGAACATGAATCGCTTTCTGATTTTTCAGAGTTTATTAGAAGAAAAACCTACATGCTTTCTAATGCATTTGAGCCAAAAGAAAAAATAATAGATACCATTTCCTCTAGCTTAAAATCTCCAAAATCTGTAAAAGCACCTAAACAAATTGTGACACCTGTTAGTCAGCAGGCTATGATTACTGAGGTTGATGCTTTAAGACAGCAGGATTGCAAATTGTTAACTAGTAAAAATTACGAAGTCTTTTTGGCTACTGCCGAAAACATGCCAAACCTGCTACGTGAAATTGGTCGTTTAAGAGAAATAACTTTTAGAGAAGTAGGAGAAGGAACAAACGAACCTATAGATCTAGATCAATTTGATAACTATTACCACCATTTATTTTTATGGGATAGTGAGGCTAATGTTTTAGCAGGAGCCTACAGGATGGGATTAGGATCTCAGATTTTTGCCAACTATGGTATTAACGGATTCTATTTACAAGATTTATTTGGTTTTGAACCGGAATTATATAAAATGATGAGTGAGTCCATTGAAATGGGACGAGCTTTTATTATTAAAGAGTATCAGCAAAAACCAATGCCTTTATTTTTACTATGGAAAGGTATTGTACATACTACGTTACGTCATCCTGAGCATAAGTTTTTAATTGGAGGTGTTAGTATCAGTAATCAGTTTTCAGAATTTTCTAAATCGTTAATGATTGAGTTTATGAAGTCTCATTATTACGATCCTTATGTAGCACAATATGTGCATCCTAAAAAGGAATTTAAAGTAAAACTTAAAGACGCTGATAAGGACTTTGTTTTTGACGCAACTGAAGCCGATTTAAATAAGTTTGATAAAATTATAGACGAGATTGAACCAGGAGCATTAAGATTGCCAGTACTACTTAAAAAGTACATTAAACAAAATGCACGTTTAGTGGCTTTTAATGTTGATCCATTATTTAATAATGCTGTCGATGGTTTAATGTATATTAAAATTGAGGATTTACCAGAAAGTACTGTTAGACCTGTAATGGAAGAATTTCAAGCAGAATTAGAGCGTAAAGTTACCGAGCAAAATGAGTAACAAATTAGTAATCCTAATTGCTTTTTTTGTTAGTACGCTAACATTTGCACAAACCTATTCTGGTACTGTCCAAGACGCAGAAACAAATCAATTGTTATCTAGTGTTACCGTATATTTTGATGGAACAACCATTGGAGTAATTACAGATCTTGATGGTAATTTTTCTATTACCACACAAAACACCATAAATGCACCATTAGTAATTAGTTATATTGGTTACCAAACGCTTATAATTGATAAAAAAACGCTTCTAAATAATCCTATAATAAAGCTTAAACCACAAACTACAGATTTAGAGGAGATAGTATTGACTGATGATGATTGGTCAAGAGAAAAAAAAATAGAATACTTTAAACGCGAGTTTTTAGGACAGTCAATCCATAGCAAAGATTGTAAGATTATAAACCTGGATAATATTAGATTTAGATACAGCAAAGTCGACCAAACTATGTACGCTATGGCAGATCAACCTATAGTTGTAATCAATAAGTATTTAGGTTATAAAGTCGAGTATAACTTAGTTGATTTTGAAATCATGTTCCGTACATCAGCTGCTGGATTTGACTATGTTAAAGAAGTATTTTACAGTGGTACTAGTGTTTTTACTGAATTAAATAAAAAAGTAAAAAAACGTAATCTTAAAAACCGAAGCTTTGTTTACAAGACCTCATTATTATATTTTATGAGAAGTCTGGCTGCAAGTAATCTTAGGGAAAATGGATTTAAGTTATTTAAAAAAGAGGATGAAAAATCTTCCGATCCATTATTTGAAACCATTCAAGAAGCAGTTTTTAAAACTGAAAAAACAGAACAAAACACTACAAAAGTCTCCTTTTTAGACGCCAATAAAGTCGTGGTTAGTTTTGATAATTTAGAACAAGCCTTTTTATTGCCAAACTCTGAGGATAAAACATTTTATATAGATAGTTTTGGTATTCACTTTCCTATTGACAATGTTTTATTTGGAGGTCTATTTGGACAAGATAGATTGGTAAATATGTTACCATCGGATTATAATTTACAATAACTATTACTTATTGCAATTTACCTGAGTCTTTACAAAAAAGTCATTTACTACACGTCTGCATTCGTTTAATTGATCCATATCAATTGAGTAAAACAGGTTTTTACCTTTTACTTTTTGTTTAAGTAACCCAATTTTTCTAATCTCACCAAGATGTTGAGAGATGGTTGGTTGGGATAATCCTGTGCTTTCTACAAGCGCATTACAATTACAATTCTTGTTTTCGCTTATGTGTTGTATTATGGCAATTCTAGCAGGATGACCCAATACTTTTGTAATAGTTGCTACTTGATTTTGAGACGTATTAAACAGTTGTTTTTTTGAAAACCCCATAGTTAATGTATTATTAATATTACTATTAAAGTGATATTGCAATATCACAATGATAAATCTACATAAAAACCAAAATCAAGCAAGACTTTGGTTTTAAATTTGATTTTTTTAAATTATTTACCAAATAACCTTTGGAAAAAGTTTTTAGTTTTTTTAGTCGTTTCCTCTATAACTTCTTTAGCATCTTCTGCCAAATCTTCTAGTTTATCACCTGCTTCGTCTGCAAATTTTGAAGCTTTTTCTTTGGCGTCATCTAGCATCTCTTTTGCATCCTCGTTAATAAATTCAGTTGCTTTAGCTTTAGCTTTTTGATACGTTTCTTTAGCATCATCTGACAACTCGTCAAATTTTTCTCCTGCTTCTTTAGCTAATTTTGATGCTTTGTCTTTAGCGTCGTCCATAAACTCTTTTGCATCTTCGTTTATAAATTCTGTCGCTTTAGCTTTTGCTTTCTCAAACGTTTCTTTGGCATCCTCTTTTAGATCTTCAAACTTAGACTCTGCTTTGTCTACAACTTCTGTAGTCTTTTCTTTAACAGCTTGAAGTGTTTCTTCAGAGGTTTCCTTAACATCTTCAGAGACGTTGTTTGCAGTGTCTTCTATATTGTTTATAGTTTCTTCTGCATTATTTTCAATATTTTTGTGTTCTTCATTCATGATTTATCGATGTTATTTTTCTGAATGCTAATATATTACAATAATAAATGATTATTCTAAAAATGTTTTATCTATAGGTTCCCAAAGTTCAATTTTATTACCATCATTATCCAAAATCCAACCAAATTTTCCGTAGCTATATTCTTCAATTTCTCCAAGTACAGTAACGCCTTCTTCTTTCAAAACAGTTATTAATTCTGTTAAGTTTTCTACACGATAATTAAACATAAAGTCTTTTTTTGAAGGTTCAAAATGCTTACTGTCTTCTTTAAATGGACTCCATTGTGTGGAGCAGTCATTACCATCTTTGTCTTTCCACCAAAAGGTTGAACCATAATCATCGGTATTAAAGCCTAAATGCTTTTGGTACCAATCCTTTGATGCTTTTGGGTCTTTGGTTTTAAAAAATAGACCTCCAATTCCTGTGACGCGTTTTTTCATTTTTTTAATTTTAATACAGATTCATAAATTGTTATCCATTCCTGAACACTCATTTTACCTAATAACTCCTCAATTAAATCATAAGGGATGTCATCCATTTTTTTTAATCTGATACAACTTTTACCCATGTCTAATTTGTATTTACAATGTTTTGGGTATTCTGTAACAAACCAATCGTATAATTCCTTTTTTGCATATAAACCAGAATGATATATGGCTATAAAATTTTTTTGAGAAGCTACATTAATAAAAGGTAAAGGCGGAAACGGTTTGCAATGGTAACCTGCTGGATATATAGATTTTGGTACATAATAAGCAAGCATACTATAACCCATTCCTGCTTCTAAGCCTTTTGGCATGTGTTTTACTATTAAATTATGTAGTTTAGTTATAGGTGCTTTTCTATCCTCTGGAAGTTGATTGATGTAGTCTTCTGGTGTTTTTGCGGTTGAGGTCATTAGGTTTAATTTTATTTTTATGTAACTAGATAAACTGTGATTTAATTTTATCTACTATTGTTTGTGCTAGTTTTTCTTTACTTTCTATGGTCCATCCAGCTACGTGTGGTGATAAAATGACATTGTCTGCATTAATTAAATATTTGAAGGCTTCTGGCATTTTATTGTCGGTAAAAAGGTTTTCGAATGATGACTTTTCATATTCTAAAACATCTAATCCTGCACCTAATATTTGTCCTGTTTTTAAGGCGTTAACTAAATCTGATGTTACTACACTTTTTCCTCTTGCTGTATTTATTAACCAAAACGGTTTTTTAAAACCGTTTATAAACTTAGCATCAACCATATTAATAGTGGATGGTGCCTCTGGAGTATGTAAACTTAATACGTCTGCTTGATCTTGCAATTGTGATAAAGTGACTTGTGTAGCGTTAGCATCTGCTACGTTTGGTTTTAGATCATAACACAAGACCTTAACGTCAAAGCCACGTAGTTTTTTTGCAAAGGCTTTTCCCATATTACCGTAACCAATTAAGCCAACGGTTTTACCATCTAGTTCTAATCCACGATTGTCTTCGCGTAACCATTTGCCTTCTCTAACTTCTTTGTCGCCTTTATTAAGCTTGTTAAATAGACTTAATAGCATTGCTAAACTATGCTCTCCTACAGCATTGCGATTACCTTCTGGTGCAGCAATTAAAGCTATGCCTTTACTTTGTGCGTAGTCACAATCTATGTTTTCTAGACCTGCACCAACACGTCCTATAAATTTTAGGTTGGTTGCTGCATCTAAAAAAGTTTTGTCAATACTAAATCGGCTTCGTATTATAAAACCATCGTATTGATTTATTTTTTGTTGAATATCTGCTTTAGGTGATGTGTAATCTTCATGATTAGTAAAGCCCAAATCGTTAAGCTGATTGATTAGCAATGGATGATTGGAGTCAAGGTGTAATATTTTCATTTATTAGAGACTGTCTAAATGTGTTAAACAATTTTAATAAAAGTAATGTTTTTATGCGTTAGTGGTAGCAGTGACATCCTTTTTTTTGCTGCCATATATGGCAAAAAAAAGATATAACGGATGACACGACCTTTAGGTAACGCCCAAATTATTTAAAATCCTAAGATTGATTTTGCAATGATAAAGTACAGTAAAATACCAAAGACGTCGTTACTTGTTGTTATAAATGGTCCTGTTGCTACTGCTGGATCTATGCCTCTTTTATCTAAAAATATTGGGATAAATGTACCAATTAATGCTGCCATTATAATTACAGCAACTAAGGCTATTGCTATGGTTATTGAAATTATATAGGGTGTTTTAAATGCAAAATGTGTTACTGCTATAGCGACTAAGGCTAGTGCTAGACCGTTTACTAATCCTAAGATAGACTCTTTAAATAAACGTTTTATGATGTTGCCATCTATACTGTTGTTGGCTAATCCTTGAACTACAATTGCAGAGGATTGTACACCAACATTACCTGCTGTTGCTTGTATTAATGGAACAAAACTTAGTAGGATTATAAACTCACCCATGGAGCCATTAAAACCTTCGATGATGCTGGCTGCACCAAGTCCGCCAAACATACCAATTAGTAACCATGGTAATCGTGCTTTAGTTAATTTAAGGATGCTATCATCTGCTTCTACATCTTGCGATATACCTGCTGCCATTTGATAATCTTTGTCTGCTTCTTCACGAATAACATCAACGATATCATCAATGGTAATACGTCCTAAAAGTGTTTTGTTTTGGTCCACAACAGGAATCGCTTCTAGGTCATACTTTTGCATTATTTTTGCGACTTCCTCTACATCTTCTTCCACGTATACATAGTCCACATTGCTGTTGGCTAATTCTGCTATTTTTTGATCACTTTTTGCTGTTAATAAGTCTTTTAGTGATAGTCGACCTAACAGTTTTTCTTGTTTGTCTACAACGTAAATAGAGTGTACGCGACTAACGTGTTGCGCTTGTCCACGAATACGACGCAAACAGCCTGCGACTGTCCAAGTTTCGTATACCTTGACAAGCTCTTTTGCCATTAAACCACCAGCTGTATCCTCGTCGTAGGCTAATAATTCTTGTATTTCGGCTTTGTGCTCTTGGTCTTCTATTTGCGATATTACTTCTGCTTGACGCTCTTCTGGAAGCTCTGCAATGATATCTGCAGCATCATCTGTATCAAGTTCTTCAATTTCTTCAGCAATTTCTTTAGCTGACAGATTTTTTAAAACCTTTTCACGATTGTCCTCATCTAACTCCATTAGGACATCAGATGTGGTTTCAGAATCTAGAAGCTTGATAACATACATAGCCTCTTCTAGATTTACTTCATCTAAGATTTCGGCAATATCTGCATAGTGAAACTCCTCTAAAAGCGTTTTAAGTGCTTTATCGTTTTTTTGTTCGATAAGTAACTCTACTTGCTCAATAAGTGCGTCTGTAAGCTGAAATTGTATGTTTTGATTGTCTTCCACCAAATAATTATTTGTCGTTTTCGATTAGGCTAGTTAACTCTAAAAATTGTGCAACGCTAAGTTGCTCTGGACGTTTGTCAAAGATAGGGTTTGCTTTTAAATTATCTGACAATTCCATTGTTTTTAAACTGTTACGAATGGTTTTGCGACGTTGCTGAAAAGCTTGTTTTACTACTCTGAAAAATAGTTTTTCGTCACATGGTAAACTATAATCTGCTTTACGTGTTAAACGTAGTACTCCAGAATCTACTCTAGGTGGTGGATTAAATACGGTTGGAGGAACTGTAAACAAGTATTCTGCATCATAAAACGCTTGAGTTAATACAGATAATATACCGTAAACCTTACTACCTTCTTTAGAGCAAATACGTTGTGCGACTTCTTTTTGAAACATACCAGAAAATTCTGGAATTTGATCACGAAGCTCTAATGTTTTAAATACAATTTGAGTTGAAATATTATAAGGAAAGTTGCCAATGATTGCAAAAGGTTGGTCCTTAAAAGTTTGGCTTAAGTCGTATTTTAAAAAATCTTTTTCAATGATTCTTGGCGCTAAATTTAGATAGTTATTTTGTAGGTATTCTACACTTTCTGTATCTATTTCTATAACGTATGTTGTAATAGGTTTTTGTAGTAAGTATTTGGTTAAAACACCCATTCCTGGTCCAATCTCTAAGACGTTTTTATAACCATTTAAAGTTAATGCATCAGCAATGTCTTTAGCAATACCTTCGTCTTCAAGAAAGTGTTGTCCTAAGAATTTTTTTGCTTTAACTTGATGGTTGTTATGTTTTTGATGTGCCATAAAATAGGTTGTTTTTCAGCTTAAGCTGAATTATTTAAACGTTACCGAATACTCGTCCACAATTTGAAGCTCTGTTCTAAAGGCTAACATTTTGTCTGCAAATTTTTTAAGACCTTCATTTCTAAGTTTGTCAGCGTCTTCTTTGTAATAGGCATCCAAAGCTTCTCTAGAATAAGATTTATATTGAATGGAATAGGTTTGTCCACCCATTTCTTCATCTACTAAAACCTTTGTAAGTGTTGCTTTTTCAAACTTACCAGTTGCTAACACTGTTGGTATGTGTTGCTTTATCCAGATTAACCACTCGTCGTGAGCACTGTCATCTATATTTACTGTGACGTTATATATGTACATAGTCTATAAGTTTTTTGCAAATAACATAAGTTCTGAGTCGTCCTCAAAGGGTTTTACCATTTTTATGAAGTTAAAACCTAATTTTTCTATTAATTTAATAGATGCAACGTTATTATCTTTAGTTATTGCTCCAATTTTTTTAAGGTTAAAGTTGTTTTTTGCTAAATCTAATATTGCTAATGATGATTCTAACCCATAGCCTTTACCTTCATATTCTGGTAACATGGCAAAGCCAATATCTGGTAATTCTAAATTATCACGTTTTGTTAAACCGTTTGTACCAATAGGTTTGTTGTTTTCTGCTTTTAGGTGGAGTTTGTAAAATCCAAAACCAAGGGTTTTGTAGTCCTTTAAATGCCCATTATTAATACGCGCTTTGGCTTGGTCAATAGTATTAACTTTACGATCTCCAATAAACAATTTAAATTTTGGTGTATTAACTAAGTCTATAAAAAACTGTGCATCATCCAATGTAAATTTAGTAATTATAAGACGTTTGGTTTCTGCTACAATCATAGTTTTATTTTAAGGTGTCACCACGTAGTGCTCTAAATTTTTTACGAGCATCAACAGCATATATGCTATCCGAATGATTAAACAAAAGCTCTTCATACAGTTGTTTTGCTTCTTCTGGTTGGTTTAAATGGTTTGCCAAAAGTTCTGCCAAATTATATAGTGCATTGTCCATTAAAATACTGTCTTTAAAGTCAGTAATTATACGCTGGTAATTTACTTTAGCATTTTGATACTCTTTTTTAATTTCAAATAACGTGGCTTGCTTAAGTAAGGCTTGTGGTATTATAACTTCTGTTTTATGTTCTTCCAAAATGCTATTTAAGATAGTTATGGCTAGGTCATTTTTATTTTGAAAGGCTAACAAATCGGCTTTAGCGTACTTAGTTAAAGCAACTTGAAGCGAATCTTCTGCTCTGTTATCGCTAATTAGTAGTTTTAAATCTAAAGCATCATTAGCAGTAAGTTGAGAAGTTGAGGATTTTAAGATTTTAAGTTGTGATTCGGCCCATTTAAAATCGCCTTTATAATAACTTGCTTTAGCTATTTTAAATCTAGCTTCTTGAGCGATAGTACTATTTTTAAGGTTGCGTTCTATTTGTGTGTAATAGATTAAGGCTTCATTAAATTTTTCTTTTAATATTAAAATGTCACCTAGCTCTAATTTAACTGGAGCTAAATCATATTCTGAAAGTTTATATTTTAATGTGTTTTTTAAGATTAAAATAGCTTGATCTTCCTGGTTAAAATTAAAGGCTAAAAAATGTGCGTAATTAATTTGTAAACTTAGTGTTTGTGGTGTTTTTCCATAGGTTTCAAGAACTGTTTCGTATTTATTTTTAATGTCATGATAATTACTTGGTGTTGCAATTTTGGTCTTGATTTGTAATACTTTTAAGTGACCGACAAGTTTGGTGTCTATATCCTGTGTGTTGTCTATAATATAGTTAAATACTGATATGGCATCGTCGTATTGTTTTTGGTTTTCGGCAATTAGACCTAGTTCTACCAAACGGTTTAAACTTTGCATTTGCCTTTTGTAAATTGCTTTTTCTTGTGCAAAAGCTTTATTGTAATCTTTTTGCTGAATGAACAACCAGCTTAGTAACTCATTCCACTTTAAATCTTGTGTTTGCTGTATTTTTTTTAAAAGTATTTTTTTTAAAAATATATTATTTTCATTGGAAGCATCATCTGTAATAAATTCGCTAATACTTCTTTTAATTGTGTTTAAATAACTGTCGCTAGTTTCTATTAAGTCTATATAGCTTTTAAACATTTTTTCTACTTCACCTTGTGTACCATATATACGTGCTAACTGCATATTAAACTCAAGACTAGGGTTAAGCGTTATAGCTTTTTTATAGGTAGTTATGGCTTGATTTAAAAGTGATAAGTTTTCAAAAGTACGACCAACACGATAGGCATTATTTGTGTTGTCGTCCAAAGTAGCAATAGCTTTGTTATAATATTTGTTAGCACTAATACTATCGTTTTGTAGGTTGTAGTTGTAACCTAATTCTACTAATAATTCTGGATAGTTATTAGTGTTAATTACTTCTAGTAATCTAGTTTCAGCGTCTTTATATAGCTCTAATTGTTGTTCTATTTTTACTAATTGTAAAAGGTAGTTGGTGTTATTTGTGTTTTTGTTGTACAGTTTTTTATAACTGGTTAACGCTTTTTCAAACTCACCATTTATAAAATATTCTCGTGCCACTAAGTCTTCTTGTGCGTTTAATATCACAGAAAACAGTAGGAGTATTATTAAAGGGTAGCGTTTAAGTATCATAGTTGTAAATATAAAAATACGAAAGCTAGAAAATGTAAATATTGTGTAAAAAAAATGCCCGAACAAAGTTCAGGCATTTAGCCAATCTAATAAATGTGCTATTAATCATATATATATTCAATATAAGATTCAATTACTTGATTGGGGTTTATCTATGTAATTTAAATATTTTATTGTTTTACTTGTGCTATCGTTACTTTGTTGATGTCTTGGTCGTTGTTTTTGTTTAAAACTTTCACCATAACAGCTAAAAGAAACATGAAAAGCAGTAGTCTTGCAATAGTTTTCATAATTAGTAGGTTATGTTGGGTCAATCAAAGTAAACTTATTTTTTGCTAACCACAAAACAAAACGCCCTAAAAACGACAAAACAACGTGTTTTTTAACTTTTAATCGATGAATTAAATTTTATTAGCAAGAAAAACCTTACAAAATTAGTTAATGTATTCAAAGCCAGTGTATGGTACTAACACTTCTGGAATTTTAATACCGTCTGGTGTTTGATAGTTTTCTAATATTCCTGCTAATACTCTAGGCAACGCTAATGAGCTTCCATTTAATGTATGTGCTAACTCATTTTTACCTTCACTGTTTTTAAAACGTAGTTTTAAACGATTGGCTTGAAAGGTTTCAAAATTTGAAACACTAGATATTTCTAGCCAACGGTCTTGTGCTGTTGAGAATACTTCAAAGTCATAGGTTAATGCAGAAGTAAAACCAGTGTCACCACCACATAATCTTAGAATTCGGAATGGTAAATTAAGTTCGTTTAATATAGATTTGACATGATCCACCATACCATCTAATGCTTTGTATGAATTATCTGGATGCTCAACACGTAAGATTTCTACTTTATCAAATTGGTGTAAACGATTTAATCCACGTACGTGTGCACCATAACTTCCTGCTTCAACTCTAAAACATGGTGTGTATGTTGTTAAGCATTTTGGTAAGTCTTTTTCGTCTAACAAGTCATTTCTATAAATATTAGTTGCAGGAACTTCTCCTGTTGGAATTAAAAATAAGCTTGGACTAACGTTAGTTGCGTGATACATTTGTCCGTCTTTATCTGGTAATTGTCCAGTTGCAAAAGCAGATGCCTCGTTTACTAAATGTGGGACTTGTACTTCCTCATAACCTGCTGCTGTATTTTTATCTAAAAAATAAGCAATTAAAGCACGTTGTAATTTGGCACCTTTACCTTTGTATACAGGGAAACCTGCTCCAGTAATTTTGGTTCCTAGCTCAAAATCTATGATGTCATATTTTTTTGCTAATTCCCAATGTGGTAAAGCACCATCATGTAATTTAGGGATTTCGCCTTCTGAGTAAACTTCCTCGTTATCCGCTTCGTTATTACCTTTTGGTACGGAAGCGTGTGGGATATTTGGAATTTTGTATAATAATTGGTTTAAGGCTTCGGCTGTTGAAGTAAGTTTGTCGTTTAGTTCTTTAGATTCATCTTTAAAATCTGCTGTTTTAGCTTTTAAAGCATTTGCTTTTTCGGCTTGACCGGATTTAAAAAGTATACCGATTTCTTTAGAGATAGCATTGGACTCTGCTAAAACAGTATCTAACTTAGTTTGTAAAGCACGACGCTCTTCATCTAAATTTATTACCTCTTCAATCAAAGTAGTAGCGTCCAAGTTTCTGACAGCTAGTCTATTGATAACTAAATCTTTGTTTTCTCTAATAAATGGTACTTGTAACATATGTTTTGTTTTGGGTGTTACTTTATGGCTTGGTACTAGATAAGTGTAGCACTAGGTCACAATTTGTAACTTCAAATTATATGTTGTAAAAGTAGTAAGATTTTGGTTGCTTTAAAATAAATTATTTATCTAATTGTGAGGGTAGGACCCAATCACTATGCTTAAAGGGTTGCCATTTGACACTTGCTAAATCTGTTTTAGTATTAATAAGTGTTTTATGTGGTCGACCATTAACGCTAACTTTAGCTTTGACATATACTGCGATATCCTGACCTTTTGACTTATAGTCTTTTTTTAAATGTTGCGCAAATTGCCATATTACGTCAGGTCTTGTTGTGACTAAGCGTTGTTGTTTTTTTGTTAAATAATCGTTTAAATCTATTAAGGTTTCTTTGTTGGTATCTTTATCGACTACTTTAAAGGTTGCGTATCCAGATTTTGATCTAAGCATCATACGCCAAGACAATCTGTGACCTTCTTCAGTCCATAAAACATTATCTTTAATAAAATGATGACGTAAAGGTAGAATGATTTGAATTATAAAATATATGGTTGTAGCTCCTATTAAAATGGGTTTGTAATTAGGTACTATAACTTGGTTAACCTTATACAAGGGTTTGTTTTTAAGAAATATTTTTTTGACTATTTCTGGAGCAAAAAAGAATAAACTAAAGGCTAACGCTAAATAAGGGAAAATTCCTACTTGAAATACAATTGAGTTAAATAAATGAAATATTATAGAACTATAAAAGGCTAGTTTTCTGGTTGGTTTAAAAAGCAATAAAGGAATTATTAATCCATCATATAGAATACCTCCATAAGTAACAAAAAAAGGTAGGTATTGATTTTGTAATAGTTGTCCAATAATTGGATAGTTAATTTTGTTTTCTAATAATTGTCTAGGTACGCTTAAATCTAACCAATCAGGATACATCTTGGCAATAGACGCATAGGTATATAAAATGAATAACTGCACTACAAAAATCCATTTACACCAGCTAGGCATACTTATTTTTTTTATCTCAGGATTGAGTTTTGCGTCAATTGAAGCATAGTTATTAGCCGGTAAAAACACCATAATTCCGCTTAATAGACATAGCAAGTAATAGTGGTTGTTGTAAGATGATTTTTGCATTAAATATGTCGCTGTCCACATAACTGTAAAAGTAATCATGCTTAATCTGTACTTATAGCCAACCATTATTAGTAGTCCAAAGCAGCCCATTATAAAGTAATATAAATACATCCAGTTACCAGGTAATGGTTGTAGAAAATCAAAACCAATAAAGTTGAACGTAAATTTTGGTTCTATTAATGTATTTTTAATCCATCCTGTAAAAATGGCTCCTACAGATTCTAGAAAACACAACAGACCAAAAATAATTCTGAAAACTATTAAGGCGCTATTGTCAATATGTTTAAATAGAAATTTATTTATCATACGTCTTTAAAAATTCTGATGCATTATAGTTGTCAATTTCTAATTGCTTTTTTAGTAAGTCTAAACTATCAAATTTTTGTTCGTCCCTTAGTCTGTGCAATAATTGTACTGACAATTTTTTGTCATATAAAGACTTATTTAAGTTGAAAAAATGAATTTCGATGCTTTGATCAGTACCACTAACAGTTGGATTGATGCCAATATTCATCATTCCAAATTCAAGTACATTGTCAATTATAGCTTGAACAATATAGACACCTTGTTTAGGAATAAGCTTGTAGGTTTCTTCGATTTTTAGATTAGCAGTTGGATAGTTTATTGTTTTACCAATGCCTTTTCCTTTTATAATGGTTCCTGTCAGCATAAAGTTATACCCTAAGTAGGTGTTTGCTGTTTTAATATCACCATCGTTTAATGCAGCTCTAATTTTTGTAGAACTTATGGCAACATCATTTATATCTTGCATAGAGATTTCTTCTACATCAAAATCAAATTGCTCTCCAAACTGTCTTAGGTCATTAATATTAGCATTTCTGTTACGACCAAAATGATGATCATAACCTATAATGACATGCTTTGCTTTTAATTGATCAACTAAAATGTCCTCTACAAATGCCTCTGCGGTTAATCTAGAAAAGTCTTTAGTGAATTTTTTTACAACCAAATTGGTTATTCCAAAACGTTTTAACAATAACTCTTTTTCACTTATTGTATTAATTAGCTTAATGTTAGCGTCTTTTTGAAGTACCATCCTTGGATGTGGGAAAAATGTTAACAAAGAAGGTTGAAGTCCTTTATTGTTTGCAACTTCTACTAACCGCTTTATTATTTTTTGATGTCCAATATGGACACCATCAAATGTGCCTATAGTTAATACAGTGTTTTGTGTTTGATTTGTTTTCAACTTTCTAATATTATACTACAAAAGTAAAAAAGCCAATTGGATTAAATCCAATTGGCTTTTAAGATTATTGTATTTATCTTTTTATTTCTTGATAAAAGGGAATGTTACAGCATTTCCAGCTTTAGATATTTTAATAAAATACATTCCATTACTAAATGGAGTTGTATCTATTGTAAGATCTTGAGTGTTGTTAATGTTGTTTTCCGTAATTAACTGTCCAAGCATATTGTAAACTTTGTAAGCACTTGGTAAGTCATTATCATTAGCAGCTTTAATAGTCAATACGCCAACTGATGGGTTAGGGTATATTGATAAAGTGCTAGCTAATTCAAAATTATTAACCGATAGGAATGCTAATTGAGACCCAAAATAGTATGTGTCTGCGATACCTGTAGTAAACGATGCAGATAATATTAAGTCAGTACCAAAAGCACTAATTGTAACAGGAACAACTTCGTTAGTGCCTTCTTTTTTAACTTGTAACGCACTTCTGTCATTTCCGGTAGCAGTTTCCCATGCAGCTATTTCTGCTTCTGTAAAGTAGAAGTTAATTGTAGACGCATCACTAGAACTAGCATTTGTAGTAGTAATATCAAAAGTTTTAGCAGTTACAAACCCAGCAGCATCAGTTGCTCCTGCATAAGTTACTGCTGCAGCTCCAGCGGTTGCTGCATCTCTAGATACAGCTACAGTGGTACATCCATAATCAAATCCTCCAGTGTTATCAATGTCTAACATGATGTTTCCTGTTGTAACATCAGTTGAGTAAGCTTGACCAGTAGCAGTTAAATTAACTTGGTCTGGTGTTGCAGTGTTAACATCAGTTTGGACAAGCGTATTTACCTGTGCTGTAACAGCAACATTATCTATTGCTAAAAAGTCCTGGTCTGTACAATCCCAGTGTCTAAAAGCAATGAAAACATTAGGTTGACCAGCAAAAGCAGAAATATCAAAGGTGTGAGCCACAACTGTTCCTGTGTTTCCAGCATCTCCTAACGTTTCTGTCATAGACGTTGGAGAACTAACTAAAGTAGTAATGTTATTTGTGTTTCCTACATAAATACTGTATTTCTCCTCATCCCAACTTGCGGCTGCAACTTGTGTAGTCCAACTTAAGGTTACTGTTCCAGAAGCAGTAGATAAATCTATTGCTGGAGTAACAGCCCAATTGTCAGGAGTTAAAGGAACTTGAATCCATGAACGAGACATTAAGCTTGGATTTGGTACAGGATCTAATGTGTACTGGTCACCAAAACTATTACCATCACCATCAGCATCTGTGGTTGTCCAATCTGAAATATCCTCGTCGTCAAAGTCATCGCTAAAATAAGTGACATTTGCAGTGTTTGAAACTACAGCGTCATCATTTAATATAGTAAGGTTGTAAGGTACTGTTGATACCGTAGCATCACCAGTAGTTGTTAAGTTTAGTGTTAATTCAATTGTTTCATCTGCTTCAACAAAATTATCATTAAAAACTCTTAATGTAACAGCATTGCTAGGTGTAGTAGATCCTGCAGCAAACGTAACTGAGTTATTCATTAACATAAAATCTTCATTTTCTGTTGCTGTTCCACTATTTACTAAGGTTACTGTTGATGCAGCTGTACCTCCTAATGAAATTGTTAAATCAATTGTAAAATCTTGGAAGTTACAATCACTACCTTCGGCTACTTGTCCAGGAGAAGGTGTTCCAGAAGATGTATTAATAAATGGAATTGTAGAAGAGTTACAAGCATTAGAGCTAGATAATTCCATTCTACGAGGCGAATTAGCCATTACTATTAACATTCTGTCTTTTTGATTTTGAGTAAAATTATTCATACAGATGTCATTTGAGTAATCCATATAATTGGTGGTTAAATCTGCAACATTATCACAAGTTGTTGTTGCTGGGCAGTTACCACCACTTGATGTTTGTTGCGTTGGTGTATCTGCGCAAAAGTCATTTCCACAGTTAGCATCACCCCAAATGTGTCTTAACCCTAAATAGTGTCCAACTTCATGAGTCATTGTTCTACCTCTATCATAAGGTGCGTTTAATATAAAGGTTCCATCATTACTACCTATATCTCCAAAAGTTGAGTATGCAGCAACAACACCATCAGAGTTTGCAGCTCCATTATTTGCGTTTAATCCTGGTAATCCAGAAGCGTTAGGGAATTGTGCATAACCTAAAAGTGTAGGGTCAGTGAATTGTACTGACCACATGTTCATATATCTTGTCGGATCCCAAATTGTAGCAGGTTTAAGTACAGTGTCAGTACTACCTCCTGGTCCAGACCATGTTGTTCCTAAAGCAGTTGAGTCAAAACGGTTAATACCATTGGTTGGGTTTCCATTTTCATCTTGTTGAGCAAGACAAAATTCTATTTCCACATCAACTCCAGTACCATCACCAGGTGTACCTGATAATTTTCTAAAATCTTCATTCATGGCATCAATTTGAGAAATTACTTGAGCGTCAGTAATGTTTGGCGCTACACCAATTGCTTGACCAGAGTGTACTACGTGTACAACTACTGGAATTGAAATTACAACCATACTTCTGCTATCTGGATTGGCAAGACGCTCTTGCCTAGCTTCTTCTATTTTGGTAGCCATCCAGTTTTCAAATTGATCATCCGTAGCTCTCTCAGGAAATTGTTGAGCTAAGTAAGCCTCGTATTCTGTACTTGAACATTTTACATAACCAGTGTCCTGAAGACTACGAGCATTTTCAGGTGTAAGATTTTGTTGATTGTTATTTTTCTTTTCACTTTGAGCAACCAAGCTTAAAGTAAATAAAAGAGAAAAAAGGTAAAGGGTAATTTTTTTCATCAAAGGGTTTTTTAGTTTAATCCGATAAATTTATGTAAAAATTGCTAATTATGATGTTAAATTTTAAAGGGAATAAGGATTTTTATCTTATTTGTTTAAGAATTCTTATTATTTTAGTAGAATATTCAACCAACACCAACTATCATGAAAACAAGATTACTCAATTTATTTACAATACTTATGATGTTTTCATTTGTATTCTCCTACGGTCAACAAGACTATTGGATTAAATCTTCAGAGGTTAAAACAGTTAATTTGGAAAAAGTTAGACGTGCCTCTTTTCCGGATAATTATCAAGTTTTTTCATTAAACATTGAAAAATTTAAATTAGCAATAAAGGACGCACCTTTAAGAGGGGAAAATATAGGGAAGTCTAATGTTATTGCATATTTTCCAGATGCAACAGGGGGTTTAGAAAGATTTAGTATTTCTGAATCTCCAATAATGGAGTCAGAATTAGCAGCAAAAAATCCGATGATTAAAACTTATAAAGCTGTAGGTGTTGATGATCCAACAGCTACAATGAGGTTTAGTTTAACCCAATTTGGCTTACATACAATGTCATTATCAGGAAAAAGAGGGTCTTTATTTATCGATCCTTATACCGTTACTAATGATTTTTATATTGTTTATCAAAGAAGTGCTTTAGGTCAAGATTTACAAGGTTTTGAATGCTTAACAGATGAAAACATAGAGCTTAGGTCACTTACTAATGAAACAGCAAGAGCTTTAGCTGATACCGACGATATGCAACTTAGAACGTACCGCTTAGCACAATCTTGTAATGGTGAATATGGAGCGTTATTTGCTGGAACTGGAACAGATGCTCAAAAAAAACAGAATATTCAAGCCCAAATGGCAATTACTATTAACAGAGTTAATGAAGTGTATGAAAGGGATTTAGCTATTACATTGGTTTTTATTAATCAAAATGATCAGTTAATATATTACAATCCAACTACAGACCCTTGGAATGGTGAGTTTAACACTAAAACACAAGAGGTTATATCTACAACTTTAAATGATGAAAGTTTGTATGATATTGGACATAACTTTAATACTTCTGGAGGTGGTAGTGCAGGTTGTTTAGGTTGCGTTTGTCTTGATGGAGCACCTCCTTATACAGGAAATCAAAAGGGTAGAGGTTATACTGGACGACCAAATCCTACAGGAGATCCGTTTGATATTGATTATGTAGCGCATGAAATGGGACACCAATTTGATGGATGGCATAGTATGAATACTTGTAGTCGTTCTGGTAATGGTATGACAGAAGTAGAGCCAGCTTCTGGAAGTTCAATTATGGGTTATGCTGGTATTTGTGCTACTAACGTGCAATCTAATAGTGATGCGCATTTTAATTATGTAAATATTAGAGATATATCTGCTAACATCCAACCAGGTGGAACTAGTGATTGTGGAGTTACTATGGCTCTTACCAATCAACCTCCAGTTGCAGATGCAGGTTCTGATTATTCAATTCCGCCAAGTACAGCATTTGTATTAAGAGGGTCGGCTACAGATCCAGATGGATTAGCAAGTTTAACTTATAATTGGAGTCCTAATGATCCATCTCAGGCACCAACAAACGGAGCTCCACAGCCAAACTGGACTACAGGTCCAATGTATAGATCAATATTACCAACAGATTCACCAGATAGATACATGCCTAGTTATAGTGACGTTGTTGCTGGTAATTTAACACCAACATGGGAAGTAACACCAGCTGTTGCTAGAACCATGAACTTTTCATTTATAGTTAGAGATAATGGTAGTGGTTTTGCAAATGGTATTGGTCAAACTGATGCTGATTTAATGGTTGTTGATGTTGTAGGCACTCAACCTTTTACCGTTGTTACTCCACCAGCTTGGGGATCAGGAAGTGATCAAACTTTAATATGGAATGTTGGAGATACTGATGGAACAGTTATTAATTGCCAATTGGTAAATATTAAGTTTTCTACAGATGGAGGTTTAACTTACCCAATAACTTTAGCATCTAATACAGCTAATGATGGTTCAGAAGTTGTAACTATACCTGCAATTGCTGATACTGATAATGCAAGGGTAATGGTTGAGGCTGCGGATAATATTTTTTATGCAATGTCTAGCGTGTTTTCAATAAGTAATACGCCTTCTTTTGTTCTTAATAATGCAACAGGAGATCAAGTTGCTTGTAGTATAGATGCGGTTGATTACAATGTAGATATGATAACGGTAAATGGTTTTTCAGAGTCAACTAATTTCACGTCCTCAATCAGTCCTGCTTTGCCAAGCGCAAATGTGGTGTTTACACCTTCAAGTTTAAATTCTGATGGAACGACTCAAGTTACTGTTTCTGGTTTATTAGCAGCTGCAGCAGGAGATTACACAATCACAGTAACAGGCACATCTGCAACACAAACTAAAGCTGTAGATTTATCTTTAACTGTTATTGATGGTATTTGTGCATCTGTTGCTAATACAAGTTATCAAACTAGTACGACTTTAGTTCAATTTGCAGATATAAACAATTCTTCTGGTAAGCCATCTGGTTATAGTGATTATACAGGGTCTACTATTGCAACTCAAACAACAGATGTTAATAGAGGTTCTACTTATCCACTAGTGACTCACCAAAATACAGATGGTGCATATACTTGTGTGACAAGCGTATGGATTGATTGGAATCAAAATTGCTTATTTGAAGCAAATGAAACCTATGACTTAGGTACTGCTTTTAATGTAACAAATGGACCTTCAGGAAACTCTGGTATGATGGTTACTGTACCTTCTGATGCAGTCATAGGAGCAACTACTATGCGTGTAACGACTAAATATGCATCTGCTTCTAGTTCTTGCGAGAATAGTCATGACGCTGAGGTTGAGGACTATCGTATTAATGTTATGGCTCCACTTTCAGTAGAAGAATTTTCTGGTTTAAGTAGTTTTAATGTTTATCCTAATCCAAATAATGGAGCGTTTGTTATTCAAATGAATAACAATAATCTTGGTAGTGATATTAATGTTATGGTTTATGATGTTAGAGGACGACGAGTTTTTAATGAGTCTTTTAAAAATTCTACAGAATTTAATCAAACCATAAAATTAAATAATGTGGAGTCTGGACTTTACTTGTTAAGTATTACTGACGGAAAATCTACTGCAACTAAAAAGTTAGTTATTAAATAATCTAACCTTTAAATATAATAAAAAAGGAAGCTTCTATAAGCTTCCTTTTTTTATTTACCATTAAAACTATTCATGGTGTTATTTATACCTGCAGTACCAAAAGATTTTATTATTTCAGCGCTCTTTTCGTATCGTTCTGGAAGTTTTTTGTTTTCATCTTCTTCCCATTCTCCTAACACATAGTCGACTTGTCTTCCTTTTGTAAAAGCATCACTTATACCAAATCTAAAGCGGTTGTACTTTGAGGAGTTTAATTTTTCTTGAATATCCTTTAGTCCGTTATGTCCACCATCACTACCTTTAGTTTTTATTCTAAGAGTCCCAAATGGTAGATTTAAGTCGTCTGTAATAACAAGTAGATTGTCTAAAGGAATTTTTTCTTTTGTTAGCCAATACAACACAGCTTTACCACTTAAATTCATGTAAGTACTTGGTTTTAGTAAAATAAACGTTCGTCCTTTAAATCTAAATGTTGCTACGTCTCCTAGCTTTTGAGTTTCAAATGTAGCCTCCTCTTTATTAGCTAAAAAGTCTAATATTTTAAAGCCTATGTTATGACGTGTATTCTCATACTTTTCTCCAATGTTACCTAAGCCTACGATTAAAAATTTTTTCATGGGATCTAGTTCTTCTATAAAATTTGAGGATTTATAGTTTGTAAACAGTTTAAAAATCCATTTAAGCATATTGTCTGTTTTTGTAAAAATAAAAAAAGCATCCTAAATTAAAAGGATGCTTTTTTATATTTAATTTTAAAAGAGATTTAGTCTTTTACTGCTGCTACATCATCTGTTTCAGTTGCTGGAACATCATCTGCATCTTCTTCATCATCGTCATCGTCTACTGTTACTGCAGCTCTAGAACGTCTTACTAAACATACAACAGTGTTATCTGGGTGCATGAAAGTGTAAGCTTCATTTTCTAACTTAGTTATGTATAATTTATTACCGATTTTAAGATCTTCGATGTTTGCATCGATAAAATCAGGTAAGTTTCCTGGTAAAGCTTTAACACGTAAGCTACGTCTGTTTTTACGTAATACACCACCACTTCTTACACCTCTTGGGTTACCAATAAAGTTAAGTGGTATATCCATAGTGATTTCTTTGTCTTCAAATACTTGGTAGAAATCTACGTGTAAGATATTATCTGTTACAGGGTGAAATTGAATGTCTTGTAAAATAGCGTTAAAAACTGTTCCACCTTCTAATTCGATTACAACTGTGTGCGCATTTGGTGTGTATACCAATTTAGAGAATGCTAACTCAGCTGCTGAAAAATGAACTGGTTTGTCTCCTCCGTATAGTACGCAAGGAACCTGACCAGCATTACGTAAGGCTTTTGTTGCTTTCTTGCCCACGCTTTCTCTTTGAGATCCGTTGATTGTAATTGACTTCATTTTATTATTTATGTTTAATTATTAAATACGTAATTGATGTAGCTATTACGAACTACATTAAAAATTTTGAACTAATAGATTTATTGTAATGTACATTTTGCATGACTTCAGCAAATAAATCTGCGCAGCTTAAAACTTTTATTTTTTTGCTTTCTTGTTTTAGAGGAATAGAGTCTGTTACAATCAATTCTTCCAATTTAGAATTTTCTATACGCTCATAAGCGTTACCAGATAATATTGGATGTGTACAAATAGCTCTTACGCTTAAAGCGCCACGCTCCATCATTAAATCTGCAGCTTTAGTAAGTGTCCCAGCAGTATCTACCATGTCGTCTACCAATACAACATTTTTTCCGGTAACATCTCCTATTAATTCCATATGAGAAATAACATTGGCTTTTGCACGTTGTTTGTAGCAAATTACAACGTCACTTTCTAATGCTTTAGAATAGGCGTATGCACGTTTGGATCCTCCCATATCTGGAGAAGCAATAGTCAAATTATCTAACTTTAAATCTTTTAAATATGGTAAAAAGATGGTTGAAGCAAATAAATGATCTACAGGTTTTTCAAAAAATCCTTGTATTTGGTCAGCATGCAAATCCATAGTAATAATTCTAGTAGCTCCAGCTGCTTCTAACATTTTTGCTACTAATTTAGCAGCAATTGGCACTCTAGGTTTATCTTTACGGTCTTGTCTTGCCCAACCAAAGTAAGGTAATACAGCGGTAATGTGTCTTGCAGACGCACGCTTAGCTGCATCAATCATTAATAACATTTCCATTAAGTTTTCCGAACTTGGATTAGTTGATCCAATAATAAAGATACGAGTCCCTCTAATAGATTCTTCGTATGATGGTTGAAACTCTCCATCACTATAGGTAGAGGTTATTACTTTGCCTAAATCTGATCCATAAGCATGAGCGATTTTCTCTGCTAACGCTTTACTTTGCGTAATGGAAAATATTTTAGCTTCTGGCTTTGTGTTTGGCATCGTTAATCTGTTGTTTGGTAGCTTTTTATACTACATGATTTTTAATGAGGTGCAAATTTAGTATAATTTTTGAGGATTAAAAGATATTAGACGCTATTTTTAAGTGATATTTCTAAAATATACTTATTTTTGTCATCTCAAATTGCTCAAGTGGCGGAATTGGTAGACGCGTCGGATTCAAAATCCGATTCTTCGGAGTGTGGGTTCGATTCCCACCTTGAGTACTTAAAAAGCCTTTAAAACATTGTTTGTTAATGTTTTAAAGGCTTTTTTGTGTTGTGTAAATAAGTAATTATAAGTGCGTAAAATACTTGTAGTTATTTTGAAGAATCTCTTAATACTATATCAGTTTCTATGGTTTCAACTGTTGTATTTGTTATTTTCTTTTCCAATTTATTTATTAAAAGAGTAGCAGCTCTTTCTCCTATAATTTCTCCATGTTGACTAATTGTACTTAATCTTGGGTTGGAGTGTCTTGCTAAAATTCCGTTGGAGAATGCTAAAACAGATAATTCTGATGGTATTTTAATGCCTTTTTCATTTGCTATTTTCATTGCAGCAATAGCTACAGACTCGTCAGAAGCAATAAGAGCATCGAAAGTATGGTCAAATAATGGTTTTACGACAGCTTCATGTTTCTTATAATATATTTCATGAGTTGTTATTATAATGTCGTCGTCTTTTTCTAAATTATTGTTTTTTAAACCGGCTAAAAAACCTTCGTATCTTAGCTTTCCTATGCTTAAGTCCATGTTTGCACCAGCAAAAGCTATTTTTTTACAGCCTTTATTTTTTAAGTAATTTACAGCATTTACAGATGCCATAAAATCGTTAGTTATTACTTTATCACAATCTATGTCTTCAACCACGCGATCAAACATGACTAAAGGGATCTCTTTAGCAATACAAGATTTAAAATGGTCAAAAGATGCTTCGGTTTCAGTTTCTTCAGCTACTGATAATATAAAACCATCGACTACACCTGTAGATAGCATTTCAATAGTTTCGATTTCTTTGTTAAGTGAGTCGTTAGAGATGCAGGTGATTATTTTATAACCTTTTTTTGTAGCTGTTTTTTCTATTCCTTTTAATACTTGCGCAAAATAGTAGTTAAGCATGTTTGGAATTATAATTCCAATGGTTTTAGTGCGTTGGTTTTTTAAGCTTAATGCGTTAAAATTAGGCGTGTAATTTTTTTCTTTAGCGTATGCTTTTATTTCTTCTGAAGTAGATTTACTAATCTCTGGACTATCGTTTAATGCTTTAGAAACTGTTGAAATTGAAACACTAAAATGATTCGCAATATCTTTTAAAGTAATTTTTTTCATAGTAATTTTATAAATAAACTTCTAGTAACTCACAAGATGTTGAAGATAAAGAAATGTTTTTAATACTTGCAGGAAGTAATAAGGTTTCACCTTTTTTTAATGTAAAAATATCATTTTTCCACTCTATTTGGGTGTTTCCGTCTACACACATGTATATTACAAAGGAATCAAGATTGGAATAATCCTTTGTAATGTTGCCTTCTACTTTTAGAAAATTAGTTTTAAAATATGGCGAATGAACTAAAGTATTGGATTGGTTTACAGTTTTGTTGTAGTGTGTTTTGTAGGTGTCATGTACGGAAAAATCTATGACATCTTTAGCTAAATCGTTATGTAATTCTCTTTTTTCACCTGTAGTATTATCAACTCTGTCGTAGTCGTAAATTCTGTATGTAATGTCAGATGTTTGTTGTATTTCGGCTAACAAAACACCAGCTCCAATAGCATGGACACGTCCTGTTGGAATGTAAAAAGTATCTCCTTTACTTACAACTTCATGGTTCATTACGTCTAAAATCTTACCATCCTTTAAATATTGTTCATATTGTTTTGGAGATAGGTCTTCTTTAAATCCAATGATTAATTCAGCTTCTTTTTCGGCTTGCATAACATACCACATTTCGTTTTTCCCAAAAGAATTGTGTCTTGATTTAGCGATTTCATTACTTGGGTGAACTTGTATAGATAAAGGTGTTTTTGCATCAATAAATTTAATTAATAGAGGAAAGTTGTTTCCAAATGCAGTATAAACGGTTTCACCTAAAAAATCACCTTTAAACCTTTTGGTTAATTGTTTTAGTGTCAATCCTTTAAGTGGGCCTTCTGTTACAAGAGTTTCGTCATTATTAACGTCAGAAATCTCCCATGATTCACCAATCAAATTTTCTGAATAGTTTTTGCCAAGTTCAGTTTTTAGTTTTTCGCCTCCCCAAATTCTGTATTTATAAAGCGGTTGAAATTTTAAAGGGTATAATTCCATAGGTGTAAAAGGTGGTATTTAAAGTTCAAATTTACCAAACTATAGTTATATTTTATAGTTTTTTGTCAAAGTCTTTTTTTTAGGCTGTATTTAGTTTATAATTTGGCTAGCATTTTTGTTTTTATGTATATTTACCACAACCCTAAAAACTAATTTTATGTTCCAAGAATTTTGGATAAATGTTCAGTATGGTATTAACCATGTACTAGATATTAACGCTTACGACCACGTCTTGTTTTTAATAGTTTTAGCAGTGCCATATCTTTTTAAAGATTGGAAACGTGTGTTATGGCTGGTAACAATGTTTACTGTTGGTCATACAATTTCATTAATTTTAGCTAGTTATGGTAAGGTAAAAATAGATGGTAATTTAATAGAGTTTTTAATTCCTGTTACTATTTTAATAGTGGCTGTTTATAATGTGTTTACAGCAGGTAAGACTGCCAAAAGTCAAAAAATAGGACTTTTATTTGTGTCTACTTTATTTTTTGGATTAGTTCACGGATTTGGATTTGCAAGAGAGTTTAGGATGAGTCTTGACCAAGGCGATAGTAAATTATTACGACTAGCAGAGTTTGCTTTAGGAATAGAAATTGCGCAAATAATTATTGTATTTGTAGTGCTATTTTTAAGTTACATTTTTCAAACCGTATTTAGATTTTCTAAGCGTGATTGGGTTATGGTAATATCTGCAGTTGTTGTTGGATTAGTAATTCCTATGTTGCTAAATAGTCCACTTTTAGACTAGCTATCATTAAAGTTTTCATAAACTTCATATTTAAAATTGTGATTAAAATATGAAGGGATTATCTTCGTTTATATCTAAGCGCGACTTATCATGCGTTTTAATTTCTATTATTTAATTATGTCAGACCTAAAACAACTCAAATACGATAAAGCTTATTTAAGAATTGCAACAGAATGGGGAAAATTATCCTATTGCAAGCGTAAACAAGTTGGTGCTGTTATAGTTAAAGATAGGATGATCATTTCAGACGGTTATAATGGTACGCCTAGCGGATTTGAAAACTTTTGTGAAGACGAGGAAGGTTATACTAAATGGTATGTTTTACATGCAGAAGCTAATGCTATTTTAAAAGTAGCGTCCTCTACACAATCTTGTAAAGGTGCAACCTTGTACATTACGATGTCACCATGTAAGGATTGTAGTAAGTTAATACATCAAGCTGGCATAATACGTGTAGTGTATAATCAAGGTTACAAAGATAATTCTGGTTTAAAATTTTTAGAAAAAGCAGGAATTGATATTCAATTAATAGAGCAATTAGAAGACTAATGTCTAAATCCAAAACATATTTTCCTTTAATAATAGGTGTTGCAATTGCAGCAGGAATCTTTATTGGTGGAAAGTTAAATTTTGGCGATTCATCGGATAGATTATTTACCTCTAATAGTAAAAAGGATAAGCTTAATAGGTTAATAGATTATATTGACTACGAGTACGTAGAGGATGTTAATACTGACAGTATTGTAGATGTTACTGTTAATGGAATATTAGATAACTTAGATCCACACTCGGTTTATATTCCAAAAGAAAACATGCAAAAAGTTGCCGAAAACATGAAAGGTAACTTTGTTGGTATTGGTATAAATTTTTACACATTTAAAGACACTATAACAGTAATTAAAACTATTGAAAATGGTCCAAGTGCAAGAGTAGGTATTGTTGGAGGAGATAGAATCATATCTGCTAATGGCGAGTCGCTTTTGGGTGGAGGTTATAATAACGATACGTTAGTAGATAAGCTTAAAGGAGAGCGTTATACGCAATTGTTGCTAGAAGTGTATAGAAAAGGAGAGCCTAAATTATTAACATTTAATGTTACTAGAGATGAGGTGCCAATAAAAAGTGTTGACGCAGCATACATGCTAACAAATCAGTTAGGATATATAAAAATTAATCGCTTTGCAGAAAGTACTTATAAAGAATTTAAAAAGGCATTACTAAGTTTAAAAAAACAAGGAGCAACTAGTCTGGCTTTAGACTTAAGAGGTAATCCTGGTGGTTTTTTAGAGGTTGCAGTAAATATTGTTGACGAGTTTTTGGAAGATGATAAACTAATAGTTTACACAAGAAATAAAAAAGGAAAAGAGGACAGGAGTTATGCAACCAAAAAAGGTGACTTTGAAAAAGGACAGGTGTATGTAATGATAGATGAAAGCTCTGCTTCTGCATCAGAGATTATTGCAGGTGCTTTGCAGGATAATGATAAAGGGACTATTGTAGGTAGACGATCTTATGGTAAAGGGTTGGTGCAACGTGAAATGAAACTAGGAGATGGTAGTGCAGTTAGGTTAACTGTGTCAAAATATTATACACCAACAGGACGCTCCATCCAACGATCTTATGATAACGGAAATAGAGACTATTATGATGATTATTCTGATCGTTTAAATAGTGGAGAACTTTTAGACGAAAGTAAAATTGAAGTCGCAGACTCCTTAAAGTTTACAACACCAAAAGGAAACATTGTGTATGGAGGAGGAGGTATAATACCTGACGTTTTTGTTCCTTATGACACTAAAATGTTAAACGAAACGTTGACTTTTCTTGAAAAAAGAGGGTATTTAAATAACTTTATTTTTGAGGAATTAGAAAAAGAACGTGAAGTGTATAAAAACATGTCTAAAGAAGACTTTTTTAATAACTTTAAAATCACAGATGAAGTTGTAAAGTCCTTTGAAGACTTTTTAAAAATTAAAACGCGCTCTAATATAGTTTTTGTAGCTTATAAAGAGGAAGTTAAGCATTACCTAAAGGCGACTTTAGCAGAGCAATTATTTGGTTTTGGGGCTTACTTTAAAATCCTAAATAAGCATGATGTAATGATTGATAAAGTTATAGATTTGTCCAATAACCAAAATTAAATCTTATCGTGCACTTTAGTGTGCTTGCCATTATTCCATAAGGTTAAAATATCAGTTCCTACATGCGCTCCACTTCCAGAAGCTATGGCAAACTGACTTCTCCAACCAGCTAAAGTACCAGCAACATAAAGGTTGTGTTTTATTAAATGGTCTGTGTTTTCTAGCCAAATCCTATCTTTTTCAATCGCAGCTTTTGGATGTGGTTTAACGTAGTTTTCTAATCCAGATATGGTTAATAAATTAGTGTAACCCACAGCTATAACGACACGTTTAGTGGTGTAAGTATTTTTATTTGTGGTAACACTGTAGCCTAAATCTATTTCAGTAATCTGTTCCGCTTTTTCCTTGTCAATCTGTAAAACTTCAGGGTAAAGGTTGGATAATTGCGTTAAGCCATCTTCAAGTAGATCTTTGCCTAAAGTACCTGGTTTTAATCCTAAAACATTATTAAAGAATGCGTTTTGTAAATGTGAGCTTTTTTGATGTGTAATTAAGGCTACTTTTTTTCCTTCAGCAAAAGGTTTTTTTAGTCCAGATCCTAAAATTAAAGCGCAAGATAATCCTGCAGCTCCAGCGCCAATTATTATCGTATCAAAATCCATTAGCTTTTACTTTTTAATTCTATTTTTTTTGAAATACGTAAAATATGAACTAAACAAATAGCACATAATGAGGCTAGTATGGTAATTATAGCTACAATACTTTTTCCTTCAAAAAGTGCAGAAAAATTAAGGTTTGTAGCATTGTATATTATTAGAATAACAGATATAATAGTTGTGATGTATGTAAATAGTTTCATTAAAATAATTTTTATAAAAATACAACAATTAGTTTAAAAGCACTTTGATATTGTCTGTAAACAGTTTGACTGCAATTGCTAATAATACTACGCCAAATACTTTTCTAATAATACTAATTCCGTTTTGGCCAATAAGGCGTTCAATACGTTTTGATGTTTTTAAAACAATATAAATTACAATCACGTTTAAGATTACTGCTATTATAATATTTTTAATATCATATTCGGCACGTAACGATAATAACGTGGTTAAACTTCCTGGTCCAGCTATCAATGGGAAAGCTAACGGAAACACTGATGCAGTTAAAGGGTTAGTGTCTTCTTCTTTATAAAGTGTTATTCCTAAAATCATCTCTAAAGCAATAAAAAACAATATAAATGATCCAGCTACAGCAAAAGAGCTAACGTTAATACCAATAAGGTTTAATATGCTTTTACCTAAAAACAAAAATGAGATTAATATAATTCCAGCTATAATTGATGCTTTTTCACTTTGTATGTGTCCTACTTTTTTGCGTAAATCAATAATTATAGGAATGTTACCTACAATATCGATTACAGCAAAAAGCACCATAAATACAGTAAATATTTCTTTAAAATTAATTGACATGACTCTTGATTTTGATTATTTAAAAATTTTCGGCAAAAGTAGTCTTAATTCATTGAATTGTAGTACTAAACAAGCAATAAGTTTCTTGTTTTAAAATTATAGCTTCTACTTTAGCTAGATACTTTATATTTGCAAAAAAGATATAAGTTATTTTATGTTTCAATTAGGTAAAACTATAGTGTCTGAGGCTATAATCGAAAAGGATTTTATGTGTAATTTATCTGCATGTAAAGGAGCTTGTTGTATTGATGGAGATGCTGGTGCACCTCTAACTAAAGACGAAGCTCAAATATTAGAAGATATTTATCCTAAAGTTAAACCTTTTTTACGTAAAGAAGGTATCGCTGCTATTGAAGCTCAGGGAACATCTATAGTTACAGATTTTGGAGACATAGAAACACCTTTAATCAATGGTGCTGATTGCGCTTATGTTATTTTTGATAAGAAAAAAACTGCGCTTTGTGGTATTGAAGAAGCTTATAATCAAGGCGAGGTTAAATGGAAAAAACCTGTCTCTTGTCATTTGTACCCAATAAGGGTTAAGGATTATACCGAATTTTCTGCTGTAAACTATGATAAATGGGATATCTGTGATGATGCTTGTACTTTAGGAAAAGAATTGCAAGTTCCAATTTACAAATTTGTAAAAGAAGCACTTATCAGAAAATTTGGAGAAGATTGGTATGCTGAGCTTGAAAAGGTTGCAGATACAATGACTAAGTAGTTTTGCAATACTAGCGTCTTTAGTGCCTCCATAAACAGTATATAAATTTAAGTCATTTGTTTTGTTTTGTTTTGGTCAAAAATAAAGCAGAAAAATAGGTGTATCTCTTTCTTACTTTTTACTTAAAAAGATAAAAGGAGTAGTAACATTTTAGTTAGTCTACTTTTAAAAAAAATAAGTAATTTTTAACTTTAAACAAGTTTAATTTTGATGCTAATTAGTGTTAGACTTTAAAGTGATTTTCTATTCTAGTAACCCTTATTGTTTTACGTTGTTAATTAGCAAAATTTGGTTGCAAATACATTTAAGAATACAAAGTTTTTTTAATGAATTTTATTTTGTTTTTTAATAATCATTTCAAAATATATTTTTTGCGTTTATCTGTATGTTGCTGATAAATAAGATGGTATAAAACTGCTTTTAGCTAAAGGTTTCATAGCGACTACAGTGTTAGTCAGTTAGCAGGTTGGTACATATTTAAAATTATGTACAATAAAAAATGACCATTAAACTACAAATTATTTTTGTTTGTTTATGTGTTTTTATGGATTAATTTCAATGTTAAAAAAATATTAAAATGTTAAAAAATCCGAAACGCCAACAACAGCCACTTGTAGACCTACATTTCAACAATCGATGTTAAAAACTTTGGAAACATTTAGCTTAAACAACCTTTTTAAATCATAGATTATTTCCAATCTTTGTTAGTCCCAAGTCAAAGCTTAAAGTCGCAAATTATAATCACAGAAAAACACAATACAATGTCGCAAGAAGTAGAGCCAATTTTAGCAGAAAATAAAGATAGATTCGTAATTTTTCCTATTCAACACCATGATCTATGGGAATGGTATAAAAAATCAGAAGCTAGCTTTTGGACTGCAGAAGAGATTGACTTACATCAGGATCTTACAGATTGGAAAAACAAGTTAAATGATGACGAGCGTTATTTTATAAAACACATTTTAGCATTTTTTGCTGCTAGTGATGGAATTGTAAATGAAAACTTAGCAGAAAACTTTGTTAACGAAGTACAATACAGTGAAGCTAAATTCTTTTATGGTTTTCAAATCATGATGGAAAATATACACAGTGAAACGTATTCTCTTTTAATCGATACTTACGTTAAAGACGAAAAAGAAAAAGACGGTTTATTTCATGCGATAGATACTTTTCCTGCTATTAAGAAAAAAGCAGATTGGGCTTTAAAATGGATTGAGTCTGATAGTTTTGCAGAGCGTTTAATTGCATTTGCAGCTGTAGAAGGTATCTTTTTCTCAGGTGCATTTTGTTCAATATTCTGGTTAAAAAAACGTGGTTTAATGCCAGGATTAACATTCTCTAACGAGTTAATTTCTCGTGATGAAGGTGTACACTGTGATTTTGCAGTACACTTACATGAAAATCACTTAGTAAATAAAGTGCCAAAAGATCGTATTAGAGAAATTTTAATTGATGCTTTAAATATTGAGCGTGAGTTTATTACAGAGTCTCTTCCTGCTAGTTTAATTGGGATGAATGCTAAATTAATGTCACAATATTTAGAGTTTGTAACTGATAGATTATTAGGAGAATTAGGTTGTGAAAAAGAATATAACACAACTAATCCGTTTGATTTTATGGATATGATTTCCCTACAAGGAAAAACAAACTTTTTCGAGAAAAGAGTATCAGAATATCAAAAAGCTGGTGTCCTTAATAAAGAAGAAGAATCAGACAAATTTAGTTTTGATGCCGATTTTTAGGCAATAAAACTTCAGTTCTAAAGGGTTTAGTGTAATCTACAAAACCAATATTTAGAGTCAACAAAATTTAAAATTAATAACAACGGTTATATTTTCGGCTTTAAGCCAAAAACAACCAATTGTTAGTATAAATTACCCCTTACAACTAAATTTAACAAGCTGTTAATCAGTCTGTTTTAAATTTGGAATAAAAAATTAACCCTTTTTCTGAAATGGTGTTCAGAAATAAATAAAACGTGTAAAAGTATGTATGTAATCAAAAGAGACGGAAGAAAAGAGCAAATCATGTTCGATAAGATCACAGCAAGAGTAAGAAAACTTTGCTATGGATTAAATGAGTTAGTAGATCCATTAAAAGTTGCCATGCGTGTGATTGAAGGGTTATATGATGGAGTAACAACTAGTGAGCTTGATAATTTAGCAGCAGAGGTTGCAGCAACTATGACAACAGCTCATCCGGATTATGCTAGATTAGCAGCACGTATATCTGTATCTAATCTACATAAAAATACTAAAAAGACGTTTTCTGAGGTAATGCACGACCTTTATGTTTACGTTAACCCAAGAACAGGTAAAAAAGCACCTTTATTATCTGACGAAGTATATAACGTTATTCAAGAAAATAAGGATAGACTAGACTCTACTATTATATATAACAGAGATTTTGGATACGATTATTTTGGGTTTAAAACACTAGAGCGTTCTTATCTATTAAAAATAAATGGTAAAATAGCAGAGCGTCCACAACATATGTTAATGCGTGTTTCAATAGGTATACATTTAAACGATTTAGATGCAGCTATTGAGACTTACGAGTTAATGTCCAAAAAATACTTTACACACGCAACACCTACACTTTTTAACTCTGGTACACCAAAACCACAAATGTCTTCTTGCTTTTTATTAACCATGAAGGATGATAGTATTGATGGGATTTATGATACTTTAAAGCAAACAGCTAGAATATCTCAGTCAGCTGGTGGTATTGGATTATCTGTACATAACGTTCGTGCTACAGGTAGTTACATTGCAGGAACAAATGGTACATCAAACGGTATTGTACCAATGTTACAAGTATTTAATGATACTGCACGTTATGTAGATCAAGGAGGTGGAAAGCGTAAAGGAAGTTTTGCTATCTATCTAGAACCTTGGCATGCAGATATTTTTGAATTTTTGGATTTAAAAAAGAATCATGGTAAAGAGGAAATGAGAGCAAGAGATTTATTCTATGCTATGTGGATTCCAGATTTATTCATGAAACGTGTACAAGAAGATAGCACATGGACTTTAATGTGTCCAAATGAATGTCCAGGAATGGCAGATGTACACAGTGACGTATTTGAAGCCTTATATATTAAGTATGAAACAGAAGGTAAAGGTCGTAAAACCATTAAGGCTAGAGAACTTTGGGAAAAAATCCTAGAATCTCAAATCGAAACGGGAACACCTTACATGTTATATAAAGATGCGGCTAACCGTAAGACAAACCAAAGTAACTTAGGGACTATCAAGTCGTCTAACTTATGTACAGAGATTATGGAATACACAGCTCCAGATGAGGTAGCTGTTTGTAACTTAGCGTCTATAGCATTACCAATGTTTATTAAAAATGGCGAGTTTGACCACAAGGAGTTATTCCGTATAACTAAACGCGTAACAAAAAACTTAAACCGAGTAATTGACCGTAATTACTATCCAGTAGAAGAAGCTAAAAACTCTAACATGCGTCACAGACCAGTAGGTTTAGGTGTGCAAGGTCTAGCAGATACGTTTATTAAATTACGTATGCCTTTTACAAGTGATGAAGCTAAAGCATTAAATCAAGATATATTTGAAACGCTTTACTATGCTGCTGTAACAGCAAGTATGGAAGAAGCAAAAGCAGATGGACCATACCAAACTTATGAAGGATCTCCTATTAGTAAAGGACAATTCCAACATAACCTATGGAATATCCAAGAGGACACGTTAAGTGGTCGTTGGGATTGGGATAAGTTAAGAGCAGATGTTATGAAACATGGTGTTCGTAACTCGTTATTAGTCGCTCCAATGCCTACAGCCTCTACAAGTCAAATATTAGGTAATAACGAGTGTTTTGAGCCTTACACATCTAATATTTATACGCGTCGTGTATTATCAGGAGAGTTTATTGTAGTAAACAAACATTTATTAGAAGACTTAGTAGAATTAGGACTTTGGAATGATAGTTTAAAAAACGAAATCATGCGTGCTAATGGATCTGTACAAGGTGTAGAGGCTATACCGCAACACATTAAAGATCTATATAAAACAGTATGGGAGTTAAGTATGAAAGATATAATAGATATGTCTCGTCAAAGAGGATATTTTATTGATCAATCACAATCACTTAACTTGTTTTTAGAAGGTGCTACTATGGCTAAATTAACGTCAATGCATTTTTACGCTTGGAAGAGTGGATTAAAAACAGGTATGTATTACTTACGTACTAAGAGTGCAGTAGATGCTATTAAATTTACTGTAGAAAAAGAGAAAAAAGCAGAACCTATTGCAGAAGCAGTAGAGGTTGTGGATACAGAAGCTATATTACAAAAGCAACAACAAGCAGCTAACACAGCAGCTAAATTTGCTAATACAGCTAGTGCAGAAGCAGAACCAATGACAGCAGAAGAAATGAAAGCATTAATCGCTCAGGCTAAAGAAGCAGAAGGTGATGACTGCTTAATGTGTGGTTCTTAATAATCTACTAGTAAGATTATAAACTTGCTAGTATTAAGTGTTATATGAAAAAAAGCATCCATATTTGGATGCTTTTTTTTGTTTAAAAACTACAATAAATACTATATTACTAGACTAAAGTAAAGTGTTAATGGAGGTATCTCAAAGTATAATATTACAATCAGAATGTAAACATTGTGAAACACCAGTTAAAGAAGACCACTCTTTTTGTTCTGAATGTGGTTTTCCATTAAAAGGAAGTGATCAGGATGTTGCTAAGTTTTATGCTAAACGCGTAATGGATAAGCGTAAAACAAACAATGCTCACGAAAAAATAAAAGCTGCTAGAAAAACACTATTTATAATAGCAGCAATTATAACCGTTTTTGGTTTTTTTATCTATTATAAAACACAAGATTTAGTGCCTTTAATCATAAATTTAGTAGTAAGTGTTGTGTATGTTGTTTTAGGTGTTTGGTCTAAACAGCGACCTTTAATTGCCTTAATTTTGGGCTTATTGTTATACTTAACTTTAATTATTATTACAGCTATTGCAGATCCATTAACACTAGTCGCAGGAATACTATGGAAAATATTAATCATTGGATATTTAGCCAAAGGGATTTACTCGGCATCCTCAATAAATAAGGTTGCTTAATGATTATTTTGTGTAAAAATTGTAATTATATTTTTGAAACAGAAGTAAAGTTTTGTTCGCAATGTGGACAAGCTGTTGTTAAAAATGTATCTTCTACTAAACTTAAAAAAGTAGCCACTATCATTGGTTTTTACGTAGCCATGTTAGTGTATATGCTATTAGTGTATTATGTAGAGACTACGTTTCCTAATAATTTAGAAGCCGAAATTATTGTAGTCATAGGTTTTGCATGTATTGTACTGGGTTTTGCATCTTTTGATTTAAAACCTGTATTACAATTATATAACAACAAAGCTATTAAGTTTAAGCATATAGTTTTTGCGGTTATTACACCTGTAGTAACAAGTTTTGTCGTTTATTTTTTTATTGGATTTATAAATAGTTTAGTAGCAGAAGGCGCATCTGTTAACTATTTTCAGGAGTATTTGTATTTAGATTATCCTTTATTTTGGGCCACTTTTTTTATAGCTTTAATGCCTGCGGTTATTGAAGAGTTAGCATTTAGAGGTGTGCTTTTTAACGCCTTAAAAGAGGTTACAACTACAAGATTAACCATTATTGCTACTGCATTTTTATTTGCGGTCATTCACTTTTCTATATTCTCCTTTTTATGGATTTTCCCGTTTGGATTATTATTAGGGTTTTTAAGAAGTCGTTACAATACGCTATGGCTAGGAATGATTATTCATTTTATCCATAATTTTATAATTTTAATGATTGATTATTATAATTTCTACAATTATTAATAAAAAAAAGCATCCAATTTCTGGATGCTTTTTTAATAAATTATGTCGAGTCTAACTAGTTTTGTGCCATTAAAGCAAAAAACTTATCAATGTTAGGTAATATTAAAATACGTGTACGTCTATTTCTAGAGCGTCCTTCGCTAGTATTATTATCTGTAAGTGGCATATAGCTACTTCTACCAGCTGCAATTAATTTTTCTGGTGCAACACCAAAGTCTTTTTGAAGTTTTCTAACTACAGAAGTAGCACGTAATACACTTAAATCCCAGTTGTCTGCAACTTTATCTGTACTAATTGTTCTAGAGTCTGTATGACCTTCAATCATGACATCTAAGCTAGGCTCTGAGTTAATAACGTCTGCTAATTTTTGTAAGATTTTATCAGCTTTTTTGCTAACTCTGTAGCTTCCGCTATTAAATAACATTTTATCAGAAATAGAAATCATAACTACAGTTTCCTCGATGCTAATCGCGATATCATCACTTTCATCTAAATCTGTAGTGTCAACAAAACGTTTTAAATTTAATGATAAAGCCATATTCATTGAGTCTTCCAATGTCGTAACATATTTCATTACCTCTGGACTTACACGACTTAACGTTTCACGCATACCAACTTTAGCTTTTTCAGAAATAACAGCTTTGTTTCCAACTGCATCAAATTTAGTTTGATTTTCTTCAGTTAATACACCTACCTCATCAGTCAGATTATTGATTTTAGAATTATACTCGTTAACTCTAGCTTCAATTTTTGCAAATTTAGCTTCTAATTCTTCTTTTTCAACCTGAGTCTTTTGTAATTCGCTAGTTATTTCTCCTTTTTCTTGTTCTAAAGCAACAAATTTCTTTTTAGAAACACATGATGACAATATTACTAAAGCGAATAAGGCTATTGATGTTTTTTTCATAAATACATTAATTTTTAGTTATAATATTTACGAATACAATATTGTTTTGGATGTTTTAAACTTTGATTTGGTAATATTTTACAAATTGTTTTATTAAGGGTTAATGTTGTAATGCATTGATTGTGTGTAATTAAAAGGTGAGTGTTAAGTATCTCTTTTTTTTTAAAATGAACGACATTTAATTAATAATTAAGTAGCTAACCAAAGTTACATGCACTTGTTTTTTCTGTTTTTAAATATTTAATTTAGCTAAAAGTAATAATGAATATTAAATCAAAATGGATACTAGGCTTAAAGAGGTTGCAGGTGTATTTTTTAAATTAGGTTGTTTTGCTTTTGGTGGTCCAGCTGCACATATTGCAATGATGGAGGAGGAGGTTGTTACCAAACGTAAGTGGATGACTAGGGCTTATTTTTTAGATTTAATAGGCACTACTAATCTAATTCCAGGACCAAATTCTACCGAAATGACGATGCATTGTGGTTACGAACGTGCTGGTAAAAAGGGATTGTTTGTAGCAGGAATTGCATTTATATTTCCTGCCATTATGATTACAGCAGTATTAGCTTATTTGTATGTTAAGTATGGTAATCTTCCTGAGGTTGCACCTTTTATTATTGGTATTAAGCCAGCTGTTCTGGCAATAATTGCTTCTGCAGTTATCAAACTGGGTAAAAAAGCTATAAAAACGTTGGAGCTAGGATTAATAGGCTTATTGGTTTTAATAGCCAGTTTGTTGGGTGTTAATGAGGTTTTAGCGCTGCTTTTAGCAGGTATAATTGGAATGTTATATTTTTATTTTAAGAATAAATCATCTAATTCGTTTCAAACAATTATACCATTTTTTTTGATCAGTGGTTTAAGTACTTCACTTTTTAAAATAACAGCAATTAATGTATTTTGGATCTTTTTAAAAGTTGGTGCTATATTGTACGGAAGCGGTTATGTGTTGTTTGCTTATTTGGATGCCGAGTTAGTAACTAAGGGATGGTTAACTAGGGTTGAGCTATTGGATGCAATTGCTGTTGGCCAATTTACACCTGGTCCAGTTTTATCTACCTCCACATTTATTGGTTACCAACTCTCTGGTTTTGCAGGTGCCTTAGCTGCAACAACAGGTATATTTTTACCTTCGTTTTTGTTTGTTCTTATTTTAAATCCATTGATTCCAAAAATGCAAAAATCTAGTTTATTGCGCTATTTTTTGGATGCTGTAAATGTTGCAGCAGTTGCAGTTATGTTAGCGGTTTTAGTGGTAATGACAAAAGACACTTTAATTGATTGGCAAACCATTGTAATAGCGTTGTTAGCTTTACTATTAGTATTTAAAACTAAAGTTAGTACTATTTGGGTGATTATAATTGGAGCTGTTTTAGGTTATTTACTTTATAGATTTATGTAAACAAAAAAAAGCTACCTGATAAGGGTAGCTTTTTTTGCTTTAAAGTTTATTAATTTATTCTTCTTCTAGAGTAGCAGGAGTAACAGAAGCATCATGTGCGTTATGGTACTCTTCTAAAAGATTCATAGTTGCGCTAAGTAAATCTTTAGTTTCTGATAATAAATTAAAATATAATGTCGTGTTTTTAGGACTAGATTCTTCAGTTCTTGTACGCTCTACTTGTTTTAATATTTTAGAGGTTACAAGTTCCATTATTTCATTCTTTCTTCCTAAGATATCTCCAATTTGTTCAAATGAACGTGAGTTAAAAGCATTTTGAGTATTGTTGAAAAATAAATCAAAACGCTCATCAATTTCTTTAAGCTCTTTTATTTGACTAAACTTTAATTTTTTATGGTTGTTGTTTACATGTTTATGACTCATTTTAGTAATGTAGTCCAACGACTGTGTCATATCTTGTAAATACCCTAAAATATTAATATAAAAGTTACTTGCATTTAAACTAGATTCATCTAAATTTTTAATAAAATAGAAGATGTTGTCTCTTAGTGCATCCACTTCTGTAGAAAGCTTTATAACTTGTTTTTTATTCTTTTTAAGCAATGCGCTATCTTGTTTAGCTAAACCGTTAATAGCGTTAGTGTAAATTTTATTTCCTCTTTTTACAACGTTAGCAATGTTTTTAGCACTTTCGTGAATAACACCTTGTACAGAGCTGCTTTCTGAGTCCGTTAAGCTGTCTTCTGGTGCAATTTTGTTAGATGTTTCTTTGTGTGATAAATAGTTTCTAACTAATAAAATAGCAGTAAGTAATAATAATATTGGTGTCATCACTTTAGGATTCCACTTAATTAAAAAGACAACAGTTCCTGCTGCAAAAAAGGCTCCAATAGCAGTTCCAAACCAACCACCAATTACATTTAGTACACCAGCTACTCTATAAACAGCACTCTCACGTCCCCAAGCACGATCTGCAAATGATGTACCCATTGCTACCATAAATGTAACGTAAGTTGTAGATAATGGTAGTTTCATTGATGTTGCAATTGCAATTAATACACCTGCAACCATAAGGTTAACTGATGCTCTAATCATATCAAAAGCAGGTAAATCTTTACTTTGTGTTTTAGTTAAAGCTTTAGTGCTAGGCTTTTGAAAGCTTTTGTCAATCTTAGCTTGTGTTGATTTAGGTACAATTGCACTAAAGTAATCAGATAACGCTGATGTTCCTTTTACAATTCCTCTAGATAGCATGTTTGGTTCAAACTTTTCATGCGTATCACCTTGGCTTGATAAGTTAATTTCAGTTTCGGCAACTGTTTTTGCTTTTTTAGAAAACCATAACGTTAATACCATAATAGCTCCAGAGATGAACAATAATAAAGGTTCTGCTGGTACTTTTTTCTCTAATATAGCCATAGAGAAATCTGCTGGTAACGTTCCTGATGTAGTAAATGCTGTTTGCATAGCATCAAACGAGTGGTATGCTGCCATAGGTACACCAATAAAGTTTACCAAGTCATTTCCAGAAAAAGCTAATGCTAAACCAAAAGTTCCAACCGCAATTACGATTATTAAAACACTTTTTTTAGTGATTTTTTGAAAAGCATAAGAAAATAATGTCCATACAATTACACTTCCAATTAGTATGTATAATTCATTTCCTTCAACAACACCATTAATGCTTTTGTAAAAAGGTGTGCCTTTAAGCCCTTTTAAGAATATAAAGTATGTGATTGAAGCTAAAGAGATTCCTCCAAAAATAGCACCGAAATATTTAGATTTTGTTTCGTATTGAAATGTAAATATTAAACGCGAAACCCACTGTACTAATGCACCAACTGTAAATGCTATAAAGACTGACATTACAATTCCGGTAATAATCTCGATAGCTTTTTTGGTGTTTATATAGTCACCTAAGTCTGCAAATGTTTGTGTGTCTGAAGCACTAATTTTAATTAATGACATTACAACCGCAGCACCAAGTAAGTTAAATACAATAGAAACAGTAGTGGATGTTGGTAATCCTAATGTGTTAAAAAAGTCAAGAAGTAAGATGTCAGTAATCATTACTGCCATAAAAATGTACATGATTTCTTCAAAACTAAACATAGCAGGTACAAAAATACCTTTACGAGCAACTTCCATCATTCCGCTTGAAAATACAGCTCCAATAAAAATTCCTAAACTAGCAACTATCATAATAGTACGCATAGAAATAGCCTTAGAGCCTATTGCTGAGTTTAAGAAGTTGATGGCATCATTACTAACACCTACAACAATATCAACTACTGCTAATACTGTTATGGCAATCAACATAAATAAATAAATATTATCCATAATTTTTAATTAAAATAAGTTTGCAAATATCTTTACTGTTTTCGAGTACAATGTTATGACAATGTTATGTTTTTTTGTTAAAAATGTAGGTCAAATCCAAGTCTAAAGGTAATATTATCTTGGTCACCACTTACAGTTGTGTAACTTAAGTCGGTTTGTACTTTTAATTTGTGACCTACAATGTATTTAGATCCACCTAAAGTATACTGATCTGTTGGTAAGTTTCCTGTTATGGCATCATAAGTTACGGTAGTGTATCTAGCTGCAATTTCATAATTACTTTTAAACAGATAACCAGCTTGAAGGTTAAGTGCATTACCAGTAAGTACGACATCACCAGTAGGTGTTAAACCATCTGTGTCAACAGCTATTGGTTGATCAGCATTTCTGTTTGCATATTCTCCCATAAAACTAAATCCTTTGTATTTAAACATGGCATCTGCAAAAATAGTAGACACATTAGTTTCATACAATGAACCATCACTTTTAAACATGTAATTTCCTAAACCGCTACGTTCTCTAACAGCATTTTCGTTAAAGTTGTAGGTAAAACCTAACATTAGTTTTGGTTTCGCTTCTCTTTTTAAATCAGACTGGACATAATCACCTTTTGATTGAAACTTGCCAAAAGGTAAAAACTCTACACGAGCTGTATATTGAAGTCCACCTTCATTACCTTCTGAAACATTTCGACCTTCACCTTGAGAAATTGCTAATTTTTCACGCATTAAAAAATTGTCACCTAATTTTGATGTATGACGTAATTGAATACCTAAGTCACGATCAATATTAAAACGACTATTTAATAAAGAACGGTCAATTAATTGAAGATTTGCTGAAGACACAACACGCTCTATATTACCAGGTAATTTAGTTTGTCCAGCCCAAAGCTCCCAATTATCTGCAAATTGCCACATAATAACAGCGTCTAGAATGTATCTAGGTGTGTTACGGTTAAATTGATTTGCTCCAGAAAGATCTCTGTTTGATAATCCTAATTCTATTTTGTATTTTAATTTTGGACTGTAGGCAAAACCATCAAACTTTAAACGTGCACGTCGCACAATAAAATTGTGTTCTGGACTTGTATATTGCGACCCATCATGATCCCAAGAGGATATAGATCTAACTTGAAAGCGAGGTGCAAATTTTATGCTAAAAGAACTGTCCTTTGCTGTAAAATTAATAAGTCCTTTACCAAAAGAGGTGTCGCTAATTTCTTGCGCATAAGCAGACAGCGTCAAGCACAACAAGAGTGCAATGGATAAAATAAGTTTCATTATAAGGTATTAGTTTTTGTCGCTGCAAATAAATAACTCTAATGTTAACTTAATGTTTCCTAAGTATTAACCTTTTAAATTTTAACGAAAAAAGACTGCTTTGGCCAAAAGCAGTCTCATTAGAAATCATAATAATGTAGTCGACAAAAACTAATAGATTATATGACATACTAATTGTGTTGTCTTAAGACAGTAACAAATATCAACATACAAAGTGATTTTAATGTAATGCTAATATTATGTAATTATTAAGTGTTGTTATGTTAATTAATGTTTGTTAAGGTTTGATTTTTAGGCATCTAAAATTTCAATGTTAAATTAATGTTACCTAAATGTTGCATAAATGTTATCTAATATGTATCTTTGAGATATAATGTTAAAACCCATAATTATGAAGAAATCAATTTTAGTTTCAATTGCTTTTTTATTTACTGTGGTTTCTTTTGCTCAAGACAAAAGAGATTTAAAACTTAATAAAAACACTAATTTAATAGAAGTTGTTTATTATCACGACAATGGAGTTGTAAGCCAAACTGGTGCTTACACTACAGATGGTAAGCTACAAGGTGAGTGGTTAAGTTTTGACGCAGCAGGCAAGAAACAAGTTTCAGCAAATTATGATAATGGTAAAAAAGTCGGCAAGTGGTTTTATTGGAATGAAACCACTCTTAAAGAAGTAGATTATACTAATAACAAAATTGCTAATGTTAGCGAGTGGGAAGTGAAAAATCCAGTAGCTACTAGTAACTAAGTTATAAACTCAAAAAAAAAGCCTTGCATATGCAAGGCTTTTTTTTTGATGTGTATTTGGGTTTAGTTGATTGTCCAACCAGCTCCCCAAGTTGTGTAGTCTGTTCCAGTAGCTGTGTCTTCGCCAGTGAAAAAGTCAGCATCTGTAAAAGTTATAGTAGTATCGTTTTTAACTTTAGTTAAAACGTCAACAAAAGTTACTCCTGTTACTTGTAGGTCATCGCTTACAACTCCGTTTCCTGTGTCAGCATCATCTAAATCAAAACCTTCAGCATATCCTGTTATCATGATATTGTTAAATAATCCTTGAGTACCAGCTCTTAATCTAACAGCTTCTGATGAGTTAGCTGATCCTTCACCAATAATAGTTACGTTGTTTACAGTTGGTTTAGAGAATATTCCTGTTGCATTACTAAAGTCAGTATTGTATCCATCTGCTTCAATTGCTTTATCATCTGTTGCTCTGTTAGAGATGTAAACATTGTTTAATGTTCCAGAAAAACCTTCTGTCCAATCTACTGAGTCATCTTCTGCATTGATTACAGAGACATAGCTTGCATTAACTGTTCCTCCAAAAAACTCAATTCCATCATCTTTTCCTGCATAAGCTTGGATGTAATTAACAGATGTTCCGTTACCTACACCATAAAAAGAGAATCCGTTATTTTCAGATTGTCCATCAGCTGCACCACCAGAATACTCTACACGTACATAGCTTAAAGATCCAGAATTATCGTTTGCAACATTTCCACCGTAAGGTAAACTTGCAATTTCAGAAGTTGCAGTGTTTGTTCCTGTAACAGAGTTGATAGGTGCTTTTCCTAGTAAGATTAATCCTCCCCAATCTCCAGCAGCAGGACTTGCAGCGTCAGATGTAAAAACAATAGGGCAATCTGCAGTACCATTAGCTATGATTTGTGCACCTTGAGATATTGCAATATATACATCTGCTCCAGATGATAATGCCTTAATAGTCATACATGGTGGAATGGTTAAAGTGGTTCCACTTGCCATAATTAAAGATCCATTTAACTTGTAAGTGTTGTTAGCATCTAATGTTAAGTCTTCAGTATAAGTTCCTGACAAGAAAATAGTTGAAGGGTCAGTTGGACCTCCTCCAGACGTGTTGTTTGTTACACTGTTGTCGTTAATTACAATATCAGATGTGTCATCAGTAGAGCAAGAGAATACTGTTGCTGCTAATGCTAAGCCTAAAATTATTTGTTTTTTCATTGTTTTTAGTTTTTTAGTTGTACTATGTTTTTGCGTTATGTTTATTAAAATTTATATTTAAGTTGAAGTCCTAAATTCATACCTCTTTTGTAATTTGTAACACCTTTTCCGTTTGCAGACACTACTAATACATCGCCTTGATTTTGGTCTTCTCTAACGTATTGGATAGTTGGGTTTAAAAGATTTTTAGCGCTTAAGTTGATTTCAAAATTATCATTGATTGTGTTTTTCCAGATAAAGTCTAAAGTTGGAACACTTTTTTCTACAATGTTACCTAAGTCACCAGAACCTAATGCATCGATACGATCAGAGAAGTATGAAAATACTAAGTTGGCAACAGGCTTATAGTTTTTAAAGGTTGGTGAGTAGCTGATGTCTGCATTTAAGATAAATGGCGAAGCACCTTGTAATTCGTCTTCGGTTTTATTAAAAGCTAAATCAAATGTTCCATCTATGTTTTCATATAAATCTTGTTTAGTTTTCATGTACGTTGCATTAACTCCAAATGATAAATTGGTGTTTTGATCTGCATCAACTAATAGGTCTTTTCTTAATTCTACTTCAACACCATAAACAGTTGCTTGATCTCCTGTTCTAACATAACGTTGAGTACCTGTTGCATCACCAACAACAACAAGATTTATTGGATTGTCAATTTGCTTGGTAAATGCACCTATTGAAAAGATTTCACTTTTACTAAAAAACCACTCATATTTTAAATCAATATTTAAAACCTCAGAGTAACCAAGTGCATCTGGATTACCACCAATACGTGTAGATACGTCTTCGTAAACAAAAGGAGCTATTTCTTTAAACTCTGGTGTAGATACAGTTTTGCTTGCAGATAATCTTAAGTTTTGATCCTCTGTTATGCTATATTTAACGTTTAAACTAGGTAAAATAAATGTTTCTTCAGATACTTTAGAGTCTACACCATTGTTTCCTAAGTTAATCACATTGTAATCAATACTTTGTTCAAAATTTTCTAATCTTACGCCAGGTACAAACAACCATTTTTCTCCTGCTTTAATTTGAGCATCTACATATCCAGCATAAATATTAAGCTTCCCATTGTAAGTGTTTTCAAAAAGTCCAGGTCTGTTAGTGTTAGATAGTGTCGGGTAAGGTTTTAGTACTTTAATTTCGTATAAACCATTAGATGAAGGATTAAGATTTAAGTTGTCAAGATTAAACACTGAATCAAAATTATTAACATCTGTTATTTGGTAGTTGCTATCAACTATATCGTAACCATATCTAACATTATTAAATTGTCTTGTTTTGTTACGACCATTGTATCCAAAGTTAAATTTTAGATTGTCATTAACCTCATAAGCTAAATTAAAACGTCCATTGTACTCGTCATCTTCAATTTTTTGAAAGTAACGTTGATTGTCAAATACCACATTGCTGTAAAAAGTAGGGTTAGTTGTTGGGTCATTATCTAAAGCGTAATCGTAGTTTTCTACACTAAAACGCTTACGGTCTGGTTGGTCTGAAAACACTTTGTTGTATCCAAATCCCCAATCTAATTCAAAATTACCCGATTTGTGATTTCCTATTAATTGATTGACAAACATTTTAGTTTGGTCAAATTGTATGTTTTGTTGGTAAAACCCTTTGTCTGTGTTTAAAATAGCATCTCTGTTTCTACCTTGACCATCTGTACCATAATATCCTACTTCGTCAGAAGAACTATTAATGAATACTGAGTTGAAGCTTAAGTTATTATCAGAGTTTATTTTGTAATTGATGTTTGCCATAGCTGTTGATGTTGTAGAGTATTCAAACTCTTCTGCAGCTTCAAACGCTTTTTTCTCTACTGTAGAAAAATCTACAGATCGACCTTGTCTATACTCGTAATTGTTTTCAAATCCACCAGTAACAAAAAAGCTTAATCTAGAACCGTTTTCAAAATTAAAAGAACTACCTCCAGATGCACCATAGGCAACATTAATAGGTGTGTCTATAGCAACAGGATCTACACCATGAGATAGAATAATTGCAAATGGGTTATGCTCGTTTCTTCCGTAAAATCCAAAATAACCAGTACCTTCACTACGTACAAAGTTTTTATCTACAGCATTAGTGTTAAATCCACTGCCTGTAAAAGCATCTACAAAACTTCCTCCTTTATGTTCTTTAGAGGTAATGTCTACATTACCTGCAGCAAAATCTCCGTAAAATTGAGCTGCATATGCTTTACTAATGGATACATTTTGGATAACATCCGAAGAGAATAAATTTAAATCTATGTTTTTCTTGTTAACGTCATTAGATGGTAATGATAATCCATTCATGGTTGTGTTAAGGTATCTGTCTCCAAGACCTCTTACATATACGTTGCTTGATCCTTCTTGTTTAGACACTCCAGATATTTTAGCAACAGCACCAGCAGCATCACTTACTCCTTTTCTAGATAACTCTTCTGCACCAATACTCTGTTTGATTTCGACAGCTTTTTTTTGATCTAGTAATAAAGCGGTTTCACTTTCACGTTTGGTAGTAACAGTTTCAAGTATTACTTCGTCTAAAGACGCAGCACTGGCTCCCATTGCAACATTAATAGTTGTTGTTTTTCCGGCTTCAACAATTGCAGCTATAGTTTGTGTTTGATAACCAACAAAACTAAATTCTACATTATATGAACCTGGTTTTAAATCTGAAAACAAATATTTACCATTGTCATCAGACGTTGTACCTGTAGTAGTACCAGTAATTAAAATGTTGGCAAAAGCAAGAGGTTCGTCGTTAAATTCTTTATCAGTTAAAGTTCCTGATATTGATCCATTTTGAGAATAAGTTACGATGCTAAATAAAGCAAAAACTAAGTATGTTAAATTTTTCATTTTGACTATTAAAATTCTTGGTGCAAAGAAACCTTGATATTGTAAAGTCAAGGTTAACTGCAGATTAATAGTTAGTCACCAAAAAGTTAGCTAAAGGTTACCAGAATAGTTTTAGTGTTACTTTTTCAAAACATTAAGTTAACATTAGAAAGTACTTTGCTTTATTATTCAAATAGTTATCTTGCAATACTAAATTTTGAATATGAATTGGGAACAATTACTATCGTTAAAGCGCTTTGGCGACACTAATAAAAGATTAAGAAAAGAACAAGATGAAACTAGATTAGGGTTTGAAGTAGACTATGATCGTGTTATTTTTTCGTCAGAGTTTAGAAGTCTACAGGATAAAACTCAAGTTATTCCTTTGTCTAAAACTGATTTTGTACATACGCGATTAACACATAGTTTAGAGGTGAGTGTTGTAGGACGTTCTTTAGGTAGAAAAGTAGGACAAAAAATTTTAGAAAAGCATCCACATCTTCAAAATATACATGGCTATTTACCAAACGATTTTGGAGCAATTGTAGCTTCAGCAGCATTAGCACATGATATAGGTAATCCGCCTTTTGGTCACTCTGGAGAAAAAGCAATTGGCGAATTTTTTATCTCTGGAGAAGGTCAGCATTATAAAGAAGAGTTAACAGCTAGTCAATATCAAGATTTATGTGATTTTGAAGGTAATGCCAACGGTTTTAAAATAGTAACACAAAGTCGTGCAGGCAGAGAAGGTGGTTTAAGATTAAGCTATGCTACATTAGGCGCTTTTACAAAATATCCAAAAGCATCATTACCTAAAAAGCCTACAAAGCATATTGCAGATAAAAAGTATGGTTTTTTTCAAACAGAAAAAGATTCATTTAAAGACGTTGCAGAAGAGTTAGGGTTAATCCCAAGAGGTGATGCTGATAGTTTAAGTTATTCTCGTCATCCTTTAGCTTTTTTAGTCGAAGCTGCAGATGATATATGTTACACAATAATAGATTTTGAAGACGGAATTAATTTAGGGTTAATTGAAGAGGAATACGCGTTAGAGTATCTAATTAATTTAGTACGAAACTCCATTAATACTAATAAATACCATAAACTAACTAATACTAAGGATAGGGTAAGTTATTTACGTGCATTAGCTATTAATACATTAATTAATGAAGCTGTAACCATTTTTATGGAAAACGAAGAAGCTATACTTAACGGTCAGTTTAGTATTAGCTTATTGGATAAAAGTAAGTACGAAGCACAAATCAATGATATTATAAAATTAAGCATTGATAAAGTATATCAATCTAAAGATGTAGTTGATAAAGAAATTGCTGGTTACCAAATATTAAATTCATTATTAAATACTTACAGTAAAGCTGTCAATAATACCTTTTTAGGAAAAGCTACAAATTATGATAAACTAATAATGAAAGGTTTACCATCAACATTAGACTTTAATATAGATAGTTTGTATGTAAGATTGCTAAATGTATGTCATTATGTGTCTTTGATGTCTGATAGTCAAGCTATTATCGAATATAAAAAAATAAAAGGGTTTAGTTTATAGTTTGTATTATTTCTAAAAAAATGAATTTTTAACAATAAAACTCTTAAAAAAATATTAAAAACCGGTATTTTTATAGTCTTAAAAAAATAAAATGAAGAAGAAAATTATTATCCTAACGTCATGCGTTTTAGTATGTCTGGCTTTTTTTACCCTAACTAAAGTAAAAAATTCTGAAGTTTCTGAGATGGCTAACGCCAAAGAAATTCACAAAAAGCATTTAGAAAACAGTCCTTTTAAAGAGGTTTTAAAATTAACTAAACCCGAAAGAAAAGCTGCTGGATTAACTCCTAATAAATACTACGAACAAGAGTGGGAGTTAACAATGGATCCTATTTTAGGAAGACCAACAACTGAAAAATTAAGACTAATTAGAGAAGCACAACAAGCTAAAAGACAGGCTTTTTTAGCCTCAGGTAGAGTGCCAGGAGATGCTATTGATAACAGTTGGATAGAAAGAGGTCCTAATAATGTTGGAGGTAGAACAAGAGCTATCATGTTTGATCCTAATGACACAACTAACGAAACCCTTTTTGCAGGTGGAGTTAGTGGAGGATTATGGAAAAACACTAATATTTCTGACGCTAATTCTAGTTGGATTAGAGTTGATATCCCAGAAAATTTAGCGGTTAGCTGTATCACTTATGATCCAAATAACACAAATATATTTTATTTAGGAACTGGTGAATCTTACGTAGGAGGAGATGTAAATGGAGATGGTGTATGGAAATCGGAGGATGCAGGTATGACTTGGTCTAAAGTCCTTGGTGGTATCTCTGGACCAACAACAACACAAACTATTATAAATAACATTACAGTAAATGCACCAAGCAGTATTGCTGGAGATTATATATCTAATCCTACAAGTATTTTTGGTGGAAGTATTGATACAGTAATTACAGCCGAGTTTATTTTGGCAGATGGAACCGTACCATTTACTGGTACCAATGGACAAACATCAAATAACCCTAATGAAGGTTGTGGACCGTCAACAATAGACATGACTGGAAAAATCGCTTTAATAAGAAGAGGGGTTTGTACATTTATTGAAAAAGTTAAATCAGCGCAAGATGCAGGAGCAATTGGAGCGATTATAATGAATAATGTGGATGACGCATTAATTAATATGTCAGGAGATGATGACTCAATTGTAATACCTGCTGTTATGATATCTCAAGCAGATGGTAATCTTATTGAAGCAGCTATTAATGCAGGTACTGTAACAGGATCTTTAAATCCACAAATAGGAGTTTTAAACGGTACTTTAGTGCCAGGAATTCAGTTTGTAAACGATATAAAAGTAAGAGATAACAATGGTGTTTCAGAAGTTTATGTTGCAGCAGGAGATAGTTTTTATGGAGCTGCAAATACAGCAACATTTTTAACAGGACCAGAGTTTGGTTTATACAAGTCAACAGATAATGGAACTAACTGGAACGAAGTAGTTTTACCTACAACAACTTTTGGTAATAAGTTTTGTCCAAACGATATAGAAATTGGTGCAGATAACAAAATATGGTTATCTACAACTAATAGTACTGTGTTTGGTGATGGTGGAGGAAATATCCTTAATTCTACAGATGGGATAACGTTTACAGTTAAACGCACTGTTCCAGACGCGACTAGAACTCAAATAGCTGTCTCGTCCTCGAATGCAGATGTTGTTTACGTATTAGCACAAGGTAGTACTGCTGCAGCGCCAGTTTTAATGGAGAAAACCACGGATGCTTTTACTACTAACACAACAATGAGTTTACCTAACGATGCAGATACAGGTATTGCAGCTAATGATTTTACAAGAGGGCAAGCATTCTATGATTTAATGTTAGAAGTAGATCCAAATAATGATCAGATTATCTTTACAGGTGGAATTGATTTGTTTAAATCCTCAAACGCAGGAAATAGCTGGAGTCAATTTAGTCATTGGTATGGTGGTTTTGGATTTCAAGATGTGCATGCAGATCAACATGCTATGACCTTTGCTAATGGATCATCAACAGTAGTTGCTTTTGGTAATGATGGTGGTGTGTATTATTCTGCAAATGCAGGATCAACTACAACTTCAAGAAATAAAGACTTTAACACGTCTCAATTTTATACGGTAGGTGTAGCTCCAACAACTGCTTTTACAGGAGATTATTTTGCAGGAGGACTGCAAGATAACGGGACACAATTATTTGAAAATGCTAATCCAAATCAAACAGATGCTACTATTGAAGCTTATGGTGGAGATGGTGCTTTTACATTTTTTGATCAAGACGGAACAGATCAATATTTTGTAAGAAACTACGTTTATAATTCAGGGATTAACGTTTATAATTTTGCAACAAGCTCTAATGTTACTATCAACAACGAAACAGCTTCAAATGGAGCGTTTATTAATCCTCAAGCATTAGATTCTAATTTAGATATTTTATATTCTAATTATTCATCTGGAGGAAACAGCATTATTAGAAGGTATTCAGGGATTAAATCTCAGTCTACACTTCAAGCAGTAAGTTTAACAGACCCATTATTAACAAGCACACCAACTGCTTTTACGGTATCTCCTCATACCACGACCTCGTCTAAAGTTTTAGTAGGTACAATATTAGGAGATGTATTTTTAATAGAAAATGCAAATCTAGCTTCACCAACTTTTACACAATTAGATCCTTCAAATGTGATTTTTGGAAGTGTTTCTGATTTAGAATTTGGAGCTACTGAAAATGAAATTTTCTTAACAGTTCATAATTATGGTGTTCAGAGTATTTGGTATTCTAACGATGGTGGTTTAGTATGGCAAGCTAAAGAAGGTGACTTACCTGATATGCCAGTTAAAGCCATTTTACAAAATCCTTTAAGTCCTGACGAAGTTATTATTGGAACAGAATTAGGGGTTTGGTTTACAAATAACTTTTCTGATGCTAACCCAAACTGGAATCAAGCTTTTAACGGAATGTCAAATGTTAAAGTAACTGACCTAGATTTAAGAGATGACAATATGGTTTTTGCATCTACTTATGGTAGAGGAATCTTTTCTGGTGAGTTTAAAATTGATGCTAATGGTGACGAAGATGGTGATGGTGTCCTTAATGGAGTAGACAATTGTGTTAATACCGCTAATGCAGATCAAGCAGATGCAGACGGAAATGGTATTGGAGATGCATGTCAAGATACGGATGGTGACGGAATATTAGATATTAATGATAATTGTCCACTAAACGCTAACCCTGGTCAAGAAGATGCAGATGGAAATGGTGTTGGAGATGCATGTCAAGATACAGATGGTGACACTATTTTTGACGATGTCGATAACTGTATAACAATACCAAATGCAGACCAACAAGATACTAACGGAAACGGAATAGGTGATGTTTGTGATACTAGTTATACTAATGCTGATAATATCGCTTTACAAATTATTTCAGAAACTTGTGATGGTCAAGATAACGGAAAAGTTATAGTTACTGTAAATGAAACTTATGTGGATTACGTTACAACTTTAGTAGGTAATGGATTAAACTTATCTCAGTCGTTTACTAATAACACCTATACTTTTGAAGATTTACCTGTTGGTTCTTATACAGTTTGTGTTGCTGTGGATGATATTGCGATCGATTATCAACAGTGTTTTGAAATTAATATTGAAGAAGCTGGTGTTATAGAATTACAGATTGCTAACAGCAATAATCTAAATTCTGATACAACTAATGTTGAGGTTAGTAGAGGTACTGCTCCATATACTGTCCTATTTAACCAAGAAGTAATAATGATTACATCTAATACTAATTTTGATTTAGATCTTGTGGGTAACGGAGAGTTAGAGATAAAAACTTCAAAAGCATGTGAAGGTACTTTTAGAAAAACAATTCAAAATGCCATTAGCTTAAAAGCTAGTCCTAATCCAGTAATTGATAATCTTAAAATAACAATTCCAAGTTCAGATACTAAAACTACAATCGGAATTCAAATTTATGATGTTACAGGTAAGTTAGTGCTTAATAATAACTACCAAAAAACTAGCGCAAGTTATATACAAGTTCCTTTTGCAAATCTAAACTCAGGAATCTATTTTATAAAAGTAGATTTAGATACTCCAGAGGTTTTAAAAATTATAAAAAAATAAAAAAAGATGAATAAGATATTAAAATTAATACCTGTATTAGCAGTAGCAGCTGTTTTTACTGCGTCATGTAGTAGTAGTGATGATGGAGGAGGAGCAGGTGTTGCTCCAACAGTACCAAATACTGCTCCAACAGCAGTCTCAAATTTAGTGTACCCAAGTTCAGATTTATTATGTATTGATAGTAACATTACCTTTGAATGGGCAGCAGCTACTGATGTAGATAATGATGTTTTAGAATATACAATCAGAGTTGCTACAGATAGAGATCAAACTAACATCATAGCACAACAAACAACTACTAATACTTCAATAACAATCCAACTAGGAGCAGGAACTGCGTATTATTGGAACGTTACGGCTTCAGATGGAGAGGATAATGCAGCAGCATCATCTACCTTAGCTTTCTATACAGAAGGAAATGGAGTTTCTAATTATGCACCATTTACAGCAGCATTAAATGCACCAGCTGTAGACGCTTTAGTTGATGCAGGAACAACTACATTAGATTGGACAGGATCAGATGTTGATGTTGCAGACACCCTAACCTATGATTTATATTTTGGAACGATATCAAGTCCTGCTATTAGTCAATCTGATTTAACAGTATCAACTTTTGATGTTACAACAGTAGCTGGTACAACGTATTATTGGAGAGTAGATACTAAAGATAACAACGGAGTAAAAAGTATTGGTCAAGAGTGGTCGTTTACCACAAACTAATACATTATTTAGCTTATAATTTTAAATGGCAGACTAATTTTTTAGTCTGCCATTTTTTTTAGTAATTCACTCAAACTCTTTGGGTCAAGCTGAATAGATTGCTGTAATTCTAAAACGGTTCCGTGTTCTATAAACTGATCAGGAATTCCTTTTGTAATTACCGTGTTTTTATAATTATGTTTTACTGAAAATTCAGCTATTGCACTACCAAAACCACCTATAATAGAACCGTCTTCAATGGTAACAATAGTCTTATGTGTTTTAAAAATATTATGAAGCATCTCCACATCCAATGGTTTTACAAAACGCATGTCATAATGAGAAAATGCTGAGGTGTCTTCAATTAAATCGAATGCTTCAGTAGTGTTTTTAGCCATATTACCAATAGAAAGTACAGCTATGGAGGTTCCTTGTTTTAAGCACTCACCTTTACCAATTTCAATTTTAGAAAACTGTTGCTGCCAATCTAGATTTTCACCTCGTCCTCTTGGGTACCTAATAGCAATGGGTTGTTTCAAACCCAACTGCGCAGTGTACATAATGTTACGTAAATCGACCTCGTGTCTTGGTGCAAAAATTATCAGGTTAGGGATGCAACGTAAATAAGCTAAATCGTAAACACCATGGTGTGTTGCACCATCTTCGCCAACCAAACCTGCACGATCTAAACAGAAAATTACAGGTAATTTTTGCAAAGCAACATCGTGTATAACTTGGTCATAAGCGCGCTGCAAAAATGTTGAGTAAATATTGCAAAACGGAACCATACCTTGAGTAGCTAGTCCAGCAGCAAATGTAACTGCGTGTTGTTCAGCAATTCCAACATCAAAAGCACGATCCGGAATTTGCTCCATCATGTACTTTAATGAGCTTCCGGTTGGCATTGCTGGTGTAATCCCAATAATTTTTTCGTTTTGTTTTGCTAGTTCTACAATAGTATGTCCAAAAACATCTTGATATTTTGGTGCTTGTTTGGTGTTTGATTTTGGATTTAATTCGCCAGTATCTTTATTAAATTTTCCTGGCGCATGATAGGTGACTTGGTTTTCTTCGGCTTGACGTAACCCTTTCCCTTTTGTAGTTATAACATGTAAAAACTTTGGTCCTTTTACATTTTTTAAACGCTTTAATTCAGAAATTAACAGCGGTAAATTGTGGCCATCTATTGGTCCAGAATAGTCAAAATTTAAAGCTTCAAAAATATTGTCTTGCTTTTCAGTACCTTTTTTAACATTAGTCAAATATTGCTTTAATGCACCAACACTTGGGTCAATTCCAATAGCATTATCGTTTAAAATAACTAATAGGTTGGCATCTGTAACGCCTGCGTGATTAAGTCCTTCAAAAGCCATTCCGCTTGCAATTGAGGCATCTCCAATAACCGCAATATGTTGCGTGTCTAAATCACTTTTTAATCTAGAGGCAATTGCCATACCTAAAGCTGCCGAAATAGAAGTTGAGGAGTGCCCAACACCAAAAGTATCAAAGTTACTTTCTGACCTATTTGGAAATCCACTTAAACCACCAAGTTGTCTGTTGGTTTCAAAAGTATCGCGTCTACCAGTTAAAATTTTATGTCCATAAGCTTGGTGTCCAACATCCCAAACCAATTGGTCTTTTGGTGTGTTAAAAACATAATGCAGTGCAATAGTTAACTCTATCACACCAAGACTTGCACCAAGATGTCCTTCTTTTGTGGCCACAATATTGATAATAAAATCACGAAGTTCTTTAGCAAGAATAGGTAAGTCGTCTTGTTTTAAAAGACGAAGCTGTGTTAGATTTTGTATTTTATTAAGGAAATTACTCATTGCTTTACAAATGTAGTACTTGAAATTGTATTTTTGATTTTTAATAGTCAACTTTCTGATATGATAAACCCATATGACGATACTTATTTTATGAAAAAAGCACTTCAGGAAGCTGAGGAAGCTTTTGATAAAGGCGAAATACCTGTTGGAGCTGTCATTGTAATTAAAGATCGCATTATTGCTAGAGCACATAATTTAACCGAGCTTTTAAACGATGTTACAGCTCATGCCGAAATGCAAGCTATTACTGCTGCTGCCAATTTTTTAGGCGGAAAATATTTAAAAGATTGTACGTTGTATGTCACTTTAGAGCCTTGCCAAATGTGTGCTGGTGCTTTGTATTGGAGTCAAATTTCTAAAATTGTTTATGGAGCTAGGGATGAAGATCGTGGTTGTATTGCATTAAATACTAAATTACATCCTAAAACTAAAATGGTTGGTGGAGTGTTAGCTGAGGAAGCATCAGCCTTATTAAAACGTTTTTTTATCGAAAAACGAAACTTAAATTAATGGACTATTGTTGGCGGTTTAGTGCATTAGCGATAGTAGCGACATCCTTTTTGTTTTACTAAAAAAAAACAAAAAGATACAGTGGATAGCGCGACCCTTTGTAGCTTTTCAGCGGAAAAGGGTAATGCCCAAATAAAACCCTAAAATCGTCTTTTATCGCCTTCTTTTTTACGCATGTCTTCTATTTTTTCTTTGGTTAACATGTATTCTTTGGCATCTCTGTCTTTCCATCTGTGGTAGGTAAATAAAGGGATGACTATAAAAAACAAACCTAAAACACCAAAGCCTATTAGTTTTTGTCCATAGTCAACTTCTAGCCAATAGCCACAAATTATGCTTGCTACAGATGCGATAAATGATAATGCGATTAGGTATTTCATGCTTTAAAAAGATGTTATTTTTTGTAAAGATATAAAATGCGTTACTAAGTCGTCGTGTAGTTAATTAATTGACGTCTGTAAGCAGTTAATAATTTAGATTTTGAAACAAAACCAATGTATATACCATCTTTAATTACAGGCAGATTCCAAGCGTTTGAGTCTTGAAATTTTGTCATAACCGTTTTCATAGAATCATTTTTATAATCTATAATATCTGGTGGATTATGCATCAGGTCTTCGACTAAAGTAGTGTCATAAAGTGCTTGATTAAACATGATTTCTCTGACATCATCCAACAGAATTATACCAACTAAAGCTTTGTTTTTATTAACCACAGGAAATAAATTCCGAGTAGATTTTGCTACACCTTCATGTAGCATATCACCTAAACTCATGTTTGGGTTAAGTCTAACAAAATTGGTCTCTATCACACTATCCAAAGACATTAGGGTTAATACACTCTGATCTTTGTTATGGGTTAATAACTCGCCTTTTAAAGCTAACTCTTTAGTGTAGATGGTAAAATCTATCGCGTTTTTTTTAATAATGAATGACATACTTACAGCTATCATTAATGGGATAAATAATTCATAACCTCCAGTAATTTCGGCAATTAAGAAAATGGCTGTTAATGGTGCGTGCAGTACTCCTGCAATTAATCCAGCCATACCAATCAAGGTGAAATTGGTTTCCGACACATTAAATCCTAAACCTAAGTTGTTGATTATTTTGGCAACCACATTACCCAATGCGCTACCCATTACCATGGTTGGAATAAAAATTCCTCCAGCTCCTCCAGCTGCAAATGTGGTAGTCATTGCTATGGCTTTAAACACAGTAATCCCAATTAATAATCCAATGACTACCCAAATATTATCCTTTAAATGGTCAAAAGGAGTTGTGCCTAATGCAGCTAAATGGTTTCCTGCTAATAGGTTATTTATAAAACCAAAACCTTCTCCATATAATGGTGGAATAAAATATAACATGACACCAATAGCTAATCCACCTATGATTAATTTAATGAGTCTTGATCTAAAGCGTTCGAAAAATTTTAAGATAAAAAAGTACATTTTAGTAAAATAAATCGAAGCAAATCCAGTACCTACACCTAATACTACATAAAATAAAGTGTCTTTAATTTGAAATTTTTCAGAAAAATTAAAGTTGAATAATAAGTCGTCACCCAAAAAGAAATAAGAGGTTAAAACCGAAGCAACTGAAGCTATAAGTAATGGTAATAATGAAGCAAAGGTTAAATCCAAACTAAAGACTTCCACTGCAAAAATAATAGCTGCAATTGGTGATTTAAATATAGATGAAATGGCTCCTGCTGCAGCGCAACCAATTAATAAAGTACGCGTTTGTTGATTAACATGAAACAGCTTACCAAGATTAGAACTTATTGCAGATCCTGAAGCAATAGCTGGTCCAAGTAATCCAACAGATCCTCCAAAACCAACAGTTAAAGGAGCAGTTATTAACGGAATGTATATTTTAGAACGTTCTATTAATCCGCTACGTTTTGATAATTTAAATAAAATAGAAGGTATAGCGTGTTCTACCTTTTTTTTAGAAACATATTTTGTAAATAAATACACTAAAAACAATCCAAAAACAGGAAGTATAAAATAGACTTGATTTTTGGAAAACACGACTAGGTTATCTAAAGCACTCTCAATAGTAAACGTAATGTTTCTAAGTGTTACAGCTGCTAATCCTGCTAATAGTCCAACCAGACCACTTAAAATATAAGTAAAGTTTTTTTCAGAGACATGTTTAATTCTCCATATAAAAAACCGTTTATGTAATGGTTGTTTTGGCATAAATTAAATGTACCAAAAAATCCTGCAATTTGCAGGATTTTTATTGTTATGATTTAATATTTAGTTTTAAGCTTAATTCTTCAAGTTGAGCATCGTCAATTGGAGCAGGAGCGTCTATCATGACGTCTCGACCAGAATTGTTTTTAGGAAATGCAATAAAGTCCCTAATAGTTTCTTGACCGCCTAAAATAGAGACTAACCTATCTAGTCCAAAAGCTAAACCACCATGTGGAGGCGCACCATACTCAAAAGCATCCATTAAAAATCCAAACTGAGCTTTAGCTTCAGCTTCACTAAATCCTAAATGTTTAAGCATGATAGCTTGAGTTTCTTTATCATGTATACGTATTGATCCTCCACCAATTTCATTTCCGTTAAGGACTAAATCGTATGCGTTTGCTTTTACGTCTCCAGGATTAGTGTCTAATAATTCTATTTGACCAGGTTTAGGTGATGTAAATGGATGGTGCATAGCGTGGTAATGACCAGTTTCTTCATCCAACTCTAATAACGGGAAATCAATAACCCATAATGGAGCAAATACTTTAGGGTCACGTAGCCCTAAACGTGTTGCTAATTCCATACGTAACGCACTTAATTGTGCACGTACTTTATTAGTGTCTCCTGATAGTACACAGATTAAATCTCCTGCTTTTGCACCTGTTTTTTCTGCCCACTTAGCTAAATCGTCTTGGTCAAAAAACTTATCTACAGATGATTTGAATGTTCCATCCTCGTTTACACGACAATAAACCATACCTAAAGCACCAACTTGTGGACGCTTTACCCAATCAATTAATTTGTCTATTTCTTTACGTGTGTATGCGTTTCCGCCAGGAACAGCAATACCAACTACTAACTCGGCATCATTAAATACTCCAAAATCTTTATGTTGTGCAACGTCATTAAGTTCTCCAAACTCCATTCCAAATCTAATGTCTGGTTTGTCGTTTCCGTATAAACGCATTGCATCGTCATATAACATACGTGGAAATTTGTCAACCTCTACACCATTTACTTCTTTAAGTAAGTGACGTGTTAAGTTTTCAAATACGTTTAAAATATCTTCTTGCTCTACAAATGCCATTTCGCAATCAATTTGCGTAAATTCTGGTTGTCTGTCTGCACGTAAATCTTCGTCTCTAAAACATTTTACAATCTGAAAGTATTTATCCATTCCACCAACCATAAGCAATTGCTTAAAGGTTTGTGGTGATTGTGGAAGTGCGTAAAACTCACCTTCATTCATTCTAGAAGGGACTACAAAATCCCTTGCTCCTTCTGGAGTAGATTTGATTAAGTAAGGCGTTTCTACTTCTATAAAACCCTGGTTAGATAAAAAGTTTCTAACCTCTTGTGTTACTTTAGATCTGAAAATTAAGTTGTTTTTTACAGGATTACGTCTAATGTCTAGGTAACGGTATTTCATTCTAATATCTTCACCACCATCCGTTTTGTCTTCGATGGTAAAAGGCGGAAGCAAAGCTTTGTTTAGTATGGTTAATTCCTTTACTAAAACTTCAATATCTCCAGTTGGGATGTTTTTATTTTTTGATTCGCGCTCTATAACAGTTCCTTTAACTTGAATAACAAATTCACGACCAAGCTTTTGTGCTTGTTCTATTATTGCTTTAGATGTGCGTTCCTCATCAAAAATAAGCTGCGTTATTCCGTAGCGATCACGTAGATCTACCCACATCATAAACCCTTTATCTCTTGATTTTTGTACCCAACCTGAAAGGGTAACTTCTGTATTTATATGTGATGCGTTTAGCTCACCACAGTTATGACTTCTATACATAATAGTTTATTAGAAATGCAAAAGTAAAAAATCCGAAGTAAAGACTTCGGATTTTTTGTTTAAATCATTTGTTTGTATAAATATAAATCAAAGTTTAGTCTTCGTTTATTGGTTCTACTATTAAAGAATCATCAATATCTTCTGAAGTAAATTTAGCTTTGAACCACATTTTTAATTTAACAGACAAGAAAAATAATATTGGGACAACAATTAAGGTCAAGAATGTTGCTATTAGTAAACCATAGATAACCGTCCATGCTAAAGGTCCCCAAAATACTACGTTGTCTCCTCCCATATAAATATTAGGATTAAAGTCTGCAAACAATGTAAAGAAGTTTATGTTAAGTCCTATGGCTAACGGAATTAAACCAAAAATGGTTGTAATTGCTGTTAATAATACAGGTCTTAAACGCGCCTTACCAGCTTTTACTATGCTTTCAAACAGGTCTTGATTATTTAAGTAATCGTCTTTTTCTAAATCTAGTGCTGCTTTTTTTCTATCAATAAGCAATTGTGCATAATCTAGAAGTACCACACCATTATTTACTACAATTCCGGCTAATGATATAATACCAACCATGGTCATCATAATAACAAAAGCACTTCCGGAAATTACAATACCTCCAAATACACCAATAAAACTAAGGAAAATAGCAATCATGATTATTGTTGGTTTTGAAACCGAATTAAATTGGAAGATTAAGATAAAAAAGATTAATCCCAATCCTGTAAAGAAAGCACCAACTAAAAAGGCCATTTGTTTGTTTTGTTCTTCGATTTGGCCTGTATAATCAATGTGAATATTAGCAGGTAAATCCTCGAAACTTTTCATTTCGTTTTGAATTTGACTAACAATAGCAGCTGCATCTGTGTAACCAGGAGCTAATGCCGAATAAACAGTTACAACACGCTTGGTGTCTTTATGTTTAATAGCACTAAAACCAGAATTGTTTTCGTATTTGGTAACAGCAGAAACAGGTACGCTTTTAATTTGTCCAGTATTGTCTCTAAACGTAATATTTTGATTAAATAAGGCGCTTTTGTTATATCTGTTTTCTTCATTAAAACGAACATAAATATCATAGTCGTCACCATCTTCTTTATAAATACCTGCTTTAGATCCAAAAATAGAGCTACGTAGTTGTTGTCCTACTTGTGCAGCACTAATACCTAGTTCTCCTGCTTTTTCTCTGTCAATTGTTACACGCATGGTTGGCTTGTCCTTATTAACATCAATTTTAAGCTCATCAATACCAGCAATATTTTTAGTATTAATAAACTCACGCATATTTTCGGCAGTTGCAATAAGCTCGTTATAATCGTCGCCTTCAATTTCAATATTAATAGGAGATCCTGCTGGTGGTCCATTGGCATCTTTTTCAACCGAAATTAATACTCCAGGATAAATACCAACTAAAGCAGCCTGTACTTTTTGACGTAATATCTCACTATCTTCTCCACGTCTATATTTATACTCACGCATAGACGCTGTGATTTTTCCTTTATGTGGCATTTCTGCAGCAGATCCACCATCAGTTTGAGGGTTTCCTGCACCTTCACCAACTTGAGATACTGTACTTTCTACTAAAAAGTTTTTGCCATCATGCATGTACATGTCTTGGTTAAGTACAGTGAAAACACGTTTTTCTATTTCTTTAGTAATCGCATTTGTTTTTTCGATTGCAGTACCTTGAGGATACTCGATATAAACAATAATTTGGTTTGGTTTGTTATCTGGGAAAAATTCAACTTTTGTACGTTGTGTACTTAATGAAATACCGAAAGCAATAAATGAAGCGATTAATAATAAAAATGTACCAATACTTAGGATATAAGGTTTCCAGCCAGATAAAGCACCACGCAATTGACGTTCATACCAGTTTTCTAAACTTACTAATGATTTGTTTTGGAAGCTATTTGCCCATTTACGAATAAAGAAACGGTAAGCCCAAAGCATGATAGCGGTAAAAACCATTACTGTACCTAATCCTCTATAAGTACCACCAAATATTAGGATAATTACACCAATAACACCAATAATTAAAGTAGTACGTATGATTTGTTTTAATGGCATGTCTTTATCTTCAATGGTCATGAATTTTGATACTAAAACCGAGTTGAAAAAGATGGCAACAAATAATGAAGATCCAAGGACGACCGATAAGGTTATAGGTAAAATTTTCATGAATTCTCCCATAATTCCTGGCCATAATCCTAATGGTATAAAAGCAGCAACTGTTGTTGCAGTAGATATTATAATTGGGAATGCAATCTCACCAATACCTTTTTTGGCAGCTTCAACCCTACTCATGCCTTCGTCTTCCATCAAACGATAGACGTTTTCTACAACCACAATACCATTATCCACAAGCATACCAAGTCCCATAATAAGACCAAATAATACCATGGTGTTTAAACTTTGTCCTAATAATTCTAAAATCATTAAAGACATAAACATGGACATTGGAATAGCAAATCCAACAAATAGTGCGTTTTTAAATCCTAAAAAGAACATTAAAACGGTTACTACTAATATTACACCAAAAATGATGTTATTTACTAAATCATCTACCTGTCCAATAGTAACAGATGATTGATCGTTAGTTACTGTTACTTTTAAATCTTTAGGAAAAACGTTGTCAATAGCATCCTTAACTATAACCTGAATTTGTTCTGCAGCAGCAACCATGTTTTTACCAGCACGTTTTTTAACGTCTAGCATCACCACAGGCTCTCCATACTCTCTTGCAAAAGTTGTTTTGTCTTCTTCTTTAAAAGTTACAACAGCAATATCTTTAAGATAGATAGACTTTCCGTTTTCTGATTTTACAACAAAGTTTTCTAAATCAGCAGGCGATTCAATCTCTCCTAAAACTCTAATAGTACGACGTTGTCCACTTGCTTTCAGGTTACCTGCAGACATGGTTAAGTTACCATTGTTAATTGCTCCAATAATATCATTAAAAGTGACTTGTGCAGCCATCATTTTATAAATGTCTACAGCAACTTCAACTTCTTTTTCTTGAGCACCACGTATGTCCGCTTTTTTAATTTCTTGTAAATCTTCAATGTCATCTTGAAGGTATTCTGCAAATTCTTTTAATTTCTGAATTGGATAGTCACCAGAAATATTGATATTTAAGATTGGCATTTCTTCTGAAAGGCTTAACTCAAAAACATCAGGTTCTACTTTTGCTCCATTAAAGGTTGGCCAATCCTCTCCAGAAGTTTCAGTATCAATTTCATCTTTAACCTTCTGTTTGGCTTGATCCACAGTAATGCCTTCGTCAAATTCTACTATTAACATCGAGTAATCCTCTTGAGATGTTGAGGTGATTTCTACAACATTACTTACTGTTTTTAGTTTGTCCTCTAAAGGGTCTGTGATTAGTTTTTCAATATCCTCTGCAGTGTTTCCTGGGTAAATCGAGCTAACGTAAATTTTAGTTTCGTTTACTTCTGGGAAGTTTTCTCTAGGCATGCTAAAAAAGGCAGCTATACCTAAATAAAAGATAACAGCAATTAGGACATACATTGTGGTTTTGTTGTTAATTGCCCACGATGATAAACCAAATTCTTTATCGACTTGTTTTTTCTTTTTAGTCATGATTATTGGTTTAGTATTTAATTACTTTAACGGTTTGTCCATCTTTAACACTACGTGCTCCTTCAAGTATTAGTTCGGCTCCATTTTGAATACCTTCTAAAACTTCTATAACGTCACCTTGTGTTTTTCCTGTTTTAATGATGATTTTGTTTACAACTCCTTCACCATTTTCTTTTTTGTCCTTAACAACGTAAACATATTGTTCTCCGTCTGCATTTTCGGATATGATGCTTTGTGGCACTAATATGGCTTTTTCGTTGGTGTAGTCATTAATTTTAAGTCTAGCAGTTAAGTTTGGTTTTATGTTTTTGTCTTTATTTGGCACGCCAATTTCAACTTTAAATGTTCGGTTTGCTGGATTAATAACGTCTCCTGCTTGACGGATTTTTGTATCTAAACTTTTTCCTAATACTGGAAATTCTACATTAACATCTTTACCTTTAGTTACATCAGAAACATAACTTTCTGGTACGTCAGTTTCAATGTACATGTTGTCTAAATTTACAATTTGCATTAGTGGTGTTTGACCTGCTCCAACAACACTTCCTTTTTCTGTAATAACATCATCAATAGTTCCGTTAAAAGGTGCCCTTACTGTTGTTTTATTAATTTGTTGTTGCAATTGGTTAATTGCTTCTTGTTGAGACTCATAAGATGACTTAGCTTGTAAGTATTGTATTTCGCTTCCAATTTTTTGATCCCATAAACGTTGTTGACGCTCAAAGGTTGTTTTTGCTAAATTAGCTTGGATTTTTAATTGTGCTAATTGTTGGCTTAATCCACCATCATCAATTCTGGCTAATACTTGACCTTTAGTTACATTTTGACCTTCTGTTACATAAACATTAGTTAGTATACCACTAAACTCAGGAGTAATAACTAATAGGTTTTTTGTAGTTACGTTACCTTGTAGCTCTAGTACGTGATTAAACACCTCTTCTTTAGCTGTTAGCGTTGTTATTAAAGGTGTGTTTTGTGTACTGTCTAATGTTTTGATACGATCGTCAAGTAGTTTTATCTGAGAGTGGATTGCGTCCTGTTGAGTCACTAACTCTGCTCGTTTAGTACGAATCTCCTTTAGGTTATTTTTTTCTAAAACTTTTTCAACTGTATTTTTTTTATCTCCATTACAAGACGCTAATACTATAGCTAGAAAAGAAATTGTTATTATATGTTTCATAATTAATATTTTGTAGGATTGATGATTAGTTAGTTGTGTTTAGTAAAGTTTCTAGTTCTGCTTTTTTTGTAATTACATCTAACATAGTTTGAAGTAATTCTTGTTGTGCAGTATATAATTGTGTTTGTGCTTGTCTTAAGTCAAAACTTGATGTAATACCTTCAAAAAATTTAGTTTGGTTTTTTTGCTCTATACGCTCTGCTAAGGATAAGTTTTCTTTTTTGTTCTGGTAATCTTCAATTGCAAACTGGTAATCGCTTTTAGCGGATTGTATTTGTAGATTAAGCATTTGCTCGGTTTCGGTTAAATTAATTTCTGCTTTTTCTAAATTAATTTGTGCACGTTGTGTTGCTGCATTACGCATACCAGAACTAAATATTGGTACATTTAGGCTTACGCCAAATATGGATGATCCAAACCATTTTTCGTTTGAATTAGTAAAATTAAAAGACTCTCTGTTTCCTACGTAAGATCCATTAACAAAAGCGCTTAAGCTTGGTAAAGCTTTACTTTTTTCTAGTTTTACTAAAAGCTCGTTAGTTACTTTTTCATTTTCTGCTATTTTATAATCTATTGTGTTTTCAACATTATTTGCAGAATCTAGTAAGCTTAATTCTATGTTTTGAAGCGTTAAAACATCTAAATCTTCGGTTAAAACCGTTGGTGCATCTATTGGTTTTCCAATGGTTAGATTTAGCATTTGATAAGCTAAAGTTTTTAAACGATTAGTATTGTTTAAATTACTTTTAACACTAGATAAGGTGATTTTTAATTGTTCTACACTTTCTTCTTCCTCTAAACCATTTTCAAAAATCTTGGTTATATCGTTTAGGTTTTTTTCTAAAACAGTTATGTTTTTTTCTAGAATTGCAACGCTTTCTTCTGCAAGTAAAACATTACCATATGCGTTAATAACAGCTTTTCTTACTTCTAAATCTGTTTTAGTTTTTGCGTTTTTAGAAATCTCTAAATACACTTTAGCAGATTGTAAACCTACTAAATATGAACCGTCAAACAGTAATTGACTTAAAGTAGCAGTACCTGTTAAACTGTGTTTGGTACCCACTTGTATTGCTTGGTCGCCAAATACAATGACGTTTCGTTTAAGTGCATTTTGATAATCCACAGCAGCATTTAATTGTGGTAATCCTGTAGCTGTTGTTTCCCATTTTTGTTTAATTGCTGCTTCAATATCTAAAGCTGCATTTTTTGCTGTTCTGTTATTTTCTAAAGCATAATCAATTGCTTCTTGCAAAGACAATTGTGTTGGAGCCTCTTGAGCATAAGCAGAGCTGCCTATAATAAAACTAAATAATATTAGTAAATGTCTCATTGGTTACGATTGATTGGTGTTTATAAATTTGTTTAATATTTGCAAGCCTTTTTCACTACAAATGGCTCTTAAGTGATATTCTAAATAGCTTTCCATTAAGTATTCCATTGTAAATATTTGGGATGGAAAAATGGTCTCGTCTTTTATTCCTGACATACCATTAAAATACATTCTTGAAATAAAATCGACATCAATGTTTTTTCTAAATAAGTTTGTATCCACACCTTTTTGTATACTTTCTTTTACTGATTCGTGCATTTTTTCAAACTGCTTAATTTGAAGCTGATTATGTATTTGTGGATAATATTTTTTTAATTGAAATTGAGGTGATGTTTTTTCGTTTTTTAGATAATTCATCACAAACATTTTAATGTCATACAACTCTTCAATTGGATTGTGTGAGGCGTTGCAAATACAATCTATACCTTCGCAAATATTATCAAATATATTTAGTGTAGTTGCTTCAATTAACTTTGTTTTGTTAGTAAAATGTTGATATATAGTCTTTTTAGATATGCCTAACTCGTTAGCTATATCGTCCATTGTCACACTTTTAAAACCAAGTGATAAAAACAATTCTGCGGATTTATTTAAAATTTTCTCTCTCATAATTTTGGGCAAATATACAATAGGAAACTTTTAAAACAATATAAGTTTCCAAAGTTTTAATTATTATTTAACATTGGACTTTTGTTAGACAATAGTTTGTTAGCAGTATTTGCTTTATTTTTGCATAATGCAAAACATTTTATTTTATCAATCTGCTTTTACAGATTATTTAAAAGACTATTCGTCACCAAAGCAACCAGAAAACCTATATAGTCCAATACATTATATATTGCAATTAGGTGGTAAGCGTTTAAGACCAGTATTAACATTAATGACTGCCGAGATTTTTGGTACAGATTACCAAAAGGCTCTAGATGCAGCATTAAGTGTAGAGGTGTTTCATAATTTTTCGTTAGTGCATGACGACATTATGGATGATGCTCCTTTAAGACGAGGTCAGCAAACTGTACACGAAAAATGGGATTTAAATACTGGTATTTTATCTGGAGATGCGATGTTAATTATGGCATATCAGTTATTTGAAAACTATAAGCCTACAACTTTTCAAGCCTTAGCAAAGTTATTTAGTAAAACTGCTTTAGAGGTTTGCGAAGGACAACAATATGATGTTGATTTTGAAACTAGAGACGATGTTACTATACCAGAATACTTAAAAATGATTGAGTATAAGACCGCTGTTTTGGTTGGCGCAGCCATGAAAATGGGAGCCATAGTTGCTGAAACGTCCGAAGAAAATCAAAATAGTATTTATCAGTTTGGAAGATTGTTAGGTATTGCTTTTCAATTACAAGACGATTATTTAGATGCATTTGGTGATCCAGAAACCTTTGGTAAACAAGTTGGAGGTGATATTATTGAAAACAAAAAGACCTATTTATATTTAAAAGCTTTAGAGTTTTTAAACCAAAAAGATAAAGTAAAACTAGAACAACTGTTTTCTGTACAATTGGATGATAATACAGAGAAAATTGAAACAGTAAAACAATATTTTATAGATTCTAAATCTGCTGAAGCCACTCAGGATGCTATAAAAGCTTACACTAAAAAGGCATTTGATGTGTTAGATACTTTAATAATCTTTGAGGACAAAAAAGAATTGCTTCGCGAATTTGGTAAGGGTTTAATGACCAGAACGGTTTAAATTAATTAGATGACTTTACCTGCAACTTTTGAAGCTTTAATTACAGAAGCTAACAATTTAAAGCTTTATAAAAAATTGGTGTTGCAACTTAATAAAGATTTTTTATACGCAAATATTGATTTGGATTTTGAGGAAGACATTTTACCATCAAGTCTAAAATTAATATTACATGAAACAGTATATAAACTGATTCAAGAAAAGTTTGCGGAATACTTAAATTTACTCTATATCATTGATGTATCAGAAGATGCTATCAAAAAATTAGATGGAAGTGATACACTGCAATTGTCGGAAGAGGTGACCTTTTTAATCTTAAAAAGAGAATGGCAAAAAGTATGGTTTAGACATAAATATTCATAAAAGGATAAATTTGTCTTAATTAAAAAATTATTACTATATTTGTCTAAATATTAAAGATATGTTTTCAAAAGCTTGCGAATACGGAATCAGAGCCTCAATCTTTATTGCTAAAAACTCTCTTGAAGGCAATCGTGTAAGCCCAAAAGAGATTTCAGAAGAAATAGATTCTCCTCAAGCTTTTACAGCAAAAATTTTACAAGCTTTAGTAGCAAATAAAATTATAAAATCTGTTAGAGGTGCTTATGGTGGGTTTGAAATTGATAAAAAAGATTTACCATTTATTAACTTATCGCAAATTGTAGAAGCTATAGATGGCAATGCTATTTACAGTGGTTGTGGTTTAGGTCTACACAAATGTAATGAGAATCATCCTTGTCCAGTTCATGACAAATTTAAGGGTATTAGAGATGGTTTAAAGTATATGTTAGAAACTACAAGTCTAGAGGAGTTAGCTTTGGATATTAAATCAGGATCAACCTTTTTGAAAACATAAAAAAATTTGAATAGTAATAGGATAATTTTGTCCGAATTAAAACTAAAGTAATGAAAATACTAAATGAAAACACCCAAAAAGAAATTGGTCAATTTGTTGCAGACGATTTTAGAACAGCAGCTGTTTTCTCTAAATATAAAATTGATTTTTGTTGTAGAGGTAATCGATCTGTAGAACAAGTTTGTAAGATTAATAGCATTGACAGCGATATGCTATTAGAAGAGTTAGACGCTATCACACAAACTAATACAGGTCAAAACATAGACTATAGATCATGGCCTCTAGACCTTTTAATAGAATATATAGAAAAAAAACATCATAGATATGTTGAAGAAAAAATTCCGGTATTACGTCAATTTTTAGACAAGCTATGCAAAGTACATGGTGGACGTCATCCAGAATTATTTAAACTAAACGAATTGTTTACAGCATCTGCAGGAGAGTTAGCATCACACATGAAAAAAGAAGAACTCGTGTTATTTCCTTTTATAAAAAAAATGGTAAAAGCTAAATTGCAAAATGAAGTAGTAGAAGCACCGCATTTTGGGTCTGTAAACAACCCAATAACTATGATGATGGATGAGCATGATAATGAAGGCGTGCGTTTTAGAGAAATAGAAAAGCTAACAGATAATTACAATCCTCCAGCAGACGCTTGTAACACCTACAAAGTAACGTATGCTATGTTACAAGAATTTGAACAAGACTTACACCTGCATATTCATTTAGAGAATAATATATTATTTCCAGGAGCTAAAAAGTTAGAATCTCAATTTAAATAATAGCAACTTGATAATTAATAGCGTACTAATGGTTAAGCCTTAGAAAGTGACCCATTAATTTCTAAGGTTTTTTAAGTTTGCAACCTAGCAAAAGCTATTTTTTATATTACAAATCATATTTTTAAAAATGCCTAAAAGACTAATTGTAGTTTGCCTTATTAATTTTCTAATTGCAGCTTTATTAGGTCTGGCATTACGCTATTCATATCTTGGGAATATTGCTTTAGATTATCGATTTTTAACACATGCACACTCTCATGTTGCCATGTTAGGTTGGGTATATTTAATGCTATTTACTTTAATTACACATTATTTTATTCCAGATAATAAACGCATTTTTAATCGCTTATTTTGGGTTACACAAATTGCTGTAATTGGTATGTTATTTAGCTTTTCGTTTCAAGGCTACGCAGCAATATCTATTACGTTTTCAACATTGCATATTTTTTGCAGTTACTATTTTACATATTTAATTTGGAAACATCATAAAATAAAAGCTTTATATACTAAGTATTTACTAAAAGCTGCTTTGCTATTTATGGTATTATCTACATTTGGTGTTTGGTGTTTAGGACCAGCAGTAGCAATACTAGGAAGCGCATCTGCTTTTTACAAAATAGCTATTCAGTTTTTTTTACATTTTCAATTTAATGGATGGTTTTTAATAGGTGTAATTGCAGTACTTTTTCATATGTTTAAAATAGAGGACTCAAAAAAGGTTCAGTATTTTTTTAAATTATTAATTGCAGCAACAGTTTTGACATTTGCATTATCAATACACTGGTTTACGCCACATTTTATTTTACCTTATATTAATGGTTTGGGTACATTATTACAATTAGTCATGCTTTATTTTTTAATAAAAATACTACACCCTAAAATAACAAATGTGGTAAAAAACCAATCAAAATTAGTGGTCTATTTGTATTGCTTTTCTATGTTTTGTTTTGTCTTAAAAATTGGAGTGCAACTGTTAGGTTTGTTACCAGAATTTTCAGAATTAGCTTATACGCGTAGAAATTTAGTAATTGGATTTATTCATCTTTTAATGCTTGGCGTTATTACAGGTTTTTTGTTTTCTTTTATTTTGCAAAACAGCGTACAATACGTTTCTAAAAGTCTTTATTTTGGTGTTTCTGTTTTTATAATTGGTTTTATTTTAACAGAGGTTTTGTTGGTAATACAAGGCTTTAATTTTTATTTTGGTAATGGATTATTTCCAAATTATTATCTACTACTTTTTATATTTAGTGCCTTTTTGCCTTTAGGTGTTAGCCTGATTTTATTTAATATTTTTAAAGTAAAAAATTATGGAACATAAACCGCAAAAACGTCACATAGCATTACAACCATTAAGCAAAGAGCATCATTTTGGATTATAATTATGTTGGAAAATACGAACAGGTTTTAGTAAAAGCATAGAGACCACACAAAATAGGACTTATGCGAACTGGTTTTTTAACAACCATTTAATTCCTCATTTTGAAATAGAAGAAACCCATATTTTTCCCGTTTTAGGTAATGATGATCCTTTAGTACAAAAAGCCTTACACGACCATAAAAAGATTAAAAAGTTATTTGAAGAAACTGGTGACGATTATAACATACTAACACAAATCGAAATCGCTATCGAGCAACATATCAGGTTTGAAGAACGTGTTTTGTTTCCAGAATTGCAAAAATCTGCAACCGAAGCGCAATTGCTTCAAATTGAAAAAAACCACCAATCGGATACTTTTATAGATAACACAATTGATGTGTTTTGGAAATAGGTAGTGTTTTGAATAATCTTCATTAAAATATTATATAAAAAAAGACCTCACAGGTTTTAAAAAACCTGTGAGGTCTAAATAACTTATTGTAAGTCCTATTATTTTAATACAAAAGACACATTCATATAAAAATTACGTCCTTGTCTTGGTATGTTATTCCAATCTGCATAAGTAGAGTAGTTGGCATCCAATACATTTTCTACTCCATATTTAAGTACCCATTTATTATTGTTTGTATAAAAAAGGTTTCCTAAGTTTAGGTTTAAAATGCCATAAGCAGGTGTTTTGTCTTCACCAAAAAAGCTACTGTATTGGCTTTGGTTACCATTACCTTCTAATTGTAAACTTGCATTAAATTTGTTAGTGTTATAGCTTGCTTCGGCTAAATAAGAAAATGGTTTTATAAGTTGTAAGTTTTCATTATTACTTCCTTTTCCATAGTTATAACCTATGGTTCCATTAACTGAAAAGGCATCACTTATTTTATATGAACTGTTTAAATAAGCATCAAAAATAGTAGCATTTGGTAAGGCTTCGTAAATCCTAACACCATTAGCACCAATTGTCATTTCGCTTAGTGTTGGATCTATGTTACCAACAATATAATCCATTAAATAAAAATAAGAGGCTTCAATACCAATTTTGAATTTTTTACTGTGGTAATTGGCTTTAGCATTAGCTTCTATTGCTTTTTCATTTTTTAAGGTTGGGTTACCTATGTAATCGTAATTATCAAAACTATTAAATAAGAAAAATCCGTAACCTTCACTAAATGAAGGTGCACGCTCACCATAACCAACACCTAAACTATAATCGTAAGCTGTTTTTTTTAAATTGTAAGACGTTGCAATACTTGTTAAAAAACGATTTTGAGTATCTTCCAAATTTGGATAAAATATTTGTAAACTTTCTAAGCCTTCTTGAAGTGCAATATTGTTTTTATGATACCCTAATCTAATAGAAGTGTTAATGGTTTGGTTTGCGCTAAAGCGGAAATCATCTTTTACAAAAACACCAGTATAAAGTGTTCTAATATCTGGCCAAGTGTACATAAACATAGCTGGTTGATTAGGATCGTTTGGATACATGGTCATTTCGGCAAGCGAGTTATTATAAAATCCATTAACGTTTAGTAAAAAGTTGTGATTATTTATGTTTTTGGTTGCTTTACTATAAAAACCATAGGTATCGCTCCAACCAGGCATATCCATTCTAATAGGAACAATAGGACGTTTGGTATCATCCATAATATGCGTAATGGAATTAAAATACAGTTTGGTTTCTAAGGTGTTTATAAACGTAGAATCGTTTTCAAAATGATGTGTTACAGAACCAATAATAGCTTCGGCAAGCGACACATCCATTGGTAAAGCAGGATAACCAACATCTGTTGCTTTATCGTAAATAATATTAGCGTCTATAGATTGGTTTTCAGATATTTTATAACCTGTTTGTAGCGAGATATTATATTTTTGAAACTGAGAGTACAAGACTTCTTTGTTGTTTCCAGCATCATAATTATCAGATTTTCTAAAAATACCATCGGTATTAATATAAAATTTATCACCAGAATATTCTAGGTCTAAACCTGTGGTTCTATAGTTTCCATTGGTTTCGTAACCTAAATCTATACTTGTTTTAAGACCAGAATTGTAAAACTTAGAACTTGGTAATTTTAGGTCTATACCACCACCAAGCGAATGTCCATTTTCTGTTCCAGATTGCCCAGAACCAATAGTTACTTTTTCTAAGTTTGAAACATCTACGTAAGAGGTAATAGGATCCATTTTATCTGTACAGGCTCCAAAAATTTGCATACCATCTATAGTTACATTTAAACGCTCGCTAGTCATGTTATTAATAGTAGGTTCCCAAGCATAATTACCACGTTTTATCATGGTTATGTTATTAGATTTTTCTAAGTAATCGTCTATACTAGAGAGTGTTTTTTCTTGTCTGTAATTACTTAATTTTCTTTTGCCAAATATAATAACTTCGGCTAATTCTGTAGTGTCGTTTATGGCGTCAACCTGTTCTTCTTGCGCAAAAATAATTCCGCTAAAAAGCAAACAAATTGTATATAGGATGAAATTTTTCATCTTTAAAAGTTTTAGTGATTTAAATAGCATTTTACAAAATGCGAGAAAGAAAAAAATTAGATTAAGCGCAACCACTTTTATGGATTACGCTTAATTAATTTTTATAAAAGTTTTAGAATTCTAATTCTAAATACAAAGAACTTTGAATGTTATTTTCTGTAACGTCTTCACCTTTAAGTGTTTCGTTAGCTTCATTTAACATTTTAAAGTTAAGTACCCAATAACCAGTCATGGTTAAAGATAGATTACCATGATACATAGTATCTGCTACATTGTATGTTAAGTCTGTATTGTTAGGCGAGCTGTGGTTGCCCATTCCTGGCATACGTGGATCTAGTGTTAAGGTATAGTTTTCAATAGTTGGAAAGCTCATCATGTTTTCCATTTTAAAAACACCAGTTTTAAGATTGTTTATTCCAATTATAGGATTATTTGGTTCTACTAATGCTACCACATAACGACTATTGTCGCTTCCCATAAAACTAGTTACGTTTTGCATGGCACTTTGCATTACTGTTATAGTATCTGTAGCTGTATAATCCATACCATCAATAGTATAATCTACAGTTAAAGACCAACCAGAACCATCTGTGTTAGTCATTTGGTAAATTATAAAACCATTATAAACAGTTTCTTTTCCTACTGCTTTTGTAATTGCAGATTTTGGGCAAGAGTGTTGCATGGTTGGCATTTGCATTACAGGCATCCAAGTTGCTGTTGCATTTTCTACGTAGTTATCTGTAGCATTATCCTTTATACGAATGCTAATGTTGTTATAACCTGTATAAAACATACCAGATGTATTAAAAAGCTCGATAGTATGTGTGCTATTGTTTAGTTCTGTTACTTTTAAAAGGCCTGCTACTTCGTTAACGGTTCCTGTGTTGTTATCTTCATTATCGTCTGTAGAGCAAGAGGTTGCAAATAAGGCAAAAAATAGAACTGGTAATATATATTTAAGTGTCATTGTAATAGTGTTTAAGTTTGAAATTTTGATTTAGTTATCCTGTTTAAAGCTGTTTTGGCTTTAAAAAGGAAGGTTACTCTAAGTGAGAAGCGAGAAAATTTTAACTTAAATTTGGTGGAGGCGTAACTATAGCATAAAAACCAGAGTGTGGTTGTTTTAACCTATAATGGATAGTGTTTTTTAGTGATACTATTTCAATAGTTTCTGTTGGAGTAAAGTTTGTTTCGGTAGAAGCAATAAATACATCAAGACTGCTTTTGCTAGTCACTTGTAATGGTGTATTAGAATTGGAGTCTGTATTATTTTGAACTAATTCTTTTTTTAATTGGCACTTACCATTACAACCTTTTTGGTCTTCTTTCTGGATACAAAGTGTTTTGGCTATAAAGTCTTGATTCACTAAAAAATCGGTTACAATAACAACATTGCTAATATTGTTTGCTAAAAGCGCAAACGTTAAAAACAAAGCAGTTAGTTTATATGTGACCTTTAATATCATGTTGCTAAATTCGGATAAATATATCTTTAATGAGATGATATTTATCAGTTCCTTTAAATTTTAAAAAAATTAAAATAAGTGGTTGTAAGTCTTTGTAAATTTTTAGTCTTTATTTCTAACTCTGAAGTGTTTTGGGCCTCTTTTAAGTCTCCAATAGTCTCTAGTATTGGTACCAAAACAACATGTAATTGGTCGTGCGCTTCGCCAGTCATATTACAACTTTTAATAATATAACCTGTTTGTTTTGATAATGCCTCACCTATTACTTTTGGATCTGAAGTTGTATTGTTTTTTAAAATAGAGTCAATACGTTTCATGCCAATATGTGTTTCTTTATTGGCCACCCATTTTTGGTTATTGTTTAGTGTTAAACCTTCTAATTTAATAGCCTTAAATTCTGTTGTATTGTTTTCCTTTTTACAGCTAAAAGTTAGTGTTAAAAGCAGTATAAGTAAAGCTGTTTTTGTTTTCATAATTTATATAGTTTGTGCTGATATATTAATGAAAAAATCTGCGTGAATCAACAAAATCTGCTGAAAATAATTTTGCATTGACTTATTATTATTTCCATCAGATTTTGTAAATACTTGCAGATCAAATTGTTGTTAGACTAAAAATCTTTCTTTTTAGATTTAAAAATTATTCTTGATACAGGTAAAATTACCCAAACCGATAACATTACAAACGATACTATTAGTCCAAAATTTGTTCCAAAAAATTGCTTAAAGACTGCGCCAGTATATCCTAATAATGCCGAGATGTCTAGTTTTAATAAAATTAATGTTCTAGATAAGTCTATTGGATTTAACATGGTTCCTATTAGGGATAATTTGTCTAAAGGATAATCTTCAAACATAATAAGTGTCATTAAAAATAACCCATCGTAAATGATTGCTAAAAACAACCACAAAAGGATGGCATAACCAAAACCTTTTATTTTGTTTTCATTTGATAACGCGATATTAAAGGCTAAAGCAGTAAATATTAAGGTTAAAAAAGTACCTGTAATTATTAATAATGAAAAATCCCAAATCGCACTACTTTCAAACAAACCATAAAACACAAACGGAATTCCTAAGCCCAAAATTAAACTCATTGATAATGATAAAGCCACGCCTAGATATTGTCCCATAAAAATAGAAGATCGTTTAAGTGGTTGTGCTAATAATAACTCGGTAAATTCTTTGTTATTATAATAGTACATGACGCCAAAAATGGTTCCAATAAGAGGTACTAAAACTATAATAACATTCATTAGTGTAATGACTGCTTTTGATAAGTCGTTATTTAAAAACAATAATACAACTCCAAGTAATAAATAAAACGCGAAGTAGACGTAACTCCAACGACTACGCATCAAGTCGTAAAAGCTATATTTTAGTATTTTAAGCATGATTATCTGTTAATATAGACGCAATCGCATGCTCAAAATCTGGCTGCTGTGTCTTGGTTTTTAATTCTGAAATTGAACCTTTAAAGTAAATTTTACCTTCTAGGATAAATACAATTTCATCTGAAATTTCTTCAACAAAACTCATAATGTGTGAGGTGATAAGAATTGTTTTTCCTTTAGCTTTTTCGGTTTTAATTAAATCCTTTAATCGGATTAATGATATAGGATCTAATCCTGTAGTGGGTTCGTCTAATATAACTAAGGGACTGTTAAACATAAATGTTAACACAAGATTTACTTTTTGCTTAGTTCCACCAGATAAATTACCTAGTTTTTTGTCTAAAAAAGGTTCTAATTTAAACAAATCTATTAAGTGTTGATCATCAGTAGTTGGTTTACGCAAATCCTTAATCATCGTGATTAATTCTTTTACTTTTAGATTGCTAGGAAAGTTTGCTATTTGCGGTAAATAGTCAATTTTATGCCTGTATTCCGGATTTTTTTTAATGTTTTCTCCAAGGACTTTGATATCTCCTTTATTTGGGATTACCATGCCTAAGATAACTTTAATTAATGTTGTTTTGCCTGAGCCATTTGGGCCGAGTATTGCAAATATTCCGCCTTCACTTATACTTAGGTCTACACCACTTAATACTTGGTTTTTACCAAATTTTTTATGTAAATCTTGAATGTTTACCATGTTGTTTTTTTAATAAGTGGGTTATTATCTAATAAATTGTCTGGCGTAAATACTGGTGATACTTTTTCAGAAAAATCAATAATATCTATAAACATACTACGCAATAAAATGATAGTCTCTGGAGTACGGTTAACGATGTACGAAAATAGTTTTACAGGCCTGTAGGGCACATCTCCAATGCCATTTTTGTCTAAATCGTAACCTGTGTAATTACTCCAATAATTTTTATCAAAAACATTATCGTTAACGTTACTGTTATAAGCAATATCAAATGAGTTATACAAAAAGTTGTTTTCTGTAAACGTATTGGCATAACAGGCTCCTTTTGCTTTAATAGCCCATCCATTATTTGAAAAATTGTTATGTTTATAGGTAATTCGGTTAGAGCCTTCTATGTTAATGCCAATGGTATTATCTTCAAAAATATTGCCTATAATTTCTGCATCATTAATCTCTTTTAATAGCATTCCGTAGGAAGCTGTTCCCCAATTTTCTTTAAAAAGATTGTTATACATTTTTATACGTTTAGAAAACATAACTGCTACTCCAGCTCCATTATTTTCAAACGTATTATCTTGATAGATGTCATCGTTTGAAAACATAAAGTGTAATCCATAGCGCACATTTAAGGTGCTAGTATTATTTTTTATAAGGCAACCGTCAGAAAATTCTAAATAGATTCCATCTCTAACATGCTCTACATAATTATGTTCTATTAGTATGTTGTTACTGTACCATAATTGGATTCCGTTTCCGGAATTATACTCTTCTACAGCATCTCCAATTATTTTATTATGGTATAATTTTCCGTCTCTAGATTTTTCGATATAAATACCAAAGAAAAGTTTTTCTAATACTAAATTCTGAATGACAAAATTCTTGCTGTTTTTAACTCTAATAGCGGCATAATCTTCAGTGTAACTTGTGCCAACGTTAATAATAAATAAACCATCAACGGTAACATTATCTGCTTTTATGGTAATAATCTCACCTTTTCTTTCGCCATCAATGACTGGGTAATTTTTGCCAATAATTGTTAGCGGTTTGTCTACTAAAATTGCATGTTCTTTGTAAGTGCCTTTTTTAACTATTATAGTATCAAAATCTTTTGATTGTGTTATTGCCTCTTTTAAAGTAGAAACAGGACAAGTGTTACAAACCTCAATAGTTTGGGCAATACTTATGTTAGCTATGAAAATAGCTATAAAAAAAACCGTTATACTTTTCATGTTACTAGTCTTTTAGGTGAGCTAGTAATTCTGTCCAAGTGTATAGTTTTCCACCTTTTTCTGTTTGTACTTTTTCTGCTTCAGATGTATTTTCAAATGCTGTTAAAAATGCTCCCATTGGACTTGGCATGTTTTTACTGATTAAAAACGTTGCTTTTGTTGCATCAGTGAAAGCTTCAGGATTAGAAAAATAATTTGTGAGGTATAATTCTATTTCCGACGTATCAAATTCATCAAAATAATTTATCATACATTCTGTTGCATCAAATTTATAAACTTTACCTTTTTTAGTTACAAACTCTGCAGCATGTACTTTATCTACAATGGTCATTTTACAAAAGTGACAACCATCGCTTCCATATTCTATGGGTTGTGGTGATACATTACAACTTGAAAAAATAAGAAGTAATATTAGTGTTGAATAGTGTTTTAGTGTTTTCATTTTTTTAGTGTTTTTGAAAATTTAAAATTACTATGTGATTTTTTTGGCACTTGTTTTTAGGCCTAGCCAAAACGCAACAAGTGTTAAAGACATACCTATAAACATTAAGTAACCTCCTGTATGTGGTAAAGAAGTAACATCGAAGTTTAGTAGTTTTTTAAAACCAATTAAAGGTGGTTTGTAAGACATTGGTGAACCATCTGGATTGGTTACTTTTATGATAGCGTGTGGATCTAAATTGCCACCGTAATCTGCTAACCAATTATTAAAATCGTACATGCCTAAGATGCCTAAAACAGACATTAAAACAAACCAACCCAAGAAATATTTATAACTTACTTTATTAAGATATCCCAATAAGCCTATAATTACACCTAATAAAGCCATACCTAATATTACTTTAGGAAATACTGAGAATTCCCACATTTCTTCAGCTTTTGGTATGGTTTTCATTCCGATATAGTGATTTAAACCGTCAATGTTTTGTAAATCAAATTCAGATACACCTTTTATGCCATCAATATAAATATTCATTCCTAAAGGGTCAGGATATTGAGGTGCTCCAAGCATAATGTTCCATAACGGGAATTTAAAAAGTCCTAATAACAGTAATGAACCAATTATCATTATAATGCTAGCCTTTTTCATGATGTGTAATATTTAGTATTCTTTTCAGTGAGGTTTCTGTGTGAACAGAATAAAGTGTTTTAAAAAAGAAAGGCGAGAGCGAAAACTCAACTCTCGCCTTAATTAGAGAAATAAACACTAAAACAAAATTTCTCTAATTCTTCAAATTAATTTACTCAATATCTTCTCCTAGAGACCATTTAATTGGCACATCTGAATTTCCTGCAGAAACCCTTATGTATCCTTGCATCTCTTGGTGTAATGCAGAACAGAAATCCGTACAATAGAAAGGCCATACACCAACTTGTTTTGGTTCCCAAATAGATGTTTTGGTTTGACCTGGCATTATTAATAATTCTGAATTGTTTTGACCAAGTACAGCAAATCCATGAGGTACATCAAAATCTTGCTCTAAATTAGTAACGTGGAAATACACTTTGTCTCCTACTTTTACACCTTCTATATTATCTGGTGCGAAGTGACTTCTAATAGTCGTCATATATATATGTACTTCATTTCCGTCTCTTACTACTTTAGTTTCAGCATCAGATTTTGCAGCATATGGATGTTTGTTATCTGCTAACTTATAGATTTTTTGAGATTGTTCTTTAATAAGACTTGCTTCCATTGCAGCAGCATAATGTGGTTCTCCATGTGTAGGGAAATCTAAAAGTAATTCCATTTTTTCACCAGAGATGTCATACAGTTGTGCAGAATGCTCCATTTCTGGACCTGTTGGTAAATAACGGTCTTTTGTTATTTTATTCATTGCAAACATGTATTTACCTTGTGGTTTTGCAGAATTTCCTCCAGGAATTGTTAAGTGACCAACAGAATAGTATGTTGGTTTTCTATCGATAACTTCCCATGTCCCTATTTTCCATTTAACAACTTCAGAAGAAATAAAGAATGTAGTATATGCATTTCCTTGGCCATCAAACTCAGTATGTAAAGGTCCTAAGCCTGGTTGCTCTACAACGCCAGCTAAAACATCTTCGAAATTTAAAATAGGAATGCCGTAAGCTTCACCTGCAAATTTTTCGTTTTTAATAGCCTCTAGCATTTTAGTAAATGAATGCACTGTTAGATTTGCCGATAATTTACCGTTACCAACAATGTATTCTCCAGAAGGGTCAACATCACAACCATGTGGTGATTTTGGAGTTGGAATAAAATAGACAGCTCCAGGTACTTCTGTTGGATTAACAACTCTTACTTCTTTTTTCATTGTAGAAGTTGCAGTATGTGTGTGCTCATCATAAACGTTATGTGCATAATTAGCTGGCATCATTTTTCCACCACCATTGTTAACGTACTCTTCAATTTTTTTCCAGTTTACAGCTGCAATAAAATCTTTATCATTTTGTGATGCGTTAACTTCTAATAATGTGCTAGCTTCTTCTGTATTATATGTTGTAAAGAAGAACCAACCATGAGATTTTCCACGTCCAGGATGAGATAAATCGTAGTTAAAACCAGGCATTAATACCTGGAATTTAATATCCATGTTACCAGTTTCTGGTGCTACACTTATAAAAGATAAGGCACCTTGAAAGTTTCCTTTATAATCTTTTATTGGCATATCACGTTGAGGAATTGGTACAGAAAAACGTGTTCCAGCAACAACATACTCTGTATTTTCTGTTACAAAAGAAGAACTGTGATTACCTGCACTATTTGGTACTTCAATAATCTCTGTCGTTTCAAAGGTTTTTAAATCAATCTTTGCAATTCTTGGTGTGTTATTTTCATTTATAAAAATAAAACGACCATCAATTTCTCCTTTAGTTTGTGATATGTCGGGATGATGGGAATCTCCCCAAGGCACAAATCCATGTGATGTGTTTAACATTGGCTTAGTTTCTTCAGAATAACCATATCCAGAAGTTGCAAATTGAGAGAATACAGGGATTTCTTTAAACATTCTTCCAGATGGTAAACCATAAACGGTTAAGTTTCCGCTATAACCACCTGAGATAAAAGCGTAATGAGAATCGTGTTCTCCTGGTGCTACATATACTTTTTCTGCAATATTGTTAGACAACGCTCCAGACTTACCGCCAGATTTATTGCTATTATTACAACTTGTAATTCCTAAAAGGATGACAAACATTGAAATGCTTGATTTTATAATATTTTTCATTATCTATACTTATTATGGTTAGTGTTTATTTATTCTGTTTTAGGTAGTAGTACTTTATCTATGATATGTACAATTCCGTTTCCGGCTTTTACACTACCCAATATTTTGGCTCCTCCAATCATTGGTTCTCCATCAACAACTTCTACTTTTACATAGCCATTATTAGCTTGCCCAAGTTTTTTAAATTTCTTTAAAAAGTCTTTTGAGTAATTTCCAGGAGTAACATGGTATTTTAAAATGTTAGCTAAGGCATCTTTGTTTTCTGGTTTCAGTAAATTCTCTACTGTGCCTTCTGGTAAAGCTTCAAATGCTTCATTTGTAGGTGCAAATACCATTAATGGACCTGCATTTACTAAAGCATTTTCTAATTGAGCTGCTTGTACAGCAGCAACTAAAGTAGTGTGGTCTTTAGAACCAATAGCAATACTTAATACAGTGTTGCTTTGGTCTCCTTGTATAAAGGCTTGTCCGGTTTTTTGTGTGGTTGTTTCTGTTTTACCTTCTGTAGATAAGTTTGAGGTGGTTGTATTGTCTTTACATGCATGCAGTGACGTAATGCATATAATGGTAAGACATATTTTTTTAAATAGTTTCATAATTATTAATTAAAGTGTTCTAAAATATTCTAAGACAGCTCTTGCATCTTTTTCAGAAAGGCCTTGATTAGCCATAGGAGAACCATTAAACTCCATTAACAACTCTTTAGCTAATGGATCTTCTTTTACCATTTGCTCAGGATTTAAAATCATATTCATAATCCATTCTGGAGTGCGTCGTTTTAAAATACCTGTTGGTGGAGGTCCGATAAACTTTTTGTTTGTTCTGTGACAAGCGGTACACATATTTTTAAATACATCTTCTCCATGGGTAGCCATAGATTGATCTACATCTGGAGCTAGAGTTACAGATTTTATAGGTCCAATACCTTTGTTTGCTAAATCAATCTTTTTTGAAGCAGGTAATACTTCTGGTTTGGGTGCAGATGTTTTTTCTGTTGTTTCTTTTTTCTCATAAGAGAACCCTTCTTTTTTCTTCTCTTCTTTACCACCACAACTAATAAATATAGTTATTAATAGTATTGACAATAATTTTAGTGTTGTTTTCATGATATTTATGTTTTATTTAACAAAAATACAATGAGATTAAAACTTAAAACATGATATAAATCATATTTAGGATAAATTTATCCTAATTTAGGATTGATTTAGTTTAAGGTGTAAAAACCTTTTTATGACAATGTAAAAAGATTTATAAATAAGCTGTAAAAAGTTGTAATTAAAAGAAGACTCTCACAAAAGGTACCCAAGCATTAGCATATACACTATCGTTTTTGTCATATAGTAAATCGTATCTTACTCCAATGGTTACATTATTTGTTCTGTAACCTGCACCAACAAATAAAGCAGGTACCCAATAATTACGGTCTGCATTACTTGCAAAAACACCTTCAAACTTTTGATTAACATTTAGTTGTTCAAACTCGGCAGATAATTGTATATCTTGAATAGGGTTGTATAAAGACATTATGCTTCCACCTAAAATAGTAGACTTGTATACGTTTTTACTTCTATTGTAAGTTCCATTTAATCCAACACCTAAAGCAAAAGTATTGTCAAACTGGTAAATAGCACTAGGCGCTAAAGTTGCACTAAAAAAATTGTTTCCTGTGCTTAAACCCAAGCCTCCTCCAAATCTAACATTTTTCCAAAATTCACTTTTTTGTTGTGGGAAATTATCTTGTGCATTGCTAAAAGTGAGAAAAAAACACGAAAAGATTAATAAAACAATAATTTTGTGGTGTTTTAGAGTGCTGAATTTCATAATTATTAATTTAGAATTTTAAGAATGTTATAAATATAATAAAAGCATCTCTATATTTAGTAAAAGTTGTATTTTTGATAAAATTTTGTTGAAGCGAACACGTCTTAAAGAAAATAATGGATAAATACTCCTTTTTAAACGCAGCACATACAGCATACTTTGCTGATTTATACGAACAATATACAATAAACCCGGACTCTGTTGAGCCTAGTTGGAGAGCCTTTTTTCAAGGTTACGACTTTGGATCAGAAAACTATGGACTAGAAGGCGAAATTGTTGAAGGTGTTTCAAGTCAAATACCAGAACATGTTCAAAAAGAATTTCAGGTTGTTAAGTTAATAGATGGTTACCGTAATAGAGGTCATTTATTTACAAAAACCAATCCTGTCAGAGATCGTCGCAGGTACGAGCCAACTCTTGATGTAGAAAACTTTGGACTGTCACAGTCTGATTTAGATACCACATTTAATGCTGGTGATATTTTAGGTATTGGAGCTCAAACGCTAAGAGAAATCTTAAAACATTTAAATAGTATCTATTGTGATGCTATAGGTGTTGAGTATATGTACATTAGAAAACCTGACGAAATTCAGTGGATTCAAAATAAACTTAACATTAACGATAATCAACCTAATTTTACTGGTGAGCAAAAAAAGCACATCCTTAAAAAATTAAACGAAGCCGTATCGTTTGAAAGTTTTTTACATACTAAATATGTTGGACAAAAACGTTTCTCTTTAGAAGGAGGAGAGTCTTTAATTCCTGGTTTAGACGCAGTCATTGAAAAAGCTGCAGAACTTGGTGTTCAGGAATTTGTTATGGGAATGGCACACAGAGGTCGTTTAAGTACATTAACAAATATATTTGGAAAATCTGCGAAAGATATCTTTAGCGAATTTGATGGTAAAGATTACGAGCAAGAAGTATTTGATGGAGATGTTAAGTACCATTTGGGTTGGACAAGTAACCGTCAAACCGATAATGGCAAAAAAATAAATTTAAGTATTGCGCCTAACCCTTCACACTTAGAAACTGTTGGAGCAGTAGTAGAAGGTATTGTTAGAGCAAAACAAGACACATTATATAGTGACAACTTTAGTAAAGTACTACCAATAGTAGTCCATGGTGATGCAGCAATAGCAGGTCAAGGTTTGGTTTACGAGGTTGTACAAATGGCACAATTAGATGGTTACAAAACTAACGGAACCATCCACGTTGTCGTTAATAATCAAGTTGGATTTACAACTAACTATTTAGATGCAAGATCAAGTACGTATTGTACAGATATTGGTAAAGTAACATTATCACCTGTGTTACACGTAAATGCAGATGATGCCGAAGCTGTAGTACACGCTATGTTATTTGCTTTAGACTTTAGAATGAATTTTAAAAGAGATGTCTTTATAGATTTATTAGGATATAGAAAATATGGTCATAATGAAGGTGATGAGCCTAGATTTACACAACCAAAATTATATAAAGCAATTGCTAAGCATGCTAATCCAAGAGATATTTATGCAGCCAAATTAGTTGCACAAGGTATCATTGATAAGGATTATGTTAAACAATTAGAAAACGATTACAAGTCTAGTCTAGAGGAAAAATTAGAGGATTCACGTAAGGAAGATAAAACCGTAATCACTCCGTTTATGGAGGAGCAATGGAAAGATTTTACTCAAGTAGATGAAACCACTATGATGCAATCCGTGGATACAACCACAGATTCAAAAAGATTAGCAGAAATTACTAAAGTAATTTCTAACCTGCCAAAAGATAAAAAGTTTATCAGAAAAATAGAACGTCTAATTAACGATCGTCAAACCATGTTTGACGAAAACAGATTAGATTGGGCTATGGCAGAGCATTTGGCTTACGGAACCTTATTAGACGAAGGTTATAATGTACGTATATCTGGTCAAGATGTAGAGCGTGGAACATTCTCTCATAGACATGCAGTTGTAAAGGTAGAAGATAGTGAAGAAGAAATTTTACTATTAAACCAAGTAAGCGATAAACAAGGTCAATTTCATATTTTCAACTCACTATTGTCAGAATATGGCGTTGTAGGTTTTGATTATGGATATGCTATGGCAAGTCCTAATACATTAACTATTTGGGAAGCACAATTTGGAGACTTTAGTAATGGTGCACAAATCATGCTAGACCAATATATTTCTGCTGGAGAAGATAAGTGGAAAACCCAAAACGGGTTAGTCATGTTGTTACCACATGGTTATGAAGGACAAGGTGCAGAACACTCTTCAGCACGTATGGAACGTTACTTGCAATTATGTGCAAAAGACAATATGTTTGTTGCAGATTGTACAACACCAGCAAACTTTTTTCACTTGCTAAGACGTCAAATGAAAACTAATTACCGTAAGCCACTAATTGTGTTTACCCCAAAAAGTTTATTACGTCATCCAAAATGTGTTAGTACAGTTGAAGAATTTGCAAATGGAGCATTCCAAATGTTAATAGATGACGCTGCTGTTAAAGCAGATAAAGTAAAAACATTAGTGTTTTTAACAGGTAAATTCTATTACGATTTAGATGAGGAACGTGAAAATTTAAACAGAGAAGATGTTGCTTTAATTAGAATAGAGCAGTTGTTTCCTTTACCAACGACACAAATTAGAGAGATATTAGCCAAATACAAAAATGCAGAAGACATTGTTTGGGCACAAGAAGAGCCAAGAAACATGGGAGCTTATGCACACATGTTAATGCATCTAGATGAAGCTAAAACTTTTAGGTTAGCCTCGAGACGTCCTTATGGTGCACCAGCAGCAGGTAGTTCTGTGCGTTCTAAAAAACGTCATAAAGAAGTTATAGATTTTGTATTTGATAAGACAAAAAATAACCAGCGATAAGCTATAAATATATAAACATGAAAAAGTTACTTTTAATTTTAGCACTCTTGATATCCACTATAGGAATAGCACAAGAAAAAGATAACTATAAAAATGCAGTAACTAGTTTTCAAAACCATTACAATAATGGAGATGTTACTAGTATTTTTAACATGTTTGATAATAATTTTAAACAAGTTTTAACCCTAGAAAAAACTAAAGCTTACTTTACACAAGAAGTAAACATGGAAGCTTTAGGGAAAATTAAATCAATTGAATATAAGGATACAGTTCGTACAGGAAACAATTATACGATTACTTTTGATAAAGGCATTTATAATGGGTATTTCTTACTAGGAACGGATAATAAGTTTGCGCTTATTCAATTAGATTTAGCAAAAAAATAAAAATAACACAACAATATAAAGTTACATTACGATGATTTTAGAAATGAAAGTGCCTTCTCCAGGCGAATCTATCACAGAGGTTGAAATAGCAGAATGGTTAGTTCAAGATGGTGATTATGTAGAAAAAGACCAAGCAATTGCTGAAGTAGATAGTGATAAAGCAACTTTAGAGTTACCTGCAGAAGCAAGCGGAATTATTACGCTTAAAGCTGAAGAAGGAGATGCTGTCGCAGTTGGTCAAGTTGTATGTTTAATTGACACAAGTGCAGAAGCACCAGCAAGCAGCACTTTTGAAGGTGGTGATGAAGGTGGAAACACAAACGCTGAAAAAGATTTGGCTAAAGACCAAAAGGCAACACCAAATACAGACTCAGCTAAAGCTCCAAATCCTGCAACAAAAACTTATGCATCTGGTACAGCAAGTCCAGCAGCTAAGAAAATATTAGCAGAAAAGGATATGGATGCATCATCTGTAACAGGAACAGGAAAAGATGGACGTATCACTAAAGAAGATGCAGTTAAAGCTGTGCCATCTATGGGAACTCCAACTGGAGGAGATCGTAGCTCTACTAATACTAAAATGTCAATGTTACGTCGTAAAGTAGCAGAGCGTTTAGTTGAAGCAAAAAATACTACAGCCATGTTAACTACTTTTAACGAAGTAAACATGTCTCCTATTTTTGCATTAAGAAACGAGTATAAAGAGACTTTTAAAGCTAAACATGGTGTTGGCTTAGGGTTTATGTCATTTTTCTCGTTAGCTGTTGTACGTGCATTACAAATGTATCCAGCAGTAAACTCGATGATTGATGCTAAAGAAATGAAAACATTTAACTTTGTTGATATTAGTATTGCTGTTTCAGGACCAAAAGGATTAATGGTTCCAGTAATTAGAAATGCTGAAAATTTATCTTTTAGAGGTGTAGAATCTGAAGTTAAACGTTTAGCCCTTAGAGCTAGAGATGGTCAAATTACCGTAGATGAAATGACAGGAGGAACATTTACTATTACAAATGGAGGTGTATTTGGAAGTATGTTATCTACGCCAATTATAAACCCACCTCAAAGTGGTATTTTAGGAATGCACAATATTATTGAGCGTCCTATAGCTGTTAACGGTAAAGTTGAAATACATCCTATGATGTACGTTGCATTATCTTATGACCACAGAATAATTGATGGTAAAGAGAGTGTAGGGTTTTTAGTAGCAGTTAAAGAGGCTTTAGAAAACCCAACTGAATTACTAATGAATAACGATATTAAAAAAGCTTTAGAGCTTTAATAAACATAATGCTTTTATAAAAAAAGGGAACAACAGGAGTTGTTCCCTTTTTTTGTTTCTATTTATCTAAAAAAATAAATATATTAAAAGCAATAATAATAACTGTTAGTATAATAATACAAGCAGCTATAATACGATTTTGCTCCTGTGTTCTTTTTTCTAAATCCATAATTTTGATTAATTAAAAACTCTGCACCATTACAGTACAGAGTTTTCTTTAAATAATTCTCCCTAAGAACTAATTAATAGCATGGTAAAGGTATACTGTATAAAGGACATATGAAATACGTAGAACTACGTATTTTTACTTGGGTTTAGCACAAAAAAAAAGCTCCAAAACATAATGTTGCTTTAGAGCTTTCTCAATTTCCCTAAAAATTGATTTAATAGCACTGCTAAGATAAAAGATATAAATGAGGTGTGAAATACGTAGAACTACGTATTTTTATTTGAGTCTTTTCCAAAAAAAAAGCTCCAAACAAATTAATGATTTAGAGCTTTCTCAATTCTTCATAAATTGATTAATAGCACTGCTAAGATATAAGTAATAATCGAGGTGTGAAATACGTAGAACTACGTATTTTTATTTAAGTCTTTTCCAAAAAAAAGCTCTAAAACAAATAGTCGCTTTAGAGCTTTTACCAATTTTCCCTAAAAATTGATTTAATAGCACTGCTAAGATAAATGATATAAATGAGGTGTGAAATACGTAGAACTACGTATTTTTTCTGACTTTATTATAGTAAAAAAAGCTTTAATTGAGATGTCAATTAAAGCTTTAATAGTCTGTATTTACTAAGTAAGTTTGCTTGTTGTTAAAACATGATGCCCTTAGCAAACAAATTATATTGTGTGTAACCCTAAGTGTTTTTAATAAGGTCTTTATTCATATTAGCCCAAAGCATAAGCTCGTTATGCGATTTTTTTAGATCTAGTTTTTTAACAATATTACTTCTATGTTTTTCAATGGTTCTAGTAGAGCTTGCTAATTCTTTCGAAATCTCGGCTGAGGTTAATTTATCAGCAAGTAACTTAACAACCTTTAATTCTGTAGGCGTTAATATTTCTAATAAGTTTGAACTAGAAAAAGTCACTTTAGAGTTTAGGTAAGAGGCAATCTCTTCACTAAAATAAGCTTCGCCTTTTAAAACATGTTTAATGCAGGTTTCAATTTCTTCAACCGCAAATTCTTTTAGAATATAACCATAAACATTGCAAGCTCGAGCTTTGTCAAATAAATGCTCTTCGTTGTCAAAAGTGATTAATATAATTTTGGTTTTTAGTTCATTTTTAAAACAAGCTTCAGCAACATCTAATCCAGTCATTTTTGGCATTCTGATGTCAAGTAAAGCTAAATCAGGTTTTAATTTAACTATTAAGTTATAGGCAGTTTGTCCGTCTTCTGCACTTCCAATTATTTTAAATCCTCTAGAGGTAATAAAATCAGATAATCCTCTAAGCATTAAAGGATGGTCATCTGCTATTACTATTGATGCTTTCATATTCTAGAAGGTCTTTTAAAGGTTGGATTTTGGTTATTAAAATTATAAAAAAATAAGCTGTTAGACTAATTTTTTTAGGTACAAATATTTTTTTTCGTAATCAATTATTCCTTTTACCTTTTTTAATACATCAGCTCCAATTATTCCGTCCACTGGTTGTGCGTTATGGTTTATTAATGCAGCATTTACATGACTTAAATCAAACAATACTAAAGATGATTTATCAATTTTAAGGCGACCAATTTTCAGGGTGTTGTTTTTGGATACTTGTGTAAACATGCCTATTGCACCTGCTCCTGCAGCTAAGATTTTAGAGTCCTTAACCTTTTTTAAGCTAAATTTTTGTGCAGCTTCAAAACCAACACAACTGTTGGATGCTCCTGTGTCTAAAATAAACAGACCTTTTACTCCGTTAATGGACGCTTTTATTTCAAAATGATTAGTCTTAGTTAATTTTAATTTGACTCTTATATAGTTTTTTGCAAATAAAAAGTCTTTAAGCGTTTGATCCATTTTTGCGTTTAAGTATTATAATCCATAAAAGTAAAGCAATCCCTAAACCAATAAAAGCAAAAATGATATATTTTAAATTTGAGTTGGGTGTTTTTGCTGTTAAGTGACCATAATAGATAAAGGTACTCCAATAGTATGGCGACTTTTTTACATTAGAAATAGATTGATTGCTTAAATAATCCAATTTTGATAATCGATTAGCTAAAAATGGCGATTGTGTTTGACTATAGTTTTTATAAAACGAAGCCATTAATTGCGAGGTAGATAAGTCATTAATTTTCCATAAAGAGAAAAGTATGTTTTCAACTCCTGCATATTGAAAACCTCTAGCTAAATTCATGCTGCCTTCTCCTTTTTGTAGTTTTCCAACACCAGTTTCGCAAGCACTTAGGACTACCAATTGGTTATTAAGATCAAGACTGTATAAATCGTTTAAATATAATTTTTGGTCAATAAAATCTATGTTTGCAGGTATGGTAAAGGTTCCGCTATTAGCGTGCGTAGATAAGTGTAATACACCATAGTTTTTAGCTTGTAGTAATGCATCGTTTTTAGTAGCAGCTTGATGCATTAAAAATTTAGCATTAGTTTCTCTATTAATACTTTCGGCTTCGTCTAAGGAGAATGTTAGTTTTGCATTACTGTTGTCAAACACAGGAAACACACCTAAAACACTATCGATATATTTAAAATCGGAAGCATTTAAATAAAATAACGCACTAGTATTGTATGCTAATACTTGATTGTTTACAACAAAAGGCATTTTAGAATAATTTTTTGATTTTGTGTTTTGGGTTAATAAACTTTCAAACGGAATAAAATTTAAAAACCCATCTGTTATTATTACTACATTTTTAAATTCTGAAGTCTTATCTAACAGTAAGGTTTTATATAATTTAAAAGCATCATTAGTAAATTGCGAAATGTTATTGTTTATCACAGAAGAATTTTCAAAATATCCAATATAATTATTAATTGATGTGTTAAAAACCGTATCTCTTTTAATGCTATTTAAACTTATGGCTGTTGCCGAAATTATAAATTGATAAACAAAATGTTCGCCATAAAAATATTCTACCAACACAGCTTGGTCTTGATTTAATTTCTGTTGTAATTTTTTTATCGAAATTTCTGTTTTGCTTGCGTCGGGATATTTGTTATTTATTTTAGTTTTTAATTGTTTTAAAGTAATGCTTACAGAGGTTAACTCTTGACTTATTTTATCAATTTCTTTTGCTTTTTGTTGGTATTGGGCTTTAATTAATAAGTTGGTTAAATGCTCTTGTTGTTTAAGTAATGACATTTCTGTAATTAATAAACTATCTGTAGGATGACGTTTTAATAGCGACTTTTTGCCTATAATTTCTTTTAAAACAGCAGCTTTATTTTTTTCGGCATAAATAAAGGCTTCCTTTATAAGTGTCGTGTCTTTTGTTGTTTGAAAAGCATCAAAAAGCAATGTAATACTGGACTCACTGCGTTTGCGATTGGCATAAAGATTAATAAGTTTAGACTCTTGTGAGGTTAGGTTTTTAGTTAATAGATTGGAAACGTAAAAGCTTAAATTGTAACATGCTAACGCATTGTTATAATTAGATTGAAGCCTTGCCAATAAGTCAAAAATATCTATAAATGTATTTTCGGGATATAAAGTTTCTTTATTAGGTAATGCATCTGGATTATAATTTGGTAATAAAGCTTTTAGCGCAAGCTGTAACTTTAAGGCTGTGCTTTTTAAGTCGTTTAGCTTATAATGTAATTTGGCTTCTTCAAAATGTAATTTAGCTTTTGTTCTAGCAGTAAGTGTGTCTTGTTTTATGTGTAAATATTTAGTTTGAAAATAGTATAATGCAGCTTTATAGTCTTTGTTTTTTAAAGCAAAGTGGTATTTGCTATCAATATCTTTTTGGGTTTCTGGTACAATTGCATCTTTAATTTGCATAGTACTAATGTTAATAATGCTTTGTAATGTTTGCTTTTGTAAAGTTGAAGCTCCTTTTATAGCTAAGCCATTTTTGGCAATATTAATAGCAGAATTAAATTTGCCAATAGTATAATAAAGATTTGCTAAGTTTATTGCTCCACTTATTCTGTGTGGAATGTTATTTTGCTGCTCTGCTAGAAAGATGTAATGTTTAATTGTATTTTCTGCATTGGTATAGTCACCAACTTTATTATAAAGTATGCCTAAGGGTTTTAAGCAATACTCGGTTATATCATATACAAAGGTTTTGTTTAATTGGTGTTTATTGTAAATATCCAATGCAGCCTCATAAGTGGTAATTGCTTTGGATTGTCGGTTGTTATGATATAAATAGTCCGCTTTATTGACTAATAAAAACAAATAAGCAAAATACTCGTCTTTGGTTTTTAATTTTGATAAAAAATCAGCTTCGTTTTTTATTAAAATAGAAAAAGTTTCAGCAGTTCTATTTGTATTAAAAGTTTCGGTTGCCACATAAATACTTTCTTCTAAATCTTGCGAAAAGCAATTTACAATGATTAGACAAAATAATATGATAAGGCTGTTTTTCATTTTTAAAACTATAAATACATATCAGTGTTGTTAGTTAAAACTTCCAAATGGCATACAATTGTAGGTAATTGTAATTGTCTTTTAAGTTGAAAACGTAACGTGCACCTAGACTTGGACCTATTCTGGCAAATCCAGCAGTAGCCTCGACCAAAAATCCAGTTCTAAAATTGGTAAAATTCTCTTTGGTTGTGGAAGAAGTTTGAGATGAATCTAGTAAAAATGGTGGTTGTATGTTTGTGTTTTCAAATTCTTCAATTAATACGTTTTCAGTACTTTTTTGACTAATGGATAGCGCACCTTGTAAACCTGCTCCGAGACCAATATAATTGTTTAGGTTATATCTTGCTAATACAGGGATTTCCCAATCGATATTGTCATAGGATTTGGTGGTTGTTGTGCGTTGTATTCTGTCATCAATTCCAGGTTCTCCTATAATAGTTTGGCTAACCGTTTTATTGCTATCAAAGCTATGAAAACTGTTTAAAAGTTCTACTTGCCAATACCATTTGTAGGATTTGTAAGGCGAAACTGTTGCGCCTACAAAGTAACTTTTAGAATTATCTAAATCCGAGAATAGGTTGTAACCAGCTTTTGCACCAATAGATATACCTGGTAAAAAGCGGGTTGTGGAATAATTAGTTATTATTGGGTCGTTTTTGTCAAAAATAATTGCAGTACGAGATTTGGTTTTTTGCTTATGAAAATCCTTACCAAACTTAATGCGGTATTGTACAAAACCTTTTGTGGAGTCATAAACCTTCACGTTTTTTTGCTGACTTCCTGGTAAGTAAATGTTTTTAAAAGTGAATATGGCTTGTTTTTGTGTATAGCTTGTATCTAGGCAGCTATATTGGACCTCGTATTTTGGGCATATTTTTACTTTTGGGTACATGTCTAAAACTTCAATAGAAGCTTTATCAAACATATCAGGTATGTCTGTTTCTAGTCTAATTGTGGTTGCAGGACCTTCGCCATTATTTTGAAATCTAATTTTAAATTTAGGTTTTTTGTAACGCACTAATCTGTAATTTAAAAAAGTAGCGTTTGAGGACATTTTATTGGGATCATGAGAGGTAACAATTTCCATTTCCATGTCTTTTACATTATGGTCATCATAGTTGTCATCTGGAATATAAACGCCTCTAACCGAAATTATAGCACTAGTATCCTTTAGCATTTCTGGTGTGGTTTTTAAGGTGTAAAATATATTGCGCTCTTCGTTTGGTTGCATGTTGCTAAAGCTTAATTGACTTGAGTTTTTATAGTTGGCTTTAGCTTGGGCAAGTGTTAAGGGTAGGTTTTGTCTTTCGGTAGAGTCTTGTGGGCTAAATGTATTACGCAAGCTTTGAATTTCTGCGGAAGCGTAATAGGTTTTGCTTTCTAGTTTAGAGGTGTAAACTAGGTTGTCGTTATCTTGTGTAATCTCGCCATGATACGTTCTCACATCTGTAATAGTAAAATTGTCGTCGCCATATTTTGCTTCGTTATAAAACAAATAGACTTTACCGTTTGTGGTGTAATCTTTGGTGTTTTTGTATTTATAAATTAGCACTATTTCTTCTTCCGGAATGGGCTCTCTATTTCGTTGTAAATCTATTGCATCTTCCATAGACGCTTGTTCTTGATAGGTGTCATCTGCAGTATTTACTCTTATTTTTTTAGGTCTAGTGGTTGGAGGTTTGCCTGTGTCGTAGTTATTGGTAGCCCAAAGTCTTACCTCATAGTCTCCAGGTTTTTTATAAACCTTAGTTGGGTTATTTTCTTTGCTGTAGGTGCCATCTCCAAATTCCCAATAATTTGTGTAAAACGCTTTAGGTGCGCCAGCTATTTGATTTAGTTGTGGTGCGTTTGGAGAGAATTGGACCTGTTTACCTTCTATTTTATAATCTATGGTAGCAGTACGTCTAGTAGTATCTATTACTGTATCCTGACTTAAGCTAAGGTTGGTTAAACTTAGGGTGAAAATAATAGCGATTATAGTTTTCATTGGTGGTGTGGTTTAGATACTAAATTTAGTAATAATAATATTGATATTTGCTTTTCAATCTATAACTGGAGGTTTTAAGTAAAGCAATGGTCTATTACAATAGATGTTTAAATATAAAAAGTCAGAAAAATTAATTTCTGACTTTTAAGTTTAAGTAGGCTAATGGTTTATGGTAAACCATTTATTAAAGCGGTTAAGGTTGCTTCTGTTCCTGTTGTTGTGTCATCCATAGTAAACGTTATAATATCATTTGCTACTATTGTCACTGGTTTGATTGCATATCTCCAAATACCATTGTCTTCTGTTACAAAAATTACGTGACACTCTAATCCAATTGGTATTTGTCCATAATGCTCGCTAAATAAGTTTAATGTTCCGTCATAAGTATCCAAAGCAGCTAAACCTGAATCTTCTCCATCATAAGACAAATACACAGCGCTATTAGTAAAGTTGTATCCAATTGGTGCTTGAACTTGTATTAATGTTTTTGGTCTTGGGTCGCTATAAAAACGATCTACGTTAGACCATCCAAAACCTTGTAATAATCCGTAATATTCGCTTCCTTCTACAAAAACACCACCTTGACCAGTAGCATCCTCTACCTCGTCCCAAGTTAAATTGTCTTCTGCATCAATTTCGCCTTCCCAAAGTGACATTAATGGATCTGCTCCTCCTGTTAAACTAGCAGGAATAATAAGTTGTAAACCACAGGTTGTATCTAATGCGCTACCATTTTGTGTGGCTTCAATAAAAAACTCGCCTCCAGATATTAGTAAGGTTTTATCACCATTTGGTAGCGTTCCCATAGTAGGCTTGTTAGTTGTAAGCATGTTGCCTTTTTCAAATAACTCTACGTATTCTAATTGGACTTGTCCAGTAACAGGGTTACCGTTTAAGGTTAAGCAATTACCGTTAATATTGATTTGTACTCCATTGGCAGAAGTTAAAGTAATGTTTCCGTCGTCTGCATTAAAGCTAAAGTTTTGAGTCAGATTATCTAAGGCTATATCTTTAATGTTTTTAAATTCTTGTGCTGTGGCAATGTCTACAGCATTGTTAAAGTCATTGTCTCCATCGTCTTTAGTTTCGCAACTAGTTAGTAATGTTAAGGTCATTAATAGTGTTCCAAAAATTGTTTTTAAATTTTTCATGATTTTATAGTTTAAAGGTTTATACCGTTATATAAATAGTGTGTGTGTTTTGTTACCCTATGTATTATTCTTTTTTATTTCCGCTAGCAATTATTTTATGAGAAATTATATCTCCTTCTGCAACTAAGCGTATCATTTGGTTTGCATAAGCTTCAGAAGTAGCATAGCCTTTTGCGTGTCCTTTTTCGCTTTTTACTTCCCAAAAATATACACGACGTTCTGTTTTAAACACCTCACTTTTTAGGACAACATAATGTGTTATTTTTCTTTCTAAAACAACTTCGTTTTGACCTACTAAGTTTGATCGCTTTTTGGCTTCAAATAGTGTTGTAGCAGTTCCGGAAAATGTTCCGTTAGTAGTAACAACTGTCCAGTCGTAAACTGTAATTAATTCGTTTTTAGTAAGCTTGATAGTTGTCGTGCTATTAGGATTTGTGATTAAGTTTGTAGCATTTAGATTAATTAATCCTAGTATTAAAGTTGCAATAATTAAAATTGACTTTTTACTTACGTTACTTTTAGACTTGATAACGTGATTTTGATTTTTTTTTGAAAAGTTCATAATTTCTAAGTTTTAAAGTGTTTATTTTTTAGTTTGTGTATTTGGTCTAATTTTGACTGTTACACCCTTATATCAAAACCATTTAAAATTTGTTACCCATGTTTTGCTAAGTTTTTTTAAATTCGTTGGAAACAAAGGGTTTATGAGTCAAAAAAAAATACATGAAGACCAGAAGTATGTGGATGGATTGGTAAACAACAATGCCTTTATAATTCAGGCTATATATGATAAGTTTGCGCCTAAAGTGATTAATTATATTAAACAAAATAGTGGTGATGCAGACAACGCACAGGATATTATCCAAGACACGATAATAACCATTTACAATCAAGGCAGTCAAAAAGGCTTGCAATTAACCTGTCCTTTTGATGCTTACTTTTTTTTACTTTGTAAACGTAAATGGCTTAATGTTTTAAAAAAAAGTAATAATAAAGAGGTAACAATAAACGAAGAAACCCTATCTAAGGATGACGACGCTTATCAACTATCATTTGAGACCTCTGTTTTTGAGGACAAGCAAAAATTGTTTAATCAGATGTTTCAAAAATTAGGAGATGCCTGTAAAGATTTACTACAAGCTACATTTAAAATAAAATCCATGGAAGAAGTAGCCAAAAGTCTTAATGTAAGTTATGCTTACGCAAGAAAGAAAAAATCCTTATGTATAGGACAGCTAACCAAGCTAGTTAAAGAGTCGCCAACTTTTAATCAACTTAATTATTAATAGTATGGAAGAGCAAGATTATATCCTTTTTGAAAACTATTTAGCTGGCGATTTGTCTGCAGATCAGATTCTAGATTTTGAAAACAGATTAAATACAGATCAAAATTTTAAACAAGCCTTTACAATTTACAAACAACTATCAACAAATTTAGAGCACGAAATAGGCAACAAGAATAAAAACTCAGATTTTAAAGCTAATTTAGATGGCATTTCTCATAAATATTTTACAAAGCTAGAAGATCAAGAACATCCTATTGCAGTTAAAAAAAGCTTTAATTTTTATAAATTAGCAATAGCAGCAAGTATAGCTCTGGTAATGGGCTTTTTTGCCTACAATCAATTTTCTGGAGGCGCTAATTACTCGGACTTTAATACGCATGACACTATAGATTTTTCAGTAAGAGATGCAGAAGGTAATATTGGTCTATTAATAAAAACAACAAAAGCATTTAATAATAAAGATTACAAAAAAGCTAAAGCGTATTTGGAAGAATTGCTGCAGGACGATCTTGATAACGTCGAGTACAATTTTTATTATGCTATTACTAATATAGAATTAGATGAATTTGCTAAAGCAGAAACCATACTAGATGATATCTCACAAGGAAACTCAGCCTATAACAACAAAGCAAAATGGTACTTAGCCTTAAGCAAGTTAAAGCAAGAAAAAGAAGCAGAATGTAAAGCGATATTACTTACCATACCAAAAGATGCAGATGACTATAATCAAGCACTAAAATTATTAAATAAACTAGAATAATATACTACCTATATATAAGGACTTAAAATACTTATCTAAAAGTCATCAAAACGTTGATGACTTTTTTATTTTTGTGTCATGATAATTACAGACACACATACACATTTATATAGCGAAGCTTTTGATGAGGATAGAGCAGACATGATGCAACGTACTTTAGAAGCTGGAGTTTCTAGATTGTTTATTCCAGCAATAGATAGTAGTTACACCGCAAGTATGCTAAAGCTAGAAAAGGACTATCCAAAACATGTGTTTTTAATGATGGGTTTGCATCCAACACATGTCAAAGAAAATTATATAGATGAGTTAGCACATGTAACAGAAATGCTAAACTCGCATAAATTTTACGCAGTAGGAGAGATTGGTATTGATTTATATTGGGATAAAACTACCTTAGCCATTCAGCAAGAAGCTTTTAGAAAACAAATTAAATTAGCAAAGCAACATAAGTTACCTATCGTTATCCATTGTCGCGAAGCATTTGATGAGATTTTCGAAATTTTAGAGGAAGAAAAGTCAGACGATTTATTTGGAATCTTTCATTGTTTTACTGGTACATTGGAACAAGCACATCAAGCTATATCTTATAACATGAAACTTGGAATTGGAGGTGTAGCAACCTTTAAAAACGGTAAGATAGATCAGTTCTTAAACCAAATAGATTTATCACACATTGTTTTAGAAACAGACGCACCTTATTTGGCGCCAAAACCGTTTAGAGGTAAGCGTAATGAAAGTAGCTATATAATAAAGGTTGTACAGAAGTTATCTGAAATTTACCAAGTATCTGAACAAAAAATTGCCGACATTACAACAGAGAACTCAAAAGCGGTTTTCGGTATCTAAAAACTTATGACTAAAACAATACCTAATATACTTCTTATTTACACTGGTGGAACTATTGGTATGATAAAAGATCCAGAAACAGGAGCCTTACGCGCTTTTGATTTTGCAAATTTATTAGACCGCATACCAGAGTTAAAATTGCTAGAATGTACCATAGAAACCTATTCTTTTGAAGAGCCTATAGATTCTAGTAATATGGAGCCTAAATATTGGGTTCAAATTGCTGAGGTTATCCAGCAAAACTATCAGCTTTTTGATGGATTTGTTGTGCTACATGGTAGCGATACCATGAGTTATACAGCGTCAGCTTTAAGTTTTATGTTAGAACATTTAGCTAAGCCTGTGATTTTTACAGGATCGCAGCTGCCAATAGGAGATTTGAGGACAGATGCTAAAGAAAATTTAATAACATCAATTCAAATTGCATCCTTACAATATTACAATAAACCTGTGATTAAAGAAGTAGGCTTGTATTTTGAGTATAAATTGTACAGAGCTAATCGTACCACTAAAATTAATGCAGAACATTTTGAAGCATTCGCAAGTCTAAATTATCCAGATTTGGCAGAAAGCGGTGTGCACCTTAAAGTTAATAACGAGTATTTATTTAAACCTAACACTAGAAAAGATTTAGTAGTACATAAGGATTTAGACTCAAATATAGCATTGGTAAAACTGTTTCCAGGAATCTCTAGAAACCTTTTAGAAAGTATTTTTAAAACCGAAGGATTAAAAGGAATAATTTTGGAAACCTATGGCGCAGGAAACTGTACAACAAAAGATTGGTTTTTACAGTTATTAAAGGAGACCATAAATAAAGGTATACCAATTATAAATGTAACACAATGTTCTGGAGGAAGTGTACTAATGGGACAATATGAAACTAGTGAAAAGCTTAAAAGAATTGGTTTAATATCAGGAAAAGATATAACCACAGAGGCAGCACTATGTAAATTAATGTATTTATTAGGAGAAAATATATCAGCTAACCTCTTCAAAACCATATATGAAACGTCTTTACGTGGAGAAATGTCTTAAAATTAACCCTCAAAATTTTAACGTTAAGATATTTTTTTGTTATTTGCCCACGTAATTAGTGATAATTACAGAGAGGTGGCCGAGTGGCTTAAGGCGCACGCTTGGAAAGCGTGTATGCGTTAATAGCGTATCGAGGGTTCGAATCCCTTCCTCTCTGCAAGATATTTCTATGTCTTGATAAAATATAAACGGGATAAAAGTAGTTTTGTATGATTTTACTTAGCTCTTTTTGTATTTTTTATTTTTAATTACATTTTTTTTATATCTTTAACACTTTAACTAATAAAATTAAGAACAACAAAATGAAAAGATTATTTTCTATCCTAGCCATAGCGTGTATCATGGCATTCGGAACTGCAAATGCAACTACTAACGCAGCAATGACGACTGCAACTACTGTAGTACTTACACAAGAAGAACCAGAAGCTGCTGCTGCAACTGCAGACGAAAACTTAACGTTCCACCAAGAACTTAAAAAACGTTTTATTGAAGGTGGACCAGGATTTATGGGGATTGTATTACTATGTTTAATTCTTGGTTTAGCAATTGCTATCGAGAGAATTATCTTTTTAAATTTATCTACAACTAACTCTAAAAAGTTAACTCAAGATGTAGAAGATGCACTTCAATCAGGTGGATTAGAAGCAGCTAAAGAAGTTTGTCGTAACACAAAAGGACCTGTTGCATCTATCTTTTACCAAGGTTTAGACAGAGCAGATGGAGACTTAGAGTCTGCTGAAAAAGCAGTTGTTGCTTACGGTGGAGTACAAATGGGACAATTAGAGAAAAACGTTTCTTGGATTTCTTTATTTATCGCTTTAGCACCAATGTTAGGGTTCATGGGAACTGTAATTGGTATGATCCAAGCATTTGATAAAATTGAAGCTGCAGGAGATATGCAACCATCATTAGTAGCAGGAGGTATTAAAGTAGCCTTATTAACTACTGTATTTGGACTTATTGTAGCAATTATATTACAAATTTTTTACAATTACATTATCGCTAAGATAGACAGTATTGTTAACGATATGGAAGACTCTTCTATTAACTTAATGGATATGTTATCTAAGTACAAGAAATAATTTACTCAATTACTAACTTTAAAAATTAAAGATTATGCACAAGATTTTAAAAATAGTTGCTTTAGTATTGAGTTTGGCTGGAATTGGTATATTAGTTAACATTATTGCAAAAGGAGATGAGGCTATTAAAGCAGCAGCTTTAGATGGTGATACTTCAATAGTAGATCCTATGGCAATTGTTGCTTATATTATTCTAGGATTAGTATTAGCTTTTGTAGTGTTTTTTGTACTAAAAAATCTATTTACAGGAGGAAAATCTCTTAAAAATACATTAGTAGGAGTGGGAGCATTCTTATTAGTATTAGTTATTGCTTATGCAGTATCTGGTGGAGATGTTAAAGAATACTTCTATAATGGGATAGTAGCTACTGAAGGAGAATCTAAAATGGTAGGAGCAGGATTAGTTGCTTTTTATATACTAATTTTAGCAGCTGCTGGAGCAATGTTATTCTCAGGTATTAAAAAACTAATAAAATAATTATGGCAAAAAGATCAGCACCAGAAGTTAATGCAGGCTCTATGGCTGACATTGCCTTCTTATTATTAATATTCTTCTTAGTTACTACAACTATTGAAGTGGACTCTGGTATTAGTTCTAAACTACCACCAGATATTCCGCCACCTGAAGTTAAAATTAAACAGAAAAACATTTTTACTGTTGAATTGAACAAAGACAACCAAATGTTGGTTGAAGAAGAATTAATGAAAATTAAAGACCTTAAAGCTGCAGCTATCAAGTTTATTGATAATGGAGCAGGAGAGGGAACTGAGGGAACTAAATGTGATTATTGTAACGGAGCAAAGGATCCAGCATCGTCTGACCATCCATCAAAAGCTATCGTTTCTATAACACATTCTAGAGCTACAGATTATGAAACATTTATCGTGGTTTATGATCAGTTAGTAAGTGCTTACACTGAGTTAAGAGAGCGTTTAGCACAAAGACTATACAACCGTTCTTTTAAAGAAATGGAAGCTAGTTACGACGACTCTAATTCACCTCAATTTAAAAGTGAAAAGCTAAAAGAGAAGATAGATAATATTAAGAACAAATATCCTAGAATCATCTCGAAAGCAGAACCTAAATAATTATTAAACTATGTCAAAATTTAAAAAAGGAGGCAGCAAAGAGTTGCCAGCTATTTCTACAGCATCTTTACCAGATATTGTATTCATGCTATTATTCTTTTTTATGGTCGCAACCGTAATGAGAGACAACAGTTTGAAAATTAAAAACAATTTGCCATCTGCTGCAGAGACTGAAAAATTAGGTCAAAAAAACTTAATAATGTTTATTTACGCTGGAAAGCCTAGCGATAGTTATAAAAACATGGGTGATGAAGCTAAAATTCAGTTAAACGATAAGTTTGCCGAACTTAAAGATATCGCACCTTTTATAGCTGCTGAAAGAGCTTCAAAGCGTGAAGCTGAAATACCACAATTAATCGCTGCTTTAAAAGTAGATAAAGAGACAAACATGGGTTTAGTGTCTGATATTGAACAAGCATTGCGTAAAACTGGTCAATTAAAAATTAATTACACTACAAAAAAAGGTAGTGGACTTAAATAAGTATTACTCTTAATTTTATAGCAAAAGGTGTTTTGAATTTCAAAACACCTTTTGTTTTTTATAATAATTTATATCTTTTATTTTATCTTAGATTTATCAATGTGATTATATCTTCTCAATTTCAATTAGCATAACAGATGAAATATTTTTTACTTCTTTTTATAATACCAATATTTAGCTCTGTAGTTGTTGCTCAGGATTCGTCTTTGTCAACCACAGTTATTGACTCGCTTTACAGAGAAGATCAGTTTTATTTAGGTATAACCTATAATTTATTAAGTAAAAAGCCTGAAGGTGTATCTCAAAATGGTTTTTCAAGTGGTGTGCATTTTGGGTTTATTAGAGATATGCCTATTAATAAAAGAAGAAACAAAGCTATTGGTTTGGGTTTAGGATTATCTGTTAATTCTTATAATCAAAACTTGTTAATTTCTCAGGATAGTAAAACTCTGGGTTTTTCTGTGTTGGATGGTGATACAGATTACACTAAAAACAAGTTTTACACCTATATCGTAGAAATGCCTTTACAATATAGATGGAGGACGTCTACAGCAACCGAATATAGTTTTTGGAGGATTTATACAGGATTAAAATTTGGCTATGTTATAGCCAACGGAACAAAGTATTTAGGTGATCCAAATAATATTAATTTAAAAAACACAGATGTATTAAACACACTGCAATATGGTTTAACCTTTTGTGCTGGATATAACACCTGGAATTTTTATCTTTATTATGGTTTAAATGATTTATTTGATAACGCTACAGTTAATCTTGAACCTATTGATATGACTGCTATTAAAGTAGGATTAATGTTTTATATTTTATAGCCAGTACTGTAGTAAAATAAGTTGTGGAGTTATGCCTATAAAAAGACCTATTATCAACTCTTTAGGAGTGTGTGCTTTTAGGGATAATCTAGAGGACGCAACAGCTCCAGTTATTATAGCCATTAATGCCAATGAGCCATTTATATTTACACTAAAATGAATAGCAAAAGCTATAAAAAACATAAATACGCCTCCTGTTGCAATTAAATGTATACTAGCTTTAAATTTTGCTATTGCGAAAATTAAGCATGTAATATTAGATATTAATATTCCAACAAAAAAGAAGTATAACTCTGGTATTTGATCTAATGGGAATACGCGTAATATTAACAAACCAATAATAAGACAGTTAATTAGCAAAGGATAAACACGCTCTTTAGTGGTCTTTAAATATATTGATTCAGTTTTCCCTAAGGTTTTAAGTAAAAAATAGACTAATATAGGTAGTGCTATTGATAGTATTGAAAGTGAAATTAGTTTTGCATAAACAATTTCTTCTGGGATAAATCTTGGTGATTTTTTAAAATAGAAATGTACTGCCAATAATGGCATTATTACAGGATGAAATATAAATGACAAACTTTTGATTAGCCATTTCATGTAGTAACATTTTAAATTTAACTGATAAAAATAGTGATTAATAAAGCGTGTTGTAGTGCTATTATAATTGTTGTAATAACTAAATTTTTTTACGCAACCTAGCAACTGGTATATCCAATTGCTCTCTATATTTAGCAACAGTGCGTCGTGCAATAGGATACCCTTTTTCTTTTAATATTTTAGCTAAAGCTTCATCTGTAAGCGGTTTCTTTTTGCTTTCTTCTTCAATGACAGTTTCTAATATTTTTTTAATCTCTCTAGTCGATACTTCTTCTCCTTGATCGTTAGTCATAGATTCAGAGAAAAATTCTTTTATCAACTTAGTTCCGTAAGGTGTATCTACGTATTTACTATTAGCAACACGTGATACTGTAGACACGTCCATCTCAATCTCATCTGCAATATCTTTTAATATCATTGGTTTAAGATTGCGCTCATCACCTGTTAAAAAATATTCTTTTTGATAATGCATTATACTGCTCATAGTTACAAATAAAGTTTGTTGACGCTGTTTGATAGCATCAATAAACCACTTGGCTGCATCTAGTTTTTGTTTTATAAACATAACAGCATCTTTTTGCGACTTACTTTTATCTTTACTTTCTTTATAACCTTTCATCATGTTACTATATTCTCTAGAAACATGTAATTCTGGTGCATTACGACCATTTAAAGTAAGCTCTAACTCGCCATCAACAATTTTAATTGCAAAGTCAGGTACGACGTGTTCTACAATTCTGTTATTTCCAGCATAAGATCCACCAGGCTTTGGATTTAAACGTTCAATTTCATGAATAGCATCCTTAAGTTGCAACTCTGAAATATCAAATTTTTGCATTAATTTTTTGTAATGCTTTTTTGTAAATTGATCAAAAGCGTTATCTATAATATCTGCTGCTAATACTATGTCAGGCTGTTTTTCTTTGCGGTGTAATTGGATGCTTAAACACTCTTGTAGGTTTCTGGCGCCAACACCAGCTGGATCCAATTGATGAACAATCCTAAGTACTTTTTTTACTTTATCTTCATCAGTGTAGACGCTTTGTGTAAATGCTAAATCATCCACAATATCACTTAATTCTCTACGTATGTATCCACTTTCATCTACACTACCAACTAAAAATTCGGCAATATCTCTTTCGTCGTCTGATAGTCTGTACGTGTTTAATTGATTGATTAAATGTTGAGTAAACGATGTTCCTGCTGCATAAGGGACGCTTTTCTCTTCGTCATCTGCGCTATAATTATTAACACTTGTTCTATAATCAGGTACTTCGTCATCACTTAAATAATCATCTACATTAATATCTCCAGTATCAATAGTTTCATTATCATTATAGTCGTCTTGAGAGTTGTCAAAGTCATCATCTAACTCGTCAGAATTATCTTCTTTACCACCTTCTAAAGCAGGGTTTTCTTCAAGCTCTTGCTTTAATCGCTGCTCAAATGCTTGCGTAGGCAATTGTATCAATTTCATTAATTGAATTTGTTGCGGAGACAACTTTTGCGATAATTTAAACTGTAGATATTGTTTAAGCATGATGTGTTTTAGAATTAGGATAAAAATAAAAAAAACAATCTACATTATTGATTTTAGTAGATTGTTTTAAGATATATTTTACTTATAAATTTACTTTAGTGTACTACTATAGTAATTTTATCCATTAAAACTCTGCGTTTTGTGGTGTTCTTGGGTAAGGAATTACGTCTCTAATGTTAGTCATACCAGTAGCAAACATAACCAAACGCTCAAATCCAAGTCCAAAACCAGAGTGTACTGCTGTACCATACTTACGTAAGTCTAAGTACCACCATAATTCTTCTTCAGGAATATCTAGGACAGCCATTTTTTCTTTAAGGACCTCTAAACGCTCTTCACGTTGCGATCCACCAACTATTTCTCCAATACCTGGAAATAAAATATCCATTGCTCTTACTGTTTTTCCGTCTTCATTTAAACGCATGTAAAATGCTTTAATGTTTGCAGGATAATCAAATAATATTACTGGACATTTAAAGTGCTTTTCTACAAGAAAACGTTCGTGTTCTGATTGTAAATCTGCTCCCCATTCTTCAATGATATAATTAAATTTCTTTTTCTTGTTAGGTTTAGAATTTCTTAAAATATCTATAGCTTCAGTATAGCTAACACGTTTAAAATTGTTTTCTGTAACAAATTTTAATTTTTCAATTAAACTTAAATCACTTCTTTCAGCTTGTGGTTTTACTTTTTCTTCATCTAATAGACGTTGATCTAAAAATTCTAAATCTTCTTTATTATGCTCTAAAACGTAAGATATCACAGACTTCATGAAGTCTTCTGCTAAATCCATATTACCAGCTAAATCCATAAAAGCAACTTCAGGCTCAATCATCCAAAACTCTGCAAGGTGACGAGAAGTGTTAGAGTTTTCTGCTCTAAACGTTGGTCCAAAAGTGTATACTTTACCTAAAGACATCGCATAGGTTTCTGCTTCTAATTGTCCCGAAACAGTTAGGTTTGTGTCTTTACCAAAAAAGTTTTTTGAGTGATCTATAGCTCCATCCTCTGTTAAAGGTGGATTTTTTTGATCTAATGTGCTTACACGAAACATTTCTCCAGCACCTTCTGCATCACTACCTGTTATGATTGGTGTATGCATGTAGTAAAAACCATTGTCGTTAAAATACTTGTGTACCGCAAAAGATAAAGCCGAACGTAAACGCATTACAGCACTAAATGTATTAGTACGTGTGCGTAAATGTGCGTTTTCTCTTAAAAACTCAAAGCTGTGTTTTTTAGGCTGAATTGGATATGTTTCTGGGTCAGAATCTCCTAAGATTTCAATCTTAGTAACTGTAATTTCAACGTTTTGTCCTTTTCCTTGACTCTCCACTAAATCTCCTGTAATAGCTACAGCAGCACCTGTTGTGATTCGTTTTAATAAGGCTTCGTCAGTTTTTTCAAAATCTACTACACATTGAATGTTTTGTAGTGTTGATCCATCATTTAAAGCCACAAATCTATTGGCTCTAAAGGTACGTACCCAACCTTTTATATGTACTTCCTGTAATTTGGTCTCTTTAAGTAATGTAGCGACTGTATATGAATTCATTTTTAAAAAAATTTGATTAAAAATATACTTTTATATTATTTTTCTTCTGAAATAAATGATTTTTCTTCCTCATCATCATCTTCAGAAGGTATGATATTTATTGTTGGTTCTTTTAATACCTCTTTGTTGGCTATGCTTCTTTCTAGAGATAATAATAAAGATGGTAATAATAGTAAGTTTGATAACATAGCAAATAACAATGTTACAGATACTAATGCACCTAAAGCAACTGTACCACCAAAGCTTGAGATTATAAATACAGAAAACCCGAAAAATAGTACTATTGATGTATAAAACATACTAACACCTGTCTCTCTTAAGGCTGCATAAACTGATTTTTTAATTTTCCAATTATTAGCTTGTAACTCTTGTCTGTATTTTGCCAAAAAGTGTATAGTATCATCTACAGATATACCAAAAGCAATACTAAATACAAGTATAGTTGAGGGCTTAATTGGTACGCCTAAATAGCCCATTAATCCAGCAGTAACAACTAATGGTAAAAGATTTGGGATTAATGAAACAATTATCATCCTAAATGATCGGAACATATAAGCCATAAACAGTGAAATTAAAATCACAGCTAATGATAGTGATATAGCTAAGTTTTTAACCAAATATTTAGTTCCTTTTTGAAACACTAATGCTTTACCAGTCATAGTGACGTTATAGCGGTCGTTTGGAAAAACATTATCAATTTTGTCTTGAAGATTTTCTTGAATACGTTCCATTTTATCCGTTCCAATATCCTTCATAAAGGTTGTTATTCTTGCGTATTGACCAGTACTATCAACAAAGTTTTTAAGTAAATCTACATTTGAAGTCGAGTTTTTTGCATAGGACAAAATGAAGCTGTTTTCTTGACTTGTTGGTAGCTGGTAATATTTTGGATTACCATTATAATACGCTTGTTTAGAGTATTTAACTAAGCCTACCACAGATATTGGTTTTGAAAATTCAGGTGTTTCATTTATAAATTCCTCAATTTTATTCATGCGTTTTAAAGTCGCTAATTTCATTACGCCTTGTTTACGCTTGGTGTCAATCATGATTTCTAATGGCATAATACCATCAAACTCTTCTTCAAAAAAGCGAATATCTTGAAAAAATTCTGCCTTTTTAGGCATATCCTCTATAAGGCTTCCTGATATTTTAATTTGAAAAATTCCAATTAAACATACCACTAAAAGCACTAAAGATGTAATATAAATAGTGATACGTTTTTCTCTTACCATTTGCTCCATCCAGTTTACAAAACCGCCAATCCATTTTTTGTTTAAATGTTCTAAATGGCGATCTTTAGGGTAAGGTAAAAAGGTGTAAATAATTGGTATTATTAATAGGCAAAGTATAAAAATTGCAAGGATACTTAATGAAGCTACAACACCAAACTCTTTTAATAAAGTGCTTTCTGTTAAAATAAACGTTGCAAAACCAGAGGCTGTTGTTACATTAGTCATTAGTGTTGCATTACCAACTTTAGTAATGACACGTTGTAAACTTTTTACTTTATTACCATGAGATTTAACCTCATGTTGGTATTTGTTAATTAAGAAAATACAATTAGGAATACCAATAACAATAATTAAAGGAGGTATTAATGCTGTTAATACGGTAATCTCGTAACCTAACATTCCTAGGATACCCAAAGTCCACATAACACCAATACAAACTACGATAAGTGAAATAAAGGTGGCTCTAAACGATCTAAAAAATAAAAAGAATATTAAGGAGGTTACTAATAATGCAGCAAGTACAAATAAGTTAATCTCATCAACAATATTTTGTGCATTAAGCGTACGTATGTATGGCATACCAGAAATGCGGACATCCATTCCTTGAGCTTTCTCAAAAGCTTTAACTTTTTCAACTAGGTTGTCCATGACAAAGTCCTTCCTAGCAGGTGTATTAACTATATCTTTTTTTAGGTATACAGCAGTACGTACCGTTTTGGTTTTTTTATTGAATAAAAAATTATCGTAAAAAGGATATTGGTTAAAAAGTTGATCTTGTAGTTTTTCAATTTGTTGAATGGAAGAAACGGAGTCTTTTATAAAAGGCTCTAAAGCAAATTTTTCGTTTTCTTGATCCTTAACTAATTTTTGAAGGTCTTTAATAGAAACTACAGTTTCTACTTCAGGTGCTTTTCTAAAACTATCCGAAAGTGCGTTCCACGCATTTAGTTTTTCAACAGTAAATAGTGTTGTGTCCTTTACACCAAGGACAATTAAATTACCTTCTTCACCAAAAACTTTTAAAAAATCGTTGTAGGTAATATTAACTTCATGGTCGTCTGGTAATAGGTTGGCCTCAGTATACGTAAAACGCATGTACTTCCATTGTGTACTAAAAAATATAGTAACAAGTACAACACCTATTAGAATTGCTATCTTGTTGCGCAAGATTAGTCTTGCAACAACATCCCAGAAATTTGCTGAAAATAGTTTTAACATAATGCTCTAAAAAACGGAGCAAAGGTATGCAAAACCATTGTATTTACTAAGCTAAATTTAGTTTATAATGCAATATTAAAAGTGAATTTAATTGCAATATTATCTTCTTCATTTGGTAAATGGTATGCACCATATCTATACGTTGCACTAAGACCAAAACCAAATAGTAGTTTGTTAATCTCAAAACCAGATTCTGTATAACCGTATTTTAAGGTTTGAAACGTAACTTCTTGGTGTCTACCAATATTATTCATATTACCAATTGCATAACGTGTAATAAGCACTAATTGAGGGTTAAATCGTTTAGCAATAGCAAATGGTTTAACATAATGCTTTAGGACTACTGTCGAAAAACGGTCTGAAAAAAACTCGTTAAAATACATGGTTTCAAAACTATTAATTCCAGCAACAGAAAAACGTTGCAAAATAGTTTCTTTGGTTATATTATTTGGGTATGCATGGTAAAGGTGGGTTAAAGGTGCATCACCATGTGCAATTCCAGCACTTAAAGTTCCTATGGTATAAGAGTTTTTGTTATGCTTTATTTTATGTATAGTTTTAAAATCTAATTTTGAAAAGTTAAAATCTGCATTCAAAACATCTTTAAAACTTTTGGTGTATTGTAATGTAAATTTTGGGTAGCCTTCTATAATTGTTTGATTACCATTATCTGAAGTTTGCGAGGTGTTAAAAGGATTCCATTGTAGTGCAACTTTAGCTGTAGTAGTTTCAAAACCACTATAGTTATTACCATCTAAAAAATAGTTGTAAGAGTAGGTAGGTCTAATATTACTTATTGCTATCTCTGATTTAGAATATAATTTAGGATTAATTTCATGCTCTAAAGAAATTGCAGACGTAATATGCTTATGGAATAAATCAATGTTTAATAATCTAGGTTCAAAAAATGAAAAGGACCTGCTATCTGTCAAAAAATCTGAACTACCAGTTTCTTTTAAATCGTCAATATAAGATATGTTGATCCAAGTTTTTGACTTTGGGTTAACTCTAAAACCACCACCAATTTTATATTTGAAGCTATCGTCCCTAAAACCATAAACTAAATAAGAGTCTATCCTGTATTTTTCGGAAAAAGCATCATTTGTAATACCACCTAGACCTGTCCTAAAACCTTCATATTGATTAAATTTAATTAGATATCTTAGGTCAAAATTCCATATTTTAGTAGGGAAAAAACCATTTCCAATTTGTTTTAAAAGTTCACTAGATTTGGTAGTGTCACTAACTTTTAGATTTTGTTCAGGCGTTTGTGCCATACAAATTGTCATGCTAATTAAGCACAACATTACTAACCAGTAATTTTGTTTTTTTGATTTAAAGTGCTGCATTAATAGCTTTAGTAAGTACAGATTTTATATTAGTTCTGTAACCAACTTCTTTGGTTACAATTTCACCTTTTTTATTAATAACTATAGTCGTTGGGTAGGTGCTTACACCATATAACGATATGATGTTATTGGCATTAGGTATTAAAGTGAAATTAAAGTCTTTAGTTTTTAAAAACTGTTCTACAATTTCTTTTTTGTTAAATGTTACTGCCAAAAACTTTACTTTTTTATTTTTAAAATTGTCGGCTAAGTTATTTAATTCTGGCATTTCTTGTATACAAGGACCGCAATTTGTAAACCAAAAATTTAATATTACGACTTGTCCTTTTAAATCTGATAGTTTAAAGGTGTTACCCTCTAAATCTGTAGCAATAAAGTCATAAGCTTTTTCTCCTTTATTAAAGTTTGCTTCAGGGTTTTTAGCGATAGTAGTGTTTATTGCTTTTAGTCTTTTAAATACTACTGACTTTAGTTTGTTGTCGTTGTCAACAAAAAATAGCGGTTTGTAGTCCGAGTTGGTCATTAGTTGTACCTGTGACATGGGTAACAACTTTCCTCTCTCGTTAAAAAGTAAAACATCTGGTGTAATAACTAACTCCATAGTTTTAACTTCTTCATCTGTTAGCAGGTGTTGCTCCTTTGGAATAAAAGCATACTCCTGTGCTTGCAGGATACTAACACATAAAAATAAACATACAAAAAGTGATTTTAAAAACTTCATTACTATATTTTATTAAAACCTCTTAACGTTATATTTTGATAAAAGTTATAAAAAAAGCGACTTTTAAGTCGCTTTTAAGATTTATACAGTCATAATCTCTGCTTCTTTGGCAGCTAAAATGTCGTCTATTTTTTTAACGTATTTATCAGTCAAGGCTTGTACGTCAGCTTCCGCATTTTTTTGAAGGTCTTCAGACGCGTCTTCAGTCTTCTTAATGTCGTTATTAGCATCTTTACGAGCGCTTCTTACACCAACTTTAGCATCTTCAGCTTCAGCTTTAGCTTGTTTTGCTAAATCACGTCTACGCTCTTCTGTTAATGGAGGAACACTTATTATTAATAAATCTCCATTATTCATTGGGTTAAATCCAAGATTAGCAATCATTATAGCTTTTTCAATTGCTTGAAGCATGTTTTTTTCCCATGGTTGTACCGTAATTGTACGACCATCTGGAGTGTTAACATTGGCAACTTGACTTAATGGTGTTTGTGAGCCATAATAGTCTACCATTACGCTTCCTAACATTGCAGGACTAGCTTTTCCAGCTCTAATGTTTACAAATTGTTTTTCTAGATGCTTAATGGCTTTATCCATTGCTTCCTTTGCGCTATCTACTATAAATGTAATGTCTTCGTTCATGCTTGTAATAATTTAATATTGAATGACTTTCAAAAAGCGAGCCAATTTTAAACGTAATATAATCTATTTTATAAACTTACTTGTGTTCCTATATTTTCTCCTGTTACGACCTTCATTAAATTACCTTTTGTATTCATATCAAATACTATAATTGGTAAATCATTTTCTTGGCTTAAAGTAAAAGCTGTAGTATCCATAACTTTAAGACCTTTACGTAAAACGTCATCAAAGGTAATGTGGTCAAATTTTATAGCAGTACTATCTTTTTCTGGATCTGTATTGTATATTCCATCCACACGCGTTCCTTTTAGGATTACGTCAGCCTCAATCTCGATAGCTCTTAATACTGCTGCAGAGTCTGTTGTAAAGTAAGGATTACCTGTTCCACCTCCAAAAATTACAACACGACCTTTATTAAGATGGCTCATGGCTTTTCTTCTAATAAAAGGCTCTGCAACTTCGTTTATTTTGATAGCTGTTTGTAGTCTAGTTTTTATACCAGCGTCTTCTAATGCTTGTTGTAATGCTAAACCATTAATAACAGTTGCTAACATACCCATATGATCTCCTTGTACACGATCCATACCATTCATGGCACCTGCAACACCTCTAAAAATGTTACCACCACCAATAACTATAGCAACTTCTACACCTTTTTCTGTAACTGCTTTAATCTCTTCTGCGTATTCTGATAATCGTTCTGGATCAATACCATATTGACGGTTTCCCATTAGGGCTTCACCAGATAATTTTAGGAGTATGCGTTTGTATTTCATGTGTTTATTTATTGTTTTTCATGGGTCACATGTTGCTTCCATTTAATCTTTCACTTGCGTGAAGAGCGTTTTTTATGGAAGTTTCATAAGTCGTTCCGAAAGTTTAGCAAAGCTACATAAATTTTTTATTTCTGAAATTGCTATTATTACACAAATGTTCGCTTTTTTACTAAGTTGATTAATTAATCATAAAAAAACCACTAACTCTAAAATAGAGTAGTGGTTTTAAATATGTGTAATTATTTTAAATTTTCGCTTACGCGGAAATAAAAATAGTTTTCTATCCTAAAGATACACGTTTGAAAGCTGTTACAGATACGTTTTGAGATGCTACGTAATCTGCTACAGTCATTTTTTCATCTTTAATGAATCTTTGATCTAATAAACATTGTTCTTGATCTAAAGTAGTATTGTCAGATACAAAACGATCCATTTTACCTGGTAAAATTTTGTCCCAGATTTGTTCTGGTTTTCCTTCAGCTTTTAATTCTGCTTTAGCATCTTCTTCTGCTTTAGCCATAACTTCTGGAGTTAATTGAGACATTGAGATGTATTGAGGTACATTTTTAAGTGTTTTACCTAAACGACCTAACTCGATGTTATCTTTTTCGATTACAGCAATTCTTGCTTCAGTTTCTGATGCTACAAATGCAGGATCAAAATCTTTGTAAGATAATGAAGACGCTCCCATTGAAGCCACTTGCATTGCTACATCTTTACCAACCGTTTCGTTTGCTTCAGATAAACCAACTAATGCACCAATTTTATTGATATGAACATAAGAACCTACGTAAGGCGCTTCTAATTTTTCAAATGCAGTGATTTCTAATTTCTCACCAACTACACCAGTTTGTTCAACTAATTTTTCAGCAACTGTCATACCACCAAAGTCTGCTGCTAAGAAATCTTCCTTAGTATCAAAGTTGATTGCAATGTCTGCAAATTGTCCAGCTAATGCTAAAAATGATTCGTTTTTACCAACAAAATCAGTTTCACAACCTAATACGATTGCAACACCAACAGTGTTGTCATCGTTAATTTTGATTGCTGCAGCACCTTCAGAAGATTCTCTGTCAGCTCTTTTTTCTGCTACTTTTTGACCTTTTTTACGTAAAACGTCAATTGCTTTGTCAAAATCACCACCTGCTTCAACTAATGCTTTTTTACAGTCCATCATTCCGGCTCCTGTAGCTTTTCTTAGTTCGTTTACTTGTGCTGCTGAAATTTTTACTTCGCTCATAATAAGTATAATTTAAAAAAAGTCGTTTAATTAGTTTTCAACAAAGAAAAGAATTAAACGACTTGTTTGTGTTTTGAAATTGTTATTTTATTCTTCTTCGTCTTTAGCTGCTTTAGCTTTTTTAGGTGCTGCTTTTTTATCTACTTTAGCTGCATCTTTGTCTGCTTTTTCAGCTTTACGCTCGTTTAATCCTGCTGTAATAGCATCAGTAACGTGCGTTAAGATTTTGTCTATTGATTTAGAAGCATCATCATTTGCAGGTATTACATAATCTACTTGACGTGGATCAGAGTTAGTATCTACCATTGCAAAAATTGGAATGTTTAATTTTTGAGCTTCTTTAATTGCAATATGTTCGCGCTTAATGTCAACAACAAATAAAGCTCCTGGTAAACGTGTCATGTCAACGATAGACCCTAAGTTTTTTTCTAACTTAGCTCTTAAACGGTCAACTTGTAAACGTTCTTTTTTAGATAACGTTAAAAACGTACCATCTTTTTTCATTCTATCAATTGTAGCCATCTTTTTGATTGCTTTACGGATTGTAACAAAGTTTGTTAACATTCCACCAGGCCATCTTTCAGTAATGAAAGGCATGTTGATGCTACCTGCTTTTTCAGCTACGATATCTTTTGCTTGCTTTTTTGTTGCAACAAATAAAATTTTACGACCTGAAGCTGCAATTTTTGCTAATGCATCTCCAGCTTCTTCAATTTTAGCTGCTGTTTTATATAAGTTTATAATATGGATACCGTTACGCTCCATATATACGTAAGGCGCCATGTTAGGATCCCACTTACGTGTAAGGTGACCAAAGTGTACACCTGCTTCAAGTAATTCTTTTACTTCTACTGCCATTTTGTAATAGTTTACGTTCTGTTGAATTAGCAATGTTCCATTTGCTTTATGCTTTTGGCTTCATTTAGATGCTAAACTAAATCCTGTTTTTACACTAGGACAACAATAACTGTTTGATTTTTTGTTTTGTGTTGAAAATAAATTCAACAAAGGTATTAACGTTTAGAGAATTGGAATTTCTTACGCGCTTTTTTCTGTCCGAATTTTTTACGCTCAACCATTCTTGGGTCTCTTGTTAATAAACCTTCAGGCTTTAAGATTAATCTGTTTTCAGCATCTAATTCGCACATTGCACGAGAGATTGCTAAACGAACAGCTTCAGCTTGACCTGTGATACCTCCTCCAAATACATTTACTTTAATATCAAAAGCACCTTCATTATCTGTTAAAGCTAATGGTTGGTTTACTTTGTATTGTAATGTTGCAGTATCGAAGTAGTCTTTAATGTCTTTTTTGTTAATCGTAATATTACCTTTTCCTTCAGATAGGTAAACACGAGCAACTGCGGTCTTACGACGACCAATTTTGTGAATTACTTCCATTACTTGAATTCGTTTAAGTTAATTACTGTTGGCTTTTGTGCTTCATGTGAATGAGCTGCACCAACAACAACATTTAAATTACGGAATAATGTTGCACCTAATTTGTTTTTAGGTAACATTCCTTTTACTGATTTTTCTACTAATCTTGCTGGATCTTTTCCAAACATTTCTGTAGCAGTTAAACTTCTTTGACCACCTGGATAACCTGTGTGACGAATGTACGTTTTGTCATTCCATTTGTTTCCAGTTAAGTTGATTTTTTCTGAATTGATAACAATTACGTTATCTCCACAATCAACGTGTGGTGTGAAGCTAGGTTTGTGTTTTCCTCTTAAAAGTTTTGCAACTTTAGAAGCTAAACGACCTAATGATTGACCTTCAGCATCTACTAAAACCCACTGCTTATCTGCAGTTGCTTTGTTTGCTGAAATCGTTTTGTAGCTTAATGTGTCCACGTTATTAATTATTTTTTATTAAACATTCCTCTCTCAAAAAGAGTTTGCAAATTTACGATTATATATTTGATTACCAAATACTGATAGCACTTATTTTTAATAAGTTTGTTCATATCTTTTTGAGTATCAAAATGCACTACAAAAAAGCTTCAATATTTAATTGAAGCTTTTTATATGATTATAGGTGTTGATTTAAGATTTTATTAGTTTGGATATTTTAGTTTGTCCGTTAGTGTCTTCTAACTGTATTATATATAATCCGTTAACTAAATTTTCAATATTAAATTGATGTCCTGCGTCAAATGTCCCTTTATATTCTATTAACTGTTTTCCTGACACGTCTAAGATTTTAACTCCTGTTATTTTAGTTGTTAATTTAAAAGAAGTTTTTGCAGGATTAGGATATAATTTAAAGTTATCGGTAATTTCAAATTGATTTGTGCTTAGGCTTTGTGGTACCGAATTACCATATATTTTAAACTCTCCTGCTGGTATTGTTATTGGTGTTGCAGTGTTGCTAACATTTATAAATGTACTATTTGTAGGGTCCATTAAATCATACCATGTACCTGTATACGGAAAATCTGGTGTTACGTTTTGTGATGTAACATCAAAGTTTGCTAATATGACTACGTTTTTTAATTCTGTAGATGGTATTGTGTTATCAAAAATATAAATTCTTGGTGTTAGCGTATCTACATTTGGGTTACTACTGTCATTAATTATATAGTCGCCTTCAAAGACAGCTTCGTTTACCTTTAAGTCGTTAATCCTAGACCAATCATTATATACTTGACTTCTATTAACGTCAGTAAGCCATCCATTTGTCCATTGTGGTTGTGGTTTTGTATCTAGTTTACAGTTACCATCAATAGCATCTGCTTCAGTATTTACAGTCCCATTATTACATGTATAAATAGAGTTTTCCATAGCAAGTTCTCCAAAATGCCAAATCATTTTAGGTCCAGGTATGGTTAATGATACTGCACCTAAAGCAGACATTCTTTTAGTTGCTATTTCTAAATTAGTAACATTATGGCTAGCATTACTGCTGTTTCCAAATTGGATGTTTTTATACATTAGGCGTTCTTCATCATGACTTTCTGGATAACCAACTAATCTTGGAGCATCATAATTACGACTTGCATCTTTATGACCCATTCTGCTAATGTCTGTACCAGAGCTATAACCCATTGTTAATTGATTGTAAGGGTCTGTCATTTTTCCCCAAAGCATGATACCTTTGCCTTCATCTATTCTATAATCAGCCCATTCTTTTTCTTCTGCAGCACTTCCGCCAAATCCTAAATGTTCAAATATAACGTAGTGGTCTGGATCCAAACTCCATGAATAATCTGCATATTCTTTTAAAATAGCGACTCTGTCTGCTTGGTAGGCATTAGTTTGTGTCTCTCCTGAAGAGGCGTTTTGAGTAAATCCTTTAGTTAGATCCCATCTAAATCCATCAATTTTATATTCTTCGATCCATTGTTTTACAACTCTTTTAGAATATACTTTTGTGAATGAGTTTGAGTGGTCAAAATCAGAACCAACACTGTAACTATGTGTTGCGACTTGATTAAAATATGGGTTTTCACTACTTGGTTCTCCCCAACCGTCTCCATCTGCATCATCCATCCACATACGTACCATTGGGTTACGCCCAAATGCGTGGTTTAGTGCAAGGTCTAATATTACAGCAATTCCGTTTTGATGACAAATATCGATAAGCTCTTTAAGTTTGTCTTCTGTACCATAATATTTGTCTAAAGCCATATGAAAAGAGGTATTATATCCCCAACTTTCATTGCCTTCAAATTCCATAATTGGCATTAATTGTATGGCATTGATATTTAGATTTTTAAAATAGTCTATCCTGTCTATTATATCCTGAAAGTTTTTATTTGCGTCAAAGTCTCTAACTAATACTTCATATATTACTAGATCTTCTTTTTTTGGTTTTTCAAAATTAGTTACTACCCATGGGTAATCTGTTTGACCAGTTTGTAAAACAGTGACCTCTCTATCTTGACCAATTGGATAGGTTGGAATATTTGGATATGAAGTTGTAGGAATATATGGATCATCAAAAGGTGATAAGACTAACGTTGAATAAGGATCTGCAACCTTAACTAATTTAGGAGAATTAGCTAAAGGAGTTTTATCTACAACCCAATATTGATAGGTTTCTATTTGTCCAGGAGTTAAACCAGTTAATGTTATCCAGTATTTATTATTTCTTGTTGGATCTCTTTTCATGGCGTAACTACTGTCTGGCTGCCAATTATTAAAACTTCCTGCTACGTAAACAAAGTCCTTGCCTTGTGCATATAGCACTAATGTTGCTTTTGTTGGATCAGCAGGATCGTATGTAATTCCATCTTGATAGTTAGTTGGCATAATAGCAAAAGTACTACCAGGATCCACAACTACTGAGAAAGATTTTGTTTTAGTTTGTCCACCAACTGTTACATCTAAAATGTAGTTTTTGTTTACTGTTATAGCTGTGTCCTGAAAGTTATACGAAGACACGCCATTTTGAGTGTTAATAGTTGTTCCATCTGCACTTAAAACGTAGTTTGCAGATCCACCAGTATTATTAGCAGAAATGTCAAAGTTACTTCCAGCATCAATAATTGTTGTTGAATTGTCTTCAGGAGTAGTTAAAATGACTTGGAATGCGCCAACATCCTCAAGTATATCTTGAGACTTTTTGTCTCCTGAAGCGTCTTTAGCTTTTAAAAGAAATCCAATACGTCCAATGCCAGTCCTATTATAAAAGTCTTGTGGTATAAACGAAATAGAATAGGTGTCGTTTCCAGCATTATAGGTTAGCAGGTTTGGTGTAGTAGCATTTGAAGAGTCTGTCCAATCACCATTATTTGGAGCATCTTGTTGATTAATTAAATTTAAATCGTATGACCATGACCAAAGATAAAGTTCATTATTTATAACATTCCAAGTAGCTTCGTTAATACTGCTACCATTAAAAGTAAGTGTTACCATCTGGTCTTCTTCAATTGTTGAAGGAGTAACACTGTAAGTTACATTTTGTTGTTGCGCTAATGTAATTTGACACAACAAAAAAATAAAAAATATAATTTTTTTCATAGCGAAGTTAGTTTTAAAAAAAGAGGCAGCTTACCAAATAGGATGCTGCCTCTTAATTAATATTCAAATTAATTATTATTTAGTTATAAATACATATGTTGGAGCACTAGGATCTGTAAAATCTAATTTAATATCATAAACTCCAGCAGTTACAACAATGTTATTATCACTATCAGTATCTAATACACCATCAAGTGTTGCATCACCATAGTTAGTTAAAGACCAATCTTCATTTAAGCGTATTTTAATTTCGCCATCAATTAACGTCACGTTTTCTGCTAACCATTGTGTGTCTGTTAAAGGTGTAAAAGTAGCATCAGGACCTGCGTTACCCCAATCATTATAACCAGAACCTACAACTCCCCATAAATCAGTTGGCACTAATGTGTAAGAAAAATCGTTTAAGTTTATAGTCATTAAATAGAATCCTGCAGTTACAGCAATGTTGTTATCACTATCAGTATCTAATACACCATCAAGTGTTGCATCACCATAGTTTGGTAATCCCCAATCTTGATTAAATCTAACTTTCATCTCACCATCAATTAGTTTAACACCTACTTTAAAAGTATCTGTTGTGTAATCATAATGGAATTTAGCATCAGGTCCAGCATTTCCCCAATCGTTGTATGCAGATCCAACAATTCCGTAAGAGAATGCTTCAATAGTATACTCTAGAGTAGAAGTATTAAATACAATTTTGTAATCACCAGCTGTAACAGCAATGTTATTATCATTGTCTGTGTCTAAAATACCATCTAAAGTTGCATCTCCATAATTAGGCAGTGACCAATCATTACTTTGTCTAACTTTCCACTCTCCATCTTTTAAATTAACATAAGCTACCACAACATCAGGATCAGAGGTTGTGTAAAATGGTAAGTCTGGACCAGCATTTCCCCAATCGTTAGCTGCAGATCCTACAACTCCCCAAATAGATGGTTCTATTCCAGATCCACCACCATTAGTAGTAGGAGGTAAGTAAACGTTTAATACTTGTGGAAAAGACATTAACTCTGTTCCATTTCCAGTATCACCAACGTAAGCTCTTAATCTAAAAGTAATACTTCCAGCATTTAGTTCTGGCGTTGCAGGATCGTTATTTAAACCTGCTTCTTCCGCAATAGATAACATGTCTCCAATAGTCACAGCTAGCTCATTAGCACTTGTTGTTTCTACAACAACCATATCTGTAAAGTCTCCAGTTATTGAACGTTGTAGCTCATAAGACGTATTAGTAGGGACGTTAAAATTAGCATCATCCCATGTAAATCTTTCTGCAATGTTACTAGACGCTTGAGATGTTAAAACATATTGTTCTAAAAACGAATTTGAAAAGGTGAAATCACCTGTTGGAGCTGCTGTGAAAACTAAATCGTCGTCTTCTTGACAAGAGTTAAAGCCTATCAAAGCGATAACTACAAGTAATAAAATTTTAAAATTTTTCATTGTTATTTTATTTAGTTAGTAACCTGTATTTTGTTGTAAATTTGGATTTGCTTCTAAAGCTGTTTGTGGAATAGGAAATACATTATATGTGTCAGGAATTGAAGTTCCGTTTGCAGTTCCACCTTTCCAAGGCCATAAGTAGCTTCCTCCTGTGAATTTTCCAAAGCGAATTAAATCTGTTCTTCTGTGTCCTTCAAGGTTTAATTCTCTACCTCTTTCATCTATGATAAAGTCTAAGTTTAACTCTCCCATTGAAATAGTTGTTGCATGTGATCGTGTTCTAACTAAATTAACATAGTTTAAAGCGTCTGTCATGCTTGCTCCAGCTGCACCACGAAGTGTACATTCTGCATACATAAGGTAAGCGTCTGCTAAACGGTATAAAGGAAAATCTGTTCCAGAAAAACTTGTAGGAGTATATTCTGAATTAAATGTTGTGTTTCTAAATTTTGTTGAAGGATAACCATCTGTCCATACAGTGTAGTCATTCATTTCGTAGTTGTGACCTTCAGTCCAAAATAAATCAGCTCTATCATCTGTAGATGTGTCTAAATCTCCAAATAATCCATACCAAGCTTTAGTGGCTCTGTGTCCTTGCCAACCTTCTGTTGCACCAAATTCTGAAATAGTTATTGTGTCTGGACTTAAGCTTCCGTTTACAATATAAGTTGTGTTTCCAAAACTTTGACTAACAATTGGATCTGCGATTAGTGGATAAATAATTTCTGTAGACATATCATTATCTCCAGAGAAATTTTCAACAAAATTATCTGTTAAAGTGTAACCACCTTCAGTAATAACTTTATTTACATAAATATATGCTTGATCATATCTTGGTGTACCTGTATAGACTTCAGCATTTAAATAAAGTTTTGCTAATAACATGTCTACAACATACGTGTTAGCTCTTCCGTAACCGTTAAAGGTTCCTATTAATGGTTCAATTTCTAAAAGTTCAGACTCTACGTAATTAAATAGTTCTTCTCTTGAAGATTCAGGTAAAAGTTCTGATTGACCAAAGTTTTCATCAGTAGCTAAAACACCTTTTCCAAAAACATCGATTACATAAAAGTAAGCTAGCGCTCTTAAAAATCTTACCTCAGATACAACTGACTCGCCAGCATCAGTGCTTGCACTGCTTAATACGTTAAGTAAGTTATTGCATTGTGGGATAGTGTAATAAGCTCTGTTATATAAATATCTAAAAAACTTATTATTACTTGTCCATTCTGATGTTGTAGTAAGTTGATCTAATCCATCATCTCCCCAACGATTTTTCATTCCGTCTGCAGTAAAGTCCTGTAAATTTACAATTCCTCTTAAAAAAGGTGATTCTCCTGGATCATCACTTATATCAGAACTTCCAGGACCACTTGGACCTGACAATGCAAATGATGCATATAGTCTAGATAAAATACCTTCTACAGCATTTGGATCATTTTCTAATAATTGTTCCAAAGTTAATTCTACTTTAGGCGCTGTGTCAAGGTCATCAACACAAGACGATAGTGTTGTAAATAACGCTAGTCCTAAAACTGTTAATATTATTTTTTTCATGTTCATAGTTTTTTAAAAATCAATATTCACACCCATACTAATTGTTGTAGGTCTTGGATAGAAAGCACCATCAATTCCACCATTATTTTCTGGATCTTGACCTTCGTAATTAGTGATAATAAATGGATTGTTAACCGATCCATAAATTCTCATACTTGTGTTTTTAATAAAATTACTATCAAAGTTATAACCTACAACAATGTTTTGACATCTTAAAAATGATGCATCTTGTAGGAAGTAATCTGAAAACTGAGTATTACCAATAACTTCATCAAACACAGGGTTAGCTGCACCATCATAAAAGTTTAATACATTTGTAATACTTGTGTTGTTGTTTGGCTCTGCACTACCTGTGTGGCCATATCTTAATTCATTAAAGTCATAAAGTTTTCCGTCTAATTGTCCTCTAAAACTAGCTGATAAATCCCAGTTTTTGTAATTAACATTTAAACCAAAACCAAACGTCCAATTAGGTGCTAAAGCCTCAAAGTACTTATCGTCTTCTGTTATTTGATTGTCACCATTTAAATCTACAAAAGCACCAGGAATTGGGTTTCCAGAAGCATCGTATACTTGTTTAAATACACCAGCTAAACCAGGCTCTTCTCCTAATTTATTAAAAAACAAATTAGAACCTGTTCCTAAAAGACCTCCTCCAATTCTTAAAGTGTTTATACCTCCTAAATCAGTTACTTCTGTTGTAGCGTAGCTAATGTTTCCGTTAAATGATAGGTTGAAATCTTCATTCTGAACAGGATTTAAGTTTAAGTTAAGTTCAAAACCTTCACTTTCTGTTGATCCTACGTTTTTAATAAAAGAATCTGTTAAACCTTGTCCTGGCGGAATTAAAGCATCTGTTAATAGGTCTGTTGTTTCTCTTTTAAAGATGTCAAAAGATCCACTAACTAAGCTGTTTTTAAAGAAGTTAAAGTCTAAACCTAGGTTGTAAGTTGATGTTTTTTCCCAAGTTAAACCTGTTTGAAATGGTAATGCCGAATATAAATTAGCACCTGGAAGGTATTGACTGTTTTGAGATCCTACTGCAAAAAGTGGGCTAGTTGGATAAAACGTCCCAACTGCTCCTGAAATATTTTGTTGACCTGTCTTACCATAACCTAATCTTAATTTTAAGTCGTTTACAAAGTTAACCTCCTTTAAAAAGTTTTCTTGTTTGATTTTCCAAGCTAAAGCTGCTGCTGGAAAAAATCCCCATGCTTCTTCTGCCCAAACATCATCGGTTACAAAAAATGACGAACCATCTGCTCTTAATGATACCGTTACTAAGTACTTGTCTAATATGTTTACGTTAGTACGTCCAAAAAACGATTGTAAGTTTTGATCATTATAATATCTGTTATTAGGGTTTTCTGGATTAAAATCTACTTCTCTAAGACCTGTATCTACGTTGTTACGAAAACGATCACTATTACCATCAGTTTTAAAGTTTTGGTAAGAATAACCCAATTGTACATCGTATCTAGTTACAAAACTTTCCTCAATTTCTTTAGCGTATTGTAAATAGGAATCGAAGGTTGCATTAGTTATGTGTTGTCTTTCTCTGTAGCTAACACCTGGATTAAAGACAACAGCGTTACCGTTAGTTGTATCTATACCAAAAGCAGAAATTGCATTATTTTCAAAGCTTTCTTTTATTTTAGAACGTGATGCATCTAATCCAACATTTACAACCGCTTTTAATTCTGGTAAAAATGGCATGGTATAATCAAATTCTACATTTCCTAAAAATCTGTAAGCTCTTTCAGGTCGTTCTCTTTGCTCTAAAAGTGCTAATGGGTTTGATTGTCCATCAATTAATAATCTTGTACCATCTAAAGCAGTATTAGTATAGTATCCTCCAAAAATCGAATTATTATCATACACAGGTTTTGTAGGGTCAAAAACAATTGCACCTCCTAATGCTCCACCTGCATCAGTAGCATTTTTATCTACATAAGTTAATTTAGCATTAGCGTCAATTTTTAAATTATCATTTAATAATTTTGGAGATAATTTAAAGGCAGCACTATAACGTTTGTAGTCGTCTGTTCTTACAACACCTTCTAAATCACTATAACCTACAGACGCTCTAAAAGGTAATACACCTCCAAGGTTAGCTCTAACACTAAAGTTGGTATTACTAGAAATAGCAGTTCTTAAAATGGCATCTCTCCAATTAGTGTCATAAACAGCTCTGTTTTCTGTTCCTGTAATATTTCCATCCGTATCGTAAATATTTACCTGGATAATGCTAGAAGGTTCAGTAGTTGAAACTTCTCCAACTGGTACTCCTAATTCTGATTGGTATGTTGGATGATATTGTTTAATAAAACGAACGTATTCTTCGCTATTCATCATATCTAAACCTTCACCTGCACTATCAACTGACACATTAGTGGAAAATGTATATTTTGCTTCGCCAGAAGTTCCTTTTTTAGTTGTAATAATAATAACTCCATTAGATGCTCTAGATCCATAAATAGCAGTAGCAGAAGCATCTTTTAAAATAGAAAAGCTTTCTACATCATTTGGGTTAATTAATGCTAAAGGGTTTGATACTCCAGCTGGATTTTGACCTCCAAGAGCTACACCATCAATTACAATTAATGGACTGTTATCCGCAAATAAAGAGGCACCACCACGTATTCTAATTGTTGGAGCAGAGTCAGGTGATCCACCACTATCGGTAATTCTTACACCTGCTGCTTTACCTCGTAATAATTGATCTGTAGATGTAATGGCTCCTTTATTAAAATCTTCAGAAGTAACAACATCCACAGATCCTGTTAAGTCTTCTTTTTTAACACTACCATATCCTATAATAACGACTTCTTCAAGTTGTGCAGCATCCTCTATTAAACTTACATCAATTTTTGATTGTCCGTTATAAGTAATTTCTTGAGATAAATAGCCAATGTAAGAAAAGACTAATACATCTCCGTTTTCAACCTCTAGAGTATAATTACCATCAAAATCGGTTGCTGTTCCTTTGGATGTATCCTTAATTATAACATTAACCGTAGGTATTGGTAAGGCTGTAGCTTGTTCTGTAACTGTACCTGTGACTGTACTTTGCGCAAGTATAATCGTTGGTAAAAACAGTAAAGCTAATAGTAGCCTTTTAAAAATTGTTTTCATACAATAATATTAAGTTAGTTTAAATTTTAAATGTATATTTTTACTTCTCGATGATAAATCTATGTAAATTTTATGTTAATATTTTGTCACCTCTTGTATATCAAGCAACGAAAACGTTTTCGTGTTGACAACTTTTTGAGTATTTAAGATTAATGGCTACTAAATAATGAATTATCGTCATTTTTTAATGGATATTTGACCTAATCCAATAAGTTTAACCGTTTATATTTGATAAATCTTAATCAAGCATTTCATTTTTATTATACTTATGAAAAAAAAAATCACCCTAAAACAAATAGCTAGAGAATTAGATGTGTCAATATCTACAGTGTCTAAAGCACTTAGAAATAGTATAGAAATTAGTGAAGACACACGCCAAAAAGTACAAGCTTTTGCTAAGTTTTATAACTACAGACCAAATAATATAGCATTAAGTTTAAAAAACAGAAAGACTAAAACTATAGGAATTATCATTCCAGAAATAGTGCATCACTTTTTCTCTAAAGTTATTAGTGGTATTGAGGCAGTTGCTAATAAACGAGGTTATAATGTTATTGTAGGATTGTCCAACGAGTCCTTTGCTAAGGAGGTTATTAACATGGAAATGCTAGCCAACGGAAGTATAGATGGTTTTATATTGTCTATAGCCAAAGAAACCTTGCAACAACAAGATTATCATCATTTTACTGAAACCATCAGTCAAGGTATGCCTATTGTTATGTTTGATCGTGTTGTAAATGATATTAAATGTGATAAGGTCATTGTAGATGATGCCCAAGGTGCTAAAAAAGCAGTTTCTAAATTAATTGATACTGGCTGTAAAAATATCGCAATTATAACTACTAAAGATTACGTAAGCGTTGGTAAGTTAAGAACACAAGGTTATTTGGATGCTTTAGAGGAACATAAAATAAACCCTAAAGCGAGTTTGATCTTAAAGGTTGATGACGAATTATTATCTGAAGACCATTTAGATTCTTTTGAAAAAGAAATTGAACACTTATTTAATAAAAACAAAAAACTTGACGGAATTTTTGCGGTTAACGAGCTGTATGCAATTACTGCAATGAAGGTTGCTAGAAAGCTTGGCTTAAAAATGCCTGAAGATTTACAAATCATTGGTTTTACAGATGGTGTCTTGTCTAAACACGCTGTGCCAACTTTAACAACAGTAAGTCAGCATGGTCAAAAAATTGGTGAAAAAGCTGCCGAATTATTGATAAATAATTTAGAAAGAGAAGATGAAGAAGACATCTACGAAACAGTAATTATTGAAACTGAATTAATAGAACGCGAGTCCACAAAATAAAAAATTAACATTGCTCATTTAAAAACTTTTATATCTTTACAGCATTCAAAACTTATATTTTTACTTCTCAGGTAATATAGTTTTGATAGGTTTTTTCGCTTATCAAATAGTATCAATTAATAAAATACTATTATGAAAAAACGCACGCTTGGCTTTTGGGAAATCTGGAACATGAGTTTTGGTTTTCTAGGAATCCAATTTGGTTTTGCATTACAAGGAGGCTTCATGTCTCGAATATTTCAAACATTAGGAGCAAGTAAAGACGAAATCCCATTATTATGGATTGCAGCACCTTTAACTGGTTTATTGGTTCAGCCAATAATTGGTTACATGAGTGATCGTACTTGGAGTGTTAAATGGGGAAGACGTAGACCGTTTTTCTTAATTGGAGCAATCTTAAGTTCGTTAGCATTATTTTTTGTGCCTTATTCTCCAGCACTTTGGGTAGCAGCAGGATTTTTATGGATTTTAGATGCTTCAATAAATGTGTCCATGGAACCCTTTAGGGCTTTAGTAGCAGATAAATTACCTGACTCTCAAAGATCTTATGGATTTGTTGTACAAACCTTAATTATAGGTATTGGTACTTGGGTTGCTAGTAATTTACCATGGATGGTGTCGCAGTTTGGAGTTAGCGATTCTGCAGACTCTGGTGTAATTACAGACTCAGTTAAAATTGCTTTTGCAATAGGCGCATTTGTTTTTTTAGCTAGTATCCTTTACACTGTCTTTACTACAACAGAATATCCTCCAGAAGACATGGAAGAGTTTAATCGCGAAAAAGCTAAAAAGAACAACTTCATTCCAGACATTTTAAATAATATTGGTAACATGCCATTAACTATGAAAAAATTAGGAGTCATCCAATTCTTTTCTTGGTTTGCCTTTTTTACTATGTGGAGTTTAGCTAATCCAGCACTTACAGAGCATGTGTTTAACACTCCTGCTCCAATAGAAAGTGCTTTTGATATGGCAGATTCTGTGCAAAAAGCTGCATTTGACACACAAAATACAGCCTTTCAAAAATCATCAAATTTAGTAGGTTCAGCAATGGGTGTATATGGATTATCCTCTATGGCTTTTGCATTATTACTAGTGTTATATACAGCCAAAAGGCGCATAAACCGTAAGCTAGTACATATGGTATCACTAATGTTAGGTGGTGTAGGGTTTTTGTTAATGAATTACGCTTCACCAGAACACTTAAAGTATTGCTTTATTCTTATTGGTTTTGCTTGGGGAAGTATTTTGTCCATGCCATATGCTATGTTATCTAGTTCAGTAGACCCAAAAAAAATGGGTGTAATTATGGGAATATTCAACATGTTTATTGTAATCCCACAAATTATCGCAGCTCTTGGAGGTATTAATTTTATATCAAGTTTATTAGGAGAAGAAACAATAAATGCGATGACAGTTGCAGGGATTAGTTTAATAATTGCAGGTCTTTGCAACTTATTAATTACCAACAAAAATGCAATTTCATATCAAGCAGAAGACATTTAAAAAATGAATAAAAAAGGATTCATATTCGATTTAGACGGTGTCATAGTAGACACTGCAAAATATCACTTTTTAGCTTGGCAAAACCTTGCTAAAAGTATAGATATAGATTTTACACACGAGCAAAACGAACAACTTAAAGGTGTTAGCCGAGTAAAATCATTAGAAAAAATACTGGAATGGGGAAATAAAACCATTTCAGAAGAGCTATTTACCTCGTTAATGGGTAAAAAAAATGAAGAATATCTAAGCTTCATTTCAAAAATGACAGATGAAGAAATTTTACCAGATGTTCCAAGAGTATTAGATTATTTAATAGAAAAGGCACAGCCAATTTCCTTGGGTTCTGCAAGTAAAAATGCACGACCAATTTTAGAGAAAGTCCATTTACTTTCAAAGTTTGATGCTATTGTGGATGGAAACGATGTTAGTAAAGCAAAACCAAATCCAGAAGTGTTTTTAATAGCTGCACAACATTTAAACATGAAACCAGAAGATTGTATTGTTTTTGAAGATTCTGTAGCTGGTGTTCAAGCTGCAAATACTGCAAATATGATTTCTATTGGTATAGGCGAAAAAGACGTATTACATGAAGCAGATTACATTTTTTCAGATTTCACCGAAATTGAAAACAGCTTCATTCAAGAATTAATAAACAGATAAAATCACGTTATTCCGAAGTTATTGAAGAAATCTTATCAAAAAAACAGCCCTTCATTTTATGCTTCGCAATAATAAATAAATATAAAAAATGAATCAAGATTATATACAACCAGACAATTGGTCTATTATTGAAGAAGGTTTTGATGCAGATCGCGTTAAGTCTTCAGAAAGTTTATTCAGCATCGGAAATGGTGCAATGGGTCAACGTGCAAATTTTGAAGAACAATATACAGGTCCAACCTTTCAAGGTAGCTATATTGCAGGCGTTTATTATCCTGACAAAACCAGAGTTGGTTGGTGGAAAAATGGCTATCCAGAGTATTTTGCAAAAGTTTTAAATGCTCCAAATTGGATAGGTATTAATGTGGAAATTAATGGTGAACAACTAGATTTAAACACGTGTGTTTCGGTTTCAAATTTTAGACGAGAACTTAACATGCAAGAAGGTTGGTTATCTAGATCGTTTACTGCAACACTTCAAAATAAATTAGAAATTGAAGTAAAAGTACTTCGTTTTTTAAGCTTAGATTTAGATGAAGTTGGTGCTATTAATTACCAAGTAACACCTTTAAACGGAAATGCGACTATTAAGTTTCAACCGTATCTTGATTCAGGAATTACAAATGAAGATACCAATTGGGACGACCAATTTTGGGACACTTTAAATGTAAATTCAGAAAACGAGCAAGCGTTTATTGAAGCAAAAACCATGAAAACGGCTTTCCATACTTGCACATTTATGCAGTCTTCGGTTTTTGTAAATAATACAAAACAAGAGCAAACACCAGAAATTGATAAACAAGCAAATGCTATTGTATTTACCTATACAGTTTCTGTAAATGCAGGTGAAACAGCAAGCATCCAAAAGTTTGGTGGTTACACAGTAGATAGAAATCACGATAAAAACCAACTAGTTGCTGCAGCTAAAAAAGCTTTAGATACTGCTTCCAATTTAGGGTTTAATGCACTATTAGATAAGCAAAAAGAAGCTTGGTCTAAAATCTGGGAAATGTCAGATATTACAATCGATGGTGACGTAAAAGCACAGCAAGGTATTCGTTTTAATATTTTCCAATTAAACCAAACCTATTTAGGAAAAGATTCTACCTTAAATATTGGTCCAAAAGGATTTACAGGCGAGAAATATGGTGGAAGTACCTATTGGGATACCGAAGCCTATTGCATTCCTTTTTATATGGCTACCAAAGATCAAAAAGTAGCAAGAAACTTATTGCAATATCGTTACAATCATTTAGAAAAAGCGATTGAAAATGCAGAGAAATTAGGTTTCAAAAACGGAGCAGCATTATATCCAATGGTAACCATGAATGGTGAAGAATGCCATAACGAATGGGAAATTACTTTTGAAGAAATTCATAGAAATGGAGCTATTGCTTTTGCTATTTTTAACTACTATCGTTACACAGGAGATTACAGCTATATTCCAGAAATGGGATTGGAAGTTCTTATTGGTATTGCTAGATTCTGGCAGCAACGCGCAACCTTTTCTACAGACAAAAATAAGTATGTTATTTTAGGTGTTACAGGTCCTAATGAATATGAAAATAACATCAATAATAACTTTTATACCAACTATTTAGCTAAATGGTGTATTGATTATGCTTTAGAGCAAATCGAAAAAGTTAAAGAAGGTCATCACGAAGATTATTTGCGTATTGCTGGAAAAACAAAGATTACTCACGAAGAGTTACATACTTGGAAAAAAGTAGCAGATAACATGTTTTTTCCTTATTCTGAAAAGCACCAAGTATATTTACAACAAGATGGCTTTTTAGATAAAGAATTAATTACGGTTTCAGATTTACCTAAAGCAGATAGACCAATAAACCAAAAGTGGAGTTGGGACAGAATCTTACGTTCGCCATACATCAAACAAGCAGATACGTTACAAGGGTTCTATTTCTTTGAAGATCAATTTTCAACCGAAGAATTAAAACGTCATTTCGATTTTTACGAACCATTTACAGTGCATGAAAGTTCATTGTCGCCTTGTGTACACAGCATTCAAGCTGCTAAATTAGACCAAATGGAACAAGCGTATACCTTCTATTTACGTACGTCTCGATTAGATTTAGACGATTATAATAAAGAGGTAGAAGAAGGTTTGCATATTACAAGTATGGCTGGAACCTGGATGAGTATTGTGGAAGGTTTTGGTGGTATGCGTGTTAAAAACGATATGCTGAATTTTGAACCTCGTATTCCTAAAGAATGGGAAGCGTATTCATTTAAAGTAAACTTTAGAGATCAAATTTTAAAAGTGAATGTGTCGCAAACGGAAACGACTTTCCAGCTAGATGGTAATACAGATTTAAACATTCAAGTAAATGATAATTTGGTAACAGTTTCGCCAAATAACTTGGTGAAAATTTAAAATTAAACACACTAATTAAAATGAAAAAATTAAGACATCTAGCATTAGTAATTTTAATTAGTGTTAGTTTTTCCTGCCAAAAGGAAACCGAAAAAACAACAACTTCTGAAGTTGTAACCGAAGTTAAAAATGATATTGAGCGTATCGAACCTCCACATTGGTGGATAGGTTTTAATAATACACAAGTACAATTATTGGTGAAGCATCCTAACATTTCCGAAGCAACACCTAGTATAAATTATGCAGGAGTTTCTATTGAAAAAGTGCATAAAGCAGATAGTCCTAACTACTTATTTTTAGATCTAAATATTTCAGAAAGTGCTAAAGCAGGACCATTCAATATTCATTTTAAATTTAATGAAGAAAAAGAGCTTGTTCAAACTTACGAAATTAAAGATCGTTTAAAAGAAGCTTCAGATTATCAAGGTTTTAATAGTACAGATGCCATTTATCTAATCACTCCAGATCGTTTTGCAAATGGAGATACTTCTAATGATATAAACGAAAGTTTAAAGGAGAAAACCATCAATAGAAAAGATGATTATGCACGTCATGGTGGTGATTTACGAGGCATTATTCAGCATTTAGATTATATTCAAGAAATGGGTTTTACTCAAATTTGGTCTTGTCCTTTATTAACTAATGACATGGAAAGGTCTTCGTATCATGGTTACGCAATGACCGATTTTTACCAAGTAGATCCACGTTATGGAAGCTTAGAAGAATACCAAGAATTAGCAGCAAAAGCTAAAGAAAAAGGTATCGGTTTAATCATGGACCAAGTGGCTAATCATTGCGGAAGTGAACATTGGTGGATGCAAGATTTACCATTTAAAGATTGGGTAAACCAACAAGAGAGTTTTGAGAATAATAAACCATTAAATAATTCTAATCACAGACGTACTAGTAATCAAGATTTGTATGCTGCTAAACGTGATAAAAAAGAAATGGCAGAAGGTTGGTTTGTACCAACAATGCCAGATTTAAATCAACGCAATCCGTTTATGGCAAACTATATTATCCAAAATAGTATTTGGTGGGTAGAAACCTTAAATCTTAGCGGAATTAGACAAGACACGTATCCTTATCCTGATAAAACATTTATGTCTAATTGGGCAGGAGCAATAATGAATGAGTATCCTAACTTTAGTATTGTTGGTGAAGAATGGAGTACCAATCCGTTATTAATTGCCTATTGGCAAGAAGGGCATGACAATAAAGATGGTTACGATTCTAATTTAAAATCGACTATGGATTTTGCTATGCAAAAAAATACGGTCGATGCTTTAAATGAAGCCGAAAAATGGGACACTGGTTTGGTGAAAATATACGAAGGTTTAGCAAACGATTTTGCCTATGCATCACCAAAAGATATTATGGTATTTCCAGACAATCATGATATGAGTCGCATTTTCACACAGCTAAAAGGAGATGTGCCAAATACAAAAATGGCTTTAAGTTATCTATTAAGCTTACCTAGAATTCCGCAATTGTATTACGGAACAGAAATCTTAATGCATGATTTTGAAAAACCAGGTGATCATGGACTTATTCGTACTGATTTTCCGGGTGGTTGGCAAGGAGACGCTGTTAATGCGTTTACAGGTGAAGGCTTAACAGACGACCAAAAAGACATGCAGAAATACCTGAAAAAGCTGCTTAATTACAGAAAAGAAAGTGCAGCCATTCATGATGGTAAAACCATTCATTTTGCACCATTTATGGGAACGTATTTCTTATTTAGAGTGATTGAAGGCGAAACCGTTGTGCATATCATTAATAAAAATAACGAACCAATTAGTTTAGATTTAAAACGTTTTGAAGAAGTTGGTTTACATGGCAAAACATTAAAAAATATAGTAACTAATGAAACTTTTGTTTGGCAAGATAAAATTATCTTAAATGAAAGAGGAAGTATGTTATTATCTACTAAATTATAAATTAAATGTCACCTCGAGCGCAGTCGAGAGGTCTCCATCGTAATGAAAAATATTATATACATATTATCTTTTTTACTATTTCAAGTAACAGTTGCACAAGTCACAATAATTATTGATGAGCTTCCAGAAGACACACCAAAAGACGCATCACTATTTATTTCAGGAGATTTTGAAGGTTGGTCTGGTGGACATAAAGATTACCAATTGCAGCAAGTAAATGGACAGTACCAAATCACGCTTCCTAAAACAGAACAGCGCATTTTATATAAGTTTACCTTAGGAAATTGGGAGACTTCAGAAAGCACCAATACAGGTGAAAAAATAGATAATCGTATCTATAAATTTACAGAACCTAACGACACAATACATGTAAAAATCGCTGGTTGGAGTCATTTGTTTGATGCTAAGCAAGTTTCTACAGCTTCAAAAAATGTGTCAATTATTTCTGAAACATTTCATATACCACAACTCAACAGAGAACGTCGTGTTTGGATCTATTTACCTCCAGATTATAACACATCAAAACAAGATTATCCTGTAGTGTATATGCATGATGGTCAAAATATTTTTGACGCAACTACTTCTGGTTATGGTGAGTGGAATGTAGACGAAACCCTAGACAAACTATTTAAAGAGAACTTAAAACTAATCATTGTTGGTGTAGATAATGGTACTTCTAAACGATTAGATGAATACTCTCCTTGGGTAAACAATAAATATGGTGGAGGCGAAGGTGAAGCCTATGTCAATTTTATTGTAAACACATTAAAACCTTATATAGACACTAATTATAACACCAAAAAGGATAGAAATAATACAGCCATTTTTGGAAGCTCTATGGGAGGATTAATTTCACATTATGCAGCTTTAAAATATCCTAAGGTATTTGGTAAAGTTGGTGTGTATTCTCCTGCATTTTGGTTTGCTCCAGAAGTCAATGAGTTTACTAATAAGCATGCTAATCTTCAAAATACTAAAATGTACTTTTTAGCAGGAGGAAAAGAAGGCGAAAACGCAGGTTATAACGAGATTAGCCAAACCGTTACAGATATGAATAGTATCATTTCTATTTTAAAAAATAATGGTTTTCCTGAAAAAAATATACAATCTAAAGTCGTTCCGGAAGGAAAACATAATGAAGCACTTTGGAGTAATAATTTTGCTGAAGCTATTACGTGGTTGTTTGAAGATGCAATGCAAAAAAGAAAATACGAAGCAGTAAAATATAGAGAAGGAGATTATTTAACTGTAAAAGTTAATGATGGAATGTATCTTATTCAGTTTTACAATAAAGATATAGTTGAAACTACTTTTCTACCAAAAGGTGAAGATTTTAATGAAGACTCTCATGCTATAGTTTTAAAACCTGAAAAAGTAGACGTTTCGTTTTATAGAGATAAATCAGAGTTTATATATTTTAATGCAAAGGATGGAATTAAAGTAACAATTCAAAAACAACCTTTCAATATTTCATATTCCTACAAAGGAAAAGAAATCACTTCAGTTAAAAATGGCTATCAAAAAACAGACGGTTTTGAAACCATCAGTTTTAATCTAAAACCAGAGGAAGTATTGTATGGTGGAGGCGCAAGAGCGTTAGGGATGAATCGACGTGGTAATCGTTTAGAGTTGTACAATAAAGCACATTATGGTTACGAAGACCGAAGCGAATTAATGAATTACACCATGCCAATTGTGGTGTCTTCTAACAAGTATCTTATTCATTTTGATAATGCACCAATTGGCTTTTTAGATTTAGATAGCAAAGCAGATAACACAATAACCTATGAAACTATTTCTGGTAGAAAAACCTATCAAATTGTAGTTGGTGATTCTTGGTTAGATCTTACTAAAAACTATACTAAACTTACCGGAACACAACCCATGCCACCACGTTGGGCATTGGGTAATTTTTCAAGCAGATTTGGGTACCATTCACAAGAAGAAGTAGAAACAACAGTACAAAAATTTAAAGACGAAAACATTCCGTTAGACGCTATAATTATTGATATTTTCTGGTTCGGAAAAACCATTCAAGGGACTATGGGAAATCTAGCGTTTGATCGCGATTCTTTTCCAAATCCAAAACAAATGCTAAAAGGATTAAAAGACAATAATGTCAAAACCGTTTTAGTAACAGAGCCTTTTGTTTTAACTACATCAAACCGTTGGGACGAAGCGGTAAAAGCAGATGTTTTAGCTAAAGATTCTATTGGAAACCCGTTTACTTTCGATTTCTATTTTGGTAATACAGGTTTGATTGATATCTATAATCCGAAAGGAAAAAAATGGTTTCAAAACATTTACAAAGACTTGGCCAATATAGGTGTTTCAGGTGTTTGGGGAGATTTAGGAGAGCCAGAAGTACATCCAAAAGGATTACTGCACGCTACAGGAACAGCAGACGAAGTGCATAATATTTATGGTCATCATTGGGCAGAATCTGTGCAAGAGATGTATACACAAAATTTTCCAAACACAAGACCATTTATATTAATGCGTGCTGGTAGTTCTGGTTCACAACGATTTGGTATGATACCTTGGTCTGGTGATGTCAACAGAACTTGGGGAGGATTACAATCTCAGCCAGAAATTGCATTACAAATGGGAATGCAAGGATTAGCCTATATGCACAGTGATTTGGGTGGTTTTGCTGGTAATAATTTAGATGACGAGTTGTATGCACGATGGTTGCAATATGGCGTATTTCAGCCAATTTACAGACCACATGCACAAGAAGAAGTGCCTGCAGAACCTGTTTTTAGAAGCGATAAAGCGAAAGCTTTAGCAAAACAAGCAATCGAATTACGTTACCAATTACTACCTTATAATTACAATTTAGTTTTTGAAAATAACCAAACAGGAGCACCTTTAATGCGAGCCTTATTTTTTGAAGAGGAAAATAATTCGAAGTTGCAAACTATGGCTTCAACATACCTTTGGGGAAATGACTTTTTAGTGACACCAATTGTAAATCCAGAACAAAAAGAAGCTGAGGTTTACTTTCCGAAAAACAGTAATTGGTTTAATTTTTATACAGATGAAAAAGTGAAAGGTGGACAATCACTTTTAGTTAAAACGGAAGAAAATCACATTCCAACTTACGTTCGTGGTGGCGCATTTATTCCAACTGCAAAAGCCATGCAAAGTACTGCAGAATATAACGGAAACATCTTCGACTTACATTATTATTTTGATGCATTAGTTACAGAAAGCGAGCGAACTTTTTATAATGACGATGGTGAAACTAAAAATGCTTTTGAAAAAGAAAATTATGAAATCTTAGAATTTGAAGCAGAAACATCAAGTAACAGTTTAGAATTAGAATTTGAAGCAGAGATAGGTGCCAATTATTCAACTTCAACAAAAACAATAGATGTGATAATTCACAATTTTCCAAAGTCACCAAAACGCATAAAATTCAATAGAAATAAAATAGAATTTAACTATAATGAAGTTTCAAAAACACTGACTTTTCAGGTGAAATGGAATACTTCAAAAGAGGTTGAAGCACAAATTAAATATTAAATTTAAAATGAAGAAAAGCATACTTTTAATTGCAATAGCTATTCTTGCTTTCAGTTGTAAAACTGATAAAAAAGCAAATCAAGATATCGCACAAAACAAGAAAAAAGAAGAAGTAAAAACGCCTTTTGTTTGGGAAGCTGCAAATGTCTATTTTTTATTAACCGATCGTTTTAATAATGGAGACAAAACCAACGATGTTAATTATAACCGAACTAAAGAAACTGCTGTGTTACGTGGTTTTGAAGGTGGCGATTTACAAGGAATCACGCAAAAAATAGAATCTGGTTATTTTACCAATTTAGGAATCAATGCTATTTGGATGTCACCAATTGTAGAGCAAATTCATGGCGTAACCGACGAAGGTACTGGGAACACCTATGGGTTTCATGGCTATTGGACTAAAGATTGGACCAACATCGACGCTAATTTAGGAACCAAAACTGACTTAAAAAACCTTGTAGATACTGCACACAAAAAAGGCATTCGTGTATTGTTAGATGCAGTAATTAATCATACTGGTCCAGTAACAGAGCAAGATCCTGTTTGGCCAAGTGATTGGGTAAGAACAGGGCCACAATGTAGTTATGATAATTACGAAAATACAGTTACGTGTACCTTAGTAAAAAACCTTCCAGACATTAAAACCGAAAGTAATGAAGCTGTAGAATTACCACCACAATTAGTAGAAAAATGGAAAGCCGAAGGTCGTTATGATGAAGAAGTTGCAGAATTAGATGCCTTTTTTAAAGCTACAGGTCATCCTCGTGCGCCTCGTTTTTACATCATGAAGTGGTTGAGCGACTACATTACAGATTTTGGTATTGATGGTTACAGAGTAGACACTGTTAAACACACAGAAGCTTTTGTTTGGCAAGAGTTTAAAGACGTTTGTGATAACGCTTTCGCGGAATTTAAACAGCAAAACCCAAACAAGGTTTTAGACGATAATGCATTTTACTTGGTTGGAGAAGTGTATAACTACGGAATTTCAGCAGGAAAAGCTTTCGATTTTGGAGATAAAAAAGTCAACTATTTTGATGATGCTTTTAATAGCTTAATCAATTTTGAATTTAAATGGAATGCAGCACAGCAAACCTACGAAGAGCAATTCAAAAAATACGATAGTCTATTACATACCAACCTAAAAGATTATGGAGTACTAAACTATTTAACCTCGCATGACGACGGACAACCTTTCGATAAAAATAGAGAGAAAACCTACGAAACTGCAACACGATTATTACTCTCTCCAGGAGCCTCACAAGTGTATTATGGAGACGAATCTGCAAGAGATTTAACTATAGAAGGTACTGTTGGAGATGCTACTTTAAGAAGTTTTATGAATTGGAATGAAATAGCATACCAACAAGACTTGTTAATCCATTGGCAAAAACTAGGTCAGTTTAGACGTAATCATCCTTCGGTTGGAGCAGGAAAACATACCATGCTAAGCAATACACCTTACTTTTTTAGTAGAAGCTATACCAATGGAGATTTTAAAGATGAAGTCGTTATTGGAATCGATATTCCTAAAGGAAAACATACTATCGATGTGTCTTCAGTATTTAACGAAGCCTCGCAAATTAAAGACTTCTATTCTGGAGAAATTCTAGAAGTTACAAACGGAAACATTACAATAGAAACAGAATCTAACATCCTATTATTAGAAAATATTAAATAAATACTCACATGAAAAAACTAATCTTATCCCTTGCAATACTTAGTGTTTTTGCTTGTAAAGAAGAAAAAAAACAAGAAGAAACTAAAGTTGATACTAAGGAAGAAGTAGCAATACAACCTATATCGGCTTCCGATTTAGAAACTGCTGTTATTTATGAAGCAAACATCAGGCAATATTCACCAGAAGGCACTTTTGAAGCTTTCACCAAAGACATTCCGCAGTTAAAACAATTAGGCGTAAAAGTCATTTGGTTAATGCCTGTGTTTCCTATTTCAGAAACAAAGCGTAAAGCTACAGGAGGAGAAGATAGCAAGTTTGCAACCGATTTTCCAGAAGCAGAACAAGACAAGTATTTAGGTAGTTATTATGCGGTTTCCGATTTTACTAAAATCAATCCAGAATTCGGAACAATTGAAGATTTTAGAAACCTAGTAAATACAGCACATGATAACGGAATTTATGTAATTTTAGATTGGGTACCAAATCATACAGGTTGGGATCATACGTGGTTAAAAACCAATCCAGAATATTACACACAAAACGACAAAGGCGAAGTGGTGCATCCTGTAGATACAGATTGGACAGATGTTGCCGATTTAAATTATGACAACCAAGAGATGCGTAAAGCAATGATTGCAGACATGACGTATTGGTTAACCGAAGAAGGTGTTGATGGTTTTAGATGTGATGTTGCAGGATCTGTACCAACCAACTTTTGGGAACAAGCGATACCTGAATTACGTGCTAAAAAAGACATTTTTATGTTAGCTGAAGCTTGGGAACCAGAATTATTAAAAGATGGTTTATTTGATATGGCTTATGGTTGGGACAGACATCACGCTATGAATAATATTGCAAAAGGCGAAAAAGATGCAACCGAGTTTACAACTGCTTTACAAACCGATTTTGAGCGTTACGAAGCAGATGATATTTTAATGAATTTTGTTACCAATCATGATGAAAACTCTTGGAATGGTACCATTAAAGAACGCATGGGAGAAGCTAGTGAAATGATGACTGCTTTAGCCTATGTTACTCCAGGAATGCCATTAATTTATTCTGGTCAAGAATACGATTTAGACCATAGATTATTGTTTTTTGAAAAAGATAGTTTCCCGCATACCAAAGGTAAAACATGGAAAGTATTAGAAAAATTAGCAACATTAAAACAGAATAATGCTGCTTTACATGGCGGAAAAGCTTCAGCTAAATACAATGCAATTGATAATGGAAAAGATGTGATTTCTTTTTCAAGATCAAAAGGAAATGATGAAGTTGTGATTATTGCAAATGTTTCAGAAGAAAACGTAAAAGCTAACCTACCTCAAAAAGGAAATTATTTAGATTTTATGACTAATGAAACTATAGAATTAAAAGGCGATGCAATTATGTTAGAGGCAAATCAATATAAGATATTGGTTAAGCAATAATAAGCAACATCCATATAAACTAATATATCAAAAGTGCCTTAGGGCACTTTTTTAGTTTTAGCAATGTCATTTTGTTAAAGTAAATGCGACTAACCATTATAATGCGTATTTTTGCGTAATTTTAAGATGATGATCAAAGACCTAAACGATAATATAAATTTACCTTTCTCGTTACAGATTAGCTTTAATAAGTTAATAGAACGTTATGAAGGTTTAGCTAAAAGCAATGACCAGTTTATTGCTGCCAAGGCTAGTCGTGTCCTAAAAGCGCAGGAGCCTTATCCTGTTTTAAGAGAGGGTTTTAGCAAAACGTCAGTATTATTTGAGCATGAAAAGGTAATTCAGATTTTATTACAAGATTCGTTTAGTGAAGTTTTAAGTTTAAACGAAATTAAAACAGCAAGTGTACCATATCATAATTTTATTTTCAATGCCTCTAAGCGTTTTGAAAATATAATTGAAGCTGCAGGACCAGATTTTGAATTGGTTATAAAAAATATGCCAGAAAACGATTGGTATATATTAAGTTGTACAATTATCATGAACTTTTGCTACGGTTACAATGCCAACTTTAAGCGACCATTATATTATGAAATTCCTGATGCTAATGGTATAACCAGAATTTATAAAATCTTGTATAATGCAGATTTTATGGAGATTGTGCCTACAGATCAAGCACCTAAATTAACAGAGGATGATTTTGATCAACTTTTAGATAATTTTGATAATATAGAGTTATGGAAAGAGAAGTTTCCGCCAAACAGCTATGTGTCAAAAGGATTTGTAATCTCTAATATTTTTGATGTTACAGACGATCAATCCATTTCAAATATAAAAACGACATTAATTGGAAACAATAAGCGTAAAGATGAAAGCTTTATGGCTGATTTTCAAAAAATATTTCGTTCGTTATTAAATATCACAGATTTAGAAGTTGGTTTTTCTATTTTTAATAAAGAAGAAAATACCTTAATGAAGGTGCACGACTCTAGTATCAATAGTTTTTTATTAAAGGCTAAAGAAGAATTTAAATGCGAAAATCTATTTTGTCATTATAGTTATGACAAAATATTAAAGGATAAAACTAATTTTTCAATTAGTGATGTGGATAAAAGTTTTGCGCTATGTAATGGTCAATCACCACAAATTAAAGTTTTAAAACAACAAGGTTTTAAAAGTGCCATTTTTGCTCCAATAGCAGAAGATGGTGAGTTGTTAGCAGTATTAGAATTAGTATCAAGAACACCTAAAGCCTTAAATAGTATTAACTCCAATAGATTGGCAGACGTGATGCCATTTATATTATCTGCAGTTAAACGCTCTAAAAGAGACGAAGAAAACTTAATACAAGCCATTATACAAAGGGAATGTACATCTATACACCCAAGTGTAAAGTGGAAGTTTGAGCAAGCTGCTAGACAATTTATAGCAGAAGAAGCTCAGGGAAATGACAATCCAACATTTAGCAAGATAAGTTTTGATAACGTTTACCCTTTATTTGGTCAAATAGATGTGAAAGGGTCTTCTGATGCCAGAAACAATGCCACACAAAAAGATTTATCGCTTCAGCTTAAGCTTGTAGAAAAAATAGTAGCAACTGCTTTTGAAACTGAAAAATTACCCATTTTTGAGCAGTTATTATTTCAAATTAAAAATTATAATAAAGCGCTAAAAACAAACTTTAAAGTTGATAGTGAGCAAAAAATAACTCAGTTTTTTATAAATGAAATTGAGCCTCTTTTTAAATTTCAATTAAAATCTAAACCTTATATTTTAGAAGCTATTGAAGACTATTTTAATAAGGTAGACAGTAAATTAAACGTGATATATTATTATCGAAAAAATTACGATGATACTATAAGTTTGATTAATAAAAACATGTCGTCACTATTAGATAAACAACAAATTAAGGCTCAAAAAATGTATCCTCATTTTTTTGAACGCTATAAAACGGATGGTGTTGAGCACAACATGTATATTGGAGAGGCTATTACTAAAGAGGACTCGTTTAACGAAATCTATTTATACAACTTGCGTTTATGGCAAATGCAGGTCATGTGTAACATGGAATCTGTGTTTTATAATCAGCAAAACGAATATCCCTTAGCTTTAGATGTGGCGTCAATGATTTTGGTCTTTAACCAACCATTATCCATTAGATTTAGAACAGATGAAAAGCATTTTGACGTGGATGGTACTTATAATGCTAGATATGAAGTTGTAAAAAAACGAGTAGATAAAGCAAATATTAAAGGTACTGATGAGCGTATAACTGCTAAAGGAAAATTAACAATCGTTTATTCTCAAAAAGAAGATGAAATCGAGTATTTAAAATACATTAATTTTTTACAATCCAAAGGACAGTTAGGTGATGAGGTCGAAATTTTAGAGCTAGAAGACCTGCAAGGTGTAACAGGACTAAAAGCTATAAGAGTTAATATACTATATCATGGTAAATTCGATAAAAAAGAATTTTACACCTATGATGATTTAATGAAAGAAGTTAACCATTAACAGCGTAAGCTTCTTCCATAATTTTTGCATTTGTCTGTATATTTATTTGAGACGTACTATCCAAAACATCTTGAATATTAACTCCAGGGTTTTGTTTAACAGCAACACCAAAAGCAATTAACGATACAATTATACCTATCATAAATACAGTATAAGTTATTCTTAATAGTCGGTATTTACGTTCTAATACTATTCCTAAAAAATATAAATCCTTGGTAAGCGATTTGTAAATGTACTCTTTGTCATTTATCATTTCGTTAATAGCCCATTCAAACTCGTTAAGTTTCATTTTATGGAAATTTCCAAAAAACGTTAAGTTAACTTCTTTATTTTTTACATCTTCTTTGGTAAATTGACCAGAAGTTACATTTGGTCTTGTTGCAATTATGGACATTACCATAGATATAACACTAAATAATGTAAAAATTACTGTAGGCCAAGTTAGGTATGGGTTAGTGTCTAGTTTAGAAATTAAATTAGCTAATACTACTGATATTATAATGGCGTTAACAGACAATAAAATGTTTGCTTTTGTATCTGCAATATCACTTAATTTTATGTGGTTTCTTAACGCTGTTCTGTAAAAAGACTGGATAGCACGTTCTGGACTTTCGTTTTTATATTGTGCTTTATACTTAGCTTTTAGCTCTTCTGTTTTTTGTTTTGTCTTTTGTTTCTTTTTAGCAAGAATTAGTTTAGCTAGATTTTTTTCTTTTCTTTTTTGCCAATTTTGTAAGGCGTAATCCGTGTAATAACTATGTTTTTTAGATAATACTTTAATGTTTTCATCCAGCCATTCTCTAGGAGTATAGTTAGCAATGCCTGCCAACTCTAATTCTTTTCTTAAAAATTCGCTAGCTTCAGGAAAATATTTTTTACCAAAATGTGAAGCATCAGCATCACGCAAAATTTTCTCTAATTCTGTTTGTGGCGTGCTATCAAACTTAGTAGCTAGTATACAGTCTTCAACAGCTTTAATAGTTTTTTCATCTACATGTTGTTTAGATAAAAAGTCTCTTGCTATTTGCGCGCTAACTTCTTCATGACCTTCTCTTTTTTGTGTATAACCTACGTCATGTAATAATGCTGCTAATTGAAGTATTTGAGCATCATTAACATCAATTTTAGAATTTTCTATAATTTCTTTCGTACTTTTAAATACTCGTAAGGTATGCGTATGATTGTGATAAACTATCGTGTTTGGTAGCTCATTTTTAAGGAGTTCAAATACAAAAGCTTCGGTTTTTTCAATTAGTTTTGACATGTGTGCATAATTATTCTTATCCAAAGTACTAAAAAAATAAAACTATCAACCTTTAATGACAAAAAATAACATATTTCTAACGTTTGTTTTAGCTATTCTATTGACTAATTGTGCCAGTTTTGAAGCGCAATACAAAGAGAAAGATGAAACTGTAGTCGCATTACCTAATAAACCAATAGATAAAACTTTTTATTTGGTTGGTGATGCAGGCAAATCTCCAATGGGTGGGTTTAGTAAAGGTCTGACTGCTTATAAAAATCTTATAAAAGATAAAGATACAAAAGGTGACTATACCATATTTTTAGGCGATAATATTTATCCAGCAGGTTTGCCATCTAAAGATGATCCATATTATGACGAAGCTAAAAATCATTTACAAGCACAAGTAAATTCGGTTGCAGGTTTTAAAGGAGAAGTATTATTTATTCCTGGAAATCACGATTGGTATGCAGATGGTTTAAATGGATTAAAAGATGAAGAAAAATTTATCGAAGATGCGTTGGGTAAAAACACCTTTCAGCCAGAAAATGGATGTCCATTAGAAGTGGTTGAGGTTAGTGACAATATCGAGCTAATTATTATAGATACACAATGGTATTTGGAAAATTGGAATGACCATCCTACTATTAATGACGAGTGCGAAATTAAAACTAGAGAGCGTTTTTTATTAGAATTAGAAGGCGAGTTTAAAAAAGCCCAAAATAAAACAGTAGTAGTAGCTATGCACCATCCAATGTACACAAATGGTACACATGGAGGGTTTTACAGTGCAGACAAACATTTATATCCAACACAAAGTAAAATTCCGGTTCCGATTTTAGCATCCTTTTTAACGCAGGTTAGAACACAAGGAGGTGTGTCTATTCAAGATAGATATAACGAGCGTTATAATAAGATGATGAATCGTATTGAAACCTTAGCCTTAGAGTATACTAATATAATTTTTACTTCTGGACACGAGCATAATTTACAGTACATAGAAAATAACGGTATTAAACAAATTGTATCTGGTTCTGGTGCAAAACAATCAGGAGCAGCCTTAAGCAATAATGGTTTGTTTGCTTACGGTAAACAAGGCTTTGCAACATTAACAGTGTATAAGGATGGTAGCAGTTATGTTAGTTTTTATGGCGAAGATAATGAGCAGCCAAAACTATTGTACACAAAACAAATTGCTGAAAAAAACTCTGCAGAGTATGATTTGTCCACATTACCAGATAGCTTTTCTCAAACCATACAAGCATCTATTTATACCGAAGAAGAAACAGACAAATCTGGAGTCTATAAAACTTTTTTTGGTGAAAAATACAGAGATATTTATAGTCAAAAAATAGAAGTGCCAGTAGCTACATTGGATACACTTTATGGTGGTTTAGAAATTGTTAGAGAAGGAGGTGGTCACCAAACACGATCTTTAAGATTGCAAACCAAAGATGGTAGACAATTAAACATGCGTGCGTTACGTAAAAGTGCAACACAATATTTACAAACTGTTTTATTTAAAGAAACGTATTTAGAGGACGATTTTGATAAAACTAAAGTCGAAGATTTAATACTAGACTTTTATACAGCAGCACATCCTTATGCTTTTTCGGTAGTGCCAGATCTGTCACATGCAGCAGGTGTGTATCATACCAATCCTAAATTGTTTTACATTCCTAAACACAAATATTTAAAGGATTACAATTATAATTATGGAGGCGAATTATATTTAATTGAAGAACGTCCGGAAGATAATTATACAGACGAAAAAAACTTTGGATATGCAGATGATATCGAGAGTACACACGATATTATTAAAAAAATAAGAACAGACGAAAAGTATAAAATTGATGAAAACGCTTTTGTTAGAGCACGTTTATTTGATATGCTTTTAGGAGATTGGGATAGACATCAAGACCAATGGAGATGGGCTCAGTTTAATCAAGACAATGGAGATAAATTATACAAGCCAATCCCAAGAGATAGAGATCAAGTGTTTTCTAATTTTGATGGTGCATTATTGGATATTATGCGCTTTATTTCTGGTTCAACTAAACAGCTACAAGTTTATGATGGTGAGTTGAAGGATATAAAATGGATGAATAGTGCAGGAATTAAATTAGATAAAGTGCTAATCCAAAATTCAGATAAATCTGTGTGGATAAAACAAGCACAATATTTACAAGATAATATTACAGACGCTGTTATTGAAGAAGCTTTTAGTAAAGTCCCAAAAGAAGTGCAAGAAGAATCTTTATTGCAGATTAAAACATTTTTAAAAGAAAGAAAAAATAATTTACAAGATATAGCAGAGCGTTATTATGACTACTTAAATCAATTAGTAATATTAACTGGTACAGATAAAGATGACTATATTGAAGTTAACCGTATTGCTGACAACCAAACCCAAGTTGTAATCTCTAGAATTAAAGATGGAAAAAAAGCAGATGTAATAGTTGATCGTACATTTAATAAGGATATTACTAAGGAGTTATGGATTTATGCTTTAGATGATGATGACGTAATAGAAGTAAGTGGTAAAGCTAATAACTTAATTTTTACACGAATTATTGGTGGTCAAAACAACGACGAATATATTATTAACAATGGTAGACGTGTACGTATATATGATCACAAGTCTAAACCAAATACGATTACAAAAAATAATGGTGCTAAAATAAAATTTACAGATATCTATAATAATAACCTTTTTGATTTTCAGAAAAACATAGTCAAAACAAGTGTAGTTACACCTAGTCTTGGCTATAATCCAGATGATGGTTTTAAGGTAGGTGTTGGTCTAAATTATACTGTTAAAGGATTTTCTCGTAACCCATACTCGCAACAACATCGTTTTAAAAGTGGTTACTTTTTTGCAACTAGTGGTTTTAGTTTAAACTATGATGGCGAATTTGCAAACCTTTTTGGAGAGTGGAATTTACATGTTGCTGGACAGTTAACCAGTGAAAATTTTACCAATAACTTTTTTGGTTATGGTAATGAAACCGTTAATAATGATGATGATCTAGACTTAGATTATAATAGAATTAAAACAAGTATTTACGCAGCTAGTGTAGGTGTTCTTAAAAAAGGAGATTTTGGATCTGACTACGGAATTAAAATCACAACAGAAGCTGTTGAAATTGGAGAAACACCAGATCGTTTTATTGAAACTCAGGAGTCGTCAGCTACAACAACGGATTTTTATAATAGACGCTTTTTTGCTGGTTTAGAAGGGAATTTTAATTATCATAGTTTTGATAATGCAATTAACCCATCAAGAGGGATGACATTTGATTTAGGTGTAGGAGGTAAAACCGAAGTTAAAAACTCTAAATATACTTACGGATTTGTTAATACAGCACTAGGATTTTATAATGCATTAAGTACTAACAGAAAATTAGTGTTAAAAACAGATGCTCGTGCGCAAATGCGATTTGGAGATGACTTGATATTTTATCAAGCAGCAAATATTGGAGGTGCCAATGGGTTGCGTGGCTATAGGTTACAACGTTTTACAGGTCAAAATAGTGTGACAGGTAGTGCAGATATTCGTTATAGTTTTAATCAGTTTAAAACAAAAACATTACCATTACAATTAGGTGTTTTTGTTGGAGGTGATGTAGGTCGTGTATGGACTAAAAACGATGATTCTAGAATTTGGCATAATGATTATGGAGTAGGGTTTTGGGTAACTGCAGCAGATAGTGTGTCAGGTACATTTAACTTTTTTAATAGTGAGGAAGGACTTCGTTTTTCTTTTGGATTTGGATTAAATTTTTAAAAACCAATTAATGAAAAATGTAATAGTTAATGGTTTTGAATATTTAAAAAAGCTAGAAAGCAAAATAGCCTTTTATCCTACGCTTTATAGCCTTACAGGATTGGTGTTTGCTTTTTTTATGTACTATGCAGAAAATAAAGGAATATCCTCTTACTTAGCAGATAATGTGCCTTTGTTGGTCATTAATAACACTCAAACTGCTTTTAATATTTTAACCACATTTATTGCAGGATTAATTTCTATAATGGTATTTAGTTTTTCCATGGTTATGGTATTGCTAAATCAAGCCTCTAGTAATTTTTCGCCTAGAGTTTTACCTGGTTTAATTTCTAATAAACGTCATCAAAAAATACTAGGGATTTATAACGCAACTTTGTTGTTTTGTATTTTTACTATGGTAGGTATAGAGCCTGATGGAGGAGAAAACCAATTACCAGGGTTTTCAGTATTATTGGCTATTGTATTTATGGTAATTTGCTTAGGTGCTTTTATATATTTTATACATTCTATTTCTCAAGAAATTCAGGTACACAATATCATGCAACGTCTATTTGATGAAGCTAAAAACAGATTGGATCAGCTTATTAATTCCGAGAAAGATTCTAATCAAAAATTTCCGGATACTGATAACTGGACGGTTTATAAATCACCTGAAACTGGATTTTTACAAGATATTGTCTTAGATCCAATTATTCAGTTTGCTAAAGAAAACAATAATCAATTTGAAATTATCACTATTAAAGGACAATACGTTTACAAGGATAAACCATTATTTAAAAGTAAGACTAAGCTAAACGATGAAACTCTAGAAGAGTTATTCAAGTATTTTCATTTTTCTAGAGACGAAATTATTGAAGATAACTACGTATTAGGCTTTAAACAAATAACTGAAATAGCAGTAAAAGCGATGTCACCCGGAATTAATGATCCAGGAACAACAATTATTGCTATAGATTATCTTGCAGAACTTTTTCAAATCAGAATGTACAAAAATGATATAAGTATTTTGTTTGAGGATAGTCAACCCTTAGTAAAAATTAATTCTGTGACATTTAAAGAGCTGTTATATTTTGTGTTAGCTCCAATAAGGACTTATGCTAAGCATGATGTTATTATAGTTAACAAGTTAATTAACATGTTTCAGCACTTAGCCTTTAATTTAGATTGTGATAATAAAGGCTATCTATCAGATATAAATAAGGAGGTCAAACTTTTGTCTATTGATGCTAATAGTGCTATAAATAATCAAGAAGATTTAAAGTATATAAACAATAGATTGCAGTCTTTTAATTTATAGTTTAAATTTATAAATATTATTGTCCTCTTTGCCAGAATCCTCATCTGTAATATAGATTGTGGTATTGTCTTTAAAACAAACACCTTCCTTTTGACTGTCATGGTTTAAGGAGATGCTTTCTACACCACCACTAAAAAATGCGTCTGTATTAAAGTCAGTAAGCTTCCAGATTCTATCATGATTTAATAGCACAATTGTAGAGCCATCAGGACTAATATCTGCAGATGTTACACGTGTATCTTTACCTTTTAATTTATATTCTGTTACGTAGGTGGCAACATGGTTTCCTATGCTGTTAGGCACCTTAATAACCATTGTTTTTTTACTTTCTTTACTAAAAATATAGAAGTGGTCCTTCCATAAAAAGAAAGCTTCAAAATCTTCAGATTTCATATCATCAGGTAGTGTAAAGCGGATAGTTTCAGCTTCGGTTTTATCGGTCGTATTTGCTAAGTTTTTAACTTTATATATAAAAAAATGATCTCGTTTTCTAGAGTTGTTTCCAAAATCACCAATGTATAAATTCCCATTGGTGTCAGCAGCTAAGTCTTCCCAGTCATGGTTTTTAATATTACTTATATCAACATCTTTAATTATGTGACCTTTTTTATCTAAACCATAAACATTGTTTTTATTTCCTGCATCTTCAATGGTCCAAACTAGATTAGAGCCACTAATTAATTGTGCTGCTGAGGCTTCGTCTAAATCACTATCTATGGATCCTACAACAGTCAGTTTTCCTGTATTGCAAGACATAAAAAGTAATGCTGAAACTAGTATTGGTTTTAATTGAAAAGTCATAAATTGTCATGTTTAAAATAAGATTAAATATAAGCATATAACAAACTATGCTAAAGTTTGTAATCTTAAAGTATTTATAAAATTAATGAGTGAAATATTAAAATTTGGTCACAGAGGAGCCAAAGGATATGTGACAGAAAACACCTTAGCTTCCATTCAAAAAGCAATGGATTTAGGTGTAGATGGGATCGAAATTGATGTACACGTCTGTAAAACTGGAGAGCTTATTGTTTTTCATGATTTTACATTAGACAGAATAACTAATGGTACAGGAGAAATAGGTAAATTAACTTTATCAGAAATAAAGCAGTTAAAGGTTGAAAAATTATATAGTATCCCAACACTTACCGAAGTATTAGATGTAATAAATAATACAATAATAATTAATATTGAATTAAAAGGTGAAAATACTGCTAAGCCAACATGCGCAATAATACAAGACTATATTGATACTAAAAATTGGACCATGGACAATTTTATAGTTAGTAGTTTTCAGGAAAAAGAGCTAGTTGATGTGTTTAATCACAATCCTAAAATATCTTTAGGGGTTTTAACAAAAGCTAGTGTAAATCAAGCATTAGTTTTGGCAAAAAAAATTAATGCTAAAGCTATACATCCTAATTTGGCATTATTAAGTAAGGATAATGTTAAGCAAGCTCAAGAAGCTGGCTACAAAGTAAATGTGTGGACAGTAAACACCAAACAGGCTATTGAGCGTATGAAAAGGTATAATGTTGATGCTATAATAAGTGATTTTCCGGATAGATTATGAAACAGTATGATGTAATAATAATAGGTGGTGGAGCAGCTGGTTTTTTTGCAGCTATAAATATTGGCGAGTTATATCCCAATTTAAAAATTGCCATTTTAGAAAGAGGTAAAGATGTCCTAGGTAAAGTTAAAGTGTCTGGTGGTGGACGTTGTAATGTAACGCATGCCGAGTTTGTTCCGCAAGAATTAACCACTTATTATCCAAGAGGCGAAAAGGAACTTTTAGGACCTTTTCACACCTTTATGACAGGAGATACTATGGAGTGGTTTGAAAACAGAGGTGTGCCATTAAAAATTGAAGATGATGGACGTATATTTCCAACAAGTAATAACTCGCAAACCATTATTGATTGCTTTTTAAACGAAGCTAACAAATATAACGTTGAGGTGTTAACCAATCAGTCGGTTACTAATTTTAATCCTTTAAATGATCAATGGGAAGTGGTTACAAAATCCAATCAATTTTCCGCTAAAAAATTAATCGTTGCAACAGGAAGTAATCCTAAAATTTGGTCTTTTTTAGAGCAGTTAGGACATACAATTGTTAAGCCAGTACCTTCTTTATTTACTTTTAATATTAATGATAATAGGATTAAAGATATACCAGGTGTTGTTGCGCAAAATGTAACAGTTAAAGTAATTGGTACTAAGTTGGAATCTTCAGGACCATTACTTATTACGCATTGGGGAATGAGTGCGCCAGCAATCCTTAAGTTATCTGCATTTGGTGCTTTAGAGCTAGCTAAGAAAGACTATAAATTTAATATTGAAGTTAATTTTATAAATCAAGATGTGGAAGATGCGCTTTCTAATTTAAAAACATTTAAGCAAGATTTATCAAAAAAGACAGTGCTTAAATCCGCTCAGTTTGATATGCCAAAACGTTTATGGAAAACGTTGGTTTTAGCAGCAGGAATAACAGAGGATACACGTTGGGCAGATTTAAATAAATCTCAATTAGACGATTTAGCACACCAACTTACAACTGCAGTTTTTAAGGTAGACGGAAAAAGTACTTTTAAAGAAGAATTTGTAACTGCTGGAGGAATAGACTTAAAGGAAGTAAACTTTAAAAATTACCAAAGTAAATTGCATAGCAATCTATATTTTGCAGGCGAAATTATAAATGTTGATGCCTTAACAGGTGGATTTAATTTCCAAAACGCTTGGACAGGAGCTTACATTGTTGCTAAAAATATTGAAGCTTAACTTATGGAAACGCTGTTTGTCTTTTTAAGAGGAATTAATGTTGGTGGACACAATAAAATTGCCATGCAAGATTTGCGTCAAATGTTAACAGATTTGGGGTTTAAAGATGTGAAAACCCATATCCAAACAGGTAACATTGTGCTAAAAACACAATTAAAAGATAAAATAGCAATTGCCACTAAAATAGAGCAATCTATTTTAGAAAGTTTTGGCTTAAATATACCAACTTTAGTAAAAACAAAAGTAGACCTTGATTTAATATTAAAGGATTGTCCTTTTATTGATGCAGAAAAAGAAAGCAGTTATTTTGCACTGCTTTTTAATGCTCCCAGTCAAAGCCAAATCACTGCGTTATCCGCTTATGATTTTCCAAATGAAAAATTTACCATATCTAACCAATGTATCTATCTTTATTCAAGTGTAGGTTATGGTAGGACAAAGGCAAATAGTAATTTTTTTGAAAATAAATTAAAAATCAAGGCTACTGCCAGAAATTATAAAACACTTACTAAAGTGATGTCGCTAATAAAAAATTAGTTTTTGTAACAAACAGCATCCCAAGACATTTCTATAGCCAGATCAATTTCTTCTTTTGTCATCTCTAACTCTTCGTTAAACTTAAGTCTAACAGCAGATATTACAGATCCAAAAGCCATTTGTAATATTAATCTAATAGGTACATTTCTGATTTGCTTTTCTTCAATTCCTTTTAAAAAGAAATCTCTAATATTTGCAATGTAAGGTACAGATTGCTTAACAATCTCTTTAGATATAATTGGTGGAGCAGCAACATATTCTACAAATTTAAAAGCTAAGGGGTTTCCAACAAAGTAACTGTATAGGTTGGTCCACATAATTTCAAATTGAGCTTTAAAATCTTCTTCAGGTAAATTAGCCATTAAAACGACACCATAATCTTTTACAATCATCTTGTATAATTCTTGGATGACCTCATTTTTGTTTTCAAAATAATGGTAAATAGTGCCAACAGCTACATTAGCTTCTTTGGCAACTTGAGACATAGGTGTAGCATGTACGCCTTGTTTAACCACTAATTCTAACATAGTGATTATTATACGTTGTTTTTTGTCCATTTAGACAGGTTGTATTTTGCGGTAAAAAGCGGTGAAGCAAAGTCTTAAGGGGACTTTTTTACCTATCAGTTAACAATATAATATTTTTAGAAAGACAAACGATTTGTTAAGGGTTGTTAATCAGTAAATTGAATGATCATTCGGTCGCCAAAATTAATAAATTAGTTTAAATATTAAAGCTATATTTGTATAAATTTAATTGTTAGATGGATTTAACGCGTTTTTTATTAAAAAACTATCAAAATAAGCTAAATAATGGAAGTGTAACTTGGTCGTCTCCAAGTAATATTGCATTAGTCAAATATTGGGGAAAAAAAGAACATCAAATTCCCGAAAACCCTTCAATTAGTTTTACACTAGATTCTTGTAAGACAATAACAGAGCTGATTTATAGTAAAAAAAATGAAGGGCATAATAGTTTTGATTTTGAAGTTTATTTAGATGAAGTATTAAAGCCTGACTTTCATCCTAAAATCGAAACTTTTTTTAAGCGAATAGAAAGTTATGTGCCTTTTTTAAAAGAATTTAAATTTACTATTAAAACTAAAAACACCTTTCCGCATAGTTCTGGTATTGCATCATCTGCCTCAGGTATGAGTGCTTTGGCATTATGCATAATGAGCATAGAAAAGCAATTAAACCCAAATTTAACTGAAGAAGAATTTATACAAAAAGCATCTTTTTTAGCAAGATTAGGTTCTGGTAGTGCTTGTAGAAGTTTGGAAGGGGATTTAGTAGTTTGGGGTCATCATCCTAATATTAAAAGTAGTAACGATTTATTTGGTGTAAAATACCCATATAAAGTTCACGACATTTTTAAAGATTATAATGACACGATATTATTAGTCGATAAAGGAGAAAAACAAGTTAGTAGCACAGTTGGTCATAATTTAATGCATGGACACCCATTTGCTATCCAGCGTTTTGATCAAGCAATAGAGAATATAACTAAAATCAAATCGATTTTAGAATCAGGAGACTTGGATCAATTTATGGCTTTAGTAGAAAGTGAAGCTTTGACGCTACACGCTATGATGATGACAAGTATGCCTTATTTTATATTAATGAAGCCTAATACACTAGAAATTATTAATAAAATCTGGCAATTTAGACAGGAAACAGGCTTACCAGTTTGCTTTACTTTAGATGCTGGTGCTAATGTACATGTCTTATATCCAAATAAATATAAAGATAAAATTTATGAATTCATTAAGGCACAGTTAGTTGCATATTGTCAAAACGGTCATTATATTTGCGATAAAATTGGTTTTGGCGCAAAACAATTGTAATTTTATAAAACCAATGCATAATTGCTTATGAAAGGCCCTTTATTTTATTCAAAAATTTTATTATTCGGAGAGTACGGTATAATTAAAGACTCTAAAGGTCTGTCAATACCTTATAATTTTTATAATGGTGCGCTAAAAATGGAGGATAATCCATCGGAAGTAGCCCAACAATCAAACAAAAGCTTACAACGCTTTGCAGACTATTTATCTAAAATAGACAATTCGTTAGTCGTTTTTGATATACCGTCGTTAAATAAAGACGTAAATGCAGGTATGTACTTTGATTCTTCAATTCCACAAGGATATGGAGTGGGAAGTAGTGGTGCATTAGTTGCAGCTATTTACGACAAGTATGCACAAGATAAAATTACTGTTTTAGAAAACTTGACACGTGAAAAGTTGTTATCGCTTAAAGCGATTTTTTCTGAAATGGAATCTTTCTTTCACGGAAAATCTTCTGGCTTAGACCCTTTAAACAGCTATTTAAGTTTACCAATTTTAATAAATTCTAAAGAAAATATCGAAGCAACTGGTATTCCTACGCAAAGCAGCGATGGTCAAGGAGCTGTGTTTTTATTAGACTCTGGTATTATAGGAGAAACTGCTCCAATGGTCAGTATCTTTATGGAAAACATGAAGCAAGAAGGCTTTAGGACTATGCTTAAAAATCAATTTATAAAGCATACAGATGCTTGCGTAGACGACTTTTTAAAAGGTGATATTAAATCACTATTTAAAAATACTAAGCAGTTGTCTAAAGTGGTGCTAAATAACTTTAAGCCAATGATTCCAGCACAGTTTCATGAGTTATGGAAAAATGGAATAGAGACTAATGATTACTACCTAAAACTTTGTGGTTCTGGTGGTGGAGGTTATATCTTAGGATTTACACCAGATATTAAAAAAGCACAACAAGCATTAAAGGACTATAAATTAGAAGTTGTTTATAATTTTTAAAATTAATTATAGATGGAAGCAACGTTAACAGATTTTTCTTTAGGCCTATTTTTAATACAGGTATTTGCTTTTCTTTTTATTAGTGCTATTTTATATGTTGTTTACAGAGTTTTAAGAAAATTATTAGCAAACAAATAATTAATGCTAACTAGAAAGCAAAAACATATTTTTCTTAAGTTTTTTAGTATGTTTTCTGTAGTTAGAGGCTATAACATTTTAGTTGTAGTGCTAGCACAATATTTAGCTTCCATATACATATTTGCATCAGACAAGCCTTTAAAAAACGTGCTATTTGATGTTAATCTTTTAATGTTAGTGCTTGCAACAGCTGCAGTAATAGCAGGAGGTTACATAATTAATAATTTTTACGATTCTGAGAAAGATTTAATCAATAGGCCTAACAAAACCATGTTGGATAAGTTGGTTAGTCAAAATACTAAGTTATCCTTTTATTTTGTGCTTAATTTTTCTACAGTAGTAATGGCTAGTTACGTGTCTTTTAAGCCAGTACTGTTTTTTTCATTTTATATTTTTGCGATTTGGTTTTATTCACATAAACTAAAAAAAATGCCGATCATTGGCAATGTAGTGTCGTCAATATTGACATTAACTCCCTTTTTTGTAATCTTTGTGTATTATCATAATTTTAAGTCTGTTGTGTTTGTACATGCTACTTTTTTATTTTTAATAATTGCTATTAGAGAATTAACTAAGGATTTAGAAAATATTAAAGGAGACCTAACACTAAATTACAGGACTATTCCAATTGTTTATGGAGAGCGTACATCTAAAAAAATGATTAGTGTTTTAGTTGTTGCTACATTATTTCCAGTCTATTTTTTAATAACCAAATTTGACATAGGATACATGTATGTGTATTTTTATATCTGTGAGGTGTTATTAGTCATCTATTTGTTTTTATTATGGCGATCTGTAACCAAAACACACTATTTATGGTTGCATAATATCTTGAAAATAATAATAGTAGCAGGTGTGTTTAGTATCCTATTAATCAATATTGATTTAGTTTTAAATCGAATTCTTTAAAGGTTAAATCATTAACATTCATTCGATAATTAACAACAGATGAAAAATTCGTTGTAGATTTGCAAAAAATTATATTATGAGTAGACATAAAGGTGGCAATGATAAAGGAAAGTCTTCAGGAAGAGGAAGTGGAAATGCTAAGAGTAAAACTTTTGCTAGAGGCAATGCGCCTATTAAAAAGAAAGTTGCTCCAAAAACAAAACCTACTAGCAATACTAATTCTGATTTAATCAGATTAAATAAATACGTTGCTAACTCTGGTATGTGTTCTCGTAGAGAAGCTGACCAACATATTGCAATGGGTTTAGTTACCGTAAATGGTAAGGTTGTGGTAGAAATGGGTTATAAAGTTAAGCTAGACGATGAAGTACGATATGATGGAGCTAGAATTAATCCAGAGAAAAAGGCTTACGTTTTATTAAACAAGCCTAAGGGGTTTGCAACGACTACAAGTGAGCAAAAAGGACGAACGGTTATGGATTTAGTTGCTAATGCAACAAGTTCTAGAATTAAGCCTATTGGGCGTTTAGGACGTAACTCCACAGGTTTATTACTTTTTACTAATGACGAAAAAATTGTAGAGCGTTTTACTAATTCTAATAAAGGTGTAGAAAGATTATTTCATTTAGAGTTAGATAAAAATTTAAAAATGGAAGACCTTAAAAAAATTAGAGAAGGATTTAAGGTTGAAGGTAAACAAGTAGGTGTTGAAGAAATTGATTACGTCAACAATACAAAAAACGAAGTTGGTGTAAAAATTAAAAATACTGGTAACACTATTTTACATACTATTTTTGAGCATTTAAAATATGAGTTAGTTAGAATTGATTGTGTGCAAATAGCGCATTTAACTAAAAAGGATATACCAAGAGGAAATTGGAAAATACTATCAGAGCAAGAAGTTAATACATTAAAAATGATGTAATTTACTTGTGAATTAAGAAAAAAACTCGCTGTTTAAGCGAGTTTTTTTTGTTTGTAATAATCTAATGTTAATGTTTTTTTAGGTAGATGTTATTCAATAATTATATTTTCATTTAATCCATCAATATAATTTAGGACATCATCTTTACCAATGTCTTTGCTTGAAGAAGTGATAAAGTAATTAGGCATTTCTTCCCAAGTTTCTAACAATATTGTTTTGTAGTCTTCAACGTGGTTTTCAATAGCTTTTGGTTTTAACTTATCTGCTTTTGTAAATATGATAGAAAAAGGAATTCCGCTTTCGCCTAAATATTGCATAAATTCCTGATCAATAGGTTGAGGTTTGTGTCTTATATCTATTAATACAAACGCTGTTACTAATTGCTCTCTGTTTTCAAAATAATGTGTAATAAATTTTTGGAAAACTTTTTTTGTGCTTTTTGATACCTTGGCATATCCATAACCTGGTAAATCAACTAAAAACCAATTTTTGTTAATTATAAAGTGATTTATAAGTTGTGTTTTTCCTGGTCTTCCAGAAGTTTTTGCTAAACTTTTTCTACTGGTAAGCATGTTGATTAAAGACGACTTTCCAACGTTACTTCTGCCTATAAAAGCATATTCTGGCAAGCGATCTTTTGGACACTTTGAAGCATCAGAATTACTGGTTACAAATTCGGCAGATTTAATATGCATTACTATATTAGTTTTTGTTTTTGGCTAAAACCAAAAATCTTAGATTAAGGTTTGTTTTAGGATATGATATATTAAATATCACGTTTTTTAAACCAATCAAATAATATTTGATTAAAAGTTTCAGGATGTTCCATCATGGCAGCATGACCGCATTTTTCAATCCAAAATAAATCAGAGTCTGGAAGAAGTAAATTAAACTCTTCAGCAACTTCTGGAGGAGTAACACCATCATTTCTACCCCAAATTATACAAGTTGGAATATTCATTTTAGGTAAGTCCTTAGCCATATTATGTCTAATAGCGCTTTTTGCTATTGCTAAAGTTTTAATCAGCTTATTACGGTCGTTTACGGTTTCGTAAACTTCATCTACAATTTCTTTAGTTGCAACTGCAGGATCATAAAATACCTCTTGGGCTTTCTTTTTAATAACCTCATAGTCACTACGTTTGGTGTAGCCTCCTCCCATCGCACTTTCATACAATCCAGAGCTACCTGTAATAACTAATGCCTTTACTTTTTCGGGATGCATTTTTGAGTGATATAAGCCAATGTGCCCTCCTAATGAGTTGCCTAACAAAATGACGTTATCTAGTTCTTTAAAAGCTATAAAATCGTATAAGTATTTAGCAAACGCTTTAACGTTTGTTTTAAGTAAGGACATGCTATAAATAGGCAGTTCTGGAATGATTACTTTGTAACCCTTTGTGCTAAAAAAAGTGGTTACAGCATCAAAATTACTTAAGCCTCCCATTAGTCCATGAAGTACGATTATTGGTTGTCCTTCACCAACTTCAATATAGTTGAATTTTCCTTCTTTTTTAAGTATACGCGTCATTAATGGCTAGTAGTTTACATCAAAAGCAAATATAACTAATTCATTTAAAAAACAGACATTTTAATCATTTACTTCAGTGTCTTTCTTGTTAATAAAAAGTAAAAATTCCCACTTGTCACTTTGTTTAATTTTATTGACTTTGTTTAAGCTTGAGTGTGATTTGCTTGCTAAAAGGTGTTAAAATTGGAATACTTATCAACAAAGTGGTAAAATGTGGTAAAATGTGGTAAAATTTTCAATATATTTGATTTTTACAAATTCTGACAATTTAAAACGGTTGTGAACTCATTAATAGGAACATACGAATGTAAAGTAGACGCAAAAGGACGCCTTATGCTGCCTGCAGCGCTGAAAAAACAGTTGGATCCTGAGTTGCAAAATGGGTTTGTTTTAAAGCGTGCTGTGTTTCAGGAATGTTTGGAATTATATCCAATGCAAGAATGGAATGTATTAATGCAAAAAATGAACAAACTTAATCGTTTTAAAAAGAAAAACAATGACTTTATTCGCAGGTTTACTGCGGGAGTAAAAATTGTTGAAGTGGATGCTAATGGTCGTTTGTTAATACCAAAAGATTTGGTAGCGTTTGCTTCTATAGCTAAGGATATCGTGATGTCTTCAGCTGTTAATATTGTAGAAATTTGGGATAAAACGAAGTATGAAAAAGCTATTGATGATGCAGCAGATGATTTTGCTGATTTAGCTGAAGAGGTAATGGGTCAAGATGAAGAATATGACAGCATATCATAATCCAGTATTATTAAACGAAACAGTAGATGGTTTGGCTATAAAGCCAGATGGAGTCTACGTGGATGTTACTTTTGGAGGAGGTGGACACAGTAAGGAGATTTTAAGTCGTTTGGGTGAAAACGGAAAGCTGTATGCTTTTGATCAAGATGTAGATGCGTTAGAAAATGCAATTGACGATCCAAGATTTACTCTAATTCATGAAAATTTTAGATATATCAAACGTTTTTTACGCTTTCATGGTGTAAAGCAAGTGGATGGTATTTTGGCTGATTTTGGCGTGTCGTCTCATCAATTTGATGTGGCATCTAGAGGGTTTTCTACACGTTTTGAAGCGGATTTAGATATGAGGATGAATCAAAATGACACGCTGTCTGCGTTTCATGTGATTAATGAATATGATGAGGAGCAGTTAAGGCAAGTGTTGGCGCAATATGGAGAGCTTCGTGCTGCACCAGCAATGGCAGGTTTAATTGTAGAGCATCGTAAAAATGAAATAATTAAAACTAGTGATCAGCTTAAAAAGGTGTTACAAAGATTTTTGTCGCCTAAGCACGAAAACAAAATATTGGCTCAGATCTATCAAGCTATTAGGATAGAGGTGAATCAAGAAATTGAAGCTTTAAAAGAGTTTTTACAACAAACACCTGAGGTTTTAAAATTAGAAGGACGATTAAGTTTAATTTCTTACCACTCTTTAGAGGATAGATTGGTAAAACGATTTATTAGAAATGGATTGTTTGAAGGAGAGCCAGAACGCGATGTTTTTGGTCGTTTTGAAGTGCCATTAAAAAAAGTTGGAGGATTAATAATCCCAACTAAAGAAGAAATTAAAATTAATAACAGAGCGCGAAGTGCAAAGTTGCGTATTGCTGAAAAAATATAACATTGAAAAAAAGTATCTATAGCATATTAAGAGGGACTTTTTTAGTCAGTGAAGATTCATTTAAAAACTGGAAGCTAATCATATTTATTTCAGTTTTAGCAATTGTAATGATAGCTAGCTCGCATAGTTTAGATAAAAAAGTGCATCAAATAGCAAAACTTAATAATCAGGTTAAAGAGTTGCGATCCGAGTTGTATGATGGAAGAACAAAACTGATGCAGTTAAAAATGGAATCTTCTGTTGTAAAAAAAATGAAAGAAAAAGGTTTGGCGCCTTCTGTTATTCCGCCAAAAAAAATAATTGTTAAACCGCAAACTTAGTTCCACTCGTGGCAGTAAACGAAAAGAACATATTAAACAAATTATATTTTGTCGCAGGATGTATGTTCATCTTTGGACTGCTTGTGGTTGGAAAATTGTTAACCATTCAGGTTGTTCAAGGTGATAAGTATAGGGCTTTGGCAGATAAGCGTGCTATTAAGGACGTGGTTATTCCAGCAAACAGAGGTAACGTTTATTCTGCAGATGGTAGTTTGTTGGCAACATCAATACCTAAGTATGACATATTATTTGACGCAATTACACCTTCAGATAAAAATTTTAAAGCCAACTTAAAGCCATTAAGTGATGCCTTATCAAAATATACAGGTAAACCTTCAAGTTTTTATCAAAAAGAATTAGGGAAAGCTAGAGCTAATAAAAACCGTTATTTTTTATTGGCTAGAAATATTGGCTACTCAGAGTATTTAAAGTTTAGAGAATTTCCATTATTAAAATTAGGAGCTTTTAAAGGTGGTTTAATAGTAGAACAAAAAGTTAAAAGAGAACATCCTTTAGGTGAAGTCGCGCAACGAACTATTGGTTATGAGCGTACTGATGATGAAGGTAATGTCACTAGAGCAGGTATTGATGGTGCTTTTGGTGTCGATTATTTAAGAGGAAAAGATGGTAAGCGTTTAAAACAAAAAATTGGAAAAGGACAGTGGAAACCTATTTTGGATTACGATCAAGTAGAGCCTAAAGATGGTTTTGATGTGTACACGACAATAGATGTGAATATCCAAGATATTGCACACCATGCGTTATTAGAGCAATTAGAATTGTATCAAGCAGAGCATGGAACTGTTGTGGTAATGGAAGTTGAAACAGGTGAAATTAGAGCTATTTCAAATTTAGGTAAAACAGCGTCAGGTCATTATTGGGAAAAAAGAAACTATGCGGTTTATGAAGCGCATGAGCCTGGATCTACCTTTAAGTTAATGGCTTTAATGGCTGCGCTTGAGGATAAGAAAATAGATACGTCAGATATTGTTGATACAGGAAACGGTTACAAAGTATTTTATGGTAGAGGCATAAAGGATTCTCATGGAAACGGAAAAATTTCTGCAGCAAGAGCTTTTGAAGTCTCTTCAAATATTGGATTAGCTACTATTGTAGACAATGCCTATGCAAAGGATCCAAATCGTTTTATAGATATTTTAAGTAGTTGGAATTTAGATAAAAAATTAGGGATTTCTATAAAAGGAGAAGGTCAGCCTATGATTCCAAGACCAGGAGATGGTAAATGGAGTCGTAATGCTTTACCGTCTATAGCTTATGGATATAACCTTAAAATCACACCTTTACAAACCCTGACTTTTTATAATGCTGTTGCTAATAATGGAGTTATGGTTAAGCCACGATTTATTAGAGAGGTAAGGGATCTGAATAAGCAAATTGAGGTATTTGATAAAACGATTATTAACAAGAAGATTTGTTCTGACGAGACATTGCGTGCAGCTCAAGAAATGCTTAAAAATGTTGTTGTAAAAGGTACTGGTAGATCGTTATACTCGGACTATTTTTCTATGTGTGGTAAAACAGGAACTGCAAGGGTAGAATATTGGATGGACGACTGGGCTAAAAACCCACGTTACATTTCTTCATTTGCAGGATATTTTCCTGTAGATAATCCTAAGTATTCTTGCATTGTTGTAATCCATAAACCTAGTGTTAAAAAAGGGTTTTATGGTGCTGACGTTTCTGGTCCAGTATTTAAAAAAATAGCTCAAAAAATTTTTACAGACACACCATTAATTGATCAGGTAGCATCACTAAATGTTAACGATGTAAAAGTGGATAAAGAGTATGAGAGTTATTATAAAATAGCAAATACTTACAAAACAATTATGCCAGATGTAACAGGATTACCTGTTATGGATGCTATGGCTTTGTTAGAAAACATGAACGTAAAAGTAAATGTAAAGTGTCAAGGTCAAGGGACTGTAAAAAGTCAGTCAGTTAATAAAAACACCAAATTAAAAGATAATCAAACTATAGTTTTAGAAGCCTCGTGATAGCATTAAAAGACATATTATATAAGGTAACATTAGATACTGTTGTAGGTAGTACAAATATCTTAGTGCGCAATATTCATTTTAATTCTCGTAATGTAGCAATTAACGATGTTTTTGTGGCTGTTAAGGGTAGTCTAACGGATGGGCATCAGTATATAGAAAGTGCGATACAGCAAGGTGCAATTGCTGTTATTTGTCAGGAGCTTCCAAATGTTATTAAAACTGGAATTACATATGTTAAAGTGGAGGATTCAAGTGCTGCTTTAGCAATAATGGCTTCAAATTTTTATGGAAATCCTTCAGAAAACTTAAAGCTAGTAGGTGTAACTGGTACTAATGGAAAAACCACAATTGCTTCGCTTTTGTATCAACTGTTTAAAAAAGCAGGTTTTAAAGTTGGTTTGCTTTCTACAGTAAAAGTTATGGTGGATAATCAGGAGTTTCCTGCAACGCATACCACACCAGATTCTTTAACTATCAATAGGTACTTAAAGTTAATGAATGATGAAGGTGTAGAGTTTTGCTTTATGGAGGTTAGTTCTCATGGAATTCATCAAAACAGAACCTTAGGATTAAAGTTTGAAGGCGGAATATTTACAAACCTTTCACATGATCATTTAGATTATCATGATACGTTTGCTGAATATAGAGATGTTAAAAAAAGATTTTTTGACGAATTGCCTAAAACTGCATTTGCATTAACTAATGGTGATGATAAAAACGGAAGCATAATGCTTCAAAACACTAAAGCAAAACAATATTCGTATGCTTTAAAAAGCTTTGCAGACTATAAGGCTCAGATTTTAGAAAATCAGTTTAATGGATTGTTGTTAAAGATAAATGATAATGAAGTTTGGGTTAGGTTAATCGGAAATTTTAACGCGTATAATATTCTTGCAATTTTTGCTACAGCAGAACTTTTAGGTCTTGAAAAAGAGGAAACGTTACGATTAATTAGCGAGTTAGAGAGTGTAAGTGGGCGTTTTCAATTTATAATTTCTGATCAAAAAATAACAGCTATTGTAGATTATGCACATACACCAGATGCGTTGCAAAATGTATTAGAAACTATTAATGATATCAGAACCAAAAACGAGGACGTAATTACTGTCGTTGGTTGTGGTGGAGATAGGGATAAAACTAAGCGTCCTAAAATGGGTCACATAGCTTCAGCGTTAAGTACTAAAGTTATTTTTACAAGTGATAATCCACGTACAGAAGTAGCAGAAGTAATTATAGAAGATATAGAAAAAGGTGTCGAGCCACAAAATTTTAAAAAAACAATGTCAATTGTGGACAGAAAGCAAGCTATTAAAACAGCTTGTCAATTAGCAAATCCAAACGATATTATTTTAATAGCAGGAAAAGGTCACGAAACTTACCAAGAGATAAACGGAAAGCGCCATGATTTTGACGATTTTAAAATAGTTCAGGATTTTTTAAAGCAATTACAAAAATAATAAATGAAATTATGCTAATCGTAACAGTATTAAAACGGTTTAGCTAAATAAAAGCAATATAAATGTTATACTACTTATTTGAATTTTTAGAAAAAAACTACCAATTTCCAGGTGCTAGTGTGTTTCAATTTATCACATTTAGGGCAGCCATGGCTATTATATTGTCATTGTTATTTTCTACAATATTTGGTAAACGTATAATTGTAGCGCTACAAAAAAAGCAAGTAGGAGAGTCTGTTAGAGATTTAGGATTAGATGGACAATTAGAAAAAGCAGGTACGCCAACTATGGGAGGAATTATTATAATTCTTGCTACGTTATTGCCTGTGCTATTACTAGCTAGATTAGATAATATATATGTCATTATGTTAATTGTAACCATGTTATGGATGGGAGCAGTTGGGTTTACAGATGACTACATAAAAGTATTTAAAAAAGATAAAAAAGGTCTTAGCGGAAAGTTTAAAGTGTTAGGGCAAGTAGGTTTAGGTTTATTTGTAGGTTCGATTATGTACTTCCATCCAGGAATTACTATCAAAACAGAAAAGGTTAATCCAGTTTTTGAAACTGAATTAATAACTCAAAGTTCTGAAAGAGAATTTAATGTGGAAGAGCAGTCGCTAAAAACAACCATTCCTTTTGTAAAAGATAATGAGTTTGATTATTCAAATTTAGTGACATGGATGGGAGACGATTATGCTAAATACGCATGGTTGGTATTTATACCAATCGTTATTTTTATAATTACAGCAGTTTCTAATGGTGCCAATTTAACGGATGGAATAGATGGGTTAGCAGCTGGTAGCTCGGCAATTATAGTTTTTGTATTGGCAATATTTGCCTTTATCTCTGGTAACATCGTATTCTCAGATTATCTTAATGTGATGTTTATACCACGACTAGGTGAAATGGTTGTGTTTATAGCAGCTTTTGTCGGAGCCTTAATCGGTTTTTTATGGTATAATACATATCCTGCACAAGTATTTATGGGAGACACAGGTAGTTTGACAATAGGTGGTGTTATCGCTGTAATAGCAATAGCAGTAAGAAAAGAGTTGTTGATACCTGTGTTATGCGGAATCTTTTTCGCAGAATCATTATCAGTGATTTTGCAGGTTAGCTATTTTAAATTTACACGAAAAAAATATGGAGAAGGACGACGTATATTTTTAATGTCTCCTTTGCATCATCACTATCAAAAAAAGGGTTATCACGAAAGTAAAATAGTAACTCGCTTTTGGATTGTTGGAATTTTTCTAGCAATACTGTCCATAGTAACATTAAAATTAAGATAAAAGCTAAGACTCAAAATAAACAAGTCTATAAGTTTAAGTATAAATGAAAAAACAAAAATTAGTCATATTAGGAGGTGGAGAAAGTGGTGTTGGTACAGCACTTTTAGGAAAGGCAAATGGCTATGCTGTATTTGTTTCTGACAAAGGAAAAATAAAAGAAAAGTACAAGCAGGTTCTTATACATAATGAGATTGAATGGGAAGAAGAGCAACACACTGAAGATAAAATATTTGAGGCAGATCTTGTAATGAAAAGTCCAGGGATTCCTGAAAAAGTGGCAATAGTTAAAGCACTTTTAAACAAAGGTGTGCCTGTAATTTCTGAAATAGAATTTGCCTGTCAATTTACTGACGCGACCATTGTAGCCATTACAGGTAGTAATGGTAAAACAACAACCTCTATGTTAACGCATCATGTGTTAAAACAAGAGATAGATGTTGGGTTAGCAGGTAATATTGGAGATAGTTTTGCAAAACAAGTTTTAGAGCATAATTATAAAAATTATGTTCTAGAAATAAGTAGCTTTCAATTAGATGGTTGCATCAATTTTAAGCCAAACATTGCTGTCATTACCAATATAGTGCCAGATCATTTGGATAGATATGACTATAAATTTGATAATTATATCGCTTCAAAATTTAAGATTACCCAAAATCAAACAAAAGAAGATTACTTAATATATGATGCAGATGACGAAGTGATTTTGCAATATATAAACAACAATAACATTCAAGCTACATTATTACCATTTTCGTTAACTAAAACAATACAAAATGGTGCGTATTTGGATCAAGACAACATTATAATAACAATAGATAATAATCAGATAATTATGCCAACAAAAAATATCGCTCTAGAAGGAAAACACAATACTAAAAATGCTATGGCTGCTTCAACAGTAGCACATTTATTACAAATTAGAAAGCAAACCATTCGCGAAAGTTTAGAAAATTTTCAAGGTGTTGAGCATCGTTTAGAAAATGTACTTAAAATCAATAAAGTGCAGTACATAAACGACTCTAAAGCTACCAATGTAAACGCGACTTATTTTGCTTTAGATAGCATGGAGTCTCCTACGGTATGGATTGTTGGAGGTGTAGATAAAGGGAATAATTATCAAGAATTATATCCTTTTATTAACGAAAAGGTTAAGGCTATCATTTGTCTTGGTGTTGATAACGAAAAGCTGTTGGCAAGCTTTGGTAAAATGGTCGATGTTATTGTAGAAACACAGTTTATGAGTGAAGCTGTTAAAATAGCTTACAAGTTGGCAGAGGCTGGTGATAGTGTATTATTGTCTCCTGCGTGTGCAAGCTTTGATTTATTTGAAAATTATGAAGATAGAGGTCGACAGTTTAAAGAAGCTGTAAGAAACCTTTAATAGTATATCAAGTTGTTTAAAATCTAGTTAGTACTAAATAAGTAAATGCAAAACACAATAATAAATAATATAAAAGGCGATAAGTTAATATGGGCAATTTCTGCGCTATTAGCTATATTTTCGTTTTTACCAGTATATAGTGCTGCAAGTAATTTGGCATACATTGGTGGAGACGGTAATACCTTTGGTTTTTTTATTAAGCATTTAATGCACTTGTTTTTAGGTTTTTCTATTATGTACGGAGTGCATAAAATCCCTTATCGTTATTTTAGGGGATTATCAATGGTTATGATGCCTATAGTTTTTGTATTGTTAATTTTAACAATACTACAAGGGACTACTATTGATGGTGCTAATGCTAGTCGCTGGATTAGGATTCCGTTTGTAAATATGTCATTTCAAACATCAACATTGGCAGCTGTTGTTTTAATGGTTTACATAGCAAGGTATTTGTCTAAAATTAAAGATAAAACAATAACTTTTAAAGAGTCTGTTTTACCCTTATGGGTTCCAATTTTTATAATTTTGGCATTGATATTGCCATCAAACTTTTCGACTACAGCAATAATATTTGTAATGACTAGTGCCTTGTTATTTTTAGGAGGTTATCCTATTAGATATTTAATGGCAATGGGATTAGTTGGTTTAGTTGGTCTTACAATGTTTATTTTGGTTGCTAAAGCTTTTCCAGATGCTATGCCAAATCGTGTAGACACTTGGATAAGTAGAATTGATAGTTTTTTTAATAACGAAGATACTGAAGAGGATTATCAAATAGAAAAAGCAAAAATAGCTATAGCTTCTGGAGGAATAGTTGGTGTTGGATCAGGAAAAAGTATTCAAAAAAACTTTTTACCTCAATCTTCCTCCGATTTTATTTATGCCATAATTGTTGAAGAATACGGTTTAATTGGAGGTCTAGCCTTAATGGTTTTGTATATGTGGTTGCTATTCAGGATTATTATAGTAGCTCAAAAAGCAGATACCGTTTTTGGAAAATTATTAGTATTGGGTGTTGGCTTGCCAATAATTTTTCAAGCTATGATTAATATGGCTGTAGCTGTAGAGTTGTTTCCTGTTACTGGACAAACACTACCATTAATTAGTAGTGGAGGAACAAGTATATGGATGACTTGTTTGGCAATTGGAATAATTTTAAGTGTAAGCGCAAAACGAGAGGAAATTATAAAAAGTGAAAAAGATTCTGATGAAACCAATCCATTAGATATTTTGTCAGAAACATTGGAAGATTAAATTTAAAAAAAATATAGGCTAAATCTATATTCAATACGTAGTTTAAAAAGTAAAGTGAGTAATACAAATAAAGCATATAAGATAATATTATCAGGTGGAGGCACAGGAGGCCATATCTATCCTGCAATCGCGATTGCTAACGAGTTGAAGTTGCGCTATCCAGAATCAGAATTCTTATTTGTTGGTGCAAAAGATAGAATGGAGATGGAGAAGGTGCCACAAGCTGGTTACCAAATTAAAGGATTGTGGATTTCGGGAATCCAACGTCAATTAACGCTTAAAAACATGATGTTTCCATTTAAACTAATTAGTAGTTTATGGAATGCTAGAAAAATAATTAATCAGTTTAAACCAGATGTTGCAATTGGAACAGGCGGTTTTGCAAGTGGTCCATTATTACATATTGCAGCTTTAAAAGGTATTCCAAGTTTAATACAAGAACAAAATTCTTATCCAGGAATTACCAATAAATTGCTGTCTAAAAAAGTAGCTAAAGTTTGTGTAGCTTATAATGGTTTAGAACGCTTTTTTCCTTCAGAAAAAATTATAAAAACAGGTAATCCTGTTAGGCAAGATTTGTTAGATATTTCTTCAAAAAGAGCCGAAGCGATTAAGCATTTTAATTTAATAGAAGGTAAACAAACCTTACTTGTGTTAGGCGGAAGTTTAGGTGCAAAAGCTATTAATGAGTTAATGGTTAATGAGCTTGATTTTTTGCAAACGCTAAACATCCAAGTCATTTGGCAATGTGGTAAGCTATATTATCAAACATATAAGTTGTATGGCAATACAAAACATGTGCAAGTACATCAGTTTATTAATAAGATGGATTATGCATATGCAGCAGCAGATTTTATTATATCTCGTGCAGGAGCTAGCTCTGTAAGCGAGCTTTGTATAGTAGGTAAACCAGTAGTGTTTGTGCCTTCTCCTTATGTTGCAGAAGACCATCAAACAAAAAATGCTAATGCAATAGTAAAAGAAAACGCTGCCATATTAATTGCTCAAGAAGATTTAAAAGTAGACTTTAAAAATAAATTTGGACAATTAGTGGCTTCAAAAGAAAAACAAGAAGAGTTAAGCCAAAATATAAAAAAACTAGCATTAATTAATGCAACAAAAGATATAGCTGATCAAGTTGAAAAACTATTAACTAAATAATGAATTTAAATAACATACATAACATCTATTTTATTGGTATTGGAGGTATTGGTATGTCTGCTATTGCACGTTATTTTAACGCAAATGGTAAACATGTTGGTGGCTATGATAAAACTAAAACAGATATCACTGATAGTTTAGTAGATTTAGGTATTACTGTTACATTTAGTGATGACATCAATAACTTAGAGGGTCGTTATTTAAATTCAGAAACAACATTAATAGTTTATACGCCTGCAGTTCCTAAAAATCATACGCAATTAAATTACTTTTTAGATAATAAATTTAAAGTTCTAAAGCGTTCTGAAATATTAGGTCTTATAACAGAAAATTCGTTTTGTTTGGCAGTAGCTGGTACACATGGTAAAACAACAACTACTAGTATTTTAGGACATTTGTTAAATGAATGTAATGTTGACTTAACAGCTTTTTTAGGAGGTATTAGCGAAAATTATAATTCCAATCTTATACTAAATGGTGATAAAGTAAGTGTCGTTGAAGCAGATGAGTTTGATAGATCTTTTCTTACTTTAAGTCCAGATATGGCATGCATTACATCCATGGATGCAGACCATTTAGACATTTATGGAGACGCTTCAGAGTTAATTAAAACGTTTGAAGCTTTTACTAAAAAATTAAAGCCTAATGGTAAGTTATTTGTCAAAAATGGCTTGCCTTTACAAGGGATAACTTATGGTATAGAGGATAATGCAGACTATTCTGCACAAAATATTTCCATCCAAAATGGTGCTTATGTTTTTGATGTAAAAACACCAAAAACAGTGTTAAAACAATTTAAATTTAATCTACCTGGTAGACATAATTTATCAAATGCACTAGTCGCATTAGCTATGTCGTTAGAGTATGGTTTGCCTCAAGATCAATTAGTAAAAGCATTAGCATCTTATAAAGGTGTTAAACGCAGATTTACATATCAAATTAAAACAGATGACTTAGTTTTTATTGATGATTATGCACACCATCCAGAAGAGATTAATGCAGTACATCAAGCAGTCAGAGAAATGTATCCAGAGGATAAGGTTGTTGCAGTTTTTCAACCACATCTTTTTTCCAGAACACAAGATTTTGCACAAGACTTTGCAAAAAGTTTAGCGCAGTTTGACCAAGTCTTGCTTTTAGATATTTATCCTGCAAGAGAAATACCAATACAAGGTGTTACATCGGACTGGTTATTAGGTATGATTGATAATAAAAATAAAAAATTAGTAACTAAACAGACTGTTGTTCAGCATATAAAAGATAGTAAAGCCAGAATTGTATTAACAATTGGAGCTGGAGATATTGGTGCAGAAGTATCAAAAATTAAAAAACAATTATTAAATGAAAGCTAATTGGAGCTATATAAAAATGGGATTACTACTAGGTTTAGTAGTGTTTTTGTATGCCTTCTCATCCGCAAGAAGTGGTAAACGATTAGTGTCAAAACCTAATGTAGAATTCATTGGGAATAAAAACCTATTTATCACACATGAAGATGTTAGTAAGTTGTTAATACAAAATCAACAAAGTGTTACCAACAAGTCTAAAGAAATTTTAGATTTGAATTTGTTAGAGACGACCCTAAATGCAAATCCAATTGTCGAGTTTGCAGATGTTTACGTTAGCGTAACAGGTAAGTTAACAGCCAAAGTAAAACAAAAAACGCCTATTGCCAGAGTGGTAGCAGACGCGTCTTTTTATGTAGATAGCAATGGTGGCTATATGCCACTATCAAAAAACTACACAGAACGCGTACCAATGGTAACCGGATTTGTCAATAAAAACGACTTAGAAAAAGTTTACACCATAGCAACAAAAATTCAAGAAGACCAATTTTTGAAAAAGCATGTGGTGCAAATTCATCAAAATAAAAACAGCACAATTAACCTTAAGTTAAGACAGTGTGATTTTGTAGTCAAACTAGGCAGTTTAGAACAATTGGACAAAAAAATTAATAATCTAAAAGCTTTTTACTTAAAGGCTACAAAAGATAAAGTTTTAGATAATTATAGTATAGTAAACTTACAATTTGGTAATCAAGTTGTTTGCACAAAAGCATAAGTTATGGAACAAAACATTGCAGTAGGATTAGACATAGGAACCACAAAAATTGTGGCTATGATTGGTCGTAAAAACGAATATGGAAAAGTCGAAATTTTAGGCATAGGTAAGTCTAAAAGTTTGGGTGTGCATCGTGGTGTAGTTAATAACATAACGCAAACCATACAATCTATACAATTAGCAATTCAAGAAGCAGAAGCTGCAGCAGCTACAAAAATTGAAGGTGTTACAGTAGGTATTGCAGGACAACATATTAGAAGCTTACAACATAGCGATTATATCACTAGACCAAATAGCGAGACAGTAATTGATGAAGAAGATATAGAGCGTTTAATCAATCAAGTACATAAATTGGTAATGCTACCAGGAGAAGAGATTATCCATGTATTACCACAAGAATTTAAAATTGACGGTCAAGCCGAAATTAAAGAGCCTATCGGTATGTATGGTGGTCGTTTAGAAGCCAACTTTCATGTTGTAGTAGGTCAAGTATCCTCCATCCGAAACATAGGACGATGCGTACAAAGTGCAGGATTAGCATTAGAAGGGATCACTCTAGAGCCTCTAGCTAGTGCAAATGCAGTATTAAGTCAAGAAGAAAAAGAAGCAGGAGTCGCATTAATCGATATAGGAGGAGGTACAACAGACTTAGCTATTTTTAGAGACGGAATAATTCGTCATACAGCAGTCATCCCTTTTGGAGGAAATGTAATAACAGAAGACATAAAAGAAGGTTGTTCAATCATTGAAAAACAAGCCGAACTTTTAAAAATTAAATTTGGTAGTACTTGGCCAGGAGAAAATAAAGATAATGAGATTGTCTCAATTCCAGGCTTAAGAGGTCGCGAGCCTAAAGAGATAACATTAAAAAACTTGTCTAAAATAATTCACGCACGAGTAGTAGAAATTATTGAGCAAGTATACGTCGAGATTAAAAATTACGGTCACGAAGAACAAAAAAAGAAACTAATAGCAGGAATTGTTTTAACAGGTGGAGGAAGCCAGTTAAAACATTTAAAGCAATTGGTAGAGTATATAACAGGTATGGATACTAGAATAGGTTATCCAAACGAGCATTTAGCAGGAGACAGTGATGACGCTATAACCAGTCCTTTATTTGCAACAGCAGTGGGATTAGTTATGGACGGATTAAAACGTCAAGACCGCAAAAAAGCAGAAGCAGTAATTGAAGAAGAAATTCAAGCACAAGAAATTGCTAACGAAGAAGTGCCAGAAGTAGAAAAAATTGAACCACCTAAAAAACAACGTAAGTCGTTTTTAGATACGTTAACAGAAAGAGTCAAAGACTTTTTGGATAACGCAGAATAATAAATACATAAGAATACTAAGCGATGTATGTATCGCTAAAAAATAATAATTGATCCAGTAAAATAGAATTTATGAGCAGCAACAACGAATTCGAAAACATAGCATTTGATTTACCAAAAAACCAATCTAATGTCATTAAAGTCATTGGTGTAGGTGGAGGAGGTAGTAATGCCATAAACCACATGTTTCTTCAAGGAATAAAAGGTGTGGACTTTGTCATTTGTAATACAGATGCACAAGCCTTACAAAACAGTGGTGTTCCAAACAAAATCCAGTTAGGTTTAAACTTAACAGAAGGATTAGGTGCAGGAGCAAATCCAGACGTAGGAGAGCAATCAGCTGTAGAGAGTTTTGACGATCTACAACGTATGTTAGACACTAACACTAAAATGATATTTATCACAGCCGGAATGGGTGGAGGTACTGGTACAGGTGCAGCTCCAATTATTGCTAAAATGGCTAAAGATTTAGACATTTTAACAGTTGGTATTGTAACAATGCCTTTTCAATTTGAAGGTAAAATGCGTAATGCTCAAGCACAAGAAGGGATTGAAAAATTACGAAAAGAAGTCGATAGTTTAGTTGTGATTAATAACAACAAACTACGTGAAGTATATGGTAACCTAGGATTTAAAGCTGGTTTTTCTAAAGCAGACGAGGTCTTATCTACTGCAGCACGTGGTATTGCAGAGGTAATTACACATCACTACACACAAAACATCGATTTACGTGATGCTAAAACAGTACTTAGTAATAGCGGAACTGCTATTATGGGATCTGCCTCAGCATCAGGTCAAAATCGTGCGCACGAAGCGATTTCTAAAGCATTAGATTCACCTTTATTAAACGATAATAAAATCACTGGAGCCAAAAACGTATTGTTGCTAATCGTTTCTGGTGCTCAAGAAATTACTATTGATGAAATTGGAGAAATCAATGACCATATTCAAAACGAAGCTGGTCATGGTGCAAATATTATAATGGGTGTTGGTGAAGATGACAATTTAGAAGAGTCAATTTCAGTAACAATTATTGCAACTGGTTTTGATGTAGAACAACAAAACGAAATTTCTAATACTGAAACTAAAAAGGTAATCCATGCATTGGAAGATGATCAAAACATGGAGCAAGATTTAAATAAAAAGGATAAAGAGCCTGCTATAATCTTACCAAATATTGAGCTGGAAGAAAAGAAAGAAACACCTAAAGCAGTTGTACATACATTAGATATAGAAGAAGATACTGACGATCAATTATCAGCTTTTGAAATTGCTCAAGTAAACAAGCAAAAAAGTACAACAGTTAACGACCAAGATTTTGTTCAAACCACTCAGTTTATAAAAAATATTGATGTTAACTATACTCATGTAAATGCGTTAATTGACGAAACGGAAGAGTTTAACATCACAAATACTAATGCTAAAGTCAACCAAGTTAGTAATGTTGAGGAGACTGAAAAAAAACAACAAATTACGTTAAGTTTTGATATGCCATTATCAGAGCCTGTAGCAGAACCTGTTGTGGAAGAAGAAAAACCTGTTATTATGAATTTAACAGATGAAATCAGTAACTTAGAAGTTAATGATTTTGTTGAAGTTGTACCAGTAACAGAAAATTCAGAATCAGGCGAAATTAGATATGCATTAGATGACTATTCAGATGTTGAGTCTAACACAACTAAAGTATCAGAAGCTAAAGTTGAAGTTGATAAAGAAGTTGTTTTTGAGAAAAAAGAAATTGAAGCTCAAGAATTAGAAATTGATATTGATGCTGAGGTTGATCCAATGAATACTCCAATTTCTGAATTACTTAAAAGTAGAGCAGATGAGCGTAGAAAGAAAATGAAAAATTTTAATCATAAATTTAATAGCTCAAAAATTGAAGATATTGAAAAAATTCCAGCGTATAAACGTCAAGGTTTAGAGTTAGAAGACAGACAACACTCGTCAGATAATAATATTTCAAGAACATCTTTAGGTGTAGATGAAAATGACGACATACAATTAAGAAGCAATAATTCTTTTTTACATGATAATGTAGATTAATAATCAATTAGATTAATCCATTTTTTTGACCCGGAAAGTTCCCTCAAACTTTTCGGGTTTTTTGTAAGCTATAATCAGGTCATCACTTGCAGTTAGCCTACTTAAATAAATACTTTTAACTATCTTCGTAATAAATATTAAATAATACATACAATGAGTCTATCTACAGATATAATGACAGCCCTAAAAGAGGCAATGAAAAGTAAAAATACAGTTGCTTTAACAGCTTTAAGAGCAGTCAAGTCAGCTATATTATTAGCTCAGACAGAAAGTGGTGCAAAAGAAGAATTAACAGAAGAGCAAGAGCTTAAAATATTACAAAAGCAAGTAAAACAACGTAAGGACAGTGCAGCTATATTTTTAGAACAAGGACGTGAGGATTTAGCAGCTCCAGAGTTAGCTGAGGCTGAAGTAATTTCTCAATTTTTACCAGAAGCTATGAGTGAGGATGAGGTTGCTAAAGTTGTTGAAGACGTTATAGCAAAAACAGGAGCTGAAGGTATGAAGGACATGGGTAAAGTCATGGGAATGGTTAGTGGTCAATTAGCTGGAAAGGCAGATGGTAAAACGATATCTACCATAGTTAAGGCTAAGTTGTCTTAAACATAAGTTGGGCCTCGTAGTTCAACTGGATAGAATATCAGATTTCGGCTCTGAGGGTTGGAGGTTCGAATCCTCTCGAGGTCACAGTTTTAATTAAAAACCAATCAGTATTTTAAGTTCTTGAAATAGTGATTGGTTTTTTATTTCTAATAAAAAATAATAATTTAAGTAGCCCTAATATTTAAAAATCACTTTCTTTATTTTAATTTACATTTTATCAATAAACATTTTAAAACCAGATAATAATTAATGCTATTACAAGCTAAGGCAGAATTAGAAGAAAACCCATTGGTGTACAAATATGTCTTAGGGGTAATGTCTGTTTTACTAGTTTGCTTTTTAGTAATAGCTGGCTCTATTTGGCTATTTAAATTAGTGGAAAGTATTTATATTGACTATGTTGCTAGAAAACCATTATTCCGTCATTTTTATTTTAAATTAAATGACTTAACTCCAGGACAAAGACAAATACTAGAAAGTAATTTTAAGTTTTATAAAAGACTTAATTTAAAAGAGCAAAGGTACTTTAGGCATAGGCTTCATAAATTTTTAAATAATACCGAGTTTGTTGGTAAAGAGCATTTAGTAATTAATGATACACATCGTGTTTTGGTTTCTGCTACAGCAGTAATGTTAACTTTTGGCTACAGAGATTATAGCATTGGATTAGTAGACAAAATATTAATTTATCCCACTAGTTTTTACTCTAACTTAGATAAGACTTACCATAAAGGTCATTTTAATCCTGCTTACAGAGCTGTGATATTATCTTGGGAAGATTTTATGATTGGATACAAAATTGAAGACGATAATCTTAATTTAGGAATACATGAATTTATACATGCTTTACACTTAAGTTATTTGCAAACAGAATTTAAAAATGATGTGACTTCGTATTTATTTTTAACAAGTTTAAAGGAACTGCAAGCTTATATTAATGACAATCCTGTTTATAAAAGTAAACTAGTAAATTCAAATTATTTTAGAGCCTACGCTTTTGAAAATAATTTTGAGTTTATTGCAGTTGTTGTTGAGTCTTTTATTGAAACACCACAAGATTTTAAAGCGCAATTCCCAGAACTTTACAAAAAGGTTAAGCAAATGCTTAACTTTAATTTTAAAGGCTACTAAATAGATTTATGCTGACTTTTATCATGTTTATTTAGGTTTATATAGGCTAACTTTATTAATATAATTTAAAAGCCTATAACATGAAAAAAAGAACTCCAGTATCAGACATAATGACTAAAAATGTCATTACCTTAAATACAACTGACGATTTAGAAAAAGCAGAAAACTTATTTAAGCTTCATAATATTAGACATATACCTGTTGTTAGTGGAGAGGCTATAATTGGAATGTTAAGTTATACAGATTTACTTAGAATTAGTTTTGCAGATGCTACAGATGAACAGGATAGTGATGTAGACACAGTAGTATATAATATGTTTACCATAGAGCAGGTTATGGCTAAAAATTTAATAAGTGTGTCTAGTAGTATAACAATAAAAGAGGTTGCAGAGCTACTGTCTAAAAAAGAATTTCATGCATTACCTGTTGTAGATAACAATGTTTTGGTTGGGATTGTTACTACTACAGATTTAATTAATTACTTAATTAATCAGTTTTAGGGTTAATAATAAATAATTAAGTAATTAAAAAGGCTCCATATTATGGAGCCTTTTTTTATATCTATTAACTGTTAGCTAAAGCTTTTAGGTTTTTTATAGCGTCTTTTTGATTTTCGCTTTTAAAAACATGACTACCAGCAACAAAAACATCTGCACCAGCTTCAACTAGTTTTTCAATGTTTTTATCTGTTACACCACCATCAATTTCTATTTTGGTATCAAGACCTTGTTCGTCTATCATTTTTCTAAGTTTTTTTACACGTTGATAAGTAACGTCTTCAAACTTTTGACCTCCAAAACCAGGATTAATGGACATAAGTAAAACCATATAGCATTCTGGAAGTATATCCTCTAAAACAGATACAGGAGTAGTAATATTAAGGACAACACCAGCTTTACAGCCAGCATCTTTAATTTGTCTTAATGTACGATGTAAATGTACAGTAGACTCGTGGTGTACAGTAATAATATCTGCACCTACTTTTGCAAACTCTTCAATATATCGTTCTGGTTTTTCAATCATTAAATGCACATCTAATGGTTTAGTGGCATGTTTTTTAATGGCAGCAATTACTGGCATTCCATAAGATATGTTTGGGACAAAATGACCATCCATAACATCTATATGAAACCAATCGGCATCACTATTGTTAACCATTTCTGTATCGCGCTGTAAGTTGCCAAAATCGGCAGCAAGCATTGAAGGAGCAATTAATTTAGAAGACATTTTTTATAGTTTTGTGTTGTTTGCACAAAGCTAACATTTTTTATTAGTGCTCAGTTAATAGCTCTTCAATTATTTGTAAAAACAAAGGACTGTTTTCTATATTATTTTGTTGCAAACCCGTAACAAATTTTTGTAAACCATAAAGAGCGTCAGTATCCTTAATAACTGCATAACCAATGTCAAAAGATTTAAAATTTAATTGAGCAATGGATTTGTTTAGAAGTTCTAATATATTAGAGTGTCTATGGTCTTTTTTAATTTCTTCATAAACCGTATCAATTATTATAGGGTTTCCTTCTAGTATCTGAAAAAACACATTGTCTCTTTTAACCAAAACACCTGTAATGTTGTGGCTATTATTTTTTAACTGAGTTTGATTAAATAAAGCCTCAAACTCTAGTAAATTTAGGCTAGCATTAGCTTCGCTTTTATAGCAAATGGTTTTAAACATAATTAAATATAGTGATAAAATTTAAATAATAATAATGTTGATATTTTAAATGAATGAACCCGAAGTAATCAGCTTCGGGTTCTTTCATCAATCAAAAAACGAACAGTTATGAATAACTGTTTGTTACCGTAACTTAAGTTTTATCCTAAGTAAGTTTTTAATATTTTACTTCTAGACGTATGTTTTAATCTACGTATAGCTTTTTCTTTAATTTGTCTTACACGTTCTCTAGTAAGGTCAAAAGTCTCACCAATTTCTTCTAAAGTCATTGGGTGTTGGTTACCTAAACCAAAGTATAATCTAATAACATCAGCTTCACGAGGCGTTAGTGTTTCTAAAGCACGTTCAATTTCTGTACGTAAAGATTCATGTAATAATTCACGATCTGGATTTGGTGACTCACCAGAGTTTAATACATCATATAAGTTAGAGTCTTCACCTTCAACTAAAGGTGCATCCATACTTACGTGACGACCAGAATTTTTCATAGACTCCTTAACATCGTTAATAGTCATGTCTAATTCCTTAGCAATTTCTTCTGGACTTGGTGGACGCTCATGCGCTTGTTCCAAGAAAGCAAAAGTTTTATTTATTTTATTAATAGATCCAATCTTATTAAGTGGTAAACGCACAATTCTAGATTGTTCTGCCAATGCTTGTAAAATAGATTGTCTAATCCACCAAACAGCATACGAGATAAATTTAAATCCACGCGTTTCATCAAAACGTTGCGCAGCTTTAATTAATCCCAAGTTACCTTCATTAATTAAATCCGGAAGCGTTAACCCTTGGTTTTGGTATTGCTTAGCTACCGATACTACGAAACGTAAATTAGCTTTTGTCAATTTTTCAAGAGCAACTTGGTCTCCAGCCTTGATGCGTTGTGCTAATTCTACCTCTTCGTCTGCGGTAATTAAGTCAACTTTTCCAATTTCTTGTAGATATTTATCTAACGATGCGGTCTCACGGTTGGTAACCTGCTTGGTAATTTTAAGTTGTCTCATCTAAAAAAGTGTGATTATTTTCTTTGTGAATATTTTGCTATCAATAGTTATACGTATGCAATCTACTTTTTGTTACAAAAAATTGTAATTATTTTTTTAGCGTTACCCATTTAAGCTTTTTTGTAAGCTTAAATGCGTCAGGCTGTACGTTATATCTTTTTTGCAAAAAAAACAAAAAAGGATGCCACTTCCATCCTTAACGCGCTTACTGTTGCGACTTACTCAAAATCTAATAACTGCGTGGCTGCTACAAGTTGCTTTAAAGCTTCAATTTTACTAAATAGTTTATTAAAAAAGCGGTTCCGTTCTTTTTCTCCAGCGGTATTTAATAATTTACTATTCTGTAACTGCTTTTTCAAAAAGCGTTCAGCTTCTTCACACGTGTGTCTGTCCTCAGTTTTATAATAAGATAGCAAAGTAAAAGGCACATATAACATTTGGTTATTAGGCGTACTTACCAGAACATTGTTATTCATTAAATGTAACTCATTATAATACAGTAAAAAAGGATGGTCTTCCGACGTCAATTTATTAAAAATAGATGTGATTAATTGTTTTAATAAATCACATAGCTGTAACGCAGATTTAGCGCTTACTTGTCCAGCCTGAAAGTAAAAATGTATTTGTTTTAAAGTGCTATTTATAGTTGTAATGTCCCAAACCTCCTGAGTGTTTAAAGTATTGTATAAACTACCTAGTTGCTTTCCTGCTTCAATTAAAGATGGGCTTGGAGCAAAATTATCAAAACTTTTACTGGCTAGTTTAGGGTTTAATAACTTAAGCCAAACATAATATTTAAACTGGCTTAAAGCATCACCATTTAAGTTGTAAAATAACGGTATATCCTTAGCCGAATATAATATGGTACTGTCCTTCTGTTTTAATAAGGGTAATAAAGACTGATAAGAATCTTCAAAATAGTGTTGCAATTCTGTTTCGTTCTCTATTTGCTTCGTTTTTTCAATGGTTACAAACTCATTAGCAGTCGTTTCAAATAACCTATCTAAAGACACATTGTAATATTTAGCCAATGCAACACTTTCATCTAAAGATAATTTGCTTTTTAAGCTAACACGTCTATGTGCAGCATCATAACTAATGTCTAATGCAGTTGCAACAGCGTCTATTACAGAGGTGTTTTTAGGTAATTGCGCTTTTAAATAGGCTAAAAATGTAGTTTGAAACATCATGTAATTTACTGTTAATTTGCAAAAATCACAAAAATTAGTTTTACTATTGGCGGATTACCTAAAATTTTATGTGATTATAACAATAATTTTGAATCAAATTTTAAAATTATAATCATGAAAAATTTAATATTTACCATTGTTTTTTTTGGAGGATTACTACTATGTACAGCGCAAAAGGATACTATTTACGTGACCAATAGTAATCAATATCATAGTTATTTGGACGACTACTTTAAAAGAGTGACGTTTAAAATTGGAGGAGGTGTCATGCTACCTCAAGGTAAACTAAAAAATTATTTTGGAGTCTCTCCATTAATCCAGCTAAGTTTAGACTTTCCTGTTACTAATAAAAAGTCTTTAGAATTAGCAATACAATTTGTAGTTCCGGATCAAAAACAGTCTTTTAAGTATGTTAGAGCTTTGGATACCATTCAGGCTAAAGCAGCTTTTATGTTTAATCCTATGCTGAAGTTTAAAAAAAACTTAAGTCAAAATGTTAATTCGCAGTTGCATGTTAGTTTTGGTATTGGAGCCTCCATTATTAAGACAGATGCAAGAAATCCATTTTATACAGGAGACAATGATACGGAAGAAAAGTACGAAGTTATTACCGCATTTTTAATGTCGCCAACTTTAGATTATGTCAAAAAATTTAGAAATAACGAAGAGTTAACCTTTAGTCTAGGTTTAAATTATGCACCTTATAAAATTGAAGGTGCAGTTCAAGAAAATGTGGGATCTGTGTATATAACACCTAAAATATTATACAGTTTTTAGTTTGGTATTACATAAAAAATCCGATGATTAAATTCATCGGATTTTTTAAATATTTTTTTTAAACTCTAACTTGGCCATCACCAAATACATAGTATTTATTGGTTACTAATTGTTTTAGTCCCAATGGACCTCTGTGGTGTAATTTGTCTGTGCTTATTGCTAACTCTGCACCAACTCCCATTTGTCCACCATCTGTAAATCTAGTAGAGGCATTATGGTATACAGCAGCACTATCTATATGATTCATAAAATGTAGTGCTTCAGTAGTGTTTTCGGTTATAATAGCTGCAGAATGCTTACCTGAGTGTGTATTTATCATATCTATAGCTTCCTCTAATGTGCTAACTTCACCTATAAGTAGCTTAAGGGCTAAAAACTCTTCCTTCCAAATCGCATCTTCTGTTATTTTTTTAGAGGAATCTAAAACTTTAGAGACGCTATTATCAGATAGTATAGTGACATCGTGTTGTTCTAGCTTTTGCTGCAGCATTTTAAGCTTTAATTGGTATTCCGGAATGTTTTTATTTATTAATACTTTGTCTAAAGCATTGCAACCAGAGATTTTATCTGTTTTTGCATTTACTATTACGTTTACCGCTTTGCTCCAATCGGCTTGTTCTGAGACGTACAAAAAGTTGTTACCTCTACCACTAACTAGTACAGCACATGTAGCATGTGTTTTTACAAAATTAATTAAACGTTCTCCACCTCTTGGTACTATTAAGTCTAATGGCTCTGGTGGGTTTTTTAAAAAGGCTTGTGTTTCTTCTCTTTTTAAATGTAAAAGTTTAATCCAATCTTTAGATAGTCCGTTGTCTTCTAACGCTTGATGCCAACACTTCTCTAAAATTAGGTTACTGTTTAACGCTTCTTTACCACCTTTTAATAAAATTTTGTTGTTGGCTTTAAAAGCTAGTACTGCAGCTTCAATGGTGACATCTGGTCTAGATTCGTAAATAATTAATATGGTACCAAAAGGAGCAGTTGTGTTAACAACATTAAGCTGATTTTTAAGCGTCAAATTTGATAGCTCTTGACCAACAGGATCATCTTGACTTAATACTGCTTTAACAGCCTCAATCATATCATTTACCTTTTTATTGTTTACAATTAGGCGGTCAAACAATGCTTGATCGTCTTTATTAAAAGCGTCTAAGTCTTTTTTATTGGCAGCAATAATATGTTCTCTTTCATGGTCTAAAATCTGTATCATTGATTTTAGAACATTATTTTTTATATCTGTATTTAATAGTTTCATTAATTTAAATTTTTAGTTAGGCACAAATAAACTTTGTACCAATTTGTTTATTATCTATAATATCTACCATTACATTTTCGCGTTTACCATTAGCAATATATGTTGGTATATTTTTACGTGCTGTGACTTTTGCTATTCGTAATTTAGAAGCCATACCACCACGACCTTCTCCTTCTTTTTTACCAGAGGCACACACATATTTTTCTACATTCTGATTAGTTTTAACCTCATGCAATTTAACCGAGTCTTCATGGTCTGGATGACCTGTATACAAACCATTTGTATCTGACAAAATAATTAATCGATCAGCATCAATTAATTCTGCAACTAAACTAGCTAACTCGTCATTATCAGTAAACATGGACATGGTTAATGATACAGCATCATCTTCATTAGCAATAGGTGTTATGCCTTCAGACAACAAACCTTCGTAACAATTAATCATATTTTCTCTGTATTTTCCTAAGTCAAAATCACGTTTTGTGGCTAATACTTGAGCGCAACGCATTCCGTAATCATGAAAAATGCTATAATAATGCCTCATCATTCTGGGTTGACCAACAGATGAGTAGACTTGACGTCGTATAGACGAATCTTTAATTTGTGTGTTTCCTAAAATTTCTTTTCCAGCAATAGCAGATCCAGAAGAAACTAATACGACCTTAATACCACGTTCGTACAATACAGCAATTTGTCTAACTAATTCTCTAAGAACTGGTCCTAATATTCTGTTATCTTTATTTGTTAGCACGTTGGTACCAACTTTTACTACCACGCGCTTAATATTATCTTCCATTATTATTTTTCTTTTCCTAATTCAACAGCTCTATCAAATGCAGCATAAGCAGCATCTTGGATAAGTTGTTTTACATTGTTATCTTCCATACTATCAATTGCAGCTTGAGTTGTACCTCCTTTAGAGGCTACTTTGTCAATCCATTTTTCTGGAGATATATCGTTTTGACTAAATAATTCTATTGCACCTTCAAAAGTGTTACTTACTAATACTTTAGAGTCATAGTCCGAAAAGCCCATTTTTAAAGCAGCTTCTAACATGGACTGCATAAAATAAAACACATAAGCAGGACCACTTCCAGAAATTCCGGTTGAGGCATCAATAAAGTTTTCGTTACTAACCTCAATCGATGTTCCTGTGGTATCTAATAAATGTCTTATCATTAAAAGCTCTACTTTTGAAACAGATGCGTCACCAGTGTATGATGTCACACCTTTACCCACCTTAGCTGGTAGATTAGGCATGGTTCTAATTACTTTTTTTATACCCAAGCCTTTTTGAATGGAGTTTATAGTAACTCCTGCCATTAGAGATACAAAAATTTGCTCTTTATTAACCATACGCTTCATTTCTGTAAATAGGTCGTCACAGTGGTAAGGTTTTACTGCTAAAAAAATAATGTCTGCTTGTGGTAAACAATCTTTTAAAGAGGTGTAAACATTAAATTTTGGTTCTTGTCTTAAGGTTTCAATTTTTTTAGGATCGGTATCAAATATTCTTAATTTGTGTTTATTTAATAATGAAGAATTTATCATTCCTTCAGAATAAGTTAAACCCATGTTTCCGGCTCCTATTACTAATACTTTCATAATTTGTTTTAATTAATAAATTAACTGTCAGTATCATAATAGCCTCAATTACTGTGCGACAGTGCCAAAACGAAAGTTTGATTTAAAGAATTTAGGTTTTTATAAAGATTTGTAGTGATAATTGTGATATTGAAAATTAAAGGAGTAAATAGGTGGCAATATCTAAATTTATAAAATTAAGAAACGGGTTAATTGTGACAGTCTGTCGGTGACAAATTTTGATTTTTGCACCATTCTGAAACAATTAACCCGTTTAAATTAGGGGTGTTTAGTGAATAAATGTTACTTTTTTTCGACTAATCCTCTTGTTAGCCAGCCTCTTCTATTTGCTGTTGCAATTGCGTAAGGTGTAATCCAAAACAATCCAAAGGTGTATAAAATACTATATGAATATGCCCAAAACCCTTGATAAGTTTTATATTTTTTGGTGAAAAATAATAATGAAAATGTAGATAAAATTAAGATGCTTACTAGAGTAGATCCAAAGAATAACAATGGATGTACCATGACAAAAAATAACATAAAAATTATTAAAGGATAACTCATTATTAGTTTAGAAAATTGACTAAAAAATAATAATCTAGTTCCTAATTTATTACCTTCTCTAAAGTTAGTAAACACATATTTAGCCATTTCTAAATTTTCTCTTACATTGCTTCTTCCCCAACGTATAAACATCTTGTAAAGTCCTAAATATTCTTCAGGTACATTAGTGTAAGCAATAGCATTACTTTGAAATAATACATGGTCGCCTTGTTTTAAAATCATATTGGTCATGGCTCTATCTTCTCCAATATCTGAAGGTTGTCCCATAAAAGTCTGGTTAATCCACTCTGGTAATACTTTAAACACAGCAGTGCTTCTATATGCAGCTAATGCTCCTGGAGTACACAAAACAGAGTTTAAATTACTTTCTGCAGATCGTACAAATTCAAAACTCATAACAAAGCTTACATCAAGCATTTTAGGAAGCATTTTGGATTTGTTATTAAGTACTCTAATGTTTCCAGCTACAGCACCACAATTTTTGTTAGCTACAAATGGACTTACTAAATTTCTTAACGTGTCTTTAGTAACAATAGAGTCGCTATCAACGGTTACAAATATATCACCTGTTCCAAGGTTAAAACCACGATATAAAGCATGACGTTTTCCTTTGTTTTTAGGTTGTTTATATATTTCTAAACGGTCTCCTAATTGTTTTTTAGCATCAACCATCCAATCCCAAGTGTCGTCTAAGCTACCATCATCTATTGCTAATAGTTGTAATTTATCTTTTGGGTAGTCACTTTTATCCAAGCTCATAAGCGTATCCCAAACTTGTTTTCCTTCATTGTAAGCTGGTACTATAATAGTACAAGTTGGTAACTCTTGGTCAGTAACTGATGTAGTTGGTTTGTATTTAAAATAATTATAGGCTGTATATAAAAAGAATAAAACCTTATATGCAAATAAAGTTGTTGCCACGTAAATAAAAGTAAGCCCAATTTTAGTGCTCATTTGTGACGAGTTAAAAGCGTCAAAATCGTTATGAAATACCGAAAAAAAGTAAACCCCCAAAATAATTAGTAAAAAGGTACTTATTAATACTAATCTGTTTTGTGGGCTTCCAGTAATACCTTTACTGTGAAAAAATCCGTTGATGTTGTTTATTATTTTTTTTCTATTTGATGTAGTTTTAATTGCATTGGTAGTTTTTGTAGCCATAAAATTGTCTGTATTTAAATTATAGTGATATTAGATTTACGCTACAAATTTTGGTTTAGATGTTTTTTAATATTTATTTAAGACAACTTTTTTAATAGGTTTTAGTAATTGTATTTTATCCTTAAATTAAAAGCATAAAAAAGCCCAAATAGAAAAAAACTATTTGGGCTATTATACTATAAGTTTAAAAAAGAATTAGTCTTCTTTTTTGTCTTCTCTAGGTTTTCTGTCGTCACGCTTGTTATCGCGTCCACGATTATCTCTACCTCTGTTATCACGTCCACCACGATCATTGTTTTCTCTTGGTGGTCTAGCTACATAACCTTCTGGTTTAGGTAAAATTGCTTTTCTAGATACTTTTTCTTTACGTGTTCTTGGGTCAAGACCAAAATATTTAACGTCAAAAACGTCTCCCATGTTAACAACATCAGTAACATTTTCAGTACGTTCCCATGCTAATTCACTTACGTGTAATAACACTTCGTTTCCTGGTGCATCCATATACTCTACAACAGCACCAAAATCTAGCATTTTGATAACTTTTACTTGGTATACTTTACCAACTTCAGGTTTAAATAATATAGCATCAATTTTTGCCATTACAGCATCAATTCCTTTTTTACCAACTCCTAAAATCTCAACAATACCTTCTTCTGTAACAGGATCTTCGTTAATAACGATAGTTGTTTCAGTTTCTTTTTGCATCTCTTGGATTACTTTTCCTCCAGGCCCAATTAAAGCTCCAATAAATGCGTTAGGAATACGTCTTGTCACCATTGTTGGAGCATGTTCCTTAACTTCTTCATTTGGTACTGGAATTGTATCTGTTAGTTTACCTAAGATATGTAAACGTCCATCACGAGCTTGTTTTAGTGCATTTACTAAAATTTCATATGATAAACCTTTTACTTTAATATCCATTTGACAAGCAGTAATACCATCTGCTGTACCTGTAACTTTAAAGTCCATATCACCTAAGTGATCTTCGTCTCCTAAAATATCAGATAATACAGCGTATTTTCCTGTTTCTTGGTCAGAGATTAATCCCATTGCAATTCCAGAAACTGGTTTTTTAAGCTTAACTCCAGCGTCCATAAGTGCCATAGTTCCTGCACATACAGTTGCCATAGATGATGATCCATTAGATTCTAAAACTTCTGATACTACACGTACTGTATAAGGACAGTCTGCTGGTACCATATTTTTTAATGCACGTTGTGCTAAATTACCATGACCAACTTCACGTCTAGAAGTCCCTCTTAAAGGTCTTGCTTCTCCTGTTGAAAAAGGAGGGAAGTTGTAGTGTAGATAAAAACGCTCTTCTCCTTCAAAAGAGGCCATATCTATTTGGTTTGCTTCTCTAGATGTACCTAAAGTAACTGTAGCTAATGCTTGAGTTTCTCCACGAGTAAATATAGACGATCCATGTGTAGATGGTAAATAGTTTACCTCACACCAGATTGGTCTAATCTCGTCAGTCTTACGACCATCAAGACGTAATCCTTCATTTAAAGTTAAATTTCTAATAGCAGTTTTTTCTGCTTTAGCATAATATTTAGAGACTAAATCTCCGTAATCTGCTAATTCTTCTTCAGTAAATGTTGCTTTTATCTCTTCTTTAATTTCAGAAAAAGCATTGCTTCTTTCTTTTTTAGAAGAACCTGCTTTAGCGACAGCATAAACTTTGTCATACGCCATGTCGTATATTTTCTTAGCTAAATCTTCATCTTCTCTTTCTGGTTCGTACTCACGTGTTTCTTTTTTACCAAAAGCTTCTGCTAATCTTACTTGAGCAGCACATTGTACTTTAATAGCTTCGTGAGCAAATTTGATTGCTTCAGCCATTTCTTCTTCAGAAATTTCTAACATTTCACCTTCAACCATCATTACAGAATCAGCAGAGGCACCAATCATCATATCTAGATCAGACTCTTCTAATTGTGCACGTGTTGGGTTAATGATAAATTCACCATTAATACGTCCAACTCTAGCTTCAGAGATAGGCGTTTCAAATGGTACGTCAGATAATTGGATAGCAGCAGATGCAGCTAATCCAGCCATAGCGTCTGGCATAACGTTGTCGTCATGAGACATTAATTGGATCATCACTTGTGTTTCTGCATGATAATCTTTTGGAAATAATGGACGTAAAACACGGTCAACAAGACGCATAGTTAATACTTCTCCATCACTAGGTCTTGCTTCTCTTTTAAAGAAACCTCCAGGATAACGTCCAGCAGCAGCAAATTTTTCGCGGTAATCTACTGTTAACGGTAAAAAATCAACGTCACTTTGTTTGTAGTTAGATACTAATGTACATAATAACATGCAGTTTCCTGACTGTACAACAACAGATCCATGTGCCTGTTTTGCTAATTTTCCGGTTTCGATAGAAATAGTTCTACCGTCTCCAAGGTCTATGACCTCTTTAAAAACTTGTGGAATCATAAATTTTTTTAATTCTAATTAAACAATGGTCGTTGTGTTGTGGTAGTAGTAGTTGTGATTGACCAATGAAAAACTGTAATTAGCTTCTTCAATTTTGATTATTATACTCGTTCAAATCGAGTTGTTTGGTATCAAAAAACCACGCTAAAAAGCGTGGTTTTTTATTATGATTATTTTCTTAATCCTAATTCTTTAATAATTGCACGATATCTTAAGATATCTTTTTTAATTAAGTAATCTAGTAAGCTTCTTCTTTTTCCTACTAGTTTTACTAAAGAACGCTCAGTGTTATAATCTTTACGATTTTTCTTTAAGTGCTCAGTTAAGTGGTTGATACGGTAAGTAAATAAAGCAATTTGCCCTTCTGCAGTACCTGTGTCTTTTGAATTTTTACCGTGTTTAGCAAAAATTTCTTCTTTTTCTTTTTGATCTAAATACATTCTAATATTATTATAAATGATTGTTATGTACACGAAAGTTTATCTTTCGAGCCGCAAATATAGTTATTTTTAATGATTTCGTAATTTTTAAAACAAATTCTTCTAAAATTTTTTTAAAAATGCAGTATGGTCTATTTTTAGGTCAATATTACATTGCCATGAACAAAGAAAATATAGAAGATTTAAAATCCAATTTTTTGCCTGATGTTTTTAATCATGCATATCATGGGATTGCAATTGTAGGACTTGATGGTAAATGGATAAAAGTTAATAAAAGTATTTGTAACCTTTTAGGTTATACTGAAGCCGAACTTTTAAACTTAACGTTTCAGGATATTACCCATAAAGCAGATTTAGACATTGATTTAGATAAATTAAGTGAATTACTTACAGGTATTTCAGATAGTTACACAATGCTTAAAAGGTATTTTGCTAAAAATGGTAATATTATTTGGGCACAATTATCTGTGTCTATAGTTAAAAATGAATTAGGAGCACCTAAGTATTTTATATCTCAAATACAGGATGTGACCGATTTAAAGAAAGGTGAGAGTGAAAAGGAGGTGTTTACTGAAGTTATTAAAGAGCAAAATGAAAGGTTATTAAATTTTTCTAGGATAATTTCTCATAATTTAAGCACGCACGCTGGAAACCTTAAAACATTAGCTCAGTTTACTAAGACTGAAGTCCCGGAAATTACAAAAAACGAAAGTTTTATTTATTTAAATGAAGCTATTACTAATTTAAATGAGACCGTAAAACATTTAAAAAATATAGCAGAATCTACTTGGTTTGAAAAAGATGATTTAAAACCTTTAAGTTTAAGTAAGTATATAACAAATGCAATTTATAGTGTTAATGCTTTGGCTGTAAATAATACTTGCGAAATTAAAAATTTAGTGACTGAGAATATTAAAGTTGTAGCTGTTGAGGCCTATTTAGATAGTATTATCCTTAATCTATTAACTAATGCGATTAAATATAGAGATAAAAATAAAAAGTCTGAAGTTGTTTTAAGTGCTCAAGTTAAAGATGGATTTGTAGTTTTAAGTGTTAAAGACAATGGTTTAGGTCTGGATATGGATAAATATGGACACAAAATATTTTCTTTATATCAAACGTTTCATAAAAACAAAAATGCGAGAGGTGTAGGATTGTTTATTACAAAAAGTCAAGTTGAATCGATAGGTGGTAAGATAGAATTTGATAGTCAAGTTAATGTTGGAAGTCAGTTTTTGGTCTATTTTAAAACAGCGTAAACCGTTTACCTTTATTAAATATATATAAAACAATGAGATATAGTGTCGGTTTAATGTTACTAATGATTATGTTAGTAAGTTGTGCAAATCAAAAAAATTTAAGACTAGCTAATTTTAGTAATGATCAGAAGGCATTAATAACTGCTTTTGATGCAGACAAGCCCATGCGTGTTTTTAAAATAAACAATGCTAAAGATTCTGTTTTATTAAGACAGCAAAGTAGTTATGTTAAGCCAGATCCTAATGATATTACTTTGAGGCATTTTACTAAGCGGTTGTTTGCAACTGTTAGAGATAGTTTGTCGTTAGGTGTCGGTATTGCTGCACCACAAGTTGGTATATTAAAAAATATTATTTGGGTACAACGTTTTGATAAAGCTGATGCACCTTTTGAGGTTTATCTTAATCCAAGGATTATTAATTACTCTGACCAAAAACAAATACAGAGAGAAGGTTGTTTGTCTATTCCTAATAGAAAAGCAACTTTAAATACTAGATCTAAAACAATTGTTATTGAATATGATACTATGGAGGGTGAGCATCTAGAAGAAACTATTAGCGATTTTACTTCGGTAATTTTCCAGCATGAAATAGACCATTTAAATGGAATATTATTTCTCGATCATTTAAATGAGGATGTTAATACTACAAATTAGCATAAAAAAACCTTACTAGCATTAGTAAGGTTTTTTATGATTATTAATTAAGCTCTTAAAGGCTTATTTGTGATTAAGTCAATATATAGATTAACTCTGTTTTTTAATTCTTTACGATGCGTAATAAAATCTAGAAAACCATGCTCTAATAAAAACTCAGAAGTTTGAAAACCTTCTGGTAATTCTTGACCAGTTGTATCGCGTACAACACGTGGTCCTGCAAAACCAATTAATGCTCCAGGTTCTGCAATATTAATATCTCCTAACATTGCAAAAGATGCTGTTGTACCTCCTGTTGTTGGGTCTGTACATAAAGAGATATATGGTAAACCTGCGTCTGCTAGTTGTCCTAATTTTGCTGATGTTTTAGCAAGTTGCATTAGCGATAATGCTGCTTCCATCATACGTGCACCTCCAGATTTAGAGATAATCATAAATGGTAATTTATTTTTAAGTGCGTAGTCTGCAGCGCGTGCAATTTTTTCTCCTACTACACTTCCCATTGATCCACCAATAAAGGCAAAGTCCATACAAGCAATTACAAGATCGTTTCCTTTAGATTTACCTACTGCGCAACGCACTGCGTCTTTTAGTTTGGTTTTTTCTTCTGCTGCTTTTAAACGGTCTGGATATTTTTTAGTATCCTCAAATTTTAATGGGTCTTTAGAGGTAAGGTTTGCGTCTAGCTCTTTAAACTTATTATTATCAAATAATATTTCAAAGTACTCTTTGCTACCTATTCTTACGTGGTATCCATCTTCTGGACTTACGTAAAAGTTTTTTTCTAGCTCTTTAGAGTCTACTATTTTTCCTGTTGGAGATTTGTACCACAATCCTTTTGGAATGTCTTTTTTCTGTTCGGTTGCGGTAGTAATACCTTTTTCTTTTCTTTTAAACCAAGCCATATTGATTTACTATTTTGGGATTAAGATTAGTAGATGTTTTCTAATAATCTATTTTAATTTTAGTTTTTGTTTGCTTTATACAAGCGTACAAAATTACATTTTTTATTAATCAATCTCAAAAATTGATGTCTCTATCTGTTTTTAATTGTTTTTAGAGGATAAAAAAATTCCGTTTAGTACTGAGGTTAATCAGTTTAAACGGAATTTTATTTTATGTAATTATGTTGGCTGCGTTAGGGATGGAGCAATTGTTGGAGCACATCTTTGATTGCGACTTGCGAGAGCCCGACCCTTGGGTAACGCCAAAATAATTTATAGTGTATTGACGTTGTTTAGGTCTTCAAATGCTTTTTTAAGACGTTCTACAAACGTTACTTCTCCTTTGCGTAACCAAACGCGTGGGTCGTAATATTTTTTGTTAGGAGATTCTGGTCCATCTGGATTACCTATTTGTGATTGTAGGTAGTCTGATTTTTCTGCCATGTAATCTCTTACACCTGACATGAATGCGTATTGCATGTCTGTGTCAATATTCATTTTTATTACTCCGTAACCTATGGCTTCTCTGATTTCTTCTAGGGTAGATCCTGATCCACCATGAAATACAAAGTCAATATGGTTGTGTGGTAAGTTGTGTTTTTGAGATAAAAACTCTTGCGAGTTTTTTAAGATTTTTGGTGTTAATTTTACGTTTCCTGGTTTGTATACGCCATGTACGTTACCAAAAGCTGCTGCGATTGTAAATTGGTCGCTTACTTTGCTAAGCTCCTCATAGGCGTAGGCTACTTCTTCTGGTTGTGTGTATAATTTAGACTCGTCTACATCACTATTGTCTACTCCATCTTCTTCTCCTCCTGTAATACCTAACTCGATTTCTAAAGTCATACCCATTTTGCTCATTCTAGCTAGATATTGTTTACAAATTTCTATGTTTTCTTCAAGTGGTTCTTCACTTAAATCAATCATGTGCGAGCTATATAATGATTTTCCAGTTTCTTTAAAGTGTTGCTCACTAGCATCTAATAAACCGTCTATCCAAGGTAATAGTTTTTTTGCACAGTGGTCTGTATGTAATATTACAGGTACACCATAAGCTTCTGCCATTAGGTGAACGTGTTTAGCACCTGCTATAGATCCTGCTATTGCCGCTTTTTGATTCTCGTTACTTAAGCCTTTTCCTGCGTTAAATTGAGCACCTCCATTTGAGAATTGTATAATTACTGGAGCGTTTAATGCTGCTGCAGTTTCTAGCACACCATTAATAGTGTCTGATCCTATTACGTTTACTGCTGGAAGAGCAAATCCTTTGTCTTTAGCAAGTTTAAAAATTTCTTGAACTTCTTTTCCAGTCGCAACTCCTGGTTTGATATTATGAGCCATTTTAATTTTTTTTAGTTGAATTTGTATAGCTTCAAAAGTAATGAAAATTGGTAGATTTTAAGTCTAATTATGTATAAAACCACGCAAACGTTTTAGCTAAAGTGCTAATTTATACTAGAAAGGATAGTTGATTCCGATGTTGTAAACTGCATTTGCAAAGTTATAATCATTAAACCATCTGTTACCTATTGGATAGGATGGATCGTAGGTTTTAAAGCCTATGTCACCACGAAGTACAAAAAAGTTAAAGTCATACCTAAGCCCAAATCCAGATCCTACTGCAATATCTTTAAGCGAGTCAAATCCGGATAGTGTAGCTTCGTCTTGCTCTATATCGTCAAAGACATTCCAGATGTTTCCTGTATCAACAAAAATGGCTCCATTAAGTGGTCCAAATAAATTAAATCGTTGTTCTGCACTTACTGCTATTTTTAGGTTGGCTTCATTAAACTCGTTACTAGTTTCTAGGCTTCCAGGTCCTAAGTTATAGGCTGACCAAGCCCTATTGTCATTAGCTCCACCTGCAAAAAAACTTTTAGAAAACGGTATGTTTGTAGAGTTGCCATATGGTATTGCTATTCCAAAAAAGGTACGAAAAGCTAATACGTTTTTATACCCTAAACTCCAATGTTTGATATAGTCTAATTCTACTTTTGCGTATTGCGAGTAGGCTACGTTAAACATTTCGTATTTTCCGTTTGCATTTTTTTGTAATCCTAAAACTCTAGAGGTTAGTGAAAATAGGTTTCCTGCTAATTCTACCCTTGATTTAAAGATTGAAAAATCTTCATCTGCTAAATTATCTCTTCTGTCTTTTGTAAAACTGAAACTAGTTGCAAAAATAAGGTTGTCTTCTGTTAGCCTTTGTTTTCTTTCATTTATAGCGTTTACTGTGTCTAAATCGTCAGAGGATAATATGGTGTCATATGACCCATTGTCTACTTGATCCAAAAAGTTATCTGCTTGTGTTGGTATGCTAAGGTTTTGGTCTGAATTAATAAAACCTGAGGTTTGTGCAATTTCATTTAATGAATCAAATGAATTATCATAAACATTAAAGTAGTTTGCTGTATTTAGGTTTTTTACAAATTGGATATTAAATAAATCTAATTTATTAGTAATGGTGTTATTTGGATACCATCTGTAATTAAAGGACCCTGTAAAGGTTTGCTTGTCTAAACCAATGTTAGTTTGACTAGAGGTTGCTACAGTTAACCTTGTACTAGGAAACATGTATTTAGGAATTATCTTTTCTGTATTAAATGGTGAAAATAATCTTGGGATAGTAAGTTTTAAATTTGCTCCAATCTCGTTGATATCAAAAAACTGATCCTTTATATTACTAGCATCTTTTGAAGATCCAATAGATGTAAATCCAGAAATTTCTAATGTCTCTGCCGAGTTAAATACGTTTCTAATTAATAGGCTAGGGTTAATAGAAAAACCAATAGTTTGTATGTTGCTTTGAAGAGCTTCAGCACTAAACTCTAATTCAAACTTTTTTAAAGGTGTTAAAAAAATATTTGCTGTTAGTGTCGTGTCTGCATTTTCTACGTAAGTAATATTTGGATATTTAAACGTGCGTAAATCACTAATTTTTCTTGATGTTAGCGGTCTGTTTTTATCTTTAAAAACAGTGTTAGGTGTTATAAATATTGAGTTTGTTAATGCTTTGGGTTTGTATTTTAATTTACCAATACTATAAATGTTGTAACCATCGTAATAAGTGGTGTCATTTGTAGATTGATTTCTGTTTTTAAAAGAGCTGTTAGTGTAGATGTTTACATCTTTTACTTTAAAGACCTTAAAGGGTTCTCGTCTAGAAATTTCGTCTTCTCTAATTAAACGGTTTTCAATAATAGTTTCAATATTCATTTTATTATTACCAAAAATGGTGTCACCTTCAAACTCGATATAATCTTGGCTAAAGTGGTATACTCCATTATCACGCATTAATTCAACTATTCTGTCAGCTTCATTATAAACATCATTAATGCGGTATTGTGATCCGGATTTAATTAATGATTCTTCTTTAAATTGGTTGTAGATTTTTTCTACCACAGGAGATTTTATGTTTGAAGAAACCGTGTCAAATTTATAAGCGTTTTTGGTTTCAATAATATAATCTATACTTGCTTTTTTGTCATCACCTTTATTGATTTTATAGTCTGCAGTAGCATTAAACCAACCATTAGTTTTGTAATAATTTTCTATTTTAACTATAGATTTATTAGTCAAGGATGTATCGATTATTACTGGCGCTTCTCCTGTGCGTTTTAGCCAGCTATTAAAGCTTTTTTTAGAGTCTAAATACTTATCCAATTGTTTTCTAGATAGTAATTTAGACTTTCGAGCCATTTTTTTTGGATTGCTATAAAACCTAGCGTTTAAAACAGAGTCAATATTAGGTCTAGCACTATTATATATATATAGTTTAAGTGGTATTGTTGTAAAGGGTATAGGTAATCTAGAGTTTGGTTTTTGATACAATAAATTTGATATCGTATCATTTGTTACGCTTTGCCCATTAATAGTTATTGTGTTTTTAGTTAATAAATGCTGGTTTTGTGCTACACGTTTTACTGAGTCACATGCATTAAATAACATGGTTATTGCTATTAAAACTATTATTTTAAATTGAATTTTTTTCAAAAGAATACTAAATAATAAGGGTGTTTATTGCTGTTTTGACGCATTACTAATACATCACCTTCAAAAATACACTATTTATTGAACAAATAAATTTTAAATAAATAGAAACACGCAAATGCCAACTGCTTTTTTTTCTTTTTCTTTATAAAAAATATTAAAAGCGTGCTTTCTAAAAATCAAATTAAAAATATAACGCGTTTAAAGCAAAAAAAATATAGACAACAAGAAGGTTTATTTATTGCTGAAGGCGGAAAAGTAATTAAAGAGTTTTTAAATTCTACTTTTAAACTTGTGGATTTATTTACCACAGAGACTTTTAATGTAGAAAACGAAAGTATTATATCTGAAGCCGATTTAAAAAAAATTAGTTGTTTAACCACTCCAAACACTGCTCTTGCAATTTTTAAAATGCCTGATGCAAAAGCTTTAAAAAACGAAGGTTTAATATTAGCGTTGGACGATATACGTGATCCTGGTAATTTAGGTACAATTATACGACTATGCGATTGGTTTGGAATCAAACAATTAGTTTGCAGTCATAAAACTGTGGATTGTTATAACCCAAAAGTTGTACAAGCAACCATGGGATCTTTAACTAGAGTAAAAATTGTTTACACAGACTTAAGTGCTTATTTAAAAGCAATAAATCTACCAGTATTTGGTGCTTTTATGGAGGGTAAAAATGTGTACCAAACTAATTTGCCTAAAGCAGGTATTTTAGTTTTAGGAAATGAAGCCAATGGAATATCCTCAATAATTGAAGCTTGTATAACAGACAAAATATGTATTCCAAGATTTGGAGATCTTCAAGCAACAGAAAGTTTAAATGTAGCTACAGCAGGAGCTATTTTGTTAAGCGAGTTTAGACGTTAAATTATTTAAAACTAAAAATTATTTAGGAGACTAAAGTTTTACTGTACAGTAAAATTAATGAATATACCTCGTGTTTGCATTTGACTAATGTTACTAGTCCAAGGACTATTTATGTCTTTGTCTCTAATAAGTTCGTCCTGCATTGCAAATACACCTCTAATAGATGGTGTAAACTTAAAACGGTCTAAGTAAAAATCAATACCAAAACCAAGTTCAAAAAACTGCATGTTTTTTACCATTCTAAATTCTCCAGCCGAGTTGTCGTCAGGGTTTTTCTCGTTACTAGACAAGTTAATAGCAGTGGATACACCTGCTAAAACAAATGGTTTAAAGTTGTTGACACGCTTAGTTGATATTTTTAATAGTAACGGAAAGTATACATAAGTTGACTTAACTTCGCGTAGTAAATCTGAGTCTGTAATCTCTTCGTCAAAAGTGTCAAAATAATTTTCTGGATACATCAAGTTACGTTGTGATATTACTAAACCAGGCTCAAAACGCACATCAAAATAATCGTTAATACGTACGTTACCTAACAACCCTACATTAAAACCAATGGTGCGTTCCGTTTGTATATCGCCAAGATTATTATTGTAGTCTAATTTAAAATCTAAGTTGTTAAACCCTAAATAATAACCCCAACTTAAAGTTGCTTTATCTACAGTTTCTAGGTTTTTCACTTTTTCTTTAGTAAAAAGCTGCGCTTGAGAAGCTGTCGTTAAAAATAGAGCAAGTAGTAAGGTCGAAATATGTTTTGTATTCATTATTTTTTAAATGCTTTGTAAATTGTAGCGACACCAAATGTCTGAGGCATGTCTGTAACATTACTAAACCCAATTTTACGTAAAATATTGTTTAAAGCTTCTCCATAAGGAAAAGCATTAGCACTTTCGCTTAAATATTTATAAGCTGTTTTATCCTTAGAAAATAATTTACCAACAGTTGGTAATATAACTTTAGAATGGAATTGATACCCTTGTTTAAAAGGAAATTTAGTAGGTACAGATGTTTCTAAAATAACAAAAATTCCACCTGGTTTTAATACACGTAAAATATCTTTTAAACCATTTTCTAGGGTTTCAAAGTTGCGGACACCAAAAGCTACAGTTATAGCATCAAAGGTGTTATCGTCAAAAGGCATATTCTCGGAATCACCAATAACCATATCAATTTTTTGATCTAAATTTTTAGCTTTTATTTTTTGTTTTCCAACGTCTAGCATACCGCTACTTATGTCTAAACCAATAATTTTTTTTGCGCTAGTTTCAGCAAGATTAATAGCTAAATCACCAGTTCCTGTCGCAATATCTAAAATGTTTTCTGGATTAGTAGCTTTTACAATGTCAACTACTTTTTTGCGCCATTTAATATCTATTCCAAAAGAAATTACACGGTTTAAACCATCATATTCACCAGAAATGGTATCAAACATTTTAGTTACCTGTTCTTTCTTTCCTAAGTCGCTATCTTTGTATGGATTTACTTTTGTCAAAATCAATTTTTTTACAAAGATAATGCATATATAATAGTCTGTAAAACTTCAAAAGAATAAATAATTGACCCTTAAATCTTTAAATTAATTATCTTTGCACTCCCTTTATTAAAGAAATATGAAAATAATTATTGCTGGAGCTGGTGAAGTAGGATTTCATTTAGCAAAATTATTGTCTTACGAGTCTCAAGAAATTACACTTATTGATACAGATAGAGACAGTTTGTCTTACGCAGATAACCACCTGGATATAAAAGTCTTAAAAGGTGATGCGACATCTATTGCTATTTTAAAAGAAGCCAAAATAGATCGTGCAGATTTATTAATTGGCGTAACAGCATCCGAAACTACAAATATTACTGTCTGTGTATTAGCTAAGCAGTTAGGTGCTAAACGTACTATAGCTAGAATTTCTAACACGGAGTTTATCAAACATAAAGATGAGGTTGGTTTTACCAGATTTGGTATTGACGAGCTGATTTCGCCAGAAAGTTTAGCTGCTGCAGAGATCGAGTTGCTTTTAAATCAATCGGCCTTTAAAGATAGTTATGAGTTTGAGGGTGGAGCACTAACTATGGTTAGTTTAAGTTTAACCAGAACAGCAGGTTTTGTTGGTAAGACAGTAAAAGAAGCTGCCGAGTTATTTTCAGAAATTCATTTTGTGCCAATTGCAATACAACGTTTTGGTACCCAATATACGATTATACCTAGAGGAGATACCGAGTTTAGAGAAGGAGATAATGCAGTGTTTATTACATGTGCTGGTGGAGGAGATGAGTTATGTAAAATGACAGGTAAAACAAATACACCTGTTAAGGATGTCATGATTTTAGGTGGTAGTAAAATTGGTTTTAAAACTTCTAGAGATTTGTCATTAAGTGGATTTAATGTAAAATTAATAGAGAATAATAAAGATATTGCTTTTGATTTAGCAGACGACTTACCTAAAGTTTTAGTCATTAATGGAGATGGTCGTAATGTTGAATTGTTGGAAGAAGAAAATATTAGCGAAATGGATGCTTTTATATCTGTAACTGGTAATTCTGAGACTAATATTATGTCCTGCCTTGTTGCTAAATCTAAGGGTGTTAAAAAGACTATTGCCTTAGTAGAGAATATGGATTACTTTGAGTTATCCCAATCTATTGGTATTGACACGCTAATTAATAAAAAACTTTTAGCTGCCAATAACATTTTTAGATACATACGTAAAGGTGAAGTTATTGCAATGACAAAACTTAACAACATGAATGCCGAGTTGTTAGAGTTTAAGGTTAAACCTACTTCAAAAATTTGCAATAAGTTAATTAAAGATGTTGAATTTCCTAGATCTGCTATTGTTGGTGGTGTTATCAGGAATGGTAAAGGATTGATTGCCTTGGGTAGTTTTAGAATAGAAGAAGGAGATTATATTGTCGTGTGTTGTTTACCACGATCTATTAAAGAAGTAGAAAAACTATTTTTATAATGGGAAAACGATTACGCCTTAACTACAAAATTATATTTTACTTTTTTGGTTTACTATTAGTCTTTAATGGTGGTTTTATTTTACTGTCAGCATTGGTAAGTTTAATTTATCAAGATGGTGTGACTTTACAATTGGTGTCTTCTGGCTTAGGAATTTTAATTTTTGGGCTTTTAGGGATGATTAATCATCGAAACCATAATAAAGAAATGAATAAGCGTGAAGGTTACATTGTTGTAGCTTTTGGGTGGATTGTTATGTCCTTATCTGGTGCAATACCATATTTAGCCACAGGAGCTATTCCTAATTTTACAAACGCTTTTTTTGAAACCATGTCTGGTTTTACAACCACAGGAGCATCTATTTTAAATGATATCGAAATTGTACCTAAAGGGGTTTTGTTTTGGAGGAGTTTAACCCATTGGATTGGTGGTATGGGTATTATTGTTTTAGCAGTTGCCATATTACCATTACTGGGAATTGGAGGTATGCAGTTATTTGCAGCAGAAGCACCTGGACCTAGTGCTGATAAATTACATCCTAGAATTACAGATACCGCAAAGCGTTTGTGGTTAATCTATTTTGGTTATACTGCTGCCGAAACTATTTTGCTTCAAGTAGCAGGAATGAGCTTTTTTGATGCCATAAACCACTCCATGTGTACATTGTCTACTGGTGGTTTTTCTACTAAAAATGCAAGTGTTGCTTATTGGAATAATCAACCAATTATACAATATATTATTATCGCTTTTATGTTTTTAGCAGGTTCAAACTTTGTACTAAGTTACTTTGCTTTTAAAGGTAAAGTTCAAAAAGTAATACATGATGAAGAGTTTAAACTGTACTTTAAATTTGTTGCTATATTTACAGTAATTGCTGCGTTAATCATTTATTTTAGAGCAGATTTAACAGTGTCTTCAATAGATCATCCAATGGTTTGGGGTAAAGGCGAAAGTGCTTTTAGACACGCATTGTTCCAAGTATTATCTGTAATTACTACTACAGGATTTGTCACAGCAGACTATACCTTGTGGACACCATTTTTGGTAGTATTTTTCTTTGGGCTAATGTTTTTAGGTGGCTCTGCAGGAAGTACAGCAGGAGGTGTAAAAGTAGTGCGTCATTTAGTATTAATTAAAAATGGATTTTTAGAGTTTAAACGTACTTTGCATCCTAATGCTATTTTACCAGTACGATATAATAAAAGAGCTATATCAGGAGATATTGTATTTAATATTCTAGGCTTTTTTATTTTATACATGATTGCTTTTATAATTGGTGCCTTAGGTTTTTCTATGATGGGTATTAATTTTGAATCCTCGATTGGGATTGCAGCTTCAAGCCTAGGAAACGTAGGTCCTGCTTTAGGTCAATTTGGACCAGTAAATAATTATGCAGCATTACCAGCTATTGGTAAATGGTGGTGTAGTTTTTTAATGTTAATTGGTCGTTTAGAGTTGTTTACTGTATTGATTTTGTTGACGCCTTTTTTCTGGAGAAATAGATAGTTTTCAAAATAGTATTGGTATTTTATTTGTTGTACTGTAACATTTTAAAGTCTACTTCGTCTTTATTATATAACTAATACATCAATCAATCATGTCACTATCAATCAACACACAGTCTTTACAAACAGACTCAGTAATTACATTAAATAATTATTCAGGAATCTTAAATTCAAATTACAAGTCTATTGTAATAGGTAATTTTAAAAACATTTCGTCTAAATCTTTATTTAACCGTAAGCAACGTCTAAAAAGTTGGTCTTACAATAGAAGCTGTTGTACAGTTGCTACATCACTTAAAGTATTGTTGTTTTTAGTAATGATTATCATCGCTATTATTTAAGTTCTATTAGTCTATTGTTATTTTCTCTAATCTGGAATGTAACATTTTACAAAAAGCTGCTACATATATGTAAAGCAGCTTTTTTTGTATAATAATCTTGATGGTACTTTGATTTTTTAAAGATTTGCTTAAAAGATTGTGATGTTTAATTTCTGAAAATATTCAGGTTAAAATTTATAATTTATGGGTGGAGAAGGATCAATGATGGCAGCAAACCAATCATTAAAAAGTAATAGAAATATGTTAGCAAAACGTAAAGAGAAGTCTTTTAGTTTTGTTAGTAATTCAACAGAAAAAACAGAATACAACTTACCTAAAGCATCAGAAAAAGATATTGCGTTTTTGCGAAATAAATTTAAGAAAGAACACAAATTGAGGCGTACCAAACAAATTATATTACTTATTATACCTTTGGTAGCTATGATTTTTTTGCTAATTTATTTAGTGTAAATAGAGTTTTATCTTTTTAAATTTAGTCTCTAGTCTGAAAAAAGTCTTATTTGTAACATTAATCCCATTATTGAAAACTTAATGTTTGTGTTAGTGTTTTACGTATTGGCAACAGTATTAATGTTGTAAAACAATTTTATGGATACCAATCTGAAACAGATTATAATTAGTTATATTTAAAAAAAAAGCTTCACATGTGTGAAGCTTTTTTTTAATTATTTATATATAAAGGGTTAATTAGCTAACCGCTTCTTTAATACGCTTTATAGCTTCAGTGATCTCTTTTTGTGAAGCTGCATAACTTAATCTAATGCAATTAGGATTTCCAAAAGCTTCTCCAGTAACTGTTGCTACTAATGCTTCTTCTAATAAATATAAAGAAAAATCTGTTGCGTTATGTATTGTTTTTCCTCTTAATGTTTTTCCGAAAAAATAAGAAATATCTGGAAACACATAAAAAGCGCCTTCTGGTGTATTTGTATTAAAACCTTCGATGTTACTTAGTAAATCTAAAACTAAATCACGACGTACTTTAAACTCGTCAATCATAAATTTTACAACACTTGGGTCGGCATTTAAAGCTGTGATTACTGCTTGTTGTGCAATACAATTTGCACCACTAGTCACTTGACCTTGCATTTTGTTACACGCACGTGCAATCCAATCTGGAGCACCAATGTAACCAATACGCCATCCAGTCATTGCAAATGCTTTAGATACTCCGTTTACAGTAATGGTATTGTTAAACATACCATCAACAGAAGCCATACTTGCATGTGGTTTTCCGGTGTAATTAATATGTTCGTAAATTTCATCAGAAACAACGTAAATATTTGGATGTTTTTTTAAAACTTCAGCTAAAGCTTCTAATTCTGTTTGACTATATAATGATCCGCTTGGGTTACAAGGACTACTAAACCATAACATTTTAGTTTTTGGTGTAATGGCAGCTTCTAATTGTGCAGCAGTCATTTTAAAATCCGTATCAATACTTGTTTGTACTTCTACAGGAACACCTTCACTTAACTTAACAATATCAGAATAACTTACCCAATAAGGACATGGTAAAATAACCTCATCTCCTTTGTTTAACATTACTGCTGCAATGTTTGCTAAACTTTGTTTAGCACCTGTAGATACTACAATTTGTGGTAAGGTGTAAGTTAAGTTGTTATCACGCTTAAATTTAGTAATAACCGCTTCTTTTAACTCAACATAACCATCTACTGGAGAGTATGAATTGTAATTGTCATTAATGGCTTGGATAGCAGCATCTTTAATAAAGTCTGGTGTATTAAAGTCTGGCTCGCCTAAGCTTAATCCTATAATGTCTTTTCCTTCAGCTTTAAGTTCTCTAGTTTTTGCTGCCATAGCTAAAGTGGCAGAAGTGGACATGTTTAAAATACGATCAGAAAGTGGTTGGCTCATGTGTGTGTTGTTATATTGTGCAAAAATTAATTATGCCATGTTAGGGTTTTGACCTAACATTTTTAGTTGTTGGTAGTGTTCTCCAATAGCTTTCCAAATAGAGTTATATTCATTGTATGGTAAGCTAAATTCATGTGCAGTTTCTTTGACTATTTTTGCTATGTTTTTGTAGTGTACATGGCTAATATGTGCAAATAAATGGTGCTCTACTTGTCTGTTTAATCCACCTGTATAAAACTCTACTAACCAATTTTTAGGTGAAAAGTTAGAGGTTGTAAATAACTGGTGAATAGCCCAAGTGTTTTTCATGTTACCATTTTCATCTGGTAAAGGCATCTCTGTATTTGGCATAACGTGTGCTAATTGAAACACAACACTTAAAATAATTCCTGCAGTGTAATGCATGATTAAAAAGCCAATTAAAACTTGCCACCAAGCATATCCTAATGATAAAGGTAAAACCACCCAAATGGTATAATATAAAATTTTACCAATGATTAATTTAGTCCATTGTGTTGCTGGTTTAGGAAAATCACCATAAGATAATTTTCTTTTTAAGTACACATAAGTTTGTTTGAAATCTGTTGTAATTGCCCAATTTACAGTTAATAAACCATAAAGTAAAAAGGCATAATATTTTTGATATTGGTGTATTTTTAACCACTTAGAGTGCTTAGAAAAACGTATGATTCTTCCAGCGTCAATATCCTCGTCATGTCCTTCAATGTTAGTGTATGTATGGTGTAAAACATTATGTTGTACTTTCCAATTGTAGTCATTACCAGCTAAAATATGGATACTACTTCCCATTAAACGATTAACCCATTTTTTGCTAGAAAAGGACCCATGATTAGCATCGTGCATCACATTCATTCCAACACCAGCCATACCTACACCTATGACCATTACTGATATAATCTGTAGCCAAGTTGGTAAATCTACGGTTAAGATAAGTACTAATGGACCTAGTAATAAGGTAAACATTACTATGGCTTTAATGTATAATTTCCAATTTCCTGTTTTTTTAATATTGTTTTCTTTAAAATAATTGTTGACACGTTTATTAAGTGTTTTAAAAAATTTTGCAGAGTCTGTTCGAGAGAACGTTACTGTTTGTTTTGTCATTGTAATTGTATTCTTTTTACTATAACGGAAAAATCCGTCAAATAATATTTCTTACAAAGATAATTAATTAAGCAAAACAGATACTCCCTTTTTAGTGTTAAAATGCATATTTTTGTCGAAAATTATAAACGTTTATGGAGCTGATTTTAAAGTATTTTCCTGATTTAACCCCTTTACAAATAGAACAATTTACTAAGCTTGAAGCATTATATCAAGATTGGAATTTAAAAATTAATGTTGTGTCTAGAAAGGATATTGACGAGTTGTATTTGCGTCATGTACTACACTCTTTAGCGATTGCTAGAATCATTAATTTTAAAGAAGGAAGCTCAATGATGGATGTAGGCACAGGAGGAGGTTTTCCTGGTATTCCTTTAGCTATTTTATTTCCTGAATGCGAATTTCATTTAGTGGATAGTATTAATAAAAAACTAAACGTAGTTAGAGAGGTTGTTGCTGGTTTAGAGTTGCAAAATGTTAAAGTAACACATAGTCGTGTAGAAGAAATTAAAGAAACTTATGACTTTATTATCAGTCGTGCTGTTGCAGCAATGCCAACGTTTGTGCATTGGATTAAAGGAAAAGTTTCAAAAACACAGCAAAACCAACTTAAAAATGGAATAATTTATCTTAAAGGTGGTGATTTAACGGAAGAGCTTCAGGATTATAAAACCACTACAATTTATAATATATCTGATTATTTTGAAGAAGACTTTTTTGACACTAAAAAAATTGTGCATTTGCCAATAAAATGGAAAGCTAACTAATAAATAAAAAAGCCTCTCAAATGTTTTGAGAGGCTTTTTTTATATAAATAAGTTGGATGTTATAATCCAAACTCAGCTTTTACTTCATCTACGTAATTTAATTTTTCCCAAGTAAATAATTCAACATCCATAGTAATGTCTCCTCCATTTGGTCTAGAAAATGTTTTGGTTACGGTTTCGTTTTGTCTTCCCATATGTCCATAAGCAGCTGTTTCGCTATACATTGGATTACGTAATTTTAAACGGTCCTCAATAGCAGATGGACGCATATCAAATATCTTAGATATTTTTTGTGCAATTTCTCCATCAGTCATATTAAATGGACAAGTTCCATATGTGTCTACAAAAATTCCCATTGGCTCAACAACACCAATTGCGTATGATACTTGTACTAAAATTTCATCAGCAACACCAGCAGCTACTAAATTTTTAGCGATATGTCTAGTAGCGTAAGCAGCACTTCTATCAACTTTACTTGGATCTTTTCCAGAAAAAGCACCACCACCATGGGCTCCTTTTCCTCCATAAGTGTCAACAATAATCTTACGACCTGTTAATCCTGTATCACCATGAGGTCCACCAATAACAAACTTTCCTGTTGGATTAATGTGGTATTTAATGTCGTCATTAAATAATGCTTGTGTCGCTTCTGGTAATTTAGCTACCACTCTAGGTATTAATATCTCGACAATGTCTTTTCTAATTTTAGATAACATCACCTCATCGTTAGCATCAAAATCGTCATGCTGAGTTGATACTACAATTGCATCAATACGTTGTGGTACATTATCATCACTATACTCAATAGTAACTTGACTTTTAGAGTCAGGTCTTAAATAAGTAATGTCTTTGCTTTCGCGACGTAACTCTGCTAATTCAATTAAAATTTTATGAGATAAATCTAAAGCTAAAGGCATATAGTTTTCTGTTTCGCGTGTTGCGTAACCAAACATCATACCTTGGTCACCAGCACCTTGCTCTTCTTTGCTAGCTCTGTCAACACCACGATTTATATCGTCTGATTGCTCATGTATTGCACTAAATACACCACAAGAATTACCATCAAACATATACTCACTTTTAGTATATCCAATCTTATTAATAGTATCTCTAGCTATTTGTTGTACGTCTAAATACGTGTTTGATTTAACTTCTCCAGCTAAAACAACCTGTCCTGTTGTTACTAAAGTTTCGCAAGCAACTTTACTGTCTTTATCAAATGCCAAAAAGTTATCTATTAAAGCATCACTAATTTGATCTGCTACTTTGTCTGGGTGTCCTTCAGACACACTCTCTGATGTAAATAAATACGCCATATTTGTTTTTTAAAATGTATATAATAGATTTGACGAAAGCGTCTAAGGAAGTTTACACTGCCTTTAGCATTTTTTAATGAGGTTGCAATCAGTCAAATCCGTCCTCTAATTTATTGAGCAGCAAAAGTAAGAAAATAAAGTAGTTTTTATCAAAACATACCGTTAAAAATAGTTAATTGATGTATTTAGCTATCAATATAACATTTTATAAAAATCAAAATTCAAACATTTAATTATGTAATTCTTATAAAGGTTAGTCTTTAGTTAATAATTCCTAAAAATTTCAATCATTTTATCAAAGTCAGCTATTGTTCATTAACTTTATAACTTATCTAAAAATAAAAATTATGCCTTTACAGCCTAAGTTAACGCGTTTCAATCAAAACGTATTGTCTAAATATCAAATATACAACGGTATTTTTATGACCCTTCCTTTTGATACTATTACTAAAACAGGTGTTTTATTACCACTGTTTCATGAGACATGTAAAAAAGGGTTTGAAGATGGACATAACCCTACTGTAATTGTTGATACTTTTTTTAAAAAATACCAAGCAAGACGTTCTGATAAATCTAAAATAGATTTATTGTTTCGTTTTATTCAATATATAGAAAGACAAGTTGTTTTATTTGATGCTATTGAGGATGCTGCTTTTCCAATTGTTAATAATATGGACGGAATTGGTACGCTTAGAAGTTTAAAAGAAAGTGCTGCTGCAGAAGGAAAGCTAGATAAGTTACGTCAGTATTTAGAAGAATTTAAAGTTAGAATTGTCTTAACAGCACATCCAACACAATTTTATCCTGGTACTGTCTTAGGAATTATCACAGATTTGACAGAAGCAGTTAGAGAAAACGACTTACTACGTATTAATGATTTATTAGCGCAGTTAGGAAAAACACCATTTTTTAAACATGAAAAACCAACACCTTACGATGAAGCGGTTAGCTTAATTTGGTATTTAGAAAATGTGTTTTATGAATCTTTCGGAAAAATATATGATTACATCCAACAAAACATTTTTGATGGAAAACATATAGATAACGATATAATTAATATTGGTTTTTGGCCAGGAGGAGACAGAGATGGTAATCCATTTGTTACACCAGAAATTACAGTTAAAGTAGCAACTAGACTGCATGAAACTATTATTAAAAACTATCATAAAGATGTCAGAAAGTTAAAACGTAAATTAACGTTTCAAGGCGTTGAAGAGCGTATATCATATATAGAAACCGAGTTGTATAAAAAAGTGCTACATGAAAAGTCAAGCTTAACATTAAATGAATTAATTTCAGAATTAAAAGCTATCAGACAAATTATAATTGATCAGCATCAATCACTTTATGTTACAGAAGTAACTAGTTTGCTTAATAAGATTCATTTATTTGGTTTTCATTTTTCAAGTTTAGATATACGTCAAGATAGTAGAGTGCATCATTCAATATTTACCTCTATGGTGGATAGTATGATTGCAAACGAAAGCAAGGATATACCTAGTAATTATCATGATTTAACGGAAGCAGAACAGGTTAAAGTGTTATCTGAGGTTAAAGGAACAGTGGATTTATCTTTAATTAAAGATGAAGAAACCCTAAAAGCACTAAATACTATTAAGGCCTTAAAATCTATTCAGGAAACTAATGGAGAGTTAGCTGCAAACCGTTATATAATTAGTAATAATCAAACCACTTTAAATGTGATGCAGTTATTTGCAATGCTTAAAGTAGTAGCATTTAATGATAAGCTTACGGTTGATATTGGACCTCTTTTTGAAACTATTACAGATTTAGAAAATGCACATATAGTTATGGAGGATTTATATACAAATCCTGCCTATGCTAAACACTTAAAATCTAGAGGAAACAAACAAACCATAATGTTAGGCTTTAGCGACGGAACTAAAGATGGAGGTTATTTAATGGCTAATTGGGCTATTTATAAAGCAAAAGAACGTTTAACAGCTATCTCTAGAAAATATGATGTAACTGTCATATTTTTTGATGGTCGTGGTGGACCACCAGCAAGAGGTGGTGGTAAAACACACAATTTTTATGCTTCATTAGGACCAACTATAGAGGATAAAGAAGTGCAGTTAACCATCCAAGGACAAACTATTAGCTCTAATTTTGGGACGTTAGATTCGTCACAATATAACCTAGAGCAATTAATAAGTTCTGGTATATATAATAGTTTAAGTGATACGGACTTGCGCATGTTACCAGAAAACAGAGTTGTTATGGATAATTTAGCAAACCTAAGTTACCAAGCGTATGTAGATTTTAAAAACCACCCAAAGTTTATTTCGTATTTAGAACATATGAGTACGCTAAAATACTATGCTAAAACAAATATTGGAAGTAGACCATCCAAACGTGGTAAAGCAGAAGGCTTAGTGTTTGAAGATTTAAGAGCTATCCCATTTGTAGGATCTTGGAGTCAATTAAAACAAAATGTACCAGGATTTTTTGGTGTTGGTACTGCTTTAAAACATTATGAAGATTCGGGCGAATTTGAAAAAGCACAAAAGCTATTTAAAACGTCTAGCTTTTTTAGAACATTAATAGAAAACAGTATGATGTCCTTATCAAAATCGTTTTTTGATTTAACTAAATACATGAGTGATGATCCAGAATATGGTGCCTTTTGGAATGTTATACACACAGAGTACTTGACTACAAAACGATTGATTTTAAAATTAACTGGCTATACAGATTTAATGGAAGAAGAGCCAGCTGGTAAAGCCTCTATTAAGGTTAGAGAGTCTATTGTATTGCCACTATTAACAATACAACAATATGCTTTAAAACAAATTCAGGAATTAGAGAAAGCAGATGTAAAAGATGCCGAGTTGATTGCTGTTTATGAAAAATTAGTAACACGATCGTTATTTGGTAATATAAATGCGAGTCGTAATTCGGCTTAAAATTCAATTAATTTTTTATGTGTAAGATATAGCAAGTTTGAAAATTTTCAGACTTGCTATATTTGTTTTGTAGATTATAAATCTGTTTATATTTAATTTTAGCGAATTATTTTCTGTTTAAATTAAAAAATGTTAATTTTTTAGAAAATTATTCTGTTTTGTTTGTTTTTAAAATATATATTTTGCAATATTTGTATTCACAAAGTTCAAAAACTTACTGAAATGTTATCAAGAAAGGTGGAGGGATTAGACCCATTGAAGCCTTAGCAACCCTTAGATTTACTAAGAAGGTGCTAAATTCTACTTAATTTTCGATTCATTAATCGATATATTGGATAGATAACTTAAACTAATTGCTCATCTGCAATTAGTATTTTCTTTTTAACATTTTTCTATTAAGTATGCTTCAAACGAAGCTTATTTGACTTTTGGTTTAATTTATTTATTAACTCAAAATTTAGAAAAATGAGTACACAAAAATTTGCTACACAAGCATTACACGCAGGACACGACACAACCAAGACAGCAGGTACAAGAGCAGTGCCTATTTATCAAACCACTTCATACGTTTTTGACGATTCAGATGATGCAGCAGGACGTTTTAATTTATCAGTGCCTGGATTTATTTATACACGTTTAAATAATCCAACAAACGATGTTTTAGAACAACGTATTGCTGCTCTAGAAGGTGGTATTGCAGCAGTAGCAACTGCTTCCGGAACAGCAGCAATTTCTACAACATTATTAACCTTATTAAAAGCAGGAGATCACATTGTAGCTTCTAGTAGTTTGTATGGTGGTACCTATAATTTATTAAGCGTAACCCTACCAAGACATGGTATTACAACCACTTTTGTAGATCCATCAGATCCAGAAAATTTTAGCAAAGCAGCACAAGAAAATACAAGAGCAGTGTTTGTAGAGTCTTTAGGTAATCCAAAATTGGATGTATTGGATTTAGAGGCTATTTCAAAACAAGCAAAAGCACATAAAGTACCATTAATTGTGGATAACACAGTTGCGACACCATACTTGCTAAATCCAATTGAATATGGTGCAAATATAGTCATCCATTCACTTACAAAATATATTACAGGTAACGGTACCTCGTTAGGAGGCATCATAGTGGATGCAGGAACTTTTGACTGGACTAATGGAAAGTTTCCAGAATTTACAGAGCCTTCAGCTGGTTATCATGGGTTGGTTTATAGCGATGTTATTGGAGCTGCAGCTTTTATTGCTAAAATTAGGATTGAAGGTTTGCGTGATTATGGTGGTGCATTAAGTCCCTTTAATGCTTTTCAAATAATTCAAGGATTAGAAACTTTAGAGTTAAGAATTTTAAAACATTCTCAAAACGCTTTGCAATTAGCTAAATGGTTACAGGAACAACCAGAAGTAACATGGGTAAATTATCCAGGGTTACAAACTAGTAAATACAATACGTTAGCTAAAAAATATTTACCTAAAGGACAAAGTGGTGTAGTGACATTTGGAGTTGAAGGAGGTTTTGAATCGGCTAAAAAAATAGCAGATACTACCAAATTGTTTTCATTGTTAGCCAACATTGGCGATACTAAATCACTAATTATTCACCCAGCAAGTACAACACATCAACAACTTAGTGATGAGGCGCAACAAACCACAGGAGTTACAAAAGACTTAATTAGATTGTCTGTTGGGATAGAAAATATAGACGATCTAAAAGCAGATTTAAAAGAAGCCTTTGCTGTCGTCAATAAAACCGTTTTAGCTTAAGCCTAATTTAATTTTAATTATTTAACCCGAAATAACGTCACACTTTTTAGTTGCCATTTTAAAGTGTGATGGTTATTTCTAATGCAATAAAATATGAGTGATTTAAAATTTACAGTAACAGGAAACAGTACTTCTACTACTCAATTTATAGGGCAAGCTAGACAGTTTAAATTAGTGGTTGACGAGCCAGAAGCTTTAAATGGGACAGATGAAGCTCCAAACCCTGTCGAGTATATTCTTGCTGGTTTTGCGGGATGTGTAAATGTCGTTGGACACTTAGTTGCAAAGGAACTTGGTTTTAAAATAGAAAAACTTGAGATCGAAGTATCAGGACAAATCAATCCCAATAGATTTTTAGGTGTGTCTCAAGATGAGCGTGCTGGTTTTAAAACTATAGAGTTAAACTTAATTCCAAAAACAGATGCAAGTATAGAAACACTTGCTAAATGGTTAGAAATTGTTGAAGCACGTTGTCCTGTTAGAGACAATTTGTCTAATAAAACACCTATTAAAATTTCGGTTGAAAAAGAATATAGTTTAAAGTAAAATGAAAAATTTAAAATATATAAACATTCCTGATTTTGTTAACAATAATGGTAAGGCAACAACTATTAAGTTGTCTTACCAATTATTTGGTAAAGCATTACATACAGCGCCAATTATATTGGTTAATCATGCTTTGACAGGAAATGCTTGTGTGGTTGGAGATCAAGGTTGGTGGAATGATTTAATAGGAGATAATAAATGTATTGACACCTTGCATTATACCGTTTTAGCTTTTAATATTCCTGGTAATGGATATGATGATTTAGAAGAAAATTTAATTCATAACTACAAAGAATTTACAGCTAGAAATATAGCAGAAATTTTTGCTAAAGGACTTCAGCACTTATTAATTAACAAGTTGTTTGCAATCATAGGAGGTTCAGTTGGTGGTGGAATTGCATGGGAATTAGCAGTGTTAAAACCCGATTTGGCAGAGCATATAATACCAATTGCTACAGATTGGAAAGTAACTGATTGGATCATAGCAAATTGTCATATTCAAGACGCTATTTTAAATAATTCAAGCCAACCATTAAAGGATGCCAGAATGCATGCTATGACCTTGTATCGTACACCAGAGTCTTTAACAAAAAAATTTTCTCGTAGTAAAGATTCGCAACCTTTATTTGAAGTCCAAAGTTGGTTAAATTATCATGGAAACCAGTTGGACAGTAGATTTCATTTGCCAGCTTATAAATTAATGAATCAAATCCTCAAAACTATTGATATAACCAGAGGACGATTATCTTTTAAAGAAGTGGCTTCAGTCATTAAAGGTCATGTACATATTATAACAATTAATAGTGATTTGTTTTTCAAGACTGAAGAAAACTGGGAAACTTATATTGATTTAAAATCAGTCAAACAAAACGTAACTATTGGCGAAATAAAATCTCTACATGGTCATGATGCTTTTTTAATAGAATTTGATCAATTGTCTAGATTATTAAACCCAATTTTTGAAATCAAACAAGTGCCAAACCACAGCAAATTTGAAACAGTATTAAAAAAGTGTGTATGAGTAGTATCAGAGAAGTCATTAAAAAACGAATTTTAGTACTTGATGGTGCTATGGGTACTATGTTACAACGCTATAACTTTACTGAAGCAGATTTTAGAGGCGACCGTTTTAAAAACTACCCAACAGCTTTAAAAGGAAATAACGATTTACTATCATTAACACAGCCCAATGCAATTGCAGACGTACATCGCAAGTATTTTGAAGCTGGAGCAGATATAGTCGAAACTAATACGTTTTCTGGTACAACCATTGCTATGGCAGATTACGATATGGAAGATTTGGTGTATGAGCTTAATTTTGAATCGGCTAAAATTGCTAAATATGTTGCTTCGGAATTCACTAATAAAAATCCCGAAAAACCACGCTTTGTAGCAGGAAGTATTGGTCCAACAAATCGCACAGCTAGCTTAAGTCCAGATGTTAATAGACCAGAATTTAGATCTGTCAATTTTGATGAGTTACGCATAGCTTATAAGCAACAAGTAGAGGCCTTAATAGATGGAGGAGTAGACTTATTGTTAGTCGAAACTATTTTTGACACATTAAATGCAAAAGCAGCATTATTTGCAATTGAAGAAGTAAAAGAAGAACAAAATATAGACATTCCAATTATGGTCTCTGGTACCATAACAGATGCGTCTGGTCGTACGCTGTCAGGTCAAACAGTAGAAGCTTTTTTAACTTCTATTTCTCATGTGCCTTTGTTAAGTGTTGGGTTTAACTGTGCATTAGGCGCAAAGCAATTACAACCTTATTTAAAACGTCTGTCAAGTCAAACAGATTTTTATACGTCTGCGCATCCAAATGCAGGATTACCAAATGCTTTTGGAGAATATGATCAAACTCCAGAAGAAATGAAAAACTTAATTGAAGCCTATTTAAAAGACGATTTAATTAATATTATTGGTGGTTGCTGTGGGACAAATCCAGAACATATTAAAGCAATTGCTCAGGTTGTAAAAAACTATAAACCAAGACAAATAAAACAACTAGCATAATGGATGACTGCGACTGTCAAAAATATTTAACACTTTCTGGTTTAGAACCCTTAATTGTAACACCAGAAAGTAATTTTATAAACGTAGGAGAACGCACTAATGTTACAGGTTCGCGTAAATTTTTAAGATTAATAAAAGAAGAAAAATACAACGAAGCCTTAGAAGTTGCTAGAGACCAAGTTGAAGGTGGTGCACAAATTTTAGATGTCAACATGGACGAAGGGATGTTGGATGGCGTTTATGCTATGACTACCTTTTTAAATCTCATTGCTTCAGAGCCTGATATTTCCAGAATCCCTATAATGATTGATAGCTCTAAATGGGAAATTATTGAGGCTGGTTTAAAGGTGGTTCAAGGTAAATCTGTTGTAAATTCTATAAGTTTAAAAGAAGGTGAAACCGAGTTTATACGTCAAGCTAAACTAGTAAAACGTTATGGAGCTGCTGTAATTGTAATGGCTTTTGATGAAGACGGTCAAGCAGATACTTATGATCGTAGAATAGAAATTTGTAAGCGCTCTTATGATATATTAGTAAACACAGTGGGTTTCCCTCCACAAGACATCATTTTTGATCCTAATATTTTTCCTGTTGCCACAGGAATGGAAGAACATCGTAAAAATGCATTAGACTTTTTTAAGGCGACAAAGTGGATTAGACAAAACTTACCGTTTGCTAATGTGTCTGGTGGTGTAAGTAATGTGTCCTTTTCTTTTAGAGGAAACAATACTGTGCGTGAGGCTATGCATGCTTCGTTTTTGTTTCACGCCATAAAAAACGGAATGAATTTAGGTATTGTAAACCCAACGATGTTGGAGATTTATGATGAAATTGATAAAGAGTTACTGCAATGTGTTGAAGACGTTTTATTTGACAGACGTGAGGATGCTACTGAGCGTTTATTAGCGTTTGCCGAAACCGTAAAAGGAAATAAAAAAGAATCTACAGAAACGGTTCAAGAATGGAGAAATACCGAGTTGCAAAGCAGAATTACACATGCTTTAGTAAAAGGAATTGATGCATTTATAATTGAAGATGTTGAAGAAGCAAGACAATCTGTTTCAAGACCAATAGAGGTTATTGAAGGTCACTTAATGCAAGGTATGAGTGTGGTTGGAGATTTATTTGGAAGCGGAAAAATGTTTTTGCCACAAGTAGTAAAATCGGCTAGAGTCATGAAAAAAGCTGTAGCTTATTTACAACCATTTATTGAGGCTGAAAAAGACGGAAAACAAGAGTTTGCTGGTAAAATTTTGATGGCAACCGTAAAAGGAGACGTCCATGATATTGGTAAAAATATTGTGAGTGTAGTTTTAGGTTGTAATAATTACCAGATTATAGATTTAGGCGTTATGGTTCCGCCAGAAAAAATAATTGATACTGCTATTAAAGAGCAGGTAGATATTATTGGTTTAAGTGGTTTAATTACACCATCGTTAGACGAAATGGTTTATGTGTCTAAAGAAATGGAAAAGCAAAATCTTGATATTCCTTTGATAATTGGAGGAGCAACCACATCTAAAGCACATACGTCTGTTAAAATTGCACCTCATTATAAAGATGCTGTGGTACATATTAATGATGCTTCAAGAGCTGTAACAGTTGTTGGCGAATTATTAAATAAAAACAATGTTGTTTATAAAGAGCAGATTAGGGAAGAATACGATGTGTTTAGAGAAAAATTCTTAAACAGAACAAAACAAAAAGACTACATAAGTATTGAAGAGGCTAGAAAAAGAAAATATAAAATAGATTGGCAAACCTCTAAAATTGTGAAACCAAAACAATTAGGAATTCAAATAATTGAAGATTTTGATATTACAAAATTAGAAGCGTATATAGATTGGTCTCCTTTTTTTAGAAGTTGGGATTTACATGGAAAATATCCAGATATTTTAACCGATAGCGTTGTCGGAAGTCAAGCAACAGATTTGTTTATTGACGCTCAAGAATTATTAAAAAGAATTTTTGATGAAAAGCTATTAAAAGCAAAAGCCATCTTTGGATTGTTTCCAGCAAATAGCATAAATGATGATGATATAGAGGTTTCTCTCAAAGAACGTCATACTGAACTCGTTTCAGTATCTCATAATCATGAGGACCAACTAACCTTTCTAACCTTACGTCAACAATTAAAGAAAAGAGAAGGTGTGCCTAATCATGCGTTAGCAGATTTTATTGCTCCAAAAGAAACAGGAATACAAGATTATATTGGTGCTTTTTGCGTGTCTACAGGTTTTGGTACAGCCAAATTAGCTGAGCAGTTTGAAGCTGATAACGACGATTATAATTCGATAATGATTAAAGCGTTAGCAGATAGATTAGCCGAAGCTTTTGCAGAATATCTACATAAAGAAGTAAGAATAAAACATTGGGCTTATGCACAAGATGAAAGTTTATCTAACCAAGAATTAATTAAGGAAAACTATAAAGGCATTCGTCCAGCTCCTGGTTATCCTGCTTGTCCAGATCATTTAGAAAAGCAAACCATCTGGAAGCTATTAAATGTGGAAGAAAATATTGGTGTAAAACTAACCGAAAGTCTTGCTATGTGGCCTGCAGCAAGTGTAAGTGGTTATTATTTTGGAAATCCTGAGGCTAAGTATTTTGGCTTAGGAAAAATTAAGGAAGATCAATTATTAGATTATTCAAAACGAAAAAATATTAGTATAACAGAAGCTACTAAATGGCTAAACCCAAATTTAGCAGATTAGTGCGTTAGCGATTGATGTGGCATCCTTTTTACGTCAGTTTGAGTAATACGACGTTAGGAGTATTGTACGAGAACAAGTAAAAAGATATAACGGAAAGCGCGACCCTTGTGGTAACGCCATAAAAATAACTGAGATATAATTTTAGGTAATACATGAAAGTAACAGAGCATATAACTAAAGGAAAGGGGAAAACACAATTTTCGTTCGAGATCTTACCGCCTTTAAAAGGACAACATATCCAATCTATTTTTGATAATATTGATCCATTAATGGCATTTAATCCACCTTTTATTGATGTTACGTACCATCGTGAGGAATATGTGTATAAAGATTTAGGTGATGGTTTGCTTAAAAAACAGGTGGTTAAAAAGCGTCCAGGAACCGTTGGTATTTGTGCTGCTATCCAAAATAGATATAATGTGGATGCCATACCGCATATATTATGTGGTGGTTTTACTAAAGAGGATACAGAGAATTTTTTGATTGATTTAGACTTTTTAAATATCGATAATGTTATGGCATTGCGTGGTGATGCTGTTAAAACTGAAACTTATTTTACGCCAGAAAAAGAAGGTCATGCGTATGCTAGTGATTTGGTAAAACAAATAACAGCTTTAAATAAGGCTAATTATTTGGATGATCAACTCCTTAATTGTAGTGCTACGGATTTTTGTGTTGGTGTTGGAGCGTACCCAGAAAAACATATGGAAGCACCAAGTTTAGATAGTGATATTCATTTTTTAAAAAAGAAGATTAAAAATGGTGCAGAATATGTGGTGACACAAATGTTTTTTGATAATCAAAAGTATTTTCAGTTTGTAGATAAATGCAGAAGTGAAGGGATTACAGTACCAATTATTCCTGGTTTAAAACCAATATCCACATTAAAACAGTTAAATGTTATTCCGCATCGTTTTCATGTGGATTTGCCAGAAGCTTTAATTAAAAGTATTATTAAATGTAAAACTAATGTTGAGGTCAGACAAGTTGGTATTGAGTGGTGTATCCAGCAATCTTTAGAGCTTAAAAAAGCAGGCATACCAATGTTGCATTACTACTCGATGGGAAAAAGTGATAATATCAAAGCAATTGCAGAAGCTGTTTTTTAATAACAAAAAACGCTTACTTTTGTATTATGCTTTCTAAGAAAACAAAATACGGAATTAAGGCTTTAGTACATTTAGCAAAAAAGGATCAACGCTGTCCTGTGCAAATTAGTACAATATCTTCGGCTGAAAATATTTCTCAAAAATTTTTGGAAACCATTCTACTTATTCTTAAAAAAAACGGAATATTAGGTTCTAAAAAAGGAAAAGCAGGTGGTTATTACCTTTTAAAAGAGCCTAATCATGTTAGTATGGCAGATGTCATGCGTATTTTAGAAGGACCTATTGCAATGGTGCCTTGCGTAAGTTTAAATTTTTATGAGGCTTGTAGCGATTGTCCAGATGAAACTATTTGTGCTGTCCATAACTTAATGGAAGAGGTAAGAGACAGCTCTCTTAAAATTTTTAACAACAAGACCTTAGCAGATTTTATTTAATTTATTTGTGCAAACAAGCTTCAATCTATACATTTGCATTTAATCTACTATTCCGATAGGAATTAAAGAGTAATTGATTTATTATATGATTTTAGATGCGTTTTTTAAAATAGAAAACAAAAAGAAGGAAGCTAAGTCATCCGAAGAAAACATTAACAGAAGTATCCTTAAAACAATTAGTTGGAGGATAATAGGAACATTAGATACATTAGTAATAACTTATTTTATTACAGGTACTATCAAAATGGCATTGAGTATTGGGTTTATAGAGTTTTTTTCTAAAATGTTATTATATTTTTTTCATGAACGTGCTTGGAATAAAATTAAACTAGGAAAATGATACAAATAGATATAAATCGTGTAAACCAAGAATTAAAAGATAAATCTCCTCAAGACATTGTACGTTGGGCAATTAATATCGCTAAAAACCCTTTGGTGACTACTAATTTTAGACCTTATGAAGCTGCAATATTACACCTAGTATCAGCTCAAAAAAAAGATATTAAGGTAATTTGGTGTGACACAGGATATAATACGCCTAACACTTATAAACATGCAGAAGCTGTTATCAAAACCTTAGATTTAAATGTAAAACTATACGTACCCAAACAAACTGTTGCACATCGTAACGTAGTCATGGGTATTCCTGACGTAAATGATCCTAATCATAAAAAATTTACTGAGCAAGTTAAGTTAGAGCCTTTTACTAGAGCTTTTTTAGAGCATAAACCTGATTTGTGGTTTACTAATTTAAGAAAAGGACAAACTACTTTTAGAGATAGTATAGATGTGGTGTCGATTGATAAGAATGGCGTAATTAAAGTAAGTCCTTTTTATAATTTTTCAGATGAAGCGCTAGATGCTTACCTAGAAAAACATCAGTTACCAAATGAGTTTAAATACTTTGATCCAACAAAAGTTTTAGGTAATAGAGAATGCGGTTTACACGCATAAATGATAAATAAACAATGAAAAATACCTCGCAAATAAATCCGTTAGAAAACGAAGCTATATATATTTTTAGAGAAGTCGCTGCACAATTTGAAAAACCTGTGCTATTGTTTTCCGGAGGAAAAGACTCAATCACGTTAGTAAGATTAGCGCAAAAAGCATTCTATCCTGCTAGTATTCCATTTCCATTATTACATATAGATACAGGTCATAACTTTCCAGAAACTATAGCTTTTAGAGACCGTTTAGTTAAAGAGTTAGGTTTAGAATTAATAGTAAGAAATGTGCAAGATTCTATTAATCAAGGAAAAGCAAAAGAAGAATCTGGTAAATATGCAAGTCGCAATACCTTACAAACTGTAACACTATTGGATGCTATAGAAGAGTTTAAATTTGATGCTTGTATTGGTGGAGCAAGACGTGACGAAGAAAAAGCAAGAGCAAAAGAACGCATCTTTTCAGTGCGAGATGATTTTGGACAATGGGACGAGAAAAATCAACGTCCAGAATTATTTGATATGCTAAACGGAATGATTGAACATGGTCAAAATGTTCGTGTTTTTCCTATATCAAATTGGACAGAATTAGACGTTTGGTCTTATATTCAAAAAGAAAATATAGAAATTCCATCAATTTATTTTTCGCATACACGAGCAACTTTTTTACGTGATGGTCTTATTTGGTCAGCAGATGATGATGTTGTGTTTAGAGAAGAAGATGAAATTGTAGAAGATCGAGTAGTCAGATTTAGGACAGTTGGTGACATGAGTTGTACAGCTGCAGTATTATCTGAAGCAAAAACAATAGATTCGGTAGTTGAAGAAATTAGAAATTCTACAATATCAGAACGTGGAGCCAGAATTGATGATAAACGTAGCGAAGCAGCTATGGAAAAACGTAAACAACAAGGTTACTTTTAAAAGTTTAACTAAAGTGCTTAACCCTAACTATTGATGCTTATCAATAACAGTAATTAAAATAAAATTTAAAAAATTTAGGTGTTGATTGTGTGCTACTTGTAGCTTATCAATAACCAACAGTCAAAAATATGGAAGTATTAAAATTAGCAACAGCAGGAAGTGTAGATGACGGAAAAAGTACTTTAATTGGACGTTTATTGTATGACACAAAATCCTTAACGTCAGATAAAATTGAGGCTATCCAACAAAAAAGTGAACAACTGGGTTATGATTATTTAGATTTTTCACTAGCAACAGATGGTTTGGTAGCAGAGAGAGAACAAGGAATTACTATAGATGTTGCGCATATATACTTTTCAACTCAAAATAAAAGTTTCATAATAGCAGATACACCTGGACATGTAGAGTATACCAGAAACATGGTTACAGGAGCATCAACATCTCAAGCGGCTATAATTTTAATAGACGCTAGAAAAGGAGTTATAGAGCAAACTAATAGACACTTTTTTATTAATAATCTGCTTAGGGTAAAAACTGTAATTGTAGCTATAAATAAGATGGATTTGGTTGATTTTTCTGAAGAAAGATATAACCAAATAAAATCAGATTTTGAAATCTTGATGAGTAAACGTGATTATCAAGAGCAAAATATAACTTTTATTCCTGTTAGTGCATTAAAAGGTGATAACGTAGTAGCTAAATCTGTAAACACACCTTGGTACAAAGGAAAAACTTTAATTGATTATCTAGAAACTATAGATAGTCAAGCGCTTTATAATAGTGGTACACCAAGATTTCCTGTGCAATATGTTATACGTCCAAAAACGGAAGAATTTCATGATTATCGTGGATATGCAGGAAAAGTATATGGAGGCGAATTAAGTGTTGGTGATGAGGTAGTCGTGTTACCTTCACAAACAAAATCTAAGATTAAAGGTATTCAGTTTTATGATCAAGAGGTCAAAACCGCATCTAGACGCTCTTCAGTAACCATAACCTTAACCGACGATGTCAATATTAGTCGTGGTGACATGATTGTTAAAGCAAACGATTTGCCGACTGTAGATAAGCAGTTTACAGCAACAGTATCTTGGATGGATACTAAGCATTTAAATGTTGGAGGTAAGTATGTTTTACAACATGGAGTAAATAGAGTGTTAGCTAAAGTGGATAAGATTCATCATAAAATTAATCCTGATTATTCTGGGATTGATCAGACTGTAGATAGCCTTAAAATTAATGATATCGCAACAGTATCGTTTAAGCTAAACAAACCTGTTTTTTATGATGCGTTTAAATCACATAGGACTAATGGGTCTTTTATTTTAATAGACACGTTATCTAATAATACGGTAGCAGCAGGTTTTATTCAATAGCAACAATACGTTATTAATAATTTACATACTTTTGCGACCTAATTATTAGTGTTTAATGAGGTATTATTTTAATTGCTTGCTTTTGTTTTGTGTTTTATTTGTAACAGCACAAGAAAACAATAATCAATATTCTGTTGATGCTAATTTTTTCTACGGAAACATTGCAGAGCATAATAGTGATATTTCACATTTAATAAAAGGACATCCTACAGGTTTTATATTAAGTTATAATAAAAAAACCTTTGGTCAAAATGCATGGGAAAGTAGATATAACTATCCAGATTATGGTGCGTCAATTATCTATCAAGATTTAAAAAACGAAACTTTAGGAAATAATTTTGGTGTTTATGCACACTACAATTTTTATTTTTTAAAACGTAATTTAATATTCAGAATTGGTCAAGGTTTAGCCCACAATTCTAACCCATACGATAAAGTTGATAATTATCGTAATAACGCATTTGGGACACGTTTATTAAGTAGTACATACCTGATGCTAAACTATAAAAAAGAAAACATTTTTAGTGGTTTTGGACTGCAAACAGGTTTGTCTTTAATCCATTATTCTAATGCTAATGTTAAGGCGCCAAATAGTTCAATAAATAGTATCACGTTTAATTTAGGTGTAAATTATGTGTTGGATGCAGATAACACACTAGAATATATTAAACATATTGACCAAGACTTTACAGAAAAAGTAAAATATAACTTAGCGTTTAGAACAGGTGTCAATGAAAGTGATATTATTGATTCTGGACAATATGCCTTTTATATCGTTTCGGCGTATGCTGATAAGCGTTTAAATAAAAAAAGTGCCATACAATTAGGTACAGATGTGTTTTTTTCAAACTTTTTAAAAACGCATATTAGATACAAATCAGTTGCATTTCCTTTAGATAATGTGTCTGGAGACGAAGACTACAAGCGTATTGGAGTATTTGTTGGTCATGAGTTGTTTATTAGTAAAACATCATTAGTAACGCAATTAGGTTACTATGTTTATTATCCATTTGATTTTGAAGGTCGTGTTTATAATAGGGTAGGTTTAAAACGCTATTTTAGTGATAAACTATATGGAGCCTTAACCTTAAAGTCACATGGTGCAAAAGCTGAAGCAGTAGAATTAGGAATAGGAATACGTTTATAATATGAAACAATTAATATACATACTATCAGTAATATTTCTATTTGGTTGTGATTCTGAAAACGCACCAGATTGTTTTCAAAATTCTGGAGATATCGTCCAGCAAGAGATTGTAGTGGATGAGTTTACTAAAATTACGGTATATAAAAATATCGAATTATTTATCCAGCAAGGATTAACTCAAAAAGTGGTGTTAGAAACTGGCGAGAATTTAGCAAACGATGTTGAGGTGTATGTTGAAAACGGTCGATTGACATTAAAGGATAACAATAGTTGTAATTTAACAAGGGATTATGGGATTACTAAAATATATGTTACAACGCCTAACGTAACAGAAGTTAGAAACAGTAGTAATTTAGACGTACATAGTATTGGTGTTTTAAATTTTCCTGATCTTAAACTGACTTCAGAAGATGATTCTGGAGATTATTATAATGTTGGATTGTTTAATATGGAAGTTAATTGCACAAACTTGTTTGTCGTAATTAATAATATTACGACAAATATCATATCTGGTACAACTGATAATTTAAGAGTTAATCATGCATCAGGAAATGGTCGTTTTGAAGGTCGTTATCTTATAGCGCAAAACGTAATCGTATATCATCGAGGTACAAATGATATAATTGTAAATCCACAACTTAGTTTAACAGCTAGTCTAGTTAGTACTGGAGATGTTATTGCTGTAAATACACCACCAACGGTTACAATATCAGAACAATTTGATGGACGCGTAATTTTTGAATAATTTACTAGCTGGTTAATTCTCTAAATAAACTTTCTAAGCTCGCATTTTTTTGATTTAGTTGTAAAATCTTTAATTGATTATCATGTGCAAAGTCAAAGACATGACTACGCATATCTTCAGAGGTTTCAAAAGTAATTTCGTAAATAAAATCGTGTGTATTTTTTACCTTTTTAGCATTTGGTAATCTAAGTAAAAAAGCATCTTCTACTCTGTAGTCAAACTCGACAACAACAATTTGTGCTTGTCCATCACGTAAGTCTTTTAGTTTTTTATTGGCAACAATTTCACCTTTATTAATAATAATTACTCGATCACACATAGCTTCTACTTCTTGCATAATATGTGTAGATAAAAAGACAGTTTTATCTTTTCCTAAATTTTTAATTAGGTTTCTAATATCAATTAATTGATTTGGGTCTAAACCGGTTGTAGGTTCATCTAAAATTAAAACCTCTGGATTATGTAATAACGCATTTGCAAGTCCAACACGCTGTCTGTAACCTTTACTTAGTTGTCCAATAGTTTTGTGTGCTTCTGGTGTTAATCCCGTTAATTTTATGACCTCTTCAATACGTGATCTGTCTACTTTATAGACATTAGCATTAAAAGTTAAATATTCTCTTACATACTGTTCTAAATACAAAGGATTGTGTTCAGGTAAATAACCTACACTTTTTTGTACATTTTTTGTGTCAGTTAAAATATGATGTCCATTAACTTCCGCATCGCCTGATGTAGGATTGATGTAAGTAGTTAAGATTTTCATCATTGTAGATTTTCCTGCGCCATTAGGACCCAAAAAACCAACAATTTCAGGACGATTAATTTCAAATGAAATATTATTTAAAGCCTTCTGCGAGCCATAAACTTTAGTGATGTTTTCTACTTTAATTGACATGGATATAATCTTTACTCAAAAATAGACATTCTGTAATTTATACCATAGATTATTAATAAATCTTTAAATATTTACTAAAAAGCACAAAAATAGGTGCTTAGTGTTTTGTTATATCATTTTATTATTTACTTTAGCAATATTATTACAAACATGAGCACAATAAACAATACATATTTTAGCTGGTATTATTTCTTTTTTAACAAAAGGAACGAGACGCTGTATATGTAATTTAGCAACATATATTTTTAAAAAAAGTCTCGATATATATCGAGACTTTTTTTGTTTAAATAACTCAGTAAAAAACAAATAATTTGATAAAAACAGTAGCCATACAAGGTATAAAAGGATCGTTTCATCACATTGTGTCTCAAAATTATTTTAAGACCAATATTAGTATTGTCCCTTTTATGTCTTTTGATCAAACGGTAGATAGTGTTCTTAAAAAGGAGACAGATGCAGCTATAATGGCTATTGAAAACTCAATTGCAGGATCTATTATTCCTAATTATGCACTAATAGATACTAATAATTTGCATGTAGTAGGAGAGTATTATTTAGATATTCAACACAACTTGATGGCTTTGCCAAATCAAAAGATTGAGGATATTACAGAGGTGTATTCTCATCCTATGGCGTTATTACAATGTAAAGCCTTTTTTAAGCAATATCCTCATATTAAACTTATAGAAGATAAGGATACTGCTGAGGTTGCGGAGCGTATCCATAAAAAACAATTAAAAAACACAGGAGCTATTGCTAGTACTTTAGCTGCAGAAATATTTGAGTTAGATATTTTAGCAACAAGTATCCAGACTATAAAACATAACGAAACCCGTTTTGTTATTGTAAAACAGGATAATTCTGAAATCGCTGAAGCGGAAATAAATAAAGCATCTATCAAATTTGAATTAGATCATAAAAGAGGAAGTTTAGCAACCATTTTGAATGTTATGAGTGATTGCAAATTAAACTTAACAAAAATACAGTCTTTACCAATAATTGAAACCCCTTGGAAATATGCCTTTTTTGTAGATGTTACATTTCAGGATTATCAAGATTTTAAAAAAGCCAAATCTATAATGGATATTATGGCCACACATTTTAAGGTTATTGGTCAATATAAAAATGCGAAAATATAATGAAAGTAGCTAATAGATTACATAGTGTAGAGGAATACTACTTTTCTAAAAAATTAAAGGAGGTCAATGCTTTAAAAGCAGCAGGAAAACCTATCATTAATTTAGGAATTGGAAGTCCAGATTTACAACCATCAAGCCAAGTTGTTGCAGCGTTAACAGCAGGTTTATTAGATGCTAATGCACATAAGTATCAAAGTTATCAAGGCTTACCAGAGTTTAGGCAAGCTATTGCGGATTTTTATAAAGCACATTATAACGTATCAATTAATCCAGATGCAGAAGTGTTACCATTAATGGGAAGCAAAGAGGGAATTATGCATATATCTATGGCTTTTTTAAATGAAGGTGATAGCGTATTAATTCCTAATCCAGGATATCCAACGTATGCAGCTGTGACTAAATTAGTGCAAGCTAATCCTATTACTTATAATTTAGATCAAAGCAATAATTGGTTACCTAATTTAGAGAAGATTGAAACCTTAGATTTAAGTAAAGTTAAATTAATGTGGATCAGTTATCCACATATGCCAACAGGTGCTAAAGCGTCTAAAACGGATTTAAAAAAGTTAATCGATTTTGCTAAAAAGCATGATATTTTACTAGTAAATGATAATCCTTATAGTTTTATTTTAAATAATAATCCGTTAAGTATCTTAAATGTTGAAGGTGCAAAGGATGTTTGTTTGGAGCTAAATTCTCTAAGTAAAACTTTTAATATGGCTGGTTGGAGAGTTGGAATGGTTTTAGGAAGTCCAGACCATATAAACGCAATTTTAAAAGTAAAAAGTAATATGGATTCTGGTATGTTTTACGGAATTCAAAAAGGAGCAATAGCTGCATTAAATAGTCAGCAAGATTGGTTTGATAGTTTAAACAAAGTGTATACAACACGTCGTAAATTAGTTTGGCAGTTAGCAGATAAATTAAACTGTACCTATGATAAAGAAGCTTCAGGTTTATTTGTTTGGGCAAAAGCACCAGAAGGTTACAAATCAGAAACATTTATAGATACATTGTTACACGATAAAAGCCTATTTATAACACCAGGAACAGTGTTTGGAACACAAGGCGAAGGGTATGTAAGATTTTCGTTATGTGCAACGGAAGAACAAATAGAAGAAGCAATAGCAAGAGTATGATACAAAATATATACATAATTGGTGTTGGATTAATTGGCGGTAGCTTGGCTTTGGACATAAAAAATAAACGTCCTGAAGTTACAGTTTATGGTATTGATAAATCCGAAGACCATATAAATCAAGCTTTAGAGCTTGGTGTTATTGATCATAAAGCCACTTTTGAAGATTTAGATAAGGCAGATTTAGTAGTACTAGCTATTCCTGTGGATGCTTCTGTTAGTGTTTTGCCAGATGTCCTTGATAAAATATCAGATTTTACGTTAGTTGCTGATGTTGGTTCGACTAAGTCTGATATCTGTAAAGTGGTAGAAAACCATCCAAGACGACGCAATTTTTTAGCAATGCATCCTATTGCAGGAACAGAGTTTTCGGGACCAAAAGCAGCAATCAGAGATTTGTTTAATCAAAAGACAAATATTATTTGCGAAGTAGAAAAAACAGCCTTCAAACTACAAGAAAAAGCAGTCGGTTTGTTTACAGAAATAGGAATGCGTATGCGTTACATGAATCCAGAATCTCATGATAAACATATTGCTTATGTGTCGCATTTATCACATATTAGTGCATTTATGTTAGGTAAAACGGTTATTGAAAAAGAAAAGAATGAGCGTGATATTTTTGATATGGCTGGTTCAGGATTTGAAAGTACAGTAAGATTAGCAAAAAGTAGTCCAGCCATGTGGACACCAATTTTTAAACAGAATAAAACTAATGTAGTCGAAACATTAGAGGATTACATCGCTAATTTAACACAATTTAAAAAGCTCATAGAAAACGATGATTTTGAAGGTGTCTTTAACGAAATGAAAGATACCAATTACATCAAACAAATATTAAACGGAATACAATAAATAGTAATATTCTATAAAATTTATAGGATTAGATAAGAAGATTATGGAAAATAAAAAAGAAATGAGAAACTGGTTGGATGACATGAAGTTAGATCATCCATTAGTCATCGCTGGACCTTGTAGTGCAGAGACAGAAGAGCAAGTATTAAAAATAGCGCACGAGCTAAAAGATACTGATGTTAGCTATTTTAGAGCAGGTATATGGAAACCACGTACTAGACCAGGAATGTTTGAAGGTGTTGGTGCTTTAGGTTTAAATTGGCTTAAAAAAGTAAAAGAAGAAACAGGTATGAAAACCTGTACTGAAGTTGCAAATGCAGCACACGTAAAATTAGCTATCGAGAATGATGTTGATTTACTTTGGATTGGAGCACGATCTACAGTTAGTCCATTTATCATGCAGGAATTGGCAGATGCACTAGCAGGAACAGATAAAATTGTATTAGTTAAAAACCCAGTAAATCCAGATTTAGCGCTATGGTTAGGTGGTATTGAAAGATTATATACTGCAGGTATTAAAAACTTAGGAGCAATCCATAGAGGGTTTTCTACTTATGAAAAGACCATGTACAGAAACATTCCAGAATGGCAAATTGCTATCGAGTTTCAAAACAGATTTCCTGATTTACCATTAATAAACGATCCGTCGCATATTACTGGAAAACGTGATATGGTTTTTGATGTCTCTCAAACAGCATTAGATTTAAATTTTGATGGGTTAATGATTGAAACTCATACAGATCCTGATAATGCATGGAGTGATGCAGCACAACAAGTAACACCTTCGGCTTTAATCCAAATGATGGTAGATTTAAAGATTAGAAAAGAATCTGATCCAGAAGCAGAATACAATCAAGAGTTAACTAACCTAAGAGCGCAAATAGATGTTGTGGATAATCAAATTATCGAAGCTTTAGGTAAACGTATGAAAATTGCTGATGGAATTGGAGGTCTTAAAAAACAGAAAAATGTTGCTGTTTTACAAAGCAAACGTTGGAATGAGATTTTAGGAAAAATGGTTTTAGAAGGAGAATCTAAGGGATTGAGTGAAGAGTTTATCTTAAAAATGTTTAAGGCAATTCACCAAGAGTCAATTAATCATCAAGAAAAAATCATTAAAGGATAATTTTAATTTTTAGTATAAAAAAAGCCTCTTAAATTTAAGAGGCTTTTTTGTGTTTTAAAGTGTTCTTTTAAACGTGTATCTTGTAATAAAAATACCTTTACCATCACCTTTTCCTCCTTCACTTTCAACACCAGTATTAATAAAGGCTAATTCCCATCCTTGAGCAACCATGTCGTTAACTTTTGAAGTCATTACAGCATCGTTAGCTGCTATATTTTGAAATCTAATTCCACCTAGATTATAAAAGTTTAATAACTTAGTTTCGTCATAATTTTTAACTCTGATTTCATTTCTTTTAGATTTGTTTTTTTCATCAGAATCTTTATCGTCAGAGCGCACAGTTGTATATTCTTTGTAATCTTTAGTTTCATTTGCAGATATCATTCTAGAACGCCCTAAACCATTAGGTACAATAGATTCTACAACAGTCACAACCTTATACTCTACCTGACCACTTTTGTCAGATTTAGTAATAAATGAGAAAGAAATAAAGCCAACAATGGCTAATGCGATAAATAAATAGTTTTTTTTCATGATATAAGTTTATGTTAAGACACGAAGTTAATAAAAATTTTAAACCAACAAAGGATGCCATTTGGTACTGATTTTTGTTGGAATAAAAGATAATAATTTTCATATTTGTAGTAATGACAGGACGCGTATACAAATCTACAGGTAGTTGGTACACAGTAAAGACCGAATTAGGTCAGACTTACGAGTGTAGAATAAAAGGGAAGTTTAGACTTAAAGATATAAAAAGCACAAATCCAATTGCTGTTGGAGATTTTGTGGACTTTGAATTGGATACAAAATCTGACCAAGAAACAGGTGTGATTAACACCATTCATGACAGACAAAACTATATTGTCCGTAAATCAGTAAATCTATCTAAACAAACACATATCATTGCATCAAACATTGATCAAGTTTTTTTGTTGGTGACTATAGATAATCCACCAACATTTACAAGTTTTATAGATCGGTTTTTAGTAACAGCAGAGGCTTATGATATTAAAGCGGTTTTATTATTTAATAAAATTGATACATACGATCAAGACACTTTAGATGAGGTAAGGTATTTGGCTCATGTCTACAGACAAATTGGATATGAATGTTTAGGTATTTCGGCTACGACCGGAAAAAATTTAGATCAAGTTAAAAGCTTAATGGAAGGTAAGGTTAACATGTTTACAGGACATTCTGGTGTTGGAAAATCAACATTAGTTAATGCTATAGAGCCTACTTTGGACTTAAAAACTAAAGCCATATCTATGCAGCATATGCAAGGTCAACATACCACAACATTTGCTGAGATGTTTGATTTAAGTTTTGATGCTAAAATTATTGACACACCTGGAATTAAAGGTTTTGGCGTGGTTGATATGGAAAAGGAAGAAATTGGAGATTATTTTCCAGAGTTTTTTGCTTTAAAACAAAATTGTAAATTTAACAATTGTTTACATATCGAAGAACCTAAATGTGCTGTTAAAGAAGCTTTAGAGAAAGATAAAATTGCAGCATCACGATACAAAAGTTATGTGCAAATTGTAGAAGGAGACGAGGAACATTATAGAACAGATATTTGGAATCAGGAATAAATGAAAGCAGTCATTCAAAGAGTTAGTAAAGCAAGCGTAACTATTGAAGGTGATTTAGTAGCTAATATTAACAGTGGACTACTAATTTTACTAGGTATTGTAGAGCAGGATACGCAAGAGGATATTGATTGGTTAGTCAACAAAATTAGTAATTGTCGCATATTTAATGATGACAATCAAGTAATGAATAGGTCATTAATAGACATAAATGGTGAGGCGTTGGTGGTAAGCCAATTTACATTACATGCAAGTACCAAAAAAGGAAATAGACCAAGTTATATAAAAGCAGCAAAACCTGAAATTGCAATCCCATTATATGAAGCTTTTGTAAAACAAATACAATCTGTTTTAAGTAAGACTGTTCAAACAGGTCAGTTTGGAGCAGATATGAAAGTGGAGTTGTTAAATGATGGTCCAGTGACAATAATTATGGATTCTAAAAATAAAGAATAAAGTGAAAAAAAAGGTAATCACATTTTTTGTAGCAGCATTGTTTTATGGTGTTTTAAGTTATCTAATTAATTATTTTGTAAAATCTGATTATACAAATAATCAAATCATAAATATGTCCATCTTTTTTGGTGTGGCAATGGGTTTATTTGAAACTTTAGTTAGACCACTAATTTTTAAAACACGCAATACAAAGTAAAAAAGTAGTTGTAATAAGTATTTTATTCAGGTCATTTTTTTACGTTTTCTACAAATTTTATATATTGGTGTTTAATTATTTTAAATGTCTATAACTTCACTATTTAAAAGTATTTTTTTTATACTTTTTTTCTCCGTAAACACCTTTGCTCAAGATACGTATCAAGCACTTTTAATTGATTCGGATTTAAAAAAAAATGCCAACGCAATTATTAGATCTAGTCATACCGAAATAACTATTGATGCTAGAGATAAGTTAATAACTAAACAGCAACGTGTGGTTACTGTACTAAATAAATATGGTCAAAAACACGAGGGTGCTTATGTATATTATGATGATTCTAAATCCATAAAAACACTAGAGGCAGTAATATATGATGCTTTTGGAAAAGAAGTTAAAAAGTATAAAAAAAGAGATTTTTTAGATTTAAGTGTAGCAGATGGTGTTTCTATATTTAATGATAATAGAGCCAAGCGTATAGATTATACACCTAGTGCTTATCCATATACTATTGTTTTTAATTTAGAAACAATATCTACAAATACTGCATTTTTACCGCAGTGGTATCCTATAGAAGGCTATCATGTAAGTACAGAACAATCTTCAGTAAAAATAATCAATAATTCAGAGATACAATTAAGCTTTAAGGAAACAAATTTAGAAGATTTTAAAATCGAAAAACCTTCTGAATTTTATTACGAAGCTAAAAATATATCTGCTTTAAGTAATGAAGCCTATAGTCCGTCCTTTACACAAATAGTACCATCTGTAAAATTTGCGCTTAAACAATTTAGCATGGAAAGTGTAGCAGGTGAAAATACAGATTGGAATGAGTTTGGAAAATGGATTAATGACAAGTTAATTGCAGGAACGCAAGATTTACCACAAACAGTAAAATTAGAAATTTTAAACCTTACAGCAGATGCAAAAACACCTCTAGATAAAGCTAAAATTGTGTATAATTATATGCAAAATAAAACACGCTATATTAGTGTGCAAATTGGTATTGGAGGCTGGAAGCCTATGCTAGCAAGTGATGTTGATAGGTTAGGTTACGGAGATTGTAAAGGTTTGTCAAATTATACTAAGGCACTATTGGACGTTGTTGGTGTACAATCTTATTACACCATCGTTTATGGTGACTCAGATATTAGAGATATAGATGCTACTTTTTCATCCTTACAAGGTAATCACGCCATTTTATCAATTCCAGATAATGACAGCTACATTACGTTAGAATGTACAAGTCAAACCGTTCCGTTTGGTTATAATGCTAATTTTACAGACGACAGAGATGTACTAATAGTTACACCTACAGGAGGTCAAATAGTGCATACTAAAGCCTATGCTACAAATGAAAATTCTCAAATAACTAATGCCACAGTTAATTTAGATATTAGCGGAAATATTAACGCCAAAATAAATATAAAATCTAAGGGTACACAATATTCTAAATATATAAGGTTAGAAGCTCAAACCGAAAAAGAAAATATTTTAGATTATAAAGCGTATTTTGATGGGATTAATAATATTCAAATAACTAATTTATTATTTAATAATGACAAAGATAGTATTGAGTTTGAAGAGCAAATTGCTTTAAATGCCAAAAACTATGCTAAAAAAGCAGGTAATAGATTGTTGTTTGAGCCTAACCTATTTAATAAGTCAAAAAACATACCTCCAAAATATGCAAACCGTAAATTACCATTTAAAATAGACAGAGGTTTTGTAGATACTGACCAATACACAATAGTATTACCTAACAATTTAAAAGTAGAAGCGCTACAAGAGGATGTTACTATCAAAAACAAGTTTGGAGAGTATCAATTTTCAATTACAAAAACAGATGAAAACACTTTAGTTTACAACAGGACGTTAACCATAAATAAAGGAGATTTCAATAAAGACGACTATAAAGCCTATAGATTGTTTAGAGCCGAAGTTGCTAAGCACGATGCTTCAAAAATTGTATTGCAAATAATCTAAGCTATAAAAACGAGTAATTTTAAAAGCGTAATTAGTTTTACATATTTAGCAAAACAAACTAGTGACACAATTCAAATAGTAGTAAATTTATAAATTGAAAAAAAAGTACTTAAAAAAGTTTAAAAAATGGACATTAAAAACGCACAGCTAGAGGTAGATAATTGGATTAAAAATCATGGTGTTCGTTATTTTAACGAGCTTACTAATATGGCACAATTAACTGAAGAAGTTGGTGAAGTTGCACGTATTATAGCTAGACGTTATGGAGAGCAAAGCGAAAAAGAGTCTGATAAAAATAAAGATTTAGGAGAAGAGCTTGCAGACGTTATGTTTGTGGTATTATGTTTGGCAAACCAAACAGGAATAGATCTTCAGGAAGCTTTTGATAAAAAACTAGACCTAAAAACTAAGCGTGATCACGACAGACATCACAACAATCAAAAATTAAAATAAAGTACTAATTTCTGTTATAACAGAAATCCTTTAATTATGAATTTACACTTACACCAATCAACAATACAACCAACTAACGCCATCCAAATTACAGGATCAAAAAGCGAATCAAATAGACTGTTATTGTTGCAAGCTTTATATCCTGAAATTAAAATAAATAATATATCAAACAGTGACGATTCGGTTTTAATGGCTAAAGCTTTGGCATCAAAAAACACTGTTATAGACATACATCATGCTGGAACAGCGATGCGATTTTTAACAGCTTATTTTTCAACCCAAGAAGGCAGAACCATCGAGCTTACAGGATCTAAACGCATGAAAGAGCGTCCTATTGCTATTTTAGTTGATGCCTTAAATCAATTAGGAGCAGAGATTACTTATAAAGAAAACCAAGGGTTTCCACCATTACTAATTACTGGTAAAAAGTTAACCAATAACAAAGTGACACTTCAGGCTAATGTAAGTAGTCAGTATATTTCAGCACTATTATTAGTAGCTTCAAAATTAGAAAACGGACTAGAATTGACGCTTGAAGGCGAAATTACGTCTGTACCATACATTAACATGACTTTAAGCTTATTGGAAGAGATTGGGACAAAAACCAAATTTCAGGATAATGTAATTACCATTTACCCACAACAGCAACTAGCTGATAAAACGCAACAATTAACAGTAGAAAGTGATTGGTCATCAGCATCGTATTTTTATAGTATAGTAGCAATGTCTGCAATAGGTACAACAATTTCGTTATCGTCATATAAGCAAAACAGCCTGCAAGGAGATTCCGCTTTAGCGACAATTTACAAAGCTTTTGGAGTAACCACAACCTTTAAAAATAATACAGTTGTCCTTCAAAAAACCGAAGCAACAACACCAGATACTAAAATTAATTTCGATTTAAAAAATGCACCAGATATTGCGCAAACTATTTCGGTAACCGCATTTGGATTGGGATTAGAGTGTCACTTAACAGGATTACATACCCTTAAAATTAAAGAAACAGACCGTTTAGTAGCCTTAAAAACCGAAATTGAAAAATTAGGAGGACAAGTAGCTATTACAGATAATAGCCTAACATTAAAAAAAGCAATTAATTGGCATCAAAATGTTACTATAGCAACCTATAATGACCACAGGATGGCTATGGCATTTGCACCATTAGCCTTAAAAGTGCCAATAATTATAGAAGACTCAAAAGTAGTCTCTAAATCTTATCCAACGTTTTGGGACGATTTGGCTGCTTTAGGCTTCATTTTTAGTGTTTAATAAATAATAAATGGTCATTTACTTGACAACGCCTATCTCCAGATTGTATATTTGCAATCTTGTTAACTTAACATCTATATTAATAAATGAAATTATCACACTTCAATTTTGAACTACCTGAAGAGCTATTAGCAGAATATCCTGCAGAAAACAGAGACGAGTCTCGTTTGATGGTGTTAAACCGAAAAGAGCAAACTATCGAACACAAAATGTTTAAAGACTTAATCGAGTATTTTGACGAGAAAGATGTGATGATTCTTAACAACACCAAAGTATTTCCTGCACGTTTATTTGGTAACAAAGAAAAAACAGGAGCAAGAATCGAAGTGTTTTTATTACGCGAGCTTAACCAAGAACAACGTCTTTGGGATGTATTAGTAGATCCAGCACGTAAAATACGTATTGGTAACAAATTATACTTTGGAGACGACGAGACGTTAGTAGCAGAAGTTATTGACAACACAACATCTAGAGGACGTACATTACGTTTTTTATATGATGGATCATACCAAGAGTTTAGAATCAAACTACAAGAATTAGGAGAAACACCTTTACCTAAATATATTAAAAGAGAAGTAGAGCCAGAAGACGAAGACCGTTACCAAACCATTTACGCAAAAGAAGAAGGCGCAGTAGCAGCTCCAACAGCAGGACTTCACTTTTCTAAGCACTTATTAAAGCGTTTAGAAATCAAAGGTGTAGACTTTGCAGAAGTAACTTTACACGTAGGTTTAGGAACTTTTAATCCAGTAGAAGTAGAAGATTTATCTAAACACAAAATGGATAGCGAAGAGCTTAAAATTGAAGCTAAAGCTGTTGAGGTTATCAACAATGCTAAAAAAGATAAACGTCGTATTTGTGCAGTTGGTACAACAGCAATGCGTGCAATAGAAAGCTCAGTATCCTCAAGCGGAACACTAAACGAAATAGAAGGATGGACCAACAAATTTATCTTTCCACCATACGACTTTAGCATCGCAAACGCAATGATTACTAACTTCCACACGCCAAAATCAACACTATTAATGATGGTGTCAGCATTTGCAGGACACGACTTCATGAAAAAAGCATACGAAGAAGCAGTAAAAGAAAAATACAAATTTTACAGTTATGGAGACGCGATGTTAATCATCTAATCCTATCAATATAAATTACTAAAACCTCTTTTCACTTTAATTAGTAAAAGAGGTTTTTTTATGGCATTACCCAAGGGTCGCGCTCTCGACAGTCGCTTTGCATTTGCTTTAAGGCAAATACAAGAGCTTCAACAAATGTCTCCATCGCTAATGCACATGCCAAAGACCAGTTTTAAAATAATCTACAGTAAATCGTCAATCCTAATTCGTAAATCAATAAACGATTCACTATTTTTGCAATCCAATGGAAATCAAGAAAAAAGACATACGCGCATTAAGCAAGGACCAACTTAGAGACTTCTTTCAAAAAGAAGGAGACAAAGCCTTTAGAGGTAATCAAGTTTACGAGTGGTTATGGAGCAAAGGTGCACATACCTTTGAGGATATGACCAACCTATCCAAAGAGACACGTCAAATGCTAGAAGACCACTTTGTTATAAACCATATCAAAGTAGACGTAATGCAGCGTAGTAGTGATGGTACAGTAAAAAACGCAGTACGCTTACATGACAATTTAGTAGTCGAGTCCGTTTTAATACCTACAAAAACAAGGACTACAGCCTGCGTATCAAGTCAAGTTGGATGTAGTTTGGATTGTAAGTTTTGTGCAACAGCACGATTAAAACGCATGCGTAATCTAAATCCAGACGAGATTTACGATCAAGTAGTCGCAATAGACAGAGAAAGTAGACTGTACTTTGACAGACCATTAAGTAATATTGTATTTATGGGAATGGGAGAACCATTAATGAACTACAATAACGTACTTAAAGCAATAGATAAAATAACATCACCAGAAGGATTAGGCATGTCGCCAAAGCGTATTGTGGTGTCTACATCAGGAGTGCCAAAAATGATTAAAAAAATGGCGGATGATGATGTAAAGTTTAAATTAGCAGTCTCACTGCACTCTGCAATTGACGAGGTTAGAACATCCATAATGCCTTTTAATGCAACATTTCCGTTAGCAGATTTAAGAGAAGCATTAGTCTACTGGTACGAAAAAACAAAAAACCGTATCACCTATGAGTATGTGGTTTGGGAAGGTATAAATGACAAACGTAAAGACGTTGATGCATTGGTTCAATTTTGCAAATTTGCACCAAGTAAGGTTAATATAATTGAATATAACCCAATTGACGATGGTCAATTCCAACAAGCAAAATCTCAGGCAATTGATATGTATCAAAGTGTTTTAGAAGAAAATAACATAACCGTAACTATAAGACGTAGTAGAGGTAAGGATATTGATGCAGCATGTGGACAATTAGCTAATAAAGACTAATTTCAAAATATTTTAAATATAAAAAAGCGACTTTCAATGGATTTGAAAGTCGCTTTTTTTATGATTACAACAATGTTATTCCTTAACAAACTTAAGCGTTTGCTTTTTGTCTTGAGTATTAATTGTCATTAAGTAAATACCATTATTTAAAGAGGTTACATTAATTAAGTTTTCAGTAATATCTGCACCTTTTCTGTTAATCACTAGTTGTCCTAGTTGGTTATATATTTCAACAGATTCAATAGCTAAGTTTGTTTTAATAGTTATAACATCTTTAGCAGGATTAGGATAAATACTAAAACTATTGTCTAATGTAAACTCATCAGTCGATAATGCATCTTCAGTTTTAAATGTATAGGTCGCACAACCAGTAGCAGTTCCAAAGCAATTAATTGGAGTAACAGACCATGTGTAAGTAGTGTCATAATTTAAGCCATAAATATTAACAGCTGCATTTGGAGTGCTTCCTAATACAACACCATCAAAAGTTATCTGATAACTAAGCGCACCAGGAATAGCATTCCAAGAAAAAGCAACTTCACGACTACCATCAACAGTAGATGTGGTAGTAGCTGCGTACAACTCACCATCTACAGGAGCTATAGGAGTTGTACAAGCAGGTATTGCAGTTTCAGTACAAGTACAAGTTGTACATTCAATTTCAGTTAATATATTTGTTGAGCCACCTCCTGTACAAGCAGCATCGATGGTCCAAAAGCAGTAAATACTAGTGACACCAGCACCAGCTGTAAAAGTTACAGAGTTTGCACCATGATTAATAACTGTTGTTGCATCACTTTCTGTTACAGTAATGTACATAGCAGCAGTAACTGTATAGGTTTCTCCAGGTACAATTCCTGTAATAATAGAGTATTCGTTGTCGGCATAATTATTTGTAGCAATGGTTTGTGCTCCTGGAACAGGCGAGATGTTTACATCATAGTCAGGCCAAAAGAATCCTTGTGTAGTACATTGACTAAAGGACCAATTAGTAAGCGTTAAACAAATAATTAATAAAAATGTAATTTTTTTCATGTGTAAGTGTTTAAGGATTAATATGTTTAAATATACTAAAAATTAAAGCACTAGCTTTTTTTAATATAAAAATTACGAATTAATAATATTATGGTCTATTAGTTTATTCGTATTTTTGGTATTACTAAAAGTTACATCTTTATTTTGAAAATAACAGAACAAATAAAACAGCCTATTGCTTTTGAGATGGATCTTTTTGAGCAAAAATTTAGGCTTGCTATGTCATCAAAAGTTGCTCTGTTAAATAGGATCACTTATTACATAGTCAATCGTAAAGGAAAACAAATGCGTCCAATGTTTGTTTTTTTAGTGGCTAAAATGGTGTCAAATGGTGAGGTTAGCGAAAGGACTTACAGAGGAGCATCTGTTATAGAGTTGATTCACACTGCCACATTGGTTCATGATGATGTTGTGGATGATAGTAATAAGCGTCGTGGTTTTTTCTCTATTAATGCACTATGGAAAAATAAAATAGCAGTTTTAATTGGTGACTTTTTACTGTCTAAAGGGTTGTTGTTATCTATTGATAATAATGATTTTGATTTATTAAAAATCATTTCTATTGCTGTAAGAGAGATGAGTGAAGGCGAATTACTTCAAATAGAAAAAGCTAGAAAACTAGATATAACAGAAGCAGTTTATTATGATATCATTCGTCAAAAAACAGCAACACTTATTGCTGCCTGTTGTAGTCTTGGTGCAGCATCAGTAAAACCTAATTCTGTTGAGGTTGAAAGCATGCGTAAGTTTGGAGAACTGATAGGTATGGCATTTCAAATTAAAGATGATTTGTTTGATTATGGTACCCAAAGTATAGGTAAGCCTACTGGTATTGATATTAAAGAGCAAAAAATGACCTTGCCTTTAATTTATGTGCTAAATAATTGTTCTAAAAAGGATAAGAAGTGGTTAATCAATTCGGTAAAAAACCATAATACGGATAAAAAACGAGTTAACCAGGTTATTCAATTTGTAAAAGACAATGGAGGATTAGATTATGCTGTTTCAAAAATGAAAACGTTTCAGCAAGAGGCATTATTGTTACTAAATAGTTTTCCTAAATCAGAATATAAAGACTCGCTTGAGTTAATGGTTAATTATGTCATAGAAAGAAAAAAATAATTTTTTTTCATACTTCAGGCAACCTTCTTAAAAGCTTTTGCGTCTTTATAAATAGAAGACCAAACTAAACAACACTATTTGTGAAAGTCGTTACCTTATTTAATAACGAAGTAAAGCTAATTAAAAAAGCTACTCAGAATAATCGTGAAGCCCAACATGTATTGTTTGAGCTGCATGCACCTAAAATGCTAAGTGTATGTCGTTATTATGTAAAGGACATGCAACATGCGGAAGAAGTCATGCTAAACGGTTTTTTAAAAGTATTTACTAATCTTAAAACATTTAAACACGAAGGTAGTTTTGAAGGTTGGATTAGACGCATAATGGTTAGAGAAGCAATCTCCTTTTTACGACAAAAAAAGACGATTCAGTTTGTAGATGAAGAGTATCAACATATAGAAATTCAGGATGAAACCACACAGCAATATGATGTGGCACAATTGCAAGAGTTAATAGACAATTTGCCTGAAGGATATAAGATGGTATTTGTAATGTATGCAATAGAAGGCTACAAACACGCAGAGATTGCAACACTTTTAAACATTAGCATTGGGACTTCAAAATCTCAGTTATTTAAAGCAAGAAAAATGCTGCAAGACAATATTAAGATACTTAATACCAAAGAATATGGCACCAAATAAATTTGAAAAGCAATTAAAAGACACGCTAGAGCGTCGCACAATTGCACCAAGCAAAATAGCTTGGAGCCAATTAGATACGCAATTAGATGTTCAAAAAAACAAACAAAAATTCCCGTTTTGGTGGTTTAGTATAGCAGCTACGTTTTTAGGTGTATTTTTAGCAATTTTTGTTTTTAATGACAAACCAGATCCAATAAATGTAGTTATTGAGGATGTTAAAAATGAAATACTATTACCAAGTGAAATCAATCAAATTAACAAACAAAATAAATTAACTAAAATAATAACAAGTCCAGAATTAGTCGTTGATAAGGTAAATGTTAAACCAAAAAATAAAGCGGTAACAAATAAAAACAAAGCAACAATACAAAGTGTTCAGGCAGAGAAATCTAATGTCGTTTTAGTTGTAAACGACAAAATTAAGCCGGAAGATAAAGCAACTATAGCATCTGCTACTAATTCAGAAAAACCTATTGATAAGACTAGTCAAACGACAACAATAACATCTGAAGCTGACCTATTATTAAAAGAAGCATACTCTGATGTGCAAGATAACTATAACACTTATATACCAGAAAAAATTGACGCTAACTCATTGTTGGAAGATGTAGAGATGAAATCTGAAAAATCTCTAAAAAATCGTTTGTTTCATGCTGTAAAATCAGGCTACGAAACATTAAAGACAACAGTGGCAGAGCGTGACTTATAATTCAATTAATCATTTAAAAAAACGAACAGTTATGCAAACCATTACAAAACACTTAGTTTACTTAATTATTTTATTTACTGTTAGCCAAATTAGCGCACAAGTAAAAGACACAATTCCTAAAATTGAAACTTTAAAACAAAACATTATTACACAAGAACGAGATGCTTTAAAAGTTGAAATTGATGCTATTAATGACAGGTTAGAAGCTGACGATATTACATTTGACGAAGCAGAGCGTCTAAAAAAAGAAGTCGCAGAAAAAAGAGCATTAAATATTGAAAACAGAGTAGCAATTGCAGTTAATAGATTAGAGTTTTTAAAACGAAACAAACAATTGCAAGATGATGAAGATAACGTTAATGTCTTTTCAATTAAAATTGGAGCATCAGATAAAGAGCTAATCGGAGTTACAGCAAATCGTACTCCTCCAAAACAGGACATACGTACAAGTAATCAATTATTATTTGCTATGGGTTTTAATAACGCAATTATTGATGGTGTTAGTTTAAGTGATTCGCCATATAAACTAGGAGGATCAGGATTTGTAGAATTAGGATGGCTTTGGAAAACAAGAGTCTTTAAAGAGTCTAACTTTTTAAGATTAAAATATGGACTATCTGTACAGTGGAATAAATTAGATATTAAAAACGATATGTATTTTGTTCAAGAAGCAAATCAAACCACTTTACAGCCTTTTGAAGGAGATTTAAAACGCGCTAAGTTTAGAACAACCAGTTTAGTGATTCCTGTGCATTTTGAGTTTGGTCCTTGGGATAAAAAAGTGTATGATGATGGTAGAGTCCGTTACAATACCTATAATAAATTTAAAATAGGAGTAGGTGGATACTTTGGCGTTAATGGTAAAGCGGTTCAAAAATTAAATTATAAAGCAGATGGTGAGCGTGTAGAAGAAACCATTAGGAGAGGTTTTAACACAAACACATTTACTTATGGTGTTAGTGCATATATAGGTTATGGAGATTTAAGTTTATATGCTAAATATGATTTGGCACCAATATTTAAAAACCAATTAGTAGATCAAAACAATATATCTTTAGGTGTTAGACTAGATTTAGATTAAACAAAAAAATATTTATTTTAAAAGCGTCTTTTTTATTATTAAAAAAGGCGCTTTTTTGCTTTAAAAGGGTTGTAAACACTGATGTTGTCAAAACTTTAAAAAAATATTATTTTTTTTAAAAAAAAGTTTTTAATTAAAAAAAAAGTATTTCATTTGCATCATATTAGCTGAACACCTTGAACTCTGTTTCTATGTTCGGGCTTTTGGAAATTAGGAAGTCATATTCAAAAGCAGCTTACAGATTAAGTGACCGAATTTTAAAGCTAACTTCCGCTTTCACTACAATATTTGCTAGCCAGCATCAGTTTGGCTTCATACCTACTTGTGAGCTAAAAATTCAGATTTGATAGAATTATTTTGACATAATTGCATAATAAAAATATTATGTTTTATCTTTAAAGTAATTTCTAAATAAAGTAATGAATACAAAATACATAGACTTAATAAGTCAAACCTTTGATTTTCCTCAACCAGAATTTAAACTAGAGGAAAAAACGCTACAATTTCACGATATAAATTTAATGGAATTAGTAGAAGAGTATGGTGCACCATTAAAATTTACGTACCTACCACAAATCTCAAACAATATACAACGTGCTAAATCTTGGTTTAATGACGCCATTAAAAAGTACGATTATAAAGGAAACTATAATTATTGTTATTGTACTAAAAGCTCACACTTTAAACACGTTTTAAACGAAGCTTTAAAAAATGATATACATATAGAAACATCTTCTGCTTTTGATATTGATATAGTCGAAAATTTAAAAAAAGAAGGTAAAATAACTAATAAAACTTTTGTTATCAGTAATGGTTTTAAACGTGACCAATACGTTACCAATATTGCTAGATTAATTAATGGTGGTCAGGAAAACTGTATTCCGATTATTGATAATTATGAAGAGATAGAGTTGTTGTCAGAGCAAATTGACGGTAATTTTAAAGTAGGTATTAGAATAGCATCAGAGGAAGAGCCTAAATTTGAGTTTTATACCTCAAGATTAGGTATTGGATATAAAAACATTGTACCTTTTTTCAAAAATCAAATAAAAGACAATCCTAAGATTGAGCTTAAAATGCTTCACTTTTTTATCAATACAGGTATTAGGGATAATGCCTATTATTGGAATGAGTTATTAAAGTGTTTAAAAGTGTACACAAGCTTAAAAAAGATTTGTCCAAGTTTAGATAGTTTAAATATTGGAGGAGGTTTTCCAATAAAAAACTCGTTAGCTTTTGATTTTGATTACGAGTATATGATTGATGAGATTATCAATCAAATTCAACAAACTTGCGAAGATGAAGAAGTAGATGTGCCAAATATATTTACAGAGTTTGGAAGCTTTACAGTTGGTGAAAGTGGAGGAGCTATTTATGAGATATTGTACCAAAAGCAACAAAACGATCGTGAAAAATGGAACATGATAAACTCATCTTTTATTACAACGTTACCAGATACTTGGGCTATAAACAAGCGTTTTATTATGCTTGCTATTAACCGTTGGAACGATTCTTACGAGCGTGTTTTGTTAGGTGGATTGACTTGTGATAGTGATGATTATTACAATAGTGAGCAGCACATGAATGCAATCTATTTACCAAAATATAATAAAGACAAACCTTTGTATATAGGCTTTTTTAATACAGGAGCCTATCAAGAAACCATAGGTGGTTTTGGAGGATTACAACACTGTTTAATACCTTCTCCAAAACATATTTTAATAGATAAAGACAAGGATGGCAACATCACCAAAACATTATTTTCAGAACAACAAAAAAGTGAAGACTTACTTAAAATTTTAGGCTATGCAAAGTAAAACTTATGCTGGTATTCCAGAAGAATTAGCAAAATTAGAACAAGCAAAAATTGTATTAATTCCAGTACCTTACGATGGGACTAGTACATGGCAAAAAGGAGCAGATAAAGGTCCAGAAGCTTTTTTAAATGCTTCAGAAAACATGGAACTTTATGATATCGAAACTGATACAGAAGTATACCAACAAGGTGTCTTTTTAGCAGATCCTGTTTCAGAAAATAGCTCACCAGAAGCTATGGTAGAAGCAGTGCATCAAGCAACAAAAAAGTATATTAAAAAAAATAAATTTGTAACCATTTTTGGAGGAGAACACTCTGTGTCTATTGGTACTATTCGTGCCTTTAACGAGATGTTTCCTAGTTTAACGGTGTTACAATTAGATGCTCATGCCGATTTACGTAAAGAGTATGAAGGCTCTAAATGTAATCACGCTTGTGCAGTTTACGAAGCTAGCCAAACAACTAATCTAATCCAGGTAGGAATTAGATCTATGGACGCAATCGAGAAAACAGTTATGGACGAAGAAAAAACATACTTCGCACATGAAATGGCTGTGGATGATACATGGATGGATAGCGCAATTGATCAAATGACGGATAATGTATTTATTACAATAGATTTAGATGCGTTTGACCCATCAATTATGCCAAGTACAGGTACACCAGAACCAGGTGGTTTATTATGGTATGAGACCTTAGAGTTTTTAAAACAAGTATTTGAAGAAAAAAATGTGGTAGGTTTTGATATAGTAGAGTTGTGTCCAAACACAATTGACAAATCATCAGACTTTTTAGCAGCAAAATTATATTACAAAATGCTAAGCTATAAGTTTATGGATCAAGGTGTAGAGGACGAGTACGACAATACTTACGACAGTAACAAACAAAAAAATAATAGTTCAAAATTTAACGAAGACGATGAGTACTAAAGGACCAATATCACAATTTATTCAACACCATTATTTACACTTTAACGCAGCAGCTTTAGTTGATGCAGCAAAAGGGTATGAAACGCAATTGGATAATGGAGCTAAAATGTTAGTGTCATTAGCAGGAGCTATGAGTACTGCTGAGCTTGGAAAAAGTTTTGCAGAAATGATTAGACAAGACAAAGTGCACATTATTTCTTGTACAGGAGCAAACCTAGAGGAAGATATCATGAATTTAGTTGCACATTCACATTACAAGCGTGTACCTAATTATCGTGATTTAACACCTCAAGAAGAATGGGACTTGTTAGAAAAAGGACTTAATCGTGTAACAGATACTTGTATTCCAGAGCACGAAGCCTTTAGACGTTTACAACACCATATAGAAAAAATATGGAAAGATGCAGAAGCAAAAGGAGAACGTTATTTACCGCATGAATACATGTATAAAATGTTATTATCTGGTGTTTTAGAGGAATATTATGAGATTGACTTAAAAGACTCTTGGATGTATGCTGCAGCCGAAAAAAACCTACCAATAGTATGTCCAGGATGGGAAGACAGCACAATGGGTAACATTTTTGCTAGTTATGTACTAAAAGGAGAGCTTAAAGCAAGTACAATGAAATCTGGGATTGAGTACATGACTTTTCTTGCAGACTGGTACACAGACAACTCTCAAAAAGGAATCGGGTTTTTCCAAATTGGAGGAGGTATTGCTGGAGATTTTCCAATATGTGTTGTACCAATGTTATACCAAGACATGGAGCGTACAGAGACCCCTTTTTGGAGCTATTTTTGTCAAATCAGTGACTCAACAACAAGTTATGGATCATATTCTGGAGCAGTTCCAAACGAGAAAATTACTTGGGGTAAGTTAGATATAGATACACCAAAATTTATTGTAGAAAGTGACGCAACAATCGTTGCACCACTTATATTTGCTTATATATTAGGATTATAATTTCTATATAAAAAATGAAAAAGCCAGACAATTTAAAACGCGTCATTGTTGATTTTAAAAAACTAACACCAGAAATTTTAAAGCTGTTAGTAGATAAATATCCAGAAGGATACGATGAAGACCACATTATCGAATTTAGAAACGCTAAAAACGAATTAATCGAAGCTGTTGAAGTTACAACAGAAGACACTAAATATCTCGTTAAGGTTAGTACTAAATTAGTTAAAACTATGGAAAACTATGACGAGGATGATTATGAAGATTTTGATGATGACGATCCAGAAGCAGTACAGGATCCACAGATAGAAGAAAGTGAAGAACAAGATCACGATTTTTAAAATTTAATTAATAAACTAAATAAACAGTTTCATAATCTAAATAGATATTACTAAACGTATTTAAAGTAAAACCACGTGTTATTGTTTGTGGGTAAACAATACTAAAAGCAGATTCGGACTTGAGGTGGCTAAAATCCGAAACCAATTAACACAATATCAACTTTAATATAGTATTAAAATGAAAACAAAAATTTTAGTTTTAACTATTGCTTTTTTAAGCTTAACTTTAAGTTCTTTTACAATTTCAAAAAATCAAGTAGTATCTGGAGTTTATGATGGTGTAGAGGATACCAATTACGTATTTACAATTACTAAAGGTGACAAGACTGAAAGGATGGAATTTAACTACCTTTCAGAAGATGTTTTTGAAAACTTTGACTTAGACTCAGATGAGCTAATTGGAACCAGCTTTACTATTACTTACGAGAAAGAAAAAGAAATGATTGTAAATGATGATGGTGAGGATGAAGAAGTGGAGTATTTAACAATAACTAAGTTAAGCGTTAATGACTAGAAATAGTCGCTTTACTTAATATAAAATGAAAAGCCGGAATTTATTCCGGCTTTTTTTTGCTTAAAAATCAATGGAGTCTTGGGTTTAATGTAATAATTTAATGGCTAAAAAAAGCACTAGGATTTTATGTATTTCAAACTAATGTAATTCTAAAAACGTCAAAACTTAAAAGTTTCTAAATTGAAAAACGTGTTATTTTGTATTACTTTTACATTCTAAAAATTCAATAAAATTTAACCTTGATAACAAAATCTACCATAGACCAAGTATATGAAACAGCCAGACTGGAAGAGGTTATTGGTGATTTTGTTCAGCTAAAAAAAGCTGGAAGTAATTTTAAAGGATTAAGTCCTTTTTCAGATGAGCGTTCGCCTAGTTTTGTTGTGTCTCCAGTTAAGCAGATTTGGAAAGATTTTTCAAGTGGAAAAGGCGGAAATGTTGTGGCCTTTTTAATGGAGCATGAACATTTTACCTACCCAGAAGCAATAAAATATTTAGCTAAAAAATATAACATTGAAATTGAAGAAACAGAGCAATCCAACGAGCAAAAACAAGCACAAGACAAACGTGAGAGCTTATATTTAGTTAGTGAGTTTGCTAATAATTATTTTCAAAATATACTTCATAATACAGATCAAGGTAAAGCTATAGGTTTAAGTTATTTTAAGGAGCGTGGTTTTACTACAGAAACTATCAAAAAGTTTGAACTTGGTTATAGTTTAGATCAATGGAGTGCCTTCACTGATGCAGCCTTAAAAAAAGGATATAATTTAGATTTTTTAGAAGCTACAGGACTAACCATAGTTAAGGAAAACAAACAATTTGATCGTTTTAAAGGTCGTGTTATGTTCCCTATACAAAGTATGAGTGGTCGTGTTTTAGGATTTGGTGGTCGTATTTTAACCAATGATAAAAAAGCTGCCAAATATTTAAATAGTCCAGAAAGTGACCTTTACCATAAAAGTAAAGTGCTGTATGGTATTTATCATGCAAAACAAACCATTGCAAAGGAGGATAATTGTTATTTAGTAGAAGGTTATACAGATGTTATTCAATTCCATCAAACAGGAATTAAAAACGTTGTATCAAGTTCTGGTACAGCATTAACTAGCGATCAAATAAGGTTAATCAATCGTTTAACAAAAAATATTACAGTCTTATTTGATGGTGATGCAGCAGGTATGAGAGCCTCTTTAAGAGGTATAGATTTAATCCTTGAACAAGGTATGAATGTTAAAGTTTGTACGTTTCCAGAAGGAGAAGATCCAGATAGTTTTGCTAAATCAAACACACTAGAAGAACTAACAGCCTATTTAGATCAAAATGCTAAGGATTTTATACAGTTTAAAGCTTCGGTTTTATATGAAAGTGCTAAAAACGATCCAATAAAAAAGGCTGAAACGATTAGAGATATTGTAAATAGTATTGCTAAAATTCCGGATAGGATTAAAACAGAAATTTACATCCAAGAGTGTGCTAGAATCATGGATATAAGTGAGGAGGTGTTGTTTTCTACTTTAGCGCAAATGACTAATAAAGAACAAAATGATGCAGCAAAACAACCTCAAAGTCCCCAAGCTTTTGAAGTCATAAAAAACCAACCACCAGTTAAAAAGGTTGATGTGCAATATACGCTAGAGCGAAAAATTATTGAGATATTACTACTTTACGGAAACAGAAAAGAAGATTTTGAAGATCTAGTTTTAAAAGAAGCTGATAATGGGCAATTAGAGTTAGAGCCAGTCATACAAGAAGCCAAAGTATTTGAAAAGATATACTTAGACCTTCAAGAGGACGAAATGGAGTTTTTAAACCCACAATTTAAGGACATTTATTTTGCAATAATTGAAGCTTTAAACCAAAATCCAGAATTTAAAATAGAAAGTATAATAAATACTATAGATCCTATTTTAGCCTCAGAAATCACGTCTATTTTAATGGAAGATGAGCGTTATTCGTTGTCTGATTGGCATCGTAATAACATTTTTCCAAAAACTAAAGCAGATACCGTATCGCAATTAGTTAGCGAGACTATTTTGACTTTACGTTGTTTTTTGATAGATCAAAAAGTATCGCAATTTCAAAAAGAAACATTACAAGATAAAAACATGATAAACCGAGAAATCTTAGAGGAAGTCAAAGATTACTCGGGTTTAAAAATGTTGCTGTCCAGAAAGCTTAATAGGGCTTTATAAATCTAGGCTTTTTGCTTGGTTAACTAAATCAATTAAGTTAGTAACGTTAAGCTTTTTCATTAGCCTAGCACGATAAGTACTAACTGTTTTTTCATTAATTTGTAATTCCTCAGCAATTTCTTTGTTACGTCTACCATTAGATAAAAGTTTTAAAACTTCAACCTCTCTGGTCGATAGTTTTTTGTAGTAATTACTTTTACCAGAATTTTTATCCAATGCAATTTTTCTAGATAAATTTGGGCTTATATAAAGTCCTCCCAAATATACTTTCATAATGGCATCTTTTAAAGTTAACAAGTCAGTGGACTTATTTACATAACCGTCTGCTCCAGCTTTTATAGCACTAACAGCATAAACTTCCTCTTGCTGTGCGCTGTAAATAATAACTTTTACTTCTGGGTTTTCTTTTTTAATGCGACGTAATACGCTTATACCATTTAATTTAGGTAAGTCAATTTCGCAAAGTAAGATGTCTGTTGTGTACTGTTTTAGTGCGTCAAAAATAGCCTCGCCATCTGCAACTGCTTGGACAAATTTTATGTCTCTAGAGTTAGCAAATAGCAATTCCAGTCCTTTAGTTACTATAGGATGATTATCCGCAACCATTAGTTTAACCATGGTCAATTCGTTTTTTAAAGGCCTTTTTAATTAAAAAAAGACTTGAGTTATAGAAATAATAATAGCGTCGTAAAGGTATATAAAATTATAGGATTACGGACTATTTGATTAAATCTTTAGGTATTTCGCAAACAGGAATAGCAATCATTTTGTGTAAATTGTTGGTATTGTATCGTTTAAAAATTTTAAAGACTTCTAATTCTCTACCGTTAAAGTCAGATTCAGTCTTACCTTCGTCATTCATATTCATTGCCCACTCTAATTCTGGGTATGATGCACCAATTTGGTCTTCGTCACTTCTGGCATCTCCAAATAAACCATCACTAGGTGCAGCTTTCATAATAGATTCCGGGACTTTTAAAAATTCACCTATTTTGTACACTTCGCTTTTCATTAAATCAGCAATAGGACTTAAATCCACACCACCATCACCATATTTTGTGTAAAAACCAACACCAAAATCTTCTACTTTGTTACCAGTTCCGGCAACCAATAAACCTAATAAACCTGCGTGATAATATAAGGTAGTCATACGCAAGCGTGCACGTGTATTGGCAAGAGCCATGTCAACCACTTCTTGTTTTCCTTGTAAAGACACTTCAGTTTTAAACTCTTCAAAAACTGGTGTTAAATCGGATATTATACCTTCAACGTTAGGATAACGTTTTTTTAACTGTTTAATATGTTCTTGACCTCTAGACACATGACTTGCAGCTTGGTGTATTGGCATTTCTACACATAATACCTTTAAGCCAGTCTCAGCACATAGTGTAGAGGTTACAGCGCTATCAATTCCGCCAGATATACCTACAACAAAACCATTTACTTTTGCGTTAGTAGCATATGTTTTTAACCAATTTACAATATGTTTTACAACTTTTTCTGTTTGCATAATCAAAGAATTTAAAGCAAAGTATAGTACCTTTGCCTAACAAAAATAAAGTAATCCTATTAGTAATAAAAATTAAGCGACCTTAAGTTTTATGAGAGTATTCATTTTAATAATATCATTATTTTTTACATTGTTTTCTTGTCAAGATGATAATAAACAAGCTAGCCAAATAGCAAAGATTAATGTAAATCTTGATGTGGAGCGTTTTGATATCGCTTTCGCGGAAGCTAAGCCACAGGATTTAACGCAATTAAAAAAAACGTTTCCATTTATGTTTCCAAAGCAATTTGATGATGACTTTTGGATTCAAAAAATGAATGATACGTTACAGATTCAATTAAGTGAAGAGACTATTAAAAAATTTCCAAATCTTAAAACTGAAACTCAAGAGATTAAGCAATTGTTTCAGCATTTAAAATATTATTTTCCAAATTTTAAAACACCAAGACTTATTACTTCTACCTCTGATGTTGATTACCGTAATAAAGTAATAGTAACAGATACGATTGCTATTTTAGAATTAGACACTTATTTAGGACCAGATCATTTTTTTTATCAAGGACTACAAACTTACATTACAGCTAACATGAAACCTGAGCAGATTGTAGTTGACTTGGCAGATGCCTATGCTAAAAAAATGATATTAAATTCCAAAAGATCAAATCTATTAGATGAGATGATTTACTCAGGAAAACTATTGTATTTAAAAGATATGATTATACCATTTAAAACAGACGCTCAAAAAATAGGATATACGCAACAGCAGTTAGATTGGGTAACTGTTAACCAGGAGCAAATCTGGCAATACTTTATAGAAAAAGAGTTGTTGTATAGTACAGATTCTAAATTACCTAATCGTTTTATTAATCCTGCGCCTTTCTCTAAATTTTATTTAGCAGAGATAGATAATGAATCACCCGGAAAAGTAGGACAATTTGTAGGCTGGCAAATTGTTAAAGCCTACATGGATAACAATGATGTTACATTAACAGAATTGCTTAACACACCAGCACAAACCGTATTTAATAAATCTAAATATAAACCAAGACAGTAATGGCTAAAATAACTTCAGAAATAACACTAAAAGTAGAGTTAGACGAAAACAGAGTGCCTGAAAAATTAAATTGGACAGCACAAGATGGAGGCATAAAAAATGCCGAAGCTAAAGCAATGATGTTATCCGTTTGGGATAATGTAGCACAAGAATCTTTAAGAATAGATTTATGGACTAAAGATATGCCTGTGGATGAAATGAAAGTGTTTTTTCATCAAACCTTAGTAGCAATGAGTGATACTTTTAATAGAGCCACTCAGGACGAAAAAATGACTGCTACAATGAAAGATTTTTGTGACTACTTTGCAGATAAATTAGAGCTTAAAAAGTAATTTTTTTTTTAATATTTAAGAATAAAAAACGCGAACCATTTGGTTCGCGTTTTTTATATGTTAGTTTTTATAAAACTATTCTCCTAAAAAAGGATATCTGTAATCTACTGGAGTTACAAAAGTCTCTTTAATCATTCTTGGAGATACCCAACGTAATAAATTTAAAGCACTACCTGCCTTATCATTAGTTCCTGATGCTCTTGCACCACCAAATGGTTGTTGTCCAACAACAGCTCCTGTAGGCTTATCGTTTATATAGAAGTTTCCAGCACAGTTTTGTAATGCTTTAGTAGCTTCAACTACTGCATATCTATCTTGAGCTAAAATGGCTCCTGTTAAAGCGTACTCGCTAGTTTGATCTACTAATGTTAATGTTTCAGAAAATTTATCATCATCATATACATAAATTGTAATTACAGGACCAAATAATTCTTCACGCATTGTAGTATAGTTAGGATCTTCAGTTACAATAACTGTAGGTTCTATAAAGTAACCTTTAGTTTTGTCATGGTTTCCACCAACTATAATTTCTACATTACTATCTGCTTTAGCTTGATCTATGTATTTAGCCAATTTATCAAAAGATCCTTCATGTATTACAGCAGTAATAAAGTTGCTTAAATCTTCTGGAGAACCCATTTTAAAAGAGTTTACATCTTTAATCACATAATCTTTAACTTCATTCCAGATGCTTTTTGAAACATAAGCTCTAGACGCTGCACTACATTTTTGTCCTTGAAACTCAAAAGCACCTCTTACTATAGCAGTAGCTACTTGTTTTGGGTGTGCAGTTTTATGTGCTACGATAAAATCTTTTCCACCTGTTTCTCCAACAATTTTAGGATAAGTTTTATAGTTGTGTATGTTGTTTCCAATTTGTTTCCATAGCTCTTTAAAAACATAAGTAGAACCTGTAAAGTGTAATCCAGAAAAATCAGGACTAGCTAAAACGGTATCTGTTATCATAACTGGATCACCAAATACAACGTTAATTACACCTGCAGGTACACCTGCTTCTTTAAATACATCCATGATTACTTTAGCAGAATATATTTGAGAATCACTTGGTTTCCAAACAACAACATTACCCATTAGAGCCATACATGCAGGTAAGTTACCAGCAATAGCAGTAAAATTAAATGGTGTTACAGCATAAACAAATCCTTCAAGAGGTCTGTATTCTAAACGGTTCCAAGCATCACTTGTACTTTCTGGTTGGTCATGATAGATCTCAGTCATGTACTGTACGTTAAAACGTAAAAAGTCAATTAGCTCACAAGCTGCATCGATTTCTGCTTGATGTACAGTTTTTGATTGTGCTATCATTGTAGCAGCATTAATTTTAGCTCTGTAAGGACCTGCAATTAATTCGGCAGCTTTTAAAAAGATACCAGCTCTATGTTCCCAAGGTGTATCTGCCCAAGCAGTTCTAGCTTCTAAAGCAGTAGATATTGCCTGGTCAATATGTTTTTTTTCTGCAATAGCATGTGTTCCAACAACATGTTTATGGTCATGTGGAGGAGACATTGTATGTGTTTTTTCTGTTTTAACATCTTGCCCATTAATGTACATTGGTACATCAATTTTACTGTTAAACATTGTTTTATAAGCGTCTAAAACTGCTGCTCTTTCTGGAGAGCCAGGAGCGTAACTTTTTACAGGTTCATTAACAGCAATTGGTACATTGAAAAATCCTTTTCCCATGATAAGTGTTGTGTTTTTAGTTTAAAAAATTACTGCAAAGTTACAATTTTTTGTTGGGTTATTACTGTTAGTAAAACCGTAAAAAAAATGGAACTATTAGTATGAAGGTTGTTTTTGGAAAGTAAAATTAAGTGGTGTTACTTTTAATTAAGTGCAAATGGAGCGCTTAATTTAAAAGTAGGAATGATAACTTCAAAGTTTTTTGCAGTAGTATAATTTACCATACTGTAAAAACCTTTCATTGCTCCAAAAGGAGAGGTTAGTAGGCATCCTGAAGTGTAAGTGTGCGTTTCACCTGGTTGTAAAATTGGTTTTTGACCAATAACTCCTTCACCTGAAACTATTTCTATGTTATTTAAAGCATCATAAATAGTCCAATGTCTTGCATTAAGCTGGACAACGTCCTTGCTTTGGTTTTCAATGGTTACGTTATAGCCAAATGCGAAGTTTATTTTATAGTTTTTATAAAACGTCCCTTCAAACTTAGTTTCGACTGATATTTTTATACCTCTTGTAACTTGCTGCACCATATTATATGTAGTTGCTTGTTGTAAAAATAAGAAATTTATATGTTTATTTTGTCGTTTTTAAGTGATTATACTTACTTAATATGCCACTTTAGTTGGTTATTCCAACCGAGTTAGCTTCGCCTAAACCTATAATTTTATCATATCTAGCTCCTAACTCTCTGTAATACACCAAGACTTTGTAGTTGTTTTCTGTTTGCCAAAAACTACCTCCTATAGTGTGTTCATCTATTGTTCCATCCTTATCTACAATAGCATATTTATAGTTGTAAAAACCTTGTTTTAGTTTTATAGCTACGCTGTAAATACCTTCTTCTTCAAAATGCTCAAGTTTAGTTTGTGGTTCAATATGGTAATTGTTAAAGTTTCCAAAAACGTGTATGGATTGACCCTCTTTGATGTTTGGGTACTGTAATGAAAAATGAACCCAAGCGTAATCTGCTTCTGTTTCTGGTTTGTCAGAGTTTAAAGCAGTAATAAAAAAGTTTCCGTTTATATCAGGATTGTAGGTGTATTCTAGGTTAGCACGAGAGGTGTTGGTGTACAGATAAGTTTGGTATAAGTCTTCAAGACTAATATATTGCA